>Ga0209647_1000006_pt1 | contig 272278 bp, 269 predicted proteins | sample GraSoi_2013_60cm_FD_185827 | JGI IMG/M metagenome (GOLD analysis project Ga0209647, IMG submission 185827) | Grasslands soil microbial communities from the Angelo Coastal Reserve, California, USA - Sample 9_17_2013_60cm (SPAdes) (version 2) | ecosystem: Environmental > Terrestrial > Soil >...
CCGTCTTCTCCCGCTTCGCCTTCTGGACCGATCAGCGAGGTGGCGGTACTCCAGGATCCGGCCAGCTTGGGGCCGTAGATGTCATAGGTGCTCGTGTCGATGTAGAAGTCGCCGTCGGCGCCTTCGCCTGGGTCAGGCGCACCTGATCCGCTCAGGACCGTGCGGCCATTGGCGCCGTTGGCGCCATCTTTGCCGTTGGTGCCGTCTTTGCCGTTGGTGCCGTCTTTGCCGTTGGTGCCGGCAGGGCCTTGGACGCCGGGTGGTCCCTGTTCGCCGTCTTTGCCCGCAGCGCCGTCGGCGCCTTTTTCGCCGTCTTTGCCGTTGGTTCCGTCAGCTCCGGCTTTGCCTTCTTTGCCTTCTTTGCCTTCGGCGCCTTCTTTGCCGTCGGTGCCGTTGGTTCCGTCGGCGCCGTTGGTACCGGCCAGCCCCTGGAGACCTTGGTCGCCCTTGTCGCCCTTCACACCCTGGATGCCCTGGTTGCCTTGGTCGCCCTTAGCGCCAGTTGCTCCGGCAGCGCCGGTTGCACCCTGAACCCCCTGGGAGCCAGCGATGCCCTGGTCGCCCTTTTCCCCCTGGTCGCCCTTAATGCCCTTTTCGCCCTTTTCGCCTTTGTCGCCCTTCGGGCCCTTTTCACCCTGCAGGCCGGCGGGACCGGGAGGGCCGGCTTCGCCGCTGCCTTCCTGAATGCCCAGTACGCCCTGCTTGTCCGAGCTGACCACCTGAACGCGAAGCTCACCGCTCTTGCACTTCAGCTTGGCCTGAACGAAGCGAACGCTGCCCTTGTCGGGTCCGCTCTTCGTGATGCAGAGGTCGATAGTGGTCAACGAGGGTTTCTGAGCCGCCTTGGCGGAATTCGAAACCGCAAGCAAACCAGCGAAAGCCAGACACGTTACGAGTGCAAATGCAAGCCAACGAACCTGGGGCAGTGCGAACCTTGGGGCAGTCATCGAACGAATCTCCCTTACTGGTAATTGAAGCCCTTGAGTCCCGCTGCATCGAATCCGCGCGGGCATCGACCGAAATCCCAAAGTACAGATCCACTCGACGTTTGACCAATCAATTGAGTCAAATATATGGCCAATCTAGGTATTTTTACTCAAGCTCTCCCCAAAAAGTGTGTTTTGCGGGCGTGAGGCTCGGTGAAAGTCTCCGCCCAAATCTCACCTCGCCTCGATCTGCCTAGTCCGACATGTTGAAAAAGCCCTACTAAAATTCGGCGCAAACACTCATACGTATGTCTAGTTCAGGTCATGGCATGGTCAGAAGCAAGCTCAGTCTGGCGAGAAGAGAACTGTGGTGCGCAAGTTCTCACTTCTCCTCATCGTGGCCTCGCTGGCAGGTCTGGCGATTTCTTCGTCCGCCGCGGCAGAGAGTCATCGCCAGCAGGTGGCCACGCAGGCCGTCGCCGCCGTAGCGCCCACGACCCCCGAAGGTCCTGGCCAACTAATCGCACCCGAATCAGTCTGCCCGGGCCAGGAAAACCTCGCGGCACCGGCCAAGGCGCAGGAGTCAACGATGCTCTGCATGACCGACTTCGCCCGAGTTCAGTCCGGGCTCGCCAACCTCGGCGCCGCCGAAGAGCTGGAACAGTCGGCAGGAGACAAGGCCGACGACATCCTGCGTTGTGACAGCTTCAGCCACTTCGCCTGCGGCCGCGAATTCACCTACTGGATGCGGCAGACCGGCTACATCTCCACCCAGTGCTGGCGAGTTGGTGAGAACCTCGCTTGGGGGACCGAAAACTACGGCACCGTGCGCTCGATCTTCCGGGCCTGGATGAGCTCCCCAGGACACCGCCTGAACATCCTCGACGATTTCACCCAGACCGGCATCAGCCTCCGGGTTGGCACCCTGGCCGGCCAGCCCGGGACTCGCGTCTGGGCCCAGCACTTCGGCTCTCACTGCGAAACGCCTTCGACTCAGCCGTAGAGCACGCCCGCGCCGCGATCCGTCGGCGCCAGCGGTTGACTAGATTTCGGGGTCGTCCGCACCCGAACCGAGGAGCAGCTTGAGACACCCCAGAGACTTCTTCCAGCCGCTGGCGATCGGCGCCCCCGAGCCGCTGCGCGAGATTCCCGTCAAGCCCTCGCGGATGATCCACTTCCTCGACTTCTCGAACGAGAAGATGGTCGCCAAGGCGGCTGATATCGCCAAGAAGACCGACATCCTGCTCGGCAATCTCGAGGACGCGATTCCGGTCGACCGCAAGGAGGCCGCACGCGCCGGCCTGATCAAGGCCGCCACCGAATCGGACTTCGGACAGACCTCGCTGTGGACTCGGGTTAACTCGCTGGAGAGCCCCTGGGTGCTCGACGACCTCACCACCCTGGTCACCGAGATCGGCGACAAGCTGGAGGTCGTGATGGTGCCCAAGGTCGAGGGCGCCTGGGACATCCACTACGTCGACCGCCTGCTCGCCCAGCTGGAGGCGAAGGCCGGCCTCGACCGCCCGATCCTGATCCACGCGATCCTCGAGACTGCGCAGGGCGTCGTCAACCTGGAGGAGATCGCCGCAGCCAGCCCGCGCATGCAGGGGATGAGCTTCGGCCCCGCCGACCTCGCCGCCTCGCGGCGGATGAAGACGACCCGGGTCGGCGGCGGCCACCCTGGCTACCGGGTGATGGAGGACCCCGCCGACCCCGAGAACCCCGAAGCCGACCGGGTCAGCGCCCAGCAGGATCTCTGGCACTACTCGATCGCGCGCATGGTCGACGCCTGCGCCTCGACCGGGATCCTGCCCTTCTACGGCCCCTTCGGCGACATCAAGGACACGGCGGGCTGCGAGACCCAGTTCCGCGCCGCCTTCCTGATGGGCTGCGTCGGCGCCTGGTCACTGCACCCCGTGCAGATCGACATCGCCAAGAAGGTCTTCAGCCCGCCGCCGGACGAGGTCAAGTTCGCCAAGAAGGTGCTCGAGGCGATCCCCGACGGGCGCGGCGTACACATGATCGACGGCAAGATGCAGGACGACGCCACCTGGAAGCAGTGCAAGGTGATGGTCGAGCTGGCCGAGATGCTGGCCTCGAAGGACCCGGAGCTGGCCGACGCTTACGGGATGTAGCGCCCCGGCGGGCGGGTCCGCCGCTAGCCCAACCGAGCTTCGAGAGCGTCCAGCTGAGCTGAGATCTGCTTGGGGAGCTTGTCGCCGAACCGCTCCAGGTGCTCCTTGACCTGCGGCAGCTGCTGCTTGAACAGGTCAGCGTCGACAGAGAGCAGCTCGCGCATCGCCTCGTCTGAGATCTCGAGGCCGTCGGTGTCGATCTCACCCACGGCAGGCAGCAAGCCGATCGGCGACTCCACGGCCTGACCCTCGCCGTCGCAGCGCCGGAACACCCACTCGAGCACGCGGCTGTTCTCACCGAAGCCCGGCCAGATGAACTTCCCGTCCTCGTCTTTGCGAAACCAGTTGACGAGGAAGATCTGCGGCAGCTTTGCCCCCTCGCGCTCGCCGAGCTTCAGCCAGTGGGCGAAGTAGTCGGCCATGTTGTAGCCGCTGAACGGCAGCATCGCCATCGGGTCGAAGCGCAGCTTCCCCACCTCGCCCGCCGCGGCCGCGGTGGTCTCGACCGACATCGTCGCGCCGAGGAAGGTGCCGTGCTCCCAGTCGAAGGCCTCGGCAACGAGCGGCACCGCGGTGGCACGGCGACCGCCGAAGAGGAAGGCGTCGATCGGCACCCCGGCCGGGTCCTCCCACTCGGGAGCGATACAGGGGCACTGTGACGCCGGCGTCGTGAAACGGGCGTTGGGGTGCGCAGCGGGGCTCTCGGAGTCGGGGGTCCACTCGTTGCCGTGCCAGTCGATCGCGTGAGCCGGCGGCTCGCCGGTCATCCCCTCCCACCAGATGTCGCCGTCGTCGGTCTTCGCACAGTTGGTGAAGATCGAGTTGCGCTCGATCGTCCCCATCGCGTTCGGGTTGGTCTTGTGGCTGGTGTTCGGCGCGACGCCGAAGAAACCCGCCTCGGGATTGACTGCGTAGAGACGGCCATCCTCGCCGAACTTCATCCAGGCGATGTCGTCGCCGATCGTCTCCGCGGTCCAGCCCTCGAGGGTCGGGATCAGCATCGCCAGGTTGGTCTTGCCCGACGCCGACGGGAAGGCGCCGGTCACGTACTTGACCTTGCCCTCGGGCGAGGTCAGTTTGAGGATCAACATGTGCTCGGCCATCCAACCCTCGTCGCGGGCCATCGCCGAGGCGATCCGCAGCGCAAAGCACTTCTTGCCGAGCAGGGCGTTGCCGCCATAGCCTGAGCCGAAGGACCAGATCTCGCGCGTCTCCGGGTAGTGGACTATGTACTTGTTGTCGGCGTTGCAGGGCCACGGCATGTCCTCCTGGCCCTCGGCCAGCGGCATCCCAACCGAGTGCACGCAGGGGACGAACTCGCCGTCGGCTCCGAGCACCTCGAGTGCGCCCTTGCCCATCCGGGTCATGATCCGCATCGAGGTCGCGACGTAGGCCGAGTCGGTGAGCTGGACGCCGATGTGGGCGATCGGCGAGCCGAGCGGGCCCATCGAGAAGGGGACGACGTACATCGTGCGGCCCGCCATGCAGCCCTTGAAGAGCCCGTCGAGCTTCTTGCGCATTTCGGCCGGGTCGCACCAATTATTGGTCGGCCCGGCGTCCCCCTCGTTCTGCGAGCAGATGAAGGTTCGGTCCTCGACCCGGGCGACGTCGCCGGGGTCGGAGAGGGCGAGGTAGGAATTGGGGCGCTTGGCGTCTGAGAGGCGCTCGAAGGTGCCTGCCTCGATCAGCGTCTGGGCGAGGGCGTCGTACTCCTCGGCCGAGCCGTCGCACCAGTGGATGGCGTCCGGCTTGGTCAGGTCAGCGATCTGGCTGACCCAGTCGAGGAGCTTGGCATGGGTGGTCGGCGCGTTGGCCGTCGTCGTCTGGCTCATCCGGGGGACTTTACTTATTGGGCTTGAGGTCGGTGACTTCGACATCGGCTTCTTCGTTGATGATTTTCAACGTCGCCGTCTCCCCCTTGCCGCCGGCCAGGTTCACCGTGCAATCGAAGGTCTTGCCCGCCTTGACCTCGACCCCGGAGGGGCATTCGACGGAAGAGACCTTCTGCCCCACCGACTTCTCGAGGTTTTCTTCGATCGCCGCCTCCGTCTTGGCGTCGTCGATAACCGTTTCCCCACAGCCAGCGGCGAGGAATGCAACAGCGAGCAGCGCGACGATCGCGCCGGACCGGCCCAACCAGCTCATCTTTCTCCCTTCGGCAAGGATCTCGTGAAAAGTATCCCAAGGCCCTGGACGAGACCGCGCTCTCCGTCTAGCGCTGGAAGAGTTCGGAGAACGGGTTGAGCAGCCGGGCCTTGCGATAGTCGCGGACCGCGGCGGACGCATCGCCGAGCTCAGCCTCGATCCGCGACAGCACCAGCCAGGTGCGCCAGTTGGTCGACTCGCGTTCGGTGGCGCCACGGGCCGCCGACGCGGCGGCGGCGAGCTCGCCCTGGGACTCGAGGACAAGAGCCTGCTGCAAGCGGGGGCTTGCGGCGCCCGGCTGCGCATTCTGCGCGCTGCGCGCGGCGCTCAGGGCGGCTGGAAGATCGCCGGCCCGGGCATCGGCCTCACTCTTTCGCACGAGACTGGTGGAGGCAAGTGGGATGGAGATCGCGGCGATCACCACCAAAGCGATCAGGGCAACGGCGGCACGCAGCGGCAGCTTCAACGTTGCGCCTCCCCCATCCTTTTCCGAATCCTCGCCAGTGGCGACCAGCACCGCGGCAAGCAGCAGGAAGGCCACCGCCATAACCGGGATCTGCCACATCCAATCGGAGATCGCGGTAACGCAGAACGCCGTGCAACCCGCCAACGCCGCGGCAAGCTCGGGCCGCTGACGGCCGGCGCGCAGCACATTTCGAGCCCCCCCCACCAGCACGGCCACGAGGAAGGCGGCCAGCACGAAGAGCCCGACGATCCCCAGCTCTCCGAGGGTCTGAAGGTAGAGCGAATGGGTGTCGCGGACGTTCTCGGCGACGTCGCCGTTCCGCGCCCACCAGTACTCGAAGGTGCCGGAGCCGGTGCCGGTCAAAGGCTTGGTCGCGTTCTCCCTCACGGCGGCGCTCCAGAACTGGTAGCGGCTCTCGCCAGCGACACTGCCGAGCCGTTCCTCCCCCTTTCCTGGCCCTTCCCCCCGCTTGAATTCGGCCCAGCCATCGGATGCACCGCCCGGTGCGTTGATTGCCACCGCGGCAACCAGCACCACAAGCGCGACGATCGCGGTGGCCACTATGGACTGATGGCGGGAGACGACGGTCCAGCGCGGTCGCCAACCTCTCGACAACGCGGCCGACGCGCCAGCCTGGACCAGCCCCACGACCAGGCAGACGACCAGGGTGAAGGCCAGCATCTCGTTGCCTTGATGGTGGGCAGTGTCGTTGAGGAAGCCGTGCTGAAGGGCGTCCCGATGGGAAGCGGCGACGATCAAGATCAAGCCACCGGCGCCGGCAAGCAGTGCAGTGAACAGCTTTGGCAAGCGGTCGGGTGCAAAGGCGAGAAAGACCGCGAGCGCGATGAACGTCGCCGCGATGCCGCCGCGGGAGAGAGTGAAGAAGGCAGCCAGCGCGACCGCAGGCAGAGCGGCAGCCGCAAGGGCACGCGCGGCGATCGATTTCGCGCAGGTCGCAACCTGGAGCAGCAGCGGGGCGCCGATCGCAATCAGGCCGGCGAGGCCGTTCCAGTAGTTCAAGGGGTAAGAGAGTCGTTCGCGGCCGCTGGAGAGAAATCGCGCCGTTTCGTGCGAGGTGGGAAACCAGGCCGGATGCAGGCGCGAGAGCAGGGCGATGACGGCGACGACGGCGATCCCGGTGGCAACCGCGGCGACCAGCCGGCGAGCGCTAGAGGTGCCGGCGCCGAAGACGGCAATCGAGAAGGCGCCGAGGTAGCCGGCAACACGGGCGAGGTCGGCGGAGGTCCGCTCGGCGCTCTCGGTCCAAGTCAGGCTAAGAGCCGTCCAGACGACGAAAGCGGCAAACAGCGCCAGTGCAATGCAGGCGAGAGCCGGCGGGCGACGGCGCGGCAGAGCGCCGACCACGACGCCCGCCAGGAGGACCCACCAGATCGCGATCCCGACCCGATCGTGGACGAGTGGGTCATAGCCACCCCCTTCGAGGCCGAGGTAGACGATCAGCCCGAAACCGAGCGCCCAGGTAGCGACTGCGCTCCAATCCACCCTGCGGGCATCTTCCTGCTCGGCGCCGGACCGCATCGTTGTCGAGTGCATGCGGTTCTATGCTACGAGCGAACTGCGGACAGATCGACGTTGCCTCAGCACATCGGATCTACGCTCAGGACAAAACATGAAGGCACCCAGGACTCGACTCTCGCTTGCGGCGATCGCGATCTCCGCGTTCTTCGCCACCCCCGTCGCCGCAGCCACGGTCGAAGAAGCGGTGGTGCCGCCGAGCAACTCCGCCGCCACCCAGTACACCGAGACCTTCCCGACTTCAGGTGGCAACAAGAAGACCGACCAGAAGCCCAGCCACCGTTCTCCCGCCAAGGTGCTCGGCACTCGCAACACTCAAAAGCTTGAAAAGCAGGGACCGGAAGGCAAGGCCGCCGCCGAAGCGGCCGCCGCCACGGCGCCGACCACGATCTCGACCCCTCAACCCGCACACGGGCCCTTCACCCAAGGCAAGGGCAGTGAACGCAGCGGCAATGGCTCCGGCGGAGCGAGCATCCCACCGCACGGAAGCGGCGCTGCAAGCGGCGGCGAAACCGCCCGGCCGCCGGCGTCCGAGCCGACCGGATCCTCTGGAATCGGGGCGGCGATCGGGCAGGCAACCGGGATCTCCTCGGCGGACCAATCGGGTCCGTTGCTGCCGCTGGTGATCCTCGCCACGGTGCTCTGGGCGCTCGCTTACCTCCGGCGACAGAGGCGACAGGTGGGCTGACGCCCCCTCAGCCCGGCCGCCACAGTAGCGGTGACTGGACTTCCCGCAGCCTCCCTTCAGATAGGGTTCCGCGCCGCGCATGCGCTTCTTCGAGTACGAGGCACGGAAGATCGTCGAGCTGGCGGGGATTCCCGTCACCAAGTACGGCTTCTGTAAAACGGCCGACGAGGCCCGTGGGGCCGCCGAGGAGATCGGCGGGCCGGTCGTGATCAAGTCGCAGGTGCTGAGCGGCGGGCGGATGAAGGCCGGCGGGGTCAAGTTCGCCGATACGCCCGAGGAGGCCGCCGAGCACGCCGAGGCAATCCTCAAGCTCGAGATCAACGGCCACATGCCGCGCGGCGTCCTCGTCGACCCCAAAGCCGAGGTCAAGCAGGAGTACTACGCGAGCGTCGTCTGGGACGGCACCGCGAAGCGGCCGCTGATGCTGTTCAGCGACATGGGCGGGATCGACATCGAGGAGGTCGCAGAGACCCACCCCGACCACGTCGGCCGGGGCCATGTGACCAACCTGATGCCGATCCCGGACTTCGAGGCCAAGCAGACGATCGCGGCGACCGGCGTCAGCGGCTCGCAGCTGAACCGCGCCACCCCGATCCTGGCCAAGCTCGCCCGCCTCTTCCGCGACTACGACATGACCCTGGCCGAGATCAACCCGCTGGCCGAGCTGAGCGACGGCAGCTTCGTCGCCCTCGACGCCCACATGGAGATGGAGGACGAGGCGGTCGGCCGCCAGAAGGCGCTCCTGCGCAAGTACCTGGAGATCGCCGAGGAGGACACGCGCGAGACGTATGAGCCATCGGACTTCGAGCGCAACGTGGCGGCGATCGACGCCGCCGATCACCGCGGCGTGATCCAGGGCAAGGACCACGGCTTCGAGGGGAACCTCGGCCTCGTGATCGGCGCCGGCGGCGGCTCGCTGACCCTCACCGACGCGGTCCGCAGCCAGGGCGGCAAGCCAGCCAACTACTCCGAGATCGGCGGCAATCCGTCGGTTGCCAAGGCCTGCGGCCTGGCCAAGGAGGTGCTGGAGAAGGACGGCGTCGAGAAGATCGCCGTGATGATGTCGATCGTCTCCAACACCCGGGTCGACATCGTCGCCCGCGGCGTGATCAAGGCCTGCCTCGAGCTGGGCAAGGATCCCGGCGAGACGATCGCGATCTTCCGCATCCCCGGCGCCTGGGAGGACGAGGGCTTCAAGATCCTCGATCGCTACGGGGTCGAGTACTGCGACCGCTCGGTCTCGATGTGGGAGGCGGCTGGACGTGCCGTCGCCAAGATCCAGGGAGCGCCAGCGTGAGCATCCTGCTGAACAAGGAGACCACCTTCATCGTGCAGGGGATCACCGGGCGTGAGGCGGTCAACCTGACCAGGGAGTGCCTCGACTACGGCTCCAAGGTCGTCGGCGGCGTCACCCCCGGTCGCAAGGGCCGCGAGGTCCATGGCGTGCCGGTCTTCGACACCGTCGCCCAGGCGGTCGAGAGCTACGGCGGGCCGATCGATGGCTCGGTCGTCACCGTCCCCCCCGCCTTCACCAAAGATGCCGTCTTCGAGGCGATCCTCAACGGAATCAAGTTGATCGTGATCGTCACCGAGCGCATCCCGCGCCGCGACGTCGCCCAGATGGTCGAGCTGGCGAACATGGAGGGGGCGCGGATCATCGGCCCCAACTGCCTCGGCCTGATCGTCCCCGAGGTCTGCAAGATGGGCGGTATCGGCGGCCCGGCCAAAGACGCCGCCAAGGCCTACGCCCCCGGCCCGGTCGGGGTGATGAGCCGCTCCGGGGGGATGACCACCGAGATCTCCTCCTCGCTGACCCAGGCCGGCCTCGGCGTCTCCACCGCGGTCTCGATCGGCGGCGACGCGATCATCGGCTCCACCTACGCCGAGCTGATGCCCTACTTCGAGGCCGACGAGCAGACGCAGGCGATCGTCATCTACACCGAGCCCGGCGGTCGCATGGAGGCACAGCTCTCCGAATGGGTCAAGGAGAACAACAGCCGCCTGCCGATCGTCGCCTTCATGGCCGGCAAGTTCATGGACGACGAGGAGATGAAGGGCATGAGCTTCGGCCACGCAGGAACCATCGTGGAGGGGGTAGAGGACACGGCGACGGAGAAGATCGCCCGCCTCGAAGCCGCCGGCATCGGCGTCGTCGAGCGGATCGACGAGATCCCCGACGCGGTCAAGCAGAAGCTCGAGGTTGCCGTCTGATGGCCGAGACGCTGGACAAGGTCTTCATCGACGTCGAGGTGGACGCCTCGATCGCCGGCGACGCCGAGCTCGCCAAGAGGCTCGAAGAAGTCTGCCCCGTCGACATTTTCGCCGCAACCGACTCCGGAGTGGAGATCGTCGCCAAGAACCTCGATGAGTGCGTCCTCTGCAACCTCTGCGTAGACGCCGCCCCCGACGGCACCGTTAGCGTCGTCAAGCTCTACGAGCAGTAGCCCGCCGGCCACGGCTCCTCTGTGCGACACATCACATTGATGTGTCATCGATCGATGTCTGGGTAATCTCTACATCGATGTCTGTCACGTCTGCACAGGGAGCGCCGCGCCGGGTCGCCGTGGTCGGCGGCAGCCGGATTCCCTTCGCGCGCTCCAACTCGGTCTATTCGCGCGCCTCCAACCAGGACATGCTCACTGCCGCGCTCGACGGCTTGGTGGAGCGGTGCTCGCTCGAGGGCGAGGTGCTCGGCGAGGTGGCCGGGGGCGCCGTGCTCAAGCACTCGCGCGACCGCGACCTTACCCGCGAGAGCGTGCTCAGCACCCGGCTCGCCCCCGAGACCCCCGCCTACGACGTGCAGCAGGCCTGCGGCACCGGCCTCGAGACGACGATCCTGGTCGCCAACAAGATCGCCCTCGGGCAGATCGACGCAGGCATCGCCTGTGGCGCCGACACCACTTCGGACGCGCCGATCGGTCTCAACGAGGACCTGCGCGAGGTGCTGCTCGACGCCAATCGCGAGAAGTCCAGCCTCGGGCGGCTCAAGCACCTGACCCGCCTTCGTCCCGGCCACGTCGTCCCCTCGATCCCCCGCAATGAGGAGCCTCGCACCGGTCTCTCGATGGGCGAGCATTGCGCCGTGATGGCGGCCGAGTGGGGCGTCGGTCGCGAGGAGCAGGACAAGCTCGCCGTCGCCAGTCACCACAGCCTCGCTGCCGCCTACGAGCGCGGCTTCATGGACGACCTCGTCAACCCCTACCTGGGCCTCGAGCGCGACCAGAACCTGCGCCCCGACTCTTCCGTCGAGAAGCTGGCCCAGCTAGGCCCAGTCTTCGGCGGTGAGGGCGGCACGATGACCGCGGCAAACTCGACTCCGCTGAGCGACGGCGCCTCGGCGGTCCTGCTGGCGGACGAGGACTGGGCAAAGGAGCGCGGGCTGCCGATCCTCGCCTACTTCGTCGACGGCCAGACCGCGGCGATCGACCACGTCCACAAGCGCGAGGGGCTGCTGATGGCACCGGCCTACGCGATGCCGCGGATGCTCGATCGCAATGGCCTCGAGCTCCAGGACTTCGACCTCTACGAGATCCATGAGGCCTTCGCTGCGCAGGTGCTCTGCACCCTGCGCGCCTGGGAGGACAGCCGCTTCTGCCGCGACCGCCTGGGTCGATCCGAGCCGCTCGGGGCGATCGACCGCGAGCGACTCAACGTCAACGGCGGCTCACTCGCCGCCGGCCATCCCTTCGCTGCCACCGGCGGCCGCATCGTCGCCTCCCTCGCCAAGGAGCTGAGCGAGCGCGGTTCCGGCCGTGGCGCGATCAGCATCTGCGCCGCAGGCGGCCAGGGCGTCGTCGCGATCCTCGAGAGCCCTGGGGAGGTTCTCCTATGAGCGACCTCTACGCACAGCTCGTCAACTCTCCACCCGGGCGGCTGATCGCCCCTCGGGTGGGCCTCCCCCGCCCGGTGGAGCTGGAGCGCCACTCGCCCGACACGAGCGAAAAGGCGGGCGCCGTTCTTATTGGCGCCGCGCCCGGCGGCAGGCTGGGCAAGCAGCTCGAGCGACTGCTGGCCGAGATCGAGGCGCCGCGAGCGGAGATGTCCGACAGCCCGGTCAGGGCGCTGGTCTTCGACGCGACCGGGATCTCCAACTCGACCGAGCTGGTCGAGCTGCAGCGCTTCTTCCACCCCAACGTGAAGCGGGTCGAGCGCTCGGGCCGGGTCGTCGTGCTCGGCGCCACCCCGGCCGACTTGCCGGCGCGAGCCGCTACCGCACAACGGGCGCTGGAGGGCTTCACCCGCTCGCTGGGCAAGGAGGTCGGCCGCGGCATCGCGGCGCAGCTCGTCTACGTTGCAACCGGCGCCGAGGACCAGCTCGACTCCACCCTGCGCTTCCTCCTCTCCCCCCGCTCCGCCTATGTCTCCGGCCAGGTGATTCGAATCGGCCCAGCCGTCACCAAGGCGCCGAAGCTCGAATGGGAACAGCCGCTGGACGGCATGAAGGCGCTGGTCACCGGCGCCTCGCGCGGGATCGGCGAAGCGATCGCCACCGTCCTGCGCCGCGACGGCGCCGAGCTGACCCTGCTCGACGTCCCGGCCCTCTCGGAGGAGCTGCAAGCAGTTGCCGAGCGGCTGGAGGCGGAGACGATCGAGCTCGACATCACCGATGCGGACGCCCCGGCCACGATCGCAGAGCGGCTCCCCGGCGGCGTCGACCTGGTGGTCCACAACGCCGGCGTCACCCGCGACCGCACGATCGCCAAGATGCCGGAGGATCGCTGGAGCTCGCTGATGGAGATCAACCTCTCCAGCGAGGAGCGGATCAACGACGAGCTGCTTCACCGCGACCTGCTGCGAGCAAACGGCCGCATCGTCTGCGTCTCCTCGATGAGCGGCATCGCCGGCAATTCCGGCCAGACCAACTACGCGACCTCGAAGGCCGGCGTGATCGGCATGGTCGAAGCGCTTGCGCCGGAGCTGGCGAAGCGCGGGGCGACGATCAACGCCGTCGCCCCCGGCTTCATCGAGACCCAGATGACCGAGCAGATGCCGATCGCGATCCGCGAAGCGGGCCGCCGCATGAACAGCATGTCTCAGGGCGGACTGCCGGTCGACGTCGCCGAGACGATCGCGTGGCTCGCCAGCCCGGCCTCAACCGGGGTAAACGGCAACGTGGTGCGGGTCTGCGGCCAGAGCCTGCTGGGAGCTTAGATGGCGACCCGTACGCTCGACAGCCCGCCCGCCATCCTGCCCCTATATGCCCGCGCGGCGGCGGCGCTGATCCCCGGCGCTTCGCTGCTGCCCTTCGTGCCGGGCGGTGGCGGCGAGATCCCGGACCTCGACCTGGAGCTGGCCAGTGTCGAGGCCGACCCGGCCGCGGTCGCCGCTTACGCCAAGGTCTGCGGCTTCGCCCTGCGCGACCACCTTCCCCCCACCTACCCCCACGTGCTCGCCTTCCCGCTGCAGATGGCGGTGATGGCCGACGGCGGCTTCCCCTTCGGCGCGGTCGGCTTCGTCCACGTCGAGAACCGGATCGAGCAGCACTGCCGCCTCGGGCTTGGCGAGAAGATGACGATCCGGGTTCGCCCGACCAAGTTGCAGCCGCACCCGAAGGGGCGCGCCTTCTCGCTGCTGACCGAGGTCACGATCGGAGGACAGAAGGCCTGGGAGAGCGTCAGCACGATGCTGCGTCGCGGTGGTGGCGAGAAGCCGCCTGGCTCTAAGCGAGACGACGAAGCGGGCAAGCCGGAGTTGACCACGAATGCCGAGTGGCTGCTCGGCGGCGACCTCGGCCGCCGCTACGCCGCCGTCTCCGGCGACCGCAACCCGATCCACGTGCACTCGCTGACTGCGAAGCCGCTCGGCTTCCCGGGCGCGATCGCCCACGGCATGTGGACCAAGGCACGCTGTCTGGCGGCGTTGGAGAGCCGCCTGCCCGACGCCTTCACCGTCGATGTCCGCTTCCGCAAGCCGATCCTGCTGCCGGGGCGCGTCGAGTTCCTCAGCGATGCAGCGGGCCGGGAGATTCGCTTCGCGGTGCGCGACGCCAAGAAGCAAACCCCTCATCTCGACGGCCGCGTGGAGCCGCTCGAGGCAGAAATTCAAGACCGAGAGGAAACACGATGACGACGGCCGACACCGACAGGAGCGTGGCCGAGCGCAGCATGGGCTTCGGCCTGCGAGCGCTCAACCGCCTCGCGGGCTCCGATCTGCTCGACCGGATCCGGATCCGCAAGCAGGTTGAGCGCGCCCTCTTCCAAGGCGCCAAGAACGGTTTCCGCTCCGCAACCGCCGCCGGCCGCACCTTCAAGGCGGCGCAGAAGCTGGGCAAACCGGCGCGCCAGGCCAAGAGCAGGTCAAAGGGCCTCTTCGACCTTGCCCCCGACGACGAGCAGCAGATGTTCCAGGAGGCCGGTCGTGCCTTCGCCGAGGAGAAGGTCCGTCCCGCCGCCCTCGACGCCGACGCCAACCGCGCGACGCCAAAGGAGCTGCTCGACCAGGCCGCCGAGCTGGGAGTCGACATGCTTGGCGTCCCGGAGGAGCTCGGGGGTGTCATGCACGAGCAGTCCGCCGTGACCAGCGTGCTGATCGGCGAGGCGCTCGCCCACGGCGATATGGGAATTGCCTACGCGGCTCTTGCTCCCGGCGCTGTGGCCACCGCGATCGGCCTCTGGGGAAGCGCCGAGCAGGAGGCCACCTACCTGCCGGCCTTCACCGGCGAGGACGTCCCCGCCGCCGCCCTGGCGATCCTCGAGCCGCGGCCGCTTTTCGATCCATTGAAACTCGAGACGGTGGCACACAAGGACGGCGGGGAGTGGGTCCTCGCCGGCGCCAAGTCGCTGCTCGCCCGAGCCACGGAGTGCGAGCTGTTCGTGATCGCCGCCGAGGCCGATGGGATCGGCCCGGCCCTTTTCGTGGTCGAGTCCGGCGCCAAGGGTCTCTCGGTCGAGGACGAGCCGGCGATGGGCCTGCGGCCCGCTGCCACCGGCCGCCTCCTGATCGAGGACGTGCGCCTGCCCGCCGGCGCCCTGCTCGGCGAGGGCAAGCCTGAGGATTACGTCGAGTGCGTGAACCGCTCGCGAATCGCCTGGTGCGGGCTCGCGGTCGGCGCCGCGCAGGCGGTCCTCGACTACGTCATTCCATATGCCAATGAGAGGACCGCCTTCGGAGAGCCGATCTCCAACCGCCAGGGCGTCGCCTTCGCGATCTCCGACATCGGCATCGAGAGCGAAGGAATGCGCCTCGCCACCTACCGCGCCGCCAGCCGTGCCGACCGCGGCGAGGAATTCGCCCGCGAGGCGGCGATCGCGCGCCGGCTCGGCGCAACCAAGGGAATGCAGATCGGCTCCGAAGGAGTGCAACTGCTCGGTGGCCATGGCTTCGTCAAGGAGCACCCGGTCGAGCGCTGGTACCGAGACCTTCGAGCAGCGGGCGTGATGGAGGGCGCCCTGCTCGTCTAGAGCGAAAGAGAGACGATGATCAACCTCGAGATACCGAAGAAGTTCAAGCCGCTGGTCAGCCAGGCCAACCAGGTCGCGACCGAGGTCTTCCGGCCGATCTCGCGCAAGTACGACGAGGCCGAGCACTCCTACCCGAAAGAGCTCGACATGCTGGCGTCGCTGATCGACGGCATGAACGAGGGCTCCGACATCGGCGGCGCCGGCGCCGCCGGAGTGCGCCGCGAGTCCAACGGCGACGGCGGCGAGAACCGCAACGGCTCCAACCTCTCGACCGTGCTCGGCATCATCGAGCTCTGCTGGGGCGACGTCGGCCTGCTGCTCTCGATGCCGCGCCAGGGGCTTGGCAACTCGGCGATCGCCTCGGTGGCGACCGACGAGCAGCTGGAGCGCTACGGCGGCAAGTGGGCGGCGATGGCGATCACCGAGCCGGAAGCCGGCTCGGACTCGGCCTCGATCCGCACGACGGCCGAGCTCGACGGCGACGAGTACGTCCTCAACGGCGAGAAGATCTTCGTCACCTCCGGCGACCGTGCCGACCTGATCGTCGTCTGGGCGACGCTCGATCGCTCCGTGGGCAGGGCGGCGATCAAGTCGTTCATCGTCGAGCGCGACAACCCCGGCCTGAAGCTCGACCGGCTCGAGCACAAGCTCGGGATCCGCGCCTCCGACACCGCCAACTTCACCCTGCAGGACTGCCGGGTGCCGAAGGAGGCGCTGCTGGGCAGCCCCGAGGTCAACGTCAAGGAGGGCTTCGCCGGGGCGATGCAGACCTTCGACAACACGCGGCCGCTGGTCGCGGCGATGGCAGTCGGTGTCGCTCGCGCGGCGCTGGAGGAGACGCGCGGGCGCCTCGCCGCGGCCGGGGTCGAGGTCGACTACTCCACCCCCGCTCTCTCCCAGCACGCCGCCGCGGCGCGGTTCCTGGAGATGGAGGCCGACTACGAGGCCGCCTGGCTGCTGACGCTGCAGGCCGCCTGGATGGCCGACAACGGCAAGCCCAACTCGCTGCAGGCCTCGATGGCGAAGGCGAAGGCGGGGAGAACCTGCGTTGACGTCGCGCTCGGCTGCGTCGAGCTCTGCGGCAGCGTCGGCTACGGCGAGAACGAGCTGCTCGAGAAGTGGGCGCGCGACGCCAAGATCCTCGACATCTTCGAGGGCACCCAGCAGATCCAGCTGCTGATCGTGGCACGCCAGCTGCTTGGCAAGAGCTCAGCCGAACTACGGTAGACGAGACTGCATTGACCCGTGTATATGGCGGGTAGATGCAGTTTCGTCAGGCGGCAGCGGGCTCTGCGGTGACCATCGCCAGCGCCGCCTCGCGCAGGCGCTCGGGCAGGACGACCATCGCGCGCAGCGTATCCAGTGCCGCGCGATCGCCGTCGATCTCGACGCCCGCCTCGCCGTCCTCCCCGGCGACGAGCGCCGCCAACAAATCGCGCGGCTCCCCGCTCAGAGTCAGTTCGGCGTCGGCGGCCTCACCGCGAGATGCCTCGATCCAGCCGTCCTCGATCCGCAGCCCGTAGGCCTGACCCCCACTGCGCAAACTGACGCTCAGCGCCACATCGGAAGGCGGCTGCAGGATGACGCGGAACGCGTTGGCAAGCGAGGTCGGGGCGAGCCGGGCGACGTCATCGACCCGCTCGAAATGCAGGCCCCAGCGGCCCAGCTCGAGCATCGGGTGCTCCAGCCCGCGGCCGAGGTCGGTCAGCTCGTAGGCGATGCCGGTGGCCGGTGGCCCGAGCTTTTGACGTTGCACGATGCCGTGCTGCTCGAGATCGCGCAGGCGCTTGGTGAGGACGTCGGTCGGGGCGCCGCCGACGCTGCGGACGAGGTCGGAGAAACGCAGCGGCCCGAGCGAGAGCTCGCGGACGATCAGCAGCGACCAGCGCTCGCCGATCCGGTCGAGCGCGCAGGCGAGGCCGCACGACTGGTCGTATTCACGGCGGGGCACGGTGTCGATGGTAGCAACGCTAATTTGATTTTCAAAGTGATCACTTTGAAATCTGGTACGGTTCCGCGCGATGCCGCTCGCACGTCTCGTCCCTTCGGCCCCGGCAGCCCCTCGATGAACCGGATAGCCGACCTCACCTGGAACCACCCGAAACGCGTTCTCGCTGCCGTAGCGGCCTTCGCCGTGCTAGCCGTCGCCGTCGGTCACGACGTCGAGCACCATCTGAAGGCAGCCGGCTTCACCGACAGCTCCTCGGAGAGCGAGCGGGCGACGCGGGTGCTCGGCGGTGCGCTCGGCTACGACGCGAATCCCGGGCTGGTACTTGTCGTCCGCGCCCCCGGTGGCGGCCAGCTCGACACCACCAGTCCGCCGGTGCGCCGCGAGGTCGGCCGGCTCAGCCGCGAGGTGGCCCAGGTCGAATACGTCGGCCGCGTCGTCAACCCGCTGCGCGACCGCCGGGCCGGCGCCGAGCTGATCGCCCGTGACGGGCGCTCGCTGGCGATCTCTGTCCACCTCAACACCACCGACATCGAGGACAAGGGCGGCTATGTCGCCGAAGACGTGCAGCCGCTGGCCGAAGCGAGCAGCCTCGACGTCGCGATGGGCGGTTTCGCCGCCGGCTTCAACGACACCAACGACCAGACCAAAGCCGACCTGACCAAGGCCGAGCTGATTGCCTTCCCGATCCTCGCGCTCCTCCTCCTGATCGTCTTCCGGGGTGTGATCGCCGCCTCGATCCCGCTGCTGATCGGCGTCCTCTCGATCGTCGGCACCCTTTTTGTCCTGCGGGTGATGTCGACCTTCACCGACACCTCGGTCTTCGCGCTCAACATCGCGACCGGGCTCAGTCTCGGCCTCGCGGTCGACTACGCGTTACTCATGGTCTCGCGTTACCGCGAGGAGATCGGGCGCGGCGGCGCGTCGCGGGAGGCGCACCGCCGCACCGTTCGCACCGCCGGGCGAACGGTGCTCTTCTCCGGGTTCACCGTCGCCACCGCGATGGCCGCGCTGGTGATCCTGCCGCAGCGCTTCCTTTACTCGATCGCCGTTGCCGGCGCCTCGGTCGGGGTGCTCTCGGCGGTGATGGCGGTCCTGGTGGTCCCCTCGATGCTGGCGCTGCTGGGCCCTCGCATCGACGCGCTCTCGATCCGCCGCGGCCCGGCGGTCTCCGACGAATCCGACGGCTGGTACCGGCTGGCGCGCGGCGTGATGCGGCACCCGGTCGGGGTCGCGCTCGCCAGCACGGCGCTGCTCCTGGCCGCCGCCTCGCCGTTGCTGTGGACGACGCTGACCGGGCCGAGCGCCGAAGCGGTTCCCCCCGGACAGCCCTCCTATGACGCCTTCAGGTATCTCGACGCCCACTATCCGCGCGACGTGACCGAGGCCGTCACCGTCACCGTCGACGGACGCACGAGCGATGCCGAGCTGGCGAGCTTCGGGCACCGGATCGAAGCACTTGGGGGGGTAGTGCGCGGCACGCCGATGGCACGAGCCTCCAGTCAGGTCGCCTTCGCCAACTACGCGCTACCGGGACCGGCGCTCGACGAAGAATCCCAGGACACCGTCAAGGAGATTCGCGCCCTCCGCCCCCCGGGGGCCGCGACGACGCTGGTCTCCGGCAACACCGCGCGCTTCATCGACCAGAAGCAGAGCTTGGTCGAACACCTGCCGCTGCTCATCGCGATCATCGCCACCACGACCCTGGTCATCCTCTTCCTGCTCACCGGCTCGGTCTTGCTTCCACTGAAGACGCTGCTGATGAACGCGATGACGCTCGGGGCGACGCTCGGCATCGTCGTCCTCGCCTTCCAGGAGGGCTGGCTCGACGGCCTCTTCGCCTATTCCGGGCCGTCCGCGGTTGAGGTGACCAGCCTCGTCTTCCTCTTCGCGGTCATCTTCGGCCTCGCGACCGACTACGCGGTGCTGGTGATGGCGCGGATCAAAGAGCAGCACGACCTCGGCGCCAGCAACGAGGATGCCGTCGCGATCGGCATCGGCCGTACCGGCCGGGTGATCACCGCCGCCGCGGTGATGATCGCCGTCGTCTTCCTCGCCTTCGGCGTCAGCTCGGTCTTCTTCATGAAGCAGATCGCGCTCGGCATGGCGGTCGGCGTGCTACTCGACGCAACGGTGGTGCGGGCCCTGCTCGTCCCCTCGCTGATGCGCCTGCTCGGCGACTGGAACTGGTGGGCGCCGGCTCCCCTTCGCCGCATCTTCCTGCGCTTCGGCTTCTCCGCGGCCTGAACCACCCGCCGACGGGCCTAGAACGCGTCTATAGGAGACGTCTTAGGCCCATCGGCCTTGGTTTCGGCAGACTGCCGCGCGTGAACTTCGTTGAGGATGTGATGGAGCGGTGGCCCGCTTCGCGGCTGGGGATCGTTGCCGTCGACGCCGAGGGCAACCGACGGGACTGGTATTTCGGCGAGCTGATCGCCCGCTCCGCCGGCCGCTCCGGCGCCTTTGCGGCGCGCGGGGTGCGGCGCGGCGACGTGGTGATGACGCTGCTCGGCAACCGCATCGAGTGGGCGCTGACGCTGCTCGCCTGCTGGCGGATGGGAGCGGTGGCCCTCCCCTGCAGCCCGCAGCTGCGCCGCCACGATCTCGAGCTGCGCTGCGCCGCCGCCGCACCGACTCTTTGCGTCGCCGGCGAGGAGCTGCTCGGCGAGCTGCCGGACGGGGTCCCGGCGATGACCTTGGCCGAGGTCGCCGCGACCCTCGACGAGGACCGGCCTCAGGAGACGCCCGCGGCAATCGAGCAGATGGACGCGGAGGACCCGGCGCTGATCGTCTTCACCTCCGGCACGACCGGCGAGCCGCGCGGCGTCGTCCACGCCTACCGCTACCTGGCCGGCCAGCAGTCCCAGGCCGAGCACTGGCTCGGCTCGCGCCCTGGCGAGCTCGTCTGGTGCACGACGGCGCCGGGCTGGTCGAAGTCGGCCCGCAACGTCTTTCTGGCCCCCTGGCTGACCGGCGCCGCCGCGGTGATCCACGAGGGCCGCTTCGATCCCGCCGAGCGGCTCGACCTGGCCGAGGCGCTCGGCGTCAACGTCCTCTGCCAGGCGCCGACCGAGTACCGGATGCTGGCCAAGCGCGCCCGGCTGCGCCCGCTGCCCGCGCTGCGCCGCATGGTCTCCGCCGGCGAGGCGCTGGAGGCGGAGACGATCGCCGCCTTTCGCGAGGAGATGGGCTGTGAGCCGGCCGACGGCTACGGACAGACCGAGACCGGCCACATCTCCGGCAACCTCGAAGGCGAACCGGTGCGGCCCGGCTCGATGGGCAGGCCGCTGCCGGGGGTCGCCGTCCGCGTGGTGGACGGCGAGCTCCAGCTCGAGGTCTCCTCCTCCCCCACCTTCTTCTCTCGCTACCTCGACGGTGAGCGCTTCGAGGGCGAGTGGTGGCCGACCGGCGACCTTGTCCGGGAGGAGGACGGACACCTCTGGTTCGAGGGCCGTGGCGACGACGTGATCGTCTCCTCCGGCTACCGGATCGGCCCGGTCGAGGTCGAGTCGGCGCTGCTCGCCCACCCCGCGGTCGCCGAGGCCGCCGTCGTCGCCGCCCCCGACCCGGAGCGCGGCTCGGTGGTGCGAGCGATCATCGTGCCACGCGGGCGCGAGCCAAGCGAGGAGCTGGCGCGCGAGCTGCAGGAGCACTGCAAGCGCGAGACCGCCCCCTACAAGTTCCCCCGCATCGTCGAGTTCGCCGACGAGCTGCCGAAGACGGCCAGCGGCAAGGTGAAGCGGGCCGAGCTGCGCGGCTAGGCGGTGCTGGCGAATGCCTCCTCGAGGCCGACCGGTCGGCCGAGGTGAAACCCCTGGGCCATGTCGACGCCGTATTCGCGCAGCATCTCGGCCGTCTGGTCGTCCTGGACGTACTCGGCGATCGTCGTCTTGCCGAGGCCGCGGGCGATCTGGACGATCGCCTGGACCGTGAGCTGATCGGCGTCGCTGCGCGGCATGTCACGCACGAATGCCCCGTCGATCTTGATCAGGTCGAACGGGATCCGCTTCAGGTAGTGGAAGGGGCCGAAGCCGGCGCCGTAGTCGTCGATCGCGACCTGGCAACCGAAGTCAGTCAGGCGATCGGCAAAACCGGCGGCCGCGTCGTAGTCATAGACGTTCGCCGTCTCGGTGATCTCGAAGGTGCAGCTGGAAGGATCGGCGCCGCCTTCGTCGAGGCGCCGTTCGATGAACTCGAGCACCGAGATGTCGGTCAGCGAGGCGCCGGAGATGTTGACGTGCAGCGACAGCGGCGCCCCCTGGCGCTCGCGCTCGACCAGCAGCTCCAGCGCTTGTGCGACCACCCAGCGATCGAGCTCCTGAACCATGCCGGCGCGCTCCGCCGCCTCGATGAAGGAGGCCGCCGGGAGCAGCTCTCCCTCCTCGGTCGTCATTCGCAGCAGCAGCTCGTAGCGCTCGATCCCACCGGAGGCGAGGCTGCGGATCGGCTGGGTGTGGAGGCTGAGCCGGTCGCTGGTGAGCGCGTCACGGATCCTCGCGACGGTGGTCTGGCGGCGCGCCGGGTCACGCTGCGGCTCGCCCGGGTCGCGGAAGAGCGCGATCTGGTTGCGCCCACCTTCCTTCGCCCGGTACATCGCGTGGTCGGCGGCGACCAGCACGGCGCCGGGGCTGATCCCTTTCTCGCTGCCAAACATCGTGATGCCGACGCTGATCGTCGCCTGCCCGGAATCCGAAGTCGGCTTGACGGTCTCGGCCACCTGCTCCCGCAGGTCCTCGCCCAGCTGCATCGCCCCCTCGACGTCGGTCTGCGGGACCAGGATCGCGAACTCGTCGCCGGAGAGGCGGGCGACGACGTCGGTTGCGCGAACCCTTGCGCGCATCACGGCAGCGACCTGGCGGATCAGATTGTCGCCGGCGTGGTGGCCGAGCGTGTCATTGACCGCCTTGAGGCCGTCGATGTCGATGATCATCACGGCGCCGCGGCCGCCATAGCGGGCGGTGAAGGAGACGTACTGATCGAGCTCGGCCCGGAAGCGACGGCGGTCGAGCAGTCCGGTCAGAGAATCGTGGTCGGCCAGGTAGCGAAGCTCTTCCTCGTTGCGCTCGGCGCGTTCAAGCGCCGCAACCACGACCTTGCGGTCGTTTTCGTCGAGCTTCTCGAGCACGGTTTGAATCGCCGGCTCGCTCTGAGCGGGAAGTCGGTCGTTTGCCACTTAAGGAAGGTAGATACATCGAGGCGTCGACTCGCTCAGGTTGCATCGAATTGCGGCACTGCGACCCAGTTTCGTCGATCGCGGCTGCCCAATAGTTGGCTTAGGGCCTGTCAGGCAACCCCCGCGCACGTCTGGCGGCAACGGACACTGCGCGGTGCGGCTGTCCTCGGGATCCGCTGGATTGCCTGACAGGCCCTCCCTGGTCCGCGGGTAATGTGAGGGCATGGCGAACCGCTTGGCGCAGGAGACCAGCCCGTACCTGCTCCAGCACCGCGAAAACCCGGTCGACTGGTACCCGTGGGGCACGGAGGCGCTGGCCCGTGCGCGCCAGCTCGACCGCCCGATTCTGCTCTCGGTCGGCTACTCGGCATGTCACTGGTGCCACGTGATGGAGCGCGAGTCCTTCGAGGATCCCGAGACGGCCACCTACATGAACGAGCACTTCGTCAGCATCAAGGTCGACCGCGAGGAGCGGCCCGACGTGGACGCCCTCTACATGGAGGCGGTGCAGGCGATGAGCGGCCATGGAGGCTGGCCGATGACCGTCTTCTGCGACCCCGACGGCGTGCCCTTCTACGGTGGGACCTACTTCCCGCCCGAGGAGGGGCGCGGGATGCCGAGCTTCCGCATGGTGATGGAAGCCGTCGTCGACGCCTTCGAGAACCGCCGCGAGGAGCTGCGCGAGCGGGCGGCGGAGACGCGGGCGCGGCTGGGGGCAATCGGCGCGATCGAGCCCTCCGGCGAGGAGCCCCGTGCGGAGCTGCTGGAGGCGGCGGTGGCGACGCTCGCAGAGGCGGCCGACATGGAGCGCGGCGGCTTCGGCGGCGCGCCGAAGTTCCCGCCCGCCTCGGCCTTGGAGCTGCTGCTCGCCCGCGGCGTCTCCGAGCCGGTCGAGCGGACGCTCGACGCGATGATGGCCGGTGGCATCTACGACCAGGTAGGCGGCGGCTTCGCCCGCTACTCGGTCGACGCAAGCTGGCTCGTCCCCCACTTCGAGAAGATGCTCTACGACAACGCACAGCTGGCGCGCGCCTACCTGCACGGCTGGCAGGCGCTCGGACACGAGCGCTACCGGCGGGTCTGCGAGGAGACGCTCGACTGGGCGCTGCGCGAGATGCGCGGCCCCGAGGGTGGCTTCTACTCGGCCCTCGACGCCGACTCCGAGGGAGAGGAGGGCCGCTTCTACGTCTGGACGCCGGAGGAGATTCGGGCTGTGCTGGGCGACGATGCCGACCCGGTCATCGACTATTACGGCGTCGGCGAGGCGGGGAACTTCGAGGGCAAGAACGTCCTCCACCTGGCCGGCGGCGCGTCGTCGCCGGAGCCCGATGGTCTCGCCCGGGCCAGGGGGGCCCTCTACGAGGCGCGATCCCAGCGAGTCCGGCCTGGATTGGACGACAAGCGCCTTGCCTCCTGGAACGCGTTGATGCTGGCTGCGCTGGCCGAGGCCGGCGCGGCGCTGGGGCGTGAGGACTATCTCGACGCGGCCCGCCGCTGTGCCGAGTTCGTGCTGCGCGATCTGCGCGATGCCGACGACCGCCTGCTGCGCGCCTACAAGGACGGCGAGGGCCGTCTCAACGCCTACCTCGAGGACCACGCCTTCCTGCTGGAAGCGCTGCTGACTTTGTACGAGGCGACCTTCGAGCAGGGCTGGTTCGAGCAGGCGCAGGCGCTCGCCGACGCCACGATCGCCCGCTTCGGCGACCCCGAGCGCGGCGGCTTCTTCTCGACCTCCGACGACCACGAGGAGCTGATCGCGCGTCGCAAGGAGATCGGCGACCACCCGATTCCCTCCGGCAACTCCGCCGTGGCCCTGGGGCTGCTTCGACTCGAGGTGCTGACGGGGGAGCGCTCTTACGGAGAGCAGGCAGAGGGAGTCTTGCGTCTCTTCGCCAAGGCGGCGCCGCGCCAGCCCGACGCCTTCGCTCACCTGCTGCGCGCGCTCGACTTTCAGCTAGCCGCGACCAAGGGGGTGGCGCTGATCGGCGACGATCTCGCCGCGCTCTCCACGGTCGTCCGCTCGCGCTACCGGCCGCACCTGGTGATGGCCGGCGGACCCGAGGGGGGCAATACCCCTCCCCTGCTGGCCGACCGTCCCCTCCTCGACGGCAAGCCGGCTGCCTACGTCTGTGAGGACTTCGCCTGCCAAGCGCCGGTAACCAGTCCGGAACAACTAGCCAACCAGCTTTGAAAGGATGGCCCCGGTGCGCGGTTCGATGTTCACCTTCGCCGCCGGTCGCCGAGCCAAGTGGATCGTCTTCGCGATCTGGTTCGTGGTCATCTTCGCAGCGGCCGGGCCCGCCAACCTTCCCGGCAAGTTCGAAGACGCCGAAAGCAACGAGGCCACCTCCTACCTGCCTGGCGACGCCGAATCGACCAAGGCGCTGAACGCGACCGAGTCGCTGCAGAAAGGCGAAATCGCTCCCGCGGTGATCATCTTCCGGCGTGAGTCTGGCCTGACCGCCGCCGATCGCCACACGATCGTCGAAGACGTCGAAAAGATGACCAGCAAGCGCTTCCCCGGCGTCGTCGCCGACGGCGAAACGGCTGCAGCGGGCGGCACGGGTGGCGGCTCCAAGGAAGCATCAACCACGGCACCGAAAGGCCTTCCGCCCGGCTGCGGGGGTCCGACTACGACGATCCCGGGTCAGCCCGCCGACTACGCCCCGTTCGTCGGCCCGGTCTGCTCGGCGGACGGCAAGGCGGCGATCGTCACCGCCTACATCAAGGGCAACGGCCAGGGCGAACGGATCCTCGACCCGGTCAAGTTCTGGCGCGATCAGATCTCCAACCCAGGCGGTGGCCTCGAAGTGAAGATCACCGGCGGCGCCGGTTTCTCGGCCGACGCAATCGAAGTCTTCGAAGGCATCAACGGGACCCTGCTGCTGGCGGCGGTCAGCCTGGTGATCTTCCTGCTGATCGTCATCTACCGCTCGCCGATGTTCTTCTTCATCCCGCTCGCCGCGGTGATGTTCGCCGAGACGCTCTCGCGCTCGATCGGCTACGGGGTATCGGAGCTGGGCGTGACGATCAACGGACAGTCGAGCTCGATCATGTCGGTGCTGGTGCTGGGCGCCGGCACCGACTACGCGCTGCTGCTAGTCGCCCGCTACCGCGAGGAGCTGCACCGCACCGTCGACAGGCACGAGGCGATGCGCACGGCGCTGATCTCGGCCGGGCCGGCGATCTTCGCCTCGGCGGCGACCGTGATCGCCGCCCTCCTCTGCCTGACCATCGCCAAGGTCAACGGCACCTCTGGGCTCGGCCCGATCGCCGCGATCGGCATCGCCTGCGCGGCGCTCTCGATGCTGACCCTGCTGCCGGCGCTGCTGACGATCTTCGGCCGCCGCGCCTTCTGGCCCTTCGTGCCGCACACGCCCGAGACGGCGCCGTCGGCCGGCGATGTCTCCGACCGGGCTCGGCGGCGGATCGTCGAGGGCTCGGCGTTCGGCGCTCTGGCCAGGGTCATTCTCGCCTGCCTCCTGGTGCTGGTCCTGCTCCCGCTTGTGCTGCTCAATTGGATCCTGCGCCGAATCAGCCGCGGGCGGATTCCCTCGCTGATCGTCGGGCCGCTCGATCGGGCCGTCTTCACGCCCTACGAGGTGCGCCGGCACGGGCTCGAGCATGCGGCGGACGCCACCCACGGCTTCTGGGCGCGCGTCGGCGAGCGCGTCGCCGTCTCGCCGCGCCGGGTGATGGGCGGCTCCCTCGTCGTCTTGCTGATCTTCTGCTGCGGCTTCGCCTTCTTCTCCACCGAACTCACCAGCGAAGACAGCTACCGCACCGAAGTCGAATCGGTCGAAGGCCAGCACCTGCTGAACAAGAGCTTCCCCTCGGGCACCACCGCGCTGACCGACGTCGTCGTCACGAACCGTGCGGACGTGGCGGCGGTACGGCATGCAGTGGCGCAGGTCGAAGGCGTTGAGACGGTCTCCCGCCCTGTCGCCGAAGGGCCGCCGGGCATCCTGGTCCAAGCGACCCTGGAACCGAACCCCTACTCCACCGAAGCCTTCGACTTGGTCGAACCGATCCGCGACGCGGCGCATCGGGTCGCCCCCAGCACCCTCGTCGGTGGGCCGACCGCGGTCGAATTCGACGTCAGAGACGCCGCCGGCTGGGACTCGATCGTGATCCCACCGATCGTCCTCATCGTGGTGCTGCTGATCCTGATGGGCTTGCTGCGCGCTGTGGTGGCGCCGCTGATCCTGATCGGCACCGTGATCCTCAGCTTCCTCGCCGCGCTCGGGGTCGGCTACTTCGCCTTCGAATTCATCTTCGACTTCCCCGGCTCTGACCCCTCGTTACCGCTCTTCGCCTTCGTCTTCCTGGTCGCCCTCGGAGTCGACTACAACATCTTCCTGATCGCCCGCGCCCGCGAGGAGACGATCCAGCACGGCTCCAGGCAGGGGATTCTGCGCGCGCTGGCGGTCACCGGCGGCGTCATCACCAGCGCCGGCATAGTCCTCGCCGGCACCTTCTCGGTGCTAGCCGTCCTCCCCCTCACCTTCCTCACCGAGCTCGGCTTCGTAGTCGCCTTCGGCGTCCTCCTAGACACCTTCCTCGTCCGCAGCATCCTGGTCCCATCGATAGCTCTGAGCCTGGGCGACAAGTTCTGGGCCCCCTCCGAGCTTTCAAAGAAGGGGCGCACCACCGGAACCCCCGGCGAGCCCGAGCCCGAGTTCACCAGCCGCTAGCTCATCTCACGCCAGCGCAACGAGGGAGAGGACCGGGTGTCCGTCCTGCGCAGCGGCGTCCTCTTTTCGCCCCATCAGCGCTCGCGGACAGCCGCGACGTCCATGGCGAAAACCCAGCAAGCGGGAGGGGCACCCGGTCCTCTCCCCATTAGCCGGCTAGAGAACGGGCAAGAAGTTCTCGATCTCGTAAGGCGTCACCTGGACGCGGTAGTCGTCCCATTCCTGCCGCTTGATCTCGACGAAGCGGCGGAAGGTGTGCTCACCCAGGGTGCGCAGCACCAGCTCCGAGTCGGCGGCGATGTCGATCGCCTCACCAAGCGTCTCCGGCAGCTGCTCGATCCCCCGCTGGGAACGCTCCTCCGGTGAGAGGTGGTAGAGGTTCTGCTCCATCGGCTCGGGCAGCTCGTAGCCCTTCTCGATCCCTTCCAGCCCCGCCTGCAACATGCCGGCGAAGCAGAGATAGGGGTTGCAGGCGGGGTCAGGGCAGCGCAGCTCGGCCCGGGTGGCCGCCTCCTTGCCGGGGTGGTAGAGCGGCACCCGGATCAGGGCGGAGCGGTTGCGACGCGACCAGGCGAGGTAGACGGGAGCCTCGAAGCCGGGGACGAGGCGCTTGTAGGAGTTGACCCACTGGGCGAAGAGCGGTGAGATCTCGCGCGCGTGGCGCAGCTGGCCGGCGATGAAGGCCTTCGCCGTGGCAGAGAGGAAGTACTGGTCGTCGGCGTCGAAGAAGGCGTTCCTGCCGTCTTTGGTCAGCGACTGGTGGACGTGCATGCCGGAGCCGTTCTCGCCGAACAGCGGCTTCGGCATGAAGGTCGCGTGCCAGCCGTATTTCATCGCGTACTCCTTGACGACGATGCGGTAGGTCATACAGTCGTCGGACATCTGCAGCGCGTCCTTGTAGCGCATGTCGACCTCGTGCTGGGAGGGGCCGACCTCGTGGTGGGCGTACTCGACGTGGATGCCCATCTTCTCCAGCGCCAGGATCGTCTCGCGGCGCACGTCTGAGCCGGCGTCGAGGGTGGTCAAGTCGAAATAGCCGCCCTCGTCGAGGACCTCCGGCACGCCGCTCTGCGGCTTGGCCGAACGGAAGTAGAAGTACTCGAGCTCGGGGCCGATGTTGTAGGCGTCGAAGCCCATCTCCTCGGCGCGCTTGAGGGCGCGGCGCATGATCCAGCGCGGGTCGCCCTCGTAGGGGTCGCCCCCGGGGACGCGCACGTCGCAGAACATACGGGCGACGGCGTTCTCCTCCTCGGGCCGCCAGGGGATGATCGCGAAGGTCGAAGGATCGGGCATCGCGATCATGTCCGACTCCTCGATCGGGTTGAAGCCGGTGATCGAGGAGCCGTCGAAGCCCATGCCGCCCTCGAGCGCGTCCTCGAGCTCGGCTGAGTTGATCGAGAAGCTCTTCAGCTGACCGAGGACATCGGTGAACCAGAGTCGGATGAAGCGAACGTCGCGCTCCTTGACGATCTCGGCTACATCAGCGGCGCTCGTTGGTTGCTCTGCCATTGGGGTCTCCTTCTGTGGGGCGACTGGAGTCTGTCTGAAAATCCCCGCGCACGTCTGGCGGCGGCGGACGCTGCGCGGTCCGGCGTCCTCAGTCGGCTAAATGGCGCTGCCACTCGGCCTCCCTGCGTCCTTGCCCCGCTTGGTCCGGCGCTCGCCAGCCGCACACACGGATTTTCAGACAAACCCCAGTCGCCTCGCCGTTAAACCATCTGGATATTTCTTCCGTATTACGGGTATGTGACGGTCGTCGCACGAGGGTTGCGGGAGCGTCCGAATCGCGATATAACTTACTTCGCGTAAGTTAATGGCTTAAAGTAAAGTAAAGGCCACGTAAAGGCTCTACGAAGCGAAATTTCGCCAAGTCCGAGCCAAAGGCGGGATGAATGTGACGGTAAAAACGGCAGTAAGCAGATTCCAGATCCACGACGAGTTGACGGCCCCCGACGAGAGCGCTCCCCTGATCAAGAGCATCCAGGCGGCCGGCGGCGCGGTGACCAAGTTCGTCGGCGTCCTCGCCGGCGCGCCTGCGGTGCTGCGCGCCTACACCCGGATGCGCTCAGAGCTGCGCGGCGGCGTTCTGCCGCTGGCGACTCGCGAGCGAATCGCCCTCGCAGTTGCCGAGTATCGACACGATTCCTACAGCATCGCCCAGCACGCGAAGTCGGCGCGGCGCGCCGGACTCGGCCTCGATGAGGTCTCGCGGGCTCGCAGCTTCAGCTCGGGCGACGCCAAGGAGGCGGCGTTGCTCGAATACCTGCAGGCGACCCTCGAGGCAGATGGCTATCCCCCCCACCACCTCCACGAGGAGGCGCGGGAGATCGGCTGGAGCGACGAGGAGATACTCGAGGCGGTGGCGCATCTGGCGCTCAACGAGTTCCAGAGTCTGATTGCCAGCGCTGCGGCGTTGCCCAAAGATCAGGCTACGCCCGAAGTTCTGCCCTCGGCTGCGTAAGCGTTGTAAGGAGCCGGGGTGGTTCTCCCGGGCGCTGTCTTTTTCGCCTTTAAGTTAGGCGTCTCTCGCTGAGTTGGCACAGCGAAAAAGTTAGCGCCGCGCCCGGGAGAACCACCCCGGCTCCTTTTCCAGCATGACCAAGACGTGCCGGGAGTTAAGCACCCATATGGACCGCTAACTCCCGGCACGTCCTACCGAGTGCGGGCGCTTTAGTCCTCTACGACCGTTGCGGTGTAAAGCAGGCGGGCGGTGGAGTAGCGGCAGCCGTAGGTGGCGCGGGCGCCTACCTTTTGCTGCGGTTCGCCCTGGCGGACGTCGGTGGTGTTGGTGCACTTGCCTGGTTCGCGGCTGGCGCGCCAGGCGTTTTTTGCTGAGAGGTTCTGGGCGAAGGCCGGGGCCCAGGTAGGGATCGTCAGGCCGACTATGTCGCCCGCTTCCACCTTCAGCGAGGCGCCGAACTTGACCGTCTGGCCCAGGTAGGGGCTGAGCACGTGGATCGAGCCCTGGCTGCGCAGGTTGTAGCGGGGCGGGTCGGTGCCGGGAACACGGCGCAGAATCGCCAGCCGCGCCTCGGGCGGAGTGCCGAAGAAGCCGTTGAAGAAGGAGCGCTGCTTGCTGGTCGGCTCCGCCAGGGTCAGCGTCCACGCCGTCACCTTGCCGTTCTTCCGCACCCGGAAGGGCAGGCTCCCCTGCTCCGTGCTGACCTGGAAGCCGGTAACGCTGCCGACCGCCTGGCAGGGCAGCTCTGGGCAGGACGGATCGGGCACGGTCGCGGTGCTGCCGAGCACGACCGTAGTGCGCGAGTTGGTCGCGGCGCCGGCGCCAGCGGCCATCACAACCAGGGCAGCGAGGCAACCGGCCAGCACTATCGCGACGGCGAGCCGGCCGCGTGCGGCGAGCCGATCGGCGACACCAGCTCTCTGCGAAGACCTCGACATGCCCATGCTCCTCTCGTAGAAAAAGCCTGCTCTGAGGGCGAAAGACTAGCCGGAGTCGCGGCTGTCAGCGAGCGGAGGGACGCTTGGCGCGCCAGTTGCTCGCGTATTCGAGCGAGACGGCGTAGCCGATCCGATCCGCACCGACCCTGTCGAAGTGCAGGGCGCGGGCGGCCGCGAGGGTCAGATCCCATGAATTGCCGCGGCTGTAGGGGCCGCGATCGATCACTTGAGTGATGATCGAGTGGCCGCGATAGACGAGCTTGACCGTGGTGCCACAGGGCAGGCTGCGATGAGCGACGCCGACGGTGTGTGGGAGCAGCAGCTGGCCGCAAGCCGTGTGCCTGCCGTAGAGGCCCGGTCCGTACCAGGTGGCGCCGGCCCATTGCATCGGGGCGAAGGCGATGCCGCTACCCGCCTGGGCATTGCCGGAGGCGACGGTTGAGGCGCCACCGGTGCTCGCCTGGGCTGGCGCCGCGATGAGAGCGATCGTGGCTACGACCAGAAGGGGAACAACCCAGCGGACAAGCCGCTGAGGGCGTTCGCAATCTGCGCGCCCAGGTACGAAGTGATCTTGCCGCCCAAGGCGGTTCCTGCCTGTCTTCATAGCTCTTTCGAACGCTTACGGGGTTAGCTGACGGGCTCGCGCTGAAAGAGCTGCGCTACGCGGCAAATGCCGGCGATTCGCCCCAACTTGTGGGTCCCCCGCTCCCCGCGGTATGTGGCGGAGATTCAGCGGAAGTTGGCAGCACGTTAGCAGACGCTAAGACAGGAAAATGTGAAGAGGTTGAAAAGGCCCCCCTCTGGCGAGGGGGGCCTTTTCCTTAGCGGGCCTGTAAGCCGGATCCTGTCGAGAGCGACCATCTATCTCACCGGGACCGAAGTCCCGAGGGGCCGCCGGAGCGGCCCTGCGGCCTACCTGGATCTCGCCGGGCAGGGTCGACGATCCTGTTTGGCCTTGCACCGGGCGGGGTTTGCCTGGCCGCCGCGTCACCGCGGCGCCGGTGCGCTCTTACCGCACCATTTCACCTTTGCCTGTACGCGGCTCACGTGTGGCCGCGCCATTGGCCGTATGTTTCTGTGGCACTTTCCCGCGGGTTTCCCCGGGTGGGCGTTACCCACCGCCCTCGCCCTGTGGTGTCCGGACTTTCCTCGAGGGGTTTTCTCTCCCCCCGCGGTCGCTCGGCCCGCCCCTCGATGGTACCGCCTGTCTCGCCGCTCGCAACAATTGCATCGAATATCCTGCGCTTTGATGCCGACCTCGGTCGTCACCGGAGCTGGAAACGGGCTCGGTCGCGCGATCGCCCTCGACCTCGCGAGCCGGGGCTTCCTCGTCCATGCCACCGACCTCGACTCCGATGCGGCCGCGCGCACGGCCAAAGAGATCGGCGCCGGGGGCACCTCATCTACGCTCGACGTGCGGGACGAGGCGGCATGTCGAGCCGCAGCGAGCGCGGCGGCCCGGTCGGGATCGCTCGACGTCTGGGTCAACAACGCCGGCGTGTTGTTCACCGGAATGGCCTGGGAGCAGGACGAGCACACCCGACGCTCGATGCTCGAAGTCAATGCGATCGGCACGATGAACGGCACCGTCGCCGCGCTCGACACGATGATCGGCGCCGGGCGAGGACACGTGATCAACGTGGTCTCGCTTGCCGGCCTGGTCGCCGCCCCCGGTGAGGTCACCTACTCAGCCAGCAAGCACGCAGCCATGGCCTTCACGCTGGGCACGCTTTATGACCTGCGGCGGGCGGGCATATCCGGGGTCGAGCTCTCAGCCCTCTGTCCGGACGGGATCTGGACGCCGATGCTCGAAGGCAGCCTGGATGACCCCGATGCGGCCTTGTCGTTCGCGGGCCAACTGCTGACGCCGGAGCGGGTCGCACGCGAGGTGGGCAGGTTGACCGAACGCCCCCGGCCCCTAGTCATCATCCCACGCTGGCGCGGGCCTGTGCTTCGCATCTATGACCTCTTCCCCCGCCTAGCCCTGCGCCTGCTGCCGCTGGTGATGCGCGACGCGCGACGACGCCAGCGTCGTTACAAGAAGCTGATCGAGGCGGGTCGCTGGCCTTAGAACCTGTCTCAAAACCCGCGTGTGCGGCTGGCGAGCGCCGGACCGAGCGGGGCAAGGACCGAGGACGCCGCCCCGCGAAGTGTGTCCGCCGCCGCCAGACGTGCGCGGGGGTTTTGAGACAGGTTCTAAGTCAGACCTTGCGAACGACGCCGATCACACGGCCGAGGATCTTCACCTCGGCGCTGCGGATCGGCTCCATCGTCTCGTTCTCGGGCTGCAGGCGGATGTGGTCGGATTCGCGGAAGAAGCGCTTTACGGTGGCCTCCTCACCGATCAGGGCGACGACAATCTCGCCGTCGGTCGCGTCATCGGTGGGGCGAACGACCACGTAGTCAGCCTCGAAGATGCCGGCCTCCTTCATGCTTTCGCCGCGCACACGGAGGACGTAATCGCCTTCCTCGCCGCCGATCACGTCGGGGATCTCGATGTACTCCTCGATGTTCTCCTCGGCGAGGATCGGCGCGCCGGCGGCGACCTGGCCGACCAGCGGCAAGCCTGAGCCCTCAGGCAGGATCGTCCTCTTGGCCTTGTCGAAGAGCAGCTCGATAGCGCGCGGCTTCGAAGGGTCGCGGCGCAACAGTCCGATCTTCTCGAGGTTGGCGAGGTGAGCGTGGACGGTCGAGGAGGAATGGAGGCCGACAGCTTTGCCGATCTCTCGCACGGTCGGCGGGTAGCCGGTTTTCGCCGCATAGCGGCGGATGAAGTCGAAGATCTCCTTCTGCCTCTTGGTCAGGTCCAGGTCCACCCGGAGTTCCTCCTCATTGGCAATACGGCGAGCACAGACATTCGAACACCTGTTCGCAGAGTACCGCCCGATTCGGACGCACGCAAGCCAAAAGCCAAGCCGCAGCCTGTCTCCCACCCCGCCGCAACCTCCGCGGCCGCCAAACATCTAGAATCGACCGCCCTCGAGCGGCTGTGGCGGAACTGGTAGACGCGCAAGGTTGAGGGCCTTGTGGGTGGAAACACCCGTGATGGTTCGACTCCATTCAGCCGCATTACCAAGCCCCTGGAAATCAGCGACTTCCGCGCCGCGATCGGCGGCGCGGTCGCGCTGCCCTGGAGCTTCCGTCGGACCGTTCTCGGACCAATTGCGGAAACCAGCGCCTTTCGCCGTGGCGCGCGACTGCGCTTGTCCGTGTACGGAGCATGACCGAACGTCTGCGAGATGCCGACTACGTCGCCGAGCGATTGGGCGTGCCGAGGAGCTGGGTTTATCGCGCCGCCCGCTGCGGCGCCCTGCCCTCGGTGCGCTGCGGTCGCTACCGGCGCTTCGCTGAGCGGGACATCGAGCGCTGGATCGAGGAGCAGCACAGCGGCGCACCACAGCAGGAAGGCCACCATGAGCGTTAACCGCCGCAGCTATGGCACCGGCACGCTCTACCGCCGAGCCGATGTCCAAGGCCGGCAATGGTGGTACGGGCGCTGGCACAACGGCAACAGCCGCCCAAATCGCAAGATCGGCCCGATACGGACCCGCGGCGACGAAGAGGGACTGACCCGTCGCGAAGCTGAGCAAGCGCTACGGAGGCTGATCGAGAGCGAGCAGCCCAAGTGCGCCGGCGCCGAGGTCACGGTCGCCGAAGCGGGTGATCTCCTGCTGCGGCATCTCGAGGCGAAGGGCCTGAAGCCGACGACCCTCGACACCTATGACTCGACCCTCAGAACGCATCTCCGGCAGCCACCGCTTGGTGATCTCCAGCTACACGCCGCCGACCCGGAGCAGGTCGAAGCACTCCTGGCAAGGATGCGCAATGACGGCAAGGCGCCCAAGACGATCGCCAACGCGTTCAAGCTCCTCAACCAGATCTTCGTCTTCGGCAAGAGGAAACGGTGGTGCCGTGAGAATCCGTGCGAGCTGGTTGACCCGCCAGTCGTGAAGCCAAGCACGGATATCCGCTTCCTGAACCAAGAGGAGCTGGCCGCCCTTCTCCGCGCGGTCGACTTGGACGCCGAGCCGTTCGGGTCCACTGACCACGCCCTTTTCCTGACCGCTGCGATGACGGGGCTGCGCCAAGGCGAGCTGCTCGCTCTCCGCTGGCGCGACGTCGATTGGAAGGCAGGCAAGATCCGCGTACGCCGCAACTACGTGCGCGGCCACTGGGTCGCACCCAAGTCCCGCCGCGGCTCGCGCTCCGTTCCTCTCGCCGATCAGGTGGCCGACAAGCTGCGCCGCCACTTCGAGCGCTCCGCGTATCGAGCGGACGACGATCTGGTCTTCGCCCACCCCGAGAAGGGCACTGTGCTCGACCATTCGGACCTAGGCAGGCGATTCAAGAAGGCCCTCGTCGCCGCCAGCGTGCGACCAATTCGCTTTCACGACCTTCGCCACACCTTCGGAACCAGGATGGCCGCCGAGGGCGCCGCCCCACGCAAGCTGCAGGAGTGGATGGGCCACACCGACCTGAAGACGACCCAGATCTACACCGACTACGAACCCAGCGACGACGAGCGAGAGCTCATCGGCAAGGCATTCTCAGGCGTTGAACTCTCGAGCCCTTCAGCCTGACTCACCGCTTCAGCTTGCGCTCATCCCGAAACTGAGCCACGAAGGCATCAACGTCGGCGGGATCAAAGCGGCGGGAACTCCCGATCTTGTAGGAAACCAGGAGCCCATCGTTGACCTAATTACGCACCTGCCGGTCCGAGACCTGCAAATAGGCGGCAAGGGTCTCCGGCGTAAACCAAGCCTGCCGCTCGGCTGTGACCGTCAATCTTCCTGAATTCGTGCCGTCGCGAGCGGACTCCGCCTCTGCTCGCTTGCGGACCACCCTGCCCGAAGTCCTTTTTGCCATACCTCCAGACTAGCCTGCGCTCTTCGGTTCGGTGCACGGACTTGGAGCACTGCTGGGCACCGTGGGGCTATGCGAGCAGAGCAGCGAATGAGGCCCATCGCAGGCTGCGGCGCCGGAGCGTGGCGGCCTGGGCACCAGAGATTTCCGGCGAGGCTATCTGGCGAGGTCTTATGCGCTGCATCGCTCGAAAGACCGGTGCAAGGGGATGGTCGGCGTACACCGCGAGCCTGCGCCCCCCCCTTCCTCCCCACCACTGCTTGTTCTCTACCCACCAGCCCCGGAAGCCGAGACGGTTCGTAGAAGGCAAAGGGTCTAGTAGGAAGGTCCCGAGCGCAACAGGGACATCAACACGCCGAATCAATGCCCGGGCGGCTGGCTCAGCCGTTACCTGAGCTCGACGTGCGAGTCGATTGACGCTGGCCATCAAATCAGCCGTGCTTTGAGGCTCCACGATCTGATCTAGAAACTCTGGTCGAATCAGGAGGTGGGACGCGAAGTGGTGACAGAGATCCTCGCCCAGCCAGTACTCGGATCGACGCTGGGCCTGGAAGTTTGACTCCTCCATGAGGACGTAGTGGCCTAGCTCGTGCGCGATCGTGAATCGCTCATGCGGAGCGATGGGCTCGTTTGGCGCATTCCGCCGCATGAGTAGGACCTCCCACGAGTTGCCGCAACGAACGAGCGCGCCCCGCCGTCGACCGTCGGCAGGTACGACCCGTAGACCGACACCAAGCTTCTCGCAGACTCCGATCAGGTCCACAGCCATATCGCCCGGACCAGCCAACTCGACAGCCCGCCACGCAAGGCGTGATCTCAGCTTCGCTTGCGCTTCTGGCCTATGAACGAGATGACCGATGGCGCCCCTCCAGGACTTTGCAGACTTTCCGCTTCCCGGTTGAGGGCGGGTTCGACGATCTCACGCTCGTACCAGGGTGAAGCATCACGTTGGACGACAGTTTCGGCGATGTCTCGGACGGCATCCTCGGCGCCATCACCGAAGTCCCGAGGGGTCCACAGCGTGGACTTCTCAATTGCCGCCCGAAGCGGGCCGAGCAAGCCAGCCTCCTTCAAATTTTGATGGGCCGCGCGGTCAATGGCGAATGAGATCCGCCAGAGGCGGCGAAAGCGTTCCTGTTGGGCATCGAGATGGCCGCCACTGATGTGATTGTCCTCGTCGAGATTGTTGAGTGAGCCAACGAGACCCTTGCTGAAGATCCCGACTTCAGCGATCTTCGTATTCATCTCCAGCGGCGGGCAGTACATAACTATGGAGCAGTCAGGCAACCCGAAAGAGCGCTCCAAGAGGCGGATTGCCTTTAGCCGATTCTCTGCCGCAACCCTGATTGCTGCCTGAGCCTTCTCTCCCAGGTCCGGATCCCCAGAGAACCGCTTGGCGATCAGCTTGGTCTGCGGCTTGCCCAGATCATCCGCGTAGAGGATGTGAAGATCTCTGTGAAGCTGCCGCACCCGGAGGCGCCGAGCCAAGTCAATGGCTGCGTCAATCCTCTTCGGCTCTGAAACCTCGGCGCGCCGCTCTTGAAGCTTAAGCTCGAGCAGGCTCAGTACCTCTGGGTCCGAGCACTCGAGTAGCTCGGGGATCAGACCCGCGATCGCCGTCCTCCGAGCCTTTTCGTCGACAAAGGTGTCCCGATACTCGGCTATCACCCGCTCAAGCATGCCGGCGGCAGCCAGCTTTACTCGATGAAACAGCGCGATCTCGGAAAGCTGGTAGCGGCTCTCCAGCAAATCGAGGATCGCGGTGACAGCATCTGGACGGGGACGTGATCCGGCTCCGAGATGGATGACGAGTCGATCCTCGGGACCGTCGCCCTCATCACGAGTGACGATACGCATGTACTCGAGCAATCGCGGATCGAAGTAGCGTGGCTTGCCGAGGTGAAGCCAATCCCGATGGAGATAATCGATGAGATCGGCGCAAATGGTGTTACCGATGATGTCGCGGCAGACACCAATACGGAAATCGGGCTCGGTTGGAATCTCGACACCGCTATGGTCGCAGGAGATCAGGCGAATCACCAGATCGCTCGGGGTCAGTCGCTTTCCCTTCTCCAGCCGACCTGCGGCAACAGCCTCCTCGCCGTATTTTTCATCGATCAGTTCTCTTAGGGACTCGCCAGAGCGGCCACGCCACTTTTTTCGATTCAAAATAAGTTCCAGACGCTCATCGGCGTCGTGACGCGGCAGCAGACCTAGCTCGTCCTCAAGGGTGTGTCCCGCCGGCAAATGTCCGATGTCGTGTAGAAGCGCGCCAAGGCGCACGAATGCTTCCTCGGGGGCCGAGAGCCTGGGACCGTGCTCCCAATGCTCGCCCGGCGGCCCGGAGGCAAGCGGGGCATTGCGGTTGATGGCCTCCATGATCCCCATCGCCGCGCTCACAGTTCCAAGCGCGTGCTCTCCCCTCATATGAGTGGCACCCCGATAGACGAGATGGGTCTGGCCCAGCTGGTAGACCTCAAACAGCCGCTGAAAAGCCGGATGGTCGATGACTTCCAACTCGCGGCGACTAAGGCGCACCATGCCGGAGATCGGCAGCAGCGTCTCCTTGATCAGGCGGCTCGAATCCGCGGCTTCGCCGCGAGGCTCGACCAATACCGTCTCCGCTGACCCCGCCTCCTCGGGGGGCGCGAGGGTCAACTCCTCCTGGCCATCTCCCTCGTTTTTCCGTTTACCTGCCATCAAAGCTCATCCTCTTGCTCTCAACAGCCGCGCTGGCGACGGCCTTGCGGGGCGCTCATGATGGCACGGGGGTGGCCAATCGGTACCGGGCAATCTACTCCGGGACAAATCAGTGCAAGCTCCCGTCCGAGCCTCTCCGCTCCCTATTGACCTATGTACCCTCAACGGTCATGGCTGGCCGTAGCTCTATCGAGTGGACTCAGGCAACCTGGAACCCTGTCACGGGGTGCTCAAAGGTGTCTCCTGGTTGCGCGCATTGCTACGCAGAGACCTTTGCAGAGCGCTGGCGAGGAATTCCCGGCCATCCCTACGAGCAAGGCTTCGACCTCAAGCTCTGGCCAGAGCGCTTGGAGGTGCCGCTGCGTTGGCGCCGACCTCGCCAAATCTTTGTGAACTCGATGAGCGATCTCTTCCACGAGGACATCCCACCCGAGTACATCGCGCGAGTCTTCGATGTGATGGTCCACGCCGACCATCACGTCTTTCAGGTCTTGACCAAGCGACACAAGCGGTTGGCTGACCTCGCCCCTGATTTGCCCTGGCCCAAAAACGTGTGGATCGGCGTGACGATCGAGAACCGTCGATTCGTGGATAGGGCCAACTACCTGCGTCAGGTGCCCGCGGCTGTCCGTTTTATCTCGGCAGAGCCACTGCTCGGTCCACTCGAAGGCCTTGATCTCAAGGACATTCATTGGCTCATATCCGGCGGCGAGTCCGGTCCCAAGCACCGGCCGGTGAAGGAAGAGTGGCTGGTTGAACTCCGCGATCACTGCCTAGACGAAGGGGTGGCGTACTTCTTCAAGCAATGGGGGGGAGCCCGGCCGAAGTCTGGAGGACGCCAGCTACAGGGGCGCACATGGGATGAAATGCCAAACGCGATGCCTAAGTCGCTACTTGATGAGCTTCCAACTCGGCAAGGAGCCTCAACCCGACGCAAGCGTCCGACCCAACTTCAGCGGTCCCGCAAGCCGATGCCAATTGGCTAATTCGGCGAGTGTTTAAGAACCGACGGCAGGAAGACCGTCCACCACGCCGTCTACTTTTGTGCGTCTTATAGCGCACACATTCTCAGGAAAGTCGCGCCTTTTCGACCCCGGTAAGCCGGTCCCGAAGCACAAGCCGGCAAAACGACATCTTCATGCCGCGGAACCGCCCAGCGAGCAGATCCGACTGCCAGGCCGAGATGGGCTGGTTCCTGGAACGACGGATGGACTACCCGTACGCCTAGTCAAGCCACACTCTGCTGAGAAGGCCAAGATGGTTCGAGCGGATCTAGGGATCGTAGGCCAAGCGATGAATCGCCAATGGTTTGACGTGCATTACATGGAGCTTTTCTCGGGGCCCGGCCTCCTCTATGACGACGTGACTGGAGAGGAGGTCGCAGGGTCGCCGCTGGAGGCACTTGCCATCCAGCAGCCGTTTGATCGCTACGTCTTCTCAGATTTCTCGGGAGTCTGCACTAAAGCCTTGAGGGCACGAATTGGATCGCGCCCGGAGGTTGAGATCGTGCGCGGAGATGCCAATGACCGCCAGCACCTAGAAAAGGTATGCGACTTGCTGAACCCCAAGGCCCTCATCATCGCCTATCTCGACCCGGCGAAGCCGAACCTGCACTTCTCGACCATCCGCTATTTGGCGGCGCGCTTTAAGTACATCGACTTCATCATTAACTTGCCGTTTTCAGGCATCCACCGTTCAATGGCAGCGGGGGGCTACGACCTTCCCAGGCTGATGCTGAATCATCCGGATCCCAAAAGCCTTCTCGACTCCACTGAGGGCAAGACTGCTCATAACATTCGGAACTACTACGACGATCAGCTACGTGATCTGGGCCTGGTTCACATAGCTCGTCGATGCGTCCGAACCGTCCCCACTAACTCGCCGCTCTACGACATTGTTCTGGCGTCTCGACACCCGCTCGCTGTCGAACTATGGGACAAGGCCAACAAACAGCCCCTACCGCCCCCACAGTTGTGGGAGGGGGACTTTGTGGGTCCGCCTAGCCAGTAGGGCTCAAGGATCGAAGAGGAGACCACGCGGATCTTCGTGGGAGCAACGCGCCCGACAGGATTCGAACCTGTGACCTTCGGTTTCGTAGGCTGCTGATCAAGCGGCGGAAACGAAGTCGTAGAGCCAAAAACTGTGCGAGACGTAGCGATAAAGTAGCGACGAGAAGCTCAAGAAATTCCCCAATTTAGGCGCCGCAGAATCCCCTCAAAATGGCAAGGAGCGGAAGGCTGATCCGGAAGGGGAATTTCACGATCCTATACACATGTGAGTTCTTTGATTAGGCGACCAGAACCTAGTCCGGGTTCGTCGCACCGTTCGCGTTCCAGCCCGCCCACCCCGGACGCCAAAGGGGGTAGTGCCCCGGCGTATCCTGGTCTGCATGACCAACGAATATGAATTCGCCATCCTCAACATCCGACAGGCCGCACTTGAGAACGAAGCCGACGCCGCTCGACTCGTGGAGGAGCTGGCAGCCGAGTTGGGGATCGAGGGCACTTGGGAACGAGCCGAGATAACCAACCTGGGAGCCGAAGGAACGGATGAAGCAATCCGCTTTCCGGCTGTCTCGCAGGCCGCATTGAAAGCCGCCGTCGACGGGAGCCCGAACTGCGAGAAGGTCGCTCGCTACTTCCTAGTTCCGACTCCCTAAAGCGGATGGCCGGCGTTCCACGGCTCAGTAGGCGGGCTCGAGCCCGGTGATCATTGGGAAGTGGCGCACGTTCGTCGTCAGCAGATCGGCCTCAAGCAGGAGCGCGGTGGCGGCGATCAGGTAATCGGCATCGTCGATGCCGCTGTGGGAGCGGCGGTGGCGCTGAGCAAGGGACCCGGCGGCCCGGGCCACCTCCTCCCCTATCGGCACCCAAGAAATCGCCGAGAAGAACTGCTCCAGTGCGTCGACCTCTTTCTCGCGCACGCCAGCCAACAACTCAAAGCGCACGACCTCGCTGGCAAAGATGGACTCTTCGGCGTCCAGCAGGTCGGTTAGGAGATCGACGGCGGGGGGCGAGCCGCGGAGGTGGTCGATGGCGACGCTGGTGTCGAGCAGTTTCACTTGACGCCGAGCCGGGCCAAGCGATCATTGAGATCCCCGCCGCGAATCGCGTCTACATACTCGGCGCCGCTGCTGCGTCGGCCTTTCCAGGAGCCGGCGCTGGCCTTGAGGGCGCGAAGCTTCTCCTCCGCCCCCTGCTCACCGAAGGTTGTACGAACCGCGCGGCGGATCAGCTCCGAGCGGGATGCGCCCGTGTCGCGCGAGGCGCGCTCGAGAAGCTCCAGCTCCCCCTCGCCTAGATAGACCTGCGTTCTGCTCATAGCATCACTATACACCCTATGGTGTCGCCTCCACGATCACCTGGATTTCTGGGCTGCGAGCTCGTCGGACCGTTCCTCGGACCGCTTTCCGCATCCCAGGCGTCACCCAAGAGAAGCTAAGATCGCCTGGCAACGTCAAATGCCATCGAGAAAGGCTCTCCCATCGTGGTTGAGGGCCTTGTGGGTGGAAACACCCGTGATGGTTCGACTCCATTCAGCCGCATCGATCCCCCCGCAGTCGGGGTCGTTCCCGTTGGCGGCGCGGCGAGATGAGGCGGGCAGGTCCCCAGGCTGATCTGGCCAGCGCATTCCCAGTCCGAACTCGAGGACGACCCCCAGGGGGAATCAACTCCATTTCGGTGGAAACCGGGCGAGGGGCTGCGCATGGCTGAGCCCCGCGGGGCGTCCACTGAATCGCCTAGCCTGGCTCGCTGTGATTCGCCTTGCCCGACACCCACTTCCACTTGGTGTTGCCCTGGCGGTTGGCACTGCCTTCGGCGCCCTGCTTCCAGCCGCCTTGGGCAAGTCTGAGGCTGCGCCCACCGCGATTCGGAACGCGCTGGCACAGACGAGCCGGGTGCAGGGAGCCCCGGGTCGCACCATGGTCCTCAGCCGGGTGGTCGTGGAGCCGGGAGCCCAGCTGGCGACTCACCATCACCTCGGAACGCAGGTCGCGCGCGTTCAGGCGGGAGAGCTTCGCTACACGGTCAGACAAGGCTCAGTGGTCGTCCGCCGCGGCGAGTCCGACCAAAGCCCGACCGTCGTGCGAAAGATCGAGGCCGGACAGACGGGCAACATCCGCGGTGGTGAGTGGATCGTCGAGCAGCCCGCCGACATCCACGAAGCTGCCAACAAGGGCTCAAAGCCCGTCGTCATCTACCTGGCGACGCTGCTGAGGGACGGCGCTCCGCCTTCGACGCCGGTCTCGCTCCCGCCCGCGCACTGAGCGAGGCGGGCGGGCAACGATGAGTCCCGAGCGCGGCCAGCCAGATCGCACTGGTTGGGCGGCGATACGGCCCTCCTCCTCCTCCTCCTCGCCGCCGACGCCTTCGTCGTCGGCGATCGCCCTGATGCTCGAACCGGCTCGGCGCCGCATAGGGCTCGAGCACCGAGCGCTGTGCTTCCTTGACCTGCAGGAAAAGCGGGTCGCCCTGGTCCCGTCCCAGCAGCAGGACGATCCAGGCGCGGGTGCCGACGCTGCCCACCCCGACCACTTTGAAGGCGGCGTCGGCAAAGCGGTAGCCGTCGAGCAGGGCGGCGCGGTCGAAGTCGAGCGAGTCGCGGTAGTCGGAGAAGACCTCGAGCACGCGGGCTTCGACATCGACGTCCTCTGCCTCACCGGCCAGCTCCTCGATCGGGACGATCAGGGGCGGTTCGCTGACGATGCGCAGCTCGCCGTCAACCTCGCGAGCCAGCTTCGAGACGGCACGCATCCGATCCTTGGCCTGGGCCTTGGCCACGCCGCGCTCGAAGGTCCTCTGCTCCTTCTTCCCCACCGCGGCGGCCCAGCCCGCGGCGATCGTCGAGACGTCGATCCGCTGGTACCAGACCTCGAGGTTGCCCATCGTCGCCATGCGCCGCATCGTCTGCCGGTATTCCGCCGCCATCGCGCGGGCGATCCGCCGCCGCTCGCCGCCGTCGAAACCGCGCTCGCGACCCGCCACCGAAAGGCTGGCCGCGAGGCGCTTGACGTCCCACTCCCAGGGGCCGGGCAGCGTCTCGTCGAAGTCGTTGACGTCGAAGACCAGCTCACGCTCCGGCGAGGCGAAGGCGCCGAAGTTCGAAAGGTGGGCGTCGCCGCAGAGCTGCGCCTCGAAGCCGGACTGTGGGGTGAGGGCGAGGTCGGCCGCCATCACGGCGGCGGCGCCGCGGTAGAAGGCGAACGGCGAAGCCAGCATGCGGCCGTAGCGCAGGGGGACCAGCTGGCCGACGCGTGAGGTGGCCTGGTGCTCGAGCAGCTCGACGGGGTCGGCGCGGTCGGCGGCCGCCTGCCAGTCGCCGTGGCTGGAGCGCGGCGCGGCGGTACGGGCGGCTTTGCCTGCGGCGGCGCGCTCGGCGGGCGATCCGGAGTTGCTCTCGGCAGCGGCCATATTCAGGCGGAAACCGGCTCGGCAGGCGGGGGGTCGGGACCAGCCTGCAGTTCGTTGAAGCGCCGGGTGGGTAGACGGCGCGTCGACCAGAAAGAGATGATGACGAGCAGCGCCGCGAAGAGGAAGGCCGTCTTCAGCGCCGTCAGCTGGGCGTCTTCGTAGTGGCCGACCAGGGTGTTGACGGTGGACGAGTCGAGGCCGGCGGCTTCGGCGGCGGCTTTCACTTCCGCCGAGGCGACGAAACTGCCGCCGGCGCTGAGCCGCACCTCGACCTGGCTGCTGACGTCCTTGGAGACGCTCGGATCGTCGGCGACGTTCGACGTAAAGGCGGAGATCAGGCCGCTGATCACGATCGCGCCGAGCAGCGCCGTCCCCAGCGAGGAGCCGAGCTGCTGCGCCGTGTTCTGGATGCCACCTGCCTCGCTGCGGTCCTCATCGCCGACGGCCGACTGGACCACGTTCCCGAGCTGGGAGACGATCAGGCCCATTCCGATCCCAAGCACGCCGGTCGCGGCGAGGAAGGCGCCGCTGTCGAGTTCGGGCTCGATCGTCCCCAGCAGCATCAGGATCGATGCCAGCACGACAAGCAACCCGACTCGCACCAGCGTCCTCGCGGCGAACCGCGCCGACAGCGCCGAGCCGGCGAGGGCAGTGAAGAAGAGCCCGACCGAGGCAGGCAGCATCTGCACGCCGGTTTCGAGCGCGTCGAGGCCCTGGACGATCTGCAGGTAGAGCGGGATCGTGAAGAAGATCCCCATCAGGATCAGGTTCTGCGCGAACAGCATCGAGACGCCGCTGCGCAGAGAGCGGATACTCAGCAGCCGGAAGTGGACCAGGGGCTCCTCCCCACGCTCCTCGCGCCGCCGCTCCCAGGCCCGGAAGCCGGCCAGGAGCACGCCCCCCGCGGCGATCACGAACGGGGTGAGGGCAAAGCCGAACGGCTCGATCGGCGAGTCGCGCGGCTGAAGCCAGCCCCAGTTGCTCGCCTGCAGGACGCCGAAGACGACGAGGGCGAGGCCGGAGGCGGAGAGCACGCTGCCGACCCAGTCGAGGCGCGACGCCCCTCGCTCCCGCTCGGGCTCGCGGATCAGCCGCGTCCCCAACAGGATGCCGAGCGCCACTATGACCTCGCCGACGAAGACAAGCCGCCAGGTGAAGTCGGTCGTCATCCAGCCGCCGAGGATCGGCCCGACGGCGATGCCGGCGCCGGCGACGCCGCCGAGCACGCCGTAGGCGACGGCGCGGTCGGGGCCCTTGTAGGAGCCGGCGACGAGGGCGACCAGCGCCGGCAGGACGAGGGCGGCGCCGATGCCCTCGAGGATCGACCAGCCGAGCATCAGGCTGGGGACGTTCCAGGAGGCGGCGGTCAGACCCGAGCCGGCGCCGTAGATGACGAGGCCGATCGCGAAGGCGCGCCGCCGTCCCCAGAGATCGCCGAGCTTGCCGCCGGTCAGCATCAGCCCCGCCATCACCAGCGCGTAGAGGGCGATCACCACCTGGATCGTAGTCACCGTCGTGTCGAAGTCTTCGACCAGCTGGGAGATCGCGACGTTCATCACCGCCTGGTCGAGGACCATCAGGAACTGGGCGGTCGCCAGGACGGCGAGGACTCCCCACTTGGCCATGCTGGCGACAGGATATGGCCGATCCGTGGGTGTAGCTTGCGCGGATGCGGGGGACCGGCAATTGAAGGCTCTGGTGCAGCGGGTCAGCCAGGCGGCGGTCGACGTCGAGGGCGAGCGGGTGGCGCAGATCGGACCGGGGATGCTGGTCCTGCTCGGGGTCGGCCGCACAGACGGCGCTGAGCAGGCGGACCGGCTGGCCGAGAAGGTGCGGGCGCTGCGCATCTTCGACGACGCCGAAGGCCGGATGAACGAGCCGCTGGGCGAACGCGAGGTGCTCTGCGTCAGCCAGTTCACTGTGTACGGCGACACCCGCAAGGGCAACCGGCCCAGCTACGTCGAGGCCGCCCCAGCCACACAGGCCGAGCCGCTCTACGACCGCTTCTGCGAGCGCCTCAACGCAGCGAAGGGCGTCTTCGGCGCCTGCATGGGGGTTGCCCTGGTCAACGACGGCCCGGTGACTCTGCTGGTCGAGGTCTGAGGCGCTGAAATACTGCCCGGGGAGCGCGGCATCGAGGACATGGCGATCACAACGACCAAGACCAACCTCGACGCCCACCGCTTCTACGAGCGCCAGGGCTTCAGCCAGGGCTTCGTCATCTACCACGGCAAACAACCGCGGCTCTACTCTTCGTCTAGGAACCTCGCTTCGACCCCGCATAGTTCATAGGTAGGGTGGGCACGGCGATCGAGGCTGATCAGCGTGACCCTCGCATTACGCGCCGTCAAAGCTATGAGCGCGTCGTAAATTGAGGCTCCGCCGCGCCCCTCGCCAGCGAGAAGCTCAAGTGCCTCCCGGTGGGCGTCCGGTCGCGGTTGAATTGGCGCGGAGGCCCCGAGGAGCTCGTCCAGGTAGGCCACAACCACCCCCGGCTCAACCCGATAGGCACCTCCGGGAGCACTCAACACTGCATAGGTCTCAGCCGTGGTGTGGGCTACCAGGCGACCTTTTTCTCGGACCTCGATAAGGGCAGGTTCCGCCACAGTGTGAAAAGGATGGTCGGGGATGAAGCCGGCCACCAGGACCGAGGTGTCGGGAGCGATCATCGACGGGTGCGTTCGAGTTCTTCGCGAACCTCCTCCGGCCCGTGCCCCGACGGAAGTCGCAGGTCGGAAGTGAGGAGACCATGTGGTCCCCGGCGCAGCAGGACTTGCCGCGGCGCGGGCGTCAGCGCGATCCGTTCGCCCTCCAGGGTTATCTCGACCTCGTCGCCCCCGTTCAGATTCAGGGCAACGCGCAGACTCTTCGGCACGACAACTCGCCCGGCACTGTCAATGGTGGTTCTCATACCATTAATAGTACCGTGCATGTAGGCGAGCTCGAGCGTTGCAAGCATCGAACTCCGAAGGCCCCAGGAGACGAATCTCTCTCCCTTCGACGCCAAGATGGCCGCTATTTGCGGCCCAGCGCCTCGTCGACGAAGGGCCCGAGCAGCTCACCGGTGCGAACGGCGGTGGTCTCGGGCGGATCGATCGGGGCGGTGATGTGGCTGAGCGCGAGGCGAACGAGAGTCTCGGCGAGGAGGTGGGCCTTGTCGGTGGGGGCCTCAGGCCAGCCCTCCGCTATCACCGCGGTGAGGCGGGTCGTGGCCCACTGCACGACCGGCATTCCCTGGGTGGTGACGAAGGGGAGCATGCCGCCGGCGCCGTCGTCGCTGAGCAGGACGCGGACGAGGGGGTCCTCGCCGGCGCTGCGCAGGAAGGCCTCGAGCGCGGCGCCGATCGCCGCGCGGGGGTCATCGAAGTGCTCGCGGACGGCTGCCTCGACCCCGTCGAGGAAGCGTTCGCCCTCGTGGATGACGAAGGCCTGGGCGAACTCGTCGCGACTGCCGAACTCCTTATAGAGGGTCTGGCGACTGACGCCGGCGGCGCTCGCCACGTCGGCCATCGTGATCTCCGACCAGGCACGCTGCCCCAGCTCGTCGCGAGCCGCGGCGAGCAAGGTCTCGCGCAGCAGCTGCCGAGCCGCCTGGGGATAGGGGGTGCGCGCCTCCACGACGCCGGCCATCGTCGCAGCGGGCGCGGTCATTCGTCCCCGCCGGCGACCGGCTCGAAATCGACCTTGTCCCTGACGCCGCAGTCCGGGCAGTGCCAGTCGTCCGGCACCTCGCTCCACGGCGTCCCCGCCGGAAAGCCCTCGCGCGGATGCCCGGCGGCCTCGTCGTAGAGGTAGCCGCAACCGGGGCAGCGGAAAGCGCTCACGCTCCCGCGCTCCCGTAGCGAGCCAGCACCCGGCGCTTCGCCCGCGGCTGGATGTTGGCGCGGTCGAGCTCGCCGCCGTAGTGGTCGACCAGGCGACCGTCCATGACGCGGCGCCAGACCGGCGGGAACCAGGCGAGCACGATCATTCCCGCGTAGCCGGTCGGCAGCTGCGGCGCCTCGTCGACGTGGCGCAACGCCTGGTAGCGCCGGGTCGGGTTGGCGTGGTGATCGCTGTGGCGCTGCAGGTGGTAGAGGAGGACGTTGGAGGCGACGTTGTTGCTGTTCCAGCTGTGCTGGGGGAGGCAGCGCTCGTAGCGGCCGTCCTCTTTCTTCTGCCGCAGCAGCCCGTAGTGCTCGAGGTAGTTGACGACCTCGAGCAAGGAGAAGCCGAGCACCGCCTGCAGGAGCAGGTAGGGCAGGACGACCGGCCCGAAGGCGATCGCCAGCAACGCGAACAGCCCGACCGTCATCGCCCATGCCTGCAGGATGTCGTTGTGGACCGACCAGGGTGAGTGGCCCATCCGCTCGAGCCGGGCCCGCTCCAAGCCCCAGGCCGAGCTGAGGCTGCCGGAGACCGTGCGCGGCAGGAAGGCCCAGAAGCTCTCCCCCAGCCGGGCGCTGGCGGGATCGTCGGGGGTGGCGACGCGAACGTGGTGGCCGCGGTTGTGCTCGATGAAGAAGTGGCCATAGCCGCTCTGCGCCAGCGCGACCTTGCTCAGCCACTTCTCGAGGTCGGCGCGCTTGTGGCCGAGCTCGTGGGCGGTGTTGATCGCGATCCCGCTGACCATGCCCATCGTCAGCGCCAAGCCGACGCTGTCGACAGTCGAGAGTCCCCCGTCCGCCCAGAGCCAGCAGGCGAAAACGAGCCCCGCGTACTGCACTGGAATGAAGACGTAGGTGCACCAGCGGTAGTAGCGGTCCTGTTCGAGCCACTTGATCACACTGTCCGGCGGATTCTCGGCATCCATCCCGACCAGAAAGTCGAGCACGGGGAAGATGACGAAGACCAGCATCGGGCCGTAGAACCAGAAGACCCCGAGCCCAGTCAGGGTCACGAGGCCCCAGGCGAGGAAGGGCAGCGACGGCACGATCAGTCCGAGCAGCCAGGCGTAGCGCTTCGGGTCGTGCCAGGTCGCCGGGTTCAGCTCGGTCTCGATCGGGTGGGCATGTGCCTCCATCGGCTGCGTCCTCCTTGTCAGTTCGGCAGTGATCGTCTGCGTTGTTGACAGACTAGCTAAATTTGTCAATCTCCGCAACAAGAAATAACGAACTGTCCAAGGCCCACTCGGGCGCCTCGGGCGCTACCATCCCGCCCATGTACACGTTCCTCGCAGTTCTGCAGGTGATCATCGCCGGCGTCGTGATCTTCCTCATCCTCCTGCACTCGGGCAAAGACGCCGGCCTCTCCGGCGCCTTTGGCATCGGCGGCGGTGGCAGCTCCTTCGGCGGCGGCTCGATGGTCGAGCGCAACCTCGACCGCGCCACGGTCTTCTTTGCGATCCTCTTCGTCGTCAACACCTTGGTGCTGCTGAAGATCTAGACAGGTTCGGCAGGCCGGTCGGCCTGCCGAGTGATCTCCGACTCCTTGCTGTTGGCGCCGTTGCCGTTGCCGTGATCCAGAATCTCGACCGCCTCCTCGCGCAGTTCGGCGTCGAGCAGGGCGAAGTCCTCGTCGGAGAGCTTGCCAGCCGCGTGATCCAGTTCGGCGTCGCGGATCTCGCGGTACTTGGCTTCCTTCAGCGCCTCCAGCTCGGTGTCGGCGGCCGGACGGCGGCGGGCGCGACGCGCCGGCCAGATCGCGATCAGCGCGCCGGCCAGCGCGATCAGTCCGCCGATCCAGATCCAGGTGACGAGCGGGTTGACGATGACGCGGAAAGTGGCCGGGGCAGCTTCGGAGAGATAGCTCTGGGCGATCCGCTTCGCCGTGGCTGCCTGCAGACCTTCGATCTGGCTCAGCGCTGCGGGGCGCAAGCGTGGGTTGGCGAGCGCGGCCCGCATCAGCGCCGCCACCGACTTGCACTGCAGCGGGGTGCCGGGGGCTCCGCTCACGCACGCCTTGAAGCCCCGGTCTGCAGCCCGGGCGTGCCGCTGCACCCCAGTGATGCCCGGCTGTATGGCGACCCAGAAGTCGCTGCCGAACCCCGCCTTCAATCCGATTTCGCTGTCGGATTCACCGGCGAAGTAGTTGGAGATCGTGCTCGTTTCGACGCCGGTCGGCCGGTAGAAGCGACGGGTCGGGTGCAGCACGAAGGTCTTGCCGTCCTTCTCCACCCGCAGCAGCGCACCCGCGGTGAAAGCGAGGCGGTCAACTTTCGCGGTTGGACGCACGTAGGTCACGGCGCGGCCATCGACCACAGCGCTCTGTCCCGGCCTCAGTCTGACGTCGCGGTTGGTCTGGAAGCTCGAGGAGGCGGCGATGCCGATCAGCAGCACCGCAACCCCCGCGTGGATGATGTAGCCGCCGTAGCGGCGGCGGTTGCGCGAGACGACCGCGACCAGCGCCTGTGGCATCGTGCCGCCGCTGAGCGAGCGCCGCGCCGCCGCGCCGCGCCAGAACTCCTGCGCCAGACCGGTCAGAGCGAAGGCGGCGAAGGCGAAGAGGGCCAGCGCCCAGGGCCTGGAGGCGGCGTCGGTGAAGAGCGCCAACCCGACTGCGGCTACGGCGGCGACGATCGAGGGAACGAGGAAGACGCGCTTCGCGGCGTCCCAGCTGATCCGACGCCAGGCGAGCAGTGGACCGATCCCGGTGAAGAGGACCAACACGATCGCCAGCGGCGTGGTGTAGCGATCGAACCAGGGGGCGGCGAGTGAGGCCTTGGCCCCCGTGAAGAGCTCCGAGATCAGCGGGAAGAAGGTGCCCCAGAAGATCGCCGCGCAGAGCGCCACCAGCAGAAAGTTGTTGACCAGGAAGACGGACTCGCGCGAAGCGAGCGAGTCGATCCGCTTCTCCGAGCGCAGGTCGTCGAGACGGGAGACGATCAGCGCCGTCGAGCCGACCAACACGACGGCAATCAGGCCGAGGATGTAGGGGCCGACGGTGCTGTCGCCGAAGGCATGGATCGACTGCAGGACGCCGGAGCGGACGAGGAAGGTGCCGAGCAATGCCAGTGAGAAGGTGGCGACGATCAGGCAGGCGTTCCAGACTTTCAGCATCCCGCGCTTCTCCTGCACCATGATCGAGTGCAGGAATGCGGTCCCCATCAGCCAGGGCATCAGCGCCGCGTTCTCGACCGGATCCCAGGCCCAGTAGCCGCCCCAGCCGAGCTCGGTGTAGGACCAGCGCGCGCCCAACAGCAGGCCGAAGCCGAGGAGGGCCCAGGCGATCAAGGCGAAGCGGCGGGTGGAGCGGATCCAGGCGGCGTCGATGCGGCGCGTGATCAAAGCGCCGACAGCGAAGGCGAAGGGGATCGTGAAGGCGACGTACCCCGAGTAGAGCATCGGCGGGTGGATCATCATGCTCGGGTGCTGGAGCAGCGGATTGAGCCCGATCCCATCGGCAGGCGCCGGACTCAGCTTCGCGAACGGGTTGACGCCGCCGGCGAACAGCATCAGGGCGGTGAAAAAAGCAGCGATGCCAGCCATCACCGCGGTCGCATACGGGACGATCTCGCGCAGCTTGTTCCGCGTCGCAAACAGCGCCAGCGAAGAGGCGATCGAGAGCACCCAGGCCCAGAGCAGCAGCGAGCCCTCCTGACTCGACCACATCGCCGCCAGCTTGTAGAAGGTGGGCGTCTCGATCGAGGAGTGCTGCTGGACGATGTTGAAGGAGAAGTTGTCGCTCGCGAAGGCGATCTCGATCAGGACCACGCAGAGGGTGAGCAGGGCGAAAAGGCCGTAGATGGCGCGGCGTGAGATGTCGACCCAGCGCCGGTCGCCGTCGCGGCCGATCAACGCCGCGACGACAGCGAAGATCGCGGTGAGGAAGGCGAGGGCCAACACGGCGCTGCCGAGGCCAGCAGTCATTCGCCAGAGCGACTGGTGGTGAACTTCGACGGGCACTTGGTGACCAGCGTGTCGCGTTCGCCGACGAAGACGCCCCGCTCCACGGTGCCGGCGAGGACGATCTCGCGGCCGCCGCGGAAGGGGTCGGGAATGGTGCCGGTGTAGGTGACGGGAATGCTGCGGCTGGGGTTTTCGCGGTCGGCGACGCGGAAGCGCAGCGCCTCACCGTGGTGGCGAACCGAGCCCTTGACCACCCGGCCGGTCAGCTCGTAGCTCCCCCCCGAGGAGACACCGATCAATTGCGAGGGCTCCTTCGCTTCCGAGGAAGCGCTGAACGACGTGTAGACAAGCGCGGCGGCGAGCAGAGCTGCGACGCCGAGCGCGACCACGAGCCGGATCTTTCGCTTGCGGCTGGGATCCACGGACCGGGATTATCGCAAGGCGGGCTCGGAGGGCGGGTGCCTCGGGGTCGGCGGACGCGCTTCGCGCTGAGTGTCCGGCGACCCCGAGGCACCCGCCCCGCGCAAGCCGAAGCTGGGAGAATTGGCCGGTGGCCACCAACGATCCGGTCTTGTTGATCACCGGCGCCAGCAGCGGCATCGGCGCCGCCACCGCGCGGGCGGCGGCCGGGACGCACCGGTTGGTGCTGGCTGCGCGGCGACTGGAGCCACTGCAGGAGCTGGTCGAGGAGCTCGGCGGCGAGAAGCGAGCGGTCGCGGTGCGCTGCGACGTCACGGAGTGGAATCAGGTCGAGGCGATGGCCACCGCCGCGCTGGAGGCGTTCGGTCGGATCGACGTCGTCTTCGCCAACGCCGGCTTCGGCGCCACCCGCGGCTTTCTCGAGGAGTCGCCCGAGCACTGGCGCTCGATGGTCCTGACCAACGTCTACGGCGTCGCGCTGACGATTCGCGCGACCCTCCCCCACCTGCTCGAGCGCGGCGACGGCCACTTCCTCATCACCAGCTCGGTCGCCGGGCGCAGAGTGCTGCCCGGTTCGCTCTACTCGGCGACCAAGTGGGCGGCGACGGCGATCGGCGAGGCGCTGCGGGCGGAGCTGCGCCAGATGCACGAGAACAACGGGATAAAGGTGACCCTGATCGAGCCGGGAATGGTCGACACGCCCTTCTTCGACAACCGGCCCGGCGAGTGGGCGCTGCAGGACGACGACATCGCTCGCGCCGTGATCTTCGCCCTCGAGCAACCGGGCAACGTCGACATCAACGAGATCCTGATCCGCCCGATCGGCCAACCGAGCTGATCCGGCCTCGACTGAGCAGTTGGAGACGCTATGGCGTCGTCAACTGCTCAGTCGCCAAGCAGCCGCCGCACTGCGCGCCAGTAGGCGCGCAGTGCGAGGCGGGCCGGGGCCGAGCGGGCGATTGCGGGGATGAAGGGTGAGTCGAGGTCAGGGGTCAACCAGGCGGCGAACTCGGCGGCGCTGACGGTGCGGGCGGCCTGCACCTGGCGGCGCTCGCGCAGCAGGCGGGGCAGCCAGCGGACGACTTCGCCGATCGCCGCGAGTTTCTGCCTCCCCCAACCGGCGGCGACGGAGGCGGGAATCAGCGCCAGCTCGGTGAGGATCAGGGCCGGCGCCAGCAGCACCAGCAGGCTCGCCGGGTAGACGCGGATCAGGAAGGCCCAGCGGTTGCGCTCGAGCCAGCGCCACTTGTGCTCGCGGGCGCCAAACTCGTAGTCGTGGTCGACGATCGCGCTCGGCTCGATCCCCAAGGCGCCGCCCCCCAGCCGCAGCCGCAGCGAGAGGTCGACGTCCTCGTGGTAGAGGAAGAAGCGCTCCGGGAAGCCGCCAACGTCCTCCCAGGTGCGGCGAGGAATAGCCAGGCAGGCGCCAGACAGCGCGGTGACCTCGCCCGCCGGTGGCGTCGCGCCAATCGGACGTCCGTGCCCGCCGGCCCAGACGATGCCGGTGAAGTGAACCGGGTTGCCGGCCGAATTGATCGTCTTCCCGGCGCCGTCGGCGACCAGCGCCTGCCAGGCGGACCAGCCGCGCCTCTCCTGCCAGGGACGCCGGATCGCCTCGCCGAAGCCCGGCCGCGGCGCCGCATCTGGGTTGAGGATGACCAGCAGGTCGCCACGGGCCTGAATGGCGCCCGCGTTGCAGCCGCCGGCGAAGCCGAGGTTGCGATCGCTGCGCACGATCCGCGCCCACGGCGCCAGTGAGGCCACGGCGTCGGCGGTGCCATCGCCGGAGTTGTTGTCGACGACGACCAGCTCGTCCCCCTCCCCCAGCTCGGGCATCAGGGCGGGCAGGGTCCGCGCCAGCTCCTCGCGGCTGTTCCAGGCGACGATCAGGACTGAAAGCGTCGGGCGCACCGACGCCGCAGGTTATTCGCCATGGATCGCTTGGTTAACCCCGCGCTAGTGGCGTTTGCCGCGGGCGTGCTTCTTCCCGCACGGCGCACGCAGCCGCAGCTTCAGGTTCAGCTTCTTGTCGTTCTGAGCTTTGAACCGTACGATCGCGCGCAGGCCCTTGCCGTGGCGCTGTGCCTTGCCCGCCTGCGCTCCCTTGCTCTTGGCGCCGCCCACATGCTTGCGGGGGCACTGATTGCGGGAGTTGACGAGGAGCCCTTTGGACCCGCCGCGCAAAGTGAAGATGAACTTGGAGACCGGCACGTCGGGGACGATGTCGAAGGTGTTGCGGATGCGGCCGTGGACGCTGTCGGTGCGCCCGGCCAGCTCGACGTCGACCTGACCCTGCAGGGAGGCGACGAGGTCGGGTAGGACGTTGTCGGAGGAGCGCAGGTAGACCGGGCCTTTCAGCGGTCCGTCGAGCAGCGGCGTAAAGGCTTCCACGTGACCGTAGATGGAGTCCTTCGGGCAGTCGTGGGCGGCGAACTGAACGCGCGTGCATACCTTCGAGAGGTTGCTCTGGTCGAGGATCAGCGAGGGCGGCAGGATGGTCGCGGCGCGAGCGATGTTGGCGTCGCCCGCCCGCGGCAGGAGCACCGCGCGCAGTTTCGGGTTCTTGGCGCGGCGGGTCGCGCCGAACAGGCGCAGGAACAGTTTCGGCCTGAAGCCGAGCTTCTCGCAGCCGTTGGCTTTGAAAGGCGCCGAGACGGGCGTCGGGACGAAGGCCGCCGGGTCGACCGGGTTGGCGCCACCGCCGAGCAGCGACCCGGCGATGGCGAACGGCGAGCAGTTGGTCGGGTTGAGCGAGAAGTTGGGCCGGTCGAGCTTCACCGCGACGGAGCGGACATCGAGCAGGGCGCCGCCATAGACATGTGGAATCGGATCGGATACCGCGTGTACCTGGGCGGTGCGCGGGTCGACGAACAGCGCCACCCTCACCACGACCGTGCCGAGATCGAACGGCCCGGCCGTGGCGGGGGTGACAACTGCCAGAGAAAGAGGGGCGCCTTTGTAGGGACCTGCGAGGAAGACCTTGCCGCCGATCTGGATCGGCGAGGGGCCGCTGCCGGCGGCGATGTCGGCGCGGCCGATCAGGCTCGAGGAGGGACAGCTCGAGGCGGCGGCCTCAGCGGCGCCGCTGTTAGCCGCGGCCGCCGCCAGGGAAGCCCCCGGGCAGTAACGGACGCCGGCCAGTTTCGCCGTGAGCCCAGGCGGCAAAGTCACGTCGACTCCTTTCAGCTCCTGGTTGCCGTCCGCGCGGGCGATGTTCATGTGCAGCGGGCTGAAGTCGCCCGCCGTCTGCTTGTTGGTGCCGGCCCCGAAGCTGGGGGCGAACGGACGCCCCGCCAGCGTTTTCGGGCAGTTGCCGCCGCCGGGCGCGGCGCTGAGCGTGAAGTCTCCCGATCGCGTGACAGCGGAGTTGCCGCTCCAGGGCGTCATCACCGTCGTGGTCTTGTTCGGACCGCAAGAGCCGGGGCTGGTCAGAGGCGCTTTCGCCCCGCCGTTCAGTTTGATCCGAAACGACTTGAACGGCACCTGCGGAAGGCCTGGCACCGGGATGCTTCCCAGGGCCTTGTCGTCGAAGGTCGTGGTCAGCTGCCCGGTCTGCGGGTCGGCGCTGATCTTGCCTAGCAGGCGGGCCGAGATGTCGTAACGGGCCGATTCGGCGACGACGAAGATCCTGTACTCGTCGCCTGAGGTGGGGTCGCGGCTGAGCTGCTGGCCGACGTAGACGGGGCCGCTGAGCGAGCCGTCGGGGAGCGGCGGCGTGTCGACTTCGACGGTGCCGATCCTCGACCCGGCCGGGCAGGCCACGGGGGTCCTCGTCCCCTTCCCGAACTGCGCATTCGTACAGGCCTCGAGGCCGTTGGCGGCCGACGGGTTGAGGCCCATCCCGGCGGGCAGGGTCACCCTTGCCGATCGGACCTGAGAGCTCCCCTGGCTTCCTTCGTCCTTCAGGGGGTTTTTGACCTCCGGCAGGGTGACGGAGACCGTCGCCCCGGCCGGCGAGTCGGTCTGCTGCGTGTTCGGCTCGACCCCAATCGACGGATCGAAGGGGATCGAGTCGCAGTTTTTTGGCGACGTTTTGGGCGGGATCTTCGACTCGACGAAGGCTGAGCCGTTGGGGAACGCGGGGTTCGGTTCCTCGTAGGAATCGGCCCGTAGCAAGGTCGAGTAGACGTGCTCGAAGGGCGAGCCGGGGGTCGCTTCCCCGAAGCACGTGGTCGGCGTCGTGATGAAAGTGCCGTCGTTGCCGGCGGTGCCGTCGAAGACCAGGCGGTTTTTCGCAATCCGCGCGAATTCCCCGAGGACAGGGAACGTCGGCAGGGCGAGTTTGGTGACGTGGATCGTGAAGTACTCGTGGTAATCGCTCTCCCAGGCGACGTCGGCTTCCAGGAAGACGTCGTTGCCGAGCAGGCTGAGGCCGAAGCGGGCGGGTTCACCCTCTTCCGGGACCACGTTGTAGACGTCGGCTTTGGGCAGCGTGACCGAGACGCCCGTGGCCGGGTTCGTCGCCGTCACTTCGCTGGTGCCGACTTTCGAGCCGGGCGCCTTGGTCGCGCATTCGGCCGGGCTTTCTTTCGGTTTGAGGTCGCACTGTTCCGCGGAGGACTGCGGGTTGACCGTGAGACCGGTCGGCAGGTCCACACGCACGGTTTTCAGGTTGCCGGTCGGGGCAGGGCCAAACGGGGGAAGCGGTGCGGTTTCGGTGTTGATGATGAACTGGGTGAAGCCGACCGGGGGGTGACCGGCGGCCCGTTCGTAGAACTGCAGCGGGGTGTCCACGCTGCATGGACCAGCGTCCGATTTGCAGGTCCCTGCCTGCCAGGGGCTGTCGGCAGCGGGTTCGTCCGGATTCTGCGGGCCAATGATGTCTGCCATCGCAGATGACGGCGAGAAAGCCACGCCCAGTGCCAAAAGCAATGCAACAAAGACGGTCCGCCTCCTTGCTCCCCCACCCATCCGGATCTCCTTCTTCCGAGTCATCTTAAAGTGAGATTAAAAGTAGATTACCCGATTTTGATGATCTGAGCTAATATTTTTCGGTATTCCCCCGGTCAACAAAAGTGAGGAGTAGTCGTGAATTGGGAACTCCTAGCTCGTGCCAATACCCACCCACTACGCGTGTCAATCCTCGAAGTGCTCAACCTCGACGGTGGACGGATGCTGTCCCCCAAAGACCTCAGCCTCGAGCTACAGGCTCCATTGAGCACGGTCAACTACCACGTGACCGAGCTGCGCAAATGCGGCCTGCTCGAGGTCGTCGACGAACGACAGGTCCGCGGCGCGATCGAGCACTTCTACCGCTCGGTCGACAGCAGCAAGAAAGGACCAGGGCGGAAAAGGGGACGCAGAGCACCCCGGAGGGCGCGCGTCTAGGGGCGAGCCCGACCGACACCAGGGCCTGGGAGCCTCGCCTCGACGAGTGACGAGGCGAGCTCAGGCGTCTTCGGAGGACGACTGCGGCCTCCGGCACCAGCCTGTGGACGAGAAAGTCGGACGTCGACTCCCCCATCCCGGTCGTCAGCGCCTTGACGACCCAGAAGAAGGCGGTGACCTCCGGCACCTTCGAGTAATGGTGCGAGGTGCGTCGTGCGAAACCTGTGGATTCTCATCCGGCCACGGTTCCGGACATCGGGTGATGCCGGAGTATCGAGCTGGGAGTCCATAGATGGCTGGCGAGACCGAGGAGGGCGGCAGATTAGGCGCGGGGCCTAAGCAACAGGTGAGAGCTCACTCCTCGCGGAGGATCGCGCCCAGCGGCAGTCGCCGCAGAGAACGGGCAGCCACGGCGGCGGCAAGCAGAGCCCCCGCTACGGCGGCGAGCGCGAGCAGCCCGAGGAAGCTCCACGGGATGGCGAGGTGGTCGGGAGGCGGGTCGAAGACGTGCTGGAGCATCGCGATCAACATCTCCGCCAGCAGCCAGCCGAGCACAGCCGCCAGCGCCAAGGCCGCCGCCAGCACGGCGACCGCCTCGCTGCGCACGAAGGCGCCGATGTCTCGCAGCGAGGCTCCGAGCGCCGCCATCGTCGCGAACTCGTGGCGGCGCTCGCTGACGACGAGATTGACGAAGAGCCACATCGCCGCCGCCGCCAGGACGATCGCAAAGGCCTGCTCGAGCCGGCTGATCCCGGTCAGGTCGACGGTGGTGATCGAGCTGACCGTCTGCACCGACTGCTGGCGGATGTCCTTGACGCTGACGCCGAAGCCCTTGGTCGCGGCCGTGACACGCGACGCGACGGCCGCCGGGTCTTCGCTGGCGCTGGCGAAGACGACGTTGGGACCGCCGGCGTGGTCGGCCTTCCGCAGGTAGGCGAGGTTCGCGACCATGAACGAGTCCCGCGGCGCCGAGGGGAACTCCTGGACGGCGCCGACGACATGGAAGGGAACGATGTGGAACTGACCGCTGCGGTGATCGAGAACCCGCAGCCGCAGCAGGTCGCCGACTTTCAGGGAGTAGTCGGTGATCGTCTCTTTGGAGACGAGGATCCCGTCGGGCCTGCTCTGCAAGCGGCTCATCATCGTCTGCGCGCTGCCGCCGATGAAGTAGGAGTCGCGCAGGGTCGTCGCCTTGCCGATGCTCGCTGGTTCGATCCCAAAGGTGTCCTGGAGGTCGGGGCCGACGTAGGCGTAGGAGTGATCGACCGCGGAGGTGGCGGCGACGCCCGGCACGCTGTCGATCCGTTCGGCAAGACCCGCTTTGGCCGTAACCCCCGGTGGCGCCATGGCAGTGATGTCGGCGCCAAGGGTGAGTTGAGCGTCGACCCCTGCCTGCTGGTTATAGGTGGCGGCGAAAACTCCGAGGCTGACCCCGAAGGCGAGCAGGAGGCCGACGAAGATCAGGCCTCGATTGATCGCCGGGCCACGCCGCGAAGCGCTGGCGAAAAGGAAGGTGCGGCGGTTGGCGCCCTGCTCGCTTCCCCGTAGACGCCCCGCGACCGCGCTGAAGACCGTCCCGCGCAGCCGGATCAGCAGCAGCGTCGCCCCGATCCAGAGCAGAGCGGGAGCGAAGAACATGTAGATCGAGAGCGAGAGGGTCGGGTTGGAATCGGGATTGACGACCGCCGAGAATCCGGTGCTGGCGGTCAGCCAGTAGATCAAGCCGCTGATCACGAGCGCGACGAAGTCGAGGTAGAGCCGGCGCCAAAGCGGCGCGCCCACGCGCTGGGAGCCTCGCCTGCCGGCGGCCACCGTTTCCGAGAGGGCTCGCAACCCGGTGCCAAGCCGCGCCACCATTCCGCCGGCGAACGCGAGCAGGATGCAGACCACGATGACGGTTGCCGCCCTGCTCGCATTGAGCCCGACGGAGCCTTCGATCAGCAGCGCGACCGCGACGAAGGAGATCCCGGCGCCGAGCAGGCCGGCAAGGAGGCCGATGATGCTCGATTCGACCGCCGCCATACCGAGCAACTGACGCCGACTCGCGCCGCGGGCGCGGAGCAGGGCGAGCTCACGACGATCGCGTTCAACCGTTCCCAGCGCCGCCAGGTAGGCGAGGCCGAGAGCCAACAGAGCGCCGGGAACCGCGAGCATGATGAAGAGCGCCTCGGCGTAGAGCGCGTCCCCGGTCGCCGATTCGAGCGCTTCGGAGAGGTTGTCGACGAACTGGATCTTCCCCGTGAAGGTCCGTTCCACCGAGTTGCGGATCTGCCCGGCGCGCTTGAAGGCTTCACTCGGCGTACCGCCGAGGCTGCCTCGATCCACCTGTGCCTGCACCTGCCACTGGACGCCGGAGAGCGCGCCCGGGACTGCGGCCGAGGCAGGGCTGGCAGTGCCAAGCGACGGCAGCGCCCCGCCGACCGCGCGGGCAAAGGTCGCGATGGGGAGGATCGCGATGTTGGCCGGTGGCTGCGCGGGCGCTGGGCCGACCTGGGGGTTGAGCGGCTGGAAGAGCACGTCGGAGGCGGTGACCAGGGCGACCCCGCCGACCTTGAAGCTCTGCGGCGGCGTGTGGGCGCCGAGGCGCAGGCTGACGGTGTCGCCGACCCCGGCCCGCAGCGTCGCCGCGAGCTGTTGATCGAGCACGACCTGGCCTGGCCGCAGGCCGCCGCGCAGGAAGCGGAAGGTGTCGATGCGGTGGAGGTAGCCAGGGGGCACCGCGAGGATCGCCCCGGAGCCCGCGTCGGTGACCCCGGCGGCGCCGCGATGGCTGACTCCGGCAAAGGGAGCCGTCCCCACGGGGAAGGCCTGAGCGATATCGGGCTGCTTGGAGATCCCTCCGGCCAGCGAGCGAGCCTGGCCGTAGCTACTGACGGGACCCTGTAGATCGAGCGGCACGCTGCGGGTGGCCGAGGCGGTCATCGTCCGCAGCGAGTGCCCGATGAAGAGGATCATCGCCCCAAGCAGGGCGACGGCGATGGCCAGGACAAGCGTCTGCGTGGCGGTCTGCGCCGGCCTGCGTCTCAACCGTGCGATCCCGAGCTGCAGGGCGGCGCTCATGATCGCTCCGGCCCCACCACGATCCGCCCGTCGGCGAGGCGCACCTGGCGCGTCCAGCGCGCCGCGACGCCGCGGTCGTGAGTGGCGAGCGCCAAGGCGAAGCCAAAGCGCTCCTGCAGAGCTTCGAGCAGGTCGAGCACCCGCCCGGCGGTGTCGGAGTCGAGGTGGCCGGTCGGCTCGTCGCAGAGCAGCAGCTCCGGCGACTGGGCGAGCGCCCTGGCGAGCGCGACACGCTGGGCCTCCCCACCGGAAAGCTCGGCGGGCAAAGCGGCGCCCTTATCGGCAAGGCCGACCAGCCCGAGCAGCTCAGCCGGCGCCTGGCGGGCGTCGAGCCCAGCTCGCGCCGCAACCCAGACGGCGAAGGCGACGTTCTCAAAGGCGTTGAAGGTCGGCAGCAGGTTGGAGCCCTGCAGGACGTAGGCGATGCCCCCGGCCCGCGTCTTGCTGCGGGCAGCGGCGTCCAGAGAGGAGAGCGTCTCGCCCTTCCAGAGCACCTCCCCCGCGGTCGGCACGAGGAGTCCGCCGAGCAGGTGCAGCAGCGTCGTCTTGCCAGAGCCGGAGGGGCCCTGCAGGGCAACGCTCTCCCCCGGCGCGATGCTCAGGTCTACCCCGATCAGCGCCCGGACCTGCGCCTCGCCTTCTCCGTAGGTGACCGACGCGCCCCGGCAGGTGGAGAGAGTCGTGGCGCTGGCAGTCGCGACGCTCATCGGACCACCGCTCCGTCACGGAGTTCAACGACGCGGTCGGCGGCGCCGGCGACGACCTTGGAGTGGGTGACGACGACGACGGCGCAGTCGTGTTCTGCCGGCAGCCGCCGCAGCACACTGAGCACCACCTGCTGGTTGTCGGCGTCGAGCTCGCCGGTCGGCTCATCGGCGAGGATGAGCGGCGCCCGGCGGGCGACGGCGGCGGCAATCGCAACCCGCTGCTGCTCCCCCCCTGAGAGCGCCATCGCCCTGTGACCCCGGCGTCTGCCAAGCCCGAACTCCGCGAGCGCGTCTTCAGCCCGCTTGACCGGCGACTCCACCCCGCCGAGGCGCAGCGCGGCAACCACGTTCTCCAGGGCGGTGAGCGTCGGCCAGAGGTTGTTGCTCTGGAAGACGATGCCGACCCCTCGCGCCCTGTACTCGGCGAGCTCTGGCTCGCTCTGGGTGATCAACGAGGTGCCGAAGCTGCGCACGTCGCCGGCCGAGGCCCGGTCGAGGCCCGCGGCCAGGGCAAGCAGGGTGCTCTTCCCGCAGCCCGAGGGACCGAGGATCGCCACGAGCTGACCCTTTTGGACCTCTAGATCGACCCCGCGCAGGGCGACGGTCTCCACCACGGCGGAGCGGTAGATCTTGAAGACGTCGTGCATCTCCAGCACCGGCCACTCCGGCGGCGCCTGCTCGGCCTCCGGCTCACGGTAGAGACTCTCTAGCGTTGCCATTCGAAGCTTTCGCTGATCATCCGGTAGGCGTCGACGTTGTCGACTCCTTCCGGAGTGGCGAGGTCGAGGACCGCGACCTTGCCCTTGTTGCCGTATTCGTAGCGGTCGATGATGAGCTTCAGGCGCTTGCCGGTGACGGGATCGGGCGCGCTCAGCCGTGAGTAGGTGATTTTCACCACTGGCTTGCCGCCAATGGTGAGTTTTTCGGCCGCCTGTCCATGCACCGTCGAATCGGTTTTGCGCAGGTTTTCGACTCCGCTGACAGCCGAGGCTTCGGTAGGAGGAGCGCCTTTGCCAACCGAGACGTGGATCACATTGGCCTTTTCCTGAAACGTCACCTGGCTCGTCGACCCCTTGCGCGCCCAGCCCTCCGGGTAGCGGATCGAGTAGCCGGCCTTGGGATCGTGGAAGAGCAGGAACACCTGGTTGTCGGGTATGTCCCCGGTCGCAGCCGCCTGTGCCTCGCTCGGAGCGCCGCCGCTGCCGGCTTCCTGGCCTTCGGTCGACTGGCTGCTTTCACCAGGGGTCGAAGTGTTGCCCGCGGTCGAGGTGCTCGAGCCGCCGCCGCCACACCCCGCTGCGAGCAGGCTGGCCGCGGTGAGGACGCTCACCAGCACCAGGGAGATCGCCATCTTGGCCTTCACAGTTCCTCCTTCGCCGAAAGTGACTATCCAGCTAGAAGGTCTACTAGGGCCAGATGAGAAGGAAATGAGAGCAGATCGCTAGGTGCGGCGGGTGGGCAGCGACAACCAGACGTCGGCGCCTCCGCCAAGGCGATTGGCGGCGTGCGCATCGCCTCCGTGGGCGCGAGCGACGGTTCGCACGATTGCCAGCCCGAGGCCGCTGCCGCCGTCGCGACTGGCCGGGGCCCGGCTGAAACGCTCGAACGCCCGCCCTAGGAACTCCTCGGAGAACCCCTCGCCGCGATCCCGCACATGGATCTCGATCGATCCGTCCTCCGCCCTCGCCTGGAGGTCGATCGGGCCGGCGCCGTAGCGCAGAGCGTTGTCGACCATGCTCCCGATCGCCTGATCGAGGCGCAGACGATCGGCGTCGAACCCGAGCGAGGGGGGTGCGTTCACCTCGATTTCCCGTTCCCCGTCTTCTGCTCTGCGGGTGAACCTGCGGCTGACGCCATCGAAGGTCTCTGCCAGGTTCACGCGGGCCAAGCGGAGCGGCAACTCTCCCCGTTCGGTCTGGGCAATCGTCAGCAGATCTTCGGAGAGCTGAGAGAGCCGGTCGGTCTCCTCGGCGGCTGATGACAGCGCGGCTCGCAGCTCTTCCGGCGAGCGACCTTCCGCCAGGGCAAGCTCGAGCTCGGTCCGCAGAATCGCCAGAGGGGTGCGCAGCTCGTGGCTGGCGTCGGCGACGAACGCTCGCTCATGCTCCAGCGCCTCTCCAAGTCGTTCGAGCATCTCGTTCAGCGTGGTTCCAAGGCGGGCGACCTCGTCGTGCGTGGGCGGCACCGGAAGGCGTTGGTCGGGCTCAGCCGCCGATATCTCAGCCGCCCGCGACCTCATCGCCTCGACCGGGTGCAGGGCGGCTGCGGCAACGCCGTAGGCGGCGAGCGAGGCGAGGATCAGGGCCACCGGGCAGCCCACCAGCAAGAGCTGAGCCAGGTCCGAGAGCGACTCGTCACGCGCCTCGGTCGAGGTGCCGACGACGACAACCCTCTCCCGTCCCTTGGCGCTGACCGGGACCGCCAGCAGGCGCGACTTGTCCCTCAAGCCTGGAAGGGGGCCGCGGTTGAGGATGATCGGCCCCCGCAGCGCTCGTTGCAGCTCGGAAGGCGAAAGCAGCACATGGCGTCCCACGGCCAGCGAGGAGTCCGAGACACGGCCCTTGGAGTCGAGCACCTCAGCGAAGCTCTCGGTGCGCCCGACCAGGTTCTGATGACCCTCCCTCAGCCCGGAGTCGACCTCCTTGACCAGCGCGGCGACATCGCTTGCCCGCGATCGCAAGCCGGAGTTGATCGTGCTGTCCAGCTCGGCGCTGAAGCGCAGGTAGACGAAGACACCGGTGGCGCCGAGGACGAGAGCCATCACGGCAGCGAAGGCGAGGGTGACGCGAAGGCGAATCGAGAGGTGGCTCAGCGCCCACCGTCCTTTCGCAGTCGGTAGCCGGCGCCGCGTACCGTCTCGAGCGACTTGACGCCGAAGGGCAGGTCGATTTTGCGTCGCAGATAGCGGATGTAGACCTCGATCACGTTCGAGCGGTGTTCGTAGTCGTACTCCCACACCCGGTCGAGCAGCTGCGAGCGATTGAGGACGTGACCGGGACTGCGCATGAAGGCCTCCAGAAGCGCGAATTCCTTTGCCGAGAGCTCGATCTCGGTCTCTCCCCGCCAGACCTGATGCGTGGCGGGATCGAGTCGCAGCTCCCCCACCTCAACGATCGAAGGGCGCTCGCTCTGGCCGCGACGGACCAATGCGCGAAGTCGAGCCAGCAGCTCGGCGAAGGAGAAAGGCTTGGTGAGATAGTCGTCGGCGCCACCGTCCAGCCCGGCGACCCGGTCCTCGAGCGCCCCGCGCGCGGTCAGCATCAGCACCGGCGACCAGATTCCTTCGAGGCGAAGGTTGCGGCAGGTCTCGAAGCCGTCCATTCCCGGCAGGATCACGTCGAGGACGATCGCGTCATAGGCGGATGCCCGGGCCATGCCGACCGCGTCCTCACCGGTCCCGGCGAGGTCGACCGTGAGCCCCTGCTCGCTCAGCCCGCGGCGAATCAAAGCTGCCATCTTCACCTCGTCCTCGACGACCAAGACGTGCATGCACACACGATCCCAGAGAAGATGAATGCCAGATGAGAGCCGGCGAGGAGCCTCGGGCAGAGCCGAGCGAAACCCGCTCAGCCGCCGCCGTAGGCGACAACGAGGTCGGTGAGGACCCCGACGAAGAAGCCGACCGAGAGCAGCCAGAGACCCAGCTCGCGGTGACCGTGGCGGCGCATCCCGTTCCAGACCTCGCCGATCACGTAGAGGATGGCTCCGCCGGAAACGGCGTAGAAGGCAAGCTCCAGCGGCTCGGAGGTGACGCTGTAGCCGAGCATCGAGCCGAGGAAGGTGGGAGCGCCGCCGATCAGCCCGACCAAGCCCAGCCACTTCCAGGAAGGGCGCACGTCGCCGAGAGGGCCGACGATGCCGAACCCCTCGGTGGCGTTGTGGAGGGCGAAGCCGACGATCAGAACCGTGGCCAAGCTGATGTCCCCGGCGCTCGCCGACACCCCGATCGCGAGACCCTCGGCGAAGTTGTGCAGCCCGATCGCGACCGCGATCGTCATTCCCGTCCGCAGAGCCCTCGCACGGGCGGCGGCTTCATCGCGGAGAAGCTCCTCGGCACTCAAGACGTCGACCGCGCCCCCCGCCATCGGGGGCAGCGGACGCAGCGAGCGCAAGCGACGCTCGGTCATCGCCAGGCCGGCCAGGCCGATGCCGAAGCCACCGCCGAGCAGCGCCGCGAGGCCGACGGCGTGGCCAAGGCTGCCGCTTTCGTCCTTGAAGCCTTCCACTGCCGCCTCGACGATCCCGAAGGCGTGCTCCATGACGTCGACGAAGATGAAGGCGAGCACCCCGACCGCGAACATCGCGAGCGCCACGCGGGCACGGCCGCCCAGCAGCTGCAGGCGGCCAAAGGGAAGACCGAGGTAGATGGTGAAGCCCGCCAGGGCTCCGAGGGCTGCGGTTTGAGCGAACGACAAGGTGCTTGCCTCCAAAAGCGAAGAATGGATTAGGGCACCCTAACAGCCTTTCTCCGTCTCTGCCGGCAAAGCCCCCGGGCTAGTGAGTAGCCGTCACAGTCTTCACCGGGTAGCCGAGGCCGGCCACCCGCTCGGGAAGGTCGACGTGCAGCCAGTGCGACACGTGGCTGGGAATGGTCTCGAGGATGATTTCCCGGTAGTCGCCCTTGTCCAGCTCTTCGACGATGTCGTCGTAGGCGTTGGGGCTGACAGCGACCCTGCCCTCGACCTCGGTCCCCGCGGGCTCCTCGAGCAGCGGCAGCGCCCGCTCCAGAACCTTCTGCCCGAGGCTGGTATCGGTGCTGTTGCGGTCGAATGCCAGGTGACCGGGGTTGGGGACGAGCACGAAGAACCGGGCCGGGCCGGCCAAGGCGCGTTCGCGCACCGCTTCGATCACCGCTGGCGTGGCGTCGGTCTTGTTCGTGACCACCAGGACGCGGGGCTCCCCGTCCGCTTCATGTCTGTCGAGCTGGGCCTCCGCGCTGGGGACCGCGATCAAGTCTCGCTTGGAGATCGTCAGGTAGATAACCAGGGCAAGAATAGTGACCAGGAAGATGACGCTGGTCAGGATCGTGCCCAGGCCGAGACCGGTTTCTTCAACCGGCTGGGAGAGATAATCGCCGATCGAGGCGCCGAGGGGGCGGGTGAGGATGTAGGCGAGCCAGAAGGCGAGGATCGCGTTCAGCTTGAAGCGGAGGTGGGCGACCGCGATGATCGCAATTGCCCCGGCGAAGATCCCGGCCGAGGGCAGGAAGCCGAGTTCGAGCTTCTCGGCGAACAGGTCCCCCGCGGAGGTGCCGAGGGCGAAGGTGAAGAGGATCGCCAACCAGTAGAAGGCCTCGCGCCTGGTGGTCACGATGGTGTGGACGGATAGGGTCCGCTCGCTCCAGTACCAAACCGCGAATACGAGTGCGAGGGCGATGCTGAAGGCGATCGTCGTCGTCTGCAGGGCGACTCCGGCGTTGTCGACCAGGTTGTCGGTGATCAGGGTGCCGACGATGCTGATCAGGACGACCGCGAGCCAATAGATCCCAGGTATGTATTTCCTCGTCCTGAATTGGACGATGAGGACCGCGATCAGACCGGCGGTCATGATGTAGGTCGTGTTGGTGAGACCCAAGCCGAGTTCTTCGTTCATCAGGTCTGCCGCGGTCTCCCCAACCGTCGTGCAGAGGATCTTGATGATCCAGAAGTAGAGGGTGATCTCCGGGACCTTGTTGAGCATCTGACGACCCAGCGACGGGGTGTCGTGGCGGGGGACTGCGGCTATCGGCGGTGCTGCGATCTCATTCATGGCGCGGCAGTGTGGGGTACCGCACTTAAGCGAAGATGAGAGCTGCCCCCGTCTCATCGAACAATTAGCGAAGCGTTACCTCTATCTCTCATCTGCTCTTAAGGCTCAATCGAAAAAGTGGCGCTCGTGCACCTCCTCCTCCTCGCCAGCCTCACCGACAAGATCGTCGAACCCGTCGTCAACGTCGCCACCGAATTCATCGGCTCAGCAGGGGTCGTCGCCGTCTTCCTGCTGATGACGCTGGAGTCGGCCTGCGTCCCGGTCCCCAGCGAGGCGATCGTGCTGTTTGCCGGATTCAGCGTCTCCAAAGGTGACCTGACGCTGTTCGGAGTGGTCGCCGCCGGCGTGCTGGGCAACCTGGCGGGGTCCTGGATCGCCTACGCGGTCGGCTACTACGGGCGGCTCGACCTGCTGGAGAAGAACAAGCTGATCCACATCAGCCCCAAACATCTGAAATGGGCCGACGACTGGTTCGAGCGCTACGGCGGCGCCACGGTCTTCTTCTCACGGATGCTGCCGATCGTCCGCACCTTCATCTCGCTGCCCGCCGGGGTCGCGCGGATGCCGTTCTGGCGCTTTACGGCCTACACCCTCGCCGGCTGCATCCCCTGGGTGCTGATGCTGGCGCTGATCGGGCAGAGCGTCGGCGACAACTGGGAGCAGTGGCGACACAAGCTCGGCTATCTCGACTACGCGGTCCTGGCGGCGATCGTCGGCGGCATCATCTACTTGGTCATAAGGCGGCTCCGGCCCGATCCGCGCCTGACCGACCAGTAGAGGATCGCAAGCGTCGCGATCGGACTCAGCCACCAGGCGGGAAGATCGAGAGCCGCGATCAGCGCCGTCGCGGAGAGCGTCACGACGATTCCAAAGGCGACTCTCCAGTCGTCGCCGACGACGAACTCCCAGATGCCCAGCGCGGCGCCTCTCACCGTCAGCTCGGCTCCGGCGCGAGCTGCGGGCGGCCGGCACGCAGATCACGAACCATCAGCCACGAGCCCGTGAGGATCAGCAGGGCAAGCGCCGGCAAGGCGGCCTCTCCTCCGGGCCAGGAGGCGCCGGCGCCCTCAGCGCCCCAGAAGACCCCGAAGGTCGTCAGCAACACACCTACAGCGAACTTCACCGAGTTCTCCGGCACGCGCGCCAGTGGGGCCCGGGCCACCAGCCCGGCGGCTATCACGGCGACAACGGCGAGCGCGGCGGCGAGCGCGGCCAGGGGCACGTCGTGCTGATTGGCGCCGAAGGTGAGCACGATGAACGCGACCTCCAGGCCCTCCAGCAGAACTGCTTTGAAGGCGATGGCGAATGAGTAGGAGTCGACCCCCTCCCCCAGGGCATCGCGCCGAGCGGCAACGCTCTCCTGCTGGAAGGCGACGGCCTCGTCGTGGAGCGCCTTGGCTCCGCCGGCTCGCAGGATCGCCTTGCGGAGCCACTGCAGACCGAAGACCAGGAGCAGGCCGCCGACCACAAGGCGCAGGATCCCGATCGGGAGAACGGTGAGCGCCGGCCCGAGCGCAGCGATCAGGATGCCGAGAACAACGGCGGCGACGGCAGCTCCGAAGAGCGCCGAGGACCACTTGCGAGTGCTGCCGACCGCGAGAACGATCGTGAACGCCTCGACGGCCTCGACCGCGCAGGCGAGGAAGACTGCAATCGCGAGGCTGAGCTGCGGGCCGCTCATCGCTTCAGGCTAGGGCTTGACCCTGAGGGTTGCCTATAAGCAGGACGAGCCAGCACATTGACAGGAGTGCCTGAGATGACGATCGGGCTCTAGCGAAATACCCCGGTGTGTCCCAGCGAGTAGCGCCCAGGCTGGGGGTAGACGCAGAGTCCGTGTGGGCCGCTGCCCACCGGGATGCGCGCCAGCAGCTTGCCGCTGCGGGTGCTGATCGCGTAGACCTCGGCGTCGTAGCGGCCCGAGAGCCAGAGCACCCTGCCGTCGGCAGAGACCCCTCCCATGTCGGGGCTGCCGCCGCCGGGGAGCCACCACTTGTGCACGACCTTGCGCTGGGCGAAGGAGATGACGGAGACCGAGCCCTCGTCTCGGTTCGAGACGTACAGGTCGCGGGAGTCGCGGCTCGTGTAGAGGCCGTGGGCGCCGACGCCGGTCGGGATGAAGCCGATCTTCTGAAAGCTGTGGGCGTCAATCAGCCAGACGCCGCCGGACATCATGTCGGCGACGTAGAAGACGCGACCGTCGGGGGAGAGCTTGACGTCCTGCGGCATGGCGCCCTGCTTCAGCGAGAGCGAGCCGACGAGTCTCTCGTGGGCGACGTCGACCTTGATCAGGCGGGCGCCGAACTCACAGCTGGCGACCAGATAGCGGCCGTCGGCGGTGAAGTCCATGTGGTCAACCCCGGGGCACGGCACCGACAGCGCATGATGCAGTCGCATCGTGTGGGGATCGCGGAAGTCGAGCCGCTGCAGCCGCTCGGCCACGACGATCGCGTAGCGCCCGTCCGGCGTGAAGTAGAGGTTGTAGGGGTCGGTGACCGAAATCGGCTTGCCGGGCTTGCCGGTCGCCGGGTCGATCGGCGTCAGGCTGTTGCCTTCGTCGTTATCCACCCAAAGCGTCTTCAGGTCGTAGGAGGGAGTCACGTGCTGGGGAAGCAAACCGACCGGGAACTGGTCGATCACCTTGTAGGTGTGCGGATCGATCACGCTGACGGTGTTGCTTTCGCTGTTGGGCACGTAGACGCGAGACGGGAAGCGCCGTACGGCGGGCGCGAGCATCCCGGGACGATCGGCGGCGTAGACGTCATGGGGATCGAGGAGCGGTGGAATCCCGAGCCCGGTGCCGGGGCCGTTCGTCGCATGGGGGGCATCCTTGGGTCCGCTCGAGGCCTGATCGGACGAGCCGCCGCAGCCGGCGAGGAGGAGGCTCGCGGACAGCATCGCGGCGATCGTGATTCGTGCCCGCTTCGCCATGCTCACCCAACACAGGCTGCGCGGTTCCCATGAACGCCAGATGAGAGAGAAGCCCACTCTCATCTACGGTTCATCTTGGAGCGGAAGGATCGGCGCCAGTTGGCACGCAGGCGACGAACCAGATTGCTCCCCCTGGTCACCATTCTGCTGGCGCTGATCGCCGGGCTGTTCGTCATATTCCGACCCGGCGGCGGCTCATCTCCAATCGCGCGGAACGCGCCGCCGCCGCGAAAGCACCGCCAATTGCGCCCTGTCGCACGGCTTGCGCCTCACATGCTGCCGGCAGCGCTCTCCGGCGAGGCCGTTCTGGGACTGCCAGGGCGCGTCTTAGTGATCGGTGGCCTCGACAGCAGCGACGTGTCCACCGCGGAAGTGCTCGAGCTCCGCACGGCGAGAGGCAGGCTCGCGCATCTCGGCTCACTATCCGAACCACGCCATGACACCGCCGCCGCCGCGCTCGGTGGGACGGCTCTGGTCTTCGGCGGTGGATCGCTGGCGGAGCTCGATTCCGTCGAATCGCTCAGCGGTGGGTCCTCGCAGGTGATCGGTCGACTTCCCACCACTCGATCCGATCTCTCTGCCATCACCGTCGCCGGTCGGGTCTACGTGCTGGGTGGCTACGACGGCCAGCTCCCGCTAGGACCGGTGCTGCAAACGATCGACGGGCGGCATTTCACCGCTGTCGGGAAACTTCCGGTTCCGTTTCGCTACGCGGCGGTGGCGGCGATCGGGAGGACGATCTACACGTTCGGCGGCGAGCTGGCCAACGGGCTCGACTCCGATGCGATTCAGGCGATCGACACGCGCAGCGGTCGCGCCACGGTCATCGGGCACCTCCACCGACCGCTTTCGCACGCTTCCGCGGTGGTACTGGGCGGTCGGATCTACATCCTCGGCGGCAGGTCACGGGGAAATCCGACCGACGAGATCCTCTCCTTCGACCCCTCCAACGAAAGGCTCCGCTCCGCCGGTCACCTCCCGTTTCCGGTCACCAACGCCGCAGCCACCGACGTTGGTGACATCGGATATTTGATTGGCGGCCTCGATGCCGAAGGCGGTTCCCTGGCTTCGGTGGTCGAAGTCCGGCTAGTCGGCCTCAATGGTGGGTCACGCTGACGAGCTTGATCTGCTCGTGAGTTCCGCTTGCCGCGCCCTCCTGGACGTAGCCGATTCCCCGCACCGACCACTTCTGGTCCTTGACGCCGGGCTCCAGCGGCGACTGCTCCTGGGTCAGCAGGGTGTCCTTGAAGGATCGATACGGGAGCTCGACCCGGCCGCCGCTGCCGAGCACGGTCGTGGTGTCCATCGCATGCCCAGGCCAGTGGAACTGCCAGTAGGAATCGCCCTGCATCGGATCCGCCTCCATCATCAGCCCGGGCTGCGCGCCGTTCCTGCCGGCGGGGCCGGAGTCGATCATCTTGCCGAAGCGCCCGTGCTTGAGCTCCTGCGTCTCCTCGCCGAAGTACCAGACGTTGCCCTGCCGGTCCTGCGCAAACCAGTCGTAGGTTCGCTCCACCGGCCGACCTCTCGAGGTCACCGTGTCGCGCACCACGGTGCAGGTCACGCCCATGACGATCTTCCTCTGGCGCGTGATGGCGAAGCTGTCGACCTGTGGGGTGACGCCGTCCTTCATCACTCCCCGGTAACGCAGCGTCGTGCCAGGCGCCAGAGGCAAGTACGGATTGTCCACCCGCGAGACGAAGTTCGCCGGGTCGATCGGCGGCGGCGACCACGGCCCTTCGGCTGAAGCGGGACTCGTCGCCGCACTGGCGCCACTCGCAGCTCTCGTCGACATGCTGTCCCCTGACGAGCCGCAGCCGCCGAACGCCACCGCGGTCGCCATGACCGCGAGTACCGCCGGAGTCTGGATGCTAGAGGTGCTCAACGTCATTACCCGGCGGTGATACCGCGATCAGCATTAGAGGACGATGAAAAGGAAGGCCTCGATTCTCTAACGGTCCTCTCAATGTCCTCTGGCTAGCTTCCGTCTCCAGATGGAGCAAGCGACCGGAAAGGTAGACCGATGAGAGGCGTCCACGCAGTACCGATTCTCGCCGTTGCGGTGGCAATTGCCGGATGCGGCTCGAGCGGCACGAAGCTCAGCAGCCCTGCCGGTTCCACCACGAAGACGAGCCTGCCCCCGAAGGCCTCCCCGGCCCTCAGCAAGGCGGCTGCGAACTACCACCCGAAGATCAATCCAGCCAACTTCAGCGATCATGTCACCAACCCCTACATGCCGCTCACGCCCGGGACGACGCACGTGCTCGTGGGGCTGCGGGACGGCGCCGCGACGCGACACCAGGTCACCGTCCTCCATCAGACCAAGACCATCCGTGGAGTGCGTTGTGCGGTGATCCACGACCTGGTGACCCAGCAGGGCATCAAGCTCGAGGACACGATCGACTGGTACGCACAGGACCGAGCCGGCAACGTCTGGTACTTCGGCGAGGCCACCAAGGAGTACTCGAGGGGCGGCACCGTGACGAGCACCGAAGGCTCGTGGGAGGCCGGGGTCGATGGAGCCCAGCCCGGGATCGCGATGAAGGCGAACCCCAAGCCGGGTCCGACGTATCGGCAGGAGTACCGCCCGGGCGTCGCCCTGGATCTCGCCAAGGTGCTGAAGGTCGAGCCGACCGCTCGGATCTCCGGCCGTACGTTCCACAGCGTGCTGGTGGTTCACGACATCAACCCCCTGGACCCGTCGTTCCATGAGCGCAAGTGGTTCGCCCCCGGGATCGGCGTGGTGCGCACGATCAAGGTTGGAGGAGGCCACACCGAGACCAGCCATATCGTCAAGTGATGGATAGCTCTTCCACTGACGGAAAGGCGACTGAGGTTGAGGCGCCGTTGATGGAGGCGAGGGATCTCTTCCATATCTATCGCGAGACCGAGGTCGAGACGGTGGCGCTGCGCGGCGCCAACCTCGACCTCAGGCCCGGCTCGTGGACGAGCCTGATGGGGCCATCCGGCAGCGGCAAGAGCACGCTCGTGCACGTTCTGGCCGGTTTGCTCGAGCCGAACGGCGGATCGGTGATGTTCCACCACCAGGACGTCACCCGACTCTCCGCGGCGGAGCGGGCGCGCCTGCGGCGCACCCACATCGGTTTGGTGCTGCAGCGCGACAATCTCCACCCGTTGCTGGACATCGCCGGCAACGTCGCACTGCCCCTGCGCCTCGACGGCCGCGGCGCCGGGGAAGCCCGCGAGCGCGTCGAGGAGCTGCTCGACGCGGTGGGATTGCTCGACTGGCAGCGCCACGCAGCCGCTGAGCTGTCGGGTGGAGAGGCGCAGCGCGTGGCGCTGGCGGTGGCCTTGGCCCCGCGGCCCCAGGTCCTCCTCGCCGACGAGCCCACCGGCGAGCTCGACGAGACCACCGCCGCCCGGGTGCTCGATCTGCTGGACGAGCTGCGTGCTCGAGGAGGGGCGGCAATCCTCACGGTCACCCACAACCCGCAGGTGGCGGAGCGGGCCCAGCAGCGGCTGATCATGCGCGATGGAGTCGTGGTCGATGACCGTTGAGACCCCCGCCGTCGAGGCCGTCGACCTGACCCGCAGCTATGAGGCGGGAATGCACGCCGTGCGCGGCCTGGACGGGGTATCGCTCACGGTCGCCGCCGGGGAGATCGTCGCGGTGATGGGTCCCAGCGGTTCTGGCAAGAGCACTCTGCTCAGCCTCCTCGGCGGCCTGGACAAGCCCGATAGCGGCAGCGCGCGGATCGCCGGGGTGGACTGGCAGACGATGAAGGGCGCCGAGCGTGCTCGCTTTCGCCGGCGCGCATGCGGATTCGTCGCCCAAGGCCTGACGCTGCTGCCGCAGGCGACCGCCGCCGAGAACGTCGAGGTCCCGCTGCTGCTGGACGGTCGCGCGCGGGAGGAGCGTCGAAGCGCGGTCGCCGACGCCCTGCGGCGTGTGGGCCTGGAGGGCCACGCGAGCAAGATGCCCGATCAGCTCTCCGGCGGCGAGCAGCAGCGGGCCGCCATTGCTCGAGCGCTGATCGGTCGTCCGGCGGTCGTCCTCGCCGACGAGCCGACCGGAAACCTCGATTCGGCCACCGGCCAGTCGGTGATGGAGCTTCTGACCGAGGCCGCCAGCGCGCAGGGAGCAGCCGTGGTCCTGGTGACCCACGATCCAGCGGTCGCGAAGCACGCCCGGCGGACCGTGGTCCTGCATTCGGGGCGACTGGACGCCACCAGGGCAGCCCCCGATCGGCGGGGGGCAGGAAAATGACGCTCTGGCTGGCGGCCCAGACCATCCGCCGCGCCCCGCGGCGCCTCGTGCTGGCGGCGCTCGGCGTCGCCTTTCCGGTCTCGATCCTGGCGGCGACCCTGCTGTTCGTCAACCTCGCATCGAACTCGATGACCCAGATCGCGCTTGCCCCCGTCCAGCTGGAGATGCGGGCCCTGGCGACGACGCTGGACGTGAACCTGAGCAAGATCGACCGCAAGCTCGCCGCGGTCCCCGGGGTGAGTCACGTCGACCGCTTCGCCAGCGCCAATGTCTTCGTCGGCACGCCTGGCGGTGGCAGGGTGACGGCCCGCCTCTTCGCCGTCGACCCCTCTTACTTCGGCCACCACCCTTGGGCCCGGGTCGTGCGCGGCTCGCTCACCCGGGGCGCGCTGCTCGACCAGGGGTTGGGGGACCTGCCCGGATTCAGGTCGGCGAAGAAGGTCTCGATCGAGCTCCCCGGGGCTCGCCGGCGGCTGGGCCTGTCGCTCCCTGCGGCGGGGACCGTGGACCTGCGCCGGGCGCTCTCGACCTGGTTCGGCATTCCCACCGGCACGGTTCAGGGCGACGTCGCCCTCGTGCCGCGCGCCATCGTCGTCAACTACCGAACGTTCCGACGCTCGATCCTGCCGGCGCTGCGAGCGGAGCTGGGCCCGACCACTCCGGTGCTCGACCCCGGGCTCACCGACCTGCCGCCGGTCAGCGTCGAGTCCCACGTGAGCATCGACCATCGCTCCTATCCATCCGACCCGGGCCGGGCGGTGACCTGGACCAACAACCTGAGGCACATCCTCGAAACCCAGGCGCCCGGCAGGATCGTCGTCAGCGACCTCGCGGTCGAGCAGCTCACCGAAGCCTCCGCGGACGCTGCCAACGCGAAGGTCCTCTTCCTCCTGCTCGGCATCCCGGGGGCGCTGGTGGCCGCAGCGCTCGGGCTCGCGGCGCAGTCGGCCCTGACCGAGGCCAGCCGTCGCGAGGACGCTCTGCTGCGGCTCCGCGGCGCGACCGACCGTCAGCTCGCCCTGCTGGCGATCGCTCAGACCAGCGCCGCGACCCTGGTTGGATCGGCGATCGGCGTGATCGTGGCGATTGCGGCGGTGAGCGCCGTGACCGGCCAGTGGGTGTGGCATGGGGTTCCGGCGTCGGGCCTCGCCTTCGCCATCCTGGCAGCGGTGGCTCTCGGCGTCCTCGCATCCGGGGTCCGCCTGGCGCGCCTGCTGCGTGGCGGAAGGCGGCTGGAGATCGCCGAGCGCAGGCGGCTCGAGCGCGGATGGACGCCGACCTGGCGCCGCGCCGGCCTCGACTTCGCCGCGATCGGCGCCGGGGCAACCGTCCTGGCCATCAACCTGGCCTCGGGGGGGCTAAAGCCGACTCCCGTCGAGGGCTCGACCGTGGCCCTCTCTTTCTTCTACCTGCTGGGCCCGATCCTGCTCTGGCTCGGTCTGACGCTTCTCGCGGTTCGCCTGCTGCTCTCCCGCAGCGGCCGCTGGGCGCGGTCCAGGGGCGGCGGCTCTGTGGGCTCTTGGCGCGGCGCGACCCTGCGCTGGATAGCCCGCCGTCCGGCCCGGACCGGGGTCGCAGTGGTCCTCGGCGCCCTCGCGATCGCCTTCGGCGTGGAGGTAGTCAGCTTCGTCTCCACCTATCGAGCCGCGAGGCAGGCCGACGTCAAGGCGGCTTTCGGCTCCGACCTTCGCCTCACCCCCGGGAACCCGCTGTACGCGCCGCCGCGCTCGCTGGGCCCGCAGGTCGCGGCGGTCACCCCGATCCGCACGGTCCCCGCCCGGGCGGGGACCGACCGCAAGTCGATCCTGGCGCTCGACCTCCACTCCTACTCTCGAGCGATCACCTCGGCGCCGAGCATGTCCCAGGGCGCCGGAATCGAGGCTCTCGCCAGGCAGCCCGGCGGGGTCCTGATCGCGAAGGAGATCGCGACGGACCTCGCCGTGAAACCCGGCGACCCGTTGCCCCTGACCATCCTGCCGGACGACATCGACCTCAGCCGGAACATCACCCTGCGGGTGCTGGGAGTGTTCAGGTCGATTCCGCCATCCGTCCCAAAAACGGAGATGGTCATGAACGCCGCGGCACTGCCGTCCTACCTGCTCCCGCGCCCGGACTTCTACCTGGCCAAGGACGCCCCGGGCCAAACGCCTGCAGCGGTGGCGGCCGAGCTGCGGCAAACGCCGCTGGCGCGAAGGTTCGGCATCGACCCGATCGGCGGTCCGCAGGCATTTCTCGGGATGCGGGATCTGACCGCCCTCAACCTCGGCCCGCTCAGCGAGATCGAGTCGGTCGGGGCTGCCCTGATCGCCGCGATCGGAGTGGCCGTGCTGGGGGCCTTCCTGGTGCTCGAGCGAAGGCGAGAGTTCGCGGTCCTTCGGGCGGCGGGGGCGGACACCGCTCAGATCGTCACCGGGCCCGCGCAGGAGGGCCTGGTCGCCGTGCTCGCCAGCATCCTCATCGGGGTACCCATAGGCCTGGGCCTCGGGATTCTCTCCGTGCGCATCCTTGGGCTCTTCTTCACCCTGCCGCCCCCTCTGCTGACGGTTCCCGTGGGGACGCTCGCCGGCTTCGTCCTCCTGATGGCCGCGACCTCGGCGATCGCCCTGGGCGGCGCCCTTTTTGCGGTCAGCCGTGTCGAGGCCGCGGAGGTGCTGCGGGAGCCATGAACCGGACAGGCGCGAAGCGGGATGATTGGATGGAACAGCCGAGGAACAATGCGAGTACTGGTCGTTGAGGACGAGATCAAGATGGCGGATGCCCTCGCCCGGGGGCTGCGCCGGGTGGGCTATGCCGTCGACCTCGCGCAGGACGGCGAGGAGGCGATCGGCCACGCGAGCGTCTACGACTACGACGCGATCGTGCTGGACGTGATGCTTCCGGGCCAAGACGGCTTCCAGGTCTGCAGGGACCTTCGCGGCAAGGAGAAGTGGCCGCCGGTGCTGATGCTGACCGCGCGAGACGGTGTCGAAGATCGCATCCGCGGGCTCGACTCGGGCGCCGACGACTACCTCGTCAAGCCCTTCGCGTTCGATGAGCTTCTCGCCCGCCTTCGCGCCCTGCTGAGGCGCCACCCGGGGGAACGCCCGGCACGGATAGTCGTCGGCGACCTCGAGGTGGATCCAGCCAGGCACACGGTGGCGCGCGCTGGGCAGGCGGTCGAGCTGACTGCGCGGGAGTTCGCTCTGCTCGAGTTCCTGGCGCGCCATTGCGGAGACGTCGTCTCCCGGACCCACCTGCTGGAACATGTGTGGGACATGAACTACGCGGGGTCAACGAACATCGTGGACGTCTACGTGAGCTATCTCCGCAGGAAGCTGGAGCAGCCGTTTGGCCGTCCCCTGATCCGCACCGTGCGCGGCGTGGGCTACTCGCTCGAGCCGGAGTAGCAAAATGCGACTCTCCTTCCGCGCTCGGCTGACTGCGTGGTACGTGGGTGTGCTGGCGGCGATCATCGCTGTGCTCGCCGTCTTCGTCGCGGTGCAGCTGCGATCCGAGCTCGAGCAGCGCGTCGAGCGCTCCCTGGAGGCGGACTCCGCACAGCTTGCTCGCGCGTATCCGGAAGGACGGGCCGAGTTCGTCGACGTCAGCGCGTCGCTTCTTCACGCCCTGCCCCAGGGGCCTGCCGCCTCCCAGGTGCTCGACGGCTCGGGTCATGTCCTCGTCTCCTACGGCCGGGAGGCGCGCCGCCCGATGGTGGCAACCGAGCAGATCCGGCACGCCTTGAGCGCAGGGCGCTTCTTCGCTACCCGGACGCTGGCGCCGACGGGGCAGTCGTTCAGGCTATGGGTCGGAGACGTGACGACCAAACACGGTGATCGTGTGCTCGTCGTCGGGCAGTCGCTCAGAAGCGTCGAAGACTCCATTGCAAGCGTGACCTTCCTGCTTGTCGTCGGTGGCCTCGCGGCGCTGGTGGCAGCCGGCGCCGGAGGATGGTGGCTGGCGCGCCGGGCGCTGCGGCCAGTGGGCAAGATGGCCGAGGCGGCGGACCGAATCGGCATCGATCGCATCCACGAGCGCCTCAGCGAGCCGAAGGGCGAAGACGAGCTGGGTCACCTTGGGAGGACGCTGAACCGGATGCTCGAGAGGATCGAGCGAGGGGTCTACGAGAAGCGACGGCTGGTTGCCGACGCCTCACACGAGCTGCGAACCCCGCTTGCGGTGATGCGCTCGGAGCTCGATGTGACGCTGCTCGACGAGGAATTGGATCCCGAGGCGCGCGCGGTTCTCCAGAGCGCCCGCGAGGAGATCGACCGGATGACCAGGATCGTGGAGAACCTGCTCACGCTCGCCCGCGTCGACGAGGGTGGGCTGAAGCTGCTGCCGGCTCAGGTAAGCCTCCGAGATGTCGCCGCAAGCGCCCTCGAGCCGCTGCAGCCGGGCGCGGTCGCCAGGGGTGTCGAGATCAAGCTGGCCGAGGGGGACGCCGTCGCCCACGCCGACGCCGATCTCGTGCGGCAGGTGGTGACCAACCTCTTGGACAACGCGCTCAAGCACAGCGAGGGGGGCAGTGAGGTCGAAGTGCGCGTCTGGTCGCACGACGGCCGGGCCGGGCTCACGGTTGAGGACTCGGGCCCGGGGATCCCGGCAGAGGCACAATCGCGGGTCTTCGACCGGTTCTACCGGGTGGATGCCTCGCGGACCCGCTCCAGCGGGGGCAGCGGGCTGGGTCTCTCGATCAGCAAGGAGATCATTCGGGCCCACGGCGGCCGCATCTGGGTGGAGAGCGCCGAGGGAGGCGGCAGCTCTTTCTCCTTCGAGGTTCCGGGGTCGAACGGGGCGTCGAGGTAGCCGAAACCAACTTCACGGTCAGTTCACCCACGCCCCGCACGATGGTCGGGCCAGATCAAACGACCAAAAGGAGCTCAGATGTTCAAGCAAGGCAAGAAGATTCTGCTGGGGGCCGGGGTGCTGGCGGCGCTCAGCTTCGGAGGTTCCGCGCTGGCAGCCGCGGGAGCGGCGCCGGTCGCCCCGATCGTCCAGCAGTCCTCCGGCGCCGATCACGACGAAGTGCAGAGCGGCGATCAGACCACTCCCGACACGGGAGCCGCCGGAGCCGAGGCCACGAACAGCGCGCAGGGGACCCAGGACGCCGAGACGGCGGATGGCTCCCAGGATGCAGAGACCCAGGATGGCAACCAAGGGTCGAATGACTCCGGGACGCAGGAGTCGAGCGGTTCCGAGGTCCCGGGCAACGACGGGCCGGGCGGCCACGCGGACGAGCCGGGCAACCCCAACGCCGACCACCAGGCGTCGGGCCAGTCACAGGAATAGATCCTCGCGACTGATGTGGGCGGCCCCTATATTGGGGGCCGCCCACCTGTTGTTCCATCGCCGGGACCGTACTCTCCGATTTTCATCTTTCTTTCATCTTCGGCCTGGACGCTGCTTCCATGCGCGTGCTGATCGTCGAGGACCAAGTTCGCCTCGCTGGCCTGCTGCGGCGGGCACTGCGCGGCGGCGGCGACGCGGCCGACGTGGCGATCAAAGGCGAGGACGCGCTGTGGATGGCCGGGGCAACGCGGTATGACGCGATCGTGATGGACGTGATGCTGCCGGGCATCGACGGCTTCGAGACCTGCCGCCGGCTTCGGGACGAAGGGGTATGGACGCCGATCCTGATGCTCACCGCCCGCGACGCCCTTCCGGATCGGGTCGCCGGACTCGACGGTGGGGCCGACGACTACGTCACCAAGCCGTTCGACCTGACCGAATTGATGGCTCGCCTACGCGCGCTGGCGCGGCGTCGAGAGGTCGAGCGGCCCCCCGTTCTCGAGGTCGGCTCGCTGCGGATCGATCCAGCCAGTCGTCGGGTGTGGCGGGGAGAGGAGGAGATCGAGGTCTCGGGCAAGGGCTTTGCCCTGCTCGAGATCTTCATGCGCAGCCCAGATGTCGTGCTCTCGCGCTTCGACCTCCTGGAGGGCGCCTGGGACAGCAGCTACGAGAACCGCTCCAACGTCATCTCCGTCCATATCCGCCAGCTGCGAGAGAGGATCGACAAGCCCTTCGGGCTGCGGAGCATCGAGACCGTGCGCGGCGCCGGCTATCGCCTTCGAAGCGACGGAGGCAAGTGATCAGGCGCCTGCCGATACGCCTGAAGCTGACTCTGGCGTTCACGATCGTGATGGCCGCCGTCCTCACCGCGACCAGCTTCTTCCTCTACCTGCGCTTGCGCACGGAACTCGACAACCGCCTCGACCAGGGTCTCCATACTCACCTTCAGGTCGTCAGCACCCTGCTGCAGCAGGGTGCGACCGGCGGCGCGGAAGCCGCCCTGCGCGAAAGCAACCAGGGGAGGGACGGGACGGGGTTCGCGCAGATCCTCGCCAACGGGAGGGTCGTGGGCGCGACCGAGGGGCTGCGCAAAGCGCCGTTGCTGAGCGCCGCGGAGATCCGGCGGGCAGTCTCGGGCACGAGCACCTTCGACCTCGACACTGATCTCGCCGAGTCGGGGGCGGTCCGGGTGATCGCCAGCCCGGTCCGCACGCCGCAGCAGCAGCTGGTGGTGGCCGTCGGCACCTCGCTCGAGGATCGCAACCAGGCGCTCTCCAATCTGCGGGCTCTCCTTCTCATCGGCGAGCCGACGGCGCTGCTTCTCGCCGCCCTCGCCGCCTACGCGGTGATCGGCGCGGCCCTGCGACCGGTCGAGGCGATGCGGACCCGCGCAGCGGCGATCTCAGCCGAGGATCTGGGTCAACGGCTGCCCCTCAGCGCCGGACGAGACGAGCTGCGGCGACTGGGCGAAACCCTGAACGAGATGCTGGTCCGGCTCGAGGGCGGGCTGATCCGGGAGCGGGCCTTCGTCGCTGACGCCAGCCACGAGCTGCGGACGCCGCTGACGATGCTGAAGGCCGAGCTGGAATTGATGCAGCGCGAGCGGCCGGTTGGAGCGGAGTTCGACGAGGGGATCTCCGCGGCGATCGGCGATACCGACCGCCTGGCGCGTCTGACCGACGATCTGCTTCTCCTGGCCCGCGGGGATAGTGAGCGCCTCCCACTGAGCCTGCAGACCATCTCTGTCGCGGAGCTGCTGGCCGGCGTCGCGGCGCGCTACGCCCAGGCGGACGTCAGCGTTCGCTCCGCGCCAGACGGCTCGGCTTCGCTCAGCGCAGTCGCCGACCGAGCCCGCCTGGAGCAGGCGCTGACGAACCTGATCGACAACGCCCTGCGCTACGGCGGCTCTCCAGTGGAGCTGAGCGCGCAAGAACGGGACGGTTCGATCGAGCTGCACGTCACCGACAGGGGTCCCGGCTTTCCACCGTCGTTTATCGCCCATGCCTTCGAGCGCTTCACCCAGGCCGATGCCAGCCATGGCAACGACGGGGCCGGCTTGGGCCTGGCGATCACCTGGATGATCGCCGAAGGCCATGGTGGCTCGGCCCACGTCGCAAACAGGGTCACCGGTGGAGCCGACGTTTGGATCGCTATCCCGGTTGAGCAACGGGGGGCCGTTCAGCCGACAGCGACATAAGCCTTGACCTGGCTCCAGGTCAGCAGCCGGCCGCTCGTCGGATCGATCACCTTGAACCGGATCGAGCGCAGCCCGTCGCGAACGCTCAGCACCGGGACAGCGTGGAAGATCGGGTTCTCGTCGTGGGCGCGCTGCAGGTTGTAGTTGGGAATCTTGGCGCTGAGGTGGTGAACGTGGTGCAGGCCGATGTTCCCGCTGAAGAACTGGAAGAGCCTTGGCAACCTCAGGTAGGAGCTCCCCCGCAGGGCAGCGTCGGCATAGCTCCAGTGCTCGGAGCTTGCCCAGTAGACGTCCTCGAACTGGTGCTGGACGTAGAACATGAAGACGCCCAGCGTGCCAGCGAGGATCGCGATCGGCATCTGCACGAGCAGCCAGGCCTCTAGACCGGCGAGCCAGACGATCGTCCCGATGACGATCGTGAGGGCCAGGTTCGTCGCGATCACGCTGCGCTGCTGACGCGGGCGCATCTTGTTGGACCAGATGCGGGGCCCGATCATCAACGACCAGATCGGACCAAACCCGAACATCACCAGGGGGTTGCGAAACAGCCGGTAGCCCAGCCGCTGCCTCCAGGGGCGGGACAGGTACTCCTCGACGGTCAGCGTCGGGATGTCCCCGGTCCCGCGACGGTCGAGGTCGCCCGCGGTGCCGTGATGGACGGCGTGATTGTGGCGCCAGTTCCCGAACGGCTGGAAGACAAGCAGGCCGGTGAGCCGGCCGAGCCACAGATTTGCTCGCTTGGTAGGGAGGAAGGAGCCATGGGCGCAGTCGTGGAAGACGACGAAGGTCCTCAAGAGGAAGCCCGCCGCCGGAATTGTGAGCGCGAGGGCGATCCAGACCGAGACGTCGAGACAGAGGTACATCGCGACAGTCAGGGCCAGATACGGGACCACAGAGGTGGCTACGTCGGCGAGGCTGTGCCGTAGTGAGGGCTGCTCGTGCCGAGCCACCGAGTCCCGCCAGTAGAGGCGGACATCGGCGTCGGGCGGAGCTGGGGTGGCTTGCGGGGGATGGGTCACAGCGGCTGAAAGTAAATGCGCTTCCTAAAGCCCAGTATCGAGCCAAACCGGTTCGGCGGATGAATCGCCCTCGGCAACCGCCGGAACGATCGGGAGCGTGATCGTAACCGTGGAGCCGCTCGCCCGGACCTCTCCCCCGTGGCGCTCCGCCGTCGCCTTGACGATCGCCAAGCCGATTCCCGAGCCCGAGCGCCCGGCCGCCTCCTCGGCGCGCCAGAAACGCTCGAAGGCGACCTCCTCGGCGCCCGGCGGGAATCCCGCCCCTTCGTCGCTTACCGTCACCTCGACCCGTCCGTCCACGATCTTCATCGAGATCTCGACTCGGCCCCCGGGAGGGCCGTGCACCGTCGCGTTTTCAAGCAGGTTCTCCAGGCTGCGCGCGAGCGCCCCGGGCTCGCCGATCACCGTCGCCGATCCCTCTATCCGGGCGACCACATTGGGATTCCCGGCGCTGGCCTTCGCAACGGCCTGCTCGAGACGCACCGGCTGCTCGGGCGCGACCGCGCCGCTCTCGCGCTCGAGCACGAGCAGGTCGTCGACGAGGCGGCGCAGACGCTCCGCGTCGCTGCGCAGGTCGGCGACGACCTCCTTGCCAGCGCCGTGGCGCGAGAGGAAGTCGACATTGCCGATCAGTGAGGTGAGCGGCGTTCTCAGCTCGTGACTCGCATCGGCGAGGAAGCGGCGTTCCCGCTCGCGCGAGCGCTCGAGCGCGGCGAGCATGCCATTCAAAGCGCGGGCCAGATCGCCGATCTCCTCCGGCGTTGCGGGCTCCGCGAGCCGGCGAGAAGCGTCACCCGTGCGCTCGATCGTCGTCGCCGAGGACGAAAGTTGACGCAGCGGTCGCACGCTGCGCCTGGTCAGGAAGGCCGCCGCCAGGCCCCCCGCGACGACCGCGATCGCCCCACAGAGCAGGAGCAGCAGGCTGAGCTGGTGAAGGGTGTCCTCGATGTCGGCGGTGCTGGACGCGACCAGCACGACCCCTCCGGCGGCCGGCCCACTGACGTCGGCGATCGGCGCCGCAAACACCCGGATCGGTTCGCCGTCGAGTTCCGCGTCGGCGAAGCCGCTGCTCCCACGCAGCGCAGCGGTGACCTCGGGCCCACGCGGGAGCAGCTTCGCCCCCAGAGCGAGCGAACGCGCGACGATCGCCTGCTTGCGATCGAGCACCTCGACGCTCAACTGCCTGCCTGAGAGCGGCGATTCGAGCGCACCGGGAGCGGTGAGGACCGCCGGCGCGGAGACGCTGAGACGCGCCACTTCGATCGCCCGCTGGCGCAGGCTCCGGTCCAGGGAGGAGTGCATCTGGCTGCTGACGATGATCCGGGCGCCGACGCCGAAGACGAGCACCGCCAGCAGGACCGCGGCGATCGAGGCGGCGATCAGGCGAATGCTGAGGCTTCTGCCCCTCACGCGTCGAGTATGAAGCCGACCCCCCGCACGGTCCGGATCAGGGGCGGATCGCCGAGCTTGCGCCGCAGCCTGCCGACATAGCGATCGACGATGTTGTCCACCGCGGCCCCGCTCCAGATTCGCTCGATAGCGGCGTCGCGGGAGACGACGCTGCGGGGATCGCGCAACAGCAGCTCGAGCAGCTGGCCCTCGCGCGCGCTCAATTCGATCGCGCCCCCACCTCCTCTTTCGACCGTGTTGGTCGTGGTGTCCAAGGTGAGCCCCGCAAAGCTGAGGCGGTCGCTGCGGTCGCGCCCGCGCCGGGTGAGGGCATGGAGCCGGGCGACGACCTCGTCGATCGCAAACGGCTTCGCCATGTAGTCGTCGGCTCCGGCATCGAGCCCGCGTACCCGGTCCTCGATCGCGTCCCGGGCCGTGAGCATCAGGACACCGCCGGTGAGGCCCTTGTCGCGCAGCCGCCGGCAGACGTCGATGCCGGTGAGGCCGGGCATCGCGACGTCGAGCACGACCAGGTCGGGCGCCGAGTCCTCCGCCATTGCCAACGCAGCCCCTCCGTCGGCCGTGGATCGAACCTCGAATCCCTCTGCCCCAAGGCTGCGCTCCAGCATCCGCCGGACCGGAGCGTCGTCCTCGACGATCAGAACCCGCTCCGCCACGCGCTCAGTCGCCCGCCACGTCGCGGCGCAGGAAGACCAGGCCGGCAGCCATCAGGGCAGGAATCGCGTAGAGCGCGCAGACCCAGACGGCGCGGACGATCGGCGCCCAGTCCACCGGCGAGCGCAGCAATCCCTGCCAGGCGTTGAACTGCGTGCTCAGCAGGTAGGGCTGGAGACCGCCGAGCCCGGGCAGGATGCCGATCAGCTGGATCAGCAGCGAGAACATCAGCGTGCCGACGATCGCCGCGGCGCTGTTGCGAAAGACGGTCGAGAGCAGCAGGCCGATGCAGGCGATCGCAACGATCGGGATCAGGTAGACGAGCAGGCTGGCGCCGACGAGGCCCAGGCCTTCGACCGCGGATATTCGCGTGCCGGAGAGGCTGAGGATCGAGTTGAACCCCGAGGCGAGGATGCCGGCGCCGAGGGAGACGGCTCCGGTGACGGCGATCGCCGCCACCGCATAGGTGAACGTGGCGAGGACCTTGCCGGCGAAGACCTGGTGGCGCTCGACCGAGCGGGTGAGGATCGTCTTCAGCGTGTCGTGGCGATCCTCGGCGGCGACGATGTCACCGGCCACCAGGGCGGTGATCAGCGGGAACATCCAGACCGATCCGAAGAGCAGCAGGACGAGGGGGATGGCGAGCCCGGTGTCGTGGACGTAGCGGCCGAAGGCGACCTCGTTGGGACCGCCACCCTGGGTGACGAGCGCGACGACGAAGATAAGCGGCACCACCGCGGCCGCTCCGAGGCCGAGATAGGTTCGCTTCTGGGAGCGCAGCTTGCGCAGCTCCCAGCGGTAGACGGTGAGAACGCCGGGGTTCACGTGGCGCCCTCGAGAGCCTTTTCAGGCTGCTCGCCAGCGCCGGCTTCCTCGCCCTCGGTCAGCCTGAAGAAGAGGTCCTCGAGGGTCGCGTGGCGGGGGCTCAGCTCGAGCATCAGCGCCCCCGACTCGGCGAGCGCCAGTGAGAGCGAGCTGACGGCTTCCTCGCTCTCGGCGTTGAACGTCAGCCCGGCGCGCGGCGCCGTGTGGACATCGTCGATCCCGGCCTGCGCTTCGGCGACCTTGCGGGCGCGCTCGTCGTCGGTCGTCCGCAGGAGGTAACCGCTGCCCGCCTGGCGCCGCAGCTCCGCCAGAGATCCCTGGTAGGCGACCCGGCCGTTGCGGACGATCGCGACCCTGTTGCAGAGCTCTTCCACCTCCATGAGGAGATGGCTGGAGAGAAGCACCGTCATCCCCTCGCCGGAGAGATTGCGGATCAGGTCGCGCATGTCGCGCATGCCGCCCGGATCGAGCCCGGTCGCCGGCTCATCGAGGAGCAGCATGCGGGGCTTGCGCAGCAGTGCCCCAGCGAGGCCGAGCCGCTGGCGCATCCCGTGCGAGTAGCCGCCGACCTTGTCCTTGGCGCGATCGCTCAGGCCGACGATCTCGAGCGCCTCTTCGATCCGTCCCTTGGCGCCGCCTCCGTCGAGGGAGGCGAACAGCTCGAGGTTGGTGCGCCCATTCAAGTAGGGATAGAACGAGGGGGCTTCGACGAAGCCCGCAACTCCCTCCAGCGCCTTCACGCTGATCTGGGGGTCGCGGCCGAAGAGCCGGACCGACCCCGCGCTCGGCTTGATCAGGCCGAGCATCATCCTCAGCGAGGTCGTCTTGCCGGCGCCGTTGGGCCCGAGGTAGCCGAAGACGTCACCGCCTTCGACGGTCAGGTCCACGCCGTCTACCGCGACCAGCTCGCCGTAGCTCTTGCAGAGGCCGCGGACCTCGATCGGCGCAGCTTCAACTTCGGCCATACTCAGAGCGCCCTCGCCGCGGCCTCTGCCGCAGCTGGGGGCACTGAGCCGATCACGATGTAATCGACGCCGCCACGGCTGAACTGGATGACCGTGCCGAGCGCGGTGTCGAGCTCTTGACCCTGCACCCCGTTGATCGAGACCTTCGGCAGGCTGAGGCCTTCCGAGGAGGTGGAGCCACCGCCGGCTTCTCCGGGCTGGGCGGCCGACTCGATCACCGCGATGCCGCCGAGGCCCTTGCCGTAGGTGGCGAGCGCCGCCGAGTGGCCGTCGACTTCGATGCCGCGGATCTCCCCTCTCGGCAGCCCGGCGAGCGAGTCGGGGGCGACCAGCTGGAAGTCGAGCTGCTTCTGCACCGCTTCGGCGCCGGTTGCCGGGCTCGGCTCGCCGCCTTCGCCGCCGGCTTCGGTCTGCGGCGTCAGATCGACGACCTTCGCCCCTGCGGGCGGGGAGATTTCGAACACCGAGGAGGAGACAGCTTCGAAGGCGACGTCGGTGGCTTCGAGCTGGAGCACGGGAGAGCTGTCGCCGCTGGCGTAGATCGCCGCGCGCAGGGGCGTGCCGTGAGTGGCGTCCCAAGCGATCTCGGCGCCTCCGAGCAGGCCGCCGTCGTGCTTCGGGGCAACGTGCAGGGTGTAGGTGGCCTGTCCCGCCACGTCGGAGGGGATCGCGCCGCTCAGTTCAGCGTGCTCTTCGGCCTTCGCGATGGCTTCTTCGACTTCTCCCAGTGGCGCTGAGCCCTGCTCCTTGGCGCCGGTGTCCTTGCCTTCCTTTTCGGGAAGCGTGCCCTTGTAGACGGTTTCAGAGCCGCCGTCATAGATTTCGAAGTGGTGGTCGGAGACCAGCACCTGGCTATCGCCGCCGCCCCCTTGTGCCTGCAGCTCGAGCCGGAGCTTGCCGCCACCTTCCGGCGAAGCCCAAAGACGGCCGCTCGCTCCAGACAGAAGCGGATCCGAGCCTTCGATGCTCGCCGCATCGATCAAGTGGTTGGTGAACTCGATCCGGGCGCTGATGCCTGGAACCGCCGGGGCGCTGAGCGCGTCGTGGACCGCATTCGCCAGAGGCTTCGGAGGTGGCTTGGGGCCACCGCCGGAGGTGGCCATCGCGATGGCGGTAAGGCCAACCGCCGCAGCCACGGTGACTGCGCAGAGGGCGAGCAACCTGCGGGTGGATATGCGGCGAAGAAATCTCACGACGGCCTCCTTTGGTCAAAGCGGAATGGGTCCAGGCTAGGCCGCGAGTCTGAAATTACTCTGACACCTTGCGATCCTCGGCCGCGAGTGGGGCCGGCGTTCTCACCTGGCTTTCAGGTAGCTCGGCGACGCTCCGCCGATGCCCCAGGCCCGGCCCGAGCGCCGCTACGTGCCGATTCCGCTCTGGCGCAGGGCGCGGCGGATCCTTCTCCTCGCTGCTGTCGCCTGCCTGATCCCCACCGGGATCTCATACGTAAGCGCGATGACCGAAAAGCACAACGTCGGCCTGGGCGTGTCCAGCGTCGAGTGGCTGCGACAGCACGGCGGCAACGCCCTCGTCTCCCAGATCGAGAACTGGTACTACACGCTGAACGCGCCCGAAAAGGGCGGCCCTCCGCTTCGCTCGCTGCCGCAGGTCGGTCTGACCAGTGCCCCAGGATCCGGTGAATCGGCATCAAAACCCGCCTATCGACCGCCGAGAGTTACGCCGATCATCCACCCGGCGCTCCCGGGCGAGGGCGTCTGGAAGCCGGCAGCGAAGGGCGCCGGGCCGCAGCCCCCGGTTCTGCTGACCACCTTCCGCAGCGATCCCGAATATCCGCAGTTCGTCGCGGGAGTCGCCTGGATCGACTCGACGCGCACCCACCTCTCCTATGTGCCCGGCCTGGCGGAGCCGCCTCCACCCCTTTCCCACCGGGGGCCCTCCGAGGTGCCCGGCCCGCTACGCAAACGCGTCGTCGCGACCTTCAACGGCGGCTTCCCGCTGGAAACCTCGAACGCCGGCCTGATCTACCGCGGCAGAGTGAAGGAAGCGATGGTCAATGGGATTGGGACGGTCGTCGAGTATCGCGATGGCAGGGTCGACATCGTCCGCTGGCACCGGGGCCCGCAGGCGCCGCCAAACGTCTGGTTCGCGAAGCAGAACCTGCCGCCGATCATCTACGAAGACCGCCTCAACCCCAACCTGAGCGACGGCCCCGAATGGGGGGAAACCGTCAACAACGCGGTGCGGGTGTGGCGCTCCGGGCTCGGCATCGACCGCAGGGGCAACCTGATCTACGCGGCGGCGAACAACCAGACCGTCGAATCCCTGGCCAAGATCATGCAGCGAGCCGGCGCCGTGCGCGCGCTCGAGCTCGACATCAACGAAGACTGGACCAGCTTCATCAGCTACCGCCGGCCGGGAGCCGTCAGCCCCGGCAACCTGTTGCCGGAAATGTTCCGCCCCGCCGAGCGCTACCTGACCCCCGACGAACGCGACTTCTTCGCCGTCTACCTCCGAGCGGGGAAAAGGTGGTGAGCCTGCCGCGCGACATCTCGCCTGGCACGGCCGCCCGCAGGTCGCTGCTCGCCGATCTGCTCATTGCCATCGCCCTCGCCCTGCTGGCCTTCCAGCTCGCTGCCGGGATCGGAGTCGTCGGCTTTCTGGCCCTCCTGACGATCCTGGCGCTTGTCCTCTGGATCGTCGTCGAAGCGGCAACTCGCAAGGGGTTCCAGAGTCGAAGAGCCCGAAGGACAGGGGGTCAGAAGCGCCCCTCGGCGTCGAGCTCGCCGTCCTAGAATCGCAACAGCGCAGGAGCTCGGAGTCCTCTCCGGCTCGATCTGGCAACGAAGCGGACGACGGGTCTCGAACCCGCGACCTCGAGCTTGGGAAGCTCGCGCTCTACCAGCTGAGCTACGTCCGCGTGCTGAAAATTTCCCATTCCAGAGCCATTTGAGAGGCGTCTGGCGCTCCCAATAGAGCGGGAGCCAACCCCACTCTATCGGCTCGGGACGGCCCGCCGAACACGGAGAGATTTCCCATTCCCAAGCCGTTTCGACGCGTAGTAGAGCTTGAGACGACACCCTAAACCACTCTACTTTCAGCGCTTGGGCCATCCGGGGCGGAGATTCCCCATCAGCAAGCCATTTGCGCCGTGATCTCAAGCGCGGCAGCGGCACATTCCCAACGAATCCCAACAAAAACCCAACAGGCGGTGTTGGGGACGGTCGAAAAGCAGTGCCGCCAACAGGTCAATGAAGTCGACTCATTTGCAAATCATCCCAGCCTTTACTGGTAAGGTAAAGGCATGCCGAGGATCTCTACGAAGCACCAGGTCACCGTTCCCGTCACCACCCTGGAGGAGGCTGGCCTGCGCGCCGGAGACCAGGTGGTGATCGAGGCGCTTGGCGAGGGCGAGGTGCGGATCCGCCGTGGTGCGCTCACGTTCGAGAGCGCCTTCGGTGCGCTCACCGGCGCCTACCCGCCCGGCTACCTCGAGCAGCTCGACGCGCAGGACGAACAGCGTTGAAGGTCGTGCTCGATGCCGACATCTTGATTGGCGCGCTTGACGGCTCCGACCCCCACCATTCCCGGTCTCGCCAGCTCTTCAGCGGTTGGCACGAGCAGGACGTCACGCGGCTGATCAGCGTCGTCAACCTGTCCGAGGTCCTGGTCGCGCCGGCTGCCCACGACGACCGGCTTCGGGCCGCGCGCGAGGCGATCGGCGCACTCGGCGTAACGGTCAACCAGCCGAGCGAGGCGATCGGCACCCAGGCCGCGCGGCTCCGCGCCCGGCATCCGATCAGCCTCCCGGACGCCTATTGCCTGGCCACCGCCTCCCGCACCGGCGGCGAGTTGGCCTCTTTCGATCGCAAGGTCCTCCGCGCGGCCGAGGCCGAGCGGATCCCGCTGGCGGCGATGGCGGGCGGGTAAGTCGTCACCGGTCAGCGTAAACAGCGCAACGACCGCGTCCAGGTCCCCCGCGACCCCGCCCTGGATCGCGCGATCAGGCGTGGCCCCGCCGCGATGGGCCCCTCAACGCCGACTTCTAAGGTCGTGCGGGAGCTGGCGCTGCGCGGCGCCGAGGCCTTCGAGGGCGACGAGGCCGCCGAGAGGGAAGCCGTGGACTTCGCGCTCAGCGTCGCCGACGGCACTTCCGGTCTTGACCTCGATCACTTGCGGAGCGCCCGCGAGCGCGCCTGGGGCCGGTGAGCTGGCCCAAGGGCCCCTGGCCGCCGACACCTCTGCCTGGGCATGCGCCGGTGCCAAGGAGGTCGCGCCGCAATGGCGCAAGGTGGTGAAGGGCCGGTGAGCTGGTCACCTGCGCGCGGGTGACGATGGAGACGTTCTTCGACGCCCCTACCGCGACGCCTTGAGCGTGTCGCGGTGGCGATGGCTGGCTTTCGCCAGGCACCGATCAGCCGCTCGGTCACCGACGCCGCGACCTGGGCGATGCGCGAGCTGGCCCAGCGCGGTGCCGCCGGCGCCCACCGGGTCAGGGTCCCCGACGCACTCATCGCCGCAGCAGCAGCGGAGCGGGGATTCGGGGTGCTGCATTACGACCGCCACTTCGACACCCTCGCAACCGTGCTCGCTTTCACCAGCCAGTGGGTCGAGCCGGCCGGCTCGATCGACTGACCGCCGCAGTCAGGGAAGCGCAGCTCGTCGAGCGAGGCGGCCTTGAGGTCGATGGGCTGAGATTTCGACATCTGAATCGCGACTCCGCGTGAACCGAGCGTGAACAAGGCTCACGTGGACTTCGGAACCCGCGAGTGATACGCCCGAATGACCGGGAAAGGCAAGCGTCAGGCCGCCGGTCCAGATCGGCGAGAACGAGTTTCTGCTGCGGCTGAGCGAGGCCGAACCCGAGAAAGGAGATCCTGGGCTCAGGGTGGCAGTCCGCAGATGCGAGTCGAAGCGGAAGGCGCTTGGCGGCCCTACCCCGGTCAACTCCCTGTCGATCCGAATTCCGCCGCGGCGTTCCTTCAGCGAGGCCGTAAACACCGTCCGCGCCTTCGAGCTGTTCTTGTTCACCTGAAAGGAGAGGCTGCGACCGTGCGCGTAGGAGATGCCTCGCAACCTGGCGCCGGGCTCGCCGGGACCACTGGATTCACCGTAGCCGCTTCCGCAAAGGCCGTGGCCCGAGTACACGAGCCAGTCGGGCAACTGGGCCACACGACTCGCCGTTGCCCGCGTGTAGTTCTCCTCCCCGTTGAATTCGATGACCCCTTCGTAAGTACTCGGTTCGTAGGTCCAAGCGCCACCCAGGCACTTCGGATGCACCGTCTTCTCGCGACCCGACGGATGACGGACGACATCCACTTTCCCTATTGATCCCAGGTCTGCGCGAATCGAGTCCGCCGTCACACTCGCGGGAGCCCTGTAGAAAACACTCGCACCATGGCGACTGGCGGTGAATTCAATGACCCCCTTTGGGCTGCCCCCTTCCGAATAGGCAACCGCTGAGATCGAGTAGCCGTGGCTTCCGTGCAGTCTGAAGCCGGCTGCGACCGCATCCGCTTCGCGCGTGGCGACGGTGGTGGCGCTCGCAGCCATCGTCGTCGCCGGAAAGGACCCGCAAATCAGGCCCACAAGGCCCAAGCAAATGGTCTGACGCCGCCCCATCCCTCGCCAAACCCTATCCATTGGCGCAAGACGCCCACAAGGCGAGTGAATTACCGGCGATCAAGAGGGCTTTGACTACTGACGTATCGCCGCAGGACCGCTGCGCGGTGCTGGGTTGCGCGCGAAGCAGAAGTGGGTTCGTCGCCGGACTATGAAAAGCTCGGGTCCCCTCGAACGACACCGAGCCAGGTGGCTGCCTCCGACGACATGCGGACGTTCCAAGCGCTGTCCTACGGCGAGAAGTGGCGTGTCACCAGGTTGGTGCTAAGGGGGAAGCTCCACATGACCCGCGGATGGCAGCCGCTGCCGTCGAGTTGGCCGAGCGCTATCAACGCAGGGGGCGCGGTGATCCGACGCTGCATCGCTGGCTAGCGATCGCGCTCATCCTCGTCGGCGTGGCCCTTGCAATCCTCGCGGCGGCCGACGGAGACGCTCTACTGATGAGCGCAATGGCGCTCATCGCGCTGACCAACGTCGCGCAGCTGGCCTTCAACCCGGTGCTTCGGCCAAAGAACGTGGCCCGATCCCTGGAAGCGTCAAGGCGGGTTTCGGTCGCAGGAAGCTGACACCGGTTCTCTTTTCGCGCGAAGGAGGAGCGCATGGGAGCGGGAGGTAGACCCTAGACTGGATTGCGTGATGCGCGTACTTATCTACGGGTCGATCATTGCTGTTGCGTTTCTGAGCGCACCCGGGACGGCGAGCGCGACTCGTCCGGCGACTGAACAGGAGATAGCCGAATTCCGGACAGCAGCACGGACAGTGGAGAACATCACCCATTGCGCGGTCCTGGTACGAGCCAGTGCGAGCGATAGCTGTCAGTGGGTGCCCCGACCTGATTACGAACCCGTGATCACCGAAGCGCGCATCTCGACTCTGGACGAAACCTGGGCTACCGCCTTCCTTTCACCCGCGCCTCGCACCACGGAAGCCGCGACCGTGGTGTTCAGGCAGGAACTCCAGCAAGCCTTCAACAACGGCATTCCGGAAACCCGCGGCGTCTGGCACATGCTCACCAGCGGAAATGGGTGCGAACTTTTGGCAGAACGGTCCTTCGGCGAGAGCCACGGCACGCAGATCCGTCTAATGCCGGACTTGGTCGCTGCGATGGGATGTACGCCTCTGATCCCTACCAAGGTTCGCTGCCTAGATGAGCTCCGGACTTCATTCCTCGCGCTAGAGAGACCCCACCAATGTGCGGTCGCCGCACCTAAAGGCTTCCCCTTTCATGGATGGATGAACAACCGCGAACTGCGCTGGCATAGATGGGGAAACGAAGATCGTGCCTGGGCGCTTGGCGTGACCAGGGGGGTTCCGGCACGGCTTAGGCGGGGGAGGTTCTCCTCTACGAAAACGATCCGAGGGGTCTCCACCACGACCCCCGAGTGGCCGCCGCCGGTTCGTCTTGTGGCGTCCGGAAGGGTCTCGTGCGGGACTTCGTACTTCTATTCAAGGTTGCATGTCATCAGCAATTTCGGCCGCTTCGCAGTGACGCTGCCAACCTGCCCCGACCAGTTCTTCGCCCCGCGTTAGCTAGCACGTCTTACTGCTGCCTTCGCGTGCACACGAGTGGTGCTGGGTTTCGCGCTGAGCGGCACAAACCTCACTCATGGGCTACCGTGGCTCAGTCGGGGAATCCGCCCGGCGAACCCGCGAGGAACTGGAGGATGAGATGGCGTACGTGATCGTCAACGACTTCGAGGGCGGTACGAGGGAGCAGTACGACGCCACCACCGCGGTGGTACACCCGGCAGGTGGCCTGCCCCCCGGCCAGACGCATCACTACGCCGGGCCGAAGACGAACGGCTGGGTCGTCGTCGCAGTCTGGGAGTCGAAGGAGATCTGGGAGAAGTTCCGCGACGAGGCGCTGTTGCCCGCCTTCCAGGGAGGGGGGTCCGTGTTGCCGGGCCCACCGAAGACGACGGAGTTCGAGGTAGAGGTCGAGCTCTAGAGGCAACTCCTGCCGACCGAGGCGGTTGGTCTCGTCCGTTGCGGGAGAGCGACCTGCGTACGTCAACGCGCTCGTAATTCGCGCGAAGGAGGTGCTCCCTACGCCGACTGCCGGTCGAGCGCTTCGCGGGCGCCGATCGGTCGGCCGTCGAGCTTCTGAGCTCAAGAGCGCTCGACGGGCGCCGCCGATCTTCGGTGACGAGGGGTTTGCGGGCCGGCCGAACGAGGTAATGGCGGTCTGGTTGCCGTCGAGTCAGGAGGTGCAGCTATGCAGGAGACCCCCGAAGAGACCTGGGAAATGCAGGAAGAGCCGGCGGACCCGAAGAGAGACTGGGCCGATCGGGTGAGGGAGATCGGTGGCCTGGTCGCGGTGATCGCGGGCCTGCTGGCGATCACCGGGATCGCCATCGGAGCGCTGGTCGCGGGCACCCAGACCGCAGCGACGGTCGCCGGCTCTGCGATCGCCGTCGTCGGTTCGGTGGTCGGGGCATACCTGGGCGTCAAGATCGGTACCGACCAGACCAAGAAAGCGATCCAGGGACAGCAGATCGAGGCGGCGAAGGCGCAAGTCTATGCGTCGCATATGTCCGAGCAGCAGGCCGCCAGCGCCAACGCCACCGCCGCGGAAGCAGTGGAGGCGATCCGCGCCGCGCGGTGAGGAGGCAGGCCGTGCCGAAAGCCGATCTGGTGCTCGAGGGCGGAGGGGTGAAGGGCATCGGCCTCGTCGGCGCGGTGTTGGGCCTCATGCGCGAGGGCTACGTCTTCCCGCGCGTGGCGGGCACCTCCGCCGGCGCGATCGTCGCCGCCTTCCTCGCGGCCGGGGTCGACCGCGATGGGCTGTCGGGCGTCATGGAGCGCCTCGACTACCGTCGAGTGCCCGATCGCGCCTCTCCGGGGATCCCCGCGCTGAGCGAGGGCATGTCTCTCCTGTGGGCGGCCGGCGCCTATGAGGGCGACTACATCCACGACTTCCTGGAGAGGGAGCTGGCGGCGCTCGGCATCAGGACCTTCGCCGACCTGCGCCGGACCGACGACGAGGCGGACGGCAACCTCACCCCCTACCAGCGCTACAAGCTCGTGGTGATGGCGACGGATCTCAGTCACGGGCGCCTGCTGCGCCTGCCTTGGGACTACCCGTTGCTGGAGCTCGACCCCGATGAGCAGCGGGTCGCCGACGCGGTCCGCGCCTCGATCTCCATCCCCCTCTATTTCGAGCCGGTCGAGATCCGCGACGGCAGCGGCAAGGAGATCACCTTGGTCGACGGCGGCGTCCTGTCCAACTTCCCGATCGAGGCCTTCGACCGCACCGACGGAGCGAGGCCGCGCTGGCCGACGCTCGGCGTCAAGGTCATCCCCCAGCTGCCGGCGGGCGATCCGCAGCTCTTCCCGGTGAGCGCCCTGTCGGCCCTGCCGCCCCTCCACCTGCTCGAGCGGGTGATCGCCACCGCGATCGTCGGCAACGACCAGACCTACGTCGAGCGTCCCTGCGTTCGCCGGCGGGCGATCCAGGTCGATGCAAGCGCCGTCGGCATCGTCGAGTTCGACGCCTCGGAGTCAAAGCGCGCTGAGGTCCTCGCAAGCGGCGAAAGGGCGGCGGATGCGTTCCTGGGGGAGTGGGACTGGGATGCCTACAAGCGCGACTGTCGGCCATCGGCCGGCCGAGATCAATAGAACGGCCAGGTGTCCTCCGCGACGGGGAAGGGACCGTCCTCCTTGGACTCGCTGATCGTGGACCCCAAGGAATTTCGTCTGGAGTTGAAGGCCTTTCCAGCCAGTTCTGTCGGGTCTTCTTTGTGGGAATCGAGTTTGCTAAGTTGAACGCTAATCCGAGTCGCCCCGCTCAGGCGCGGGCGGACGGGGGACCCAAGCAGTTGGGGCGAATCGGCCGACGATCCGGCCGTAGCGGCATCACCGCGAGCCCGTCAGCTAACCCCGTAGGAAAAGAGGTGTGGGATGAAGGCCCACGTCGGTGTGAAGGATCGAAAGCGGATCGAAGGTCCAAGGCTCGGCAGCGTGCTGCTGACGGGTGCCACTGGGTTTGTCGGCATGGAGCTGCTGGCCCGCTTTCTGGAGCGCACCGACCGTCACGTCTTCGCGCTCGTGCGGGGGGCGGATGACCGCGCGGCCGCGGCACGTATGGAGCACACGCTGCGCTCGCTTTTCGGCATCGCTCATCCCTACGCCGAGCGAGTGACCGCGGTTCGCGGCGACATCACGCGCCCGGGTCTCGGCCTGCGCGGGGACGGCGACGGGCTCGCCAGGCAAGTCAGCGAGATAGTGCACGGCGCCGCGTCGGTGTCCTTCGAGCTCGAGCTGAAGGCTTCGCGCGCGATCAACGTGCAAGGCACGAGGTGGGTGGTCGAGTTCGCCGAGCGCTGCCGAGCGCGCGGCGGTTTGCGGCGCTTCTCCTACATCTCCACGGCCTATGTCGCCGGCGATCACCGGGGGCGCTTCAGCGAGGACGATCTCGACGTGGGCCAGTCCTTTCGAAACGCTTACGAGCAGTCGAAGTTCGAGGCCGAGAGTCTCGTCGCCCGTGCCTGCCGGCGACTGCCGATCACGGTGCTGCGGCCGAGCATCGTCGTCGGCGAGCGGGGCAGCGGCTGGACCGCTTCGTTCAACGTGCTCTACTGGCCGCTGCGGGCTTTTGCCCGCGGCGCCTACCCGGCGCTGCCCGCCCGCCGCGACGCGCCGGTTGACGTGGTGCCGGTCGACTACGTGGCCGACGCGATCTTCACCCTCAGCCAAGCTCCTGAGGCCGAGGGCGGGACCTATCACCTCACCGCCGGAGCGGATGCGACCAACGTGGGTGAGCTGGTCGAGCTCGCGGCGGAGCGCTTCGGTCGCCCGGCGCCGCGCCTGATCGCGCCTGCTGTGTACCGCCGTGTGGTGCATCCGCTGCTCGTCCGAGCGAGTCGCGACCAGCGCCACCGCCAGGCACTGGCGCGCAGCGAGGTCTTCTTCCCGTATTTCGCGATGGGGGTCGTCTACGACGACCGTCGTTCCCGCGTGGCCCTTCACGCAACCGGAATCGGGCCCACCCCCCTGCGTCGCTACTTCGACCAGCTGGTCGACTTCGCGCTGGCAGCCGAATGGGGGCGGCGGCCGATACCACGCGCCGGCGCCACCGAGGGCGCGATGCCTCGCCTCGCCGGGCCACCGGCACAAGTCCCCACACCCTCAGCCCGATCGGCGGCGAGACGATGACCGGCACACGCCTCTCGGCGCTCGATGCGTCGTTCCTCGAGGTGGAGACGCCCACCGCGCATATGCACGTCGGCTGGGCCGCCGAGTTCTCGGCGCCTGCTGCGGGCCCGCTGCCAAGCTTCTCGCAGCTGCGCGATCACATCGAGCTTCGGCTGGCGCGGACGCCGCGCTACCGCCAGAAGCTCGCGCCCGTCCCGTTCGGGCTGCACTCGCCGGAGTGGATCGACGATCCGGACTTCTCCGTCGATCGTCACGTCTTCTGGGCGCCCGGCCCGCTTTGCGACCTCGTCGATGAGGTGATGTCGATCCCGTTGCGCCACGATCGGCCGCTGTGGGAGATCTGGATCTGCGAAGGCGCGGGCGAGCGGCCGACAGCGATCGTCGGCAAGGTCCATCACTGCATGGTCGACGGTATTGCGGCGGTCGAGCTCGCCTCGCTGCTGCTCGACCCGACGCCCGAGCCCTCGACCGGCGAGCTCGACGGCTGGCGTGCCGAGCCCGAGCCCGATGGAATGCGGCTGCTGGTCAGGGGGGCGCGCGATCGTGCAAGGGAGCAGCTCGGCCTCCTGCGTTGGCCGCTGCGCGCCGCTGCGTCTCCATCGCGCACCGCGGGTGAGCTTGCCGGTGGCGCCCCGCGCGTGGCGCGGGCGCTGGAGCGCACGCTGCACGCCGCTCCCGCGAGCTCGCTCAACCAGCCGCTCTCGCCACTGCGGAGCTTGGCATGGGCGCAGCGCCCGCTCGATGACCTGCGCGAGCTCAAACGCGCTTACGGGACGACCGTCAACGACGTCCTGCTCGCCGCGGTGGCCGGCGGGGCCCGCAACTTCTTCGCCCGGCGCGGCGAGGAGCCGGTCCCGCTCAAGGCGATGGTCCCCGTCAGCGTCCGCGCGGATGACGACGTGCTGGGCAACCGCGTCTCGTTCGTGTTCGCCGATCTGCCGTGCCAGGAGCCCAGCCCGGTTCGCCGTCTACAGCGCGTGAAGGCGATGATGACCAGGCGCAAGCAGGATCGCGAGCCCGAGGGCGCCGACCTGGCCTTCAGGGCCGCCGAGCACGCGCCAGGCATCGTCCAGCACGCCATCTCCAGGATCTTCGTGAGCCCGCGCACGTTCAACCTCGTCGTCTCCAACATTCCCGGCCCGACGCAGCCGATGTACATGCTCGGCTGCACGCTTGAGGCCGCCTACCCGGTGGTCCCGCTGGCCGATCGCCACGCGCTCTCGGTCGGCATGACGAGCGTGCGCGATCGCGCCTGCTTTGGGATCTACGCCGATCGTGAGGCGATACCGGACGCCGATGACTTCGCGCGTGACGTCGACGCGGCAATCACCGAGCTGCTCACAAGTGCGGATCGACGATGATGCTCCCCGGACTCCCTACTCCACTTGCACCTCTGCGCTCCCCCGCCCGGCGCCTGCTCCGCTCAGGGCTGCTCGAGGCGCTGGCGGCGCCGCACGGCATCGATCGCTACCTCGAGCTCGTCCACCCCACGCGATCGCTGCGCGATCCACTGGCGGAGCTGATCGCGGTCCGCCGCCAAACCGTCGACAGCGTCACGATGACGCTGCGCCCGAGCGACGGTTGGCACGGCTTCCGCGCCGGGCAGTTCATCCGGCTGACGATCGAGATCGCCGGCGTGCTCGAGACCCGCTGCTACTCGCTTGCCTGCGGCGAGCAAGCCGACGGGCAGGTGGAGATCACCGTCAAGGCGCACCCGGCTGGAAAGGTCTCGCGCTACCTGAACGAGCACGCGCGCCCAGGCATGGTCGTCGGGATGTCCGCTGCCGACGGCGACTTCGTGCTGCCGCGCGAGCGACCCGAGCGTTTGCTGCTGATCAGCAGCGGCAGCGGCATCACGCCGGTGATGTCGATGCTGCGCACGCTCTGCGCCGAGGACCATGGCGGAACGGTGACGTTCCTCCACTACGCGCGCACCGGCGAGGACGTGGTCTATCGCCGGGAGCTCGCCGCGATCGCCGCTCGCCATCCGAATGTGCGCATCGTGCTCGTCCATACGCGTGAGGCGACCGCCGGCCGCCTCGCCGGGCACATCAGCCGTGCGCATCTGCGCCGCATCGGGGCCGACCATCGCCGGGCGCACACCTACGTCTGCGGCGCGCCCGGCCTGATCGCATGGGTGCGGGCCACGTGGGCCGAGGATGGCATCGAGCAGCTGCTGCACGTCGAGAGCTTTCTGCCACCCTCGTTCACGCTCGGCGATGCTGGAGCCGAGGGCAGCGTCGACTTCGCCCGATCGGGCGAACGGGTTCTCAGCGACGGCGGTCTGCTGCTCGAGCAGGCCGAGCGGGCCGGCCTCTGCCCCCAGTTCGGCTGCCGGATGGGCATCTGCCGAATCTGCACCTGTCGCAAGACGGCGGGAAGCGTTCGCAATGTCCTCAGTGGCGAGATCTCGGGCGCCGAGGAGGAGGACATCCAGATCTGTGTATCGGTGCCAGTCGGCGACGTGGAGCTCGCCCTATAACCACCAGAGGAGGCAAACCATGTACTACGCCACAACTCCCCGTCTCAGCAAGGAGCAGGCCGATGCCTTCGGCCGGGAGCTCGACGCGATCCGCCGGCATGTCCTCGCCGACCTCGGCGAGCGCGACGCCGACTACATCCGCGACGTGATCCGCGCCCAGCGCAGACTCGAGGTCACCGGACGAGGCCTGCTCTTCTTCAGCTTCATCCCACCAGCATGGCTCGGCGGTGTCGCCGCGCTGTCGCTGTCGAAGATCCTGGACAACATGGAGATCGGTCACAACGTCATGCACGGCCAGTACGACTGGATGAACGATCCCGAGCTGAACGGCAGGCGCTTCGAGTGGGACAACGCTTGCCCCGCCGACCACTGGCGCCACTCGCACAACTACCTGCACCACACCTACACCAACGTCGTCGGCAAAGACCGCGACGTCGGCTACGGCGTTTTGCGCATGTCCGAGGATCAGCCCTGGAATCTCTACTACCTCGGCAACCCGCTCTACGCGGCGCTGCTGGCGATCTTCTTCCAGTACGGCGTCGCGCTGCACGACCTCGAGCTCGACCGCGTCATCGCCGGCGAGACGACGTTGGACGAGAAGCGCGACCAGCTGCGCGCGATCGGGCACAAGGTTGGCCGGCAGACGCTCAAGGACTACGTCTTGTTTCCCTTGCTGTCGGGCCCCTCGGCGCCGCTCGTGCTCGCCGGCAATGCGAGCGCCAACCTCGTGCGCAACCTGTGGGCGTTTACGACCATCTTCTGCGGTCACTTCCCCGACGGCACCGTTCAGTTCACCGAGGAGGAGACGACCGAGGAGACCCACGGCCAGTGGTACTACCGCCAGTTGCTCGGCTCGGCCGACCTGACCGGCGGCAAGCTGTTCCACATCCTCTCGGGCAACCTCAGCCACCAGATCGAGCACCACCTCTTCCCCGATCTCCCCTCCCACCGCTACGCCGAGATCGCGGTCGAGGTGCGCGAGATCTGCCGGCGCTACGGCCTGCCGTACAACGCCGGGCCGCTGCGCAAGCAGTTCGGGAGCGTCGTGCGCAAGATCGCGCGGCTGGCGCTGCCGAAGGGAGAGGCATGAAGACGCCAGACATCTCACCGATCCAGGAGCCGCTGGCCCCACTGGTCGAGTCCCCGACGCCCGCCTACGTGGTCGGCGTCGGCATCGGCATCGCCTGCGCCGTCGTGGTTCTGTTCCTCCTCGGTGCGCTCATCCTCTGAGTCGCCCCTGTCCTGACATCGCCTTTTCGGATCCTTGTCACCCTCGTACCACATGAAGAAGCGCACGCGCTCGCCGACGCTCCTGGCGCTCCCAACAACAACGGCGAGAACCCAGGCAAACAGAGACGAACGAAGGCTAAAGCACGGCCGCAGACGAAACGTCGAAACCGCTCTGTAGAGCCAAATGCCGATCTGGCGGTTTAGCCCCTGTTCTCCCCCGTTCTCGTTTGGGCTGAGCTTGGGAGCTCGCGCTCTACCAACTGAGCTACGTCCGCGTCAGCGCCTGATTCTACGACCAGCCAGGAAGGCGTGAGGGCTAGTGTTCGCTGGCCATGAGCGCTCGCGCCTTCCTCGCCTTCTTTGCCGTCTGCGCCGTTATCGGCCTGCTCGGCTTCGGCTTGCTGAGCAAGGGCGAGGCGAAGATCGCTGTTGGCGAACCCGCCCCCGATCGGGTGCTGCCGGTCCTTGGCGGGCCCGGTCAAGGCTCGATCGCCGACTACCGGGGCCGCTGGGTGCTGGTCAACCTCTGGGCCTCTTGGTGCATCCCCTGCCGGCAAGAGGCGCCGGAGCTGGACCGCTTCGCTCAGCGCTACCGCAAGCGTGGTGTCAGCGTGCTCGGCATCAACGTCCAGGACAACAGCGACGACGCGCTCGCCTTCTTGCGTGAATACCAGGTCGGCTACCGGCAGCTGCGCTCCGTAGGCGACGAGCGCAGCGCCGCCTTTGGCTCGACCGGTGTCCCCGAGAACTTCCTCGTCGACCCGCGAGGCCGCCTGGCGCTGATCTGGCGCGGGCCCGTCGACCGAGACTTCCTCGAGCACAACGTCGTGCCGATCGTCGAAGGGCGCCCATGAGGCGAGCCGCCCTGATGATCGTCGCGGCGCTGGCGCTGCTGGCACTCGCCTCTCCCGCCCCAGCGGCAACGCCGCAGACGAGCATCACCGATGTCGAAGACGAGGTGATGTGCCCGATCTGCGGCACCTTGCTGGAGCTGGCGGAATCGCCGCAGGCGCAACGCGAGCGAGTCCTGGTCAAGCGGCTGATCGCCGAAGGCAGAACCAAGGCCGAGATCAAAGACATCCTGGTCGCCCAATACGGACGGGCGGTGCTGGCGCTGCCGGGCAACTCCGGCTTCGACCTTTCCGCTTATCTCGTGCCGGCGATCGCATTTGTGCTGGCCGCTGTGGGGCTCGCTCTTGGCGTGCGTCGCTGGCGGCGCGCCGCGAATCCGCCGGGACATGGAGGCTCCGCCGCGGCGGGCGGTCCGCAAGGCGAAGACGCCGAGCGACTCGAGGCCGATCTCGCCCGCTACGACCTCTGAGCCCAGGCGCTCAACCCTGGATCACGATCCCGGCCACCGGAACTGAGAGCTGACGCCGTGAATCCGCCCGGCCGAGGCAGGCGATCGTCATGTCCGCGTGTGCCATCACCAGAGTCAGCGAGCTCCACTGGTCCAGCCCCGGTCCATCGACCACAAGGAGGTCATAAGCCGCGCAGAGGCCCGACAGCGCCTGCGCGAACGCGTCTGAGGCGAACAGGCGGGGGCCGTCGGACGTGGGCCGACCGGCGACGACACAGACCAGCGGCTCGGTCGCAGCGGTCGAACCGGGCCCGGCGAGGACGACCGGCTTCAGGATTGAATCGGAGTCCGCGCTCCCGCGCAGGTACTCGTGAAGCCCGGGCGCGTTGGCGAGGCCCAGCGCGTCGGCGAGGCCAGGCTCGACCAGATCGCACTCCAGGAGCGCGGTGCGGGTCCCCGCGGCCGCGGCCGCGGCCGCGAGCCCAACCGCTGCCTGGCGCCGGCCTGGCGCCAGCCCCGTCACCAGCACGGAGCGAGCGCCGCGCAGCTCCTCGAGCAGCCCTCCGAATGCCTCCAGGTCACGGCGGCGCAGCGCCCCTGTGTTGAGGTCGGAGGACGAGCGGGGCGGGATCTCCGCCAGGACCTTCACATCTTCTCGGGCGCGGAGATGCCGAGCAAGCCCAGCGAAGCGGCAATCGTCCGCTGCGCGAGCTGGCAGAGGCCGAGCCGCGAGCGCTCGACCCCCTCTCCCTCGGCGCCGACGACCTGGCAGTCGCGGTAGAAGGCGTGGAAGTCAGCGGCAACTGCGGTCGAGTAGGCGCAGATTCGGTGGGGGGCGCGCCGGGACGCCGCCTCGCGAACCTCCTCGGGAAATTCGAGCAGGCGCTTGACCAGGTCGCGCTCGGCCGGCTCCAGCGGCGTGCCCGGGGTCGGCGCACCGGCCTCCCCCGCCTCGCCGCCGGCTTTGCGCAGGATGCTGGCGATCCGCGCGTGCGCGTACTGCACGTAGTAGACGGGGTTGTCGCTGGACTCGCGCCGCGCCAGCTCCAGGTCGAGGTCGACCGTGGTGTCGTGGCTGCGCCAGAGCATGAACCAGCGGGCCGCGTCGACGCCGATGTCGTCGACCAGCTCGTCGAGCGAGACGAAGTCACCACTGCGCTTCGACATCTGCGCCCGCTCTCCCGATTCGACGATGTGGACGAGCCGCATGATCAGCGCCTCCAGCATCTCTGGGTCGGCGCCGAGGGCGGCGATCGCAGCGCGCAGTCGGGGCGCATAGCCGTGATGGTCGGCGCCGAGCACGTTGATCAGCCGCTCGAAGCCCCGCTCCATCTTGTCGCGGTGATAGGCGACGTCGGCGGCGAGATAGGTCGGCTCGCCGCCGGCCCTGATCAGCACGCGGTCCTTGTCGTCGCCGAAATCGGTGCTGCGCAGCCACAGCGCTCCTTCGCTCTTATAGGTGTGGCCGCGCTGCTCGAGCAGCTCCAGGGCCGCCGTAACCTCACCGTTCGTGTAAAGGCTGCGCTCCGAGAACCAGTTGTCGAAGCCGACTCCGAAGCGATCGAGCGTGGCGCGCACGCCCTCGAGGATCAGCTCGATGCCGCTCCGCCCGACCGCATCGGCGTCGCCAGGATCGATGCCCTCGGCGTCCAAGCGCTCGGCCAGATCGGCGACGTAGTCGCCTTCGTAGCCTTCCTCCGGTGGCTCGCCGCCGCGCATCGCGGCAGCAATCGAGGCGGCGAAGCGCTGCACCTGCCCGCCTGCGTCGTTGACGTAGTACTCGCTCTCGACCTCGTGCCCGACCGCCCTCAGCAGGCGGACCAGGGCGTCGCCATAGGCGGCGTGGCGGCCACCGCCGACGTGGAGGGGGCCGGTCGGATTGGCGGAGACGTACTCGACCAGGATGCGCTCTGGAGAAGAGACCGGCGCAGGGCCGAGGCTCTTGCCGGCCGCCCCCAGGCGCGCCATCGCCCGCCGGTACCACTCATCGGAGAGGAAGAGATTGACGAACCCAGGGCCCGCCACCTCGACCCGATCGATGTTGCCCTCGGCCCCCAGCTCGCGCTCGAGCTCGGCGCCGAGCCGGATCGCAACGTCGCGGGGGGGTTCGCCCAGGGGCGCCGCCAGCAACATCGCGGCGTTCGAGCTGTAGTCGCCCAGCTCCGGCTTCGGCGGGCGGTCCAAAGTGGGCTCAGGCCCGGTGGCCTCGCCATCGCGCAGCGCCCGCGCCGCCTGCTGGACAGCGGCGCGCAGCTCAGCTATGGAGTCGGTCGGTGACACAAGCGCATCGTATGAGCCACAGGCGGCCGGGGTACGCTGGCCGCCGTGCGCGTAGCCGCGATCAGCGATATCCATGCCAACCTGCCCGCGCTCGGGGCCGTCCTCGGGGCGATCGACGACGTCGCGGTCGATGAGATCTGGTGCCTTGGCGACATCGTTGGCTACGGAGCCGAGCCCGACGAGTGCGCCGACCTGGTTCGCGAGCGCTGCGATCTCTGCCTGGTCGGCAACCACGATCTCGCCGTGCTGGGCGCCCTCGACGTCGCCGCCTTCTCGGAGGCTGCCGCCGAGGCGGTCGCCTGGACGCGTGAGAACGTCGCCGAGCGGACCTTGGCGCTCCTTCGCGATCTGGAGCCGGCGGGCGAGCGCGAGGGCATCGCCCTCTTTCACGCCTCTCCGCGCGACCCGGTCTGGGAGTACGTCCTCTCCGCCGAGCAGGCCGACGCGTGCTTCGACGTGCAGCCGGCGCGAATCGCCCTGATCGGCCACTCGCACGTCTCGCTCTTCTTCGTGCGGCCCACGGCCGATGAGCAGGGCGACGAGATCCGCGGCGCCCAGTCGAGCGACGACACGCTGCTCGACCTCGCTGCCGGCTGCTGGCTGGTCAACCCCGGCAGCGTCGGCCAGCCGCGCGATGGCGACCCCCGTGCCGCCTGGCTGGAGCTCGACACGAACGCGCAGACCGCCCGCTTCCACCGCGTGCCCTACGACGTCGAGCGGGCCGCGGCGTCGATCACCTCCGCCGGCCTGCCGAGGCGCTTGGCGGACCGCCTCCACCTCGGCTCATGACCTTCAAGTGCAGGGAAATTCTGCGCCGGGGACCGTTCTCTAGACTCGCCCGCATGCCCAGGCTGCCCCAATCCCTGCTCGCCCTTGCCCTCGCGGCCACTGCCGGGCTCGCGCTCGCCGCCTGCGGCGAAGAAGACGCCAAATTGCTCCCTGGCGAGACGGCGCGGGAGATCACCGCCAACCTCGACACCGTCCAGCAGCTCTCCGCCGAAGGCGATTGCGTCGGCGCCGAAAGCGCCGCCCAGCAGGTGGGCGAACAGATCGAAGCGCTGGAAGGCGTCGATCAGAAGCTGAAGCGGGCGCTCGAAGACGGCGCGGTGCGTCTGGAAGAAGTGATCGCCGGTTGCGAAGAATCGACCAGCGAAGCGATCGCGCCCGCGGTGATCCCCACCGAACCCGAAGAAGAAGAAGACGAAGGAAAGGAATCGAAGGAAAAGGAAAAGGAAAAGGGGCCCAAGCCGAAGGACGAAGAAGCGCCGGAAACGTCGGCTTCGCCGCCCTCACTTCCACCGCAGGCAAACGGCGAAGGCAAAGGGCTGGAAAACGGAAACGGCCCGCCCCCCAGCGAAGAAGGAAACGGCGAAAGCCGTTCGGGCGGAGTCAGCCCCAGCAACCCGGCGGGCGAAGGCGAGTGATGGACGCGGGAACCCTCTCCGGCCGTTACGAGCTCGGCGACAAGCTCGGCTCGGGTGGGATGTCGAACGTCTACCGCGCCACCGACCTGATCCTCGAGCGCACCGTCGCGGTCAAGATCCTCGCCGAGCACCTGTCCGACGACGACCGCTTCGTCGCCCGCTTCCGCCGCGAGGCGCTGGCCGTCGCCAAACTGATCCACCCCAACATCGTCCAGGTCTACGACACCGGCCTCGACGAGGGCCGCCATTACATCGTGATGGAGTACGTCGAGGGCCGCTCCGGGGCGCAGATCCTGCAGCGTCAGGGACCGTTCGGGCCCGAGACGGCTGCGGAGGCCGGGATCCAGGCCTGTGCCGGCCTCGACTACGCGCATCGGCGCGGGATCATCCACCGCGACGTCAAGCCTGGCAACCTGATGGTCGTCGGCGGCCCGGTCGGCGGCGGTGCGATGACGGTCAAATTGACCGACTTCGGGATCGCGCGAGCGATCGAACAGACCCGGATCACGCAGGTCGGCTCGGTGGTCGGCACCGCCGCCTACCTCGCCCCAGAGCAGGTGCGCGGCGAGGAGGCGACGCCGGCGACCGACGTCTACGCGCTCGGCGTCGTCCTCTACCAGTTCCTCACCGGCCGTCTGCCATATGAGGGCTCGAGCTTGGCCGAGCTCGCGGTGCGCCAGCAGAACGAGCGGCCGCTGCCGCCAAGCACCTACAACGACGACGTGCCCGAGCCCCTGGGTGGAGCGGTCCTGCGAGCACTTGAAGGAGACCCGGCGAGGCGCTATGTCAGCGCCGACGAGCTTTCGGGGGGCCTGCAGCTAGGGCTCCAAGGCGAGGACGTGACCTTGCCCTTCGAGGAGGGGGCGCCGACCCAGGTCCTTGGCGGAGAGACGGCGACGCGCCGGCTCGACCAGACTGAGCGCACCGAGTGGCGGCCGGCGTCGCCGAGCCGGCGACCAGTCGCGCGGGCGCCGCAGCCGGCCCCCTACTCGCCTCCCCCGCCAGCGGCGCCTCCTGGGCCGGCCAAGCGCGGCGCCTTCTCCCGCTTTGCCCGCTTCGTCATGGCCGCTGTGGCCCTGGTCCTGATCGCCGCCGCGGTAGCCGCCGCGGTGATCGTCCTCACCGACAAGGCGACCGGGGTGAAGGCGACCGAAGTGGCCGGCCACTCGGTGGAAAAGGTCGTCAAAGAGTTCAAAGAACTGGTCAAGAAGAACACCGAATAGAGCTGCGTAGGAGAGGGCCGGGGGTGCCCTCCTGCGCGCTGGGTTTTTCGCCTTGCGGCTTGCATCTCTCGCTGAGTTGGCACTGCGAAAAACAGGACGCCGCGCCCAGGAGGGCGCCCCCGGCCCTCTTACGCGAGCGCTTGCCAGGGTGCGGTTCCGCTCAGGACCGAGGTGGAATAGGAGCTGAAGGCGCCGGCGCTGATGGCGGTGCGGGCATGGGTTACCAGCTCGTCCATGTAGGTGAGGTTGTGGAGGCAGAGCAGGCGGACGGCGGTCAGCTCTTCCGCTCGGGAGAGGTAGCTGAGGTAATCGCGGTCGTGGTGGCGGCAGGCTGGACAGGGGCAGCCATCGGCGATCGGGTTGCGGTCCCCCTCCCAGCCGGCTTTGCGCAGGTCGAGGCGGAAGCGGTTGGCGGGGTCGGGGACGAGGGCGGTGCCGTGGCGAGCGAGGCGGGTGGGGATCGCGCAGTCGAAGACGTCGAGGCCGAGCCCGATGCCGGCGAGCAGGTCGTCGACGTCGCCGATCCCGAGCAGGTGCTTTGGCGCCTCCCCGGGCAGCAGCGGCGCCGTCAGCTGCAGCACGCCGCGCATCTCCTCCTTGTCGCGACCAAGGGTGCCCCCGATCGCGATCCCATCGACGCCGGCCTCGGAGACGGCCTGCGCAGAGGCGCGGCGCAGGTCCTCGTGGACGCCACCCTGGACGATCCCGAAGACCGCCTGTCGGCCAGGCCCATGCTCATCGTGCCAATCGAGGCAACGTCCCAGCCAGCGGTGCGTCCGCTCCATCGAGCGAGCCGTGTAGTCCCGATCGGCGTGGTAAGGCGTGCACTCGTCGAAGACCAGGGCGATGTCGGAGCCAAGCTTCGCCTGCACCTCCATCGAGACCTCGGGAGAGATGAACAGGGATCGTCCATCCTTGTACGAACGAAACCGAACCCCCTCCTCGCCGATGGAGACCACCGACCCATGGTCCCCACCGGGCCGCCCCTTCCCCTTCACCTCGTCGGCCACTCCGCCGTGCGCCAGGGAGAACACCTGGAAGCCGCCCGAATCGGTGATCAGCGCCCGCTCCCAACCCATGAACCCATGCAGCCCCCCAGCCCCAGCAATCCGATCCGGCCCGGGGGAGACGAACAGGTGGTACGTGTTCCCCAGCACCATCTCGTAGCCAATTCCAGCTACCTCGCGAGACTCCAACCCGCGCACCGTTCCCTTCGTAGCCAGCGGGATGAATGCCGGCGTCCGCACTTCCCCATGCGGCGTATGAAGCACACCAGCTCTCGCGTTCCCATCCCGCGCCGAGATCTCGAACCTCAACCTCTCGGGCTCGTGCCTCATCGATCAGCGGCAGCTGTTGATATGGGCGCCTTCAATCAGCGACTGCCCAGTCATGGCGCCGGGCTGAGGAATGCCTAGAAGCTCGAGCGCAGTGGGAGCGACGTCGGCGAGAATGCCGTGACCTCGCAGGTCAAGTCCCTCCGCGGTGACGATCAGCGGCACCGGGTTGAGCGAGTGCGCAGTGTTGGGCGAGCCATCCGGCTCGAGCATGTGATCGCAGTTGCCGTGATCCGCGGTGACGATGCAGGCGCCCCCGGTGCTTTCGACGGCGGCGATCACGTCTCCGAAGCGCCTGTCCACCTCCTCGACCGCCTTGACTGCCGCCGGGATGACCCCCGTGTGGCCGACCATGTCCGGGTTGGCGAAGTTGATGATCCCAAAGCGGTAGTCGCCGCCCGACCAGCGCGAGACGAAGGCATCGGCGGCGGCGCGGGCGCTCATCTGCGGCTTGTGGTCGTAGGTCGGTACGTCGCGGGGCGAGTCGACCAGGCAGCGCTCCTCCCCCTCCCACTCCTCCTCGCGGCCGCCGTTGAAGAAGTAGGTGACATGCGCGTACTTCTCCGTCTCGGCGACGTGAAGCTGGCGGCCGCCGGCCTCGGAGACGACCTCGGCCAGAGTCGTCTGCGGGCGCGCCTCCGGGAAGGCGACCGGATAGGGCCAGCCTTTGCGGTACTCGGTCATCGTGGTCAGATCGAGCAGGGGGCCGCCGCTGCGGGAGAACTCGTCGAAATCGGGCTCGGCCAGGGCGCGGGTCATCTGCCGCGCCCGGTCAGGTCGAAAGTTGATGAAGATCGCCACGTCGCCCTCGGCGACGCCGTCGTAGTCGCCGATCACCGTCGGCACGACGAACTCATCAGTGTCGTCGCGCTCGTAGGAGGCCTCGATCGCTTCCGCTGAGCTGGCGGCGTGCAGGCCACGGGCGTGAACGATTGCGTCGTAGGCGAGCTTGGTCCGCTCCCAGCGCGTGTCGCGGTCCATCGCGTAATAGCGGCCGCTGACCGTGGCGATACGGCCCGCCTGACGCAGCCAGCGCTCCAGCTCGCCGAGATAGCCACGTGCGTCATGGGGCAGCGTGTCCCGGCCGTCGGTGAAGGCGTGGAAGACGACATCTGGGACGCCCTCCTGCGAGGCCAGCTCGATCGTCGCCTCGATGTGCTCCCAGCCGGAGTGAACGCCCCCGTCGGAGACGAGACCCAGCAGGTGCAGACGCCCGCGCGGGCTGCGGCGGGCACGATCGCAAGCCGCCAACAGCGCCTCGTTCTCGAAGAAGCTGCCGTCGGCGATCGCGTCGTTGATCCGGGCAAGATCCTGCTTGACGATCGCGCCGGCGCCGAGGTTGAGGTGGCCGACCTCCGAATTGCCCATCTGTCCGTCGGGCAGGCCGACGTCGCGGCCCTGGGCAGAGAGCTGCGTGTGGGGAAAGCCAGCCCAGAGCCGGTCGAAGACCGGCGTCTCGGCCAGGGAGATCGCATTGCCGGGGCCGGGCGGCGCCAGTCCCCAGCCGTCGAGGATGACCAGCGCCAGCGAGGGAACCGGAAGCGTCGTCAACTAACCCGCCGCCTCCACTATGGCTGCGAAGTCCTCGGGGTCGAGGCTGGCGCCCCCGACCAGCGCTCCGTCGATGTCCGGCTGCGCCAGCAGCTCGGCCGCGTTGGCGGGCTTGACCGAGCCCCCGTAGAGGATCCGCGCTTCGTCGGCCACGGCACCCCGCTCGCGCAGCACGTCGCGGATGAAGGCGCACGCCTCCTGCGCCTGCTCGGGCGTCGCGGTGCGGCCGGTGCCGATTGCCCAGATCGGCTCGTAGGCGACGACGACCTCAGACAGCCTGCCGGACTCGACCCCGGCCAGGTCGGCCTGCAGCTGTCGCTCCAGCACTCCCTCGGTCTGCTCCGCGTCGCGCGCCTGCTCGCTCTCGCCGACGCAGAGGATCGGCTCGAGCCCTGCGGCGAGCGCCGCCGGCACCTTGCGCGCCAGCGCCTCGTCGGTCTCGTTGAAGTACTGGCGGCGCTCGGAGTGCCCGAGGACAACCGCGTCGACATCGACCTCGACCAGCATCGGCGCCGAGACCTCGCCGGTGAAGGCGCCCGAGGCCTCCTCGTGCATGTTCTGGGCGGCGACCCGGACGGCGCTGCCGCGCGAGCGCTCAACCACCTCGTTCAAAGCCAGGTAGGACGGGCAGATGACGACGTCGTGCTGAGTGGCCGCGATCCGCGGCAGCAACGCATCTACGAAAGCCGCCGCCTCGGCGACGGTCTTGTGCATCTTCCAGTTGGCGGCGATGTAGGGGGTGCGCTCAGGCATCTAAGGCCTCCACTCCAGGCAGTTTCTTTCCCTCCAGCAGCTCCAACGACGCTCCTCCTCCGGTCGACACCCAATCCACCTTCTCAGCCAGCCCGAACTGGCGCAGCGCCGCCACCGAGTCGCCGCCACCGACCACCGTTGTCGCGGGGCTCGCGGCGACCGCCTCGGCGACCGCCCTGGTCCCGGCGGCGAAGGGCTCGAGCTCGAAAGCGCCCATCGGCCCGTTCCAGAGTACGGTGCCGGCTGCAGCGATCGCCTCGGTGAAGACGGCGGCGGTGCGCGGCCCGATGTCGAGGCCCATCCAACCGTCCGGAACCTCGACCCCGTCGCTCTCGCGCCGCGCGGTGGCGGCGTCGAAGCCCTCGCCCAGCACCAGGTCGACCGGCAGCATCAGCTCGCAGTCGGCGTCTTCGGCGCGCCGCAGCGCCTCCTCGGCCAGCCTCACCCCCTCCTCCTCGACCAGCGAGTCGCCAGTGGCGATCCCCTGCGCGCGGAAGAAGCTGAAGCACATCGCGCCGCCGATCAAGATGCTGTCGGCGATCTCGAGAAAGCAGTCGATGACGCCGACCTTGTCGCTCACCTTGGCACCGCCGAGGACGACGACCAGCGGAGGCTCGGGAGACTCGACCACTCGCATCAGCTCGTTCACCTCGCGCTCCAGCAGCAAGCCGGCGTAGGCGGGGAGGCGATGAGCGACTCCCTCGGTGCTGGCGTGGGCGCGGTGGGCGGCGCCGAAAGCGTCGTTGACGTAGAGGTCGGCGAGCCGGGCCAGGGCGTCGGCAAAATTCGGGTCGTCCTCGGTCTCCCCCGGCTCGAAGCGGACGTTCTCCAGCAGCAGAACGTCGCCCGGGCTCAGCCCCGCGACCATCGTCTCGACATCCTCGCCGACCACCGCTGGGGCTTGGTGGACGGTCGCGCCGAGCAGCTCGCCCAGCCGTTCGCCGACCGGCCGCATCGAGAGCGCCGGGTCCACCTTCCCCTTCGGCCGGCCGAGGTGGGAGACGAGGACGAGCGCGGCGCCGCGCTCGCGCAGCAGCTCGATCGTTGGCAGCGCCGCCCGGATCCGCGTGTCGTCGGCGACCCGGCCGGCGTCGAGCGGCACGTTGAAGTCGACCCGGACGAGCACGCGCTTGCCGGCGACGTCAGCATCCCGGACGCTTGCCTTGGAGAAGCTCACGGCGCCCACCGGGCGGGGCTCAGAGGACCTTGCCCGCGAGCTCGACGCAGCGGTTCGAGTAGCCCCACTCGTTGTCGTACCAGGAGACCGCCTTGATCATCTTGCCGTCCCCGATCGCCATCGTCTGGCCGGCGTCGAAGATCGAGGAGTGCGGGTCGCCGACGATGTCGGTGGAGACGATCTCGTCCTCGGTGTAGGAGAGGATCCCCTTCAACGGGCCATCGGCGGCAGCCTTGACGGCGGCGTTGACGGCGTCAGCGTCGGTCGGTCGCGAGGGCGTGAAGACGAGGTCGACGACCGAGCCGGTCGCGACCGGCGCCCGTATCGCGAGCCCGTTCAGCTTGCCGTTCAGCTCCGGCAGCACCAGGCCGACGGCCTTCGCCGCGCCAGTCGTGGTCGGGATCAGGTTGATCGCCGCCGCGCGCGCCCTCCGCAGGTCCTTGTGCGGCATGTCCTGCAGGCGCTGGTCGGCGGTGTAGGCGTGGATCGTCGTCATCAGCCCCTGCTCGATCCCGAACTCCTCGTGCAGCACCTTGGCCAGCGGCGCCAGGCAGTTGGTCGTGCAGGAGGCGTTGGAGATGATGTTGTGGCTGTCGGGGTCATAGTCGCTCTCGAAGTTGACGCCGAGAGCGACGGTGATGTCCGGCTCCTTTGCGGGGGCCGAGATGATCACCTTCTTGGCGCCCGCCTCGAGATGCTTGGCGGCATCGGCGCGGGCGGTGAAGAGGCCGGTCGACTCGATCACCACGTCGGCGCCGAGGTCGCCCCAGGGCAGTGCCGCGGGATCGCGCTCGGAGAGCACCTTCAGCTCCTTGCCGTCGACCGAGATCGACCCCTCCCCCGCCTCGACCTCTCCCGGGAAGCGGCCCAGGATCGAGTCGTACTTGAGCAGGTGGGCGAGCGTGCCGGTGTCGGTGATGTCGTTGACTGCGACAAATTCGAGGTCCGCACCCGCCGCGTGGGCGGCGCGGAAGAGGTTGCGCCCGATGCGGCCGAAGCCGTTGATGCCGACCTTCACAGACATGAAGTCAATTCCTCCTCGATCGATTCTTTGTCGTGCTGAGGCTAGTCACTGCCGATCGTCACCTCGATTTCGTACCCGTCCGGGTCCTGCAGGAACGCCGAGTAGGAGCCGGACCCGTGCGATCGCCGCTCGCCGGGCTCGCCGACCGGCGTACCGCCGGCCCTCACTCCCCCCTCCCAGGCAGCCTTGACCGCGACGATCCCGAGCCCAGAGAAGCTGAGCAGACCGAAGCCGGGTTTGGGCGGATGATGGGCGGCGATGAAGAAGACCGGCTTGGCGATACCCCAGCCGACCGTCTCGTCCTCCTCGAAATGACGCCGCCAGCCAAGCGGCGCGAGCAGCGCGTCGTAGAAGGACGCGCTCCGCTCGAGGTCGGAGACCTCTAGAAGAACATGGTGCAACATCGGGCCGGGGAGGCTATAGGGCCAACCAGGACGAGTGCCGCCCGCCGCGTTGACGCTCCCTCCTTTTTGTTCCTATGCGATGCACAACGGGGGGTTCGTCAGCCGCTGCGCGGGGTCCAGCGGAAGTAGCGGACGGCGAGAAACGCGCCGACCACGCCCCAGATCGCGACGACTGCCAGGTTGCCCCAGGAGATCGCGGCGCCGCCGGCCGGCACGTAGGCGTCGAAGAAGGCCTCGAAGAAGTGCCGGATCGGAAATGCGTCGGCGAAATGGATGACACCGCTGGGCAGCTGGTCATCGGGGATGAAGACGCCGGAGAGGAAGTAGAGCGGCAGCAGCAGGGCGTTGACGATCGGCGCCGCAGCGTCCTGGGAGGGGATCGCCGCGGTCAGGGCGATGCCGAGGCAGCAGAAAGCGGCGGCGCCGACGACCAGGGTGAGCACGATTGCCGGCAGCCGGTCCCAGGGGATCGCGACGCCGTAGGCGAGGCGGCCGATCGCCGCGATCAGGGCCATCATCAGCAGTGCGACGACGATCGAGTTGCCGATGCGGCCGGCGATGAAGACCCACGGCGGCATCGGCGTGCCGCGGCCGCGCTTCAGGCGCCCGTCCTCGCGTGCGATCACCAGCGACATCGCCAGCGACTGCATCGTCGCCGAGATCACTGAGAGGGTGATGATCGCCGGCACGTAGTAGGTCGTCGTCTTGATCCCGCCGCGGACGTCGACGGTCTGGCCGCCGAAGACGGTGGCGAAGATCAACAGCAGGATGACCGGGAAGCCGACGGTGAAGAAGACCGAGGCCGGGTTGCGCCAGAAGACCTTCTGGTCGTAGCGGAACTGGTGCCAGACGAGGTTCATGTCTGGTCGGTCAGCTCCAGGTAGACGTCCTCGAGGCTGGGCCGGGTGACCTCCAGCCCCTCCAGATCGCGGCCCTCTGCGAGCGCCCTGCCAGTCAGCTCGTTCAGGGTCTGGACCGGGGTCGTCGTCTCCAGCGCCACCTCGCGCCCGTCTTCGCGGTAGCTGATCCGCGCCGGCCGGCTCTCGCGATCGCCGAGATCCTCGGGGGTGCCGCGGGCGACGATCTCACCGCCGGCGATGATCGTCACCCGGTCGGCGAGCCGCTGCGCCTCATCCATGTAGTGAGTGGTCAGGAACACCGTCTTGCCCAGCTCGCGCAGGCCGGCAATCGTCTCCCAGGCCTGGCGCCGCGCCGAGGGGTCGAAGCCGGTCGTCGGCTCGTCGAGAAAGAGAAGCTCGGGATCGCCGATCAGCGCCATGCCAACGTCGAGGCGGCGCTGCTGGCCGCCGGAGAGCGAGCCGGCGCGGGCGTCCGCCTTGCCAGTCAGGCCGACCAGCTCGATCGTCTCCTCGATCGGCCGCGGCGCGTCGTAGTAGCCGGCGTAGAGGGACAGCGACTCGCGCACGGTCAGATAAGGGTCGAGGCGGCAGCTCTGCAGGACGATCCCAATCCTCTCGCGCCAGTGACGGCCGGCGTGCTCGGGGTCCTCGCCGAGGACCGCCACCTCCCCGCCGCTGCGCTTGCGGTAGCCCTCGAGGATCTCCACCGTGGTCGTCTTGCCAGCCCCGTTGGGACCGAGGAAGGCGAAGACCTCACCGGCTCGCACCTCGAGGTCGATGCCGCGCACCGCCTCGACGTCGCCATAGCTCTTGCGCAGGCCGCGGATGGAGATGACGGGCTTGGAGTCCTCGGACAAAGCCGAGTGAGTCTATGAGCCTAGGGCTCGAGGTCGCGGTGCTTGACCCTTACGACGACCCCCTCGCGGCCCTCCAGCGCGCGGCGGATGCGGTCGGCGACGGTCACCGAGCGGTGCCTGCCGCCGGTGCAGCCGACGGCGATCGTCAGGTGGCTCTTGCCCTCGGCGACGTAGGCCGGGACGAGGAACTCCAGTAGCGGCAGCAGCCGCCCGTAGAACTCCCCCGCCTGCGTTCCCGACTCGACGTAGGCGCGCACCGGCTCGTCGAGACCCGTCTGTGGCCGCAGCTCGTCGACGTAGTGAGGGTTGGGCAGAAAACGAACGTCGAGGGTGAGATCGGCGTCGCGCGGCGGCCCGTTCTTGAAGCCGAAGGTGAGCAGGGTAAGGGCCAGCTTGCCGCTGTCGTGACCGCCCAACATCTCCTCGGCGATCCGCCGTCGCAGCTGGCCGCCGGTCAGACCGGTGCTGTCCATCACGATGTCGGCCCGCTCACGCAGGGGCGCCAGCAGCTCGCGCTCGGCGCGGATGCCGTCGACGATCCGTCCCTCAGGGGCAAGCGGATGGCGCCGGCGCGTCTCCTTGTAGCGGTCGAGCAGGGTCTCCTCGTCGGCCTCGAGGAACAGCAGCGTCGGCTTGAGGCCGTCCGCCTCGAGCTCGTCCAGGACCTGGATCAGGCCCTCGAAGTACTCGCCCCCGCGCACGTCGGAGACGACAGCGGCCCGCTCCACCCCACTGCCCTCGTGGCGGAACAGCTCACCGAGGCTGCCGATCATCCGCGGCGGCAGGTTGTCGACGCAGAAGTAGCCACCGTCCTCGAAGGCAGCGATCGCCTCCGACTTTCCGGCCCCGGAGTGGCCGGTGATCAGGACGAGGTCGACGGCGCGGCCCGCCCGAGCACCATCGCCTTTCCGCGCCGCCGTCTCTTTGCGCTTGACGGTCTTCGCCATGTCTCAGCCGCCGGTCCGATGCAGCTGCTCGTGGATCTCGCGCGCCAGCTTGCCGGGGACACCGGGCACCGACTCCAGCTCCTCGCGGCTCGCCGCAAGGAACCGCTCGGGCGAGCCGAAGTGCTTGAGGAAGGCGCGCTTGCGGGCCGGGCCGACGCCCTTCAGGTCATCGAGCACCGAGCTGGTCATCGCCCGGTCGCGACGGCCGCGGTGGTGGTCGATCGCGAAGCGGTGCGCCTCGTCGCGCACTCGTTGCAGCAGCTTCGATGCCTCGGAGCCGGCCGGCAGGTCGATCGGCGCCCGTCTGCCGGGCACATAGACCTCCTCCTGGCGCTTGGCCAGAGAGATCACCGTGACGCCGCGTTGGGCGAACGGACCGAGGGCGCGCATCGCAGCGGCGAGCTGGCCCTTGCCGCCATCGACCACGACCAGCGAGGGCAACGCTGCGAAGCTCTCGTCGCGTTTGCCGTCGTGCGGCGAGAGGTCCACCTGCTCCTCGTAGCGACTGACGCGACGGCTCAACACCTCCTCCATGGAAGCGAAGTCGTCGGACCCATTGCTGCGCTCGCCGCGGACCCGGAAGCGGCGGTAGTCGGACTTCTTGGTCGCGCCGCCCTCGAAGACGACCATCGAGGCGACAGTGTGCTCGCCGCCGAGGTTGGAGATATCGAAGCCCTCGATCCGGATCGGCAGCTCCTCCATCACCAGCGCCTCGCGCAGGTCGGCGAGCGAATCGACCCGGCGCTGGCGCCGGTGCTCGCGCCGCAACCGGTCCTGGTCGAGGGCGAGACGGGCATTGCGCTCGGCCAGCTCACGCAGGCGGCGCTTGTCGCCGCGCTCGGCCACCCGAACCTCGACCGGCGAGCCGCGCTTCTCACCCAGCGCCGCCGCCAGCAGCTCGGCCCGCTCGCGCAGGTAGGGGCCGACAACGATCGTCCGCGGCATCGCCGGCGAGGCCGAGTAGTACTGGCCGATGAACTCCTCGGCGACCTCGGCCGGCTCGCGTTCGGCCTGATTGTCGAGGTAGAAGCTCTGGCGCTCGGCGAGGATCCCGTCGCGCACCTGGAAGACCTGGGCGTTGGCGTCCGCCCCCTCGGTCGCGACTCCGATCAGGTCGGCGGTGCCGACCGAGCCGCCGGCGACCCGCTGGCGCTCGAACAGCGACTGGATCGCCTTGAGCCGATCGCGGTGCAGCGCCGCCCGCTCGAACTCACGCCCCGCCGCAGCCTCCTCCATCTTCACCTGCTCGTCGGCCTCGACCCGCCGGTAGCGCCCGGAGAGAAAGTCGACGATCGCGTCGATATTGCGCCGGTACTCCTCCTGGCTGACGTAGCCAACACAGGGAGCCCCGCAGCGCTTGATGTAGTAGTCGAGGCAGGGGCTGCCCGAACGGCGGCCGGGCTCCGCCCCCTCGCAGGTGCGGAACTGGAAGAGCTTGCCGAGCAAGTCGAGCGTCTCGCGTACCCGCTTGGCGCTCGAGAAGGGGCCGAAGTAGGCACGGCCGGCGCGGTGCTTCTCACGGGTGAAGTAGACCCGCGGATAGTCCTCGTCGAGGCTGACGCAGACGTAGGGGTAGGACTTGTCGTCGCGCAGGCGGATGTTGAAGCGCGGCCGGTGACGCTTGATGAAGCTCTGCTCGGCCAGCAGCGCCTCGGCCTCGGTCGCGGTGACGAGGACGTCGATGCGGTCGACGCGGGAGGTGAGCCGGGTCTCTCCACTCGAGAAATGGGAGGTGACGCGTTTGCGGATCGAGCGCGCCTTGCCGACGTAGAGCAGCTCGTCGTCACCTTCGTAGAAGAGGTAGACGCCGGGGGAATCCGGCAGCTCGCGGCGCCGCCGCGCCAGCCGCTCCGCGCGAGAGGTGTCTTGGTCGCTTTCGCTCACTCGACCAAAGGGTAGGCTCCTGGCCAGTTGGCCAAAGTGACATGCCAGACATGGAGAGCGAGATGACGACCCAGACCATCAGTCCCCCCGAGCTGACCACGCTGCGAATCGAGATCGACGGCGAGATCGGCACCCTCACCCTCGATCGCGCCGACAGCTTCAACGCGATGAGCCCCGAGATGATCTTGGATCTGGGGACCGCCTTCGCCTGGTTCGCCGACCAGGCGCCGCTGCGGGCGCTGATCGTCACCGGCGCCGGCAAGGCGTTCTGCTCTGGCGGCGACATCAACAGCTTCAAAACCGGCGTCGAAGACGACGCGATCGACCTGCCCGCGCAGGTGCGGCGCGGGGCCGAGGCGCTGCACACGGCGATCATCGACCTGCGACGTATCCCCTATCCGGTGATCGCGGCGGTCAACGGCGCCGCAGCCGGAGCGGGCTTTTCGCTGGCGCTGGCCTGCGACATCCGGATCGCCTCCGAGAAGGCCTTCGTCGCCTGCGCCTACGGGCGGATCGGCGCCTCGCCCGACGGGGGCATGACCTACTTCCTGCCGCGCGTGGTCGGGCCTAGCCGGGCGCTGGAAATTCTGCTCGAAGACCCCAACATGACCGCTGCCGACGCGCTCGAAGAGGGCCTGGTCTCGGAGGTCGTTGCTCCCGACGACCTGATGGAAACCGCCCGCGCAAAGGCCGCAAAGCTGGCCGCGAAGGCGCCTTTCTACGTGAAGATGGCGAAACGGCTCTGCAACCAGAGCATCGAGAACAGGCTCACCGAGCACCTGCAGCTGGAGCGGCACGGAATCGCCGACAGCATGGCGACCGAGGACCTGCGCGAAGGCGCGATCGCGTTCTTCAGCGGCGAGAAGCCCGAGTTCAAGGGCCGCTGAACCGCGCCGCGCCAGCGGCCGTATCCGAGCCAGACAGCTTTAGAACCGTCTAAGGTCTCTCCCTGAGCATTCCCCCAGGAAAGGATCCAGTCCGATGAAGAAGCTCGCCGCGCTGCTCCTACTCGCACTCGCTTCCGCTGCCCTCGTCGCCTGTGGAAGCAGCAACTCGACCACCACCACCTCGACCTCCAGCGGCGGCGAAGCAAACGCCGGCGCCGCGGCCGAAGGCGGCAAGGAAGCCGGGGGAAGCGAAGGCGGCGGCTCGACCGTCAAATTCGAAGCCGACCCGAATGGCGAACTCGCCTACACCACCACCGAAGCCGAAGCCAAAGCCGGCAAGGTGACGATCGACTTCAACAATCCCCAGGGGCTGACCCACGACGTGGCGATCGAAGACTCAAGCGGCAAAGAAGTCGGCAAAACCGCCCTGATCGCCAGCGAAGAAACGTCGACCGCGGTGAACCTGAAACCAGGCACCTACACCTTCTACTGCTCGGTGCCGGGCCACCGCGAAGCGGGCATGGAAGGCACGCTCACCGTCAAATAGCTGAGCTGCGCCTGGGGCGCCCGTCAATCGGCGGGCGCCGCCCCATAGCCACGCCTGGGCTGAGCCCCGGCTCGGCCCCGGGGGCGACGCCTCGGGGCCTAACGCACTTGGAACGCACCCGAGCGGAGATAGGCCGCCAGGAGTGCGAGGGCGTGCGCGGTTGGAGCGTGCAGCGGCTCGAGCAACGCATCCATGTCTACGAACCTCGCCTCAGCCGACTCTTGCTGGTCAGGACGGGGGTCTCCTTTCCAGGCCCTTGCCAGGAAGCAAAGAGCGAAGCAGTGCGTGACATCGCCGTTGGGGTAATGGATCGTGTGCTCCTCGGCCTCAGAGAGGCAGCCGAACGGGATCAGGTCACGCTCCAAGACCTTGATCCCGGTCTCCTCGGCCAGCTCCTCTATCGCCGTTCGGGCAAAGCTCCCGCCCGGCTCCGCAGCGCCCGCGGGCAAGCACCAAGACCTGTCATCGATCCGCTTGGTCAGCAGGACGCGCTGATCGGCTTGCTGTACGGCGACCATCGCCCCGGGCATTAGGACGAGGTCGTGCCCTACGGTCTGTCGGAGTCGCCAGAGATAGGAGTCTCGAAAGGCAATGCGCGGAAGCGTAGTTGCATCCATGCGCGTCGCCTTCCGAGGCAATCACAGATCGACTCGACGGCGCATAGCTCAGCACTCGCCTGCAAGGATCGCGCTGCATGAACTCGCTGGAAGCGATCGAGCTTTTCGGCGACCTTGTGCGCATCGAACCGCTGCGCATCGAGTACGCCTCTGGCCTGCTGGCAGCCGCCGACGCCGAAGAGATCTTCGCCTGGCTCCCTTACCCCCGCCCGGCCGATCTCGATCAGGCACGCGCTTGGATCGAGGATGCGCTTGCCGACCGAGGGGCGAATCGCCGTCTACCGTTGGCGATCCTCGCCACGGACGACGGCTCAGTCATCGGCTCGACTTCCTATTGGGATTTCGACGCCAGCAATGCTCACGTGGAGATCGGCTCGACCTGGCTCAGTCGATCCCGATGGCGAACCGGATGCAACGCGGAGGCCAAGCTCCTGCTCCTGACACATGCCTTCGAGACTCTGGGGCTTGAGCGTGTCGCCTTCCGAACCGACATCCGCAATGAGCAGTCACAGCGCGCCATTGAGAGGCTGGGGGCGATCAAGGAGGGTGTACACCGCCATGAGATGCGGCGGCGGGACGGCAGTTGGCGGGACAGCGTCCACTACTCGATCTTGCGAGCCGAGTGGCCGAGTACCAAAGGACAGCTCTCCAAGCGACTCGATGCAGCGGCCTAGCCGTTGTCTTGGGCGAAGCCCTTTTTCAACGTCTCCGTCGGGACTGAAGCCTCAGGCCGCAGCGAGCTTCGGGACGGGCGCAACCTCGCGCTCGGGCTCCTCGTCGGGTACCTGGCGCTCGATGCCAATCAGCAGCTCCTCGTCCAGCACGGCGAGGATACGCTTGAGCACCGGGATCGTCGGGATGTGGTCGCCGCCCTCGACTTTCGAGATGAAGGAGTGGGACGTTTCGGCCCGCTCGGCAACCTCCTGTTGAGGGTGAGGCGTAGGTCAGGTTCCTCGACCCCTCCACTACCGAGTGGGTCTAGCGGCAAGGACGCCGGGGCTCACTTTTCGACTTCGTAGGTGAAGTTGTATTCGGTTTCTTCGGGGTTGCGGGCGTGCAGCACCATCTGCCCGCGCGCGTCTTCATATTCGTCGGTGCCGCCGGTGATCGCCAGGGTTGAGTCCCGGCCGTCGTAGAACGGGCCCTCGACGGTCATCTGTCCGCCGGACAGGGAGACGGTCCAGATGCACTCCCAGGCCTTACCGGCCGCGGTGCGCACGCACTGCCCATTGTCCGATCCGACCTGCTTTTCGTTTGAGGAGTTGAAGACGGGGTTGGCGAACGTGAGCACGTCGCCGACCGAGTCCTTCTCGCTCGCCGGACCGATGTGGCGGACCGTGTCGGTTTCAGCGTGCTCGATCAGCTTGATGGTTTCCGAATCGGAGCCACCGCCACAGGCGGTGAGCAGGCCAGCGACGCACACTGCCGCGATCGGGACGAGATGGTGAGCCTTCATTTTCTCCCCCTCGGTCGAGTTGTGCGGGCGGAATCGAGTCTCCCCTGCGCCATCAGACCGAGTCAACGGCCGCCAAGGCCAACCACCTCGCGAGGGGTGGCCGAATCGGCGCATCACAGCCCACCCAGTGGCAGTGGACTGAGGTTCAGCCGGCCGGCGAAGCGTCTGCTGGCTGTCCTGGGAACGCAAGCCTCTTGACTATCGCGTCGCGCCAGAGCGGCTCGCATCGCCGGATGGAGGCGCCAGGCCGGCCTTCGCTGACTTTCGCGTTCCACGGCAACGCGACAATCCCCTCCGGGCTGGTGCGCAAGATCCTCATCAGGGACGTCGGACCTGCCGTTCAGGTGCTCCTCGACGTAGTCGTCGATCTTGGCCGCACGCTTGGCCGGCAGCCCGTCGATGAATCGGCCAACCCGGTTCGACGCCGCGCTTGTCGCGGTAGTAGATAGCTGTTGTCTGCGCCACTCGCATGGCAGGCGATTCGGCGGCTCTCTGGTGGGTCGTTAGCCGACCGGCGCCATCACGCGCGTCACCGAGTCGCCCACAAAACACGGCTTCTCGTTGCCCTCGACCTCTAGCGTGAAGCGGGTCACGACCTGCCACCAGCCGTCGCCCTTCTCGTCGACTGAGACGACCTCGGCGCGGCCACGGACTTTGGAATCCACGGGGACCGGGACCGGGAAGCGGATCTTGTTCCAGCCGTAGTTGACGCCGAGGGCGAAGCCGGTGGAGGAGATCAGCTCTTTGCGAAAGCCGTCTACCAAAGACAGGGTGAGGTTGCCGTGGGCGATCGTCGTGCCGAAGGGGCTCTCGCTCTTCGCCTTCTCGACGTCGACGTGAATCCACTGATCGTCGCCTGAGAGCTCGGCGAAGGCGTCGATGTCGGCCTGGGTGACGGTGCGCCACTCGCTCGGCCCGATCTCCTGTCCGAGCAGCGACTGCATTCCCTCGACGCCCTGTACCTCGATGGTTGCCATCGCCGCAGTCTATAAGCGCTGAGCGTCCGGGGGGAACGGCACAGTATCGCCGTGAAGCTCGTTTACCCCGAAGCCGGCAGCCTCCACGTGGGCGTCGTCTACGTGCCGGCGGCCAAGTTGAGTGCGGGAAACTTGTCGATCGGGCTCGAGCAGGGCGTCTGGGGCTTCAGCAGCGAGGCGATGGAACGCTCGAATTACGTTCAGGACTTCCGCCTGCTGCGAGAGGGCGACATGGTCTTCCTCGGCCACCGAGGTCCCAGCCCCCGGGTCAAGCCGGGAGAATGGGCCGGCAAGAGAGTAGGTGTGGGGCACCTTGGTCTGATCACCGGGGTGACGGAGGAGGGGACCGGCGAGGTATGGCCAGACGGCCTCTATCCCTTCCGTCTGCATATTGACTTCCTGGTCGAACGTAACGATTTCAGCGCCGCCGACGTCGGTGAGGAGGTGATGGAGGCGCTGCGGCGTTCGGCGAACCAGCAGGGCCGGGTCGTGGTCTTACCCCTCGGCGGCCTTCTCCTGGCAGGAGGGACCGGCGGCGTCGCCGAGCCGCTCAGCCTGGATGGCCCGCTCGAGAAGCTCGTGGCGAGAACCCAGCGGCAAGAGCAGGCGAGGTTGCGCAAGCAGCGGCTCGGCTCGGCCCAATCCGCGCCATGCGATCTCTGCGGGCGGAGCTTCCCGGTTCGATACCTGAGGATGGCGCACATCAAAAAACGATCGCTGTGCACCGATGAGGAGAAACTTGATCCAAACATCGTGATGACGGCGTGCGTCGAGTGCGATGCGCTCTTCGAGGCCAAGGAGTTCATAGTCGACGGCGACGGCGCCATCAAAGGGGTCGGCGCCACCGATGTGACGACCGACCTGCGATCTCTCCTTGCCACCCTCGCCGGTCGCAAGTGCGGCGCTTTCTCGACCGCCACCAGGAAGTACTTCGAGTTTCACCGTACGAGCTGAGGCGGTTCAGGCAACCAGTCGCACTTCGAAGGTCGGCGCGACGAGGGCGCCGGCGCCGCCTAGCAGGGCGAGGATTCGGCTGACGTAGGCGGTGGTCTCCGGAATTGCCGGCACGCAGTGGCAGGCTTCGACCGGAGCAGGGCCCGCGTTGTAGGCAGCCAGGGCAAGCTGCGGGGAGCCGAGCTGGCGGATCAGGTCGGCCATCAGATGCGCCTGGGCGTCCATCGCCGCGGTCGGGTCGAAGGGATCGTGGAGACCATAGGCGGCAGCGGTCGAGGGGATGAACTGGGCTATGCCCTGGGCGCCGGCCGGAGAGACCGCATACGGGTTGAAGTTCGACTCGGCCATCAGCTGCGCGGCAAGAAGAGCGGCGGAGACGTTCCAGTGGGTGGCAGCGCGTAGCAGCGGCGCTCGGTACCGAGCCGGGACGAAGGAGGGAAGGCCAGCGGTTCCCGCAAGCGCGCCGTCTCCTCCCCCTCCTCCGACCGCTCCCGTCGCTCCGATGGCGTTGCCAGCCTCCGAGCAGGGCGCCGGTGGCCGGTCGTAGCCGTAGTGCCATGCCTCCCACGAGTAGCGCTGGACGAAGCCGAAGCGGGTGGCGTTTGCCTCCAACCAGCCATAGGCGGATTCCGGCCCGAGGTCGAGCTCGGTTGCGCAGCGGTGCAGTGAGTGGCCCGGTGGGGCGACCCAGGTCGGGTCGGGATGGGCGGCGAAGAGCGCCGCCTGTTCGGCGTCGGAGCGGAAGCCGGAGTTGACGACCAGCGACAGGCCAGCACGCAACGCGGCGGCGGCCATGCGGTCGAAGGCGGCAGCGACATCGGGCCGCATCCCCTCCCCCGTTCGGTAGACGAGTTGGCCGCTGTAGCCGCCACCGCTGGCCATGGACGGCGTCGAGCCACCGTTCGTCGCCGGCGCCGCGGCTTCGGCGACAGCAGAGGCGTCGACGCGGTGCGCATCGACACTGCCGGTGACCACGGCCTTGACCCGTACCGGGGCGAAGGAGACCTCATCCGGGAAGGAGACCCGCAGCCGTGCTGCCGAGACTTCGTTCGCCTTCGCGACGTCGGTCGCCGCCTTCCGCGCCCGCGACAGGTAGGCGGCCTTCTCCATATGCGCCAGGTTCGGCAGCCCGTTCGGCAGCGTCGGCGGGGCCAGGAGCCGCGGCAGGTCGTCGCGCATCGACCGCGCCGCCGAGATCGCCGCCAGGTCGGCCGCCCGCTGCGCCCTTCCCTTGCCGGTCACCGCGCCGGCGATCGCGACCAAAGCCAGCGCCGCCGCGATCAGCGCGAAGGCGCCCCCGAGCGCCAGCAGCAACGCCTGCCCGTCCTCTCTGTGAACCCCCATGGACCGACCCTGCCGAGCGCAGACGCGCGTGTGGCGCGCTCAAGCGAAAAGATGTGGAATCGAACCCGCACGGATTTGTGTCCGTAGGACGGGCGAGCCTGAATTCGACACGAGGAGCGTCATGCCGCAATCCCGAACGAGTCACCGCCGAGTCCCGCTGAACCGCGCGATCCTCCCGATCGTCGCCATCCTGGCCGCCGCGGGCCTCTTCACCTCCCTCGCGGCCGCGCAAACGACGAAGCGCGTCGTCAAGGAGGCGCAGAGCCAGGCGCTCGGCAAGACGGTCCTGACCGCCAACAACGGTCTCACCCTCTACACGCTGAGCGCCGAGAAGCACGGCACCTTCATCTGCAAGGGCTCCTGCCTCAAGGACTGGCACCCGCTGGTCGTTGCCAAGGGCGTGAAGCCGACCGGTCCGGTCCCGCTCGGCACCGTCAAGCGCCCCGACAACGGACTGCGCCAGGTGACCTTCGAAGGCCGACCGCTCTACACCTTCGACGAAGACAAGAAGAAGGGCGATGCCAACGGCGAGGGGTTCAAGGACGTCGGCACCTGGCACGCAGCTACCCCCTGAGCGGATCGCCGCGCCGGCGAGTCAGAAGCGACGCGCAGCGTCTCCCAGCAAGCGCTCGACCACTCGAGGGGGAAGCCCACCGTCTGGCAGCGCCCCGAACAGGGCGCGCCGCGCCGCGAGCCAGCCGAGCGGTTGCTTGAGCACGGCGACCCGCAGTCCGTGCCCGATCAGGGCGCCTGCCGCCAGCGCAGTCAGCGCGCCGTCGTCGGCCAGGTCGGCGCGCAGCAGCGCACCGGTCGCCCCGATGCGTGACTCATCGAGCGTTTGCTGAAGCAGACTCGGCGGCAGATTGACGACGGCAACCGCGCCGCGGACAGTCGGCAGGGCAGCGGCAATGCCGTCGAGACCACTCCGCTCGGGGGGCAGGGTGAGCTGGCAGAGCTGCCCACGTGAGGCGATGCCCGCCTCGGGCAGATGGACGGCCAGACGCTCCTCCAGCTCGCGCGCGGCCGTCGTCGCAATCAGCGCCGGGCGCGGCGCCCGGCCACCCGTCAGGTCGATCAGCAGACCAGCCCGATCCACCTCGGAGCCGGCGCAGGCGAGCGCTGCGGCAGCGGCTTGGGAACCCGTCGCGACGCCGGCCTTTGTGGCCAGGATCACCGCCCCCTCCCGATCGCGATCGCGCACGTAGCCACTCGCGCCGGCCTTGGCCTTGGTCACTTCGGCCTCGCGGCGGAGGATGTGACTGCGAGCCGTTCGGCGACTGCGGGGAGCGGCGAAGGCGGCCGCAGGCGCACGGTGACACGTCCGCCCCGGACCGAGACGTCGACGTCATCCTCCGCCCAGCCCGGCAGCGCGTCGCGTGCGGCCGCTACCGCAGGCCGCCCCGAAGCCAGGGCCAGGGCGCCCGCCTCAGCGGCGCCGTCGGCGAGGGTCAGTGCGTAGCCGGTAGCGAGCAGCTGCAGAGCAAGCAGGCCGGCCAGGAGCAGGACCGGAAGGGCAGCGACGAGCTCTACGGTCGACTGCCCCTCCTCTCTACCCATCTCGTTCCGCCAATCCAGCCTTTGCCCCGACCATCACCGTCGGCATGCCAGGTAAGAGCCGCGGGATCGCGACCCGGACGGACACGGCATCCCCGTCGCGCACCTCCGCTCCGGCTCGCATCATGGATGGCAGCGCCCGGCGCGCTGCCACTGCCGCGTCTCCCCCGACCAGCGCCGCCCGCGCTCCCGCCCGGGCCGCCACCCCCGCCGCCCACAGCGCCTGCCCGGCGAGCCCAATCTGTGCCGCCACCAGGACCGCCAGCAGCAGGAACGGGACCACGGCGACCATCTCGACCGACGCGGTCCCACCCTCCCTGCGAAAGCTGCTGGCGGCCTGGCGCGACACGTCCCGACCGTCCCAGGCCGGAACGCGCGTGTGGCGCGCTCAAGCGAAAAGTTCTGTAACGGCTTTGTGCCGTTTCAGTACGTGTTGGCCTCGGTCCAGACCCGCCAGATCGCAGCCACCGCTGCACCGAGGAGGAGGATCCAGACGAGCGTGCCACCGCCGCTGGAGAACAGCTCATCGCTGCCGGCAATCAGCAGCGCGATCATGCCCAGAGCGGCGTAGAGGATCGCCCGGCGGCCGTCGCTCAACGACGCCAGCGTCAGCTGGTTCTGGCGGCTCAGCACGAACATGGCCCAAGCGATCCCGGCCAAAAAGCCCATCGTGATCGCGGTCAAGATCGCATCTGCCGCATTGCCGCCGGCCGGGGCGAAGGCCACCACCAGGGCGAGCAGCATCACGATCGCGGCATTGCGCAGGGTCCGCACAGTAAAAGCTTAAGCGACGGGCCCTACGCGCCGGCGCCAAAAACCCAGGCGATGCCGTAGGCCGCCGCCCCGATCGCCGCGGCTGCCGGCAGAGTCAGCAGCCAGGCGGCGACGATGTTGCCCGCTACGCCCCAGCGCACCGCCGAGACCCGCTTCGCCGCGCCAGCGCCCATCACGCCGCCGCTGATCGCGTGCGTGGAGGAGATCGGGAAGCCTAGGAACGTCGCCGCCAAGATCGTCGCCGCGCCGGCGCCCTGGGCCGAGAAACCCTGTGCAGCGTCCATCTCGATGATCCGCCTTCCGCCCCCTCGCATCACGCGCAGGCCGCCGCTGTAGGTGCCGAGCGAGATCGCGACAGCCGACCCGACGATCGCCCAGAGCGGCGGGTCGGCGGCGGCGGCGAGGCTGCCGTTGGCGATCAGCGCCAGGGCGATCACGCCCATCGTCTTCTGCGCGTCGTTGGCGCCGTGGGCTAGCGCCAGCAGGCTTCCCGAGACGAGCTGGGCGCGGCGAAAGCTCCGCGTCACCGGTCCCGGCCGCCTCCTGCCGACCAGGCGGTAGATGACCGCAATCGCGCAGACCGCCAGCAGGAAGGCGGCGAGCGGCGCCAGCAGCGCCGGGATCAGCACCTTGTCGAGCACCCCGCTACCCAGCACCGCGTCCGTTCCAGCAGCGGCTATCGAGGCTCCCAGCAACCCGCCGATCAGCGCATGCGAGGAGCTGGACGGCAGCCGGAAGCGCCAGGTGGCCAGGTTCCAGGCGATCGCGCCGAGCAGGCCGGCGAAGACGACGCTGGGGGTGATCGACGCCGCATCGACTACGTCTTGCGCGATCGTGGCCGCCACGGCCATCGATATGAACGCCCCGGCGAAATTGAGCAGCGCCGCGGCCGCGATCGCCGCCTGCGGCGGCGCCGCCCGGGTCGAGACGGCGGTCGAGATCAGGTCGAAAGTGTCGTGAAAGCCGTTGCTGAAGGCAAAGCCGAGCGCCGCCGCGACGACCAGCACCATGGCGACATCGGAGCTCACGTCACGCGTTCTTGATGACGATGCCCTCGACGGTCTGGGCCGCGGTCTCGGTCGCGTCGATTGCGTTCTCGAGCACCGCGAACATGTCCTTCCAGCGGATCACCACCATCGGGTCGATTCCGTTCGAGAAGAGCGAGGCGACCGCGTCGCGGGAGATCCTGTCCCCCTCGTTCTCGAGTCGGTGGATCTCGATCCAGTAACGCTCCAGGTCCTTGAACCCGCGCAGGTTCTCCAGCCCGCGTGCGAGCTGCTCGCAGGCGCCCACCAGGACCTTGGTCAGCGCCTGCGCCTGCGCCATCGGCGCCTCGATCTGGTAGAGACCGAGGAAGTCCGCGGCCTCCTCGGTGTAATCGACGATGTCATCGATCTGGGTCGCGAGGCCGTAGATGTCCTCGCGGTCGATCGGCGTGACGAAGGTCGAGTTGAGCCGCTGGACGATGTCGTGGGTGATCCGGTCGCCCTCCTGCTCGGCCTTGAGGATCTCGCGGCCGAGGCCGCTGTCGTCGGGCCAGTTGCCCATCATCTGATCGAGCAGCAGCGCCGCCTGTAGCGTGTTCTGCCCGGCCTCGATGAAGAGCTCGAAGAAGACGCTGTCCCGGGGCAGAAATGAGAGGCGTGCCATCGCGGAATCCTAAGGGTCAGCCGGCCGCCGCCGCGAGCTGCTCTGCGGCACGGGCGCCATGGCGTCGGCGCAGCTCCTCCTGAACGCTGCGCCGCTCCCCCGCCGGCGCGACGAGGCGGGTCCAGACGCCATCGGCGCCGAGCTCCCAAGCGTTGGCGTTATCGGCGAAGCATCCCTCCAACACGTCGAGCAGCTCCGCCCGCAGGGCCTCGTCGTCGATCGGCGTCACCAGCTCGACCCGGCTGTCGAGGTTGCGTGGCATCAGGTCCGCCGAGCCGGTCAGGACCCGGGTCTCCCCGCCGCGCCGGAAAGCGTAGATCCGCGAGTGCTCGAGGAAGCGACCGACGATAGAGACGACACGGATGTTCTCGGAGACCCCCGGCACGCCCGGACGCAGGCAGCAGATCCCACGCACGTTGAGGTCGACCGGCACCCCCGCCCGCGAAGCCTCATACAGCGCCTGGATGCAGCCCGCGTCGACCAGCGCGTTCATCTTCAGCGCGATCCGCGCCTCCTCGCCAGCGCGGTGCGCAGCGACGGTCGCCTCGATCTCCTCGACGATGCGGTCGCGCATCGTGGTCGGCGAGACCAGCACCTTGCGGTACCCGGTCGGGCGGCCGTAGCCGGTGAGGAAGTTGAACATCTCGGCTACGTCGGCGCCGATCTCGGGGTCCGCCGTGAACAGCCCGAGGTCGGTGTAGAGGCGGGCGGTGGTCGGGTTGTAGTTACCGGTGCCGATGTGGACGTACTCGCGCACCTGGTCGCCCTCGCGGCGGGCGACCAGGATCGCCTTCACATGCGTCTTCAGCCCGGGGATGCCGTAGACGACGTGGACCCCCGCCTCCTCCATCGACTTCGCCCAGTGGATGTTCGCCTCCTCGTCGAAGCGAGCTTTCAGCTCGACCATGCAGACCGCCTGCTTGCCGCGTTCCGACGCGCGGATCAGAGCCGGCACCAGGGGCGAATCGTCGCTGGTCCTGTACACCGTCTGCTTGATCGCCAGCACGTCGGGATCGGCGACCGCCTGCACGACGAAGCGCTCGACCGAGCTGGCGAAAGAGTCGTAGGGGTGATGGACGAGGATGTCTCCCCCCCGAATCGCGGCGAACATGTCGACCGGGTCGCCGTCCTCCCCCTGCAAGCGCGGCTGGGTGACCGGCGACCAAGGCTCGTAACGGAGCTCTGGGTGGCTGCCGGAGGCGTCGACCACGTCGCCGAGGTCGGCAAGGTCGATCAGCCCGTCGACGTCGTAGACCTCGCGGTCTTCGAGCCGCAGCGCGTCGATCAGCTGGCCGCGCAGCTTCGAGTTCATCCCGGCCGCCACCTCGAGGCGCACAACCTCGCCGAAGCGGCGACGGCGCAGCTCGTCCTGGACTGCCTGCAGCAGGTCATCGGCCTCGTCGCTGATCGTGAAGTCGGCGTCGCGGGTAACCCGGAAGTAGCCGTGGTCGACGACCTCGGCGCCGGGGAAGAGCGCGTCGAGGTTCGCCGCGATCGCCTCCTCCAATGGCACGAACACCTCGTTGCGCTCGCCCACCCGCAAGAAGCGCCCGAGCAGCTCCTTCGGGACCTTGACGCGAGCGATGATCTCGGTGCCGCTGTCGGGGTCGCGCAGCAGCACACCGAGGCTGAGCGAGAGGTTGGAGATGTAGGGGAAGGGCCGGCCGAGCCCGACCACGAGCGGGGTCAACGCCGGGAAGACCTGCTCGTGGAAGCGGGCGTCGATTTCGCGCCGCTCGCTCTCACTCGCCGTCTCCAGCGAGACGATGCGGACCCCATGCTCCTCCAGGGCCGGCCGCAGCGTGCCGTTGAAGCAGCTGTGGAGGCGGGTGTCCAGCTCCAGCACCCGCGGCTGGATCGCGTCGATCTGCTCCCTGGAGGCGAGCCCGTCGGGGCCGCGGGCGTCGATTCCGGCATCGAGCTGATCGAAGAGACCGGCGACCCGGACCATGAAGAACTCGTCCAGGTTGGAGGCGTAGATCGCGCAGAACCTGACCCGCTCCAGCAGCGGCACCTCGGGGTCCTCGGCCAGTTCGAGGACACGCTGGTTGAAGTCGAGCCAGGAGAGCTCGCGGTTGAAATAGAGGGCCGGATCGTCGATCGGCCAATCGTACTGCCGCACCCGCGCCCTCAGGCGGCTCGGGAAGGAGCTTGCCGGGTCGCCGCGAGATCGGCGAGCGTCCGTCGGTAGCCGCTCGCGAGCTGCTCCAGGGCCCGCTCCCAGCTGCGTGAGCGGGCAGCGCCGATCGCCGCCTCGCCGAGACGCTGTCGCAGCGCCGGAGAGGAGGCGAGCTGCAGCACCGCCCCGGCGAGGTGATCGGCGTCGGGGCGGCAGAGGAGGGCAGAGGCGATCTCGTTTTCGTGAAGGTATGCGGCGCAGGCCTCTACGTCGCCGGCGTTCGCCTGCAGCCACTCGTGGTCTCCGGGATCGATCCCGAAACAGAGGACGTGCACCGCCTGTGCCTCGCCGGCGAAGCGGGCGGTCAGCTCCTCGGAGACGAAGCAGTCGGGACGGTCGGCCAACTCCAGGCAACCGTCGATCGTGTCGTGGTCGGTGATCGTGACGAAGTCCATCCCACGTCGCTTCGCCAGCTCGTAGACCTCGTGCGGCGGGGTCGCGCACTCGGGCAGCCCGAGCGAGCGCTGGACCCCGAGCCGGGAGAGCTGCGAGGCGGTGGAATGGCAATGCAGATCAACTCGGGAAGTCATCGGAGCCTTCCTCTCTCTATCCGTCAGGTCATCACCAGATTCGTCCCTGAGCAGGGAAAAAGTGTGAACGAGCGGGGAAACCCCCGTGAACATCTCGTAAACCCGCCGATGGGCCTAAAACGGGACTTATAGGCCCGTTTTAGGCCCATCGGCCATGAGACCCCGTTCGAGCGCTGCCCAGGTTTCCTTCTCGACCTCGTCGCGCCAGAGCTCGCTGAACTGGCGAAAGAGCAGCTCGCGGCGGGTGCGCAGGAGGGCCCGCAGCGACTCGATGCCCCAGGCGCGCGGCAGCATCACGTCGCAGTCGTGGATGTCGCCGAGCACTCCCTGCAATCGTTTGGCGGCCTCGCGGGCCACCTTCGCCTCCAGCCCGAAGCAAGGCTCGGTGATTTCCAGGACGTACCGCAATCGCTTGGCGGCGATCCGCATGTCGTGCTGGGCTGTCGATGCCAAGGGCTCGAGCGCGGCCGGGGCGAGCGTGCGCAGCTCATCCAGCCTCGTGCGAACGATCCGCACCGCGTTGGGACCCAGCGGCGCCGCTGGGTCGAGGCCTTTCACCTTGCGTGGCTTCACGCCCCAGCCACCTTCACCAGCTTGTAGAGACGGCGCCGAAGCTTCTTCAAACGCTTGGGGGCCACGTAGGGGGTCAGCCGATCATTCGCCTCTCGCTGTTCGGTGCGCAGCCGCTCGATCAGGGTCGCCACCGCCGCCCGGTCGCCTTCTGGCGCCTCCCCTACGAAGCCCTCGAGGAACTCGATTGCGACATCACGGTCGCGGCGCTCTCCGAGCGCGTCGGCAAGCGCCTTGACCCGCTTCAGCGCCTTGCGATGTCGCTTCCTCGGAAAGCATGGCTCGAAGACCTCGAGCGCGGCGCGTAGTCGCCGCGTTGCAACGCGCATATCGTGCAGCCGCTCGATGTCGGCCACGTCGAGGACGCCGGCGGAATACTCGATGACCTCTGCCACGCGGACCTCTACCACCTTCGCCGCGGCACGCGCGAACGGCTCCTCGCAATCGAAACCGGGTACCTCGAGCGCACGAGCCACGCCTGCAGGCTAACCACCCGGGGACGCGAACCGGGCTCTTAGGCAGCGAGGCGGACCGGCGAGGAGCCGTTGGCGTTGCCGTTGAGCTGATCGAGGATGACTCCCTCCCGCAGTCCGCCCTTGCCGATCTGCAACGGCTGGCCGAGCAGCTCGGAGAGCTTCTCCAGCAGCAGCACGCCGGTGGCCAGGATGCGCACTCGTTCCGGGTCCAGCTCGAAGCGGCGCGCCACGTCAGCGGCGGGATCGCCGCATAGCACCCGGACCCCCCGCTCCAGCGTCTCGTACTCGAGCACCGCGCCGACCAGGCGGCGCAGCGAGGTGGCGCTGCCGCCGACCGCGACAGCCTGCGCCGGCTGCTCCACCTGCACCCCGGAGAAGATGTCCTCGATCCGGTCGCGGATCTTGCGGATCTCCGCCGCGGAGGGCGGGTCGGAGGCGATCAGCTCGTCCGCAAGCACACCGGAGCCGACCCGCCAGGAGCGGACTTCCTGCACACCACCGGGCACCGTGCCGAGGATGACCTCGGTCGAACCACCGCCGACGTCGACGACGCCGACCCGGCCCTCGACCGGGTGGCCGAGGGTCTTGGTGGCGCCGATGAAGGAGAGCCGCCCCTCCTCCTCGTCGCTGAGGATCTCGACCGGCACGCCGGACTCCTCGCCGATCGCCAGCGCCACGGCCTCACCATTGCTCGCCTCGCGAATCGCGGCCGTGGCGACAGAGCGGATCGTCTCGGCGCCGAGCTCACGGGCAAGGCGAACCTGCGTTGCGACCACCTCGGCCACTTCGCGAGCTTTCGCGGTCGGAATCTCCCCGTCGGCATCCACAGCTTTGTTGATCCGCGTATAGGCCCGCTGCTCCATCACCTTCTTCAACTGCCCATCGACAGGCTCCGCCACGAGCACGCGCGTCGTATTCGAACCGATATCTATGGCGGCGCAGAGCATCCCGGACCTCTTCTCAGCATGTTCCCAGACAGCTCGGATCTCAACCGCGGGCTGAGCAAGCTCGAGGCGGGTGGTTCTCCTGGAGGTGCCTCGCGAAGCGGCTCCGCAGAGTGACTCCAGCCGCGAAGCGGTCCAACATAGTGAGCGAAGCGAACATAGGCACATCCGGGAGAACCACCGCCTCGCCCTTACCCGTTCGGATGCGAAGCGTCCTCGAACTCTCTGAAGAGTCCCGTGACGACAAAGGCGACCTGCTCGCCGATGTCGACCGCGTTGTCGCCGATCCGCTCGATCGCCCGTGCGGCGAGCAGCATCGTCATCGCCCACTCGCGACAGTCAGGATCGTCGCCTATCTCCAGCGCCAGGCGGAAGCACTCGCGATTGAGATTGTCGACCAGGTCGTCCTGGCGGACCAGGTCGCGCGCCATCTCGACGTTGCGATCCTCGAACGCCCGCTTTGACTGGCTGATCAGGGTTCGGGTCTGCCGGCCCATGGTCAGGATCAGCTTCACCATCTCCTCGTCGGCCGGCGGCTCGTTGCCGGTCAGCGGGATCATCTTGCAGATGTTCACGCACTGGTCGCCCATCCGCTCGACGTTCTTCAGCACGTGCAGCAGCGCCGAGATCAGGCGCAGGTCGGTCGCCACCGGCGACTGGGTGGCGAGCAGCGTGATCAGGCTCTGGTGCACCTCGAGGTAGCGGCCGTCGATGCGGTCGTCGTCGGCGATCACCAGCTGCGCCAGCTCGACGTCCTGGTGCTGAATCGCCTCCAGGGTGCGATCCAGGGAGCTGTTGACGAGATCGAGGCCGCCCAAGCCACTCGCCTCGAGACGTTCCAGCTCCTCCTGGTACTGACTGCGCGTCTCCAAAGCCATCAGCCGAACTTCCCGGTCACGTACTGCTCGGTGCGATCGTCGTTGGGCTTGGTGAAGATCTCGTCGGTGGGTCCGACCTCGACCAGCTCGCCGTCGAGCATGAAGACGGTCGTGTCGGCGACGCGAGCCGCCTGCTGCATGTTATGGGTGACGATGACGATCGTCACCCGCTCCTTCAGCTCGCCGATCAGCTCCTCGATCCTCAGCGTCGCCATCGGGTCGAGCGCCGAGCAGGGCTCGTCCATCAGCAGCACCTCGGGGTCGACAGCAAGGGCCCGGGCGATGCAGAGGCGCTGCTGCTGACCCCCCGAAAGCCCGACACCGGGGCCCTTGAGCCGGTCCTTGACCTCATCCCAGAGGCCGGCCCCGATCAGGGCTTGGTGGCCCCGTTCCTCCAGCTCGCCGCGCGAAGCGCCGGTCAGGCGCAGCCCGGCAGTGACGTTGTCGATCACCGACATCGTCGGGAACGGGTTCGGCTTCTGGAAGACCATCCCGACCGAGCGCCGCACCGCGACGATGTCGATTCGGGGGTCGTAGAGGTCGAGCCCGTCGAGCAGGACCCTGCCCTCGCTTCGCGCTCCGGCGATCTCCTCGTGCATGCGGTTGATGCAGCGCACCATCGTCGACTTGCCGCAGCCGGAGGGGCCGATGATCGCCGTCACCTTGGCCGAGTCGAAGCCGAGGCTGACGTTGCGAACCGCGTGGTTCGATCCATAGTAGGCGTTGAGGCCCTGCAGCTCGACGTTGCCGATCTCGCGGCTTCGCTTCGCCGGCGTCGTCGCGGATTCGCCGGCGATCGAGATCGTCGAGCGCGGCAGGCCGGCGCCAGCCTCGGGGCTTGCCTGCGGTTCTGGATTCTGCTCGGTCATGGCTAGAGTCTCTGCGGGGTCTCTGCTGTCCATCCTAGGACTCCTCGTCGGGTGGCCGGTCGGACTTGGGGTCAGGCTCCCATGCGCTTGCGGGAACGAGCGTAGAAGGCGCGGGCGATGATGTTGAGGACGAGCACGAAGACGATCAAGATCAGCGCCGCGGCCCAGGCTTGAGTGTGCGCCTCGGGGCTGGGCGACTCGGAGGACTGGAAGATGAAGATCGGGATCGAGGCCAGCGCTTCGCCCGGTTCGGTGAGCAGGCCCTGGCCGAAGATCGAGCAGGTCAGGATCAGCGGCGCCGTCTCCCCCGCCACCCGCGCCACCGCGAGCAGGGAGCCGGTCAGCAGGCCGCCGGCCGCGGTCGGCAGGGTGACGCGCAGGAGGGTGCGCCAGCGTGCGATGCCCAGCGCGTAGGCAGCCTCCTTGAGGGCGCCGGGAACGAGGGCCAGCACCTCCTGCGCGGTGCGGGCGACGATCGGCAGCATGATGATCGCCAGCGCCACCGAGCCGGCGAAGCCGCTCTGCCGGTTCCCGGCGACCATCAAGCCGTAGACGAAGATCCCGGTGATGATCGTCGGCACCCCGTTGAGCAGGTCGAGGACGAAGCGAATGGCGTGGCCGATCCGGTCGGGGGCGAACTCGGTGGTGTAGATCGCGACCAGCATCCCCACCGGGATCGCCATCAGGGCGGCAATCCCGACAATGATCCCGGTGCCGACGATCGCGTTGGAGATACCACCGGTGGTATCTCCGAACAGGCCCATCGGAGTGGTGAGGAAATGGATGCTGAGCGCCCCGATCCCCTTCGAGAGCACCGAGCCGACCACGATCAGCAGCACCGCGACCGCGAGCAGAGCGGCGATCGTCGAGGAGAGGCTGACAAGCTTGCTGACGCGGTTTCGCCGCTTCAGGTTGCCACGATCGAGCAGCAGCGCGTGGCTCTCAGCGCCGTTCACAGTGCCCCCGCCTCAGTCACGGTCATATCGGTGTCCTTCAGTGTTCCCCGCTGGACGATCAGGCGGGCAACGACGTTGACGATCACCGCGAAGACCAGCAGGATCAGGCCGAGGTAGGCCAGCGACGGCTTCTGCAGAGCTCCCGGCGCCCCCTGGAACTGCGCTGCGATCTGGGCCGCCATCGTGCTGCCGGTGTGGAAGAGGGAGACGTTGATCCCGGTCGCGCCACCGATCACCTGCGCTACCGCGATCGCCTCCCCGATCGCCCGGCCGAGGCCGAGGATCGTCGCGCCTACGATTCCAGCGCGGGAGTAGGGCAGCACCACCTGCCTGATCATCTCCCAGCGGGTCGCGCCGAGCGCGTAGGAGCCCTCCTTGAGATCGCCGGGGACAGTCTCGAAGACCTCGCGGGTGACGCTGGTGATGATCGGCGTGGTCATGATCGTCAGGATCAAGGCTGCGGTCAGGTAGCCGAAGGCCGAGGGATCGCCGCTGAAGATCGGCAGGAAGCCGAGCACGCTGTTCAGCGCCGGCTCGATCGTGTCGTGCATGAACGGCCCGAGGACGAGGATCCCCCAGAGGCCGAGGATCACGCTGGGGATCGCCGCCAGCATGTCGACCAGCGTCGCCACCGGGCGCCGCACCCGGCTCGGCGCCAGCTCGGTCAGGTAGATCGAGATCGCGATCGAGAGCGGCGCCGCGAACAGCAGCGCGATCGCCGAGGTGACCGCGGTCCCGTAGATGAACGGGGCGGCGCCGTAGCGTTCGGTTACCGGGTTCCAGTCGTTGGTGGTGACGAAGCCGACGCCGAACTTCGTGATCGCCGGCCAGGCGAGGTGGACCACCTCGTAGGCGATCCCCGCGATGACAGCTACGGCGAGCGCTGCTGCAAGGCCGGAGAGGCCTCGCAGCAGCGGGTCGCCGATTCGATCGGTGAGGTTGCGCCGGACCCGCAGGACGGGATCGCTGAGGGCTCCGGCCTCCACCTAACCGCCGATCTTGGCGATCGCTTTCTTGTCGGCGGCGACGACCTGCTTCGGCAGCGGCGCGAAGTCGAGATCGGGGCCGTATTCCTGGCCGGGCCCGATCGCGTAGGTGATGAACTTCTTCAGCGCTTCGGCCTTTTCGCTTTCGAGCGGCACGATCACGTAGGTGTAGGTCGAGATCGGATACGCATTCTTGGCCGAGGCCGGCAGGTCGGCGAGCGAGATTTCATTGTTCGGCCCGATCTTGGTCACCGCCTTGGCGGCCGCTTCGACGCTTTTCACGCCCGGCTTGGGGAACTTCGCGGCCAGGTTCTCGACCAGCGGCATGCTGAGTTCGTTGGACAGGGCGTAGGCGAGGCCGACGTAGCCGATCGCCCCATCGGTCTGCGAGATCGCCGCCGCGACCCCATCGTTCTTTTCGGCGCCGACGCCGGTCGGGAACTTGACCGTCGTCGAGGTGCCCACCTGCGCTTTGAACTCGGGGCTGACCGTCGAGAGGTAGTTGGTGAAGGCGTAGGTATCGCCACTGCCGTCGCTGCGATAGACCGGCGTGATCTTCGTGCTGGGCAGGCTGACGCCCGGATTGAGCTGGGCGATCACCGGGTCGTCCCATTGGGTGATCGTGCCGAGGTAGATGCGGGAGAGGATTTCGCCGTCCAGTTTCAGATTGCTGGGCGCGCCACTGACGTTGTAAGCCGGCACGGTCCCGCTCAGCGCCCACGGAATCTGCTCGACTCCGTTGGCTTCTTCGAGCTGTTCCGGCGTCAGCGGCGCGTCGGAGGCGCCGAAGTCGACCGAGCGCGAGATGATTTGGTCAATCCCGCCACCGCTGCCGATCGCGCCGTAGGTGACCGTTTCTTCGCTCCTGCTGGCGTAATCGGACTGCCATTTGGACATCAGCGGGGCGACCAGCGTGCTGCCGGCGCCGACCAATGGCGAGTTGGACGAGCCACTGCCGCTGTCCGAGGACGAGCTGCCGCAGGCGATGACGCCGATGCTGAGAGCCAGCGCCACCCCGACGATGAGAAGTCTCCTAGTCACGCGTTTCTCCTTGGTTCGAGGGGGATACGAGGCCACACTCTCAGCGGCCCGCTGAGAGCTTGTTGCCTACATGTATCGAGGATGTGAAAAACATGTAAAGGCAACGGGGGCAGGTCAGGCGGCCGTGAAGGCGTCCTGAACCGGCGCCGAATCGATATCCGGCCGGCGCTCCTGGGGCGCGATGACAGCCCCGTCGGCGGACTCCGGGTCAAAGCGGTAGCCGACACCGAAGTGGGTGTGGATGTAGCTCCAGCCCGGTGAGATCTTCTCCAGCTTCTGGCGCAGCTTGCGGATGAAGACATCGACCGATCGATCTCCGTGCGCCATCGCGTAACCCCAGACGCGCTGGTAGATAGCCTCGCGCTCGAGCACCTGCCCGCGCGAGTCAGCGAGCAGCTGCAGCAGCTCGAACTCGCGCCTGGTCAGATCGAGGCTGACTTCGCCGACGAACGCCTGGAAGCGGTCGGAGCGAATCTCCAGCTCGCCGGCGACCACCGGACCGGCCTCGACCTGCGGGCGGGCGCGGCGGCGGCGGCGGGAGACTGCTTCGAGGCGGGCAATCGCCTCTTCGGGGTGACAGGGCTTGGTGATCCAGTCGTCGATGCCGAGGCGCAGGCCGCGGACGCGCTGTGCCACCGTCGAGCGACTGGTGCAGACGACCACACCGAGGTCGGGGAGCATCCCGCAGACCCGCTCCAGGTAAGCCCACGCGTCTTCACCGAGGACGGCCGGATTGACCAGCAGCGCGTTCAGCTTCATCGCCACCAGCTCCTCAGGCGGGATCGCCCCGGCGAGGGAACGCTGTTGCCAGCCGGCGGCTTCGGTGCGCTTCGCCAAGACCGTGACGAAGCCACTGTCGTCGTCGATAACCGCGAGCCTGATGGTCTGCTGTGAGTTCAAAGTTGGCGGCGCCGCTGTGGCGGGCGGGCACATCTTCTCAGAGAACCTGCCCATTCCCGTCAGACGGCCCGATTGTATGCCCTCCGCCCGTCGGACCGGCAGGCGAAATCCCTGCTTTCACAGGATTTTTACAACGTGAAACGCGTAATTTGCGGGAACCGGGCGCCAGGACCGGTCCAAGGCTTATCGAAATATTCACCCGCGGGCCCCACACCGCGGGCAAGATTAAGTCCTCACGAGACTCCTCTCTCGTCGCAAGCGGCCCACCTGCCCTGGGCCGCTTGCTCTTTCTGGGGATGGTGTCAAGCCGCCGCCACCGTGCGCTAGATTGCCGGGCGTGATGTCGCCCTCTCGCAGCTCCCGGATCGTCGCCGCCCTCTGCGCGACTCTGGCGATGCTGCTGGTCGCCGCGCCTGCAGCCTTTGCCGACAATGGCGTCGGCCTCGCCGGCCCGACCACCGACAAGACGGTGACCTTCTTCTGCTTCGGCGTGATCGCCTTCTTCGCGATCCTGGTCATTGTCTTGTCGCTGATCCAAGGGCGGCTCGAGAAGCGCAAGGAAATGCGTCGCGCCGATATCGAGCGCTACGGCTAGTCCAGCCTGAAACCAGTCAATAGGCGTTTCTCGGTCTCACCCTCGATCTTGGCTGCGACTTCGACGCGGCCGTCCAACGGGGTGCCACGGATCTTGGTGGCGAGCAGGTCGTCGACCTGGAAGATGCCGGCTGAGTTGTTGAGCTCGATCTCGATGCGGACCGGCCGCTCCTCGCCCGCTTCGATCCGCACCTCGTCGACAGCCGCCGCGGAGATCGAGTGGATTCCCTCCTGGCCCGCCTCGAGCGGGATCCTGGTCCGACCCTGGGCCATGTCGAGCGCGTCGGCGACGCGAACCACGCCGGCCTCGAGCGTGTAGGGCTCACCGCGGCGGCGGTGGCCGATGATCGCGTGCAGGATCTCGGCGGCGACGATCGTCCGCTTCGGCTCCCGGTAGGGGCCGGCGAGCAGCCGCTCGAGGGCGCCGTTGGCGAGGAACAGGCTGTAGGCCTCGTGGTCGGCGCGGTGGATCGACATGCCGACGTCGTGCAGAAGGGCGCCGCCCGCCACCACCACCTCCGCGTCGCGCGCCGACATCCCGTGGTCGGCGACAACGGCCGGCTCCACCCCGGCCTTGATCAGCAGGCGCAGCAGGCGCAGGGCGATGTTGAGGACGATCTGGGTGTGGACCCAGGAGTGGTCCGACATGCCCAGCCGTTCCGCGTGGACCTGCGCCATGTACCACCAGGCGCGCACCTGCTCGTCGCCGTTGACCGCATCGAGGAACTGCTCGAGCTTACGATTGCCCCGCGTCGGCGCCCGCACGCGGGCCTCGGCGATCGCCTCCTCTGGGGGCTTTCGACTAGGCCCCTTCGGATCCGGTGCTGGGACTGCCTCGTCGGTCATGTGACCATCGTAGGAAGAAGGTCGGGTGTGTCCCCCGGCGGAACCCGCGTCGAATCGCTGTGCGAGGGTCCAGCCTCGCCGGCTCACAAGTTCCGGCGGGGGACTCCCGACCTTCTTCCTCTGAAGAACCCTGCGCTCCTCCACCGGCTAGCAGAAGAGGTTCGCTAGCCGCAGACGGGCCAGGGGCTGGAGCCCGACTGCGAATAGAGCAGTGCTGCTCGGTAGTCCTGCTCGGACTCCGAAGCTGCTGCTGGGTCGCCGGAGCCGCCTACGGAGGCCCAGGTGCCGTAGTCGAACTGGTACTTGCCACGGTAGCTGCCGTCGGAGGAGACGGCCGTTGGATCGCCGCCCGACTCGCAGGCGCCGATCGCATCGAGCGTTGCCTGCGATACGCCGCCGGGGAGAGTCGCGAAGGCTTCGCGGTGTTCGCGGCGGAGCCTGGCCCGCCGGGCTGCGCGGATGCGGTGGACGCCGACGCGGATCGCGCGCCGGAAGCTCTCTACCGGCCCGGTCAGCACAGCGACCTTGACGGGCTCCGCGTTCGCGAGGCCGACCCGTTGCGGCGTGCTGGCGCCGCCTGGAGCAGCGATGGCTACCGCCGGAACGACGAAAGCGATCAACAGGATGGGAATGGAATATGTGCGTTTTGTAAGCAAGCGCGGAACCGTGGCGGGGTTCCGCGCCCCTCAGGGTGATCGCGCGCACACTGCTCACGGAGTGTGTGCGGATATGCACGAATCCAGGCACGAACCGGCGGTTCCCGAATTAGGCGCTGAACGCGATCCTGCGACCGCGTTCGCCTTTTGTGGCGCTATGCGAAGCAAAAGACGAACGCGGTTTGCGGACCTCGCAGCCGATCATCGTCTGAACCGCAATCATCCCGGCATCGCCGGCCCGCCCCTCACCACGCGCCTGCTCCTCGCCTGCCCCGACAAGCCCGGGCTGATCGCCGCGGTGAGCGGCTTCCTCGCCGATGTCGGTCGCAACATCGTCGACGCCGACCAGCACTCGAGCCGGGAGGGCCGGTTCTTCATGCGGATGGCATTCGACCCGGCCCCGGAGGAGGAGCGGGAGGCTCTCTACCAGCGCTTCGCAGAGGAGCTGGCCGGCCCACTGCAGATGGATCACCACTTCGCCGAGTCGAGTGGGCACAAGCGGGTGGCGATCATGGTCTCGCGCGAAGATCATTGCCTCTCTGACCTGCTCTGGCGCTGGCGCAGCGGCGAGCTGGGAGCCGAAGTCGTCGCCGTCGTCTCCAACCACGCCGACCACGCCGACCAGGTCGCTGCGCTGGGCCTCCCCTACCACCACGTGCCGATCGACGGCGAGGGCAGGGAGGCGGCAGAGGCGAGGGTGCTGGAGCTGCTGGGCGGTGAGATCGACCTGCTCGTCCTCGCCCGCTATATGCAGATCCTCTCGGCGGATTTCCTGCGCCGGGTGGGGGCGCCGGCGATCAATATCCACCACAGCTTCCTGCCCGCCTTCGTCGGCGCCGACCCCTATGCCCGCGCCCACGAGCGCGGCGTCAAGCTGATCGGCGCCACCGCCCACTACGTGACCGAAGAGCTGGACGCGGGCCCGATCATCGACCAGGACGTGACCCGGGTGAGCCACCGCGACGAGGTCGACGATCTGATGCGGATCGGGCGCGACATCGAGCGCCTCGTCCTCGCCCGCGCGGTCATGGCGCACCTGGACGACCGCGTATTGCTCGACGGCGCTCGCACGGTCGTCTTCTGAGCCTCCTGGCTGTCCAGCCAGTTTTTGCGTAAGGTGAGAGACCGATGGAGCAGGCGACGATCCCACGACCCGCCGCAGCGGAAGCCCCGGCACGGTTTCCACCCGGAACCAAACTCCCCGCCCTCGCCCAGGTCGGCCTCTACGCGCGCGACCCGCTCGACTTCCTGATCCGCTTCCAGCGGCGCTATGGCGACATCTTCACCGTCTCCTTCCCGTTCTACAGGCGGCTCGTCTACGTCGCCGACCCGGCCTTGGTCAAAGCGCTCTTCACCACCTCTCCGGAGCAGGCGCACGCGGGCGAGGCGAACGCGACGGTCCTGGAGCCCGCGCTCGGCCCGAGCTCGGTCCTCACCCTCGACGAGGCGCCGCACATGCGCCAGCGCAAGCTATTGCTGCCACCCTTCCACGGCGAACGGATCGAGCGCTACGGCGAGCTGATCCGCGAGGTCACCCTGCAGGAGATGGAGACCTGGCCGGTCGGCGAGCCATTCGCCCTGCGCCCCCACACGCAGCGGATCACCCTGGCGGTGATCATGCGCGCCGTCTTCGGCGTTCACGACGAGGAGCGACTCCGTCGCTTCGGGTGCCTGATCGAGAGCTTCTCCGGGCGGATGAGCCTGGTCACCGCGCTGCCGCCCCTGCGCCGCAACCTCGGCCGCTGGAGCCCCTGGACGCGCTTCCTCGCGGCTCGCGAGGCGCTCGACGCCTTCATCTACGAGGAGATCGCCCTGCGCCGCGCCGAGCTGGCCGGCGGGAACGAGGAGGCCGACGACGTGCTCTCGCTGTTGATGGGTGCCCGCCACGACGACGGCAGCTCGATGAGCGACGCCGAACTGCGCGACGAGCTGGTCACGATCCTCGGCGCCGGGCACGAGACCACCGCGACCGGGCTGGCCTGGGCGATGGAGCGGCTTCTGCGCAACCCGCGCGTGCTCGCCCGGCTACGCGACTCGGTCGCCGCCGGCGAGGACTCCTACCTCGAGGCGACGATCAAGGAGACGCTGCGGGTTCGGCCGGTGATCGTCGACGTGGCGCGCAAGCTGACCGAGCCGCTCTCGATCGGGGGCTACGAGCTGCCCACCGGGACCTTCGTCATGGCCGCGATCGCCGCCCTGCACCACCGCGAGGACCTCTTTCCTAATCCGGAGGAGTTTCGTCCCGAGCGTTTCCTCGAGGGCAAGGCCGACACCTACGCCTGGATCCCCTTCGGCGGCGGCGTGCGTCGCTGCATCGGCGCCGCCTTCGCCGAATACGAGATGCGGGTCGTCCTGCGCGCGATCCTCGAGCGCGCCGATCTCAGCGCCCCCGACCCCAAGCCGGAGAAGGCCAAGGTCCGCAACATCACCCTCGCCCCGGGCAGGGGAACGCTGGTCAGCCTGGATCGGCCGCTGCGCTAGATAGAGCCCTCAACCTCCGCTTCGGCCGATTCCCACTGCTGGTAAAGCTCGATGACGGTCCGCTTCGCGGCGGCGTGCCGCTCTTCCGCCCGCTCGGCACGACCCGGGCTCGACCACGCTTCCGGATCTGCCAGCTCCTCCTCAACCTGCAGCAGCTCGGCCTCCGCGGTCTCGATCTGCTCGGCGAGGCGGCTCGCTTTTCGCGCTGCCTTCTTCGCCGTGCGCCCGGCATTGCGCCCTGCGGGGGCGCGAGCCGGCTTGGCAGCCTGCGCCGCAGCGGCTGTGACGACCTCCTTTTCGTCGCGCTCTCGCTGGTAGGTGGCCCAACCGGTCGGGTGGCTGCACAGCTCGCCGTCCTCGCAAACCAGGGTGCGGGTGCCGACCGCCTCCAGCAACGCCCGGTCGTGGGAGACGAGGACCACCGCCCCTTCGAAAGCCGAGAGGGCGTCCTCGAGCGCCTCACGGCTCTCCAGGTCGAGGTGGTTGGTGGGCTCGTCGAGGATCAACACGTTGGCGCCGGAGGCGACCAGGATCGCCAGCGAGAGGCGCCGCTGCTCGCCGCCGGAGATGTCGCTGAGCTGCTTCGCGGCGTCGGCTCCCGAGAAGAGGAAGTTGCCGAGCAGGTCGCGCGCCTTCTGGCCGCTGAGGCCGGTCTGCCGCTGCGCGGCATCCAGCACCGTCCCCTCCCCCGCCGCCGTGTCGGCGTGCTGGGATAGGTAGCCGATCTTGACGTTGTGGCCGAGCCGCACCGAGCCGGCCGCCGGCTCCCGCCGCCCGGCAAGCGTCTCGATCAGGGTCGTCTTGCCGGCGCCGTTGGGGCCGACGAGGACGGTGTGCTCGCCACGCTCGACTTCGAGGCGCGCGTCTGAGAGCAGGGTGCGGCCGGGCACCTCGATCGTTGCTCCGACCAGTTTCAACACGATCCGGCCCGGGCGCTCCGGCTGGACGAAGGAGAAGCGCAGGTTGCGACGATCGCGCTCCTCCGCCTCGACTCCGTCGCGCTTGATCCGGTCGATCTGCTTAAGCCGCGATTGCGCCTGGCGGGCCTTGGTCGCCTTGTAGCGAAAGCGCTCGACGAAGCGCTCCATGCGGGCGATCTCGGCCTCCTGCCGCTCAATCGCCTTGCCGCGAGCGATCTCGCGGGCGGCCTGCTCCTTGCGCCAGGCGTGCCAGGGCCCGGCGAAGAAGCGCGCCCGCTTCGCCTCCAGCTCCAGCACCGAGGTGCCAACCGCCTCCAGGAACCAGCGGTCGTGGGCGACGAGGACGACCGCGGCATCGAGATCGCGCAGGTAGCGCTCCAGCCACTCCAGCGAGGGGATGTCGAGGTGGTTGGTGGGCTCGTCGAGCAGCAGCAGGTCGGGTCCGCTCGCCAGCGCCCGCGCCAGCGAGGCCCGGGTCAGCTCGCCGCCGGAGAAGGTCGAGAGCTGCCGCTCGGCCTCCTCGCCGCCGAAGCCGAGGCCGCGCAGGACGGAGAGGACGCCGTCGCGCCAGCGGTAGCCGCCGCCGTGCTCGAGCCGCTGCTGAGCGGCGGCGTAGGCGCTCAGAGTCTCCTCGCCGGTCTCGCCGTTCGACATCGCCGCCTCGAGGCGCTCCAGCTCGGCCTCCGTCTCGAGCATCTCCGCCCGGCCGGAGAAGACGTACTCGCCGAGCGAGATCGCTGTTTCGCGCGGTGGGCGCTGGTCGTGCAGGGCGACGCGCGCCCCTTTCTGCAGGACGAGGCTGCCTGCGTCGGGGGACAGCTCTCCCGCCAGCATCCGCAGCAGGGTCGACTTGCCGGCGCCGTTGCGGCCGGAGAGCGTCATCCGCTCGCGCGGCTCGAGCTTGAAGGAGACGCCGGCGAACAGCAGCTTGCCGCCCATGTGGACGTCGAGGGAGGTTGCGGTCGCGATTGCCATCGCGCCTACGTTACGAGACCAGACCCAGGACCCATCCCGGCGGGGCTTCCACTTAACTTTTTCGGTGTATTGCAGTCAAAGCTGGCGCCCGAAGGCCTCGACGAAAAAGTACAAGACGTTCCAGCCCTACCGGGATGGGTCCTACACAAGCAGCGTGATGAGGCCGCGAGCGATCATCAGGAGGCCTAGAGCTGCTGCTACCCGCACCGCCCAGGTGCGGCCGCGTTCGCGCAGCTTTAGCTTGAAGCGCTCGACCGCCTTCGGAGTCCAGTCTGGGGCGATCGTGTAGGCGAGCAGCGGGATCTCCAGCAGCATCAGCATGATCACGTTGAAGGCAAGGACAACGGCGACGGTGACCGGATCGGCCAGGTTCTCGTCGGAGATGCGGTAGAGGGCGGTGATGTAGGTGGCGCCCGGCAAGGTGAGGAGCGCCCCGACCACGAAGGTGGTCCGCGCCGAGCCACGGCCGAGCGCCTGCTGCCAGCGTGGCGGTCCCTTCGGTCCCTTCTCCGCCTTGCGCTCGCGCCGCCTCTCGACGAGCCGCTGGTCACGCCCGCTGCCGAGCACGACGGCGATCGCCAGCGCCAGGCAGCCAAGGACGATGTCGGCGTCCGGCCCCAGCGTCGTCTGCGTCGTCTTCACCAGGCCTGAGTGCCGAAACGCGAAGACGATGACGAGGCCGAGCGTGACGCTGGTCATCGCGGCGCCGAGCAGATAGCCCAACAGCAGCCGCTTCGGGTGCGGCAGCATCAGCATCACGGTCGTCGCCGCCAGCAGCGACGGGTAAAGCGCCGCGAGGAACGCGAGAAAGAAGACGTCGCTCACGCTCCCGACCCTATAAGGACGTGCCGGGGATTAGGTACCCATATCGGCCCCTAATCCCCGGCACGTCCCCTGGCGGGGGCGTAATCTGGGCTCATGGAGCGCGAGGAGCTGCGGGCGATACAGGCGCCGCTGAAGGAGCGTTACGAGAAGGAGCCGGAGGCCGCTCTGGTCACCCTGAAGGCGAGCGGCAGCCTCGGTGAGGGCGTCTCCTGCGCAGTCGACACCGGGCGGGCCCTGGCCGAGGCGGGCCTGCACCCAGCCTCGGGCGGCGACGGCGCCCTGCTCTGTTCGGGCGACATGCTGCTCGAGGCCCTGGTCGCCTGCGCCGGGGTGACGCTGCGCGCGGTCGCCACCTCGCTCGGGATCTCAGTCGAGTCGGGCGCCGTCCGCGCCGAAGGAGAGCTCGACTTCCGTGGCACGCTCGCCGTGGACCGCGAGGCCCCGGTCGGCTTCCGCTTCATCCGCCTCGACTTCGACCTCAAGAGCGACGCAAGCGAGGAGGATCTGGCGACGTTGCTGAAGCTGACTGAGCGCTACTGCGTCGTTTACCAGACCCTCAGCACCTCACCCGAGCTGTCGGCCGCAGTCAAGGCTGGATAGTCGGACCGCTGAGCGGATTCCCTGCGACCCGATTGTCGCGCCGGCTCGCGGGAGCTGCTAGCCGGAGAAGTGCTTGGCGGCGACATGGTCGATCGTGCCCTTGGTTCGCATCGTCCAGGTACCCAGGGTGACAGCGAGCGCGTTCAGATCCAGCACAGATTCGGAGATGCCACCACTGGGGAGCCAATAGAGCTCGCGGCCCTCGATCGCGAGGCGATCTGCCTCGGTCGACTTGGCCAACGCCTGCTTCGCGGCTGCCGCCGGCGGTTTCTTCACGAGCAACGCGACCTGGAGCTTGCCTTTCGAGGCGTCGACGAGCTTCGCATCGAAAGCCTCGTGCGCGCTGATCGCACGCAATTCCTTTGCCGAGCGCAGGAAGACCGGGACCTCGTAGCCGAGCGCATCGGCGAGACCACTTTCGAGACGCGAGGTCAGCTCCGCGGGCGGTTCGTCTTTCTCGAAGATGACGTTCCCACTGGCACGAAAGGTGGCGACCGCACCGCAGCCCAGCATCTCGAAGTGAGAGCGAAGCTCATCGTTGGTGATCCGGCGGCCGCCGAGATTCATCCCTCGCAGAAAGGCGACGTAGCGACTCATGTCTCAGAACCCTAAGGCTCGTCGATGATCGAATCGGTGAGCCGCGGGTAGCGTCGCGCAAGGGGTGGCGCGAGACACTTAATGAGAGACTGTCGCGGTGATCCTGATCGCTGGCGCCACTAGCCAGATCGGCAGGGCCGTCGTCGAAAGGCTCGCTGCCACGCAGGACGTGCGGGTATTCGTGCGGCGCCCTGAGGACGCCAAGGCCTTTCGGGAGCTGGGATGCGATGTCGTCCAAGGAGATGTGCGCGACCAGGAGGCAGTCCAGCGTGCCTGCGACGGCACCGGAGCGGTCCTTTCGTTGATTGGCCGGCATTTCGCCCGCACCGAGCGGGGGTTCTGGGACGTCGACTACGAGGGCAACGTCAAGTTGATCGACGCGGCCAAGCAGGCAGGCGTGCGGCGCTTCGTGCTGCTCTCTGCGCTGTGGTCCGACCGTAATCCGGGACCGGTGATCTTTAGGGTCAAGCGCAAGACCGAGGACCACCTTCTAGCGAGCGGGCTCGACTACGCAATCCTGCGCCCGGCGACCTTTGTGTCCGGACCGAGCAGCCTGATCGGCATCCTCGGACCCACCATCGAGCGCTGGGGGCTGGCGGTGATCCCGCGGCCCGACTCCAAGCCGATCTCTTTCATCAGTCTCGAAGATCTCGCGGAAGCCCTCGTCAATGCGGCGCTAGCGCAGCGCCTTGGCAATCGTATCCTGGAGTTGAGTGGCGCCGAGGCGATCACGCTTGGTCAGGGGGCCGAACGCATCGCGAATCGCCTCGGCAAGCGCGCTCGCTTGATCCGGTTGCCGCGCTGGGTCCTGCGGGTTCTGCGTCCGCTCGCACGCTTGCTCGGCTTTGGCGCCTATGAGGCCATCCTGTTCTATGAGATGTTGGCCGACGACGGTTTCTGCGTAGGCCCAGAGGCCGCCGTCACGCGGGAGGTGTTGGGACGGGATCCGACGCCGGTCGACGCGATGATCGATCGCTACTACAGAGACCATGCGCGCACGGCCTGGCGCGACTCTTTCTACGGCACGCTCGTGTTCCACGCTTCATGAGCAGGTGCTTGCTCGTGAAGCCAACCAAGCGTCCCTCGAACCCAGACGTGGTTCGAGGGACAAGCCCCAGTGGAGGCGGCCGGAATTGAACCGGCGTCTCTGGTCGTAGCGCGAAGGCTTCTACAGGTTTAGCCGGCGCTTGATTCTCGTCTCCCGGGGTCCGCGCCGGCGGGCACTGCGGGAGACAAAGCCCTCTGAAATGTCCCCTGGTGGACGGGGCGATCCCCCTGGGTAAGCCCACAATTTGAAGCCGGTGCCCCCCTCCGCGGGCGGGAGAGGGCCGACTCTCACTCACCTAGATCTAACTAGGCAGCAAGGGCGAACTCATGGTCCGCACGTATTGGTTGGTGCCGGTGTTTTACGAGGCCTCCGGCAACCTCGACCTGCGACCGTTCGCACGGATCGACCAGATCGAAGCCTGTCGCCCCCGTGCTATGTGCCTCGATTGTACGCTGAGTTGCGTGCCGGAGCGCGAATTCGACGCGATCGTGATCGGCGCCGGCGCCCCCGGGGAGGTCTGCGCCGGGCGCCTCGCCGACGGCGGCCTCTCTGTCGCGATCGTCGAGACCCACCTGGTCGGCGGCGAGTGCTCCTATTACGCCTGCATGCCCTCGAAGGCGCTGCTGCGCCCCGGCGAGCTGCTGGCGGAGGCGCGCCGGGTGCCCGGAGTCAGCGCCGCGGTCAGCGGAGACCTCGACCCGCAGGCGGTCCTCGGCCGCCGCGACGAGGTGATCCACGACCTTGACGACTCGGGCCAGCTCCCCTGGCTCGAGGAACACGGCATCGAGCTGCTTCGCGGCGAGGGACGACTGGACGGCGAGCGGCGCGTCGCCGTCGGCGAGCAGGCGCTGATCGCCCGCCGCGCGGTGGTCGTCGCCACCGGCAGCGGCGCCGCGATGCCGCCGATCGACGGGCTCGACTCGGTCCGAACCTGGAACAACCGCGACGCGACGACGTCCAAGCGGGTGCCGGAGAGCATGATCGTCCTCGGTGGCGGACCGGTCGGCTCGGAGCTGGCCCAAGCCTGGTCGACGCTCGGGACCGCGGTCACCCTGGTCGAGGGCGAGGAGCGGCTGCTGCCGCGAGAGGAGCCCTTTGCCGGCGAGCAGGTCGCCGCCTCGCTGCGCGATTCCTACGGGATCGACGTGCGAATCGGCGTGCTCGCCGAGCGGGTCTCCCCCGGCGGCGCCGGCGTCGTGGTCGAGCTGAACGACGGCAGTCGAGCGGAGGCCGCCGAGCTCCTGGTCGCGATTGGACGCGTGCCCCGCACCAAACAGATCGGCCTGGAGTCGGTCGGAGTGGAAGCCGGCGAGCACGGCTTCCTCGAGACCGACGCGCGACTGCGGGTCGGCGACCGCGATTGGCTCTACGCCGTCGGCGACGTCAATGGCCGCGCCCTCTTCACCCACATGGGCAAGTACCAGGCTTGGGTCGCCGCCGGGAACGTCCTCGGCCGCGAGGTCGAGACGATCGCCGAAGATCTCGGCTCGCCACGCGTAACCTTCACCGATCCCCAGGTCGCCGCGGTCGGCAAGACCCTCGCCCAGGCCGAAGAAGCGGGAATCGACGCGTGCGCGGTCGACGTGCCCACCGACGGCACCGCGGGCGCCAGCTTCCAAGGCAAAGACACCGGCGGAACCTCCCGCCTGGTGGTCGACCAAGACAAGCAGACGATCGTCGGCGCAAGCTTCGTCGGCTTCGAGACCGCCGACTTCCTCCACGCAGCGACCGTCGCCGTTGTGGGCGAGGTCCCCCTCCCGCGCCTACGACACGCGGTCGCTGCTTACCCGACGCGCAGCGAGGTCTGGCTCAAGCTGCTGGAGCAATACGAACGCTGAAGCTCCCGAGGCAAGCCACGGCAAAGGCCCAGGCGGGTCTCCCGCCTGGGCCTGATCGAGCTAGATCCGAGAGCGCCGCTTCAGGTCTTCGGCGAACTCCCTGGGCAGACCCGGAATCTCGTCGAGTTCGTCGATCGACTGGAAGCGGCCGACGCGCTCGCGATGCGCGAGCAGGCGGGTCGCCTGGGTGACCGAGAGCCCATGCCCTCGTAGCTGCTCAAAGCTGACGTTGTTGAGCTCGATCGCCTCGCCTGGTGGTGCGGCCGGCGGCTGAGGAGGAGGAGACGGCGGTGGCGGGCCCGGCTGAGGTTGCGGCGGCGGGGTCGGAGGCAGACCGGGCTGGGGCTCGGGCGCGGGAGGCGGTGGCTGCGGCATGGGCGGCTGGGGCAGCGGCTGCGGAGGCAGAGGCTGGGGGTTCAATGGGGCTGCGGCCCCGCCCTGCACCGAGCCGAGCACGGCCTGCTCGGCTTCGACGGCCCGGCGCTCAGCCTCGCGGGCGCGCTCCTCGGCCTGGGCGACGCTCTCCTCGATCTCGCGCAGGCGCTGCTGGCGCTCGTCCTCCTGAGCTTTCAGCTTCGCGAGGCGCTCGGCCTCCGCCGCACGCCGTTCCGCCGCTTTCGTTCTCTCCTCGATCTGGCGCAGCCGATCCTGCGCTTCGGCCAAGGAGCGCTCCTGCGCTTCGCGCTCCTGCTGCAGTCGCTGTTCCGCGGTCTGCAGGTCCGGCGGCGGCGTGACGGCCGGTGGCGGCGCCGGCGCCATGCTCTGCGTGGTCTGCCCGGCCTCGGCTTGCGCCCGCCGCGCCTCCGCCTCACGCTGGAGACGCTCGGCTTCCTCGATGCGGCGATCGGCCTCAGCTCGGATTCGCTCCTCCTCGCGCTGGATTTCGGCGACCTTGTCCTGCACCCTCTGTTCTGCAATCGCAGGGTCGTAGCCGCCCTGCGGAGGGAGGGGTGGGGGCACGCCAGGCTGTAGGGGGGCCTGTGGAAGGACAGGGGCAGCCGGCGGCGGCGCAGCGGCTGGACCCGGCGGGGGCGGCACAGCCTGCGGTGGCGGGGCGAACTGGGGCTGCTGCTGGGGGGGGACCTGTTGTGGTTGAGCCGGCTGTGCAGGCTGGGGTGGCGCTACTTGCGCCTGCTGAGCCGTGGCCGCGGTCTGCTGCTCGTACAGCGCCCGCTCCTGCGCGGCGCGGGTCGCGGCAAGCTCCTGCGCGGCCTTGGCCGCTTCCTTCTTCGCCCGGCGGCCGGGGCGAGGTCCGCGGCTCGACTTGCGCCCCCGTTCGGACCGTTTTTTGGCCCGCTCTTCGCGACGCCGCTTCGCCTCTTCCTGGCTGCGCTTGCGATGATCGGCGCGTGCGGCGCGCTGCTGCTCACGTGCCTGCTTGCGCTTCTGCTTGGCGCTCAGCGGCGCCCCGGTTGGCAGCGGCGGCGCGGGCGCGGCGGCTTTCGCCCCCTGCGGCTGCTGCGACGGTGGCGGTTGCTGCTGGGCTGAAGGTGGCGGCGGCGGAGCCGGCGGCTTGCCGGCGGCTCCTTTTTTGTGCTGATCCTTGCCGCGACGCTGAACGACGCTGATCACGAGCAGCAGCAGAAGGATCGCCACCACCAGCCCGGCGACGATGTACTGGATGTTATCGCTGACGAAGTCAGCCATAGACGCGAAGCTACCTCATTCTGCCCTTGAATTCGCGCTCGACCTCGCGCCGCACGTCACGGTCCGCGATCTCGCGCCGCCGGTCGCGCCCCTCCTTGCCCCGGGCCAGCGCCAGCTCGACCTTTGCCCGCGAGCCCTTGAAGTAAATCCGGGTCGGGATCAGGGTCAGACCGCGCTCGGCGGTCTTGCCGACCAGGCGCTCGATCTCCGCCCGGTGCAGGAGCAGCTTGCGCGGCCGCTCCGGCGGGTGGTTCTCGCGGCTGGCCGGCTCATACGGCGGAATATGGAGGTTGCGCAGCCACACCTCACCATCGTCGATCACTGCATAAGCATCGGTCATCTGCGCCTTGCCGGTGCGCAGAGACTTGACCTCGGAGCCGCGTAGGACGATTCCCGCCTCGGCCTTCTCGATCCACTCGAATTTGTGCCGGGCGCGTCGGTTGGTGGCGACATCGCCGGAGGCCGGCTCGCGTTTCTTCCCCTTCTTAGCCATCGACCGGCTCCAAATCGGCCCGGCCCCGAGCAGCTTCGACGCCGCTCACTTGGACGGATATCGGGTCGCCGAGTCGCAGCTTCCGTCCCGACTGGGCGCCGACCAGCGCGGTCTCGGTCTCGTCCAGCTCGAAGCGCTCGGCGCCGCCCAGGAGGCGAGCTGGCAGGAAGCCTTCGTAAACGTCTCCGAGCTCGCCGCCGAAGCTGACGAAGGCCCCAGCGCGGATCAGCCCCGCGACCTCCCCCTCGAAAGCCGTCTCGGCTCCGCGCTCGCGCAGCTCGCGCTCGAGCAGGAAGGCTGCGCAGATGTCGTCCGCCCGGCGCTCGATCCGCATCGACTCGCGCTCGCGCTCGCTGCAGTGCTGGGCTGCCTCGCGAGCTTCGGCGGCGCTCGGCGCCGGCTCGCCCTCCCCCAGCGCCGCCAGCAGGGCGCGGTGGACGACCAGGTCCGGATAGCGGCGGATCGGCGAGGTGAAATGGCAGTAGGCGGCGCTGCCGAGCCCAGCGTGGCCGCTGTTGCGCTCGCTGTAGGAGGCCTGTTTGAGGGAACGCAGCACGAGCGATGTATACGCGGCGCGGCCGTGTCCGCGTCGGGCCGCCTCCCGCGTCACCAGCCGGCTTGCCTCCGCCGCCAGCTCGGCCGCCTCGCCTGGCGCCGGCGTCCCACGCAGCGGCGGCGTCGGGATCTCGAGCGCGTGCAGCTGCGCGATCAGCCGTTCAATCCGCGGCGGGTCCGGTCGGGGGTGAACGCGGTAGATCGCCGGCGCCCGCTTCCGCTCCAGCAGCTGCGCCACCTGCTCGTTGGCGAGGATCATCAGCCGCTCGATCAATTGGTGCGACTCGGTCTGGGCGACGCCGCGCGCGCTGACCACGTGTCCACGCGAGTCGAAGCGGAACTCGGGCTCGAAGGACTCGACCTCGAGGCTAGTCGCCCCTTGCCGCTCGCCGAGCGCCGCTGCCGCCTCGCGGGCGACCGACAGCGGCTCCGCGACCGCCTCAGGCGCTTCGGCACGCGCGGAGAAGATGGCATCCAGCTCGTCGTAGTCGAGCCGCGCGTCGGAGCGGATGCGGCTGCGGTAGAAGCTCGTGCTGCCGGGGCGGCCATCCGGGCCGAGCTCCACCTCGGCCGTCACTGCGAGTCGCTCCACCCCCGGCGCCAGACTGCAGGCCTCCTCGCTCAGCGCGTGGGGCAGCATCGGCTCGACCGCCCCCGGCGCGTAGGTGCTGTTGGCGCGGCGCCTTGCCTCGCGGTCGAGTGGCGAGCCCGGCGGCACGTGGGCTGCAACGTCGGCGATGTGGATCCAGAGCCTGATCACCTCGCCCTCGCGCTGCGCCGAGACCGCGTCGTCGAAGTCGCGCGCAGTCGCCGGGTCGACGGTGAAGGTCGGCAGGGCGGTCAGGTCGCGCCGCGGGCCGCTGCGCGACTCCGCCACGCTCGCGGCTTTGCCGGCCTCCAGCTCGAGCGAGGCGCGGAAGCCGCGCTTGCCCAGCTCTTCGCGCAGCAGCGCCTCAACTGCGTCGCGGGCAGTCTTCGGCGCCGCCTTTCCGCGTCCCCTGCCGCGCCCGCGCTGGCGATCCCGGTGCTGGCGCCAATCGCTAGATGGACTCTGGCTCACTGCGCCGACAGCACCCCGAGAGCGCGTTCGACCGCCTCGTCCCGCGCCGTGCCCGGCACGTCACGCGCCGGCACGTCGGGGTGGATTCCCTTGCCGGCCAGGTTGGCGCCGTCCGGGGTGAAGTACTCGCCAATCGTCAACTTCAGCGCGCCGCCGTTGGAGAGATCGATCTCCTGTTGGAAGACGCCCTTGCCATAGGAGCGCGTCCCGACCGTCTTCGCGCCAGCGTCGTCGGCCAACGCCGCGGTGAGGATCTCCGCCGCCGAGGCGGTGTTGCGGTCGATCAGAACGACGATCGGCAAGGACGGCAGGTTGCCCCCCTCGGTCTTGTAGACGGCATGGCCCTGAGTGCGCGAGTCGGTCGAGACGACGGTTTCGCCCTTGGGCAGGAAGATGCTCGCGGTCAGCACCGCCTCCTCGAGCAGGCCGCCACCGTTGCCGCGGAGGTCGAGCACCAAGCCCTGCGCTCCCTGGCGTTGCAGCTTGCGCACCGCCCGTCGAAGCGCTCCGTGGGCGCCTTCGCTGAAGGTAGCGAGGCGGGCGTAGCCAAACTTCTTCCCCCCCGCCAACTCGATTTTGCCGCTGACGACCGGCAGCGAGATCTGGGCGCGTGTGAGGCGTACCCGCTGCGTCTTGCCGTTCTTCGGGTTGCGCACCCCGACCGTCACCTCGGTCCCTTCCGGGCCTTTGATCAACGCGGTTGCGGCGTCGGAGCTGAGACCGGCGATCGAGCGACCGTTGACCGAGACGATCGTTTCGCCGGCCTCGATCCCGGCCCGACCGGCGGGCGACCCCTTGAAGACGCTTTCGACCCTCAGCCCATCTTTTACGCCCGTCACGGTGAGGCCGATCCCCGAGAAATGTCCCGAGATTTCCTCGTTGAAGCGAGCCAGCATTTCCGGCGAGAAGTAGTTGGAGAAGCGGTCGCTGTAGCGCCGCCGCAGCCCCCGCACCATGCCCTGCAGCGAGGAGTCGATCAGGTTCCCCTGCGAGACCGGGCGGTAGTAGTTGTCTTCGATCAGCTCGCTCGCTTCGGCAGTAAGCCCCGCCGAGTCGTCGACGAAGACATCGCGCAAGACGGGAGGCATCTTCGCCGGGTGGCCGCCGAGCCAGAGCCCGGCTGCGAGCATGAAGAGCAGCGCGGCGGTCAGGCCAACCGTCCGCGCAACCCTCACGCGAGCCTCAGACCTTGAGGAAGCGGCTCAGGGTGACGCCGGAGCCGACCGCCGAGACCAGCACGGCGGCGGCGAAGAGGATCGCAACCAGTGCCGGAAAGGAAAGCGTGGTGCTGTTCTGAGCAGCCAGGAAGCCGATGCTGTTGCTCAGTGGGTCGACGATCGTCAGCTTGCCCATCCACAGGACAAGTATGGCTATCAGGCCGCCGAAGAAGCCGACCACGACCCCCTCGATCATGAACGGCCAGCGGATGAACCAGCGGGTGGCGCCGACCAGGCGCATTACCTCGACCTCGCGACGACGGGTGAAAATCGAGAGTCGAATCGTGTTGCCGACCAGCATCAGCGAGGCGATGATCAATAGCGCGGTGATCACCGTCAGCACGATCTTCAGCGCACTCGTCACCTGCTCGATCTTCTTCGAGTCTTCCTGGCGGTCGAAGACATCCTGGATGATCGGCGAGATCGGCTGCGGCTTGCCGTTCGGACCAGGGGGCGTCACCGCCGCCCGCACCGCGTCGAGGTTGCTCGCGTCGTCGGCCTTGACCTCGAAGTTCGCCGGCAGTGGGTTGGAGTGCAGCTGCGTCAGCAGTTCTCCGCTCTTCTGCTTACCCAGGTCTTCGGTCAGTTCGTGCAGTGCCTCGGACTTGGTGATCAGCCTCACCGAGGACACGTGCGGGATCGCTCGCAGGTCCTGTTCCAGTTTGTTGATTTCAGGCTTGGTCGCGTCGTCGTAGACCGCCACCCGGAACTCGAGGCTGTTGCGCACCTGGTCGCTCTTCGCCTGCGTGGTCTGGAAGATCGGGATCAGCACGCCGAGCAGGATCACGGTTACGACCGTGGTGACGATCGCCGCCAGGCTCGGCGCGCCATTGCGGCGCAGCGCCCGGAAGGCCTCCTGGGTGAAGAAGAGAAGTCGCGACATCTAGAAGAGGGAGTCGTGGGAGTCGTGGCCGTTGGTCTGCCCCTCGGGGGCGACGCCCATCTCCGCCCGCATCCGCAGGCCGAACTCGGACGTCGACTCCTCGGTGTAGCCGCCGCTGACCTCGTCGCGGACGACGCGGCCCTCGTAGAGCTCGATCACGCGGCGGCGCATGTTGTCGACCATCTCGCGGTCGTGGGTGACGACGACGACCGTCGTACCGGTCTTGTTGATCCGGTAGAGCAGCTGCATCACGCCGATCGAGGTGACCGGGTCGAGGTTGCCGCTGGGCTCGTCGGCGAGCAGCAGGGGCGGGTGATTGACGAAGGCGCGGGCGATCGAGACGCGCTGCTGCTCGCCGCCAGAGAGCTCGTCGGGGTAGCTGTGCAGCTTGGTCGAGAGACCGACCAGGCGCAGGATCTCCGGCACCTGGCGGCGGATTTCGCCGCGGTGGGCGCCGATTACCTGCAGGGCGTAGGCGACGTTGTCGTAGACGGTGCGGTCGGGCAGCAGCTTGAAGTCCTGGAAGACGGTGCCGATGTTGCGCCGTAGGTTCGGGGTCTTCTTCTCCGACATCGCGCCGATGTCGCGGCCGGCGATGCGAACGCTGCCCTCGGTCGCCTCGAGCTCCCGGATCAGCATCTTGATCAGGGTCGACTTGCCGCAGCCGGTCGGGCCGACGAGAAAGACGAACTCACCGCGGTCGATTGCCAGCGAGACCCGGTCGAGCGCCATGTGGCCGCCGGGATAGACCTTGGTCACGTCGCGCATCTCGATGATCGGCGCGCCGCCCTTGCGGTTGCGCGGCGCCGACGGCTCGCCGCCCTTCTTGTGCTTTCTAGCTCTGGCCATGCCCGCGGTCCCTTCTCCGAATGCAGAGTGACTCCTGCGCCCCACCGGCCGCGCAACTCCGCGCCCACAATGAATGTGCGAGAGCTTAGCGAATTGTCAGTAAGTGCTTATATTTGAAACGGACATCGTGAACCTGAGCGTAGAATCGCGCCGTGCTCGAGAGAACGCGCCCACATCGCGGCGGGAAAGCGGGTTTCCTGGTGTGGATCGAGAAGAGATACCGCGCCGCGCTCAAGGATCCCGCGCGCCTGCTTGTCTTCTCGGTGGGAGGCATCGTGATCATCGTGCTGGGCAGCGGCGCGCTGTTCGCGCTCGCGCCGCCGGAGAGCACTTGGACGGTGTTCGACCACGTGGCCGCCCTGCTTGGTGGTATCGGGCTCCTGCTCGCGCTCCCCGCGCTCGGCTACGCCGCCCGCACGGACATTGTTGCTCGATATATCTACGCCAAGCTCACCAGAGAGCGTGACCTCCCTGCCAAGCGGCCCGATCTGAAGGAGCGAACTCCCACCGAGTCGGTCGCGCAGTTCGACACCGGAAACATGCGAGCCGCGGGTGAGAGCCGTCCACCGGCGATCGACGAAGTACTCGATCAAGAGCCGAACCTGGCCCCGCTTGCGCTTTGGTTGGCTCCCGAAGCCCCAGGCTCGCCGATCGGTCCTTCTCAGATCGCCAACGCGCTTTTGAGGTTTGCGCTGGAGACGGCGATTGAAGCATCGGGTGAGCCAGAGCACATCCTCGACCTCCTGGCTAAATCGCAGGTATTCGCGCTTGGCGAACCAGCACCGGACGATTCAAGCGATCTTCTTCACTTCGAAATAGAAGAAGACGACGGTCGCGATGTTGTGATGATGCCTGTCTTCACGAATTGGAGAGTTCTCAATGAAGCCTTGAAACGAAACCCGGACTGGCAAACCGTGTTGGTTTTGGTGATCAGTGGCGGGGGGGTAATCGACAATCGTGACAGCGATGTGGTCTTGGTGGTCAATCCCTGGTCAGAAGAGTCCGAATTCCAGCTTCCACTGCGGAGATGATGTGCGCGGCGTCGATGCCAGCGGCGCCGAGAAGCGCCTCGGGCGGACCGCTGCCGGGACGCTCGGTGACGGCGAGACGGACCAGGGGCGTGCCCACGGCGGCTTCGGCGAGGACGCCGGCGACGGTCTCGCCGATGCCCCCCTCTGCCCAGTGGTCCTCGACGGTGATCAGAGCCTTCGTCTCGCTCGCCGCGGCGAGGATGGTGTCGACGTCTACGGGCTTCACCGAGTACAAGTCGATTACCCGCGCCGTAATGCCCCGGCCGGTGAGCTCGTCGGCAGCGGTGAGGCATTCGCGCAGGGTGATGCCGGCGCCGATCAGCGTGACCTCATCCGCGGCGCTGGAGCGAACCGTGCGGCTGCCGCCGATCTCGAACGTCTCGTCCGGCCCGTAGAGCACCGGGGTCGCCTCGCGGGTCGTGCGCATGTAGCTGATCCCGCGGTGCCGGCGCATTGCGTCGAGCAGCTCCACGGCCTGGTTGGCGTCGCTCGGGTAGAGCACCACGCTGTCGAGCACCGCGCGCAGCGAGGCGATGTCTTCGAGCGCCATCTGCGAGGGGCCGTCGGGGCCGATCGAGACGCCGACGTGCGAGCCGCAGAGCTTCAGGTCAGCATCGGAGATCGCCGCCATGCGGACGAAGTCGTAGGCGCGGCTGAGGAAGGCGCCGAAGGAGGAGGCGAACGGCTTCCAGCCGCGGGTCTGCAGACCGACGCCGGCTGCGACCATCTGCTGCTCGGCGATGTACATCTCGAAGAAGCGATCGGGGTGCTTGGCGGCGAAGCGTTCAGCGTAGGTCGAGTTGCCGACCTCGCCGTCGAGCGCGACGACCTTCTCGTCGACCGAGCCGAGCCAGGCGAGGGCGTCGCCGTAGGCGGCCCGGGTGGCGACCTTCTCCCCCACCTCGTAGACGGGACGCTCGACCGGCTCGCGCGCGATCTCGTATGGCCGCGCCTGCGGTGGCGACTGGACCTCTACTCGCAGCGAGCGGACACCGCCCAGCTCCTCGACCGCCGCCTCGGGGTCGGCCAGCGGCTTGCCATGCTGGTTCGGCTGGTCCTCGACCGCCGCGACGCCGGACCCCTTCTTGGTGCGGGCGAAGATCGCCGCCGGGCGATCCGTCGCCAGGGCCTGCGAGTAGGCAGCGTCGATCGCCGCGAAGTCGTGGCCGTCGATCTCCTGCACGTGCCAACCGCAAGCGCTCGCGCGCGCCGCCAGCGAGGACGTGTCCCACTCGTGCATGGTCGGACCGCGCTGGCCGAGCCGGTTGACGTCGACGATCGCGATCAGGTTGTCGAGACCGGCATAGCCGCCGTGCTCGAAGGCCTCCCACATCGAGCCCTCGGCCAGCTCCGAGTCGCCGCAAAGCACCCAAACCCTGAAGTCCGCCGACTCGAGCCGCTTGCCGGCCAGCGCGATCCCGACCGAGATCGGCAGGCCCTGGCCGAGCGAGCCGGTGGCCACGTCGACCCAGGGGATTTCCGGCGTCGGGTGACCCTGCAGGCGCGAGCCGAACTCGCGGAAGGTGAGCAGCTCCTCGTCGTCGATCGCCCCGGCCATCTTGTAGAGGCCGTAGAGCAGCGGCGAGGCGTGGCCCTTGGAGAAGACGAGGTGATCGCTCGCCGGGTTCTCAGGCGCCGAGAAGTCGTAGCGCAGGTAGCGCGCGAAGAGCACCGCCATCAGGTCGGCGGCCGACATCGAAGAGGTCGGATGGCCCGAGTTGGCGGCGGCGGCGGCGCGGACCGAGTCGACGCGGAGCTGCTGGGCCAGCTCGTGCAGCTGCTCGCGATTCATCGTCTCCTCGGCGCTCGCCTGGGCCATGCCAGGACTTTATCTGGAGCTATCCGATCGCGACCATGCGCTCGATCGGGACCCGCGCCCGCTCGGCGATCTCGGCCGGCACGCTGACCTCGAACTTCATCTCGCGCAGGGCGTCGCGCAGCTTCGGCAGCGTGATCATCTTCATGTACTTGCAGTAGGCCATCCGGTTCGCCTCGATCAAGCTGGCGTCCGGCGCCGCCTGTCGCAGCGGGTGCAGCATGCCGTTCTCGGTGGCGACGATGTACTCGCCGTCGGGCCGCTGCTGCACGTAGTCGAGCATCTGCCCGGTGGAGAGCATGTGCACCCCCTCCTTCTCGACTTCGCCGGCGGCGACGAACTCCATCACCTGGGTCACGCAGCCGCACTCGGGGTGGACGAGGAACTCGGCGTCAGGGTGGGCAGCCCGTTGCGCCCTGATGTCGTCCGGCCGAATCCCAGCGTGGACGTGGCACTCGCCCGGCCAGACGTGCATCGAGTGGCCGGTCTCGCGCTCAACGTAAGAGCCAAGCCAGATGTCGGGGCCGAAGAGGATTTCGGTATCCGGGCCGTGCTCGCGCAGGATGTGCTCGACGACCTTGACCGCGTTGGAGGAGGTGCAGCAGTAGTCGGTCTCCGCCTTGACCTCGGCCGAGGTGTTGACGTACATCACGACGACCGCGTCGGAGCTGTGGCGTGACTTCCAGTTGCGCAGCTCGCCGTCGCTGATCGAGTCGGCAAGCGAGCAGCCGGCGTCGAGGTCCGGGATCAGCACCGTCTTCTCGGGCGAGAGGATCGAGGCCGTCTCGGCCATGAAATGGACGCCGCAGAAGGCAATCACCGAGGCGCCGGACGCGGCCGCCACGCGCGAGAGGCCGAGCGAGTCGCCGGTGTAGTCGGCGATGTCCTGCACCTCGGGCACCTGGTAGTTGTGGGCGAGGATGATGGCGTCGCGCTCGCGAGCCAGCTCGCGCACCTCGCGCGCCATCTCCTCGACCTCCTGTGGTGAGAGGTCGAGCATCGGGACCGGCTCATTGATCGTCGGCAGCTCTCTCATTTTCCGGGTGCCTCGAAAGGCCCTAGAAGGGCCTCGCTGATCGTATGTTCGCTGGCATGGCCTTGGCCTGAGTCCAGTCGAATGAACTGGCTGCAAGTCTACTCTCTCGGCATGCCCGAGTTGCCCGAGGTCGAGATCACTGCGCGCCGACTGGACTCCGCCCTGGCCGGAGCCAGGGTCGAGTCGGCTCTGGCTCCGGGCATGAACGTGATGAAGACCTTCGAGCCGTCGCTCGACAGCCTGGTCGGGAAAGAGATCACCGCTGTCCGTCGGGTAGGGAAGATGCCAATCGTCGAATTCGGCGACCTGGCGCTGCTGATCCACCTGATGTCAGCGGGACGGCTGCGTGTCTTCGAGAAGCGCGCCTCGCCCAAAGACCGGGCCTCGCGGGTGCTGGTGAGACTCGAGGACGGGCGCGAGCTGCGCCTGCGCGAGTTCGGCACCAAGCAGCGCGCCTGGGTCAAGCTGCTCGCAACGAACGCCGTCGAAGAGGACGAAGCGGTCGCCACGCTCGGGCCAGAAGCCTGGCCGGCGCCGCCGCTCGAGGTCTTCGCCGCGGCAATCGATCGGCCCCGGCACCTGCACCCGCTGCTGCGCCACCAGCGCGACATCGCCGGCATCGGCCGCTCCTGGGTCGACGAGATCCTCTGGGAGGCGCGACTATCGCCCTTTAAGCAGGGGTCCGAGCTGAGCGAGACGGAGGTCGAGCAGTTGCACGCGGCTCTCCACGTCCTCGGCGACGCGATCGAACACTACGAGAAGGCGCTCGGCCCGGACCTGCCCGACAAGTTGCCGATGCCGCTCCGGATCCACAAGCGCGAGGGCGAGCCCTGCCCGCGCTGCGGGACCACGATCGAGGCCGTCTACTTCGCCGAGCACCAAACCAACTACTGCCCGAAGGAGCAGACCGGCGGCCGCGTGCTCAAAGACCGCCGCCTCTCACGGCTGCTGAAGTAGTCCGCTGGCTCAGGCGGGCTCGATCAGCATGCTGAAATCGAGCGTCGGAGCTGAGTGGGTCAGAGCGCCTATCGAGATGTACTCGACCCCGGTCTCGGCGATCTCACGGACCGTGTCCAGGTTTACGCCGCCGGAGGCCTCCAGCGGCGGGCCGTCGACTCCGCGCTCCGCATCGCGCAGGGCGACGGCTTCGCGCAGTTCCCCCGGCGCCATGTTGTCGAGCAACAGCCTGCTCGCTCCCGCTCCCAGCGCGTAGGCCGCTTCATCGACGTTTCGGCACTCGATCTCGACCGGCATCTCCGGCAGCGCGGTGCGCGCCGCGTGGATCGCCTTGGCGACGCTTCCCGCCAGGGCGATGTGGTTCTCCTTGATCAGGATCGCGTCGTAGAGGCCCATTCGGTGGTTCTGGCCGCCCCCGGCCGCCACCGCCGCCTTCTCCAGAGCCCGCAAGCCCGGGGTCGTCTTGCGCGTGTCGAGGATGCGGGCGCCAGTGCCGGTGACCGCCTCGACGAAGCGCGCGGTCAGCGTCGCAATGCCGGAGAGGTGGCCGAGGAAGTTGAGCGCGGTGCGCTCCGCGGCCAGCAGGGCGTCGGCGGGGCCGCTGGCCAGGGCAACCTCGGCCGGCACCTCCTCGCGCCACTGCCCCTCGACGACCAGGTTGTCGACGTCCTCCACCCCACATTGACGCATCGTCTCGGCGACGGTGCCGAGGCCGAAGACGACGCCAGGCTGCTTCTGCACGATCCGCGCCCGCCCGCGCACACCCTCAGGCACGGTGGCCTCCGAGGTGACATCTCCAGCTCCCAAATCCTCGGCGAGAGCGCGAGCAACCGTCTCCTCTAGATCAGCCATCCCCGAGACCCTAGATCGCAGGGCACGCGGGTGCCCCTCCGACGGAGGCTTTGGGTCATGCCGCCGACGCGGTCGGAACCCTGAACCACATACGGTCTCCGGCGGAGGGGCGCCCGCGTGCCCTCACGTTTCAGCCCCCGGGGGCGTTTAATCCACTGAGTGACCGCACTCCCGCCCTTCCAAACCCTGCTCGACGAGCATGCCACCGACGTGATGGCGGTGCTGCGCGGCGCCGTCGGCCGCGCCGATGCCGAGGACTGCTTTCAGGAGACCTTCCTAGCGGCGCTGCGCGCCTACCCGAAGTTGGGCGACAACGGCAACCTGCGCGGCTGGCTGCTGACCATCGCCCACCGCAAGGCGATCGACCACCACCGCGCGAACGGGCGGCGGCCGCTGCCGGTGGCCGACCCCGACGAGCTGGCCGGAGCGACCGCCGAGCCGGTGCTCGACGACGGGATCTGGGCGCTGGTCGGAGCACTGCCGCCCAAACAGCGCGCCGCCGTGGCACTGCGCTACGCCTGCGATCTCCCCCACGCCGAGATCGCCGCCGCGCTCGGCTGCTCGCCTGACGCAGCACGCCGCAGCCTCCACGAGGGAATGAAGCGACTGAGGAAGGAGCTGGCATGAAGGCAGAGTTGGAGCACCTCGCCGTCCGCGCCGCCGCCGAGGGGCTGCTCGACGTCGCCTACGCAAGCGTCGACTCCCCCTATGGGCCGCTGCTCGTCGCGACCACCCCTCGCGGCCTGGTCAAGGTCAGCCTGCCCGCGTATGACCCCGAGGAGACGCTGGAGGATCTGGCAGCCCGGATCTCGCCGCGGGTGCTCGAGGCTCCGGCGCGGCTGGACGAGGTCCGGCGCCAGCTCGACAACTACTTCGACGGGCGCCTGCGCGAGTTCGACCTGCCGCTCGACTGGCAGCTCAGCAAGGGCTTCCGGCGCCGGGCGCTGCGGGCGATTGACCGAATTCCCTACGGCAAGACCCGCAGCTATACGCAGATCGCCGCCAGCGCGGGCAACGAGCGGGCCGTGCGCGCCGCCGGCACCGCCTGCGGCTCCAACCCGATCCCGATCGTCGTCCCCTGCCACCGGGTGCTGCGCAGCGGCGGCGCCCTCGGCGGCTACGGCGGGGGGCTGCCGATGAAGGAAGCTCTGCTCGAAATGGAGCGTGCGGGTTTACCCTGAGTTCGCTCAAGGGAGCGCCATCGCAAGCCGATGGATGCACCAATGCCAAACAAGCTTCAACTGCTCGCTGTCCCCCTCGCCCTCACTGTCTTCCTGCTCGGGGTAACCACCGCACAGGCGACGCCAATCGACCCGACGGCCGCTCCGCTCGCCTTCGAAGAAGAACTCGAATTCGAAGAAGAAGGCGAAGAAGAAGGTGCCGAACTCGAAGAAGGATCGTGCGAAGAAGCCGAAGAAGAATTCGAAGAAGGCGAACTCAGCGGCGCAGAAGTCAAGGAAATCTGCGCCGAAGCGAAAGCCAGGGAAAAGAAAGGCACGGGCGGCACGGGCTCCATCGCGCCCAAAGAGTGCATCCTGCGCAGCGCCCACGCCCATGCCGCCATTGGGGCGGACGGCAAGAAGCTGAAGCTCACGATCAGCTACACGACCTACGAACCGGTCGCCTCAACGATCGAAGTAGGTAAAGGCTCCAACCACATCGCCACGCTCCACCGTCACCTGGGCGACAGCGGCATCCTGCGCATAGTCGAGGGACTGCACGGTCACGACGCTCCAAAGCGACTCACCGTCGGCATCGACATCCCATCGGCAGGGAAGGCCGGGTGCCCCTCCCGGCGGCTTGTGCTTTTTCCGCACTGACGCCCGCGGACAGCCGCTGACTGTGTTCGGAAAAAGTTGAGCCGGGAGGAGCGTCCGGCCTTCTCCCTACTGCGCAGACGAAGCAGCCGTCTTGTTCAGATAGTCCCTGATGAAATCGTCGATGTCCCCGTCGAGCACTCGCTGCGCATCGCCGACCTCATGGCCAGTGCGGTGATCTTTGACCCGCTGGTCGGGGTGGAGGAAGTAGCTGCGTATCTGCGAGCCCCAGGCGACTTCCTTGACCTCGCCTCGCTCTTTGGCCAGCGTTTCGGCTCGTTTGCGCTCCTCCAGCTCGATCAGCTTCGAGCGCAACAGCTGCATCGCTACCGCCTTGTTCTGGGTCTGCGAGCGCTCGTTCTGGCACTGAACGACGACCCCGGTCGGCAAATGGGTGATCCGCACCGCCGAGTCGGTCTTGTTGACGTGCTGGCCGCCGGCGCCGGAGGCGCGATAGGTGTCGATGCGCAGGTCGGCGTCGTCGATCTCGACCTCAACGCCCTCGTCCACCAGCGGTCCGACATCGACCTGGGCGAAGCTGGTGTGACGGCGCGAGGAGGAGTCGAAGGGGGAGATCCGCACCAGCCGGTGCACGCCGCGCTCGGCGGCGAAGAGCCCGTAGGCGTTCTCGCCGCGGGCGACGAAGGTCGCCGACTTGAGGCCCGCCTCCTCTCCCGGCGAGGCCTCCTTCATCTCGACCTCGAAGCCGCGACTCTCCGCCCAGCGCAGGTACATCCGCAGCAGGATCTCGGCCCAGTCCTGGGAGTCGGTGCCGCCGGCGCCGGCGTGGACCGTGACCACCGCGTCGCCGGAATCGTATTTGCCGCTGAACAGGCGCGCCTCTTCAAGCTCGGCGAGTCGCCTTTCGACCGACCCCATCTGGGTCACCAGCTCGGCGGCCATCTCCTCGTCCTCGGCCGCCATCTCGGCCAGCTCGTCGAGGTCGCCGGCCTCGGACTCCAGCTCCTCAAAGGTCTTCAGCTTGCGCTGGGCACGTGCATGAGCAGCCGAGACGCGCGCCGCGGCATCCTGGTCGTCCCAGAAGCCTGGCTGCCCCATCTCCCCCTCGAGCCGCTCGGCCTCTTCCCGGAGCGAAGCCGGGTCAAAGGTAGTCCGAGAGCAGCTTCAACTGCTCGCGGATCTCGGCGAGCCGCGCCGGTACCGATTCGGTTGAGGCGGCATCGGCCATGCCGACAGGTTATTGGGCGGCCGCGGACGCCTCGCCGCCCGTCGGAGCCCTGGCGCCGATGATCCAGGTCGACGCCGGAGCGATCACGCCCTCGGGGCCGTCGAACTCGGCGAGAGCTTCGCGCAGATCGCTCGCGATCTTGGGCCGGAGCTCATCGATCCGATCTTCCCACAACCTCAGCACCTCGCCGGCGGGTCCCAGCGACATGTTGAACTCGACCGCGTGATCGAGGTCGTTGCCGATCTTCAGCGGCAGATCGCAGCGTCGCAGCGAGATCTCCCCGAAGCCGGCGATCCTGAGCTGCTCGCTGACCGTGTCGGCGTCGGCCATCGAGAACGGCCCTGGCCCACAGGTCGGCTCGTCGCTCTCCTCGGGGTGCTCGAGGTACTCCTCGACGACCAGCTCGGCGCGTCGCACCCACTCGTTGTCGAGCTTGCGGCGCCAGACGACCGCGCAAAACCGCCCGCCCGGGACGAGCGCCTGCCTGACGTTGCGAAGCGCCTGCACCGGATTGGCGAAGAACATGATCCCCATGCGCGAGAAGGCGTAGTCGAAGCCGTGCTCGAGCTCGGCGACCTGGACGTCGCCGGTCATGAAGCGCACGTTCTCCAGGCCGCTGCCCTCGAGCTCCAGGCGCGCCTGCTCGACGAAGGGCTCTGAGACGTCGATCCCGACAGCCTCGCCCTCCGGACCGACCAGCGCCGCGATCTGCTGGGTCGTATCGCCGAACCCACAGCCGAGGTCGAGCGCCCGCTCTCCTGGCCGTGGCGGGTGAACCCTCATCGCTTCATCTCCGTGCGCGCCCAGCCCAGCGGTCGCGAGGTCGCGAAACTTGACGAAGCGGTCGAAGAGCGACCCGCTCCAGGCTTCCGCCGCCTCTCTGTTGGTCGCGGCAACCGGCTCCACGAGTCCGATGGTACTAGCCGATCCCGTGTTCGAAGCCACCGGCGCGCAGCGCCTCAGAGCGATCGTCAAAGGGCCGCCAGCTTCGCACGCGGTGGTCGCGCAGCTCGAACAGCCAGGCCATCTCGTCCGCGCTCGCGAGGGATCCGTCCTCTTCCCAATGCCAGGCGCGCCTTATCAACGCCACCGCCGCTCCGCCGCTCGACTCGGCGCCGTCCTCGTACAGCTCCTCCAACTCGATCGTCTGCTGAACGCCCCCCGGCGCTCGCGTCGCCCACAGCCGCGCAGCCTCCCTCCCCTTGCGCAGACCCTTCATCGAGTGCAGCTCGACCTCGGGGTCCAGCGCCGCGACGAAGGCATCCAGATCGCGCTCATTGAAGGCGCGGATGAACTCGCGGACGGGATCGTGCCTCAAGGGACGCTAGGCACCATGGCAACGCTTGAACTTCTTGCCTGAGCCGCACCAACAGGGGTCATTGCGGCCGATTTCTTTCTCGCGCTCGTCCTTGACCACGGTCTCGATCACCTCCGGCGCCGGCGCGCCGTTGCCGCCGCCGTTCGGCCTCGCCGTGCCTTCGGTCACGCTGACCCCTGCGGCCACCTCCTGGAGGGCCGAGGGCTGGGCGTCCGGGGTGCCACCGGAATAGTCGAACGCGGCCGGGGCGACGCCGCCGTTGCCGGCAAAGGCGCCACCGATCTGGGAGGGATCGATTTCGATCTCGGCGTTGAAGACCAGCTTGCTGAATTCCTCCCAGATCGAGTGCAGCAGCTCCTCGAACATCGCGAAGCCTTCGTTTTTGTAGGCGACGAGCGGATCGATCTGAGCGAAGCCGCGCAGGTGGATACCCTCGCGCAGGTAGTCCATGTCGTAGAGGTGCTCGCGCCAGCGGTTGTCGATGACCTGAAGCAGGATCGAGCGCTCCAGGTAGCGCATCAGCTCCTCGCCCAGCTGCCCCTCGCGGTCGTCGTAGGCGCTCATCGCGTCTTCGTCGAGGGCGTCCTTGAGCTTTTCGCGGTCGATCGTCTCCGGCGCCATCGAGCCGACCTCGACGCTCACCGGCCAGATCTGGCGCAGCTGCGCCTCCAGCCCCGGCATGTCCCAGTCGTCGAGCTCGTCGCCGGGCGTGTACTCCTCGACCAGGCGCTCGATCACTCCCTCCATTTCGTCGCGCGCGATGTCCGACATGTCGCGCCCTTCGAGGATCTCGCGCCGATATTTGTAAACGACGCGGCGCTGCTCGTTCATCACGTCGTCGTACTCGAGCACGCGTTTGCGAATCAGGAAGTTCTGTTCCTCGACCTTCTTCTGCGCACCCTCGACCGTCTTGGTCAGCATCCCCGCTTCGAGCGGCATCTCCCCGCCATCCTCGTCGACGGGCCCCAGGCGATCGAGGATTTTGTAGATGCGGTCGCCGGAGAAGAGGCGGATCACGTCGTCTTCGGCGGAGAGGAAGAAGCGCGTCTCCCCCGGATCGCCCTGGCGGCCCGAGCGACCGCGCAGCTGGTTGTCGATGCGGCGCGATTCGTGCCGCTCGGTTCCGCAGATGTAGAGGCCGCCGAGCTCGCGCACTCCCTCGGCCTCTGCCTTGCACTGCGGCTCCAGCTCGGCGATCTTCGCCTCCAGCGCCTCCTCGTAGCCGTCGTCCCCAGGACTCAGATCCAGCTTTTTCAGCTCTTTGTGGGCCATGTGATCGGGGTCGCCGCCGAGCTTGATGTCGACGCCGCGGCCGGCCATGTTGGTGGCGATCATCACCGCGCCCTTGCGCCCGGCTTCGGCGATCCGCTCGCCCTCTCGCTGCGCGTGCTCGGGCTTCGCGTTCAGCACCGCGTGCTCGACCCCGTGCCGTTTGAGCTCATCGGAGATCATCTCCGAGACCTCGACCGAGACCGTTCCGACGAGGATCGGCTGACCGCGCTCGTGGCGGGCCATGATCTCCTCGAGCACGGCTTTCCACTTGCCGTCCTTGGTTTTGAAGATCTGGTCGTTGTGATCGGCGCGGACCATCGGCTGGTTGGTCGGGATCTCAACCACCGGCACTTTGTAGATTTTCATGAACTCGGTGGCCTCGGTCAGGGCCGTGCCAGTCATCCCGGAGAGCTTGTCGTAGAGCCGGAAGTAATTCTGCAGGGTGATCGTGGCAAGGGTCTGGTTCTCCTCGCCGATCGCGACGCCCTCCTTCGCCTCGACCGCTTGGTGCAGGCCCTCCGACCAGCGCCGGCCCTCGAGGATGCGGCCGGTGAACTCGTCGATGATCATCACCTGGCCGTCGACGACCGCGTAGTCCTTGTCCTTCCCGTAGAGCGACTCGGCCTTGAGCGCCTGGCCGAGGTGGTTGACGAGGGTGCCGTGCTCGCCCAGGTAGAGGTTGTCGACGCCGAGGAATTCCTCGGCCCGCTTGACGCCGCGCTCGGTCGGGGAGACGGTCTTGTGCTTCTCGTCGTATTCGTAGTCGTACTCGGCCTCCGAGGTGTCTTTCGATTCGCCCAGGGATTTCAGCCGGTCCCTGGCCGGAACCCCCTCCATCTGGCGGGCGAGGCGAGCGAACTGGTAGTAGATCTGCGCCGCCTGTTCGGGCGCGCCGGAGATGATCAGCGGGGTGCGCGCCTCGTCGATCAGGATGTTGTCGACCTCGTCGACGATCGCGTAGTGGTGGCCGCGCTGCACGCAGTGCTCCAGCGCTTCGGCCATGTTGTCGCGCAGGTAGTCGAAGCCGAACTCGGAGTTGGTGCCGTAGACGACATCGCAGGCGTATTTGACCTGCCGCGCCGCGTGGTCGTCGCCGTCTTGGATCGCGGCGACGCTGATCCCGAGCGCGTCGTAGATCGGCTTCATCCATTCGGCGTCGCGCCGCGCCAGGTAGTCGTTGACGGTGACGACATGGACGCTGTCGCCGGCGAGCGTGTTGAGGAAGACCGCCAGGGTCGCGGTCAGGGTCTTGCCCTCTCCCGTCTTCATCTCGGCGATCGCCCCGTCGTGCAGTGCCATGCCACCGATCAGCTGAACGTCGAAGTGGCGCTGGCCGATGCTGCGCCGGGCCGCCTCCCGGGTCAGGGCGAAGGCCTCGGGCAGGAGGTCGTCGAGCGACTCGCCACCGCGGGCGCGCTCGCGCAGCGAGTCGGTCTCGGCACGCAGCTCCTCGTCGCCGAGCAGCTCCATCTCCGGCTCGATCGCGTTGATCCTCGTGGCGCGCTTCTCATACGCCTTGAATTTGCGTCCCTCGCCGACACGCAGCGCGCGGGTGACCATGTCCCTGGCATTTGCCATGGACCTAGGGTAGCGATGGGACCCTGACCAGGGACCCTAAGACTCGGCCGCGCGGCCGCGCATCTGGTTGACGAGACGTCGCGTCTGGCGGCGCTTACGTCGCAGGGCGCGATGCTTCTTGACTTGGCGCCGGATGTCCTCGGCCAACTCGTGGATCGTGTGCGAGATCTCGGGCGAGGCCTCCTTGGCATGCAGCGTGACGCCCTTGAGGCGAAGCGTCGCCTCCGCGACCTGCCTATCGGCGATCGCGGGGTTGCGCTCTTCCCAGATCGTCACGTCGAGCACCGCAAGCTCGGAGACCTGTCTGCCAACTCGGCGGAATCGCTTCAGAACGTGTTCCCGAAGCTCGTCATCGACCTCGACGTTTCGCCCGCGCACCTCGATCCGCATGTTTGGCCTCCTCGATTGGTCTGCTTCGATGCTACGCCTGTACCCGGGGCGCAGCAAGGGGAACTTCTCGGACGTGCGAAAACAGGACGCCGCATCCGACCGGGCCACCCTGCCTCCCTCCTACAAGCGTCGCGTGAAGGTGATTGCTGCGACTCGGACGGCGCCTGTTGAGCGGAGGGCTCGGGCGCAGGACGAGAGCGTGGCGCCGGTGGTCAGGACGTCGTCGATCAGGAGGACGCTGCGGGGGACTTCGCCGCGAGCGTGGATGTGCGGGGGGTGGCCGATTCGTTGGGAGCGGCGCTTGCCCAGCTGGCGTCCGCCGCCGCGGCGGGCCAAGCAGGAGTGGAGCGGCAGCTTGGTCCGCTCCGCAAGCGCCGCTGCTATCTCGGCTGCCGGGTCGAAGCCGCGGGTGACGGAGCGCAGGGGCGCAGTCGGCACTGGGACGATCACGCCGCTCAGCATCGTGCCGGGGGCTAGCCACTGGATCCGGTCGGCCATCAGGTCCGCCACCGGCAGGAGCCGGCGGAACTTGAGCGCCGTGACCAGGTCGCGGGCTACGCCCTCATGCGGAGCCGAGGACCAGGCTCGGTCAAGACCGGCGGCGCCGACGCCTTCCAGGGGTTTGGCGGCGGCGAGGCGTCGCGAGCAGCGGGTGCAGAGGATCGCTTCGGGTCGGCAGGTTCGCCCGCAGGCGGCGCAGAGTGGTGGGACCAGGCCGGTGGCGACTGCGTGGACGAGGTTCATGGCCCGATCGTGTGGGCCAGGGGCGCGTGTGTGGCGCGCCAGATGTCAAATGTTTGTCAAATCTTCCTCGCGCGGGCCGCGGTGCCGCCGGCCAGGATCGCCGCCGGCGGCAACTCGGTCCCCTCGAGCAGGATCGAGTCGCGGATATGGGCGCCGTCGCCGAGCCGGCAGCCGTTGCCGATGATCGCCGGGCCCTCGATCCGCACGTCCGCCCCGATCTCTACTCCGGCGCCGACCAAGACGGGCGCGGTCACTTCGGCGCCTTCCAGCGGGCTCGCCGCCCACACCCCCTCCTGCACCTGGGGCGCCCCAGGCTCGACCTCGACCTTCCCGTGCAGCGCGTCGAGGTTGCCCTGGCGCAGCTCGTCGAGGTTGCCGATGTCGTTCCAGTAGGCGTCGATCTCGTGCGAGTAGAACGGGGTGTCGGCCTCCAGCAACGCCGGGAAGACGTCCATCGCCCAATCGGTGAACCCAGGTGGATCGTCCGCTCCTGCCGCCTTGCTGGTACCGGGCTCCGGAAAGAAATCGAAGACCTCCGAGCGGAACATGTAAATGCAGGTATTGGCCAGGTCAGACAGCGCCTCGGCCGGATCGGGCTTCTCCTGAAAGCCCTGGATCCGCCCGTCCTCACCGGCGATCACGACGCCGTACTGATCGGTGTCCGGGACCCGTTTGGTCGCCAGGGTGGCGATCCCGTCATGGGACTCGTGGAACTCGCGCATCGCCCTGAAGTCGAGGTCGGTGAGCGCGTCGCCCGCGACCACGAGGAACGAGTCGCCGAGGTAGTCGGCGACGTTGCGCACACCCCCGGCGGTGCCGAGCAGCTGCTCCTCTTGACTGTAGGTGAGGTCCAATCCGAAGGCCGAGCCATCGCCGAAGCGTCCCTCGATCAGCTCGGGGAACCAGTGCAGGTTCGCGATCGCCTCGCCGAAGCCGTGGCGAGCCAGCAGCCGCACGGTGTGCTCCATCACCGGCCGGTTCAAAACCGGGACCATCGGCTTCGGCATTCCGTAGGTGATCGGTCGCAGCCGGGTGCCGAGCCCCGCCGCCAAGATCATCGCGCGCATCGGTGGCTCAGGTGCCCTGATCCCAAGAAGCGAGGTACTTGCTCTGCACGGCGGTCAGGTCGTCGATCTTGACCCCCTTGGAGGCCAGCTTGAGTCGGGCGATCTCCTGGTCGATCTCGTGCGGCATCGGGTGCACCTTGGTCTCCAGGCTCTCGTGGTTCTTCGCCACGTACTCGGCGGCAAGGGCCTGGTTGGCGAAGCTCATGTCCATCACCGCCGCCGGATGGCCCTCGGCGGTGGCCAGATTGACCAGGCGCCCCTCGGCAAGCAGGAAGACCTCGCGCCCGTCCTTCAGCCGATGTCCCGCTACCAGTGGCCGCGCTTCATAGGTCGACTCGGTCAGCGCGTCGAGGTCGCCCTTGTTGATCTCGACGTCGAAGTGACCCGAGTTGCAGACGATCGCGCCGCTCTTCATCACCTCGAACATCTCTCCTGCCACCGCGTCACGGTTGCCGGTCACCGAGATGAAGACGTCACCCTCCTTCGCGGCCTCGACTCCCGGCATCACATCGAAGCCGTCCATCACGGCCTCCAGCGCCCGCAGCGGGTCGACCTCGCAGACGACCACGTGCGCGCCGTGGCCCTTGGCCCGCATCGCGACCCCCTTGCCACACCAGCCGTAACCGATCACGACGACCTTGAGGCCGGCGATGAGGATGTTGGTGGCGCGGATGACACCGTCCAGGGTCGACTGCCCGGTGCCGTAGCGGTTGTCGAAGAAGTGCTTGGTGTCGGCGTCGTTGACGGCGACGATCGGGAAGCCGAGCTTGCCCTCTGCCTCCAGCGCCTTGAGCCGGATCACGCCGGTCGTCGTCTCCTCGGTGCCACCGTAGACCTCGGAGAGTTGCTCCGGGCGCTGCCCGTGCAGGACGGAGATCACGTCGGCGCCGTCGTCCATCGTGATGTGCGGGTGCTTGTCGACCGCGGTCTCGATGTGGCGGTAGTAGGTGTCGTTGTCCTCGCCGTTGATCGCGTGGACCTCGGCGCCGTAGCGGTCGACCAGGGCCGCCGCCGTGTCGTCCTGGGTCGAGAGCGGGTTCGAAGCGCAGAGCGCGACATCTGCGCCGCCGGCCATCAGAGTGCGGACCAGGTTCGCGGTCTCGGTGGTGACGTGCAGGCAGCAGGCCATCCGGATCCCGTCCAGCGGCTTCTCGCTCTCGAAGCGCTCGCGGATCTGGGTGAGCACGGGCATCTGGCGATCGGCCCACTCGATCCGCTTCTGGCCGGCGTCGGCCAGAGCGATGTCAGCGATGTCGTAGTTGGATGCGGCGGTTGCCATCGATTCCTTTCGTCTATTGGTCCGGGTCGAAGGATACGGAGATGCCGGGCCGCCCGCTCAAGGACGTCCGAGCACAGCCTTGAGGCTTTCGATCGCCTCGATCGGCAGCGGATCGACGCCACGCGCGTCGGCGACGGCAAGGGAGACGAGGTCGCCGAGCATCACGGTCCACAGCACTCGCTCGACCGGCGTCTCGCCAGCAGTCTCCACCCGCACAACGGTCTTCCCCGCCGCTTCGATCGAAGCGGCGGTGAGCTCGAAGCGACGCCCCTCGCGGGGGTGCTGGCCGGCGTCCTCGAGCAGCACCGCGGCGAGCCCGCCGTCGCCCGGGGCACCGGTCTTCCAGCCACAGAGCTCGTTGTGATCGGCCTCTGGCAGCGCCGAGAAGAAGGCAGGAAGCTTCGCGTTCTCGTTGATCTGCGTCTTCCAGCGGCGCGCCGCCGCAGTGGTTGAGCCGGCTCCGTAGACGACCGCGGTCGCATCGTCGAGCCTGGCTGCGATCGCGACAGCTGAGCTCCGGAGAGCCTCCCTCTGCGCTTCGAGAAAGTCGGCGGCGCCGGCAAGTTCGCTGTCGATGCGCGGCGCGACGCCGGCTGCGGCGGCGACCTCAGCGGCACAAACCATCATGTAGGCGACGGCGGTCCGCGGAGCGGGCAGCAGCCCCGGCAGGCCGACCACCGGGTCGCCGGCCGTCCGCGCGGCCTCGACCAGGGAGCCGCCGGTGCTGGCAACGACGCGACGCGCGCCCAGCGCCTCGGCCGCGGCGAAGCAGGCGAGGGTCTCCTCGGTCTCGCCCGAGTAGCTCGAGCAGAGCACCGTCCACTTGGGAGTGACCCAACTCGGCAGCTCGTAGCCACGTACGGTCAGCAGCGGCTGGACAAGGCGATCGCCGAGCGCCGCCGCGGCGAGGTCACCGCCGATCGCCGAGCCGCCCACTCCGCAGACCAGCACCCCCGTCGACTCGCTTGGCGCCAAGCGTGCCGACTCGACCCGCCAGAGCGCGTCGCGCAGATGATCCGGAATGGCGAGGACGTCGTCGAGCATCGTCAGCCGGACACTTTCTCACCCGGGGCGGCCACGATGCCCGACAGCTCGCCGCCCACCGCCACCTCGGCCCCGGGGGCGAGGATCGAGCCGACAACGCGGGCGTTTTCCCCCACGCTGCAGCCGTCGAGGAGGACCGATTCGACTACCTGCGCCCCGGCCTCCACGCGGCAACTCGGCCCGACTACGGCCCGCGGCCCGACCGTGGCGCCCCCGTCGACTTCCGCGCCGGGATCGATCAGCACGCTCGGGGCGGTGGGCTCGACACGCGTGACCACCCGTCCTTCGAGGATGTCCCAACTCGCCTGCAGATATCGCTCAGGAGTACCGATGTCCATCCAGTAGCCGTCGAGGCGCAGCCCGTGCAAGCCCGCGGCGACCAGACGCGGGAACACCTCGCGCTCGATCGAGACGTTCTTCCCAGGCAGGATCAGATCGAGCACCGAGCGCTCCAGCGCATAGATGCCGGCATTGACCTCGCCGGGCGCCCGCTCGCCCGTCTTCTCGAGAAACTCGAGCACCTCCCCTCCCGCGCCGCTCTGGACCAGGCCAAAAGCCGAGGAGTCCTCGACCGGGTACAAGCCGATCGTCGCCACCGCATCCGATCCTCGGTGCGCGGACAGCAGCGCAGCCAGGTCGAGGTCGGTGAGGACGTCGCCGTTGAGCGCAAGGAAGCGGTCCTCCAGCTCGTCGCCGAGCACATCGGCGGCAAAGCGAATCGCCCCGGCGGTGCCCAGCGGCCGCGGCTCGGCGACGTAGCGGATCGTCACCCCCGCCCGCTCCTCCTCGCCGCTGAGCGCCGCCTGCAACACGTCCGGCAGGAACCCGCAGGCCAGCACGACCTCGGTCACCCCGTGCCCCGCCAGCCACTCGATCATGTAGGCCAGAAAGGGCCTGTCGACGAGCGTCAGCGCGGGCTTCGGCACGTTCTCGGTCAGCGGCCTCAGGCGCGTGCCTTCACCACCCACCAAAACAATCGCTTGCAACTCCTAGCTCCCGTGGCGTGCGTGACCAAGCAGATCGAGGACGCAGTGAGCGTGGCGTGCTCTGCACGCAAGTGAGCGAGGACGCCGATATGCGCCGGTCACGCACGTCATGGGGCGTGCTCTGCACGCGAGCGAGCGACGGACGCCGAGCTGTGCCGGTCATCCGCGCTCTGACGGCCGATCCCCTCGTACTCGAAGCCAGTCGAGATCAATGCCTTCGGATCGAGGAAGTTTCGCCCGTCGATCAGCAGCGGACGCGCCATCCGAGTCGCCGCCTCGGTCCAGTCGAGCTCGGCGAACTCGGGCCACTCGGTAACCAGCACCGCCGCGTCGGCCCTGTCGAGCGCCTCCAGCGCGGAATCGCGCAGCTCGACCCCCCCGAGCAGGTCCCGCGCCGCCCCGGCGGCGACCGGGTCGTAGGCGACCACGTCGGCCCCTTCGCCCTGAAGCCGTGCCGCTAGCACCAGGCTCGACGCCTCACGCATGTCATCCGTATGCGGCTTGAAAGCGAGACCGAGCAGCGCAACCCGCTTTCCGACCAGCGAGCCGAGATGGCCGAGCAGCTTCTGCACCACCCGCCGCTTCTGCAGCTCGTTCACCTCGATCACCGCGTTGAGCAGCTGGAAGTGGTAGCCGGTGTTGCCGGCCAGCATCTTGAGCGCGCTGACATCCTTCGGAAAGCAGGAGCCCCCGTAGCCGATCCCGGCCCGCAGGAAAGATGGGCCGATGCGCTGGTCGAGACCCATGCCCCGGGCGACCTCACCGACATCGGCGCCGACCTCCTCGCAAACGTTGGCGATCTCGTTGACGAAGGAGATCTTGGTCGCCAGGAAGGCATTGGAGGCGAGCTTGATCATCTCGGCGCTGGAGACATCGGTGCGGACGATCTCGCCGCCCAGCGGCTCATACAGCGCGGCGACCGCGTCGCCGGCCGCCTCGTCGGCCGGATCGGCGCCGATCACGACCCGATCGGGGTGCATGAAATCCGCAACCGCGGAGCCCTCCTTGAGGAACTCTGGACAGGAGACGTAGGCGACATCGGGAAGGTCGCGGCGGATCGTCTCGCCGGTGCCAGCCGGCACGGTGCTCTTCATGATCAGCATGTGGTCGCCGTCGGCGCGCAGCTCCTCGACCACGGAGCGGACCCGCGAGAGGTCGGCGTCGCCGGAACGGGTCGGCGGCGTGTCGACGCAGACGAAGAGGAGGCGCGCGGAGCCCAGCAGCTCGCCCATATCGGTGGTGAAGGTGAGGCGCTCGGAGTTTCGAGACAGCAGGTCGCTGAGGCCCGGCTCGTGGATCGTCAACTCGCCACGCGAAAGGGAATCGACCTTCTCGGCGAGGATGTCCCGCGCCACCACCCGGTGCCCCAGCTCGGCGAAGCAGGCCGCGGTGACCAGGCCGACCCAACCCACCCCGATCACGCCGATCGGCTCTCTGCTCTCCGTCATCGTGGCGCCTTCCTCGGCATCTTGTTCGGGATTATCGCCTGCGCCGAGCGCGCCATGCCGACCATCTGATCGTTGGTCAGCACCTGCAGGAGGCTGTTCGAGATCCAGTACACGTTGTCACCGCGGCGCCAGGCGATCATCTTGACGCGATCGCCGTCGACGTAGATGTCGTAGTCGCGGCCCCGGATCGTCTTGGTCAGGCTCGGGTTTGAGAGGATCGGCGGGTCGGTCCAGCCGCGGATCCCCTGCACGCCGAAGTAGTGGACCCCGTCGGGGAGTTCCATATCCAGCGTCATCCGGTAAGCCAGGTGGCGCTTGCCGGCGGTGTCCTTGAAGTGGTACACCCGCGGATCCTGCACGTGGTAGTAGGAGGAGCTTTCGACGTAGGACGCCCCCGAGGGCAGTCGCGCGGGGTAGAAGACGGGGAAGCCGTGGCCCACCTTGCGCGCCACCGACTTCGCCTCCAGCTCACCGGCTTCGCCGGCGGGGATCAGACCATCGCTGCCAGGTGGCTTCGGCGCCGCCAGGTGGGGCTTCGGATTGCTCTTGTGCCGAGTCTTCTTCTTATGCTTCTTCGCCTTCGAGCTCCCCGTGGAGCCCTGCCCTTCATCGAGAGATCCGCGCGGGCCGCCACTGGCTTCTATGCCCAAGAACTTGTTGACGGCCCCCTGAATCGCCGTCGGCGTGGCGTAAACAAAGCTCGGGCCGAGTTCGGCCGGGAAGTGGACCTCCTTGATCGCCGCGTTGCGCGAGGCGATGAACAGCTTCAGCACCTGCAGCATCGTCTCCGTGTCGCTGATGTCGGAGGTCGTGTATTTGGTGAAGATGTCGATCAGTTCGTTGCGGCCGAGGACCAACTGGTCGATCGGAACCCGCTGACGAGCGGCGCTGAGGAAATCCTGCTGCCGCGCGGCGCGGACCAGGTCGGTATCGGTGTGGCGGTAGCGCACGTACTGCAGCGCCTTTTTCCCGCAGAGGAGCTGGTATCCCGGTTGGATGTTGATTTCGGAATATTCTTCTGAGGGCGGCACGCCGACGTTCGAGTGGTAGTAGCGGCGATCGACGTCGACGTAGACGCAGTCGATCGCGTCGACGGCGCGGACGAAGCCGAGATAGTCGACGTTGACGACGTGATTGATCGGCAGGCCGGTCAGTTCCTTCACGACTTGCAGGGTCAGCTTGGGCCCGCCAAAGGTGTAGGCGGCGTTGAACTTTTCGGTGCCGTAGCCGGGAATTTCGACCTTGAGGTCGCGGGGAATCGACATCAGCGCGATCGCGTTCTTGTCGGGATCGAGCCGCAGCAGCAGCGTCGTATCCGAGCGGCCGGGATCTTCGGGTTCGCTGGCCCGCTTGTCGGAGCCGATGATGAGGATGTTCTCCGGTTCGCCGCCGTGCGTCTGGGCGAGGATGCGCTCGACTTTGCTCTGAAGCTTGTTGTTGTGGGAAAGCGCGTCGGCGATGCTGCCGATGTAGAGGAGGATGCTGGTTGAGGTCGCCGCCGCGGTGACGGCGATGATCACAACCGAGGCGAGGGTGAAGCGCCACCAGTAGCGCTTTCGCTTCGGTGGCGGCTCGTGGTCGCCCGAGGGCGGCGGTTTCTTGAAGGGCTGCTCAACCATCGGTTCCGCTCAACCCGGGAGTCGATCCGGGATCGCTTGCAGGAATCCCTCGAGCGCCTGTCGGTATGCCACCAAAGAGGGGATCGAGACCCACTCCGCGGGGCCGTGATGACCTTCGCCAACCGGGCCGAACTCGACCGCCGGCACCCCCACCCGCAGGAAGGAGACGGCATCGGAGGCGCCGTCCCGGCCGACGCTCATCGGCTCCCCGTCGTGGTGCGCCGAGGCCGCCTCGCGCAGGCCGAGCACGAAGGGCGAGTTGCGGTCGACGACCGCCGGAGGTCGAGTGAACAAAGCGGTCACCTCGACGTCGGGAAGACCGCGAACCTGCTCGAGCACGGTCTCGGGGTCCTGGTCGGGGAGGTAGCGGATGTCGACGTCGATCGCGCATCGGTCGGGCACCTTGTTGAGCGCGTCGCCACCCAGGATCCTGCCGAGGTTGATCGAGGGGCGGTCGAACAGCTCCGAGCTGTGCCGGGCAAACGGTAGCGACTCGATACTGCGGAAGACGTCGTGCGCCTTCAGCACCGCGTTGTCACCGAGCCAGGGCGTCGCGCCGTGAGCGGCGACGCCGCTGACCTCCAGCCGCAGCGCCAGCACCCCCTTTGCCTCAACCCCGATCTGCAGATCGGTGGGCTCACCGGTGATCGCAAAGTCCCCGATGAAACCGCTGTCGACCAGGTGGTCGCTGCCCCGGTCGGCCTCCTCCTCGGACTCCTCATCGCCGACGATGCCAAGCCGCACCCGCACCCTCTCCTGCTCGCGCATCGCGGCGATCGTCATCAGCATCGCCGCCAGGGCGCCCTTCATGTCGTAGGCGCCACGGCCGTAGAGCCGCTCGCCGTCGAGCCGTGGGTCGAACTGGCCCGGGCGCCCCGGCACCACGTCCAGGTGCCCATGCAGAACGACGGTCGGCACATCCTCCGGGCCAACTTCGGCCCGCAGCACCGGCAGCCCGCGCACCTCGTCGGTGGCGACCGCGATCCCTCGCGCTTCCAGCCAGCCCTCGACGAAGCCAGCTGCTTCGAGCACCCCATCCGCCTCGGAAGTGTCGTATCCGATCAGCCGCGTAGCAAGTGCAACCAGCTCCTCGCTCATCCGCCGAAGCCTCTCAGGACGAGAGGGGTCGGTGCCTCTCTGCGGCAATGTCGCGAAGCGGCGATATGCAATCTGTCTCCCGTGCGGGCGAAGCCCGCGCACAAACATCGGGAGCGGAGGCCGAAGGCCGAGCGACCCAAATTGCCGCAGAGAGGCACCGACTCCTCTCGCTCAGCCTTGGGCAATCGCGAGAAACGCTTCGGCCCGGTCACGGTCTTTCCGCGCCCGGGTCTGCTCGCCGCTCTTGTCCTCGGCGTCGGCCAAGCGCTGTTCGGCGTCGGCGAGCTGCTCTTTGAGCACGCCGGCGTCGAGGTCCTCGGGCGCGATCGCCTCCTCGAGCAGCAGCCGGGCGTGATTACCGAACACTTGCAGCCAGCCGTGCGCCTGCGCGAAGCGGCGCGTCTCCGACTCGCCGGTGTAGAGGCGCAGCTCGGTCGGCCGCAGCGCCGCCAGCAGCGGCGCGTGGTTGGCGAGGATGCCGATTTCGCCGATCGCAGTTCGGGTCGAGACCTGGCTCACCTCACCGCTGAAGACCCCCCCCTCAGGGGTGAGGACCTCGACCTCGAATTTGCGCTCGCCGGCCAAGCTGGCTTCCTAGGCCGCCGCAGCCGCGCTGGCGTTCTCGGTGACCTGGTCGATCGAGCCCTGCATGTAGAAGGCGCCCTCCGAGAGGTCATCGTGCTCGCCGTCGAGGATCTCGCGGAAACCGCGCACGGTCTCGGCGACGGGCACGAACTCGCCGCTGCGCCCGGTGAACTGCTCGGCGACGAAGAACGGCTGTGAGAGGAAACGCTCGATCTTGCGCGCTCGCGAAACCGTCTGCTTGTCCTCGTCGGAGAGCTCGTCGATGCCGAGGATCGCGATGATGTCCTGCAGCTCCTTGTAGCGCTGCAGCACCTCCTGTACCTCGGTCGCGGTGCGGTAGTGCTCCTCGCCGACCACGTCGGGCTTGAGGATCGTCGAGGTCGAGTCGAGCGGGTCGACCGCCGGGTAGATCCCTTTCTCGGAGATCGCCCGCGAGAGCGTGGTGGTCGCGTTGAGGTGGGCGAAGACCGAGGCGGGCGCCGGGTCGGTGAGGTCGTCGGCGGGGACGTAGACCGCCTGCACCGAGGTCACCGAGCCCCGGTCGGTCGAGGTGATCCGCTCCTGCAGTTCGCCCATCTCGGTCTCCAGGGTCGGCTGATAGCCGACCGCGGAGGGCATCCGGCCGAGCAGCGCCGAGACCTCGGAGCCCGCCTGGACGAAACGGAAGATGTTGTCGATGAACAAGAGCACGTCCTGACCGCCTTGCTCGCGGAAGTATTCGGCCATCGTCAGCCCCGAGAGGGCGACCCGCAGGCGGGCGCCGGGCGGCTCGTTCATCTGACCGAAGACAAGCATCGTCTTCTCGATCACGCCCGACTCTTTCATCTCGAGCCAGAGGTCATTCCCCTCGCGCGAGCGCTCGCCGACCCCGCAGAAGGCGGAGAGGCCTTCGTGCTCCTCGCCGATGCTGCGGATCAGCTCCTGAATCAGCACAGTCTTGCCGACCCCGGCGCCGCCGAACAGCCCCACCTTGCCGCCCTTCGCGTACGGCGCCAGCAGATCGATCACCTTGATCCCCGTCTCGAGGATCTCCTGGGTCGGGGCGAGTTCCGAAGCTTCTGGAGCGGGGCGATGAATCGGCCAGCGCTCACCGGCCTCGATCGGCTCACCCTGGTCGATCGGCTCGCCGAGCAGATTGAAGATGCGGCCAAGCGTCGCATCGCCGACCGGAACAGAGATTGGACCGCCGGTGTCGATCACCTTGTCGCCGCGCTGCAGACCATCGGTGGCGTCCATCGCCACCGTGCGCACCCGGTCGTCGCCGAGGTGCTGCTGGACCTCGCAGACCAGCTCCATCGCCTCGCGGTCCTCGTCGCCGGCCATCTCGATCTTCACCGCCGAGTAGATCCCCGGCAGCTTGTCCGGGAAGACGGCGTCGACAACCACGCCGGTCACCTGCTCGACTCGTCCCACATTCGTTCCGTTGTTGCTCTCAGCCATTGGTTCCTTTTCTGACTTTCTATTTGAAGTCTCTAGCCGAGCGCCTCGGCGCCGGCGACTACCTCGAGGATCTCCTGCGTGATCTCCGCCTGCCTGGCCCGGTTCATCTCCAGGGTGAGATCGTCCATCATCGTCTCCGCGTTCTCGGCCGCGTTGCGCATCGCGGTCATCCGCGCTCCAAGCTCTGAGGCGGCGGACTCGAGCAGCGCCCGGTAGACCGAGATGTTCACGTACTCCGGGATGAGCTGCGCAAGCAGCAGCTCGGCTTCGGGCTCGTACTCCCACAGCGCCTGGCCGTGGGCCTTCTCGATCTCGGTCTCCTCGGCGTCGACTTCCTCCTCGAGGACGCCCTCGCCGGTCACCTCGGCCTGCTGTAACGGCAGCAGCGTCTGCCGCCAGACGTGCTGGGTCAGCGGCGAGACGTAGCGGTTGTAGACGAGCTCGACCCGGTCGAGTTCCTCGTCGACGTAGCGCGCGGTCAGCTCCTCGCCGATCTCGCGCGCGTTGGCGAAGCCGGGCCGGTCGGTGAAGCCGGTGTAGGAGGTGCGGACCTCCTGCTTGCGGAAGGTGAGGGCAGAGACGCCCTTGCGCCCAACCGCGGAGAAGGCCGTCTCGGTCCCCTGCTCGCGCAGCTCGTCGCGCAGCCGCAGGCCATCCCGGATCACGTTGGTGTTGAAGGCGCCGGCCAGACCACGGTCGCCGGTGATCAGCACCACGCCGACCCGCTTGACGTCCTCGCGCTCGACCAGCACCGGCACGCGCGGCACTCCGCCCGCCTGCTCGGCGGCACGGCGGGTCAATTTCCGCATCCCCTGCGCATAAGGCCGCAACTGCTCAATCCGCTGCTCAGCCCGGCGCAACCGCGCCGCCGCAACCATCTCCATAGCCCGCGTGATCTTGTTGATGTTCTTGATCGAAGCGATGCGGTTCTTGACGTCCTTCTGACTAGCCATTCCTACTCCCAGCCATGGGGAGAGGCCGGGGTGTCCCGGCCGGGCGCTGGGTTTTTCGCCAGTCGCGCCTGCCGCTCGCGTCTAGCCGGCAGGGCGAAAAACAGGACGCCGCGCTCGGCCGGGACACCCCGGCCTCTCTATCGCAGCGCGAAAAACCCAGCACGGACTGTCCTGCGAAGAGAGCTGCGGGGGTTCCCCTCCCGATCGCGGCGTCCTGGTTTTCGCAGCGCAGGCTCGACAAGAGACACCCGCCGCAAGGCGAAAACCCCAGCGTTCGGGAGGGGAACCCCCGTGGCTCTCTCCCCGCCCGACAGGTCATGCGGGAGCTGCCTCTTTCTCAGCCTCAGCTTCCGCGGTGCGGCTGGGTTTCTCCCGCTCCTCAGTGGACTTGATCCGGTCGGACTCGCCAGCCTCGATCGGATCGCCGTGCTCGTCGAAGTCGGCGCCGAAATCGTCGACGAAATCGCGGATCGCCGCCGCCAGCTCCTCCTCGTCGGCCTCCTCGAGCTTGCCGGTCTCGGCGATCCGATCGAGCAGCTCGGGCTTCTCCGAGCGCAGCCGGATCTTCAGGTCGCGCAGGAACTCGCCAACCCGCTCGGTCTTGATCCGGTCGAGGAAGCCACCGGTGCCGGAGTAGATCGCGGCGACCTGGTCGGCCATCTCGAGCGGCTCGCGCTCTTTCTGTTTGAGCATCTCGACCAGCCGTTCGCCACGGTTCAGCGTTTTCTGCGTCTCCGCGTCGAGCTCGGAGCCGAACTGGGCGAACGCCTCGAGATCGCGGTACTGGGAGAGGTCGAGGCGCAGTTTGCCGGCGACCTTCTTCATCGCCTTGGTCTGGGCGTTGCCGCCCACCCGCGAGACCGAGATGCCGACGTTGATCGCCGGTCGCACGCCTGAGTTGAAGAGGTCGGACTCGAGGAAGATCTGACCGTCGGTGATCGAGATCACGTTGGTCGGGATGTAGGCGGAGACGTCGCTTGCCTGCGTCTCGATGATCGGCAGCGCGGTCAGCGAGCCGCCGCCGAGCTCGTCGTTCAGCTTCACCGCCCGCTCCAGCAGCCGCGAGTGCAGGTAGAAGACGTCGCCGGGGTAAGCCTCGCGACCTGGGGGTCGCCGCAGAAGCAGGGACATCTGGCGGTAGGCATAGGCGTGCTTGGTGAGGTCGTCGTAGACGCAGAGCGCCGCTTTGCCGTTGTAGAGGAAGTGCTCGCCCATCGCGCAGCCGGCGTAGGGGGCGATGAACTTGATCGGCGCCGCCTCGTCGGCGGGAGCGGCGACGATGATCGTGTTCTCCATCGCGCCGTTCTCCTCCAGCACCTCCTTCAGCTGGACGACGGTCGACATCCGCTGCCCGATCGCGACGTAGATGCAGACCATGTCCTTGTCGCGGTTGTTGATGATCGTGTCGATCGCGATCGCCGTCTTGCCGGTTTGGCGGTCGCCGATGATCAGCTCCCGCTGGCCGCGCCCGATCGGGATCATCCCGTCAATCGACATCAGCCCGGTCTGCACCGGTTCGGTCACCGGCTGGCGCTGGACGACGCCGGGCGCTTTGAACTCAGCCGGGCGGGTTTGCGTGGTCGCGATCTCGCCCTTGTCGTCGAGCGGGCGGCCGAGGGGATCGACCAGGCGCCCCAACAGCTCGTCCCCGACGGGGATCCGCAGCAGATGAGACGTGCGCTTGACCGTGTCGCCCTCGACGATCTTGTCCCACTCGCCGAAGAGCACGGCGCCGACGTTGTCCTCCTCCAGGTTGAGGGCGAGGCCGGTGACGCCGTGCGGCAGCTCGAGCATCTCGAGCGCCATGCAGTTGTCGAGGCCGTGGATGCGGGCGATCCCGTCGGCGACGGAGAGCACCGTGCCCACCTCAGAGAGGTCGGCGCTGCCGGTGTCCAGTCCCTCGATCCGCTCACGCAGGATCGATGCGATCTCGTCGGGCTTGATTTCCATAGGGGTGCTCTATGCCTCCTTACGCCGCCTGGGCGACGCTCTTTCGAAGTTTCTCCAAGCGATTGCGAATGCTCGCGTCGAGGACCATGTTGCCGACCTGCAAGACGATGCCACCGAGGACCTCCGGGTCAACCCGGCTTGCCAGATCGACCCTCTGATCGGTTTGGCGCTCGATCTCCTCACCGATCTTGGCAACCACGGCCGGGTCCAACTCGGTTGCGCTGGTCACGGTCACGTCGATCCGCCGATTCTGCTTCTTCCACAGCTCCTCGAAATGGCGACGGACGCGGAAGATCTCCGCGGTCCGGTGCTTCTCGATCAGCAGCTCGAGGAAGTTGAGGAACTCGGGGTCGGCGCCCGCAATCGCGCGCCTCAGCCCGTCTACCTTCTCCGCCGAGGAGAAGTAAGGACTGAAGAAGAAGACCCGCAGCTCGCGGTTCGCGTCGAGGGCGTCGGCGAACTGGGCGAGCTCGTCGCGAATCGGATCGAGCTTCCCCTTCTCCTTCGCTACCTCGAACAGCGCCTCCGCGTATACGTGAGCCGGGTCCTGCATGCCTAGCTCTCCGCTCCCGAGAGGGAGGTGAAGTCGACCTCGCTGAGCGCCTCCTCGACCAGGCGGCGCTGGTCCTCGGCGGTGAGGCTCTTGCGGGTCACCTTCTCGGTGGCCAGCACGGTCAGGTCGGCGACCTCCTTGCGGATCTGCTCCAGGGAGCGCCGCGTCTCCGCTTCGATGTCGCGCGTCGCAGCCGCAACCAGCTCCTCGCGCTTCTCCTTGCCCGCCGCCGCCGCTTCTGCTTCGGCGGTTTCCGCCGCCTTGCGGGCGCGGGCCATGATGTCGTCGGCCTGCTCGCGAGCCTCGGCGAGGCGGGCTCGGTACTCCTCGAGCAGCTCCTCGGACTCGCGCCGTTGCCGTTCGGCCGCCTCGATCGACTCGGCGATCGCCTTGGCCCGTTTGTCTAGAGCCTCCTGGATTTTCGGGAAGGCGACCTTGTTCAACACCCACATCGTGAAGAGGAAGAGGACCAGCGTCCAGATCATCAGGCCGAGGCCCGGTGAGACGAGGAAGCTTCCCCCGCTTTCCCCGGCGGCAAGCGGAAGCGCGGATATGTAGCCGAGAACCTCCATTTCCCTAGGAGAGGAAGAAGGCGATCAGGCCGAAGATGAAGGTGTAGAAGGCGACCGCCTCGGTCAGCGCGAAGCCGAGCCAGCGGATGCTTTCGAGCTCGCTTTTCATCTCGGGCTGGCGGGCGACCGACTCGATCTCCTTGCCGAAGATGAAGCCGACGCCGATGCCGGCGCCGATCGAGCCGAGGCCGGCGCCAACGCCGAGGGCGATCGCTTTGCCGGCGCTTTTGACACCTTCATCGGTGACCGCGGCGGCGACGGGGGACAGATCCATAGTGAGAACAGTGCTCCTTTTTCTAGATGGTCGATTTCAAATTTACGTGCCCGCGGGGGCGCGCCTGGCCAAGCTGGGTGGTGTACGTGGTCGCTGCGCGTAGCAGCGCTACGCGCGAGGCCGCGGGCGCCGACCAGCGCCGCGCCAGGCGCGTCATCCGTGGGTGCGGAAATTTGGAATTGATCATTTAGTGGCTTGCGGAGGTCGCTCCGCCGATGTAGATCGCGGTGAGGGTCGAGAAGATAAACGCCTGCAAGGTGGCCACGAGGCCGACCTCGAAGATGAAGAAGGCGAAAGCGAGCGGGAAGGTGAGGGCGCCGAGCGCGGCGATCCCGAGCAGCACGGCGAGCCCGCCGCCCATGAAGAGCAGCAGCAGGTGGCCGGCGAGAATGTTGGCGAAGAGACGCACGGAGAGAGAGATCAGCCGCACGAAGTGCGAGATCACCTCGATCAGGAAGATCGCCGCCTTGCCGAACGGGCTCATTTCCTCCAGGCCCGGGGGGAGCCAGCTGGCGAAGTAGGCGAAGAAGCCCTTGGCCCGGATCCCTTCGACGTGGTAGGAGATCCAGACCACCAGCGTGAGGACGAGAGGGATCGAGATGTTCGCGGTCGCGGCGTAGATCGCAAAGGCCGGGATCTGCAGGCCGAAGATGTCGACGGTGTGCTCGGTGTTGATCGGCAGCGGCAGGAAGCCGATCATGTTCGAGAACCAGATGAAGAAGAAGAGGGCGCCTAGGAAGGGAAACCAGCGCGTCGCCGTCTTGGTGTCGAGATTGCCACCGGTGATGTTGTTTTTGGTCAGGTCGTAGGCGAGCTCGACGGCGGTCTGCACCCGGTTCGGCTTCTGATGCATGCGGCGCGAGATCCAGGTCATCGTGAAGATCGTCAAGCCGCTGGCGATGGCGAGGTAGAGGACGGCCTTGTTGATGCTGAGGTCGAGGCTGCCGAGGTGAATCGGCACCCATTCTTCGAGTTTGAACTCGTTCTGGGGCTTGAACTCTTCGTTCTTGCCGGCGTTGCCGAAGATCAGCAGCATCGCGATCGCGATCGCGAAGTAGGCGCCGAAACCGATCAGGACTTTGCTTTTCGTCCTCATGGGGCCTTGATCTCCCGCGCCTCGGGCTCGAGCAGGTAGACGAGACCCTGCGCGGCGAAGGAGACGGTGAAGAGGACGAGCAGCAGCAGCGCGGCTGCCAGGCCGGCTTCGCGCTCGGCGATACCGACCAGAAGAACAGCGGTCACCATCAGCCAGACCCGCCCCAGGGCCGTCGCCGCGACGGTCCCCATCGCCTTCTGGCGGTTGCCGTGGGCCAATTCGCTGCTGACACGGCGAGCGGCGAGCAGCTGAATTCCCCGCTGTGCGAGCCAGGCTCCCGCGGCCACGGCGTAGCCGAGCAGGGGCAGCCCCCCGAGCACGAAGACGGCAAGGGCGGCGGCTAGCACCAGGAGATCGACATGCTTGGGAGGAGACATAACACCGCCCGTCTCATGCTGAGCGGGCGGATCAGCGACTATATCCGAAAGGGCCGTCGATCCGCTTTGTAGAGCCAGTTCGTGAGCCTTGTCACAACCTCGCACAAAGTCTGGGGAGGGTCTTTCAGCGGTCCGGCTCGACTGCCTCGAACTCGCCGGTCTCGGGATCTACCACCGGGAAGCTGCCCGTCTCCAACTCGCGGGCGACCGCCAGGTCGACCTGCTCGGCGGGCGGCGCCGGACGGCCGGCGTCGCGGCGGATGCTGACCAGCTGGCGCAGCCGCACGCGGCGCAGGCTGAGGATCTCGAGCACCTCGACCAGATAGACGCTCGCCCCCAGCGCGAGCAGGCCGAAGACAGCCATTACCGCGCTCCAGAAGACGTTGAAGTGGCCGTGGTTATCGCTGTAGGGGACGAAGCGCAAGGCCAGCGCGACGGCGGCCATGACGAAGGTCCAGCCATAGAGGTAGGCGAGCGTGCGCCGTTGCGAGAAGCCGATGTCGGCCATGCGGTGATGAAAGTGCCAGCGATCGGCGCGGTAGATCGGGCGGCGGTACTTAAGCCGCTTCGCCACCACGAAGCCGGTGTCGAGGATCGGCACGGTGAGGATGATCAGCGGCAGGAAGAGGGCGATGACCGCGTTCGTCTTCAGCGCTCCCTGCACGGCGACGACGCCCAGCAAGAAGCCGAGCAGGTTGGAGCCGGTGTCCCCCATGAAGGTCTTGGCCGGCGGGAAGCCATGACGGAGGAAACCGAGCGAAGCGCCGGCGGTGAGCGCGGCGAGGACGCCGGCGGCGTTGCGCTCCAGCGAGAGGGCGATCACGGCAAGGGCGACGCCGGAGATGACGCAGACCCCGGCGGCGAGCCCGTCGACGCCGTCGATCAGGTTGATCACGTTGATTACGGCGACGATGCCGACCACGGTGCCGACGTCGCCGAGTGAGATCGTGCCGCCGCCGGGAAGGCCGAGCAGGTCGACGGAGCCGGGGTTGAGCTGGCCGAGGAAGGGAAAGGTGAAGCTTTCGACCGTGACGCCGGCGGTGACTGGGATCACGACCGCGACGGTCTGGCCGATGAGCTTGGTCGCCGCGCCGAGGTCATAGACGTCGTCGAGGACACCGATCGCCGTGATCGCCACGGCGCCGGCGAGAATCGCTCGCGTCTCGGCGTCCCAGGGCAGCCAGACCAGGGCGGCGATCAGGACCCCGGCGAAAATCGCCAGGCCGCCCAGTTTCGGCGTCGGCACCTCGTGCAGCGAGCGCACTCCGGGCAGGTCGATCGCGCCGGCGCGACGGGCGAGGCGGATCGTCGACGGCACCAGGAGCAGGGTCACGATCCCCGCGACGAGGAAAGCGAGGAGGGCTTCGACCGACGCCGGCATCGATCCAGGCTAGTGCCTTGTCCCGCAACGCAGGATCGGAGATGACGGTCCCAGATCGTCGCCATACGGCGTCCTCAGTCGCCCAAATAGAGCTGCTATTTGGGCTCCCTGCGTCCTTGTCTGGCGACGCCTGGCCCGCGTCATTTCTCGGCCCACGTCACGAGACAAGACACTAGTTCGCGTACCTGTCGAACCAGAGCGTGAAGGCGATCAGTCCCCAGAGCTGGCGGCTGAGATCCTCGCGGCCGGAGCAGTGGCGATCCAGCAGGCCGGTGACCACAGCCGGATCGAGCCAGCCCTGCCGCGACAGCGTCTCGGCGCTGAGCACGTCGTGCGCGAATCCACGCAGTGGCCCTCGCAGCCAGGCGGCCACCGGAATCGAGAATCCCTGCTTCGGGCCGCGCAGGACCTCCTTCGGCAGCAGCGGCGCCAGGGCGCGGCGCAGCAGCCGCTTCTTAGCGAGGCCGCGGACCTTGAGCGGGGTCGCCAGGCCGAGCGCCATCGAGGCGACCTCGTTGTCGAGAAAGGGAACACGCAGCTCCAGCGAGTGCGCCATGCTCGAGCGGTCGGTCTTGACCAGCAGGTCGTCGACCAGATAGATGCCAAGATCGACGTCCTGCAGACGGGCCAGCGGCTCCGCCCCCACGGTCTCCGCGTAGCGCTCGCGGTAGAGGTCGACTGGGTCCCAGCCAGGGTCCTGATTCCCCAGCAGCGAGGCCTGGAGCTGCCGGGAGAAGATCTCCTTCCAGGCGTGGTGGCGCTCGAGCGGCGATAGGTGGGCGCCCCGTGCGAAGCGCTTTGCTTTGTAGTCGAGGCTGACCTTGGAGTCGGAGCTGGGCAGCCGCTCGGCCAAGGGCGCGGCAAGCGCGGCGAGGCGACCGATGCGCGGCGCGAGCAGGTCGGCCACATAGGTGTAATAGCCGCCGAACAGCTCGTCGCCGCCCTCGCCGGAGAGGGCGACCTTGACCTCCCCCGCCGCCAGCTCGGAGACGAGGTAGGTCGGCAGCGCCGAGGAGTCGCCGAAGGGCTCGTCGAAGGCCTCAACCAGCTTCGGCAGGAGCTCGACCGCGTCGGGCCGGAGGACGATCTCGTGGTGCTCGGCGCCGTAGCGCTCGGCGACGAGCCGCGCCCGATCGAGCTCGTCGAAGCTCGACTCCTCGAAACCGACCGAGAAGGTCTTGACCGGGTCGGCCTGCTCGCCCGCCGCGAGCGCCACGATCCCCGCCGAATCGACCCCGCCCGAGAGCAGCACCCCGACCGGCACGTCGGCGACGAGGTGGGCGCGGATCGAGCCGCGCAGGGTCTCGCGCAGCTCGCCGGCCAGCTCCGCCTCGGGGCGGCGCCTGACCTGCCCGGCCTCGACCGGCGCCGGGCGCGCGTACCGCCTCTGGGTCAGCTCGCCATCGCGCCAGATCGCCAGCGTGCCCTGCGGCAGCTTGCGCGCCTCGGCGAAGATCGTCAGCGGCGCCGGGATCGAGTTGAAGGCGAGGTAGGCGGCGACAGCCTGGGGGTCGATCCGACGCGAGAAGCCGGGCTGCTCGAGCATCGCCTTCAGCTCCGATGCGAATGACAGCATCCCCTCGGCGAGCCGGTAGTAGAGCGGCTTGACCCCAAAGCGGTCACGGGCCAGCAGCAGACGGCGCTCGCGGCCGTCCCAAAGCGCGATGGCGAACATCCCCCGTAGGCGCTCGACGAATGCGTCGCCGTGCTCCTCATATAGATGAACAAGGACCTCGGTATCCGAGGCGGTGGCGAATCGGTGCCCGCGCCGCTCCAGCTCGCCGCGCAGCTCGCGGTAGTTGTAGATCTCGCCGTTCTGGACGACGGTGACGCTGCCGTCCTCGTTGGAGATCGGCTGATCGCCGTGCTCGAGGTCGATGATCGAGAGTCGCCGCATCGCCAAGGCGACCCCACCCTCGTGAAATAGGCCATCGCTGTCTGGCCCGCGATGCGTCAGCCGCGAGTTCATCGCCTTCACGGTCTCGACATCCGCCACCGCGCCGCGTCCGGCGACGGCCATTCCACAAATCCCACACATGCGCGGCAGTCTCGCAGTCCCAAACAGACGTGCCGGGAGTTATGCACCTATATGGACCGCTAACTCCCGGCACGTCCCCTAGTCGGGGGCGGCAGGGCCGCGGCCGAGGACCTTGACCACCGTGGCCATGAGGACGCTGATGTAGAGGGAGACCGAGCGGTCGGCGATGTACTCCATGTCGTGGGCGAGCTTGTCTGCCCATGACTCCTCGCGGGTCATCCGCGTCTGGGCGAAGCCGGTGACACCGGGGCGGACGACGAGCCGCTGCCAGTACTGGGGGATCTCCTCGCAGAGCTCGGTGAAGAAGGCCGGCCGGATCGGTCGCGGACCGACCACCGCCATGTCCCCCCGCAGCACGTTCCACAGCTGCGGCACCTCGTCGAGATGGATCGCACGCAGCAGGCGACCGATCCGGGTCACCTCGAGTTCGGTGCGGCGCGACAGCTCCTCCCCCAGATACGGCCCCAGGCGATCCTCCGCATCCGGCCTGAGGGTACGTAACTTGTACATGCGGAAGAGCCGCCCAGACCAGCCCACACGAGCACCGTGGTAGAAGAGCGGCCGGCCGGAGGTCAGCACGATTGCGAGCGCGGTCAGCGCCAGCAGCGGCGAGAGCACCAAAAGGAAGGTCGCCGAGATCATGATGTCGAGGCCGCGCAGGACCCGGTCCACGGGCCGCGACTCGCCGTCTCCGGCGAGCGCGATGAAGTGCTCCAGCTCGGCCTGGACGTCTGCGGGCAGAGCGAGAGAGTCAGCTCGAGATGTGGCTTGCCGCGGGATGGTCGGCTCCGACGGTACCTAGGATCGTCTCGACGAGGAGATTAGGGTCCCGCCTGGTCGGAGTCGCGTCGGCGGTGCGCTTCTCGAGCTGGATCGCGCGGGGGTCGGTCAACGGCCGCAGCCGGCCGGAGCGGATCAGCGCTTCGTCGACCCCGCCAAGGCGGCCGCCGTAGGTCGTGTACACGGGCGTGCCGAGCGCCGCCGCCTCGCGGTTCATCGTGCCACCGGCGGAAACGACCAGGTCGGCGAGGGCGACCAGGCTCTGCGCCTCGACCGCCCCCGGCGGCAGGATCAGCGAGGGCAGCGCCAGGCTCTCGACCAGCTCGCGCTGGGCCTGGGTGCGGGGCAGGACGATCGCGTGCACTCCGCCGTCGTTGCCAAGCCGATCCAGAACCTTGGGGAAGAGCGGGTTCGACTTGCGGTGGTAGAGGGAGACGTCGGGTGGAGGACGGACAACGACGACGACGCGCCCGGTATCGACCGAGAGTCGCTTCAGCGCATCCGGGTCGGGCTCGAAGTCGTAGAGGTAGTACTCCTCCTTCAGCCCTGGATAGGCGAAGAGCTTCCCGGGTCCGACCCCGAAGCGGCGCAGCCGCTCGGCCGGGACCGAGTCGGGGAACATCACCCGCCTGGCGAGGCGACAGCCGATCCGGTGCTGGGTGACCGCGTACTCGTAGTCGTGCATGTTGGCCTCGGGCACGCCGAGCAACCGCGCCGCAATCGCCAGGTCGTTGGAGCCGTGGGCGAGGGCAAGATCGAAGGAGCGGCCGCGGCCGAAGCCGATCATCGCCGTCGTGCGAGCGCCGAGCCGCTGCGCCTTGCGCAACCGCGAGGCGCCGCCGTGGCGACCGATCGGGGTGTGCTCCATTCCGTGCAGCTCGAGCAGCGCCTGGGTCTGCGCGTAGTCGCGCGAGGTGACCTCGATCGTGTGGCCCTGTTCGCGCAGCCGCTCGATGATCGGGCGCAGCACCAGCACGTGAGCCGGTGCGCTCATGTCCACCCAGATCTTCAACTGCTCAGACAGCGGCGGCGGAGAGCTGGGGATACAGCGGGTAGCACTCCATCAGTGCCCTGGTGCGTTCGGCCAGCGCCGCTTTCTCGGCGTCGAAGTCGCCGCTGAGGGCGGTGGCAATCACCGCGGCGATCTCGCCCAGGTCGTCCTCGACCATGCCGCGGGTGGTCAGCGCCGGGGTGCCGATGCGCAGGCCGGAGGGATTCATCGGCGGCCGCTCGTCGAAGGGGATCGCGTTGCGGTTGACCGTGATCCCGACCTCCTCCAGGCGCGCCTCGGCGGTCTTGCCGTCGAGGCCGCTGGGGGTGAGATCGACGAGGACCAGGTGGACGTCGGTGCCGCCGGTGAGGACCGGTACGCCGTTCGCTTCGAGGCCGGCGGCGAACGCCTGCGCGTTGGCGATCGTCTGGCGCTGGCGGGCGCGGAACTGCTCGCCGGCGGCGATCCGCATCGCCACCGCCTTGGCGGCGATCGTGTGCATCAGCGGCCCGCCCTGCTGGCCGGGGAAGATCGCCTTGTCGATCGCCTTGGCGTGCTCCTCGCGGGTGAGGATCATGCCGCTGCGCGGCCCGCAGAGCGTCTTGTGGATCGTCGTCGTGACGACGTCCGCGTACGGCACCGGGTTGGGGTGCTCGCCGGCGGCGACGAGGCCGGCGAAGTGCGCCATGTCGACCATCAGCTTGGCGCCGACCGAGTCGGCGATCGCGCGGAAGGCGGCGAAGTCGAGCTGCCGCGGGTAGGCCGACCAGCCAGCGACGATCAGCTTCGGCCTGTGCTCATGGGCGAGCCTCTCGACCTCCTCCATGTCGACCCGCAGGTCCTCGCGGCGAACGTGGTAGGCGACGATCTCATAGAGCTTGCCGGAGACGTTCAGCTTCATCCCGTGGGTGAGGTGGCCGCCGTGGTCCAGCGCCATTCCCATGATCGTGTCGCCCGGCTCGATCAGCGCCATGTAGGCGGCGTTGTTGGCCTGGGCGCCGGCGTGGGGCTGGACGTTGGCGTGCTCGGCTCCGAATAGCTCCTTGGCCCGGTCTATCGCCAGCTGCTCGGCGACATCGACCTCCTCGCAGCCGCCGTAGTAGCGCTTGCCGGGGTAGCCCTCGGCGTACTTGTTGGTGAGCACCGAGCCGACGGCTTCCAAGATCGCCTGCGGCACGAAGTTCTCCGAGGCGATCATCTCGAGCGTCCCCTGCTGGCGCCGCAGCTCGGCCTCGAGCACGGCGGCGATCGCCGGGTCGACCTCGGTCAGGGGCGCCGCCTGGAGGTTTTCGGGTAGCTCGCTCAAGGTGAACGACGATACCAACGGACCGGGATAGCCTGATGCCGGTGAAGGGCCGCTCCTCGCTTGCAATCGCGACTCTGTTCCTTGCCCTCTCAGCGCCGATCGCATCAGCGGATGTCGCCAATCCCTGCCGCAGCCCCGAAGCCGGTCACCTGCTCTGCCCGAACCTGAGGATCGGTCGCCCTGCCGACCTCTACTTGGAACGAGCGGGGGCCGGGCAGCTGCGCCTGCGGGCGACCAGCAACGTCAAGAGCCGCGGTCGCGGGCCGATGGAGCTGCATGGAAGCCGCAGCGGCTGGCACACGATGCGGGTCGCGCAGCGCATCCACCGCGCCGGCGGCGGGCGGCTCGTCGTTCCCACCCGCGCCACGTTGCACTTCACCAGCGTCGGCTCCTACTTCGGCGGCTCTTACTGGAAGGTCCACCAGCTCGCTCGCTTCGAGCTCTGGTCAGTTGACCGACACCACCAGCCGAAGCGACTGGTGCGAACCGGCCCAAAGCTCAACTACTGCCTGCGCGACCTGGAGCGCACGCGCCCCGGCCGGCGCTCCCCTGGCAACGCGCACTACCCTGGCTGCGACCAGAGCCCCTTCACCGACGCCGTCACGCTCGGCACCTCGGTCGGCTGGTCGGACATCTACCCCGCGGACTACGACAAGCAGTGGATCGACGTGAGTGGCCTGCGTGGCTGCTTCGCCTTCACGATGATCGTCGACCCAAATCACCTCCTCTATGAGTCGAATGAGCGCGACAACAGCTCGCGTCGTCTAGTCCGCCTCCCCTATCGCGGCCAGCCGGGCTGCTAAATCCCCTCCCGAGAGGCCGCCCTCGCGCAGGACGGTCCACTCACCTTCCTCATCGAAACGGGTCAAGTCGACCACGGTCGAGGGCAGTCCGGTCAGCTCTCCGCCGTCGATTGCGAAGTCGACCGCAGCGACGATCTCGGCCGGAACATCGTCGAAGCGAGCCGGCGCCGGCTCGCCGCTCAGGTTCGCCGAGGTCTGGAAGAGAGGACACATAGCCCCCGCGAGCGGCCCTCCGATCAGGCGAACGCCAAGCCGGGCGGGATCCTCGCGGCAGGCGAGCGGATAGCGGCGCCGAGGGTTGTCGATGACCAGCGTCACCGGGCCTGGAAGCACGGAACCCACCGCCCGTTGCGTGCGCGGCCCCAGATCCTCGACCAGCTCGCGCATCGCCAGCGGCGAGAAGTACATGACTGCCGAGGGTTTGCCGTTATCGCGACCCTTGATCTGGTGGATGCGCTCGATCGCCGCAGCGTCGAGCGGATCGCAGGCGAGGCCGTAGAGGCCATCGGCCGGGAAGACGGCGACGCCACCGCCGGCAATCGTTCGCTCCAGAGCGCTGCGAGCGTTGCTGGCGCCATCACGCTCTATGGAGATGAGCTCCGTCACGGCGATCTGTCCCGACGCCCGATGACGACGCGGAGGATGCCGGCGAGATCGGCGCGGGTCTCAATCGCCCCGAAGCCGGCCCCCCGCATGAGCTCGGCCACAGCCCCCGCTTGCCCCTCCCCCACCTCCAAGGCAAGAACCAGGCCCGCGGTCGTCTTTTGTTGCGCTTTGGGTAACAAAAGACGACCGCGGTCGGCAAGCAGGCCGCGGATCGCGTCGAGCCCGTCGGCGCCGGCGAGCAACGCTTGGCGGGGTTCCCATTTGGTCACCTCGGGCTCGAGGTCGCCCCACTCGCTCTCAGCCACGTAGGGCAGGTTGGCGACGATCAGGTCGAGCTCGTCAAGGCCCGGCGGAAGCGTCGCCTCGACCAGCTTGACCCGCTCCGCCAGGCCGAGCCGCGCAGCGTTGGCGCTGGCGACTTCGAGCGCCGCACGCGATGCATCGGTCGCGATCACCTCACAGCTCGGCAGCTCGCCAGCGATTGCCAGCGCAATCGCACCCGATCCAGTTCCAATGTCGAGCACTCGTCGCGGGCCCAGCTCCAGCGCCAGCTCGACCAGCAGCTCGGTCTCCGGGCGCGGAATCAGCACCCGACGGTCGACCGTCAGCTCGATCGAGCGGAATCCTTTGCGGCCGAGGATGTAGGCGACCGGCTCGCGTCGCAACCGCCGCCGCACCATCTCTCCGAACCGCCTCGCGGCTGGGGCTGGTACTCCAAGCTCCGGCTCGGTCGCCATCCGCGCCCGGCTCCACCCGGTCGCCTCGGCGAGCAGCAGCTCGGCATCGAGTCGTGGCGTTTCGACCCCCATCGCAGCGAGAGCGTCGGCCGCGCCGCCCAAGGCTTCGCGGACACTGCCGGCCGTTGCCGCCGCAGCCACGCCTCAGGCGGTCGAGGCCGCAGCAGCCTCTAGGCGTCGCCGCTTCTCCTCGGCCGCCAGCGCCTCCGAGAACTCGCCCAGCTCGCCGCCCAAAACGGCTTCGATGTTGTGCGAGGTCAGCTTGATCCGGTGGTCGGTGACGCGGCCCTGGGGGAAGTTGTAAGTGCGAACCTTCTCCGAGCGCTCGCCGCTGCCGACCTGCGCCTTGCGCTCGGCGGCGACCTTCGCCTGCTGCTCGGCGAGCTCACGCTCGTACAGCCGCGCCCGCAACACCCGCATCGCCTTCTCACGGTTCTGCAGCTGCGACTTCTCGTCCTGCATCGAGACGACTATCCCGCTCGGCTTGTGCGTGATCCGCACCGCCGAGTCGGTCGTGTTGACCGACTGCCCTCCCGGCCCCGAAGACCGGTAGACGTCGATCTGCAGGTCGTTCTGGTCGACCTGCACCTCGACTTCCTCCGCCTCCGGCAGCACGGCCACGGTCGCGGTCGAGGTGTGGATACGGCCTTGGGACTCGGTCTCCGGCACCCGTTGCACGCGATGGGTGCCGCCCTCGTACTTGAAGATCGAGTAGGCGCCCTCGCCCTTGACCGCGAAGGTCACCTCCTTGAAGCCACCCACCTCGGCCGCCGACTGCGAGAGCACCTCGGTCGCGAAGCCGCGCTCCTCGGCGTAGCGGGTCAGCATCTTGTAGAGGTCGCCGGCGAACAGCGCCGCCTCGTCGCCGCCGGTGCCGGCGCGGATCTCGACCAACACGTTCTTGGCGTCGTTGGGGTCGCGCTCGACCATGGCCAGCCGGATCTCCTCTTCGAGCTCCTCCAACCGCCCCGGCGCCTCCTCGACCATCGAGCGCAGTTCGGCGTCCTCGCCCTCCTCCAGCAGCTCCCGCGCCCCCTCCAGATCGTCCTTGAGAGTCCGCCACTCAGCCGCCAGCGCCCGAGCCGGCTGCAGCTCCCGATACTCCCGCCCAACCTCGGCATAGCGCTGCCGATCCGAGATGACGGCAGGGTCCGACATCAGCTTCTCCAGCTCGGAGAACCGCGCTTCGATCTGTTCGACCAGCGACTCGATCATGCAGTGAACGATAAGCGCAGCTCGGGCGGGTGGCGCCGGGGTGGGGTGTCCAACCGGACGCGGCGTCCTGTTTTTCGCCCCACCAACTCAACGAGAGAGATACCCCGCATCTGGCGAAAAACCCAGCGTCCGGTTGGACACCCCACCCCGGCGACAGGACCCGCCCGCCGCTACGCCACGATCTCTATCGGTGACTCGCCCTCCGCCAAAGGAGTCTCCTCGGCCAAAACCTTCTCCAGCGCCGCGATAGCCACCGCGAGCTGCTCTTCGTCGGGCTCGCGGGTGGTCAGGTTCTGCAGCATCAGGCCCGGCCACATCACCGCCCGCACCCAGCGTTTGCGGCGATTCTTCCCAGCCCACTTGATCACCTCGTAGGAGAGGCCGGCGATCAGCGGGATGCCGAGGATCCGCGAAGCGACCAGCCAGTACCAGGCCGGCAACCCGATCGGGGCGAAGACGAAGATCGCCAGCACCATCACGATCAGCAAGAAGCTGGTGCCACAACGCGGATGCAGGCGCGAGTAGAGCTTGGCGCGCGCGGGCACCAGCTCGTCTTCGGCCTCATAGCAGGAGATCGTCTTGTGCTCCGCCCCGTGGTACTCGAAGACCCGGCGTAGATCCGGCAAGCGACTGATTGCGACGATGTATCCGATGAAGATCCCCGTCCGCAGAAGACCCTCGATCAGCCAGAAGAGGAAGGGGGAGCCGAGCTGGTCCTTGATCAGGCTGGTCAGCCCAACCGGGACGACGAAGAAAAGGCCGATCGACAGCGCCAGCGAGAGGACGATCGTCAGGCCCCAAACCCAGCCGCCGATCTCCTCCTTCTCGCCCTCGTCGTCCGCCTCCATCTGCGCGTTGGCGGAGATCGCCAAGGCGCGGAAGCCGATCTTCAGCGACTCGCCGAGGGCGACGACGCCGCGGAGCACTGGCACCCGCCAGAGGCGGTGCCGCTTCGCCCACGGGACCAACGGTTCGGAGCTGAGCTCGACCTGGCCTTCGGGGTTGCGCACTGCAACCGCCCAGGTCGAGACGCCGCGCATCATCACCCCCTCGAGCACCGCCTGGCCGCCCACTGGCGCGTCGCGCTTGGCGACCAGAGCGCCGTCGGGCATGCGAAGCGGGTCTGCCCCGTTCGAGGAGACGGCCTCAGCCCGCTGGGAGCCCACCTCCGGGCTCACGGGCTACTTCCCGGCCTTGGCGTGCTTGGCGGCGCGACGCTGGAACCGCTCGACCCGGCCACCGGTGTCGACCAGCTTCTGCTTGCCGGTGTAGAAAGGGTGGCACTCCGAGCAGAGCTCGACGTGCAGATCCTCCACCGTGGATCGCGTGTAGAACTGGTTGCCGCACGAGCAATGCACGTTGGCGAGCTTGTACTCGGGGTGAATTCCTGCCTTCATCATCTCCAAAGTCTAGAGAAGTTCGCAAGCACGCTTGTGCATGGGTTGGGAAACCGCCTCGTCGTGCCGATAGCTGGGCATGACGACGTGGAAACCGGCGGTTGGCGACAGCGGGATCGCCCGTGCCCTGCGCTGCGCCCTGGCGACCCTGCTGCTCGGCGGAACGCTTCTCGTCGCCCTTCACTCCTGGCTCGGCATCGGCGAGGGCCTCAACTTTGCGATCGGCAGCGTCGTCTACGACGCCGTGGTGCTGGGAGCCGGTGTCGCCTGCCTGGTCAGGGCATCGGCATTCGGGCCTGAGCGGCGGGCGTGGATCCTGCTCGGCCTTGCGATCCTCGTCTGGGGCGCCGCCGAGGTCTACTGGGCTGTCTTCATCGAAGGCAATCCGGATGCCCCCTATCCATCGGCGGCCGACGTCGGCTATCTCGCCTTCTATCCGCTCACCTACGCCGGGCTGGCGCTGCTGGTGCGTGCCCGGGCACACGAAATCAATTGGCGGCTGTGGATGGACGGCGCGATCGCGGCGCTGGGCACGGCTGCCCTAGGGGCCGCCTTCGTCTTCGACTTCGTCGCCGGGAAGGCGGAAGGGACGCCGCTTCAGGTGATGACTACGCTCGCCTATCCGCTGGGGGACATCGCAATGGTCGCGATGGTGATCGGTGTGGTCGCCCTGACCGGCTGGCGACCCGGTCGGACCTGGTCGCTGCTTCTCGCCGGTCTCTCAGCGCTCGTGATCGCCGACATCGCCTTCACCTTGCAGTCGACCGAAGAAGCGTTGCCGGGCGGCAATTGGATCGACCCGATCTACCTGATCGCCGCGGTATGCCTCGGCGCAGCTGTTTGGCAGCCTGCCGCGGCAGCCGAGATCACCTCCTCGGGTGACGAAGACGGGCGGCGAGAGATCGTCGTCCCGGCGGTTTTCGCCAGCGTGATGATCGGCCTCTTCGCGATGCAGTACTACAGCGCGACCAGCGGCCTCTCGACCGTTCTCTGGGCGGCGACGATGACCGCGGTGATCCTGCGGCTGGCGATGAGCGACCGCGAGAACAAGGCGCTGCTCGAGCAGGTGCGGACCGATCCCTTGACCGGGCTCGCCAACCAGGGCCGGATGCAGGTGGACCTGCCGATCCAGATTGGCCAGGCGAGCAAGGAGAGCCCGGCATTGCTGCTGCTGTTCGACCTCAACGGCTTCAAGCACTACAACGACACCTTCGGCCACCCGGCCGGAGACGACCTGCTGGTGAGGCTCGGGGGGGCGCTGAGAGACGCCGTCGGCGACGACGGAGTCGCCTACCGGATCGGAGGCGACGAGTTCTGTGTACTGCTCACCTGCCCGCGGGAGCACTTCGAGGCCGCTACCCGAGCGGCGGCGAGAGCGCTGACCGCAATCGGGCCCGTCTTCGACGTGAGCTCGGCCTGGGGCGCGGTTGAGATCCCGGTTGAGGAGAGTGAGCCCTCGACTGCGCTGCAGCTCGCCGACGTGCGCATGTACGCGCAAAAGGAGTCGCGGCGCGTTGCGCACGCGGACCTTCTGGAGCCGACGATCACCGAGGCGCCCCAGCAACGGGAGGCCAGCAGCAAGTCGTCCTCGACGGTTCCTGGATCAGCTAACCGGCGCTGAGCGCGGCGAGCAGGGAGTCGAGCGTGCGGCCGACTTCCGCCCGCATCTGCTCGGGGTCCTCTGCGCGGGCGACGAGCATCGCCGCCTCGTCGAGAGCGCCCATCAAGACGTGGGCGAGTGGGCGAACTGGCTGCTCCGGAATCGCGCCGGCGTCGACCGCTGCCTGCAGAGTCGCCTCGATCAGGCCAAGCCCGTGTTCGGCGGCGATCTCCCGCCAGCGATCCCAGCCGAGAACCGAAGGCCCATCGAGCAGAACGATCCGCTGCGCCTCCGGCTCGGTGCTGGCCTGCAGGAACATCTCCGCCCCCGCTCGCATCGCCTCCAGCGGCGCGGTGGCGCCGGCGCCGAGCGCGCCGGTGGCGATCCGCTGCGCCAGCTCGGACTCGACCCGCTCGTAGACCGCCTCGAAGAGGTCGCGCTTGCCGTCGAAGTGGTGGTAGAGCGCCCCTCTGGTGATGCCGGCGGCGCGGACGATCTCCTCGGTGCCGACGCCGGCGTAGCCGCGCTCGGCGAAGAGAGCTCGCGCCGCCTCGATCAGCGCGTCGCGCGTCGCCTCCGAGCGTTTCACCTGGGTTCGTTTGACATTCATACTGCCTGTATGTATCTTACCACCTCCACCGACGGGCCTAGAACGCGTCTATAGAGGACGTTTTCGGCCCATCGGCCGCCCATGCAGATGAATACGCCCGAGGAGGACACGATGAGCCAAGCCGACCAGCGCCGCGAGATCGATTTGCCCGCCGGAAAGATCCGCTACCGCGAGGCCGGCGAGGGCAAGCCGGTCGTCTTCGTCCACGGCTACCTAGTCGACGGTCGCCTCTGGGACGGCGTCGTCGACCGACTCTCCGACCGCTGCCGTTGCCTCGCCCCCGACTGGCCGATCGGCGCCCAGCAGGTCGCGATGAAGCCGGATGCCGACCTCTCCCCGTACGGGATCGCAGCGACGATCGCCAGCTTCCTCGAGGCGCTCGACCTGGACGACGTGACGATCGTCGGCAACGACTCGGGCGGCGCGATGTCGCAAGTCCTGGTCACCCGCCACCCGGAGCGGATCGGCCGCCTCGTCCTCACCAACTGCGACACCCACGACAACTTCCCGCCCGGCATCTTCAAGGCGATGCCTCCGGTCGCGGCGCTTCCCGGCGGGATGGCGCTGCTGGCCGCCCCCTTCCGCATCGGCGCCCTCGCCCGGGCCGCCTTCAAGCCCTTCTCGAAGAACCCGATCCCGGCCGAGTTGATCGCCTCCTGGATGAAGCCCGCCCTGCACGATCCCGGCGTGAAGCGAGACGCGAAGAAGGTGACCGCCGGAATGAACAAGCGCTACACGCTGGAAGCGGCGGAGAAGCTGCGCAGCTCCGAGCTGCCGATCCTGCTCACCTGGGCGCCCGGTGACCGCTTCTTCCCGCTCAAGTACGCGCAGCGCCTGGCCGCCGATACGCCCAATGCGCGCCTGGTCGAGATCCCCGACTCCAGCACCTTCGTCCCGCTTGACCAGCCACAGCGCCTCGCCGACGAGATCGCCATCTTTGCTGCCTAGCCTGGCGCCTTCCTCCCGTTATGCGGGAGAAAGGCGCCAGTCACTTTTGCCGGATCTCGGCGGTTTTTCGCTACTTGCGGTTTTTTCGTCTGATCGAGGGTGGAAACTTCCTCAACGCCCCCTACAGGACGGAGAGGGATTCATGCCCAAGGAAATCTTCGACCAGGATCGGCCCAGGAGCTCGATGGCGAGGCGACTCGACGAAGCCTTCGCCGGCTGCGAGCAGTGGACCCTCGCGCCGCCGACTCAGCGGCGCAGCGAGACCGTCTTCAGCCCGCGACTGCCCAGCTCCTCGACGATGATCGGCAGGGCCGCCGCGGTGCGCGCCCAAGAACCGGGGGCGCTGTAGTAGTCAGCGTCGTGCAGGAGGACGATGTCCCCGTCGCGGACTGACTCGGTCGCGCGGCAGGCGATCGAGCGCGCTGTGGCGCGTCCCCTCCAATCCCTTCCCCACTTCGACCAGAGCACCGGCCGCCAGCCGCGTCGCCGGCACGCTCGTAAGGTGGCGGTGCTGTAGATCCCGTAGGGCGGGCGATGGTCGGCAACGGGCTGTCCACCCGCGTCCTCGATCGCCACCCGGGCGCGCTCGGCGTCCTCGAGGAACTGTCCCGCAGTCAGCCGCAGCAGGTTGCGGTGGCGGTGACAGTGCAGCTCGACCCGGTGACCGGCGGCGACGATCTCCGCCACCAGCGCCGGGCGGCGCTCGACCTGCTCGCCGACCAGGAAGAAGGTCGCTCGCGCGTCCGCCTCGCGCAGGATCTCCAGCACGATTGGCGTGCCCTGAGGATGCGGGCCGTCGTCGAAGGTGAGCGCCACGCCCGCGGCGCCATCCTGACGCTGCGCTATTCCCAACTTTGACCCCAGGCCAGACACGAGGGGCGCAAGAGCCGGCGCGGAGTGCACGGCGACGCCAGCCGCCGCGCCGACGCCGACCAGCTTGCCGATCAAGGGCCTTCGTTCGCGGCGGCACGCCGAGACAGCGCAACCGCCGGGCGGGCTCTCTGCACAGCTGGGGGGGTGGTGTCTTCGTCCCTGCCGAAGTGAATGCGCCCCTCGAGCGGCTTCGCGGCCTTCGAGATCACGTGGTACGGGGTATCCCAATGACCGGCGAGACTGATGCTGACGAGCAGCGTGATCGCCACGGCGGCGAGGCTGATCGCCGCGGCCATCCGGCCGGCACGCAAGCGCCAGACCGGTTGCGGCTTGACCCGCGGCCGGGCGGTGAGGACGCGCGAGGCGATGGAGGGCAGCGACGCAAAGGTGGAGTCGGGCGAGCGGCGCTCGCGGGTCAGGTGCCGCAGCATCGACTCCAGCTCGTGCTCGGAGCGCGCCACTTCGGCCAGGCCGAAGCGCTCGAAGGCGGCGTTGTTGGCCCGCAGGTGGCCTGCCGAGAAGCCGTAGGAGACAACCGGGCAGCCGCGGATGTGAGCCTCGAGCACGGTCAGCCCGGCGGTCGAGTGGACCATCGCATCGGCCGCCGCCATCCAGTCGCTCATCTGCTCGGTGAAGCCCAGCACCCGCACCCGCTCGTTGCCGGCGTAACGCTGCTCCAGCTTCTCGCGGGCCGCCTCGTTGCGCCCCGCGATGCAGACGACCTGGGTGTCCTCGCCGGAGAGCGCCGCGTTGATCGCGCCTTCGAGATCGCCGATTCCCCAGCCGCCACCCGAAACGAGCACCAGGCGGGCATGCGCGGGCACGCCGAGCGTTTCGCGGGCATCGCGCCGGGTGCGCGGCATCAGGAAGTCGCGCGAGATCGGCGGCCGCATCCACTCGGCGCTGCCCGGCCCGACCAGGCGCTCCACCTCCTCGATCGACTCCGGGTGGGTGACGAAATGGAGATCGACGCCCGGATGGGCCCAGTAGCGCAGCCCAGCCAGATCGGTGATCGCCGATTGCACCGGGACGAGCAGACGGCGGTTCTCGCGCAGCATGCCCAACACCGCAGTGACACCCGGGTAGGTAGAGACGACGACGTCGGGCTCGTGCTCCTCCACCACCCGCAGCAGGCCGCGGGCGCCGAGCAGGTAGCTGGCGTGGTGCATGAGCCAGCGGGTCGGCCCGAACTTGGTGATCAGCCAGTACTGCAGATCGAACAGCCAGGGCATCCAGCGGAAGGTGAAGCGGGAGCCGTCGCGGGCCACCGAGGAGGAGATCCGGCCCATCGCTTGCAGGCCATTGACGATCTCGACCGTGGCGCCCGGGATCTCGCGCTCGACGTCCTCCTTGATTATGCGGGCGGGAAGGTCGTGACCCTCACCGATGTCGGCGGTGAGCACCAGCACCCGCGGCAGATGCTCGCCGGCTTCCGCGCTGGCCCCCTCCAACAGCGAGCCGGGAGCACGGCCGTTGCCGTTGCCGTTGCCGTTGTGGCTGAGCACCGGTTTGAGACCCGGGACCGGATCGGGTGGACGGGTGCTGCCGCGCACCCACTCGACGTAGCGGCGCACTCCCTCGCGGAAGCTGGTCTCTGCCTTCCAGCCAATCTCCTCGAGCGCCCGCTCGTTGGAGATCTCCTTGCCGGGAAAGTCGCCCGGGCGCGGCGGCGTATGGACGATCTCGCAGCCACCGGTCATCTCCTGCACGGCCTCGGCGATCTCGAGGATCGTCACCACCTCCTCACCGGAGAGGTTGTAGGTGCGGTTGGCGGCGGCCGGCGCCAGCGCCGCGACGATGCCGACGGCGAGATCCTCGACGTAGATGAAGCTGCGGCACTGGCTGCCGTCGCCGGCGATCGTCAGCGCCTTGCCTTCCAGGGCCAGGTCGGTGAACTTGGCGACGACGCCGGCGGCGCGGGCACGGGGCCCGTAGGGGATGCCGAAGCGCAGCACGGTCGACTCGAGCTCGAACAGCTCAGCGTAGCCGGCGCAGTAGGTCTCGCCCGCCAGCTTGGTCGCCGTGTAGAGGTGGCGCGGCGCTGGAATCGGCGTCTCCTCGTCGACCGCCTGCTCGGCGCAGTCGCTGTATACCCAGGTGGTCGAGCCGTAGACGACCCGGCCGGCCTGCGCCCGACAGGCGGCCTCGAGCACGTTCAGCGTGCCGCGCGTGTTGACCTCCTCGGCCAAAACCGGGTCGGCGTGGACGTGGGCGACGTCGGCGACCGCGGCCAGGTGGATGACCGCGTCGCAGTCGCGCATCGCCAGGTCGAGGTTGGCCGGATCGGTGATGCTGCCGGTGAAGGTCTCGACTTCGAGCGGCGAGTGGTAGGGCGAAGCGCTGAGATCGAAGATCCGGGGTGTGTGCCCGTCCCCCATCAGCCGGTCCACCACGTGCGAACCGATGAATCCACCGCCGCCGGTCACCAGGACTCTCATGCTTCCTCCTTTGCGAGAGCGTCCTCGCGCGTCTCCGGTCGGTAGTAGAGCGGCACGCACCAGTGGTTCTCGGCCACCCACTCGGTGTTGGGAAGATCGTCGTCGCGGCCCATGATCCGGTGGCAGGGCTCCTCGTAGACCCGCCCCGTCGACTTCTCGATCGGATCGAAGACGATGTACTTGTAGAGGCCGGAGGTCATCCCGTCGGGCAGCTCGGGGCGCGCCGGGTGCAACGGGTCGAGGTGGTCGCGCGCGTAGGCGCTCTTCCAGGCGACGATCTCCTCCATGCGGTCGGCCTGGACGAGGCCGAGCGCGGCGGTGAACTCGCTCATGCGGAAGTTGAGGCCGTCGACCTCGTGCTCGAACTTGCCGTAGTTGCGGAACTTGGTCGCGAACTCGACCAGCTCGGAGTTCGCGGAGACGAGCACTCCCCCCTCGCCGGTGGAGACCGTCTTCGTCGCGTACAGCGAGTAGACGCCGGCATCGCCGAAGCTGCCCGGTCTGCGCTCACCCCACTCGGCGCCGTGGGCGTGAGCGCAGTCCTCGAGCAGGAAGATGTCGTGCTCGCGACAGTAGGCGGCGATCCACTCGGAGTCGAAGGCGATGTGGCCGCCGATATGGACGAGGATCGCGGCCTTCGGCTTCGCGCGCTCCGCCTTGCGCTCGAAGTCTTCGAACGACATGCAGAGGTCGCCGCGGTTGCAATCGACGAACTCGACCTCGGCGCCGGCCTTGATCGCCGCGAGCGGCGTCGCCATGAAGGTGTTGGACGGACAGAGCACCGTCTCACCTCGCACCCCGGCGAACTCGAGCGCGGCGAGGGCGCCGCCCGCCCAGCTCGACAGCCCGAGGCTCGGCAACCCGTTCCACTCCGACCAGCGCCGCTCGAAGGCGGCCAGCATCTGCCCCTCCGACCACTGCTCGGAATCGAGCACCTGGGACCAAAGGTCGAAAAGGCGAGCGCGGTCGCGATGGTCAAACCCGATCGCGAACTTGCTCGCATCGAGCCGGGTTGTCTCTGCGGCTCCTACGGTGGCTCCTTAGGTGTCTGGCTGGGGGGATTGCCTTCGTAGGACGAAACACCAAGTGTCTAAAGGCGTGGCAAGGCTACCAGCGAGGGCGGACCTGATGCTTCGCAAATCGCATCCTCAGGCGGATTTCTCCGTGTGGGCGCTCTCCAGGACCGCGCCAACGGCCGTCGAGCCGGCGAGAAGGACCGTGCCTGCAACCGCGACGGCCATCGAGGCGACCAGAGCGACGCCTCCGAGCGGCGTATTGCCCCACGACTCGCCGAAGATCAGCGGCGCCAGCAGCACCGGGACGAGGATCTGGACCGCGAACATCGTCGGCGCGACGTGGGTGGCGGGGCGCCGCTGCAGGGCACTCATCTCGCTGAGCAGGGCCACGCCCTCCGATGCGGCGGCCGTGACAAGCCAGGCGATCGCGACCAGGATCGCGCCGGCGGCGAGCTCGTCGGTGAGCAGCTTGCTGGCGATCGCGGTCCAGGCGTAGCCGCAGCCGGCGCTGAGCACGGCGAGGGTTCCGATCGCCCCCACCCGGCCCCGCAGCGCGTACGGAGCCAGGACGGGAATCGCGACGAGCACCAGAGCCAGCGCGATCGCCACCGTCCCAGCGTGGTCGGTCGTCCGCTCCGGCGCCGCCCAGGCGACCCCGGCGACGCCGAACACGATCGCCGCCACGGCCACCAACTCACGCCGGCCCGGCGCCTCCCCCAGCCGCGTCGCGCCAAGCCAGAGCAGCAGGATCAAGCCACTCGCCAGGCACGGCTGCACGACCGTCAACGGCGCCAGCAGCAGCGCCGCGATCTCCAGCGGCCAGCCCACCAAGCCCAGCGCCGTAGCCCCCAACCAGCGCCGGTTCCGCAGCAGCCGTCCGATCAGCGACACCCGCAGCGAATGCTCCCCAGGCACCTGCCGCGCCTCCAGCGCCTGCAACGCGATCGAGGTGTTGTAGAGGACCGAGGCCCCGACCGCCGCGACTATGCCCAGCGCCAGCACGGCCGGACCTTATCCGCCACTGATCGCTCAGCGACTGCGTGAAGGTTTAGTGACTGCGGCTTTTCGAGTCGTAGTGCATGCCAATTCGAGAGCAGGTATCGGCACCCACGCTGATAATGAGCACCGTGACTACGGCGTAAATGGCGCCAGGCGCATGCACCACGGCGAGTACGAAGCAGGCACCAATCGTAACGACGCTCATCACCGCGAAAACCATCAGGATTGCTCTGAATTCAGTCATAGAGTGCCTCAATCAACTCAGACAATAACTTACTGTAGCGAACTGGATCACGATGGAGTCAACGAACACGGCCCGACCGTAGAGGGCCGCGACGCACGTGTGGCGCGCGGATCGAGCCAAATCTGAAACGGCTCGGCTACGTCTCCTGGTAAAGCGGCCCGTCCCCGCCCTCGGGCAGGGTGAGCCGTCCGCCCTTGGCGGTGATCGCGCCGCACTGGACGCAGTTGGAGGCAGTGACGTGGACGTCGACTTCGGCGGCGCCGTTCTCCATCTGCTCGTCGGGGATCTCGTAGACCTGGGCCGGGCACATCGAGACCCAGGTCTGGGCGATCTCGCGCGGCACCCTGGTCTGGATGCGGACGTGGTTGGGCGCGTCGTCGCGGGTGGCATTGCCGGAGAGGAAGACCGAGTCGAGCTTGTTGAAGGTCAGCTCGTTGTCGGGCTTGGGGTACATGTCGGCGGCCTTGCCGATCTCCATCGCGTGCTCGGCGTCGTCCTCCTGCTTCCAGTGCCCGGGCGGAAAGAGGCCGTTGGTCATCGCCCAACCGTTGGCGATCGCGCCGCCGACGAAGAAGCCCTTGGAAAAACCCTGGCGGACGTTGCGCGAGCGGTAGAGGTCCTTCTCGATCAGCGAGTTGCGGACCTTCTCGTCGTAGGCCTCGAAGTTGACCGAGTCTTCCTTCAGCGCAGCGACGATCGCCTCGGCCGAGTACATGCCGGCGTGCATCGCGTAGTGGACGCCCTTCAGGGTCGGGATGTTGACCATGCTGGCCGCGTCGCCGGCGATCGTCATCCCGGGCACCGCGAGGCGCTTGGGCATCGCGTAGTAGCCGCCGGAGGGGATCGTCTTCGCGCCCCAGGCAACCCGCTTACCGCCTTCGATGATGCCCTTGATGAAGGGGTGGGTCTTCATCAGCTGCAGCGCGTCGTGGACGCTGAAGGTCGCATCGGTGTAGTCAAGACCGGCGACGAGGCCGAGGCAGACCTTGTCCTCGCCCATCGGGTAGATGAAGCTGCCGCCGAACTCGTTGTACTTGGCCGCCTTGCGCAGCGGCCAGCCCATCGTGTGGATGACCCGGTCGAGCGGCTTCGGCACCTCCCAGACCTCTTTCACCCCGAGCTCCCAGCGGATCGGCTCGGAGCCGTGCAGGTCGAAGTAGTCAAGTGCCGCGTAGGTCAGGTGACCAACCGTGCCCTCGGCCAGCACCGTCGCCTTGGCGACGACATCGGACCCCGGCTCGAAGTTGCCCAGCTCCTCGCCGTCCCTGCCGCGGCCGCGATCGCCCGAGCGCACTCCCTTCACCACCCGGTCCTCGACCAGCAGCTTGGTCGCCGCGGTCTCGGCGAGGATGTAGACGCCTGCTTCTTCGGCTTTGTCGGCGAGGAAGCGGCCCAGCTTGGAGACCGAGGTGACGTAGTTGCCGTGGTTGCGGAAGTTGGGCGGCGGTGGCTTGATCGGGATCGCCCGCTTCTTGGTCAGCAGGTAGACCGCGTCCTTGGTCACCTCCTGGTAGACCGGCCACTCCGACTTGTCGAGGTCGGGGAACAGCTCTTCCATCGCCGAGGGCTGCATGTTGGCTCCGGAGAGCAGATGGGCGCCGGCGACTTTGCCCTTCTCGATCACCGCGACCGGGACTTCGCCGAGCTTCTCGGTCAGCTCCGGCTCGTCCTCCAGCAGCTGCATCACTTTGTTGGCGCAGGCGAGGCCCGCTGGGCCGCCGCCGACGATCGCTATCCCGACCTCGATCCGGTCCTCGACCGGATCGGTCGGCGGGCCGATCACCTCGGCGGAGTCGAACGGCGGCGGGTACTCGATCGGTGCAACGGCGGGCATGTCTCTGCTCCTTTGTGACGGCCGAGCCTCTGGCTCAGCCGCCCTTCTTAGCCTTAATGGCTTCCGTCAGCTTGGGAACGATCTTGTGCAGATCGCCGACCACGCCGAGGTCCGAGAACTCGAAGATCGGCGCGTTCTGATCCTTGTTGATCGCCAGGATGTTCTCCGAGCTCTGCATTCCGACCTTGTGCTGGATCGCGCCGGAGATGCCGGCGGCCAGGTAGAGCTTCGGCGCGACCGTCTTGCCGGTCTGGCCGATCTGGGCCGCGTAGGGGTACCAGCCGGCGTCGACCACGGCGCGGGTCGCGGCAACCGCCCCGCCCATCGCCTCGGCCAGCTCCTCGCACTGCTTGAAGCCCTCCGCGGCGCCCAGTCCGCGGCCACCGCCGACGAGGATGTCGGCGTCCTCGATGTTGACGTCGGCGCCGCGCTGCTCGCCACGCTGCACCAGCTTCGCCCTGGTCGACCAGGGCGAGAGCTCAACGTCGACGTCGACGACCTCGGCGCTGCCGCCGCTCTCCTTGGCATCGAAGGCGTTGAGGCGGCCGATGATGATCCCAGGCTCGCTGACGTAGCCGACGTCGGCGATCTGGGAGTCCTGCAGGATCGGGCGCTCGACGACAAGCTTGCTGTCCTGCACCTTGACCTGCGTCACCTCCATCGTCACGCCGGCATTGAGACGCGCGGTCAGACCCGCCCCGATCTCGAAGCCGAGCAGACCACCGCCGAACAGCGCGTAGCCGAAGCCCTCGTCCTGGATGACCTTGGCCATCGCGTCGACGATCGGCTGAGCCAAGCCCTCGGGCACGCTCTTGGCCCGGTAGACCTTCGCCGCGCCCCAGTTACCGAGCGAAGCGCAAGCATCGTCGGCAACCTCACCGACGACGAGCGCGGCGGCTTCGCCGCCAATTTCGCCGGCCAGCTTGGCCGCCTCGGAGATAGCCCCGAGCGAGTTTTTGTTGAAGTTGCCCTCGTCGTCGTGAAGGGCGTAAACCAGGATGCCTGCCATTAGTGTCTCCTTTCGGCAGTCAGGCCCGCTTCTGGCCGCGAAAACCAAGCGGGGCTAGGACGCAGGGAGCGTGGCGTGCCGGATGGCACGCGAGCGACTGAGGACGACGCCCCCGCGCAGGTTTGCAGCGAGTCAGAACGGGTCTGATTGTCGGAAGGAGACACTCAGATCAGCTTCCTCTCGTCAAGCCAGGCGACGATCTTTTCGACCGTCTCGTTGGTGTCCTCGTCCTCGATGATCTCCCCGGCCTCCTTGGGGGGCGGCGGGTTGAGCGCAAGGACCGCCGTCTTGGAGCCGGCCTCGCCGACCATGCCGCCGTCGATACCGACGTCGCCGGTCGCCTTGCCGTCGAGCGGTTTTTTCTTCGCCCCCATGATCGCTTTCAGGCTCGGGTAGCGCGGCTCGTTGATCGCGTCTCCGACGCTGATCACGGCCGGCAGCTCGACCTCGACCGTGTCGTAGCCGTACTCGGCCTGGCGCTCGCAGCGCAGCTTGCCGTCGGTCACATCGATCTTGATCACCTGCGTCAGCGACGGCATCTGCAGGTGGTCGGCGACGACGGCGCCGATCGTGTAGCACTCGCCGTCGTCGGACTGCTGGCCGAGCAGAACCAGGTCCGGGCTCTCGGACTCGAGCACCTTGGCCAGCGAGTAGCCGGTGGCGCAGACGTCGGAGCCCGACAGCGCGTCGTCGGAGAGGTGGACCGAGCGGTCGGCGCCCAGCGCCACCGCCTTGTGCAGCGCGCGGACCGCCGAGTCGGGTCCCATCGTCACCGCGACGACCTCCTCGACCGGAATCGCGCCGCCCTCCTTGATCTGCATGGCGGCCTCGATTGCGTGGGTGTCGAATGGGTTGAGGTTTTTCTCGCCGCCACGGTCCAGCCGCATCGTTCCGGGGTCGATGCGCTTCTGGACGGCGGCGTCCGGAACCTCCTTGACCAGGACGCAGATCTTCAACTTTCAAGCCTCCTTGGCTGTTGCTCAGGCTGTTGACTGACCAGTCAATCAGTCTATCTATACATCAGGACGTGTGGCATCCCGCGTGTGCTTGGTCACGCTCGGAATCAAGCTTCTTCCCGCTCATGGCGCTCTTCGGCGCCGTTGCGGATGAAATCGACGATCTCGTCGGTGCCCGAGCCGGGCGTGAAGACCGCGGCGACCCCCAGCTCCTTCAGCTCGGGGATGTCGTCGGCCGGGATCGTGCCCCCGACCGTGACCAGGACGTCGTCGACGCCCTGCGCCTTCAAAAGCTCGACAACCCGCGGCACCAGCGTCATGTGGGCGCCGGAGAGGATCGAGAGGCCGACAGCGTCGGCGTCCTCCTGGATCACGGTCTCGGCGATCTGCTCCGGCGTCTGGTGCAGGCCGGTGTAGATCACCTCCATTCCTGCGTCACGCAATGCCCGGGCGATGATCTTGGCGCCGCGGTCGTGCCCGTCCAAACCAGGCTTGGCGACGACGACGCGGATCTTGCGGGCGGTTGCTGCCTCCATTGCGGCCGGGAACCCTAGCGCCTGCCTAGAAAACCGGAGACTCCGTGTAGGTGCCGAAGACCTCTTGCAGGGCAGAGATCATCTCGCCCTCGGTGGCGCGGGCACGGGCGGCCTCGATGATCGGCGGCATCAAGTTGGCGTCGGTCGTGGCGGCGCGCTTCAACTCCGCAAGCGCGGTCTCGACACCCGCCCCGTCGCGGCGCGCTTTGGTCGCTGCCAGGCGATCGGTCTGCTTGCGTTCCAGCGCAGGATCGATGCGCAGGATCGGGGTCGCGTCTTCATCCTCCTGGGTGAAGTCGTTGACCCCGACGACGATCCGCTTGCGCTGGTCGAGCTCGCGCTGGTAGGTGAAGGCGGCGTCGGCGATCTCACGCTGCGGGAAGTTGCGGCGGATCGCCTCGACCATCCCTCCCAGCTCGTCGATCCGGGCGAAGTACTCGTAAGCGGCGCGCTCCATCTCGTCGGTGAGCTTCTCGACGAACCAGGAGCCGCCAAGCGGGTCCGGGGTGTTCGGGGCGCCCGACTCGAAGGCGATGACCTGCTGGGTGCGCAGCGCCACCCGCACCGCCTCCTCGGTCGGCAGTGCCAGCGCCTCGTCGAAGGAGTTGGTGTGCAGCGACTGGGTACCGCCGAGCACCGCCGCCAGCGCCTCCAGCGAGGTGCGGACGACGTTGTTGAGCGGCTGTTGGGCGGTCAGCGAGACGCCGGCGGTCTGCGCGTGGAAGCGCAGCCGCATCGACTCCTCGCGCTTGGCGCCGTAGGTGTCGCGCATCTCGCGCGCCCAGATCCGGCGCGCCGCCCGGTACTTCGCGATCTCCTCGAAGAAGTCGATGTGGGCGTTGAAGAAGAAGGAGAGCCGAGGGGCGAAGTCGTCGACGTCGAGGCCGCGCTCGAGCGCCCGCTCGACGTAGGTGAACCCGTCCTTCAGCGTGAAGGCGAGCTCCTGCTGCGCGGTCGAACCCGCCTCACGGATGTGGTAGCCGGAGATCGAGACCGGGTGCCAGCGGGGCATGCTCTCGGTGCACCACTCGATCATGTCGGTGACCAGCCGCATCGCCGGCTCGATCGGGAAGCACCACTCTTTCTGGGCGATGTACTCCTTGAGGATGTCGGTCTGGATCGTGCCGCCGAGCTTCTCCGCCGGCGCCCCCTGTTGCTCGCCGACCAGCACGTAGAAGGCGAGCAGGATCGCCGCCGGCGCGTTGATCGTCATCGAGGTGGTGACACCGCCGAGCGGAATCCCGTCGAAGAGCTGTTCCATGTCGTCGAGGCTGTCGACCGCGACACCCTCGCGGCCCACCTCGCCGAGGCTGCGCTCGTGATCGGAGTCGTAGCCCATCAGGGTCGGCATGTCGAAGGCGGTCGAGAGCCCGGTCTGGCCGTGGTCGAGCAGGTAGTGGAAGCGCTCGTTGGTCTCCTCGACCGTGCCGAAGCCGGCGAACTGGCGCATCGTCCAGAGCCGCCCCCGGTACATCGACTCATACGGCCCGCGGGTGAACGGATACTCGCCGGGGCGGCCTACGGTCTCCTCAGGGTCTGGGGGCGCAACCTCAGGCCCATAGAGCGGCCCGATCGGGTGCCCGGACATCGTCGTGCGCTCAACCTCCTGCTCTTCCAAGGGCCTCTGCCGCGGTTCCGTCGCCATTCGAACAGTCTAGGCCCGACCGGGAGACGTGCCGTCACTTAGAGGTCCATATGGGTGCCTAAGTGACGGCACGTCTAGCGGCGGACGGGGAAGCGGCGGGGTGCCGGTTTGCGGCGCGCGGCGATGCGGGAAGCGCCGAAGCCAGCCACGGTCGCCAGCACGGTGACGGTGAGCGCGACGAGGCGGCGGCCGAGCTGCTCGAAGCGCATCGTCTGCCAGCCTTCCTTGCGGGCGAGCTCGGTCAGGGCCGGGTCCGGGTTGACGGCAACCGGATGGCCGACCGCGCGCAGCATCGGCAGGTCGGAGAGCGAGTCCGAGTAGGCGTAGGACGCGGCGAGATCGATCCCGTGCTCGGCGGCGAACGCCTCCATCGCCTCCACCTTGCCCTTCCCATAGACGAAGGGACCGTCGAAGCGGCCGGTGAAGGCGCCATCTGCGTTCACCTCGTAGCGCGTGCCGATCCCACCGTCCATCCCCAGCACTGCGGCCAGGGGTTCGACGACTCCATTGCCGGCGGCACTGACGATGAAGGTGGCGCGACCCTCGTCCTGGTGGGCGTAGACCTCGTCGAGCATCTGCGGGTAGACCCGCGGCAGGATCGCCGCCATCACCTCGGGGTTCATCCGCTCGAGGCTGCGTGCCGGCACCTCCGCGATCAGGTCGCGAGCGACCCGCAGCACCTCCGTCGTGCGCTCGTCGGTGGTGCCGCGCAGGCGGTAACGCAAGTGCTCGATTGCCCAGCTCGCCAACTGCCGGCGCCCGACGATCCCGTGCCGCGTCGCGACACGGGCGAACTGCATACCCGAAGACCCCGCCATCAGGGTCTTGTCCAGATCGAAGAAGGCCGCAGCGCGCTGCAAACCGTCGTCTGGCTTTGTCCTCGGTCGGTCGGCTTGGTCACGCACTTGTTAGTGCGCTCCCGGCGCCGACCCCCCTGCGTCCGCGCCAGACTCGGTTTTCGCGCGCTGAATCACACCTCTATGACGATGGCATCTCCTTGGCCACCGCCGGAGCAGATGGCAGCAACGCCCAATCCTCCACCCCGTCTACCCAACTCATGGACCAAAGACCCCACGATGCGGGCGCCGGAGGCGCCGATCGGGTGGCCGAGCGCGATCGCACCACCGTTGACGTTGACGTTCTCCTCGTCGATGCCAAGCATCCGCACCGAGTTGAGCGCGACCGAGGCGAAGGCCTCGTTGATCTCCCAGAGGTCGACGTCCTCGGGGCTCTTGCCGATCTTCTCCAGCGCCTGCTTGGCAGCATTGGCGGGGGTTTTCGCCAGGTAGGGGAAGTCGTCTGCGACGGTGCCGTAGGAGAGGACGCGCGCCAGCACGGTGTGCCCTTCCCTGTCGGCCCACTCCTCGGAGGCGACGACGATCGCGCCGGCGCCGTCGTTGACGCCTGGCGCGTTGCCGGCGGTGTGGGTGGCGTCCTCGCCGCCGATCGCCCGCAGCCCCGCAAGGGTCTCGATGGTCGTGTCGGGCCGGATCGCCTCGTCGGTCTCGACCGCGGTCTCACCCTTGCGCGACTTGACCGTGACGGCGGAGATCTCATCGGCGAGTCGGCCGGCGTCGGTCGCCTCGGCGGCGAGCCGGTGCGAGCGCTCGGCGAAGCGGTCCATGTCGGCGCGGGTGATCTCCAGCTCGTTGGAGACCTCGCTCGCCTCGTTGATCATCTGTTTTTCGGTGAAGGGGTTGGTGAGGCCGTCGTGGACCATCGCGTCGATCGTCTGGACGTGCCCCATCCGGTAGCCGAAGCGGGCGCCGGGCAGCAGGTGCGGCGCGCCGCTCATCGACTCCATGCCGCCGGTCACCGCGATCTCGGTGTCGCCGGCACGAATCGCCATGTCGGCGATGCCGAGCGAGCGCATGCCGGAGGCGCAGACCTTGTTGATCGTCTCGGAGGGCACCTCCTTCGGGACACCGCCCTTGATCTGGGCCTGGCGCGAGGGGATCTGCCCCTGGCCGGCCTGCAGGACCTGGCCGAAGACGACCTGCTCGACCTGCTCGGGATCGACGCCGGAGCGCTCCAGGGCGGCCTCGATCACGTGGCCGCCGAGGTCGGTGGCGTCGAGGGAGGCGAGGCTCCCGCCCATCTTGCCAAAGGGGGTTCGAGCGGTTCCGAGGATGACTGAGCTGGGCATCTACTGCCTTTCTTCTGCGAGTCGTGGCGGTCTGATCAGGGGCGTCTGGCCCTGCCCGGGACGATAGCGTGAGGACTCGCCGATCTGCGTGCGCAAGCGCATAGACTCGCGAGCCCGTGAAGGTCGGATTGAGCCAGACTCAGCTTGTCGAGGTCGACGCCGGCCTGGTCGTCGTCGGGCTCTATGAGGGGGAGCAACTGCCGGAGGGTGTGGCGGGCGCCCTGGGAGCCGCCGATGCCAAGGGCGGCCTCGAGAAGGTCTCGCTCCTCCATCCCGAGCGCCCGGGCCGCGTCCTCGCGGTTGGCCTCGGCAAGCGCGACGACGCCGATACGGAGCGATTTCGAGTCGCCGCTGCCATCGCCGCCAAGGAGGCGGCCAAGCTGGATGTGACCTCACTCGCCTGGCTTCTGCCTGAGTCGGGCGATGGCGAGGCGACCGCCGCGGCCCTGGTCACCGGCACGATCCTCGCCTCCTACCGCTTCGACCGCTTCCGCAGCAGCGACCCCGACGGGCCTCCCCCGCCCCGGCTCGAGTCCCTGACTCTGCTCGGCCCCGCGAGCATCGCCGAAGCCGCCGAAGCCTCCCGCGTCTGCGCCGAGGCGCAAAACCGGGCCCGCGACCTGCAGAGCCTTCCCTCCAACGTCGCAACTCCCTCGTACCTTGCCGGACGCGCCGAGGAGATCGCCGGGATGAACGATGTGCTCAGCGTCGAGGTTCTCGGCCGAGCGGAGATCTCCGCCAAGGAGATGGGCGGCCTGGTTGCGGTCAGCCAGGGGACCGAGGAGGAGCCGAAGTTGATCGTGCTCCGCTACGCGGGCGGCGGCTCCGGCCCCACGCTGGGCCTCGTCGGCAAGGGCGTCACCTTCGATACGGGCGGCATCTCGCTGAAGCCCTCGGCCTCGATGCACGAGATGAAGATGGACATGTCGGGCGCCGCTGCCGTGCTGGAGGCGGTCGGGGCGATCGCCGAGCTGGGCCTGGCGCTGGACCTGATCGCGGTCGTCCCTTCGACCGAGAACATGCCGTCGGGAACCGCGATAAAGCCCGGCGACGTCATCACCCAGTACAACGGCAAGACGGTCGAGGTCAACAACACCGACGCCGAGGGTCGCCTGATCCTCGCCGATGCCCTCGCCTACGCGGTCGAGCTGGGAGCGGAGCGGATCGTCGACCTGGCGACGCTCACCGGCGCCGTGTTGATCGCCCTCGGCTCGACCTACGCCGCGGTCATCTCCAACGACGACGACCTCGCCGACGAAGTCGAGCAGGCCGGCAAGACGACGGGCGAGCTGGTCTGGCGCCTCCCCCTCCACCCCGAGTACAAGGAGCTGACCAAGGGCGCCGTCGCCGACCTCACCAACGCCTCCGCCAAGCGCAAGGCGGGAACGATTTACGCTGGCTCCTTCCTCGAGGAGTTCGTCGGCGAGACCCCCTGGGCCCACGTCGACATCGCCGGCACGGCCTGGGACGTCGGCCGCGCCTATACCGGCAACGACGCCAGCGGCTTCGGCGTCCGCCTCCTCGTCGAGCTCGCCCACGAGCTCTCCGCGTAGCGACCTTCGCCGCTCAGGCTTCGAGGATCATGCAGGTGGCGACGCCGTGGGCGAGCAGCTTGCCGCTGTCGGCGGCGGTCAGCTTGGCCTCCGAGGTCGCCTGGCGGCGGCCACGGTAGACGACGCTGGCCTCGCAGAGGACGCGGCCGGTGTCGCGGGTGATCGGGCGCACGTACTTGGCCTCGAGACCGAGCGAGGTGTAACCGACCCCGGCCGGCAAGGTGGTGTGGACCGCGCAGCCGAGTGCCGAGTCGAGCAGGGTCGCCGCATAGCCGCCATGGACGACGCCGATCGGGTTGTAGTGCTCCTCGCCGGGCTCGCCCTCGAAGACTGCGCGGCCGTCGCCGAGCTCGATCGGCCGCAACCGCATCGTCACCGCGATCGGCGGCGGCGGCACCTTGCCGCCGACGACCGCTTCCATGTACTCCATCCCGCTCATCGTCGCCCCGGCGGCCGCGGTCGGCACTGGGTCCTGCCAGACCAAGGTGCGGCTGCGGCTGGTCTCCGGACTCGACTCGGCGAAGGCCAGAGCGGCATCGACCGCGGTTTCGCCGCTCATCGCGCCCCCCGGCGGCCGCCGGCCCCGGTGGCGCCCGGCCGGCGACTGGCGGGGTAGTGCAGGTCGGCGGCGATCTCGGCCTGGCTGATCGAGATCCGTGCAGCCTTCGCTCGTCTGTGATGCCTCTGCCTTGAAATCAGCCTCATCTCTGCGCCTCCAATCGGCGGGTCCGTCTGGGTAAGTTGCATCAAGCAACTCCTGTCACCGGGACCCTAACCGACTCGGTTGCTTGATGCAACTCAGTGTGCGAAGATCACTCTCGTGCTCGGCCATCAGTATCCAGGGCAGGTCTGCTCGATCGCCAAGGCGCTAGAGGTTGTCGGTGAGCGCTGGAGCCTGCTGATCGTCCGCGACGTGATGAACGGCAACCGCCGCTTTGGTGAGCTGCAGCGGGGTCTCGGTGTCGCCCGCAACGTGCTCTCGGCCCGTCTGCAGCGGCTGGTCGAGGAGGACATCCTCGAACGGCGGTCCTACCAGACCAGCCCCGAGCGCTACGAGTACTTCCTCACCGAGAAGGGGCTCGACCTCTGGCCGGCTCTCGTCGCCCTGCTCGCCTGGGGCGACCGCCACTCCCCTGAGCCCGCCGGGCCACCGATGCTGATCGTTCACAAGGAATGCGGTGGCGAGGTCAACGACCGCGGCGCCTGCGAGAGCTGCGGCAAGGTCCTGCACGCCCGCGATGCCCGTGCCATCCCCGGCCCCGGCGTCGGGACCAACGAGGCCGCAGGAGCAACCGCCGATTGAGCACTTGAGGACCCTATGGTGTACTCAAGTCCACGATGTCTGCTGAAACTGCGGGCTAGCGACTAGGAGGAGAGAGATGGCGACTGCGGCGGAGGTTCAATCCCGCGACAAGATCTTCATCGGCGGCAAGTGGGTCGAGCCGCAGGGCACCGAGACGATCGAGGTAGTCAACTCGACGACCGAGGAGACGATGGCGACGATCGCGGCCTGCACGGCCGAGGACGCCGACCTTGCTGTGCGCGCCGCCCGCGATGCCTTCGACTCCTGGTCGCGGACTGCGCGCGAGGAGCGCGCCGGCTACCTGGAGGCGATCGCCGCCGGGCTCGGCGAGCGCTCGGAGGAGATCGCAGCGACGATCGCCCAGGAGCTGGGGATGCCGATCAAGCTGAGCCAGATCATCCAGGCCGGCCTGCCCATCGCCCAGTTCGCGGCGATGCCGAAGCTGATGGAGGAAGTCGCCTGGGAGGAGGAGATCGGCAACTCTCGCGTGCTGCGCGAGGCCGTCGGCGTGCTCGGCGCGATCACCCCCTGGAACTACCCGCTCAACCAGATCGCCGCCAAGGTCGCGCCTGCCCTGGCCGCCGGCTGCACGGTCGTGCTCAAGCCAAGCGAGGTGGTGCCGCTCAACGCCTTCATCCTCGCCGAGGTGATCGAGGCCGCGGGCCTGCCGGCCGGCGTCTTCAATCTGGTCACGGGCACCGGCCCGGTTGTCGGTGAGGCAATCGCCGGCCACCCCGGCGTCGACATGGTCTCCTTCACCGGCTCGACCCGAGCCGGCCGGCGCGTCTCCGAGCTCGCCTCGGCTACGGTGAAGCCGGTCGCGATGGAGCTCGGCGGCAAGTCGCCGAACGTGATCCTCGACGACGCCGACCTGGCGCAGGCGATCCCGGACGGTGTCGCCAAGTGCTACCTCAACTCGGGCCAGACCTGCAGCGCCCTGACCCGGATGCTGGTGCCGCGCGAGAAGCTCGCCGAAGCCGAGGAGCTGGCGAAGTCCGCCGCCGAGGTCTACACGCCTGGCGATCCCTTCGAGGACTCGACCCGGCTCGGCCCGCTCGTCTCCGAGGTCCAGCGCGAGCGCGTCCGCGACTACATCGAGAAGGGCGAGGCCGAAGGCGCCAAGCTGGTGACCGGCGGCGCCGCGGCCCCCGAGGGCCTCGAGCATGGCTACTTCGTCCGCCCCACCGTCTTCTCGGATGTGACGCCGGAGATGACGATCGCCCAGGAGGAGATCTTCGGCCCGGTGCTCGTCATCCAGCCCTACGAGAATGAGGACGACGCGGTGCGGATCGCCAACGACACCGTCTACGGCCTCGCCGGCGGCGTTTGGTCCGGCGACCAGGACCGCGCGATCGCCGTCGCCAAGCGGATCCGCACCGGCCAGATCGAGATCAACGGCGGGGCGTTCAATCCGCTTGCGCCCTTCGGCGGCTACAAGCAGTCGGGACATGGGCGGGAGAACGGGCGTTATGCGATCGAGGAGTTGCTGCAGGTCAAGAGTCTTCAGCTGTAGTGGAGGGCGGGCGGGGGTGCCCGGTTGCTTGCTGGGTTTTTCGCCTCTGACGGAGCGGCCGTCCGAGATCGTGGTCGAGGCGAAAAACAGGACGCCGCTGCGCCACCGGGCACCCCCGCCCGGCCCTCCCAAACGCCGCTGGCTGACGAGCTGGCTGCAAGCGTTTGCTAGACACAAAGCCATACTCTCTCGCCCGTGAACTTCGACCTCTCTGACGAGCAGAAGCTGCTTCGGGACACCGTTCGGGATTTTGCCCGAGCTGAGGTCGCTCCGGTGGCTGAGGAGCTGGATCGGGAGAAGCGGTTCCCTTACGAGATCGTCGCGAAGCTCGGTGGGCTGGGGCTGATGGGGATCCCGTTCCCTCAGGAATACGGGGGCGGGGGTGCGGACACGCTCTCTTACGTGCTCGCCGTTGAAGAGCTGGCACGGATCGACTCTTCGGTCTGCATCACTATGGCGGCGCACACGTCGCTGGGGACGATGCCGATCTATCTCTGGGGGACGGATGAGCAGAAGGACGAGTGGCTGCCGGTGCTCTGCAGCGGTCAGAAGCTCGCCTCGTTTGGGCTGACCGAGCCCGAGGCGGGATCCGACGCCGGCAATGTGCGGACGACCGCGAAGCTCGCCAACGGCGAGTGGGTCATCGACGGGGCCAAGCAGTTCATCACCAACTCCGGCACCGATATATCCGGCTGCGTCTCGATCACCGCCGTCACCGGCGAGGCGAACGGGCGCAAGGAGATCTCCAACCTGATCGTCGCCACCGGCACGCCCGGCTATGAGGCCGGCGAGTCCTACCGCAAGATGGGCTGGAACGCCTCCGACACTCGCCCGCTCAGCTTTGACGATTGCCGAGTCCCCGAGGCCAACCTGCTCGGCCGCCGCGGCGACGGCTTCAAGAACTTCCTTCACATCCTCGACGGCGGCCGCATCGGCGTCGCCGCGATGGGGGTCGGCCTCGCCCAGGGCGCCCTCGACGAGGCGATCTCCTACGCCAAAGAGCGCCAGGCGTTCGGCCAGCCGATCTCCAAGTTCCAGTCGATCCAGGCCAAGATCGCCGACCTCTCGGCCCAGATCGAGGCGGCCCGCCTGCTCACCTGGCGCGCCGCGCTGGAGAAGGACGCCGGCAAGTCGTTCACGCTGACCGCGGCGCAGGCGAAGCTGATCACGGGGCGCCTCGCCGTCCGGGCGACCGAGGAGGCGGTCCAGATCCACGGCGGCTACGGCTACATCGAGGAGTACCCGGTCTGCCGCTTCTACCGCGACGCCAAGATCCTCACGATCGGCGAGGGCACCGACGAGGTGCAGCAGATGGTGATCGCCCGCCAGCTCGGCTGCTGAAACACCCGCCGACGGGCCTAGAACGCGCCTATACGAGACGTTTTAGGCCCGTCGGCGGGCAGGGTGAAGAGGATGCGGGTGCCCTGAGGGGTGGGCTCGAGCCAGCTGGGGGCGGCTAGCCAAAGGTGAAGGCATAGCCCATCACCCCCGGTTCGGGCTCAAGGCGAACCGTATGGTTTTCGACCTTGGGCAGGTCGACCAGGTCATAGAGCCGTTGCGCGGTGATCTCGACCACGCCGTTCTTGACATCGGCGCCGGCGAGGTTGTCGGGGATCGGCCGACCGTCAAGCAGCACCCGCATCCGCCTGCTGTGCCCCGGTGAGCCGAGCACCAAGTACACGCGTCGCGCCCCGAACGAGAGGTCGAGCGTGCCACCTTCCGCGGTCGCTGAATCAAAGCCGATCCGCCAGCGCCCCCGGTAGGCGAAGTTGTCGGCAGGCGGCGATTCCGGGGCGCCGAAGTCGTGGCTGCCGGGCGAGAGCACCGGGTTGACGAAACGTTCGGCGCGAGCAGCTCCGAGATAGGTCTCGGGAGTCGTCACTTCTGGCGACGGGGCTACCGCGCTGACGCGCGCGGGCGCTCCCCTCGGGGCCTTGCCCGCTTCGGCGAGCAACTCGCGAATCACCTTTTCTTTCTCGCCGTAGGACCCCTCGCCAAAGTGCGCGAAGCGGACCCGACCCTGGGAGTCGATGAAGTACTCGCCGGGCCAGTATTGATTGCCGTAGGCGCTCCAGGTCGCGAGGTCGTTGTCCTGCGCAACCGGGTATCGGATGTCGTTCCGTTCGATCGCTTCTTTGACGTTGCTCGCTTCTTTCTCGAAGGGGAACTCCGGCGAGTGGACGCCGACGATCGTCAAACCGTCCTTACGGAAGCGTCGGTCCCAGGCGGTCAGGTAGGGCAGCGTGCGCAGGCAGTTGATGCAGGTGTAGGTCCAGAAGTCGACCAGGACGACGTGTCCACGCAGCGAGCGCAGCGTCAGCGGCCGATCGCCCGGCGTGTTGAACCACTGCTGGTTGTCGACGAATTCGGGGGCCTTGCCGAGCACAGGCAATCCAGACCCCGGACCAGCGCCAGCCACCGGCAGCGCGGCCGCGCCGGCTGCCTCTTCGCCGAGTCCGCCACCGGAGCCGCCGCGGATGTCGGCCAGCGCATTCCGGGTCCCGTCCATGTTCTCCAGGGATTCCGATGGGTTGACCAGGAAGCTGGGCAGGTCGCTGGCGATCGTGTTCTGGAACTTGATGTCGTAGTTGCCGAGCATCGCCAGCGCGGCGACGATCATCACCGCCCCCATCGCGATCTGCAGGCCGATGCCACGCCGGGCCAGCGGCGCGGTCACGCGCCTCCCACCCAACATCAGGAAGTAGAGGACGATCGCTGAGCCGATCCCGTAGCTGAGCGCTACGGCAAGTCGGCCGGCGGTGAACGGTTGCGAGGCCGAGACCGTGATCACGCCGGCGAGGATCGGGCCGGCGCAGGGCGCGTAGACGAGGCCGAGGCTGGCGCCGACCGCGGTTCCCGACCAGAAGCCGTCACCGCCGCGTTTGACTCCGGCCCGACCGGCGAAGCGGCTCATCGTCGCCTCCATCCGCGCCGCCAGCGGCGGGATCATCAGGGTGATGCCGAAGGCGATCAGGACGACGATCGCCAGCTTGCGCAAGAAGTCGTCGGGCAGGCCGAGCGCCGAGATCACGTAGACCAGCGCGACCGTCGCGAAGGTGAAAGAGACGGCAAGGCCGGCGACGATGCCGAGCGGCCGCCGCCGGCCGCCGGTCGCCCCCGCGGAGAGCACGATCGGCAGCACCGGCAGCACGCAGGGTGAGAGCGCGGTGGCCGCGCCGGCGACAAATCCGAACAGGATCAGGAGAGCCATGCGCTCGAGCTTGGCAGCTAGGGATTACGCGGAGGTGACGGCCGCGGGCCTAAAACGTCCATATAGCCCACGTTTCAGGCCCGTCGGCGGGGGTTCAGGCGGGCTGGGCGGTGACCGTGCCCTCGGGCCGGGCCACGACCTCGGCGTGGCGGCCGAGCCGCTCGCCGACCCCGTAGTGGAGGCAGATCGCCACCTCGTGCTCGCGCAGCAGCGGTCGGCTCGGATCTATGGCGGGGGCTTCGCACATGGCCTCGCGCCCCTGGGCGGTCCAGACACGACCCGGCATCGCAGCGCACTCGCGCAGCGGGACGGCGACCGCCTTGGCGCGACGTCGGCGCCCGGTGGCGACAATCAGCCAGACCGGATCGCCACCCCCGGCATCGACGTAGACGCCCTCGACACGTCCGACCGCCCTGCCGCCGGCGTCGTCCAGCTCGAAGCCGGTCCAGCCGAGCGCCACGGCGAGGCTCGGCGGCGCTGCGGCCCCCGCCTCACTCACCGGCCTGCCGCTCCATCAGCTCACTCGCGGCGCTGGCCGGATCGAGTTCGCGCCGCACCACCCGCTCCAGCAGCGCCGCGGTCTCGGGGTCGGCCGCGGCGATGGCCTCCATCCGCCGCCGCGTGCGCGAGGTCGCGATCCCCAGCACCTCGTTGCGCAGGTTGCGAGCCCGCCGCTGCTCGAGCGTGCCCTCCGCCTCGATGTGAGCGCGGTGCTCGTCGATCTTCGTTGCCAGCTCCTCGACGCCTTCACCGCGCGCCGCCTCGGTGCGCAGAATCGGCGCCTGCCAGGCGCCCGGCTCGTGCGATAGGGCAAGCACGCTGCGAACCTCGCGCACCATCGTGTCGGTCATCGGATGGTCGGCCTTGTTGACCACGATCACGTCGGGAATCTCCATCACGCCGGCCTTCAGCGCCTGGATCGAGTCGCCCGAGCCCGGCATCAAGGCCAGCACGATCGTGTCGGCGTGGTCGACGATGTCGATCTCTGCCTGACCGACGCCGACGGTCTCGATCAGCACGTCGTCCTTGCCGGCGGCGTCCATCGCCAGCGCCACCTGCAACGCCGCCTCAGAGAGTCCGCCGAGCGCACCCCGCGAGGCCATCGAGCGGATGAAGACCCCGGGATCGAGGAAGTGGTCCGAGAGGCGGATGCGGTCGCCCAGTAGAGCGCCGCGGGTGAAGGGGCTGGAGGGGTCGATCGAGAGCACCGCGACCTCGCGCTCAGCTTTGCGCAACTCGGCAGTGAGCGCCCCGATCAGGGTGCTCTTGCCAACTCCGGGCGGCCCGGTGAAGCCGACGATCCGCGCCCTGCCGGTGCGCGGGTAGACCTCGCGGACCAGCTCCCAGCCGGCCGGGTCGTCGGACTCGATCAGCGTGATCGCCCGCGCCAGGGCTCGCTTGTCGCCGGCGATGAGACGCTCGGCGAGCGAGGCGGATTTGGCGGCGTCTGCCATGGCCGCGCCAGTCTAAAGTCCCCGCCGCCGTGATCCGCTTCCTCCGCTTCTGTGCCCGCAACGGGATGTTGACGCCGCAGTACGCGCTGCTGGCGCTGCGGTACCTGTGGCGGCGCTTCCTCACGCGCGCCGGCTGGCGCTGGCGCACCGACGGGCCGCTCTTCCTCGGCAGCGGCCTCGAACTGCAGATCGCCCGCCACGGCCGGGTCGAGTTCGGCCGCTTCGTCTGGCTTGGCCACGGCACCAAGGTCCGCTGTCATGAGGGCGTCGTCGAAATCGGCGAGAAAACGGTGCTCGGCCAGGAGTGCACGATCTCCGCCTACCGGCGGGTGCGGATCGGCGAGCAATGTGTGATCGCCGACCGGGCGATGTTCATCGACTTCGATCACGGCGTGGTCGAGGTCGAGCGGCCGATCCGCCAGCAGGGGATCTATACGCGCGAGGTCGAGGTCGGCTCCAACGTCTGGATCGGCTACGGAGCCTGCGTCCTGCGCGGCGTCAGCATCGGCGACAACTCGATAATCGGCACGAACTCGGTCGTCACCAAGGATGTGCCCGCAAACGCGGTCGTCGCCGGCGTCCCAGCCCGGATCGTGAGGATGCGCGACGCGCCCGTGGACCTCCGCTGGCCCAGGCCGGTCGAACCCGACCCAACTGCCCGGACCACCTTGCCCCAACCGGAGTGACTGACGAGGTTCGTATTCGGCCCCTCTGAGGTACTTGACGCGCGAAGCAGCGTCCCGCATTAAGTTGCTTGCCTTGCAAGGGAGTGCAACCCGGCGCTGGAGGTGAGCAGATGAGCATCGCGATCGAGGCCGAGGGTCTGGCCAAGGAATATCCGGGGGGCGTGAAGGCTCTGGACGGCCTCTCCTTCTCGGTCGAGGAGGGCACCGTGTTCGGGCTCTTGGGACCGAACGGCGCCGGCAAGTCGACGACGGTGAAGATCCTCACCACCCTCGCCCACCCGGACAGCGGCAGTGCCTCGGTCGCCGGCTTCGACGTGCTGCGGGAGCCGGCGCGGGTGCGCGAAGCGATCGGCGTCGTCTCCCAAGCCGGCGGGCTCGACCGCCAGGCGACTGGCCGCGAGAACCTGCGCCTGCAGGGCCAGGTGTTCGGGATGGGCGGGGCGAAGTTGGAGCGCCGGGTGTCCGAGCTGCTCGACCAGTTCGGCCTTGCCGAGGCCGGCGACCGGCTGGTGCGCGGGTATTCCGGCGGCATGAGCCGCCGGCTCGACGTCGCGCTCGGCCTGGTGCACGAGCCCAAGGTCCTTTTTCTCGACGAGCCGACCACCGGCCTCGACCCGGAGGTTCGGGCCGAGATGTGGGAGGAGATCGAGCGCCTCACCGGCGCCGGGTTGAGCGTCCTGCTCACCACCCACTACCTGGAGGAGGCGGACCGGCTTGCGGCGCGGCTGGCGATCGTCGATCGCGGCAAAGTCGTCGCTGAGGGCTCGCCGGACGAGCTCAAGCGGGAGCTGCGAGGCGATGCGATCCACGTCGAGCTCGGCGGCGGCAGCGACGACGGACAGGTCCGCGACGCGCTCGCCGCGGTTCAAGGCATCGACGAGATCCTCGTCGCCGACCGCGTCCTGCACGCCCGCGCCGAGGACGGGGCACGCTCGGTGCCCGCCGTGCTCTCGGCGCTCGAAGCTGCAAGGGTCGAAGTCGCCTCGGTCACCGTGGCCCGCCCCTCGCTCGACGACGTCTACCTGCGCTTCACCGGCCGCACCTTCCGCGCCGCCGAAGCACAGACCTCCGATCAGCCCAAAACCAAGGAGGCGGCCCGATGAAGGCGCTGAACGACACGGCTCACATGACCGTCCGCCACCTGATGGCGCTGTGGCGACAGCCGTGGTGGATCGCCGTCTCGCTGGTGCAGCCGGTGATCTGGCTGCTCCTCTTCGGCGCCCTCTTCCAGACCGTCGTCAACATTCCCGGCTTCGGCTCCGACAACTACATTCAGTTTCTCGCCCCGGGTGTGGTCGTGATGACCGCCTTCTTCGGCGCCGGCTGGACCGGCATGCCGGTGATCGAGGATATCGACCGTGGCGTGACTGACCGCTTCCTGGTCTCCCCCGTGCGCCGCTCGTCTTTGATCTCGGGACGCCTCGCATCCAGCTCCGTGACGATCGCGATCCAGTCGCTGATCATCATCGCCCTGGCTCTGATCGCCGGCGCCTCCTTCGACAACAGCGTGCTCGGGGTTGCGGTGCTGATCGTCGTCTCGATGCTGGTCGCCGCCGCCTTCGGCTCCCTCTCCATCGGCCTGGCCCTGCTCGTGCGTCGCGAGGAGACGCTGATCGCGACCATTCAGTTCCTGCTGCTGCCGCTCTCGTTCATATCCGTCACTTTCATGCAGAAGAGCCTGATGCCCGGCTGGATGCAGACGGTCTCTGACTTCAACCCACTCAACTGGGCGGTCGAAGCGGGCCGCGAAGCGGTTAGCGCTTCCCCCGACTGGGCCTCAATCGCGGGCAAGAGCGGCCTGCTCCTCGCCTTCTTCCTGGTCTGCGGCGGTTTTGCGATGCGTGCCTTTCGCACGTATCAGCGCTCGGTGTGAGCGGTCCAGGCACGAGGTTCACCTTTTGCCCCTGAGAGGTGCTCAACGTGAATCTCGTGATCAGCTAAGAGCTGCGGGAAAGGTCGGTCTTGGCGAAGTCCTTGCCGGTGAATAGCAGTGGGTGCTCGGCAACTCGGGCCGTCGCATAGGTCATGCAGTCGCCGTAGTTGAGTGCAGCCGGGTGACGACTCTTGCCGTAGCGAATGTCGGCCTCAGCGGCGACGCTCCAATGATCCTCGTCGAAGGGGATCGTGACGACGTCATTCTCCTCGAGGAAACGGGCGAGAGCCAGCCGGCCGGCGACCCCCATGTGCCGAACGAGGACGAGCGACGCCTCCACCAGGGTTGGGGTTCCGATCCCCACGATTGCGGCTCCTTCGATCGCCTCGACAAAACGCGCCTCGTCCTGCTCCTTGCGAATCACCGCGACGACTGCTGAGGTGTCGAGAATCAAACGCCCTCCGGACCGTAGCCAAGGATCTCTTCTCGCTCGGCCTTCGTCATCGGCGGCTGTCCGCGCTCGCCCTCCGGGATCAGTGGCCAAATCTCCGTTTCGAGGAATCGCCGTAGATCGCCCGGTTTCTTTCGCCTTCCCTGCTTCAGCGACAAGCGGTCGCGGCGCTCCCGCAACGCCTCGCGCACGGCTCCGGTCTTGCTGTCGCCGGTGAGCTCTGCCACCTCTGCGGCCAATTTCTCCGTCTCCTGATCCTTGATGTTCAGCGCCATGGTGTAATCGTACGCCGATTCCACCAGTGGCTTCTTGTCTGCAAGCTTTATATCAGATAGGCACGCTATTGTCTGCAAGACAACGAAATTCCACCTGAGAGACTCGACTTATCCCGCCGAGGGGCTGTAGATCCTTCACCTGACAGACAGAAGAATCCCGGCAATGGACGTCGCCGCCCGCTTCGGGGAGAACCTACGCCGCTGTCGCAGACGCGCCGGCTTGTCCCAGGAAGAGCTTGGTCTGCGCTCGTCGCTGCACCGAACCGAGATCGGGCTGCTGGAGCGCGGAGCGCGCGTGCCCCGCATCGACACCCTGGTCAAAATCTCCAGCGCGCTCGAGATACCGCCGAGCGAGCTGATCGCCGGAATCGAGTGGATGCCCGGCAACACAACGAGCGGCAGCTTCTCGATCGCCTCGGCGGGGGACCCGCAGTCGAACTAGAGGTCTGAGCAGCGGTGGGCCAGGCGCTCAGGCCGGGCTGGGATCGCCGGCGAGCTCCGCGTAGACGGCGGCGGTCTGCTCGGCTACGTCGCCCCAATCGAAGCGGCGCAGGTGCTCGTAGGCTTCGGCGACGAGCTTCTGGCCCAGCTCGTCGTCGCGCAGCACGCGGATCGCCACCTCTGCCAGAGCTTCGGGATCGTGGGAGCGGAAGCGCAGGCCGACCTCCTCGTGCGGAACGACCTCGCGCAGGCCGCCGGTGTCGGCGACGATGCAGGGGCATTCGGAGGCCATCGCCTCCAGCGCCACCAGACCGAAGGGCTCATAGATCGAGGGGACCACCGTCAGGTCGGCGATCCGGTAGAGCGAGTGCAGGACGTCATCGCCGATCCAGCCGAGGAATGTGCCGTGATCCATCAGGCCCAGATCCTCGGCCTGGCGGTGCAGCTCCTCCTCGTGGGTACCCGAGCCGGCGACCAGGAAGCGCGTCCCCGGCGCCTCTTCGATCACCCGCGGCATCGCCTCCAGCGCCAGCTGGAAGCCCTTCTCATAGACCAGGCGCCCGATCAGCAGCACCAGCTTCTCCTCCGGCGCGGCGAACTCGGCCCGCAGCCGCTCCAGCTCGGCCTGGTCCGGAACCTGCAGGTCGTCGGGGTCGATCCCGTTGGGGATGACGCTGACCCGCTCCTCCTCGACCCCAAAGATGTCGACGATCTGCTCGCGCATGTAGTGGGAGCAGGCGATCGTCCGCTCGGAGCGGTTGGAGATCCAGCGCTCGACCCCGTGGATGTAGCTCTGCGGATGCTTGTCGACCCAGCCCTGATGGCGGCCGTGCTCGGTTGCGTGGATCGTCGTAACCAGCGGCGCCTCGAAGCGCTTGGCGAGGTGATCGCAGGCGTTGGCGACCAGCCAGTCGTGGCCGTGCACGAGGTCGAAGCTGTAGCGGTCGCCGAGTTCGACCCCGGCGGCGAGCATGTCGGAGTTCATCCGCTCCACCCAGGCGACGAACTCGCCCAGCTCAGTCGGGCGACGCGGCTCGCGGATGCGGTGGATGTGGACGCCGCCGCGGCTCTCCTCGGCCGGCGACTCCTCCCCACCGCGGGTCAAGACGTGGACCTCCACGCCGCGTTCGACCAGCGCCTCGGAGAGCTTGCGGACATGCCGCGCGAGGCCGCCCTCGATCAGCGGCGGGTACTCCCAGGAGAGGATCAGGACGCGCGTCATCTCGCTGGGGCTAGGGCTCCAGCAGTGGAGCGAGGCTCAGATCCGGGGCTAGGGAATGCATGCTGGGGTCGCTGCTGGGCGAAGAGTCTATGGCCTCCAGCATCGCCCCGGCGTGATCGGTGGCGCGCCGGAAGGCATAGTCGCCCGCCTGACCACGCTTGTCGAGGAAGGCCCAGTCGCTCGCCTGGACGGCGAGCAGCTCGCGCGCCGCCCGCAGCGCGGCGGGCCCGCGCAGGCCCTGCGCAAGTGCTCGCAGCAGCCGCAGCTCCAGCCGCCGCGCGCCCCAGGCGAGGTCGGTGACCTGAGGCGAGTCCCACGTCCGCAGGTCCTTCTCCTCGCCCCAGGTCGAGGCGGCCAGCGCCCGCTCGACCGGCTCGTGCTCGGCCAGCGCCTGCGGGACGGTGAGCAGGCGGACGCCGGTCGCGGCGGCGGCGGCCAGCACCTCGCGCAGCCAGATCGTTCCCTCCGACCACCAGTGGCCGAGCAGCTCGGTGTCGATCGCGAAGACCAGCAGACCGCGCCGCCCGCGCTGCGCGGCGAAGTCGCGCAGCCGGATCGCGACCGCGGTCAGGAACTCCTCCGCCTGTCGCCGCGCCGTCGCTTCGCCGGCTACCGGATCGTAGGCCCCACCCCCCACCTTCCACAGCCGCACTCCGCGCAGCGATTTGCCGGCGAACTGGGCGTGTGCCGGATCGGAGGGATAGCCGTCCAGTGACCAGAGCCACTGGATCGCCTCCCAGTCGATCGGCAGCGCCACCGGGCCGGCGCCCGTGGCGACCGGCGTCAGCGCATCCCGGGGGTCCTGGCGGTGAGCGCTCTGATCGACACAGAACCAGCGCACCCCGTGCTCGGACAGGCGCCGCTCCAGCCCCGGCACATAGGCGCACTCGGGCAGCCAGAAGCCGCCGTCCCAGCCGAAGCGACGCCGATGTGAGCGGATGCCGGCGTCGAGCTGCAGCCGCAATCCCGTCCGCGTCGCCAGCAACGGCAGCACCGCGTGCGTCGCGGCCGAAGTTGCCAGCGCGATCCGTCCCTCCCTGGCGGCGTCCTGGAACGGGCGCAGCGGATCCCCCCCGGCGGCGTCGAGCAGCTCCAGCGCATGCCGGTACCGGGCCAGCTCCGCCTCGCAGGCATCCCGGCATTCGACCGGCGCCTCGCCGATGTCCGCTTCTGCGGCTCCGACCCGCCACTCGACCAGGAACTCGCGCAACCGCTTGGCTGCCCCGGCATCCTCCAGCTGATCGGCCAGAACCGGGGTCACCGTCATCGTCAGATCCCGCGCCACCTCCAGCACCGGCAGGTAGGACCGGATCACAGCGTCGAACAACCACTCCTCGCCAAACGGGTAGGTGCCGAACCCCTCTACATAGGGCATGTGGCTGTGCAAGACGATCGCCAGGTCCCCGGCGCTCTCCTCAGGCATGGCAGACAGCGATGAAGTCCAGTGCCCGGTCGAGGTCGACCTCCCCGAGCTTGAAGTCCGCGGCGGAGATCGCCGGGGTGAAGCGGTCGTAGAAGGGCTTGGTCAGATGCAGCGCCTTGTGGACGCGGTCCCAGCCCAGCTTGATCGCGATTTCATGCGCCCGCAGCTTGCGGGCGTGGAAGAGACCGCGCAGCTCGACCTGCTCGAAATGCGCCTCGCAGAGCGCTCGGAACTCCGCCGCCCGGTACTCGCGCACGTGCCACGGGTTGTCGGACTTCTCGGCGCCGGGAGGAGCCAGCGTCAGCAGGTTCGGCGTCGAGACATAGACAGCGCCGCCGGGCGGCAGCATCGACTTGAAGTGCTCGAGGATCGCGCCGGCGTCCTGCACGTGCTCGATCGTCTGCAGGAAGACCACTGCGTCGCAGGGCTCGGCGAAGCTCTCGACCAGATCCCGCTCGTAGCGCAGGTTGGGCCGCACATAGCGCAGCCGCGCGTGCTCATGCGCCTCCGGGTTGGCGTCGACCCCGACCACGCTCGCCGCCCTCGCGGCCAGCGCGTCGGCGCCGTAGCCCTCACCACAGGCCATGTCGACGACCCGCTTGCCGGCGATCCGCGCCGCGATCCACTCGTAGACCGCCAGGTGGCGCCGGAACCAGTAATTCTCCTCTGGCACGTCGGGCAGCGTCCGCTCTCCGGTCAGCGGCAGCGGCGGCACCCCGGGGGGCTGATTCTCTTGGACGTACTCGCGCGCCACAGACGGGACGCTATTGCGGCTCCGTGTCAAGTGCGTTGCGCCGATCCGTGTACCGTTCCCGCCCCATGCCCGCCTCTCCCACCGCCACCCCCGGCCACATCAAGGAGGTCAACACCCGCTACCACGACGCGGCGGCTGACGAATACGACGCCAAGTGGGGCATCGACTTCGGCGCCACCGGCCAGCGCCAGGTGCGCCAGAAGCTTGCCAAGGCACTGGGCGGGCTCGACGGAATCCGTTTCGTCGACGGGCTCGAGATCGGCTCCGGCACCGGCTACTTCTCGCTCAACCTGCTGCAGATGGGGACGATCCAGCGCCTGACCGCGACCGACATCTCGCCGGGCATGCTGCAGCGTCTCTCGACCACCGCCAAGTCGCTCGGGCTGGAGGCGGAGACCGTGGCGACCGAGGCCGAGGAGCTGCCCTTCGAGGACGAGAGCTTCGACCTCGTCTTCGGCCACGCCGTCCTGCACCACATACCTGATCTGGAGCGGGCTTTCGGCGAATTCCAGCGCGTGTTGCGCCCAGGCGGAGCGATCGCGTTCTGCGGCGAGCCCTCGCGTTACGGAGACCGCCTGGCGGCGGCGCCGAAGCGGGCCGGGATGATCGCGGCGCCCGCCTGGCGCCGGCTGGTTGGGGCACGCCCGCGCGCTGTTCCCGAGATGGAGCAATCCAACGGCCACGCGCTGGAGGGTGAGGTCGACGTCCACGCCTTCGCTCCCGCCGACCTGCGGCGCCTGCTGCGCGACACCGGCTTCGAACAGCGCCGGGTCGGCGGCGAGGAGCTGCTCGCCAACGCCTGGGGCTGGGGCTTGCGCACGGTCGAGGCCAGCGCCGAGCCAGAATCGGTCTCCTGGGGCTGGCGGCGCTTCGCCTTCAACAGCTACATCGCCCTGCAGAAGGTCGACACCCGTCTATTGGAGCCCCGCCTCCCAGCCGAGCTCTTCTACAACCTGCTTCTCTCGGCCCGCAAGCCCACGACTTGACCCGTTTCATCGCAGCATTTGGGGGTCCATAGACCCCTAAATGCTGCGATCGAAGTCGATTCGCCCCCCCTGTGGAGCGCGCGGCGGAAGATTTGCCGCTATTTGGGACCGGGGCGGCGGGCGCGGTACAGCTTGGCGCGCGAGTCGAAGCCCTTGAGGCGTTTCTCGCCAGCATATGAGTAGTCGAAGCTCTCGCCCGCGGCCTCCTTGGCCACGGCATCGAGCAGAACGCTGCCGGGTTTGGCGATTCCGGTCAGGCGGCTGGCCAGGTTGACCGGGCGGCCGTAGTAGTCGCCGGCCTGCACGTGCACCGAGCCATGGGCGATCCCGGCGCGCAGGCGCGGGAACTCGTCGCCTTCCTCGTCGGCGGCCTCGACCATCCGCAGCGCGGCCTCGACCAACGCCGCGGCGTCGGTGGAGACGAGCATCGCCGCGTCGCCGATCAGCTTCACCAGCCGCACCGGCGGCTCCGCGACCGCAGTGGCAAGCTCGTCGAGACGGCCCGCGATCAGCCCCAGCTCTTCGGTCTCGACCTGCTCGCCGAGCTTGGTGAAGCCGACCAAATCGGCGAAGCAGACCGAAACCTCCGACATCGCGCCCGGCTGCCCCGCAGCAAGATCGGCAGCGCCGATCACGTCGCGGCGGATCTGCTCCAGCATGTGCGCACGGAAGGCATAGGAGAGGGTCGGCTCGAAGAGCGGCAGCATGTGCTCGGCTGCCGCGGCGAAGCGCAGCGCCAGGTCGCGCTCGGTGTCACCCGGCTGCATCAGAGTGCGGACGACGAGGTCGCGGTTGGCCTCGGCGATCCGCGCAGTCGCCATCCCAATCGTCCGCGCCACCTGCACGATCCCCTCCTCTGGCAGACCAGCATCGCGAAACGCCCCCACGCGACGCGCCTCCTCCAAATCGGCTCCCGTCAGAGAACGATCGTCAGGGTCGGGATTGGGGATGCCGAGCGCTGCCGTGGCCCGCTGCAGCAGGTCGAGGTCAACGCCAGCCAGCTCGGCGATCTCACGCGGCGTGTAGCGAGGACCGTCGCCGGCCAGTGCCCGCTCGACCGGCAGCAAGGTAATGCGCCCGCCCTCGACCGCCTCGCGCAGCTCCTCCAGAGGGACGCCTTCGCCAGCGAGGCGCTCGAGCAGATCCCGCCGCGCCTCGCGGGCCTCGCCCTCCACGCAGTCGAGCAGCCCCTCCGCCTCGAAATCGATCTTCATGCGAATGCCACGCTACCGCCGCGGCGCGGATCGCCGCCCCCACTCAGCTCGCCGCTGGTCCGGTCGCGGGCTACCGCCTGGACGCCGCCGAAGAAGAGGTTGATTCGCGGGCGGCGCAGGACCGGGATGCCGCGTGCCTCGATCCGAGCGAGGGCCTCCTCGTCGATCCCCGGCTCGGCTTGGACGATGCCCTGCTCGATGTGCAGGCGCGGCGCCCGCACCGCCTCGTCGGCGCCCATGCCCTGCTCGACCGCGCGCACCACCGTCTGCACGATCGCCGAGCGGATCCGGTTGGAACCGGCGCTGCCCAGGCCGAGTTCGATCTCGCCGTCGCGCCGTACCACCGTCGGCGCCATCATCGAAGGCACCCGGCGCCCCGGTGCGATCGCGTGGAAGCCGAGTGGGTTGAGGTCCTCCTCGCCGAGCATGTTGTTGAGGATCACCCCGGTGCCGGGGACGAGGACACCGGACCCCGAGCCGTTCGAGCAGGTGACGCTGGCGCACATGCCGTCGCCGTCGAGAACTGAGATATGGGTGGTCGAACCGAGCAAGTCGCCGGCCTTGAGGTCGAGCCGCGCCGGATCGAGCAGGGCGGCCTCGAGGCCCTCGCCGTAGAGCGCTTCGGCGAACTCCTCACCACGGGCGCGGTTGGCTGCGTCCATTGCCGCCACCAACTGCTCGGGGCCACTGTGTTCCCCCAGCCGCTCCAGCAAGCCGAGCGAGTAGGCGATCAGGATCCCGCCTGAAGACGGCGGCGGGTTGGTCAGCACCTCGGTCCCGCGGAAGAATGCTCGGATCGGCTGTCGCTCAATCGCCTCATAGCCGGCCAGGTCAGCGGCTCCCAAGGTGCCGCCGCGCTCGCCAACGTAGCTGCTCAGCGCCGCGGCGACCTCGCCGCGGTAGAAGGGCTCGGCGCCCTCGGCGCCAAAGCGCTCGAGCGCCTCGGCCAGCTCCGGGAAGCAGAAGACGTCGCCCTCTCCCAACCGGCGACCCTGCGGCGCGTAGAGCCGCCGCGTCTCCTCGAGACGCTCGTGGATCGGCCAGAGGATCTCGAGGATGTAGGCCTGCTCGGTGTTGACCGGAGCGCCCTCGCGGGCGAGCTTCACCCCGGCGCCGACCAAGTCGCCCAGCGGCGCTGTGCCAAACCGCCGCAGCGCGAGCTCCAGGCCCGCCGCCGTTCCCGGCACGCCGCACGAGGCCGGGCCGACATAGAACGTCTGCACCGTCTCCGGGTCGAAGTGGACGGGGATTGGGATCAGCTCCTCCCCACGCTCGATCCCGTCCTTGCCCGGCGCCGCGACGAAGAAGTCGATCAAAGCGGTCTCCTCGCTGCGACTGACCATCATGAAGCCACCAGCGCCGAAGCCGGTCAACGGGCTCTCGACGGCGAAGGAGGCGAGCGCGGCGGCGACAGCGGCGTCCACCGCATTGCCGCCCTCGCGCAGAACGTCGGCCCCCGCCTCGGCGGTAATGGGATGCCCCGCCGCGACGACGCCGTTCATGGCGCCCTGGCTAGCCGGGAAGGAACTCGGGGACGTCGAGACTGCTCAGCTCGCCGGCCTTCTCGTTCCGTGGCGCGCGGCCGCGGCCAGCGTCCTTGGTACGGCGGATCGTCGGCTCGGCGGCACGACGCGGCGCCTGTTGGCCGTCGAAGCGGGTGGCTACCACGGTGACCCAGATCTGGTCGCCCAGCTCCTCGTCGATGTTGGCGCCGAAGATGATGTTGGCGTCGGGGTGGGCAGCCTCGCCGACCAGCTTCGCCGCCTCGCTGACTTCGACCAGCGAAAGATCGGGCCCACCGGTGATCGAGAGCAGAATCGCCCGCGCCCCCTCCATCGAGGTCTCCAGCAGGGGGGAGGAGATCGCTTTCTCGGCGGCCAGCAGACCGCGGCCCTCGCCACTGCCCATGCCGATCCCGAGCAGCGCCCGGCCGGCATCGGACATGATCGTGCGCACGTCGGCGAAATCGAGGTTGATCAGGGCCGGCAGGGTGACCAGATCGGAGATCCCCTGCACGCCCTGGCGCAGCACGTCGTCGGCTACCTGGAAGGCCTCGACCATCGAGGTGTGCTGGTCGAGGACCTCGAGCAGGCGGTCGTTTGGAACAACGATCAGCGTGTCGACCTCTGCCGCCAGCTCGTCGATCCCCTTGCCGGCTTGGTTGCCGCGCCTCGAGCCCTCGAAGCTGAACGGCTTGGTGACGATGCCGACGGTCAGCGCGCCGACCTCGCGGGCGAGGCGGGCGACGACCGGGGCAGCGCCGCTGCCGGTGCCACCGCCGGCGCCGGCGGCGACGAAGACCATGTCCGAGCCCTTGAGCAGACGCTTGATCTTGTCCTGCTCCTCGAAGGCGGAGCGGTGGCCGACCTCGGGGTCGGCGCCGGCGCCAAGGCCGCGCGTCTGCTCGTCGCCGATGTGGACGGTGACGTCGGCGACGCAGAGCTGCAACGACTGAAGATCGGTGTTGACGGCCATGAACTCGACCCCGGGCACGTTCGCGTCGACCATCCGGTTGACCGCGTTGACGCCGGCGCCGCCGACACCCACGACCCGGATCACAGGCTGATGCGGCTCTCCACTTCCAGGCGGCTCATACTCAGGTTCCTCGCGCCCATAGCGCGGCGTCTGAGAAGCAGGTTCGTGCTGCACCACCGGCTCCTCAGAAAAGACCCTCTTCAATCTTTCGGGAGGCGATTCGGGATGTCCAGCTTCACCCGAAGGTGCCTCGTCCCGCGGCCCTTCGAGAGTCGGCTGGCCCAGTCCCTCGGACTCAGACCCCTCTGCGTCGACAGGACCCGCGGTCTGAGGGTCCGATCCCTCGGGCGGATCCAGCGGGGCGTCGTCAGAAGTAGAGCGGAAGAGGTCGGCAAGGGGACCCTCGCGCATACTCGCCCGCTTACGCCGACTCATTCGCTAAGACCTCCTTCGCCAAGTCTCGATAGTAGCCCGCGGCGTTGCTCTGCGGATCGTACTTGAGCACGCTGGCGCCTTTGACCGGGGCCTCGGCAAATTTGATCGCCTTGCGAATGCGCGACTTGAAGACCAAGTCGCCGAAGTTCTCTTCGAGGATCTCCACCGCCTCCTTGGCGTGGACGGTGCGCGAGTCGAGCATCGTCGGCAAGATGCCCTCGATTCTGACGTCCGGGTTGAGGTTCTCCTGGATCATCTTGAGCGTGTTCTGCAGCTGGACCAGTCCACGCATCGAGAGATACTCGCATTGAACGGGGACGATCACCCTGTTGGCAGCGGTCAGCGCATTGATCGTCAGCAGCCCGAGGCTCGGCGGGGTATCGATGCAGACGAAGTCGTAGTTGCCGGAGACCTCCTTCAGCGCTTTCTCCAAGGAGCGCTCGCGGCCGATCTTGGTGCTCATCGCGATCTCCGCCCCGGCCAAATCGATCGAGGCGACAGCGATGTCGATCTCGCGGTGCTGAATGATCTCGCTGATCGGCATGTCGTTGACCAGCACGTCGTAGAGGCTCTTTTCGACCTTGTCCGGATCGATCCCCTGGCTCATGGTCAGGTTCCCCTGGGGATCGAGGTCGATGCAAAGCACCCGGTGCCCGGACTCGGCAAAAGCAACGGCAAGGTTCAGCGTCGTGGTCGTCTTGGCGACCCCACCCTTCTGATTCGCAAAGGCGATGACCTCGGCATGCGTGACGGGGGCCTCGGCAACAGGCTCATCCGCGGCAGCTTCATGCCTGCTGGGAGCAATCAGATCCCGAGGCATGAACCGAGCGGGCTCCTCGATTGCCGCCTCGGCCGATCCCTCGTCGCTATCGACAGACACCTCTCCCGTGGGTGGCGTCGGGGGTTGTCCCTCCGGCGGGTGAGCCGGAGGGCTGCCCCCGGCGACAGGACCCGCGGGCTGAGGCCGCACGGGAACGGCGTCCTCCATCGCCTGGAGCTCCTCCATGATCGGATGTGGCTCCTCGAGGGGCGCGGGCTTGGTCTTGCGGCTAAGGAATCCCATTGCGCGGGTATTCGCATGACCACCCGTTTTTCCTGCCGCCCCTCGAAATTGCTAGGAATCACCCCAATCCCGGACTTACTGGACAAGCGACTGGTCTTCGTGACCGGCAAGGGGGGAGTCGGCAAGACCACCGTGGCGGTCGCGCTCGGCATGCGCGCTGCCGAAGCAGGCAAGCGCACGATCGTCTGCGAGGTCTCTTCGCAGGAGAACGCCTCGCGGATCTTCGACCACACCGAGGTCGGCTTTCACGAGGTCGAGATGGCGGAGAATCTCTGGTCGATCTCGATCGACCCCGACGAGTCGATGCGCGAGTACGTGCTGCTGCAGCTCAAGGTCCGCGCGATGCGCGACATGCTCTTCCGCAGCCGCATCTTCTCCTACCTCGCGGCCGCCACTCCCGGCCTCAAGGAGCTGGTCACGATCGGCAAGATCTGGGAGCTGGCCCAACTCGACCGCAGGGTTAAGAAGGGGCGCAAGTACGACCTGGTGATCGTCGACGCGCCCGCCACCGGCCACGGGATCGGCTTCCTGCAGACGCCGCGCACCTTCGCCGCGATTGCCCGAGTAGGGCCGATCCACTCCCAGGCGCAGCAGCTCGACCGCCTGATCACCGACCACGAGCACACCGGCACCGCGATCGTCGCCCTGCCGGAGGAGATGCCGGTCAACGAGTCGGCGGCGCTGGAGCGGGAGCTGCGCTCCGAGGTCGGCGTCGCGGTCGACCGCATCTACCTCAACGGCCTCTACCCGGAGCGCTTCACCAAGGAGGAGATCGAGCGGCTTGCCGCGCTCGCCGACGGTGAGAACGGGATCGTGCGCGCCGCCGCTCGCGCCGCCACCTCCGAGCACGACCGCGCCCGCTCGCAGCGCGCCCAGCTCGCCCGTCTGCGGCGCCGGGTCGAAGCGCCGGTCAAGACCCTCCCCTTCCTCTTCGAGCCTGAGCTGGGCGTCGAGGCGGCGCGGACACTCGCCAGGAGGCTGGGCTGATGCCAGCCGTCGACAAGATCCTCGAAGGCAAGGACATCTGCATCTGTGCCGGCTCGGGCGGGGTTGGCAAGACGACGACCTCGGCTGCGATCGCCACCGGCATGGCCGCACGCGGGCTGCGGGTCTGCGTGCTGACGATCGACCCGGCGAAGCGGCTCGCCGACTCGCTCGGCCTGCGCGAGCTGGGAAATGAGGCGAGTCAAGTCGATCCGGCCCTCTTCGAGCAGCACGGAATCGAGATGAAGGGCGAGCTGTGGGCGATGATGCTCGACGCCAAGGCCACCTTCGACGAGCTCGTCGCCCGCCAAGCCCCCGACGAGGAGTCGCGCGACCGGGTTCTGAACAACCGCATCTACCAGCAGATCTCCAACGCGCTGGCCGGATCGCAGGAGTACATGGCGATGGAGAAGCTCTTCGAGCTGCACACCGAAGGCCGCTTCGACCTCCTCGTCCTCGACACGCCTCCGACCCGCAATGCGCTGGACTTCCTCGACGCGCCGCGCCGCCTCACCCAGTTCATCGAAGGCCGCTCGCTGCGGTTCTTCATGAAGCCGACTGGGCTGGCGGCACGCGTGGCAGGTCGCGGCGCCTCGGTTGCCCTCTCGGTCTTCAAGCGGATCGTCGGCTTCGACCTGCTCGCCGACCTGGCCGAGTTCTTCAACGCCTTCAGTGGCATGGTCGACGGCTTCCAAGCCCGTGCCAAGCGGGTCAACAACCTGCTCGCCGATCCACACACCTGCTTCCTCGTCGTCTGCGGCCCCCAAGGCGAGCCGATCGACGAAGCCGTCTACTTCCACCGCAAGCTGGTCGAGGCGAAGCTGCCTTTCGGTGGCGTCATCGTCAACAAGGTCCATTACCCGGCCGAGCGCCTGCGGGGCGACGGCGCCGACCCCGAGGCGGCGCTGGCGGCGAAGTTGGGCGCCGAGGACCTGGCCCGGCGCGTAGCCGAGAACTTCGCCGACTACCAGACCCTGGCCGAGCGCGACGCCCGCAACATCGAGCACCTGGCAGCGGAGCTCCGCACGAGAGGCGTAATCCGCGTTCCCTACTTGGACGAAGACGTGCACGACCTCGGCGGCCTCGACGAGATCAACCGCTACCTCTTTGCCAGCAGCGAGCAGCGCGAGGCAATAGCCGCCGGCCGCGCCTAAAACCACCCGCCGACGGGCCTAAAACGGGACGTTACGTCCCGTTTTAGGCCCGTCGGCGGGTGGTTAGCTGGCGCTGCGATGGTCGTAGTGGTCGTACCGCAGCTCTTTGACCTCCCAGTCCGCGTCCTCGGGGACCGGGAAGAGGTGGCGCACGCGGGGGGTGTCGATCCGCTCGCGATGGTCGACGTCGCTGCCCCCGGCAGGCCACTCGATCGTGCCGGCGTCGTCGGCGACCTCGACCTCGTCGAGCCAAGCGGTGGCGGTGATGCGGATCTCGTGCTCGGCCGGGACCGGCTCGAGGATGCGGGTGTCCTGGTTCATGTCGTGCTCCTCCTCGATTGGCGGCTCGTTTCTCGTCGCTCCCGACTTTTTCCCCACGCCCGCGGGGTCAAAGTCGACAGCGGGCTCGGGAAGTGGTTCGGGCGCCAGCTCTTCCGGCGCGACGACAACCTCTACGTCTCCGCCGTCGAGGCCGGTGGCGATCAGGGTCTCGTCGGCGACCTCGTTCAGGTCGGTGCCGAGCTCGCCGAGGGCGGCTTCGCGGAGAATGCGGCGGACGCATTCCTCGATCCAGGCGGCCAGCTCGGCGGCGCCTTCGGCTGATCCGCCCCCCATCTGGGCGCGCTCCAGCTCCATTGCAGCTTCGACCCGCTCGCGGGCGCCGAGCCGGTCGGTCGAGCCGTCGGCGATCAGCGCAGCGGCGCGCATCGGCAGCGAGGCGCCGACAGGGCCCTGACCGTCAAGCACGGCGCGCAACGCCAAAAGGTGGTCGCTGAGCCCTTCCAGCGCGGAATGGCGCTCGCAGCCCAGCTCGAAGCGGCGCACCGCCCAGGCCAGCGGGCCGGCGGGGTCGGGCCTTGCCTCGAGGGTCTCGGCCAGCTCGACGAGCTGCGCCGTCTCCTCCTCGCCAAGTCTGTAGCCGTCTCTGCGTGGCGCCGGAGCGCCGGTCGCAATGCGGCGCCAGCGACCCTCGCCGGTCGGGGCAAAGGCGTGCGGCCCGAGGCCGACGCCACCCCCCTTGAAGAGACGCATGACGCTGATCAGGTCGGCTAACTGGCGCAACGCTGCGGCGGCGCTATCGGCGCCCTCGCCTTGCTCCGCGATCGCCAGGAACTGCGGCTCCCAGGCTGCGCGGCCCATGCCCTCGCTGCGCATCGCCTCGATCGGCGCCTCAAAGCTGTCAGCTCGCACCAGCTGCGCGCCGTGCGGCAGCTGCAGCCGCGCGACCGGCATCTGCAGGCCAACGATCGGCACGACGACCACATCGGCCTCGTTGACGTCGCCGGCCTCCGCGTCGAGCACGGCAAGCGCGTCCTCGAGACGGTCGCGATCGAGCGAGAACTCGCTGCAGCCGTCCCAGAGGGAGGCCATGAAGACCGTCAGCAGGCGCGCCGCACGCTCGCCGGGCTCGGAGGGGACGTTCTCGCCCCGCTGCTCGAGATATGGCGCGGCGACACCGGCCAGCGCGACCGCTTCGCGGGCTGGCTCGAAGGCGGCCAGCGACCGCAGCTCGGCCTCTCGCTCACGCACGTAGCGCGCGGTCAGGGGGACGTAGCTATGGAAAAAGGCCTCCTCGGGGCCGGCCTGCTCGGCAACATCGAAGGGAATCTGGTCGCCACTTGCCACAAGCGTGGTGAAGCGGGTAGCCGCCTCAGCGGCCAGCCGTCGCAGGGCCTCGTTAAGCAGGGGATCGCGCACGCCCCAGCCTTCCCCCCGACCCAAGACGCTCCTGCGCCTGCAAGCCGCCTTGCAGGGACGTGCCGGGTGTCCCCCTCCGCCGGAACTTGTGAGCCGCGGGGGCTGGAGCCCTCGCAGAGCGATTCAACGCGGGTTCCGCCGGAGGGGAACACCCGGCACGTCCCGACTGCTAGGCGGGAACCGGCGCCGTCTCTTCTTCGAGCAGCCAGCGGCTGCCGTAGCGGCGCATGTCCTCGATCAGCGGCACCAGCGCTTCGCCCTTCTCGGTCAGCGCGTACTCGACCCGAGGCGGGACCTCGGGGAAGGTGTTGCGGGCGACGATGCCCTCTTCTTCGAGCGCCCGCAGGCGCAGCGACAGCGTCCGCGGGCTGATCCCCTCCAGCGAGCGCTCGAGCTCGCAGAAGCGGCTGCGCCCCTCGGCCAGGTCGCGGATGACCAAGAGGGTCCACTTACCGCAGACGACGTCGGCGGTGCGGCAGACGGGACAGCGGGAGTTGCTCTCAGCGCTCATATTCAGACCTTCGGAGGCGAGCCGCGTTGCGTTCGATCGGCTCGCTAGAGCGAGTTTAGCGCCATGGCTTCATTTACTGAAGCTATGGGGTCGGCAGGGCCACATTGGCAGGCCAGCCGAAGGACGCGCGCGAGGAGCGCGAGTCGCCGGCCCGGCCGGCCCAGACCGCGTCGATCTTGGCCACCTTGATCCGGTAGAGAACCTTGCCTTGCCCGTAGACGAGTTCCAAGGGGAAGCCCGGTTCGACTTCGAGCAGTTCGCAGGTCCCGGTCGGGGTGCGTGCGGCGCATTCGAATTCGCCATCCAACGACGTCACGCCGTCGGAGACGAGCAACATGACCAATCCGTTGTGAAGGTTGACGCCCATCGTGGTGACGACGGGCGTCTTCTTGCCCGGCAGCTGGGTCAACGGTCGGACACGCCGACGGACTTCCGGCTCGCCCATCTTCCGCGCCCCGTCGGCAGTCGCTTCCGAATGGGAGATCTGCATGTCGACGACGAATTCGATCAGCCGCGGGACCTGGGTCTGGCCACTGCTCGGGGGGCTTCCGCCGGAGCCATTCGAGGAGCCGCCGCCGTTGGATGAGCCGCCCGTTTCGGCTTCGACCGTGGTCGAGCTTTCGGGGGTGACCGATTCTTCGCTGTAGGTCCCCGCAGGAGACGAGGAGGCGCCGGAGGACGACGAGCTGCTCGACGCCGAGCCAGCGGCCGGTTCGGTGTACAGCTGCTTGAAGGGATCGGCGGGGGAGCGATCGCGCAAACGCTTGCGGTAGTCACGCAGCCCGGGAGTGGCCTCGACGACGGTGAGCTTGGAGGTCTTTTCGGCGGACGCTTCGAGCGCCGCGGCGCCGGCATCGGGCGCGGGCGGCGCCGGCTGTTCCACTTCGCCACCGAGCAGGAACGGGACGGCGGCGATCGCCACCACCGCGAGGGCGACCAGCGGCAGCAGGCGCCGGTCGCGCAGGTCGTAGTAGAGGTCCGCCAGGAAGGGCGGCGCCTTCAGCTCGGGCATCTTCAGCTCGGGCCCCTTCGGCTTCTTCATCGCGCCACTCCGATCGTGGTCGACGCTGGGGCAGCTTCGACGGTTTCCGGGCTTTCCGGCGATGCTCCGCCGGTGAGGCCCTCACCGGGCGGGGTCAGGTACGTGGTGACCGAGAAGGTCGCTTCCAACGCGGGGAATTCCGCCTTCGGCGCTGCCTGCAGGGAGAAGCCGTTGACCGTGAGCAGGCGCCCGTCGACGGTCACCTTTTCGTTCTGCGTCTTGACCAGGGAGTCGAGCCCCTTGATGAAGTCGGCCACTTGGAAGAAGTTGCCGCCGAAGGTGAGCGTATAGGGCATCACGCCGAGGCCGGCAGGGCCGATCGTTGCGCCCAAAGGCATCGTTGAGGCGGCGACCTCGGTCGCGGAGATCGGGGCGCCGGCGGCTTCCGCAGGCGGCGGCGCAGCTTCGGACGTTTCGCCCGCGCCTTCCGAAGAGAGAGCCAGATCGCTGAAGCGGACCCCTGCGTGATCGGCGATGTGATTGACCTGAACCAGCAGCGAGGCCGTGTCGTCGTCTCCGGGGACCGCCTTGCCGAGCACGACCAGGTGTTGGTACTCGGCCGGGAAGTCTTCGCGCGCTTCTTCGGCCGCAGTGATTTCAGCTCGGTGCTGAGCGAGAGACCCCCTCACCTGTTCCGCCTTGGCGTCGAGCTTGCTCGCTTCTTCGCGCTTCGGGCCCAGCGCCAGCACCCAGAAGCCGCCGACAACGATGGCGACGGCAAGCACTGCGACAACGGCAAGATTCGATGAGCTCAGCTTCATCTCATTCGCCTTCCGAGCCTTCGGAAGATGCCGAGGAGGCGGATTCGGCCGATTCGACCGGCGCGGAGACGGCCGATTCGGCCGATTCTTCGGTCGGCACCGGGGCTGCGTCGAAGGCGACGACGAGGGCGAATTTGGCGATGAAGTCGCGGGTGCGGCATTCGTCGCCGCTCAAGCCGGTATTGGCTCCCACTTCGGTCGAGCTCACCGCTTCTTTTTCTTCACCCAGTTCGGATGATTCGACCCCAACCCGGGTCACCCCGTCGATGTCCTTGAGCGCGGTGACGAACCCCGCCACCGCCTCCTGCCCCGACGCGCAGCCGTTCAGTTCCAGCGCCGGCCCGGGCGCCTGGGCGCGCAGGTCCGCCCCCGAGGACCCACCGCCGCCATCGACGCTGACGGTGGGCGAAGCGGTCGCCGTGAGGCCGACCAGCCAGACGTTGCTCGGTAGGACCAGGGCGAGTTCGCGCATGACCCGTTCCCAGTCGAAGCGGCTGTCGGCGAGGCTCTGCACCGTCGCCACCCGCTGTTCGCTCATGCTGCGGAACTGGGTGTAGGAGACGAGCTGCTGTGCCCGAGCCGAGGCGACGGCGTCTTCGCCTTCGAGCTTCGCGACTTCGCTCTTGCTTTTGGAGATCTGGTTGTCGACCAGCACCATTGCCGTCACCCCGATCAGAACGGCGACCAGGGCGCCGAGCAGGATGTAGGGAAGGGGTCCGGTGCGCAGCGGGGCCTGCTCGCCGCGGCGCTCCTCGGGTGGGATCAGATTGACGGGGCGCATCCTCTACTCCTCCAGGGCGAGGCCGAAGGGAACCGTGAGCCGCGCCGCAGCGGACTCCTCGAAGCCACCCAGGGCAGCCGGGCGGGCGGCAGAGATCGGGATGCCGAGGCCGGCTTCCATCCGCGCCGGCAGGCCGGCGATGGCGCTGCCGGGCCCGCAGAGGACGATCCGCTCGACCGGCACCATTGCCTCCTGGGCGCCGTAGTAGTCCAGTGAAAGGCGCAGCTCGTCGACAAGCGAGCCGACGCCCTCCTCGAGAGTCCGGCGCGCCTCCACAACGATCTCGGCGTCCCCGTCCAGCTCCTCAACCGGAGCCTCGAGCCCGACATAGGAGAGCCACTGGGCGGTGTGCTCGGGCCTGAGCCCACGAGCGCCGGCGAGGCGGGCCGAGATCGCCTCCAGGCCGACGTGGGAAACGCGGGTGAAGAGGCAGGCCCTTCCTCGCGCGACGGCGAGGTTGGTGACGTCGCCGAGGCTGCAGTAGAGGACGGCCGGGGCCGGGTCTCCCCCGGCCTCGACGGCGCCGCTTGGATCTGCGCCGACGCCGGCGAGAGCACGGATCATGCCGAAGGCGGAGAGGTCGACGCCGACCGGATCGAGGCCGGCGCGGCGGATCGGCTCGACGAAAGAGGACACCATCTCGCGGCGCGCTGCGACGACGACGACGTCGACCTGGGCCGAGCCGCCCTCCTCGGCCGGCACACCGCCGACGACCTGGTACTCCAGGACCGCCTGATCGAGCGGCATCGGCATCTGCTCCTGAGCCTGAAAGCGAACCGCCGCATCCATCTCCTTGGGGTCCTCGATCGCGGGCAACCGCATCGTGCGGACGACGAGGCGCTGATTGCCGATCCCGAGCCGCACCCGCTTGGAGAGCTTGTGCTCGGCGAAGAGCGACTTCAGCGCCGAGGCGAGGCGGCCCGGATCGAGCACCTCGCCCTCGTGGAAGGCGCCGGGGTCCAGCGAACCAATCGCCGAGGCGGTCACCTGCTCCGCGCCGTTGACCGCGACCTCGGTCGCGGCGATGCTGCCGGCCTCGATGTCGAGGCCGACGACTGGGCCGGTCTTCTGCTTGGTCAGGGTGAGGGAAGGCACGCCCGACCTGAATCGACAGAAAGGCCGCAGACCTTTCGCCCTGCAACTACTCAGTTATAGGAAAACCTGGACGGACCTACGAGCGATTCTCAGAACGTGCCCAGATACCAATCGACGATCTGATCCCCGGCAAGCAGGCCGATCACGCCGCCAAGAGCGAGGAAGGGACCGAAGGGGACTGCCTGCTTGCGCGCCGCCGCCCCGTGGCGGGCGATCAGCGCCAGGCCGAAGAGGGAGCCGGCTGCGAACGCAATCAGCAACGCAGGCGCCACCGAGCGACCCAGGTAGAGGCCCATCACCGCCGCCAGCTTCACGTCGCCCATTCCCATCCCGCGCGGGTAGGCGAGCGCGACCGCGAAGAGCAGCCCACCCGCCGCCGCAGCGCCGATCGCGCGTTCGGGCAGGCTCGAGGGATCGAGCGCAGCAGCCAGCACAACTCCAGCGCCCGCCGAGACGATCAGCACCTTGTTCGGGATCACCCGCAACTCCAGGTCGGTCAGTGTGATCGCCGCCAGCGTCGCGACAAAGACCAGGCCGAGCACCAACTGGGCGGGTTCGTCGCGGAGGACCAGCGCCGTCGCCGCGAAGAGCAGCCCGGTGGCGACCTCGATCAGCGGGTAGCGGACCGAGATCCGCTCGCCACAATGACGGCAGCGGCCCCGCAACAGGAGCCAGGAGAGGATCGGGATGTTGTCGTAGGCGGCGATCTGCACGCCGCAGCTGGCGCAGCGCGAGCGGGGCCCGACGATCGATTCGCCGCGGGGCACCCGATGGGCGACCACGCTGAGGAAGCTGCCGGTAACGGCGCCGCCGAGGAATCCAAATGAAGCTATCGCCGCCATCTGCACGGGATGGGATCGGCGCTATGGCGGTGCTACTTGAGGATCGGGCCCACGGCCCCGGGGCCGACCGTCAGGGATAGTCGAGCGTCTCTCGCTGGATGTGCCAGGCCGACTGGACCGGGTCGAGGAAATTGGGTGGCTCCTGGTAGCGAAGCCGGTCGTTGTAGTTGTAGTTCTTGATGTAGCCCGTTGGCGCCGTCGTCCCCACCGTGCCGCGGAACTTCTGCGAGATCGCCCCGTTGACGGTCAATTTGCCGAGGCTTCCGCCGCAGTTGAAGTGATCGACGATGAAGGAGTGGTTGATCGCGAGGATCGCAGCGTCGATTTGCAGGTTGGTCAGCGAGCCGTTGCCGTTGCTGGCGGTACAAGTCTGGTTGAGGGGCACCGGCGTCCCGGACACGGGGTGGTAGACGCGAACGAAGTTGTTGGCGATCAGCCCGAGCAGGCCGGTGCCCGAGCCGACGACGTTGCCGTCGATGATGATGTTGTTCACCGCCGCTATCGTCAGCTGGCCCGAGTAGTTGCCGTGCACGATGGCGTTACCGCAGCCCGACGTGCTGGGGTACATCACTTCGTTCGAGGCGTAGGGCGAGTAGCTGGAGGAGGAGCAGGAGCCGTTCTTGACGTAGACGACGCCGCTCGATGGAATCGGTTTTTCGACCGCGGGTTCGTTGCCCACCTGTACCGTCATGTTGTTGCCGTTGAGCGTGATTCGGGTCTGGCCGGTGAAGGTGTATCCCGATCCGGCGATTTTTTCCAGCTTTCCGTTGGTCGGCGGGGGGGTGAGCACCGGCGCGGTGGTGACGAGCGGCCCGACGAATTTCGGCACGTTCCCCGCACAGTTCGGGTTTCCCTGCCAACCCGGCAGAGGGGCGCTGACTTCGATCACATCTGCAGCAGAGCGCCCAAATTCCGGCGTTCCGCAGATCAAGAGGTCGTCGTTGGTGTGCAGCGGGCCCTTGATCGCGTCGCCGCTGACGAAGTTGATCTCGATGCAGCTCTGTGACGTGCCGGGGATGACCTGGCTCTGGCGCCCTTCGCGGCGGAATTTCGCGCACTGCGTGTAGGCGCCTTCGATCATCGCCGTGGTCCAGTAGGTCACCGGGTCGAGCGTCTCGAGCTGGGTGAAGTAGAGGTAGTCGAGCAGGCTCGCCCGTTTGTAGGTGGCGACGATAGACGCCTTCGCGCCGCCCGCGTAGCCGGTCGAGCGGATGCGGAAGGAGCCGGTGTTGACGCCGCTCTGCTCGAGCATCGTTTCCGTCGGTTTGGCCGGGTCGCAGCTCGATTTGCCGGTCGCCGGCAGTAGCTCGATCGCGTAGGTCTCCCCCGACGGTCCCGGCACCGGGCGCCGCTTCGCCGTCGAGCCCACCTGGTTGACCGCGTTCGGGCTCGGCACTTCGGTGCAACGCGACCAGTAGCCGTTGTCGTTGTTGAGGTGGAAGGAGTAGTCGGCGATCCCGGCCTGCGCCGCCGCGTGCGCGCGCTGGTGGTCGAGGTCGCGCTGGACCAGGTTGATGTCGCCGTTGGTCGCTGCCAGGGTCGCAGCGGACAGCATCGAGATCAGCGAGATTGCCCCGATCACGGCGATCATCGTGTAGCCGCCCTCCTCGCGCAGGCGCGCGCGGGCCACGATCAGACGCATGGCAGGTTCACCACCGCGCTGTCCTCGCTCGCCGGTTCGATCCGCAGGGTCGCCGAGTCGGTCAACGTGACCAAGGCACTCGGGTCGGCGATGGCGCCGGCCCGCGGCGCGACCGTGAAGGCGATGTCGACCTGGACCACCTTCGCCGCGTTTTCGGTGCTGAGCGGAGTCGGCAGCGGGGCCGTCGCGACCTGCCCGCCTTCGTAGGCGAAGTAGCGGAAGAACGGCACGCTCACCGGCGGTTCGCCGACTTTGGCCGTGCTGACGCCGTCGACGAGTTTCACCGGGCTCGAGGCGGCGCCGAACGTCCATTTCCCCGGTCCGCCTCCGGTGCTCGTGGCGACGGTTTCGCTGATAGCGCTCGCCGAAAGGGTGAACGCGTATTCGCTCGGGATCGGGGTGACCGCGGAGCCGGCCTGCGACCAGAGGATCATTGAGCTTTCGGTGCTGTTGGGGCGTACCGGCGCCAGCCCCGGCGAGACGCAGGCCGAGTGGAGCCTGTCGACGATCCGCGTCATCGCCGGTCGGCCCCGCTGGTTGGCGATCACGTGCTCGGATACCCGGTGCTGGTCCCCGGTTGCGACCTGGACCATCGCCAGGATCGCGGCCAGCACGACCAGCGAGACCATCATGCCGACCAGCAGCTCGACCAGCGTGTAGCCGCGCTCGTCGCTCATGGACATGGCCCCGCTTCGGCGCCGGCGGCAGCAAGGAATACGTTGAGGGTCGTCCCGGCTTCCATTTCTTCTGCTTTAGCGGGGACGCTGAGGCCGGCGACGCTGACGTGTTTGCTGCCGTTCGAGGCGCAGACGTTGTAGGTGCTGAACGGCAGGCCGGGGTTGGCAAGGCCGCCTGCGGAATCGGTCGTGAAGGTGCGCACCAGCGGGTTTTCCGGAGTGCATTTGGTGTCAGCCACCTTCACCTGGGCGCCTTCGACGGGAGTGCCCGGCGCCGCTTCGGTCCCGCTCCACACCGTCAAGTGCAGCGCCGGCAACTCGATCGTCACCGGCGTGCTGCCACCCGGCACGACGAGCGCGTCGACGATCGCCGGCGGCGGGTTCGCGCCACCACTCGGGTTGGGATTGTCCCCCTCGCAGGTCCCGGCGTAGACCGAGTAGGGAGAGGTGAACGGAAACAGCGGTTCGACCGGTACTTCGACTTCGGGCGTGCCCGGCGTGCCGAACGCTTTCGCCACCGACATCCCGGTATTGAAGGCGACGACAGAGTCGGCCCGGGCGGGCGCCAGCGCACCGCCGATCCTGGTCTGAAATTTGACTGCGATCTCTCCCGGTTTGTCGTACTGCAGCGCCAGCGTGTTGGTGCTCTCTTCGACGACGCTGGTGGTCTGCGGTTTCGGCGCTGCTCCGTCTTTGTCGACCAGCGAAGCGCCGGAGAGGGTGAGCGTGTAGTTCCCGGCCGGCAGGTTGCCGAAGATTGCGCAGCCGTTGGGGCCGGTAACTCCGGAGAACGTCCCTGCTCCGGTCCCGCTCAGCCCGACTTTTTCGACGCCGCCGTTTTCCGCGTTTTCGATCTGAATCGCGAGCGAGCCGCTTTTGGCCGAGACCGACCCGTTCGGGGGCGCGACCAGGCTCTGGGCGACGACGGGGGCGCGGCTGCCGAGCGAGGGCCAGGTCACGGTCGAGCGGATCTCGACGTAATCGGCCGACGCTTCTCCTTTTTTGCAGCTGGCGGTGCCGGTTTTGTCGGTCTGGTATTCGGCCGCGGATTCGACCGTGTAGTGCGTCTTTTCGATCGTCACGACTTTCGTCTGGCGCAAGTTGGAGAGAGCGGAGATCCGCATCGTCCGCAACCGCGCCAGGTCGGCCTGCGCCAGCCCGTCGGCCTGCGCCCGGTGGCGCTCCTCAGCGGTAGCTCGCGTTCCCGCGTCGAAAGCGCTGAAGACGCCGACCGCGGTGATCACCAGCATGATCGCGCTGACCAGCACCTCGACCAGGATGCTGCCCTGCTCGCTCTCTCTCTGACTGGTCACGCGGCGCACCTACTCCCTATCGGCGCGCCATCCGCGCTGCTAAAGCGGAAATGGTTGAGGTTTCTGGACGCTTGATCCATAAGAAAAGGGCGGACCCGAGGGCCCGCCCTTGTCAAGATCGCTGGCCATAGCTATGGCCAACTTCACGTCAGACGACTATTTGCTCCAGTTGCCGCCTTTCGGACAGCCGCCTTTGCCATTGACTTTTTCGGTGCAGTCGAAAGTGACTTCACCTTCGGCGTTACGTGCGATGCTGAATCCGATGCCGGTTCCCGAAACGGATTCGACTTTGAACGTTTTCGCTGCGAGACCGGAGACCTTGACTTCGTTGGCGCCTTTGCCTTCTTCTACGAGCGTCGGCTCGATTTCGTGCAATTTTTTCGACGTCGCGCCGGTGTATTCACCAGAGCTTTCGGTCGCATAGGTCTCCATCGCCGTCTCAGCGGTCCGGGCTGCGGACTTGGCCTGAGCGTCGGTGGCCTTTTCCCGCTGGTTGAAGAAGGCGGGGATGGCGATTGCGGCAAGGATGCCGAGAATGAGCATGACGACGAGAAGCTCGATCAGCGTGAAGCCGGCCTCGCTGTCGCCGTTGAGCCGGGCGCCTACTTTGGCCCGGAGGTTCTGGAGAAACATTAGGTACCTCCTATGGTCCTAATCGTTTGAGCCAGAGCCCCGTGTGAAGCCACGTGGTGTCTGTCGACCCCGGTGGTAGCCCGGCCGGCTCCCGGATGGGAGCCCCGCAAGCTTTGCGCCCCCGCCTCACAGCGGGTTTGCCTTTTGCACCGAGGCACTGGCAGATTCATCACAAGGGCTAATCGACCGTGACGAAAATCCCTAAATCCCCGAAATTTGGGCTTCCTTGGGCAAAAACTCAGGCTTTGAAGCCAACTACTGGCCAAGCCGACCAGATAATCCGTAAACCGCTACTGCCGCTTACCAGGTGGTGCGTGCGGTTCGTCCGGGATGACAACGGCGGGGAAAGATAACTCGCGTCCCTGCGCCTAGGACGAAGATTTCGACCCGGCGGTTCTGGCGCGACCGCCCACCACCCTCCTGGACCGGGCAACTCTCGCCGAAGCCTCGGGTCTTAACCGGCACCGGCGGGGTCGAAGACGAAACGGTCGATCCCCGATGCGTCTTCACCAATGCCCTGCGGACATTCAGCGCCCGCTCCCAAGAGAGCTTCAGGTTGAACGACCTCGACCCCACGTCGTCGGCATCGCCATCGATCTCGATGTTGGCCGGCGGTTCTTCGCTCGCCTGCCGAACGACTGCCTTGCGAATGCGCTTGACGAGCTTTTGGTGTTCCGGCTTGGCGTCTCCGAAGCGGAAGTGCGAAGCCGGCAGACGCAGCAGCCGCAGTTCGGCGGTATCCGTCCCTCCGTCCGCGCCGGTGACGCTCAGGCGCACCCGGTAGGGCGCGATTCGGGGCGGCAGGCTGCGGGAGATCTGCGCCGCCTTGCCGGGCGGCAGGCCGCCAATCGTCCAGCGCTGCGAGACAATCACGCCGTGATCGCTGGAACGTCGGCTGTCGAAACGGATTTTCCGGCTGCCCGCCAGCATGTGCACGGCGATCCGGGCGGTGGGCGGTCGATCGATCCGCAGCAGCGGTTGGCTCGCGAGCTGACCGCAGTCCAGCGAGACGACGTTGGTCGAGGCGTTCTGCGGGACCCGGAAGCGGATCCTGTCTTCTTCCCATGCCTGACGCAGGAAATGCGGCTCGAGGGGGACGAATTCGTCGCTGCCGACGAGCTTCACCTCGGGCCGGCCGGCAAGCCGGACGGAATGTTCGTTGCCGACGATGCGCAGGAATTCGGGGTGCCCCGGGAGTCCGCCGTGGACGCTTTCGATCGTGCTGTCTTCGAGCTTGACGAACCGCCGTCCTTTGTGATCCTTTTCGAAGAGCAGCTCCGGCTCTTCCTCGTCCAACCTGTAAACGCCTCGCTTGTCGAGGCTCAGGACCCTGCCGTCAGTCGTCTTCACGTATTCGGCGTCATAGCCCTGGCGGGTACCGGTTCTCAGGACTGAGACGGGGACGCCTCCGACCCGCAGGGTGTGCCCTTCGGGCCGCGGCCCGAAGCCGGGGACTTCCAGGTCCTCGTTGGGGATACTCAGCCGGAGTTCGACTTCCTGCCCCGGGGACGCGGTTTCGGGGACGAGGGTGAGCCCCGAGCCGAAGTTCGGGCGCACGGCCGGGCCGGGGCTTTCCAGCCGCGTGTCGAGCCCCGCAGCGGCCGGAGACCCGGAGCTTGCCCCCCCTGCGGTAGCCGATTCTTCCCGCCCTTGGGATCGTTCCTCGGCAGGGTTGAGGCTGACGCTTTCGCCAGCGGGCGTCTCCACGTCCGGCGTGAGCGCGTAGGCCATTTCGAGCGCTGCACGTCCGGCGTCGTTGACGTCTTGCAGGGGGCCGATCGACATCGCCACGACTTCGTCCTTCGGCACCCACAACAGCCTGCCGCTGTTCTTCCTGACCTTCCGCCCGCACCCTTCGGTGGCCACGTTCGCGAAGTAGATCCGATCGCTGCCTTCGGCCACGTAGAGGCCCTGGATCGATTCGTCGGGGCCGTCGGTGCTGCGGATGATCGCCACCGGCTGCACCTGGGGGTCGGCCAGATTTCGCGCCATCAGGGTCAGCGTGCCGAACAGCGGAACCGAGAGGAACACGGCGAGGCCGAACCACATGAATCCCGACTTCGAGAGACCGGCAACCCGCCACAGCCCGAAGCCCAGGGCCCCCGCCGCCCCCACCGACACAACCATCCACCATTTGTGCGCCACCAGGGCTGGGACGACCGTTGAGAAGACGACCGCCCCGGTCACCAGCAGACCGCCCCAGGTGGTTACGACGAGCCGGTAGGGGCGGTGCTTCGACAAACGCTCGCTCTCTGCACGGGACGCGCCCTTCTGCTTCCTCAGCCGCCGCTCCTTGCGCCGCCTTGCGCTATCGACGTCCTCCTCCTCCTCCACCCCCTCCACGATCTTGTCGCCGGCCTCGCGCACCGGGTCCCACGCAATGACGACGACGGCGATCGCGGCGACGGCGCCGAGGGCCCGCAGCAGCCACGACAGACCCAGGACCCACGGAATGCCGATCAGCACGATGACGAGAACCGCCAGGGCGCCGAGCGCCAGCAGGCGCAGGGGAGACACCCGCAACTCGCCGTCGGCGTCGAGGAAGAGGCCGCGATCCGGGATGGGGCCCTTTCTCTCGTCGCCGTGGGGCGGGTTCGTGTCCTCGAGGCGGACGAACGGATGCCGAAAGGTCGCCCCGAAGGCAACGAGCGCGGAAAGCAGCAGCAGCGCCGCCGCGATCCCCTGCCGCGAACCGCCCACACCTTCGGCGATGGCTATCGCGACGCCGCTCTCCAGTGCCACCAGACCGACCAGCGCCCGGAGCATCTTGGGCGTGGCGCGGCCGCCGCGGTCGACGAGATAGGTGGCCAGGACCGCGAGGGCGCCAAAGAAGCCGAACAGCAGCAGCAGGGACGAGCCGGTCGCAACCAGCTCATTCCGAGGCACTGCCTTCACGGCTTGGTCCGGCGGAACCCCAAGCGCGTAGAACCGCGTCCAGACGATCACCGCGCCGGCAAATGCGACGAAACCGATCAGGCTGCCGGCAGTGACGAAGATCGGTACCAACGCTTCGCCGATTTTTTTGACGAGCAGAGAAGCTTGACTTACCCCATCGCCCGACGGCTCGTCGGCGGGCTTTTTGCTACCCGGTGCGTCGTTCTCGCCCATGCCTGCCTTCCGCAGTCTGTGCGAGGAACCTATTCACCCAGTGTTTCTTATGTCAAGGAAAAACAGATCGTTTTGCCGTTCCGTTGTAGTAACAGAACCAGTTGCTCATTTGATCTTTTCGTAGAGGCTGAAGATCGGCAGGTACATCGAGATCACGATGAAGCCGACCACGCCGCCGACGAAGACGATCATCAGTGGCTCGATCAGCGAGGTCAGGGCTTTCACCTTGGCGTCGACCTCGGTCTCGTAGAAGTCGGCGACTTTGGAGAGCATGTGCTCGAGCTGACCGGTTTCCTCGCCGACGGCGACCATGTGGCCGACCATCGGCGGGAAGATCGGGTTGCGCTCGATCGGCCCGGCCAGCGATCCACCCCGCTTGGCGGCCGCGTAGAGGTCTTCCATCGCCTGCTCGATGACGACGTTGCCGGCCGTTTCTCCGGTCAGCTTGATCGACTGCAGCATCGGCACGCCGGCCGAGACCGAGCCGGCGAAGGTGCGCGACCAGCGGGCCAGCGCCACCTTCTGGATCACGTCGCCGATCTGGGCCGGCAGGCGAAGTTTGAAGCGGTCCCACATCTCTTTGCCGCGATCGGTCTTCTTCCACTGAAAGAAGCCGACGGTCAAGCCGATCAGCGCCGGGAAGAGAATGAACCAGTAGCCGGTTATCGCATGCGAAGCCGAGACGCAGATCTGGGTCGGTATCGGAAGGCCGCCTTCTTCTTCCGGGTGTTCCGCCGAAAGTTCTTCGAACACTTTGGCGAAGACCGGGATGACGAAGGCGACTATTCCGATCAGTGCCATGGCGGCGAAGCCGAAGACAAGCAGCGGGTACATCAGCGCCGATTTCACCTGACGCCGCAGCGCGTCGGCTTTCTCCACCTGGAAGGCGACCTGATCCAGCGAGTCTTCAAGCCGCCCCGACTGCTCGCCGGAGCGGACCATCGCCCGGTAGAGGCGGTTGAACACTTCCGGGTGGCGCTCCATCGCCTGCTCCAGCGTGCTGCCGGCCTCGACGTCGGCCCGCACCCCCGCCACCGCAACTTTGATCCTCTCGTCCTGGGTCTGCTCCTCGAGCGTGTGCAGGGTGCGCAGCATCGGCATCCCCGAGGCGACCAGGGTCGCGAACTGGCGCGAGAAGACAGCCAGCTCGCGCACGTCGACCGACTGCCAGCGTTTGAAGATGTCCTCGATCGCGAACGGCGCCTTCTTCTCGCTGACGTCGAGAACGATCAGGCCGCGCTGGCGCAGCTGCTCGCCGACCTGAGCCTTGGACTCGGCCTCGAGCTCGCCAGCGGTGGCGGCCCCGGCGACGTCCATCGCCCGGAACGCGAAGGTGCTTGCGCCGGCCATCGGCTATGCCCCCCCGGTGTACACGGGGGGCTGTGGCGCCGCCTGCGCGAATCCATCGCCCTGCATCGAGGCGGTCGGCACCGGCTCGGAGCCCAGCAGCCGTTTCAGCTCCTCCGGAACCGAAGCCTGCTGTTCGGCCAGTGAGCGGGTGACCTTCCCCGCCCGCACGAGCCGTGCCAGGTCGGCGTCCATCGTCTGCATGCCGACCGCGCCGGAGGTCTGCACCGCGGCGTAGATCTGGTGCGTCTTGCCCTCGCGGATCAGGTTGCGGATCGCCGGGGTCGGGACCAGCACCTCGGTGGCGACGACCCGCCCCATTCCGTCTGCGGTCGGCAGCAGCTGCTGCGTCACGATCCCCTGCAGGGCGATCGAGAGCTGCGTGCGCACCTGCCCCTGCTGCTGGGGCGGAAAGACGTCGATGATCCGGTCGACGGTCTGCGCGGTCGACTGGGTGTGCAGCGTGGCGAAGACGAGGTGCCCGGTCTCGGCCGCGGTCAGCGCCGTGGAGATCGTCTCCAGGTCGCGCATCTCGCCGACCAGGATCACGTCGGGATCCTCTCGCAGGGCGGCGCGCAGCCCGAGCGCGAAGTCCGGCGCGTCGGAGCCGACCTCGCGCTGGTTGACGATCGAGCGTTTGTGCTGGTGCAGGAACTCGATCGGGTCCTCGATCGTCAGGATGTGATCCTGGTTCTCGCAGTTGATCACGTCGATCATCGCCGCCAGGGTCGTCGACTTGCCCGAGCCGGTCGGGCCGGTGACGAGGACGAAGCCGCGCGGTTTGGCGCAGAGCTCGCGCAGCACCTGCGGCACCCCGAGCGAGTCAAGCGCCGGGATGTCCTGCGGCACGAGGCGGAAGGCGGCGCTGACCGAGCCGCGCTGGAAGAAGCAGTTGACGCGGAAGCGGGCGACGTTGGGGATCGCATAGGCGAAGTCGAGCTGTTTGCCGGTCTCGAAGCGTTTGCGCTGGTCGTCGTTGAGGATGCTGTATACGACCTCGCGGGTCTGCTGGCTGGAGAGCACCGGGAAGCCCTCCATCGGCTCGATCTTCCCCTTGTCGCGGATAGCCGGCGCGAAGCCCGGGGTCAGGTGCACGTCGGAGGCCCTCGCCTCGACCATGCGACGGAGAACCTCTGCGAAGTCGAAGTCCATGCCCATCTAGATCGACTCTCCAGGTAGATCCCTGAATACCGGGTACCGAGTACCTCCGCCGATGGGCCTAAAACGTCCTCTATAGACCCGTTTTAGGCCCATCGGCGGGCGGTTAGGTGGTGACACGGATGACCTCCTCGAGGCTGGTGAGGCCGGCGCGGACCTTGAGCAGGCCGTCCTCGCGCAGGGTGAGCATGCCCGCATCGTGCGCCGTGGCGGCGATCTCCGCCTCCGGCGCCTGGGCGACGACCATCTCCTTGATGCGATCGCTCAGGGCCATCACCGAGAAGATCCCGACCCGTCCGCGGTAGCCGCTCTGGTTGCAGCGGGAGCAGCCGACCGGTTCATAGGCCTCGAGGTCGCCGCCAACCCGGATATCGGCTTCGGCCAGCGCCTGCGGCGGCACGATCGTGCGCCGCTTGCAGTGGCTGCAGAGCTTGCGCGCGAGCCGCTGGGCGACCACGCAGTCGACCGCGGAGGCGATCAGGAAGGCCTCTATCCCCATCTTGGTCAGGCGGGTGATCGCCCCCGGGGCGTCGTTGGTGTGCAGCGTGGTCAGCATCATGTGGCCAGTGAGCGCCGCCTCGACCGCGATCCGCGCGGTCTCCCCGTCGCGGATCTCGCCGACCATCACGATGTCGGGGTCGGCGCGCAGGATCGAGCGCAGGCCGGTGGCGAAGTCGAGCCCGGCCTTGCGGTTGACGTTGATCTGGTTGATTCCCTCCAGCCGGTACTCGACCGGATCCTCGATCGTGATGATGTTGCGCTCGACGTCGTTGATCTCCTGCAGCGCGGCGTAGAGGGTCGTCGACTTGCCCGAGCCGGTCGGGCCGGTGACCAGCACCGCGCCGTAGGCCTGGTGGAAGGCCTCCTCGAAGCGCTCGCGCCCGTTCCCGTCCATCCCCAGCTCATCGAGCGAGCGCTGCGCGTTCTCCTTGTCGAGGATGCGGATCGTCGCCCCCTCGCCACGCTGGGTCGGCAGGGTGGTGATGCGCAGGTCGACCCGGCGCTCCTCCACCGTGACGCTGACCCGGCCATCCTGCGGCACCCGCTTCTCGGCGATGTTGAGGTCGCTCATGATCTTCACCCGGGAGACGACAGCGTTGACCATCCGCTTCGGCACGTGCGCCGCCTCGCGCAGCACGCCGTCGATGCGGAAGCGAACCCGCATCTCATCCTCGCCCGGCTCGAAGTGGACGTCGGAGGCCCCCTCCCCCACCGCCTGCCCAAGGATGCTGTAGACGAGCTTGATCACCGGCGCGTCCTCAGCGCTGACTTCCATGTCGGCGACTTCGGCGAGCTCGTCCTCGGCCTCGGCCTCGCCTTCGTGGACCGCCTCGCTGACGGCGCTTTGCAGAGTGTTGAGCCGGCTGATCAGCGCCTCGATGTCCTCCTCGGCGGCGACCGCGACGCGGCAGTCGAGCGCGGTGGCGATCTGGATGTCGTCGACCGCGAGAACGTTGGTCGGGTCGGCCATCGCCACCAGCAGCGTCTCCTTGTCGACGAAGCCGACCGGCAGCGCCTTATAGCGGCGCGCCGTGTTGACTGAGATCAGATTGGCCGCCGCCATGTCGACCTGGTAAGCGGAGAGGTCGACGTGGTCGAGGCCGTAGCGCTCGGCCACCGCTCGCGAGAGCTGGTCGGCGGTGATCGCGCCCTGCTCGACCAGCAGCCGCTCCGGCGGGCGGCCGGCGGTGCGCGCGTTCTCGATCGCCTGGCGCGCCACGTCGTCGATGACGTAGCCGAGGTCGACGAGGACGTCGGTGACGAATCCGCTGGAGCGACCGCGGGCGACCGGCGGGGTCAGCCCGGGAGTGCCGGCATCGGGTTCGAGCGCCGGCGCAGTCGAGTCGCCGGAGTCGGGGACCGGCCGCAGGTGACTCGGGAATTCCCGAGAGTCCATGGCTCAGCTCACGGGTGGTAGTCGACGGTCGGGCCCTTGTAGCCGGCGTCGATCACTGCCTGGGCGACACTCTGTGGGCTCTGGAACCCGTAGCTGACCGAGGCGGTCGGCACCGTCTTCTTCAAGTGCTTGGGGGTGACGACGACCAACGCTGGCACCCGCTCCACGCCCACGCCCTCGGTGATCGCCGCGTAGCGGGAGATCTTGGCGGCAGGCACGACGAAGACCGCCGCGTCGCGGAAGCCGGCCAGGCCATCGGTCGCGGCCTTGACCAACCGGTCATCGATGCCGCCGTCACGTACGAAGAGCAGAGCGAGGGTCTTGTTCGCCTTCCAGGCGTCGAGCACGGGGCGCGGCAGGGGCGGCGCATCAGCGGCTGAGGGAATCGCGCTAGTGGCCGCGGGGGCACTCGCCGATTCAGTCGCGCCTTCGACCGCGCCTTCGACGGCTTCCCCCGGAGTCGCGGCCGTAGCGGTTCCGGTCGCAGTCGTGCCGGCGACGCTAACCGTCGCTTCGGTTTCGCCGCTCGATTCTTCTTCGCCACCCCCGCCGCCCGAGGACATGACGAAAAAGCCGACGGCGATGAGCAGCACGCCGACCACGGCGATCTGCGCAAGCGGGTTGCTGTTGAGCTTCTCCCTCATACGTTCGCTTATCTAGCTCGACAGCAAGGGCCGCCGGCTTGAGTCCCAGCACGTTCTTGCCCGCACGATGGCGCCCAGATTGAGTTGGAAGATCTCTCCCGTTCCCTGAAAGAGCCATTACGTGGCACAATCCCCTGGCGTGGTGGGAGGCGACTTCAGCGCAAGCAGAAGCAGGATGCGTGCGGGCGCGCAGGCGCTGCTGATGGCTACCGACCCGATCAATCGCGAGATCCTGCAGAAGATGCTCGAGCGCCCCCTCAAAGTGGGCTCGGGGGGCGAGTACAGGGTCACCTCCGGAGGCCGGGAAGGGCTCTTCGTCGGCTTCGTCGCGGAGCGCTGGCTGCAGGGCGCGCCGCAGGGCCCGGTGCCCTTCGACAGCCGCGAGGCGGAGAGGGCCGTCGCCGCGCTGGCCGAAGGTTGGTCGGCGACCGTGGTGCACGCGCTCGCCCGCGAGCCGCTCACCCTGCGCGAGCTGGACGGCGTGGTCGAGGGGCTGGGGAAGCGGGCGCTGAAGCGTCACCTCGCGGCGATGCAGAGCGCCGGCCAGGTCGAGGCCTTCCCCGACGGCGGCAAGGGAGCCCTCTACGCGGCCACCGACTGGCTGCGAGCCGGGATCGCCCCGCTCATCGCCTCGGCCCGCCTCGAGCGGCGCAATCCGAAAGAGGGCATGGCGCCGATCGACGCACTCGACGTCGAAGCCGGCTTCATGCTCAGCCTGCCACTGATCGAGATGCCGAAGGAGCTCTCCGGCGCCTGCCGTTTGGGCCTGAACCTGGATGAGGAGGAGAGCTCGAGCATGACCGGTGTCACGGCGCACATCGAGCAGGGGCGTGTCATCTCCTGCGCGGCGGGCCTCAGCGAGCAGGCCGACGCTTGGGCCGCCGCCTCCGCCAGCAGCTGGCTCGACACCGTGATCGAGCCGGACGCGAAGCGGGTGCGGACCGGTGGCGATCGCTGGCTGGCCCGTGCGATGCTCGACGCTCTGCACAAGACCCTGTTCGGCATCCAGGTGGGTGAGCGGTGACGGCAGGGCTCGACGGCGGGAGCGACGAAGGCGGGTTCAAGGCGCGGGCAGGGGCGCTGACGCTGCTCTACCTCGCCAGTCCGATGGAGCGCAGCGTCCTGCTGGCTCTGCTGGCCGAGGCCGCCACCGGAGTGGAGCTGGTGGAGGGGCTCGAGGCCCCCAACGCCGACGACCCCGTCGGCCTCGACATCATCGCCGACCCCTACCTGGTCGAACCGGCCGACCCGAATGCCGACCCCGACGCCCCGATCGACTGGGACACGACGCTGCGGGCCTCGCCGGCCGGGCACGAGCTGCTGTTCGTCGGCGCCGTCCTGGAACGCTGGCTCAACAGCTGTCCCGAGGGGCTCCTGAAGCTTGGCCCCGAGGCCGGTCCGGCGCTGTCGGCGCTGCTGAGCGGCTGGTCATCGACGGTGATGCACGCCCTTGCGGCGCGCCCGCTCACCGTCGAGGAGGCGACCGACGCTATCGGCACCCTGAGCTACGACATAGTCGAGGAGCGAATCGAAGATATGGAGGACGCCGGCCAGCTCGAGGCCCTCCCTGACGACAGCGGCGAGATCCGCTACGCGGCAACCGACTGGCTTCGCGAAGGGATCGCCCCGCTGGCCGCCGCGGCGCGGATGGAGCAGCGCCACCCGTTCGGGGACACGGCGCCGATCGCCGCCCTCGACGTCGAGGCCGCCTTCCTCCTCACCCTGCCGCTGCTCGAGCTGCCGACAGAGCTCTCCGGCTCCTGCTCCCTGGCGGTGGAGCTGGACGAGGGCGTGATCTCCAGCCCAGCCGGAGTCACGGCACGCGTAGAGCAGGGACGTGTCGTCTCCTGCGAGGCGCGCCTCGACGAGGACGCCGATTCCTGGGCCACCGCCTCCGCCGCCGACTGGCTCGACACCCTGATCGAGCCCGAGGTGAAGCGGGTGCGGTCGGGGGGCGAGCGCCGCCTGCCCCGCAGACTCCTCTACGAGCTGCATCAGATCCTCTTCGGGGTCCAGGTGCCCTGAGGTCACGCGACCTAGCTGACGAACCTGACCTATTCCCAAATAAAACTGATTAATGTCATAATGATCCTGTTTGACTGCGAACACGGTCAACGGGAGCGGGAATGGGGCACGCTCTGGAGCCCAAACGCTCGTCCTGCTCGCCACTCCGCTGAACTACCTCATCCTGCGAGCGCTCTCAGAGGGCCCGAGGCAACAGGCTGAACTGCGCCGCGATACGGGCTCTCCCGCCCAGACCACGCTGCGCGCCCAGCTGAAGCGTCTCACGGAGGTCGGGACGATCTCCAAGGAGCGGCGCAACCGCTTCCCCGGAGTCCTCGAGTACGAGCTGACCGCAGCCGGCCGCGACCTGCTCTTCGTCATCGGCGCTCTGGAGCGCTGGCTCGCAGTCGCTCCGTCCGGCCCGCTGAGACTCGGCGACAACGCGGCAAAGGCCGCCATCAAGGCGCTTGTGGAGAGCTGGTCGACGAAGATGCTGCGCGCGCTGGCGGCTCGGCCGCTGTCGCTCACCGACCTGGATCGGATCATCGGCGATCTCAGCTACCCGGCGCTCGAGCGACGCCTCGCCGCGCTGCGACTCTCTTCTCAGATCGAGGCGCAGCCGAGCAACGGCAGGGGCACTCCTTACGCCGTCAGCGATTGGGGGCGCAGGGGGATTGCGCCGATCGCCGCCGCGGCCCGCTGGGAGCGCCAACACCGGCCCACGCTCACCGCACCGGTCAGCCGCCACGACGCCGAGGCCGTCTTCCTGCTCGCCACGCCGCTGCTGCGCCTTCCGGTGGAGACGGCCGGCTCGTGCCGCATGGGCGTGACCTTCCCCAGCAGCGGCGAGCACCGCCTCTCCGGCGTAATGCTCGAGGTGGAAGCGGGCACGGTTGTCTCGTGCGCCACCCGACTGCAGGGACATCCCGACGCGTGGGCTCTTGGCCCATCGGCCGGCTGGCTCAACGCGGTGATAGAGCAGGACCACAGCGGACTCGAGCTGGGTGGCGACTGCCGGCTCGCCCGATCGCTGCTGGAGGGACTGCACAGCGCCCTGTTCGGCGATCCAGTGCGAGCCTAGTCGCTATAGTTTTCCTGACTTATGTGCCCTTCTGATGTAGAGGTCCCGCTCGACTGGTACCGCTCAGGCTTCCCGGCTGAGAACACCACCAAGATGCCGTGGGCGGACCGGACCGTGGCCGAAGTCGACCGCGCGATCACGATGCTGAAGCCCCAGGGGAGCGAGCGCATCCTCGACCTCGCCTGCGGTATCGGGCGCCACTCGCTGGAGTTGAGGAGGCGCGGATTCTCGGTCGTCGGCCTCGACATCTCGGCCGAGCTGCTCGAGATCGCCGAGCGCGAGGCCGGCGAGCAGGAACTGGAGATCGAGTTCGTTCAGGCCGATCTGCGTGAGCTGGACCGGCCCGACGAGTTCGACCTGGTGCTGAGCCTCAACGACGGCGCCGTCGGCTACTTCGAGACGGAGGAGGAGAACCTCCGCACCTTCGAGGTCGTCTCCAAGGCGCTCCGCCCCGGCGGCGGCCACCTGATGCAGCTGCCAAACGTGCTGCACGCCGAAAAGCACCTGCCGCAGAAAACCTGGATCGCCGGCGAGGCGACGGTGGAACTGATCGATCACCACTGGAACAGCCGGGACCGCTACATCGAAGGCGCCACCGTTCCGATCCCGGTCGGCGAGATGTTCGAGAAGTTCGAGCCTATCCCGTTTCGCCAGCGCCTCTACTCGGCGGAGGAGCTGATCAACATCTACGCCTCGGTCGGGATGCGGCTCGCCAACACCTTTGCTGGCAGCGGCAAGCCCCGCAAGCCGAAGGATTCCCAGTACGAGATCTTCGTCGAGGGCCGCAAGTCCCCTTGACAGCCGTTCATTGATCAGGCAGGATAGATCGCACTGATCTTTTCTGAAGATCAACACTGGAGTACCTAATGGGAGGAGAAGTATGATCCAGTCGAAGACGACCGTCAGGCTGCTGACGGCGATGGGTGCTGCGATAGCAGCGCTCGTATTGCTCGTGCCGATGGCATCGGCAAAAGAACCGGCCCCTGGCTACACCCAGTTCGCCGGTTGTCCGAGCCCCGAAGAAAATGCCGAAGCGGTGGTCTGCTTCCGGGCGGTGATCAACGGGGGCCACTTCCAGATGGGGAGCAAGGACGTGCCCATCGAAAAACCGTTTACGCTCAGCGGCGGCTTCGAATCGGAATTCACCAAATTTTTCTACAACTCCAAAGGTGGCCTGACGCCGGTCAAACAGAAAGTCCCCGGTGGAGTCATCGGGCTCACCGGGCTGACCTGGCTGCTCGAATTCCTCGGCAGCGAAGCGCTCACCCTCTATGCGGTGACCGAACTGGCGGGCCCGGTCGTAGGCGGTGACGGGGTCAACCTTCCAATCAAAGTCCACCTGATCAACTCGGTGCTAGGCAACAACTGCTACGTCGGGTCGACGTCCAACCCGATCAAACTGCATTTGATCACCGGCAAAACCGAACCGCCGCCCCCGAACGTGCCGATCGAAGGACAGCTGCCCAAAGAAATATTCCAGGACGAACTGGGCATCTTCCATTCGAACAAATCGATCTTCGTCGACAACGCCTTCGCCGCACCAGGCGCGAGTGGCTGCGTGCTGACGCTCTTCGGATTCATTCCGATCAGCATCAACGGCCTGGTCAACTCCCAGTCGGGACTGCCCTCGCCGGCCGGCCATAACGAGACCCGGCAGAACACGGATTCGGAATTCGCGTTCAGGTCGCTGGTCTACCCGTAAGAAGCCGATTCCTCCGAATCAATCGAGAAGGGGCCGGGCTCTGTCCCGGCCCTTTCTACGTGTAGGGGAGCTCGCCGGTGTCGTGCAGCTCATGGCGCAGCGAGTTGATCGTCGCGCCGGCCAGCAGGGCAAGGCTGAGCAGGTAGAACCAGAGCAGGGCGATGAGGATGAAGCCGAGCGTCGAGCCGAAGCGGGAGAGACTGGAGACGTTCGAGAGGTAGAACGGGAAAGCCCAGTTGGCGATCCCGGCGGCGACCGTGACGAAGGCCGCCCCCGGCCAGACCGCCCGCCAGGGCATGTGTCCTTTTGGCACCGCCCAGTAGATCACGCAGCAGATCGCGAAGACGACCGCCACCGCCAGCCCGAGCAGCAACGCCGTATCGATCGCCTTGATGTGGGAGAGGCCGAGCGGCAGCCGGTCGGTGCTGGAGACGAGGGCCGCCTCGATCGCCGGCAGCAGGATGCTGGCCGCGATGAAGAGCAGCACCACCCCCAGCATCACGAATGAGAAGCGCTTCTGCTCGACCCAGCCGCGGCTCTCGACGTGGTAGATGCGGCCGAAGGCAGTGTCCATCGCCCCCCAGAAGGAGGCGCCGATCCAAAGCGAGCCGAGGAAGGCGGCGATCCCGATCGTGGTTGAGTTGTCCTCGATCCGTTCCAGGACATCGCTCAGCGTCGCCTGCTCGGCGTTGGGGAAGAGCCGCTGCAGATCGTCCAGCACCCCCGTTTCGACCCCCTTTATCTTCAGCACCTGGCCGAAGACGAAGAGGACCAGCAGGGCGAAGGGGAAGACCGCCAGCATCAGGTTGTAGGCGACCATCGCCGAGAGGCCGGTGACGTTCTCGCGGTAGGCGCGCTGCCAGAAGGCGCGCAGCCAGGGACGGGAATTTCTCACAGAATGGGGCAATCGGGGCCTTGACTTCAGAAACTGAAGCACCTAAGATGCGAACAGACGTTTGAGGCCTTTCCTACTTCGCGGACCGCGTCGCCGGTCCGCTTTTTTGACGCAGAAAGACGGGTGCAGAATAGATGCTGGTTGCAGAGCTTCAGGAGCTCGAGGAGGTAAAAGGGCTGATCCACAGGGGTCAGCAGCTCGGCGTGCTCACCTTCGGCGACATCGCCTCGGCGGTCTCTGAGGTCGATCTCGACGAGTCCGACGTCGAGGATCTCTACGGGCACATCGAGAAGCAGGGGATCGAGCTCGTAGAGGACATGGATCCGGCCCAGAAAGCGGCCGCGGATGCGATGCCCGCCGACACTGGCCGCAAAGGGCGGCGCCGTTCCAAAGCCGCGCTGGACCTGAAACCGGACATGACCACGGACAGCCTGCAGCTGTTCCTCAAGGACATCGGCAAAGTACGCCTGCTGACCGCGCAGGAGGAGGTCGAACTCGCCAAGCGGATCGAGCGCGGCGACCTCGACGCGAAGCAGAAAATGGTCGAGTCCAACCTGCGCCTGGTCGTCTCGATCGCCAAGAACTACCGCAACCAGGGCCTCCCCTTCCTCGACTTGATCCAAGAGGGGACGCTGGGCCTGGTCCGCGCCGCGGAGAAGTTCGACTACCGCAAGGGCTTCAAGTTCTCCACCTACGCGACCTGGTGGATCCGCCAGGCGATCGCCCGCGCCCTCGCCGACAAGGCGCGCACGATCCGCATCCCGGTCCACGTGGTCGAGAAGTTGAACAAGATCGGCCGCGCCGAGCGCAAGCTGGTCACCGAGCTGGGTCGCGAGCCCACCCCGGAGGAGATCGCCGAGGTGACTGGGATCGACCCCGAGGAGGTCGACTCGATCAAGCGCTCCGCCCAGGCCCCGGTCTCGCTCGAGAAGCCAGTTGGCGACGAGGAGGAGTCCGAGTTCGGCCAGTTCATCGCCGACGAGAAGGCCGAGAGCCCGTTCGACCGGGCGGCAGACTTGCTCACCAAAGAGGCGCTGAAGGAGGCGCTGGAGAACCTCTCCTACCGCGAGCGCCGCGTGCTCGAACTGCGCTATGGCCTCGGCGGCGAGCATCCTCGCACGCTCGACGAGGTCGGCCGCACCTTCAACGTCACCCGCGAGCGGATCCGCCAGATCGAGAACCAGAGCCTCAAAAAGCTGCAGCAGCTGGGCGAAGCGCAGAAACTGCGCGAAGTCACCTGAGTCGTTAAGGAGATCGAATCTCCCGGCCGATAAAGGCCAGGATGTTCGAGATCGACTCAGCGCTGCGCACGCTCGTCGAGCGGGGCGGCTCCGACCTCCACGTGAAGGTGGCGGCGGCGCCGACGATCCGCCTGCACGGCGAGCTGACTCCCCTGGAGGGCCACGAGCCGCTCAGCAGCGAGGATACCGAGAAGGCCTTCCACGACATCGCCGAGGTGCGCTCGCTGACCGAATTCGAGGAGGAGGGCGAGGCCGACTTCTCCTACGCGATTCCGGACCTCTCCCGCTTCCGCGTCAATACCTTCAAGCAGCGCGGCTCGACCTCGATCGTCTGCCGCGCAATCCCCTTCGAGATCCGCTCCGTCGAGGAGCTCGGCCTGCCCGAGGTCGTCACCAGCCTGGCCGAGGAGCAGCGCGGAATCATCCTCGTCACCGGTACCACCGGCTCGGGCAAGTCGACGACGCTGGCGGCGATGATCGACCACATCAACCGCACCCGCTCGCACCACATCGTCACCCTCGAGGATCCGATCGAGTACCTGCACGACGACAAAGGCTCGATCGTCAACCAGCGCGAGGTCGGTTCGGACACCCAGAGCTTCGCCCGGGCCATGCGCCGCGTGCTGCGCCAGGACCCCGACGTGATCCTGATCGGCGAGATGCGCGACGAGGAGACCGTGCGCACCGCGCTGTCGGCAGCCGAGACCGGCCACCTCGTCCTCTCCACCGTCCACACCCTCGACGCGACCGAGACGATCAACCGCATCATCGACTTCTTCCCACCCCATCTCCAACATCAAGCCCGCGTCATGCTCGCCTCAACTCTGAAGGGAGCGATAGCCCAGCGCCTCGTCCCCGACGTCAGCAGCAAAGGTCGTGTCCCCGCCTCCGAGGTGCTTGTCGTCACCGGCCGCGTCCAGGACCTGATCCTCAATCCAGAGGAGACCGGCAAGATCACCGAGGTGATCGCCGAGGGCGAGTACTACGGCATGCGCACCTTCGACCAATCGCTGCTGGGCTACGTGATGGAAGGCAAGGTCGCCGAGCAAGTCGCCCTCGACTACGCCTCCAGCCCGCACGACTTCAAGCTGATGCTGGCCGCCGGCGGCCAGCGCGCCAGCGGGATCGAGCAGCTCGCCGGTTCCACGGACGGCTAGGGTCAGCTGCGGCCTGTGTTGGGCCGGTTGCATGCTATAACTTAATCGTCTATTAAGGTGAACTTGCTCATGTTTGGGAAACGCGCGCATCGGCACGCACGCATCGGCCTCGTGTGCGTGGTCGCGATTGCGCTGCCCGTCGCAGGTTGCGGCAAATCGGAAAGCACGGCATCAAGCGGCTCGGAGAAGGCGGCGTTCATCGAACGGGCCAATGCGATCTGCGAAGCGCGGAGCGCAGACATCCAGGCCAACGCCCATCCATACCTGCAAGCCAAGAAGATGTCGCTGTACATCAAAGCGATAAAGATCATCCGCCATGCGGTCGCCCCAGGCCTCGAACGGGAGGTCCTCGATATCCGCGCCCTCGAAATGCCTGAAGAAGACAAAGGCCGCATCGAAGCGATCCTCACCGCCACCGAAGCTTCGGTCGATCGAGCCTTCAGCCATCCCACGTCGAACGCGAATCCCTACGCCAAGTCGGAAGCCCTCGCCGCGAAGTACGGGCTCCATGCCTGCGGGGCTCCTTGAGCTCGCCGGCTAGAGCGAGCCGCAGATTTCGAAGCCGAATTCCCGCGCCAGCCTTTCGTCTTCCGCGAAGGGTTCCTTGGCGTGGATGAACGCGACTGGGTCCGCTTCCGCCTTGTCCACCCCCTGCTGCCAAACATCGAGGAAATGCAGGACCCGCGGAACGTATTTTTCCGGCAGGACCAGAATGCGAACGCTGCGCACCTCATAGCCGAGCGCCGGCGCAAGCACCTTCCGCACCATCTTCTTGGCTTCGGGCGCGCTCAGATGCGCATATCCCTTCCCTTCGGTGTACGGCACGATGAGGCGATGGATTTTGCGGGTCTGCCTCGCGCACGTCGCGTCGGCTTCTTCGATGTATTCGCTTTTCGGCGTCGGTTCGGAGTCGCCGGATCCGCAGCCTCCGACGAGTGCCGCCGCGCAGAGAAAACCTGCAACCCCCCCGAGGGCACGCCGGCTAGACATTGCCGCAGACCTTGAAGCCGTAGCGCTTGCCCATCAATTCCGTACGGAGGAAGGGCCGTGGCACCTTGGCCACGTAGGGCGGATTGTTCACGGCGCGCACGATCATCAGGCGCATGGCCGCGAGGAATTCGAGGAATTCCTCCACTTCAGCCGCATCTGCCGCCGGCGGCGCGATGCTGCGCAAGCCGCGCAGCTCGTCGGCGAGCTCCGGAACGATGACCTTCTTCACCGCCGTCGCCGACCCGATTGGCATCGGCAAGCCGATGTCCCCCTTGACGCTCGGAGAGATGCTCTGGTGGATCTTCCTGTTCCCCTCCGCGCAGATCCGGTCTGCCTTTTCGATGAATTCCGCCCTATCGGTGCCTTCCTGACTGGAACCACAACCCGCTGCCAGGATCGCCACACCCAGGACCGCCCTAACAACAACCCAAATGCGCATCAGATACTCGCCTCTGCGTTCGACCTCATTTGATATAAATTACCTTATTATTTGCTCATGAGACTACTCGTCAGAGAACTCGGGGTGTTTACCGCATTTATGGCTGCGGCCGTCGTGATCGCGACGTTCGCCGGTTGCGGTGGTGGGAGCGGATCTAGCACCGCTGACACCGGTCAGGCGTCCTCCGAAGCATCAGCCCCTCCGCAAACGACCAGGAACCCGGAGAAGACCGCTGCTCCGCAGACCAACCCGGCAAAGGCGGCGTTCATCGAACAGGCAAATGCGGCCTGCAAAGCCCGGGCCAAGCAGGTTCAGGAAAAGGGCAACAGAGCTTTTCGCGAACACGGCACGAAGGCGGAGGGGAAGATCTTCAAACGAATACTGATCAACGACGTGATCATTCCCGAATTCGAAGGTGAGATCCATGATCTCGAAGCATTGGAATCACCGCCCGGGGATGAGAAGCAGATAGAACGGATCCTGGCCGCGATTCACCACATCGTTCACCAAGTCGAAACCAACCCCGCAGCCGAAGGGTATTACCCCTACCACGACGCCGAACGGCTCTCAAAGGCCTACGGCATTCCCGAGTGCGGCCGTCCTTGACTCCAGCCATGCGATTTCGCCCTTTTCTACTTGCCGGCTTCGCGCTCCTGAGCGCTGTGGTGGCTGTGAGCTGTGGGGGAAGCTCGGACAGCAGCACGAGCAGCAGCGGCGATCAAAACGCACGAACTACGTTTATCAAGCAAGCGAATGACATCTGCAAGGCTGGCTCCGCGCGCATTAACACCAAGGCAAAGGTTGTCTTCAAGACCGGCAACTCGATGTCCGAACTTGCCAGGAGACGGCTGCTTGTCCACACCGCCATAGCACCCGTCTTCGAGCAGGAGATCCGCGAAATTCACGCAGTAGGTCCGCCGCCTACCGGCGCTCGAGAAGTGGAGGCAATCCTTTCGGCAATGCAGCGGCTTGTAGATGAGCTCAAGAAGAACCCGCTCTCTCGAGGGCCATATCCATACCGTGGAATCGAAGATCTCGCCACTGGCTACGGCCTCAGCGACTGCGGTCATCCTTAGACTTTTTTCTGGATCGGTAGCGGCTTTCAGCGCCAAAACAATCAGGCCGGGATCGCTCCCGGCCCTGGTCAAGCACAACGCTGAGGAACCGGTCTGTTAGTTGACCGAGCCTGTCGCTGTGATGCCAACTTCTCTGTTGAGTGAGTCAAATCCGCGCACTGTTGCCGATCCGCTCAGTTCGCCAACGTGGTTTGTTCCGAGCAGGACGCAGATCCCTTTGTGGAATGTAACGCTGAAGCCGCTGACATTAGACGTCAGTGTGATTGTGTGTATGTTGTTTTCGAGGATTGTCGTGTAACCGACGCCTTTCAGGCCGTTGATCGGGTCGAATGTTGTTTCGCATTCGGGATGTGTGACGATGATGGTTTTGCCGGTCGGGCACACCAGGTCGACTGTGTGTTCTGTTTTCGCCGATTCTTTGTTCGGCTGTGTGAATGTGTAGGTGCAGCCGTTGACGTCAACAGTTACTTCTCCCGATTTGCTACCGGTGCCGGTGCCTGTTGTGTGGCATTCGCCATAGGTCGGCGTGATCGTGATGTCCGTTACTGTTTTAGTGGCCGCCGTGCCTTTGTACGATGCTTCGTCGCAGACGATCCCGGTGAGCCCTGCTATCGCCAGCTCGAACCGATGGCTCGAGCCGAGCACCTCTGATCCTTTGACCGTGCACGGTTCCACTTCGCAGGTGAAGTGGCCGGTGGCCTGCGATTCCGCCGAGGCGTTCATCACAGTGACCGCGCTGACGGCCAGCGCGGCCAAAAGGCCGAGGCCGAGTGCCTTGAGCTTGATGCTCATCTCTGTTTCCTTTCGGTTCCTGAATTGCAGGCATCGCCCGCGTTCGCGAGCCGATGCCCTGTCTCCCTCTTGAGACGAGCAAGGATTAGCTGAGGGCTCTAGTTCAGTCAACAATTCCTGTTAGAAGGCAATGGCCGGCACGACAAATCGAACGATCGCCCCGGTTTTCCCTGCAAATAACGCGGGAGCGTTCCGCCCACGCGCTGATCGGCGCACTGCGACTTTCGGTGGTCCGCGATGCCCCGCGCCGTCTCGCGCGCCGAGCGCAGCGCCTAGGTGTAGTTCCTCACCACGTTGTTCATCCGGGCCTCCTTGAAGGCTGGGGGTGTCTAGACACCCAGCAACAAGGAGGACACCGGATGAAGCTCCACGCTAACGCCCGCACTTGCCCGAAAAGCAGGCGCTTGCTCGTAGACCGCCTTGAGGAAGGCTGGTCGCTGGCGCTCTGAGGGAGAGGCCGGCCTGCTCGATCGCAGCTCTGCGCCAAAGGCACGCCCGACGCAGCTGCCTGCGGATCGCGTCAAGGCGATCGAGGCACTGAGGAGGCTGCGGATGACAGCGGCTGAGATCGCCGAGGTACTCGGGATGGCTCTCTCTACCGTCTCAAGGTGGCTGAAACGAATCGGACTGGGCAAGAGGAGCCGTCTGAGTCCACCCGAGCCGCCCAACCGCTACGAGCGCAAACGCCCAGGGGGGCTGATCCACGTCGACATCAGGAACCGGCAATCGCCGCAACCGCTGCGTGGATGACGCCACCCGCCTTGCCTACGTCGAGATGCTTGCAGATGAGCGCGCTGTCACCGCCGTCGGCTTCTTGCGCCGGGCCGTTGAGTGGTTTGGCTCGATGGGCATCGCCGTCGAGAGGGTGATGAGCGACAATGGCTCCTGTTATCGCTCCCATGCGCATGCGAGCGCCTGCCGGGAGCTCGGGCTCAAGCACCTCTTCACCCAGCCCTACCGGCCGCGGACAAACGGCAAGGCGTGTGTCTTAGTTTCGACGTGCCGTCCGGTTGGGCGGCGAGGCTCCCCGCGCTCGCGGGTCTGACTCAGGCAAAAGGCGTGTTGGGGTGCCGGAAGAGCCCCGATCGGGGCTCTTCCGGCGTTCAACCCTTGACCTTCGCTCGATTCGTCGGCCTGCGGGTTGCGGGACGGGCCGGCGAAGCTGACTTGATAGGAGACTCGCGCCAGTGCGGCTGCACCAACACAGAAGCGTCGCTCGTCGACCCGGCCTCGACTCTAACCACGAACCAGGAGGCCAGAATGATCGTCGGCATCGACGTCCACAAGCACAGCCACGCTGCGGCGCTACTCGATGAGCGCGGCGGTGAGATAGCGACTCTCACCCTCAACGCGCGGATCAAGGCGCTCGACGCCGAGATCGCCGAGCTGCTCGAGGAGCACGGCAATCCTCTCGCTGACCTGCAGGGAGCGGGGACCAACCTAGCCGCCACGATCATCTCTCAGGCCGGGGATGTGCGGCGCTTCCGGGGGGCAGGCGCATTCGCGCGCTACTGCGGCGCGGCTCCGATTCCCTGTGGCTCGGGTCAGACGGCGGGGCGCCACCGCCTGCACCGAGGTGGAAACCGCCAGCTGAACGCAGCGCTCTACCGGATCGCGATCGTCCAGGCCAGACACCACCCGCAAGCGCGTGCCTACCTCGCCCGCAAGGCCTCCGAAGGCAAGACCCCGAGGGAGGCACGTCGAGCGCTGAAGCGACACCTCGCCAACGTCCTCTATCGGCGTCTCTATGCCTGGGCGGAGCAGGCGCCGGCGATGCAGACTTGACATAGGAGAATCGAGCGATTTATCCAGACGCTCCAAAACCGTTGGGCCTACGGAGCCATCTACGCGAGCTCAGCCGAGAGGACCGCAGCTCTTGCCGGTTGGCTAACCCACTACAACTTCACCCGACGACATGGCTCCCTCGGCCACAAGACGCCCGCGGCTCGGCTCGCCGAGCTGGGAACAACGTCCTGAGTTAGCTACACCTAGTCCGCCGGAGAAAGGCATGGCCTGGACGGCCGTGGACGGGCAGCATCGCGGACCACCGAAAACCGCGGTGCATCGATCTGCGCGTGCGCAAAAGCCTCATACGACTTTTGCAGGGAAAACCCTGGCGATCGTTCGATTTGTCGTGCCGACCGTTGCCTTCCAACAGGAATTCTTGACTGAATCGGAGCGCCCGG
>Ga0209647_1000008_pt1 | contig 225076 bp, 186 predicted proteins | sample GraSoi_2013_60cm_FD_185827 | JGI IMG/M metagenome (GOLD analysis project Ga0209647, IMG submission 185827) | Grasslands soil microbial communities from the Angelo Coastal Reserve, California, USA - Sample 9_17_2013_60cm (SPAdes) (version 2) | ecosystem: Environmental > Terrestrial > Soil >...
AGTGTTGATTCTAAATAGGTTATGGTTGGGTTTCAGGAGATGCTTGCTCACGGCGAAGCGTAGTTTTAACTGGACAGATATTACCAAGATAGGTCTCAATTGTCAAGCGAATTTATGGGGCTATACGATTATCTCCAAAAGGGGTATGTAGCCGATTTCTCAGGTCTTGGGCTATATCGTAGGCGGGCCTTCTGTACCGCCAGAGCACCAATCAAGCGTCGAGATTTAGTCCATTGGACCTTCGTCAAAATTCCGAGGCGGTGAACGGACCTGACAAGCTGACTCATCGGAATCCTCATATTCAGCCTGCCGACCGTTGTAGTGAGACCTCGAAGAGGTGAAAAGAATCCCCCAACTCTCCGACGAACTCCTGCCAGTGCTTCTGCGTCATGGACGCCCCAGAAATCTACCAGTCGCCTGGTCTTAGAGTTGTAAGCGAATTTTTGACCGCAATCCAAGCAAGTGATGTAGGTTCCTCGGCCATAGACAGATCGGCATCTGGGTAGGTTGGATGGGATTGCCTCGCGCAGTGTTATCGGGGGACCCTTATGCCGATGGCGGCAGACAAAAACAAGACGAAGCAGTGTCCCTAGAAAGAGCGGGACCCCGAAGAGCGCACTCCATGATGGCTCCGCACGGAGGAGCGATGTTTCCGCTTTGAATTGACTTCTCGCTGCCGAGCGATACAGAACTATGGACCCCTCGATTCTATATGCTCGGATCACTTTTTTCTGCGGTTCAGGTTGCACGCAAGTGCCTCAACAGGATGCTAGACGGGGCGAAGAGTCGTGTCTGTCCCGTTGTGTACACTGACGTAGAAGATTGCCTGCTTGTCGCGATACTCTCTTGCCGCCCAGGCTGGCTCCGGAAGAAAAACGATTAGTGTGCAAACACCGCTTGGCGGATTGACCTTGTCGTGCTTGCAATGGTAATGATGTAGGGTTGCGCGAGGCTTCTTTTGCGTGCTGCGGCGCGCGCTACTGGGGAACGCCGGGCATACTGGAGAGAGGCACGGCGGGTCAACGCGCAGCGCGAATTCCGCATCACATCCCGACAGCACTGTGGCGATACGCGGCTCTCCGCGGAAGGCCCGGGCGGTGGTCCCAGGGGGACCACGAGGCGAGGCTGGCCCTCGCGGTACCACGGACGATGAAGGAGTCTTCATGAAGCGGTCTTGGACAGCTCTGGCTGTCGCACTGCCGGCGATTTTCGCCGCGATGGGTTGCAATGACTATGGGAATACGTTTCAAGTGCCCACGGGAGGGACCATCACTTCGCTTTCCCCCGCCAACGTAACGGCGGGAAGCCCGCAGTTCACGCTAACGGTGAGTGGCAGCGGATTTGTTGCCAAGACCGTCGTGCAGTGGAACGGGCAGACGCTTACCACAACATTGCTGACGGACAGCAGCGGCAACGTCCTGGGCACAAGCGCCACCGCCACGGTCCCCGCGTCGCTGGTGGCTAAGTCGGGAACCGCATTTGTAAACACGCTGAGCCCGCACTCCGGGGCGGGAACTAATGGACTCTCGAATTCAGTGGCGTTCCTCATCAACCCGGCAGGAAATCCAGTGCCGAGCATATCTGCGATGTCGCCGAGTTGCGCCGTCGCTGGTAGTGCCGGGTTCTCTCTGACGGTTACGGGCAGCAATTTCGTTATGAACGCGGTTGCGGCGCAAGCTTCGCAGGTCTTGTGGGGCGCAGGCGTAGGTGGAGCGCAGAGTACGTTGACGGCTAGCGTGAGTAGCGCAACCCAGATTCAGGCAACGGTAAGCAGCGCGCTCATCGCGAGCGCGGGGACGGCGAACGTAAGCGTTTTCAATCCGCCGGCAGCGCAGGCGGGAAGCGGGAACGGAGGAGGAGGCACTAGCCCAACGAGCTTGCCTTTCACCATCACAGCCACTTCGTGCCCCGCTGGCGCGGCGCGTACTACGGCGGCGGTGCAGACCGCGGCGGAGGAGACTCCCGCGGTGAGCACGGAAGGGCGATTTGTTGCCTACACTGCGACGCAGGACGCGCATGCGCAGGTTTTTGTGCGAGACACATGTCAAGGAACCACGGCGGCGTGCCAAGCTCGGACGCTGCTGGTTTCCGCTGCGTCCGACGGCACCGCGGGCAACGATGATAGCCGGTCGCCTTCGATGAGTTCCGGGGGACGCTACATTGCGTTTAGTTCCGCAGCTACGAATCTCCTCGCGGATGCGCCATCGGGGCGTCAGGTTTACCTGCGGGATACTTGTTTGGGCGCCGACGCATCGTGCGTACCTTCCACTCAGCTTATCTCGACCGACCCGCAGGGCGCGCTTGTTGGAACTGAGGCGATTTTGCCTTCCGTCAGCGGGTCGGGAAGGTTTGTGGCCTTTGTCGCGGTGACGCCGAGTCTCGCGAGCGGCAAAGCGGCGACTTCGACGCAGAGTGCTGCCACCAGCGCCAACAGCGGGCTCCGTCAGGTTTTCGTGCGCGACACTTGCCTAGCGGCGAGCAACTGCACACCTAGCACGACTCGCATTTCGTTGCAGCCGGGTGATTCTACGGTGAGTGAAACGAAGCCTGCGGGACCGGCGCTCAGCGGGAGCGGTCAGCACGTGGCGATTCCGGACGCGAGCAGCTCGACGATATTTGGCCGCGCTATTGCGGTGGACGATCGCGTTTTTCTCGCCCTGACGAGTAAGCAATAACTTCGGGCGCGAATTCAAGAGCTAATAGAAGCGCACCTTCACGTCGGGGCGCTTCTCCAGGTGCACGGAATCGATAAAGCGGACCTGGCGGTCGTCCAGGGTCAGAATCATGGAGGTGGTACGCACGCCTTCGCCGAAAAAGCGCACGCCTTTCAGCAGATTTCCATCGGTCACGCCGCAGCACGCGAAAATCATTTTTTTGCCGGGCGCCAAGTCCTCGGTGTCGTAAATGCGTTTGTGGTCCTTGACGCCCATTTTGGCCAGGCGCTCCGCGTCCTGAGGCTTGGCGACGACCAGGCGCGCGAGGATTTGCCCGTTCAAACAGCGCAGAGCCGCGGCAGTGAGAACGCCTTCGGGCGCGCCTCCGGTGCCCATCACGGCATGGATGCTGGTGCCGACGACAGCAGCAGAGATGCCCGCGGACAAATCGCCGTCTCCGATCAGGCGGATGCGCGCTCCGGCCTTGCGGATGTCCGCGATTAGTTTTTCATGGCGCGGACGGTCGAGGACGATGATGACCAGATCCTCGACGTCGCGGTCGAGCCGCTTGGCGATGGATTTGAGATTGTCGGAGACGGGGGCATCGAGGTCGACCGCACCCTTGCAGGACGGACCAACTACAATTTTTTCCATGTACAGATCGGGAGCGTGCAGCAGTCCGCCCTTCTCACTCGCGGCCAGAACGGCGATGGCGCCGGCGGCCCCAGTAGCGCAAAGATTAGTGCCCTCGAGCGGATCTACGGCGATGTCGACTTCCGGGAACAGAGCTTTGGGCGCGTGGGTAGCCAAGCCAACCTTTTCGCCGATGTAAAGCATGGGAGCTTCGTCGCGTTCGCCTTCGCCGATGACGATGGTGCCGTCCATCTGCACGGCGTCCATCGTTTTGCGCATGGCCTCGACGGCGACTTCGTCAGCCTTGTGGCGGTCGCCGAATCCCATGGTGCGCGCGGCAGCGATGGCGCCGTTCTCGACCACGCGCAAGAATTCCAGGCTGAGCTGCTCTTCCATACTTCCCTCCGAAAACGCTTTAGGTGAATATCGTGGTCCGGTTTGCCGCGTGCGGAGGCTTCCCGCCAGCGGTCTTTCGATGTTGCTGAGGGCCGCTGGGACGGCAGGCTATGCTAGACCAAACGGGGTGCGCGCGTCGATACAGCTTGCTTGCCGCTGAGGCGTCAACCTGATGACGCCGGTGGGGTATGATGCACGCGATGAAATCCTTGCAGTGCTTTCTGGTCGCCTGCGCACTCCTGTCTTGCGCACCGGCACGCTCTCAAGACAAAGAGCGAGGTGTGAGACACGATTGGGTGTGGGGCGGCGGTCCGGAAAACATGCACTACTCGCAATTAGCGCAGATCAACCGAAGCAACGTGAAGAAGCTTGCCACGGCGTGGACGTTCGATACCGGCGAGCAAGGCGGTTTGCAGACTAGCCCGATCATCGTAGGCAAGGTGCTTTACGGAATTACGCCAACACAAAAGATTTTTGCGCTTGATGCTGGTACCGGGAAGTTGCTTTGGAAATTCGATTCGGGGATCAACGGCACGCAGCCAGACCGCGGTTTGGCTTATTGGTCAAGCGGGAAAGATAAGCGGATTTTTGCAGGCGTGATGAACTTCCTTTACGCGCTGGACGCCGCTACCGGCAAGCCAATTCCCGCCTTTGGCCAAGATGGGCGCATCGATCTCCGCAGAGATCTTGGACGCGAGCCGGAGAAGCAATCGATTGCGTTGACTAGCCCGGGCGTTGTCTACAAGGATTTGATCATCGTGGGAGGACGCAATCCCGAGACTCTGCCTGCTCCGCCTGGCGACGTGCGGGCGTATGACGTGCGCTCCGGCGAGCTGCGCTGGTCCTTTCATACTATTCCCCATGAGGGGGAATTTGGTCGTGACACCTGGCCGGCAGACGCTTGGAAAACCAGCGGCGCGGCAAACAACTGGGCGGGGATGGCCGTCGATCAACGACGCGGCCTAGTTTTCGTCCCGACTGGGTCTGCGGCGTTCGATTTTTATGGCGCGGATCGCGTGGGTGACGATCTGTTCGCCAACTGCCTGATCGCGCTGAACGCAGAGACCGGCGAACGAATCTGGCATTTTCAGGGCGTTAGGCATGATCTGTGGGACCGCGACTTTCCCTCGGCTCCCGTGCTGGTCACGCTGAAGCACGAGGGAAAAGATGTGGACGCCGTGGCGCAGACTACCAAACAAGGCTTCGTGTATCTGTTCGAGCGGGCCAGTGGTAGGCCGCTTTTTCCCATCGAGTATCACAAATATCCGGCAAGCACGATTCCGGGCGAAATTGCCGCTTCCGAGCAGCCTCTTCCGACCAAGCCTGCGCCGTACGCGCGCCAACTTCTCACCGAGGACATGGTAACTGATCGAACGCCCGAAGCTCACCAATGGACGCTGGAGAAATTTCGAAGCTCCCGCAGCGAAGGGCAATTTGTTCCATTCAGCGTGGGAAAGGATACCGTGATTTTTCCGGGATTCGATGGCGGCGCGGAGTGGGGAGGTCCGGCCATCGATCCGGAAACAGCGACGATTTACATCAACTCCAACGAAATGGCGTGGATGGCTGCGCTCGCGGAAAACGCCGACTCCAGCAGTCCGAAGGCGACCTATATGAGTCAGTGCAGCGTGTGCCACGGGGATAAAATGACCGGTTCCCCGCCCGCGATTCCCTCGCTGATCGGGATTGCGGAGCGGCTAGCGCCCGACCAAATCACCGCGACGATAAAATCTGGAAAAGGCAGAATGCAGGGATTCCCGAGTCTCTCCGGGGAGCAATTGAGCGCGCTGGTTGATTTTCTGACCAACGGCGAGCGCAAAGAACTCGGCAGTGCGGGGCCTGAACTCGCGGGAATGAAATACCGGTTTTCGGGCTACCGCAGATTTTTGGACCCCGACAGCTATCCGGCCATTGCGCCGCCCTGGGGTACACTCAACGCAATTAACTTGAGCACGGGCGAGTACGCCTGGCGGATTACTCTTGGCGAATATCCGGAGCTTGCCGCTCAAGGCATGAAAAATACGGGGACGGAAAACTATGGCGGGCCGATCGTGACCGCAGGCGGACTGCTCTTTATCGGCGCCACCAGTTTCGATAAGAAATTCCGTGCGTTCGATAAAGCGACGGGTGAACTGCTGTGGGAGACGACTCTTCCGTTTGCGGGCAACGCCACTCCGGCGACGTATGAAGTGAATGGGCGGCAATATGTGGTCATCGCGGCGGGTGGGGGCAAAGATCCCAAATCTCCATCGGGCGGCGTTTATGTTGCGTTCGCTCTGCCGAAACAGCACTGAGACAGGTGTTGGTAGTGTTGGTGCACGTCCTTGCCCGCCGCTGATAGGCAAGATGCCGAGCGCGATATCAACTGCCGGCGCTCACCGAATTATCCACACTGGATAGCCATTGGGTACGGGCAGTTTGGGAGGCGCCGCAGCCTCCGCGGGCGTTACGGCATGGAATCCAGCGCGGGCCATGCCGTTCCGAGCTATGTCGTTCTTCATGAACTGTTCCCACACGAAACCAGTTCTCGCGTTTTCCGCCATCAACAACGTGATGCCCACATCAATCCCGATCACATCCTGGCTGTACCAGTTTGTCAGCGGATTGAACGCGTCGACGAATCCGTACCTATGCCAAGCACGCTGTTCGTACTTTTCACGGATGTTTCTGAGCACCCGCACGGTTTCCTCGGGGAGAAACGGCAGCGACCCGCCCGCCGCACACGGAACGATGCTGCCGTCAATGCGTCCCATGGCCGGAGGACCGCCCCAAACGGCATAGCCGCGCGCCGAATCGGAAGCTGTAATGCCCCACATGTCCTCGGTATAGTCCGGAAAGTCGCGAGACAACTCGAGGCACCAAAGTTTGTGCACCTTCGTGGCGATGACAGAATTTGTGAAGTAATCCGCGTACTTGTCGCGCTTGGCGCGAAAATCAAACCATGCATGCGAATACTGGTGCACGAATAGAGGTGCGTGCGAACCTATATAACGCACACCGTTAAACTCAAAGTATGGGCGCGTCCATGCGTCCCAGCTGAGTTTCGACATAGGAGTTGCGGAAGAACCCAGGCCCAGCAGGTAGACCATCATTAGCTCGCTGTAACTGTCCCACCGGCTGCGAATGAATCCGCGCTCCGGAGTCCAGCCCATCGACAGCGTTTTGTCCCCGTGCAAGAGCCAGTTCCAATCCAAACGCTCGTAGATTCGTTTGGCCAACGCCTGGATTTCAGCATCCTCGAAATACGCGCGACAGGTGAGCACGCCGCAGATAAAGATCGCCGTATCGATGGAGGACACTTCGGACTGAAAAACGCGTTCGCCATTCTGGATGTTGAGAAAGTGGCAAAAGAATCCATGTGCTTGGGGCACATGCGCTTCGACAAAGCGTAATGTGGTCGCTACCCGCTGGCGTATCTTCGTAGGATCCTGCCAGCCGCGGTGGTCCGCAATGCACAGTGCGGTCAAACCAAAACCGGTTGCGGCAATGCTCGCCACATTACGGGAATCTGGACCGCCTGCTTGGCTGCGGTCTTTCACCAGGCCGGTGGCCGGATTGACCTCGTCCCAAAAAAATTGAAAGCAGGCACGTTCCAGTTCCTCCAAAAACGTGTCCTCTTCCGAGGTGAATCGGTAGCGTGTGGGATCACTGCTGAAGAGCGGCGCACCCAGACCTTCGATAGGTGCAGGAGCTACCTGCGACGGGAGCACTTTGAAATCTTGGCTGGGTTCGGCGGCCTGCAACTGGGAGAGCGCGGTGAAACCCAAAGGCACACCCGCCGCAACACGCGAGGCCAGCCGCAACCAGGCGCGGCGTGAAAGCTTTCCGTCGTTCACCCGCAGCTCCGGTCAAGATCATGCGAGTGTCCCGTAAGGGGCCGCGGCTGGGCTATTCGCAGCATCAGAGGCCATTCTACAGAACTTAGGGTATGCGGGAAAATCGAAATCCAACACATGGCAAGTGATAAATCGATTTAGCTACGACGCAATGGCAACGAAGCGCGGCCTGCCGGACTTGCGCCGCGGCTCTCTGTGCTGCTCATTCGGATATGGTGCCGGCGGGGGGAATCGAACCCACGGCCTAGGGATTATGAGACCCTCGCTCTACCACTGAGCTACGCCGGCGTACAGGCAATTTTCCATGCTACGAAGTAGGGAGCGGAAGTGTCAAGCGCGTCGCGAGGATCCAGATTGCGCGCTGCCCTTGCGGTCATGTCTAGTACTACCGTACCGTTGACCGTACAAGGCCTAGAACCTACGATGTGCCTGCAAGACCTCTCCCGGAGTCTCCGGCGCGGGCGAAAGCCTGGCGAAGAGTTCAATCGGGAAGAGATGTACGTTTCGGTACAGGTTCGTCGTGCGAGCCGCTTGACATAGGTGTAATTACGTATAGAGTGCTCCCCGGGTTCATTCTGTCCTGGAGGCACTCTAATGTCACGCAAACTCGCAGCAACACTCCTAGCCACGCTTGTCTTGGCAGGAGCGATGAGCTTGAAGACCGTTGTAATGGCGCACAGCAATGGCGCTATTATGATGGCAAACGGTTCGGCACCAGTTCCGCCGACGCCGCCTGGTCGAAACGGTTCGGCGCCAGTTCCGCCGACGCCACCAGGACGGAACGGCTCAGCACCAGTTCCGCCGACGCCACCTAGTGCCCGATACTAACTCCCGCTGTTGAACACCGGGACGGGGCACATGAAAGGGATTCGTGCCCGGTTTGATCGGATACGTGATCTGGGTCCTAGGCGCTCTCCTAGAAGTGACGGTGGTGGTGTGCGCGCTTAAGCGGCACGCCTTTCGCCGATATCTCTGCTTAAACCTCTACATGTTGTTTTCGTTCGTGGTGAGTGTAGTCCGCTACCAAGTACTCAGCCAGTGCGGACTGCGTTCGAGCGAGTATCTGTATTGTTACTACTACTCGGATGCGATCCTGACGATTTTCCTGTACTTTGCGCTGATCACGCTCTACCTCCACGTCTTCGATGAGATGAGGGTGGAGAAGTACGTGCGCCTGGCGGCGATACTACTTCTCGCGGGTACGGCACTGTTTTCCTACCTAGTAGTTCAACAGTCATCCCAACGGATGGCTACCAGCTTTGTGATTGAGCTCTCGCAGAACCTGTATTTCGTGGGGCTCGTGCTGACCTACGTCCTGTGGGGCGCCGTCCTCAAACTCCGCGAAACGCGGACACAACTGATCCAGCTAGTGCTCTCGCTGGGGGTATATTTCAGCGCGTTTGCCGCGACTTTTGCGCTTGAAAATATGTTCCCGAATTCCGTCGCGTACATCGCGCCGGTGTTTGGTTGCCTGTTGCCGCTGGCTTGGGCTTACGCCTTCTTGCGAGTGTCGCACGATGCGCGGATGGCTACGGCGCGCCTGGCCATGGTGCCGCGCTGATGGCGACACTCATATTCTTTCTCTCCGCCGCGGCGCTGCTGCAGTTCTTCATCTCGTACTGCCGCTCGCTGATCGCAGCATCCATTAAACAGCCGCTTTCCGCCGAGGTTCGCGACGTCACCGGCATTCCGAACACGGCTTCTGGCGACGACTTCGCGCGGGTCATTCAGCTCCTGGACCTTTGCCCGGAGCGCCCGGAGGAACGTGGGCACATACGCGCCATCAACGCTTACTTCCGCTTCCTGAACTTCGTGCGCTCCACCGTGGCGCGCATCATCCCTGCTTTGGTACCTTGGACCGAGATGGAGCGCGGCCAATGTACTTACTTTGCCGCAGTGACCCTGGACCGGCGCATTGCGTTCAGCCGCGACATGCTCGCGCAGCAAATGGACTCTTAGCCCCAACGCTCCGAGCCGGTCTCTTCATCTTGCCTGCTGCCTGATACGAAACATTCGCTGATAGCTTCCCTTCCCTTTCTTTTTCTTCGTGCTATTCTTGTTGCGTTTCACTCCTCACCGGAGTGGGAGCGTCCGCAGCGCAAAACGCACCGGTGACAAAAACATGCTCGCAGTGTGGCGCGATACTGCCGTCCAGCGTACGCGGCTGCAACTTCTGTGATTCGTCATTTTCCTCAGACGCCTGTTCGTATGAGGACTCCTCTGCCTCTCTCCATTTGTGTGCGCCTGGCCAGACGCACGTGGCGGCGGACAGTTCCGCGCCCGCCACTGATACTAATAATGTCCCACTAATCTCTGCGCAAACCGATGAGGTTTCCGCATGGCGCGGAGAAATCAGCGTGCGCATGGAGGCATACCGCGCGCGCAAGCGCCGTCGGCCGGCTAGCACAATGCAATCGCAGCTTCCGTTCGAACACAGCGCTGTGCCAGCCCGCACGCAAGCGGCGGCTCTGGATGACGCTCCCAACGTTGCGGCCGGCGATTTTTCGTTCACTATCGCGATTGGCCGCGATGCGGAAAGCAGCGAAAAATCAGCTGGCCGCCTGGAAATTGATGTCTCGGTTCCACCCGCCACGCGGACCGACAACTCGGCGCCGCGCTCCAAAACCGAACCCAATGAAACCTATGGCCTCTATCCCGTCGCGTCGCTCGAGGAGCGACGCTTCGCCGCCGCGATTGACGCTGCGTGCCTGCTTTTTGCTTATGGCGGATTCCTCGCGCTATTCGGTTCTCTGGGCGGCCAATTCACCCTCAGCAAGCTCAGCGCCGCGGTTTATGGGGTAACTTTCGCCATCGTCTACTTGCAATACTTCGCGCTGTTCACCGTTTTCGGCGGCACGACACCCGGCATGATGTTTCGCGGCCTGCAGGTCGCCAGTTTCACGGGGGATCCACCGACGCCACGGCAAATGCTGCTGCGCAGCGCTGGCTATATTCTTTCCGCTGGAACACTTTTCCTCGGATTCTTCTGGGCCTGGTGGGACGAGGACGCTCTCACCTGGCATGATCGCCTGTCCCACACATATCTGACCGTGCCGCAGACTCACGAGGACCTGGAGTCCTCCGCGGTGGCGCACAGTCACAGCCGCTAGGCGCGAAGGCGCCCACGCCACGCTCTTACGCGCCGCACGCGCGTGCGATTCGCACCATTGCCTCCAGGCTACGATCCACGTCCGCTTCGGTGGTAGCCCATGACGACACGCTGATTCGCATTGCGGTCTTTCCCTGCCATTCCGTGGCGCCGCACCAGCACGTCCCATCGTCCTGGATACGGCGTATGACTTCATGCGTGATCGCGGCGTCGCCGAACGACACCAGCACATGGTTGATCACCACCTCATTCAAAACCTGAAACCCTGCCGCTAGCAGCCCGCTCTCAAACCGCTTTGCCAAAGAACAGGTGCGCTCGATCAACGCGCACAATCCCGAGCGGCCCAAAGACTTCAGTGCCGCCCATAGTTCCACTCCTCGTGCTCGGCGCGACGCCTCCGGCGTGTGGTGCATCGGTTCGCGGCGAGTTCCGGGTGCGAGGTAGGCCGCGCTCAGGGTCATCGCTGCTCGCAGCGCAGCACCATCGCGCACCAGCACGATCCCGCTGTCGTAGTTCACGTTCGGCCATTTGTGCGCATCCGTTGCCCAGGAATCCGCCAGCTCAAAACCCTGGGTGAGATGCCTGTATCGCGGCGAAACTCCCGCCCACAAACCAAAAGCGCCGTCGACATGCACCCACGCACCTTGCTCCTTGGCGCGCCGGCAGATTTCCGCAGCTGGATCGAATGAGCCAGAGTTCACATTGCCGGCTTGAATGCACACGATGGCGCGTTGGCTCAACTTCGGTAGCTTGTCGGCACGCATTCGCCCCTGGCCGTCTGATTCGACGATGGTGAGGCGCCGCTTCCCGAATCCGGCCAGGCTCAGCGCCTTCAGTAGTGACGCATGAACTTCCGCTCCCACAACCACTTCGATCGGAGGCGCACCGAACATTCCATCTTCCGCTACGTCCCAACCGTTCTTTTTCAGCAACGCGTATCGCGCTGCGGCCAGCGCCGTAAAATTTGCCGTGGTCGCGCAGGTGACCAGCCCGCCTTCGCAGTCTGCCGGCAAATTCAACGCTTCGCAGATCCACCGCAAAACCACATCTTCAAGTTCTGCCGCCACCGGCGACATCACTCTCAGACCCGCGTTCTGGTCCCACGCGCCCGCTAGCCAGTTTGCCGCCATCGCCGCCGGCAGGACTCCACCCACCACGAATCCAAAGTATCTTCTTCCCGTAGTCGCCACCGTAGCAGGCGAACCCAGTTGGTCCAACATTCTCACAACGTCTCGAGGGTCGCTCGGCGTTTCCGGGAGTCCTTCGTGAAACTTCGCCAATGCCGCCACAGCATCTGGAGCAGGCGCAACGCGACGCTCGCCGATTTCTCGAACGTATCGTCGTGCGCGTTCCGCCGCCAGACTCAGAGGGTCATCGCCGACGCTGGGCGAGGTTTCTTGTGTTTGCATTTTCATGAATCGGCCTTCTTAGGCGCAGACTGGCACAGCCGCGCCATTTTGCAGGGAACACGTTAGTAGCGTAACGCGGACAAGAAAAGAGCCGAATTGTCCGGTTTGACCTTATTTTTTCACGGCTTGGTCGGAAGCGATTTTGCCGTCGCGGATGTGGATGATGCGGTGCGCATGTTGCGCAATGTCATTTTCGTGGGTAACCAAAATGATCGTATTGCCCTGGCGATAGAGATTCTCGAATAGCGCCATGATTTCGTCGCCGGTCTTCGAGTCCAGATTTCCCGTGGGCTCGTCCGCCAGCACGATCGAGGGCGAATTCACAAGCGCTCGCGCGATCGCCACGCGCTGCCGCTGTCCGCCGGAGAGCTCATTGGGCTTGTGATTCATGCGGTCCACCAGATCCACGCGTTCGAGGGCCTTCTTCGCGCGTTCCAGCCGCTCCTCGGCCGGAGTGCCGTTGTAAATCAGAGGCAGCTCGACATTGTGCAGGGCCGTGGCGCGCGGCAACAGGTTAAACGTTTGAAACACAAATCCAATCTCTTTGTTCCGTATGTACGCCAGTTCGTCGTCATCGAGGTCGCTGACGAGTCGTCCCGCCAGCCAATATTTTCCGGAGCTTGGCGAATCGAGGCAGCCGATCAAATTCATCAGTGTCGACTTGCCGGAGCCCGACGGGCCCATAATCGCCACGTACTCACCCTTGTGAATCTCCACGTCCAGGCCGCGCAGCGCGTGCACCTGCTCCGCTCCCATCTCGTAGACCTTTGCAAGGTCCTCGGTCTTGATCACGATTCCGGAGCTGACCAAATCCTCGCGATAAGAGTCCGTCGACGTCGTCTCCACCGGCATGCGTTTCTCCTGGCTACTTCGCGCTACGTCAGCTCTGATTCTCTTCCGGCTTCTTTGGAGCGGAATTATCAATTTTCACGTTCGACTCCGGTTTCAACGTGCGCAGGGCCTTGTAGCTTCCCACCACGATCTCGTCACCCTTCTGCAGGCCTTTCGTCACTTCAATATCCGTGATGCCGGTAATCCCGGTCTCCACCGGCCGGAATATCGCCTTCTTGCCGTTGACCACAAACACGCCCTGAACTTCATCTTTCTTGGGATCGCCTGGGGCCGGCGGCGGGGGCGCGGCCAGAGTCACTCCGGATTCCTTCTTCGCGTTCTTTGCCGCCTCTTCCAGATCCTTGCGAGTTCTTACCGCGAGGGCCTGAATCGGAATGGCAATGACGTTTTTCTTCTCCGCGGTCTTGATCTTTGCGGTGGTGGAAAGGCCTGGCCGCACATTTTCCGGCGGATTAGTGAGCGTGACCACAACCTTGAAGTCTTTCGCTTCCTGATTGCTGGCTGTCGACTGTGTCGTCGCCAATCCGGAAGTCCGCAGCACGGCTTGCGAACCGATCTCCGTCACCTTGCCCTTGAAAACTTTTCCAGGAACCGCGTCGATGGTGACGTCCGCGTCCTGCCCCATCTTGACGCTGACGATGTCTGTCTCGTCGACCTTCACTTCCGCCGTCACCACCGACATATCCGAGAGTGTCATGATGAAGCTGCCGTTCGCGTTCTGCATGCCCATTACGACGTAGTCGCCGACGCGCTCCGGTAGATAGCTCACGATTCCATCAATCGGAGATGTATAGGTTGTCTTGTGCAGAATATCCTTCTGGTGCACCAGCACCGCACGGCCCTGTATCACCTGCGATCGCACCTGATCCAGCATGGCTTTGAGGGAGAGTACGTGCGCCCTCGACGAATCCACCTGCGCCACTGCGGCGGCATAGCCTGTCTTCCGTTGATCGAAATCCTGTTTGGGGATCAAACCATCCTTATATAAGCCTTGGCCCCGCTCCCAGTCCAACTTGGCCTTCTCCAGGTTCGCTTGCTGCATCAACAAATCCGCTTCCGCCGCTTTATAACTCGCTTCCGCCGCCTGCACGCCGGACTCTGCCGAATTGACGGCCGCTGACTGCGCCTGCACGTCCGCATTCGCCTGCACATTTTCCTGGAGGAGCAACTTGTCGCCCTTCTTAACGTGATCGCCTTCCTTGACAAATATCTCGGTGATTCTGCCGTATCCTTGCGCGGTCACGTTGGTGTACGTCGTCGGCTTGATTTCCCCGGAAGCCGTCACTTGCGACACCAGCGTTTCCTGCGGTGCCACCTTCGCCGTTTGCACCGTTACCACTCCCTTGTTGGCTTGATTGACGCTGAACAGCACAATACCGCCCAGCACAACCGCGGCGCCCACCCCGATCCCCACCTTCTGCCAGGTCTTCATTGCATTCCTCTTTGCTTATTAAATCGGACAACCCACACAGCTACACGAAGCCTTGTCCCGTCGCTACCTTACATACGTCCGAACACCCTAGAATGTTTCGCCTTGGGGACTAAACCCTTCGCGGTCTGACCCTCGGATGTCGGTCCCAAGGCCAGTCTTACGACGATCGCCGCCGGCGGATCGACCCGCATCCCACCGGCATCAACCAAATCGCAGCGGCTATATTTTAGTTTCAAATGAGCTCAAAAGAAAGGATTCCTCTTTGCTGCCAGGGGATGTCTACGGTCAGGAGGCCTTACGTAGGCGATGGCGTCGTGCGAGCGTTGATCCGAACCCCGCGTGGAGCGCCGGCGAGCGTCGTTCATGTCTCGACTTTGGTGGGTAGAGTGAAGTAAAAACTTGCTCAGCGAGGAGTTGAAGTAGTTGGCGCGGTTCAAAAGGCCGAAGGCCCGCGACTTGAAGGTCAAGCCCCGTTGCCAGGATGAGCTGTAATTCAGGCTGTACGCCATGGTTGTCGCCGGCAACCATGTCCCAAAAACCGCGACGGGATCCGCGGTTTCTCCGCGAATCCCGACCTGCTCGGAGCGTGAGGGAGGCTACGGCGACCATCGAAGCCGGCGCGGCAGTGTCTCGACATCACGTTGCAGACGATAGTCCCGCTCCTTTCAGCGAGTTCATGTCGATCGCAAATCGATAGCGGACGCAGAACGTAAGCTTCGCTATGACTTGCACGATTCTTGCATCCACCGCAGCCGCCGCAAAAGAGTCGTACGGCGAAGAGGGCGGGTCACGGTGGACTGGATTCTGCCCAGCACGGAGCCCGCGTTCGGCCCGACTAGTTCCCAGACTGCAGAAGCAAGCGTTGCGCCACCGAGGCACCGTTGTAAGTTGTTCCGTTTCATCGCGCTCTCACTGCTTCGCACGAACCGTTAGTCTAGCGATTCGACAGCGTGTCTAACGCGTTGACACCGCCGTGCTCACTTACCCTGCCGCGACTTGCGATAGCGACCCGACACGAGGTTCTGCAGCCTTCCGCTTTACCGCCGTTACGATTTATCGGGAGGAGCGCGCGCGTGTCGTGCTTACAAAGGAAGAAGCCCGCCAGAGCGGGCTTCTTGTGGGGCCGAGTTGCGGGGGGAGTTGAACTAAAGAGCGCGCAGGAACTCCACGAGGTCCTTCTTTTCTTGCTGCGTTAGCTTTGTGCCGTCAATCAAGTTGGAGAACTCGACTGCGTCCTCCAACGTCAGCAGACGCTCGTCGTGCATATAGGGCGGGTTGTCTTTAACCCCGCGCAGCGCCATGGTTTTGATCGGCCCGTCCCCGATGGCCATCATGTTGTTGATCATCACCGGCTTGAAGAAGCGCTCCGTCTGGAGATTGTGCATCAAGTTGTCGGTATAAAAAGGCGGCTGGTGGCAGCTTGCGCATTGACCCTTGCCGAAGAAGATCTCCTGGCCGCGCATCTCGGCTGCCGTTGCCTTGCTGGGAATAAGCTTGCCAAAGATGTCGAGCTTGGGCGCCGGCGGAAAATCCAGCATCTCTTGAAAATCTGCCATGAAGTCAACCTGGCTTCCGCGCTCAAGAGGGTTCACGCCCTTCTTCGCGGCGATCACAGTATCGCCGTCGAAGTACGCGGTGCGCTGCTCGAACTCGGTGAAATCCTCGATCGTCTTCAGGGCACGTTGCGAACCGAAGAGCCGCTGAATGTCGACGCCACGGAGCGACAGCGTCTTGATGCGGTGGCGGAACTGCTGCGGGCGGGTATCGGGGGCCAAGTGCGTCGCACCGTTTTGGTGGCCGTTCGAATGGCAGTCAAAGCAAGCCGCACCGATGCTGGGAACCGCCGAACGGCGATCCTCGGTGGCATTGAACTGCTGCTGCGGGAATGGCGTCAGCAACAGGCGCAGCCCTTCCAATTGCCTGGGAGTGAGTAGTCCGTTGAACATCTCGTAGTAATTCGTGAGCGAGACCAGTTTGCCGTGCGAGACATCGCCCACATCAGGGCGCGGCGCCAGGTAGATGGCTGGCGGAAACTCGGCCAAGAAGTGATCCGGGAGATCGAAATCTACGTCGAACCGGGTCAGGTCTCGCCCGTCCTGCTGCTTGATCGCGTCGATCAGGAAGTGCGGAAAGACGAAACCGCCGTCGGTATGCTTGGGATGTGGCAAGGGATAGAACCCCTTCGGATATAGATTCTGCTCGCGAATCTGCTCGGGACTCATGGCCGCGAGCTTCTCCCAGGTCATCCCGGCGGGCAGCTTGACGCGGACGCCTTCTTGCACTGGTTTCCCGCGGTCCATCGTGACGCCCTGGGCCGGGCGGTCGCTCAAGTCGTAGCGCTCGCTGAGGACGGCATTGTGCTCTTGTGTCACCGCCGCCTTCTCCGCTGTCATTCTCGCCATGATCGACGCGAATGATTCGGTACTGTCTACCTTCATGTAGCTGGTCTTGCCTTGCTCTTGGCCGTAAGCGAGACACACGGCCATCACTCCGCCAAGAACCAGCAGCGTCGCCCCGAACAGTCTCCCACCCGCTGGGAACAACCGCCCCTCACGTGATTCCATTTGCTCTCCCTTTCAAAGGAACATTCACTCTCTGAGCAGGACCGAGGATCGGACTTCCTCGCTCGAGACAACCTCTATCCTTGCCGGCGCTCCGCGGCTAGAGGTGGCACGCCGACTGCCAAAGAGAAGGGCGCGTTCGGCGCCTGTAACTTCACCACGAATATCGGGATACGTCTGAGTGTCGAACTCTTCAAGGTCTTAGGTGTCAGCAATTAAGACATAGTGTCCGCAGGGTGTCAGTCAATACAGGCCAACACACCATTAATTCTGTGCAGGCGCAGCGTTATTAGCCACCAACAGCGGCAGGAGTCCTCCCCCTTTGTGGTATTCAAATTGCGTTTCCTATCTTCTCTTCGATCGGTCGAGGTCGCACGAAAACTAAGAGGACGGGGACAGAGAACGGGGTCTTATGACAACGAATCGTTGGGGAATCGCTCTTGCTGGGGTTGTTATGCAGATTGCCCTGGGCGCTGTTTACGCCTGGAGTGTTTTCCGCGCTCCGCTGGCCAAGCAATTTGGCTGGAGCATTCCGGAGGTGACGCTTACCTTTACGATCAGCATATTCGTGCTCGGCATTGCCGCGTTTTTTGGGGGCCTTTGGCTAAATCGCAAGGGGCCGCGGATCGTCGCCCTCACGGGCGGGTTTCTGTATGGTGCAGGCGTGTTTCTCGCGAGCTTTTCAGATCACAAGCTCTGGTGGTTGTACCTCAGCTACGGCGTCATCGGCGGAATTGGATTAGGTCTCAGCTACATTGTTCCAGTGGCCGTGCTCGTCAAATGGTTTCCGGACCGACGAGGATTGATCACTGGTGTTGCTGTCGGCGGATTCGGAGCAGGAGCGCTCATCACCGCGCCGGTGGCTACGCGGCTCATTCAGGCGGTGGGAGTACTGGAAACATTTGCCTATCTGGGAATTGCATACCTGATTCTAACGGTGCTCTCCGCCCTGTTCATGCAAAATCCACCCGATGGTTGGAGACCCCCAGGATGGTCGCCCACGGCGGCGCAAGTTTCTAATCGTTCGGCGAAAGACTACTCGCTAGGCGAAGCTCTAAGGACTCCGCAATGGTGGGGACTCTGGTTGCTCCTCTTTCTGAACACCTCGGCGGGAATTTCTATAATTTCGCAGGAGTCGCCGTTGTTTCAGGAGCTGGCGGGCGCGAGCGCGGTTGTCGCCGCCGGCATGGTCGGCATAGCCAGCATCGGAAATGCCTTCGGCCGTGTATTTTGGGCGTGGGCATCCGACTTCATCACGAGACGAGGAGCCTTTGTGGCGATGTTTCTTCTACAGGTGCTGCTCTTTTGGATCCTTCCAAACAGTCACACCGTCTCGCTGCTTACGGTTATCACGTTTCTTGTCTTGATGTGTTACGGCGGTGGATTCGGGACCATGCCGGCCTTCACTGCGGACTACTTCGGCTCCAAAAATGTGGGCCCCATCTATGGGCTCATGCTGACGGCGTGGGGCTTCGCCAGCGCATTTGGGCCACTACTAATTGCCTATATGCGGCAAGCTAGCGGGAGTTACCATGGGGCGTTACACACCATTGCCGGCATTATGGCCGTTTCTCTGTTGCTTCCCATTGTTGTGCACCCGCCTTCGCGAGCGATGGTTCCGGATCGCAAAACCCAAGAAAAATTCGGAACGCGGCAGGGACCACAGACATCTCACTAACTTTAGGGTCCACACAGATCATTAACTTTCGGGCCCACACAAACCCACAAAGGAGAAGTGTCTCAATGCCATACATCACGGTTGGTAAGGAAAACTCCGGCAACATCGATCTGTACTATGAGGACCACGGCTCGGGTAAGCCCGTCATCCTGATCCACGGATATCCGTTGAGCGGTGCTTCCTGGGAGAAGCAGATCCCGGGCCTTTTGGAAGCGGGTCACCGCGTCATCACGTATGACCGGCGAGGGTTCGGCAAATCCAGCCAGCCAACAACGGGCTACAACTACGACACTTTCGCCGAGGACCTGTACAAAGTTGTAAGCCATCTCGAGCTACGCGATTTCGCGCTGGTCGGTTTCTCGATGGGCGGCGGCGAAGTGGCTCGCTACCTGGGGAAATACGGATCGAAGGGTGTAAGCAATGCGGTATTCATCTCATCAGTACCCCCGTTTCTGCTGAAGACAAAGGACAATCCCGAGGGCGTGGATGGCAGCGTCTTCGAAGGCATCCAAAAAGCCATCATCGCGGACCGCTACACATTCTTCACTGAATTTTTCAAGAATTTCTACAACACGGACGTCTTTATGGGCAAGCGCGTCAGCGAACACGTCGTGCATGCGAGCTGGAACCTTGCGGCCGGCACCTCTGCCACGGCCAGTCTTGCTTGCGTGCCAACATGGTATGAGGATTTCCGCGATGATTTGTCTCGCGTCGACGTGCCCACGCTGGTCATTCACGGGGATGCTGACCGGATTGTCCCCTTCACCGCCGCGGGGATGCGGACGGCCAAACTGATCAAGGGAGCGCGGCTGGTGACAGTGAAGGAAGGTCCGCACTGCATAACTTGGACGCACGCGGAGCAGGTCAACAGTGCCCTGCTGGAGTTCCTCGGAAAGGGTAAGGAAACCGCTCAGGTAGCCTCACGCTGATTTGCGCACGAGACTCGAACCCTTGACCTCCTGCCTACAATCAGGCAGGAGGTCTAATACTTGCGCTCAGAATTGGGCAGGTCGCGCGTTCGCTCAATTCGATTCTCGGGAAGTCAGAATCGTAGGATCGCGTCGATCGCGAACATGAGCTGGCCCTGGCGCCTGCCATTATCGTAGGGCCTAGCACTGAACGCATGTTCATACCGGACTTCGGGGCGGGTGGAGATCAAGTCGGTGAAGCGGTGCGTGACTCCGACGGTCCAACTTGCGTACGTCGTCGCAAAGCCCGTCCGCTCGCCTTTTTGGTCGTCTAGAATGTCTAGCGGACGAACCGAGAGGAAGTCTTTCTTTGAAAACTTCCATTCGGTGTAATTAACGAATCCTATCGCCGGAGCGTTTCCCTTGATTGGCGCTCCGGGACCGACACCTTCAAACCACGCGTGCGGCGGTCCAAAATTCACGGTTCCACCGATCAATGCGTGAGACTGATAAATGTAATAGGCCTCGGTCGTCGTAAGAAATGTCCCCTTCTCGTTGAACCGATGTGTCCAGGTGATATTGGACTGCTGCAAATTGTCGTGGAAAGCTTTGAACTTACCGTTGTTGATGGAATCGATGCCCCCGTAGATTGAATCATTGTTGCTCTTCGATACCCACCGCACCATGAACATGCCCGTCGGGTGCGCCGCTCCATTCCACGGCGCAACGTCATCACCCGCGTGAATGCCGGCCATAATCGACCAATGATCATTCAGTTTTATGTCCGCGTTGATGCCTGTCTGCGTGTAGCAATCGAAGGTGAACATCAGCGAGTGAGTGAACAAGTAGTTGTCGGGCGCCAATTGGGCCTCGATGTCCGGGGGCGAAATGTACCGTCCGGCCCTGATGACCATTCCCTGCGCGACATGAGGAATGTACAGCAAGGCGTAAGCCTCAACCGGATCCCACCCGTACAGACGGTTGTGCTTCAGAAGTTGGCCGCTGAACCACCCTTGCGCGGTAGTCCAGCGCCAGTCGATTCCATACAGCGTCGTGAGACGAAAGCCCCAATCTAGATGGTCAGTTTGCGCGGTGTCCGGCAGCCGCTCAACGCGTAGGACGGCCTGATCGAGTTCGAGGCGATTGGGAACGATGGCGTAAGACTCCGGAATGTTTGACTTGTTGGAAGTGCTGACGCTAATGCCTGGATTTACCCAGCCGTAGACCTTGACCCTGGCATCCTTCAACGCGGGTGCGATGGACCAGACTGCTTTGGTCAGCGGATAGACGGGATCAGTGTCCGGAACTCCGATCAGTGGAGTCGGACCGAGGTAATCGGTTCCGGGGAAAACCCCATCCAGCGGCGCAGGCAGGGCGCGCCGCTGCGGTTCCGAATTATTGGTTTGTGCCTCGCCGCCGGTCGGCGCTTGTTCAGGCTCCGACGCTTTGGGCGTGCCGGTCGTCGCCGGCGAAGCACTAGTAACCTTGTCGTCCGCAAATATGCGGCTGGGAGTGGCGCTGGAACAGAGCGATCCAGCGAAAACCAGCCAAGCAAAGCCTTTCTTCTGTCGGAACGCGCCCATGCATCTCTCCGGTACCAAAGTTCGATTATTTTTTTCGACCGAGCGAGCGAATGTACTTCACCATGGCGTGAATCTGATCCTCGCTGAGGGAACTCTTGAACGGAGGCATTCCCCCCTTGCCGTCGGAAATTATTTGGGCGAGTTCCGCATCGGGCAGCTTCTGAACTGCCGGCGAGCGAAGGTCCGGAACGTTCAAGCTTTTTCCAACCTCAGAGCCAGCGCCGTCTGGGCCGTGGCACATTGCGCATTTTGTTCGAAACGTCGCGGCGCTGGCTGCGTTATCGTGACCGCCCTGCGCCCGCACAACCGACGCCGGCAACAATATGGCTGCGGTCACAAGACTCATCAGAATCGCCGAGGTACAGACTACCGAGCGTCCAGTCTTGTTTGATGGCATGACTTCTCCTTGTTTCGAACTCTTTTCAACGCGGATGAACGTGAGGCTCTCCACATAGGAACGCCGAAGATCAGCTAAGGCCGTAATTTGTAATCGGGAGATCCCGAACTCTCTTCCCCGTGGCGGCATAAATTGCGTTGCAGAACGCGGCGACAAACGGCGGGACACCCGGCTCGCCGACCCCTGCCGGCGGAGCGTCGCTATCAACGATGTACACGTTCGTCTGAGAAGGAACTTCGTTGATTCGCGCTACCGTATAGTCCTGAAAATTCGATTGGTCGATTGCGCCCTTGGTGGCCGTGATCTGTCCGCTTCGGGCTACGCTGGTGCCAAAGACCGCTGCACCTTGAAACTGCGCGCGGGTCGCTTCCGGATTCACCACCAAGCCGGCATCCAAAACAGTATCCACGCGCGGGATTCGTACTTCACCTTTATCATTGACCTCGACTTCAACGACCGTGGCCACATATGTCAAGAAACTGCGGTGCGCCGCGATCCCGACGCCTGTGCTCTTACTGTGCTTGCGCTTCCCCCAGCCGGATTTTTCGGCGACCATCTCCGTGACGCGACGCAAACGCCCGGTCTCCCACGGGTACGTTTCTAGAGACGCACCATAGTTTGGATAATTCACACCGTTGAAATCGATGGTGCGCGGTTTGCCGATCAGATCGAGCAAGTAATCGAGCGGATCGCGGTGAGCGCGGTTTGCGAGTTCATCCGTGAAGCACTGGATTCCAAACCCGTGATAAATATTCGCGACCGAGCGGAGCCAACCGATGCGAACGTGCGCTTTGGCGGGTCCGTTCTCGATACTGATGTTGGGAAGGTCGTACGGCATGTCGGTCCAGCCCTGCGCCAGATGTGGCGGGTCGCCGTAGACCGCGTTTACATCAAAGGTTGAGGTGATGGGAGGAAAGACCGACCTCTGTAGCCACGCAGTTGGCTTTCCTTTCTCATCGACAGCGGCTTTGAAATACATCGCTGCGACGGCGTTGTAGTAGTCGAACTTGATGTCGTCCTCTCGCGTCCAGACTACCTTCACGGGCCGCCCTACTTTTTTAGAGAGAACCGCGGCCTCCACGACATAGTCGGGCTTCGACTTGCGGCCGAATCCGCCGCCGAGCAGAGTGACATGGCAAATTACGTCTTCTTTCGCGATGCCCAACTCCTTCGCGATTGCGTCTTGCGCACCTTGGGGATTCTGCGTGGGGGCCCACGCTGTCACTTTGCCGCCTTTGAATTCCGCCAGCGCAACCATCGGCTCCATCGGAGCGTGCGCCAGAAGCGGAACGTAGTAGTCAGCCTCAAATACCTTGCCACCTTTGGCGAATACAGCATTCGCATCACCGACGTTACGCACCACTTGGCATGGCTTGTGGGTGGTATCGCGTAGCTCGTTCTTGTAGTCAGCAGAGTTGTAGTTTTCGTTCGGTCCGTTGTCCCACGAGATATTCAGCTTCTTGCGGCCTTGAAACGCCGCCCAGGTGTTGTCCGCGATTACGGCGATGCCGCCGAGCGGCTGAAACGCCGGCGGAGGCTTGAACGGATCAATCGCAACCGTCTGATGCACGCCTGCGACCTTCAACGCTTCCTTGTCGTCGTACGATTTCACCTTGCCGCCGAGAACGGGGGGGTGTTCCACCGACGCGTACACCATGCCATCCACGCGAGCATCCATGCCGTAGACGGCTTCCCCGGTCACCAGCGCTTCAAGGTCGTAGCTCACTTCCCCCTTCCCTATATATCGCCAGGCAGTTTTGGGTTTGAGCTTCAACTCTTCTCTATTGGGGACTGGGAATTTCGCGGCAGCGCTGGCGAGTTCGCCATAACCCGCTCGGCGGTTCGTCGAGCGGTGGACAACAACGTGCAAATCGGTTTCGCACTCGGAGGCCGGGACACCCCATTGCTTTGCCGCGGCTTGAATCAGCATGAAGCGCGCCGTTGCTCCCGCTTGGCGCATCGTGTCGTAGAACGAGCGGATTGAGTGCGATCCGTCCGTATTCTGGTCACCGTAGCGGCTGTCGCCAATGGCCTGCTCGATCTTCACTCGCTGCCAATCCGCGTCCAGTTCATCGGCAACAATCAGCGGTAGAGTAGTACGGCTCGTCGTGCCCATCTCTGAACGCGAAGCTACGATCCACACGGTGCCGTCTGGGTCGATTCCGAGGTAAACGCTGGGGTGTAATGTGGCGTGATCGGCGTTTGTATCGTGGGGAAGTTTGTCGCCGGAGGAAAGCTTGGAGTAGTAACGGACACCGAGCACAAGCGCGCCCGCCGCGATGATGCCTCCCGTCAAAAATCTGCGCCGGCTGACGTTCTCCACTGTGCTCATGCCGTTTCTCCTGCCGCCGCTTTAATCGCCTCGCGAATCCGCTGGTAGGTTCCGCAACGGCAGATATTCCCGGCCATCGCCTCATCAATCTCGTGGTCGGTCGGCTTCTTTTTGCTGTTCAATAGAGCCGCCGCCTGCATGATTTGTCCCACCTGGCAGTAGCCGCATTGCGGCACATTGATTTGCATCCAGGCCTTCTGGACCGGATGCAATCCGTTTTTCTCGAGGCCTTCGATCGTCGTGACTTCCTTGCTAGCTATGTCGCGCATTGCTGCCACGCAGGATCGCGTTGCTTGTCCATTCACGTGGACCGTACACGCACCGCAAAGCCCAACACCGCAGCCAAATTTCGAACCTGTCAACCCCGCAACGTCGCGCAGGTACCAGAGCAGCGGCATTTCGGGGTCGCCATCGAACGACTGCTCCAGTCCATTTACCTTCAGTTGGATCATTGCCACTCCTCAGCCGAACGCACGTAGCGGGAATAGACTCCTTCCCGTCAGGCCGACTTCTCTCGAGGGGTATCAATTCGAGTCCGTTCTTCGTCCGCGAAACCCAAATGAGCTTGCTTTTCCATTTGCAGAATGACCGCCGAGAAATCTTGCTCGCTTCCCTGCTGCGATTGCTTTGCATTGACTTCAAAGGCAGCTTCGGTCGCAGGTATACGCGCCCCAACGGCAGCCGCGAGGTTGAGAATTAGCCAGAAATCCTTCTTCATCAGCCTGAGCGGAAATTGAGGGCTATAGTCGTCCTTCATTGCTCTCTGCAGTTTTCCCACATGCGCTGGAGCGACGACTGCAGTCTGAGACAGCACGTCGAGCAAACGCTTGCGATCGAGGCCAGCCTTCGCACCGAGTGCCACGGCCTCGGCGATCGCCTGCATTCCGATCCCCAGTAGGGTGTTAACGACCAGCTTCATGGTCGCTCCCGAGCCGCTCGGCCCCAGATAAAAATACTTTCGGGCGATCACGCGAAAGATGGACTCGGCAGCGTTGAAGCATCCTTGGTCTCCGCCGCCGAACAGAGTCAGCAACCCCTGCTCGGCAATCGGCGTACTCCCCGACATAGTCACGTCGAGGACGTCAACTCCACGCTCGGAGCCTAGTCGCGAGAGCTCCTGCGAGGTCTCCGGATACACCGTGCTCATGTCGATGACCAGTGAGCCGCGACGCGCGTTTGCGAACGCGCCCTCTGGCCCTCTATAGACGTTCAGAACAGCTTCATCGTTCGGAAGGCACGACAACACGACGCTGCAACTGGAGGAAAGTTCTGCAACGCTTGCCGCAACCGTGCCGCCATATCGAACTAGCTTCTCCGCCTTGCTGCGATCCTGATCGTGGGCGGTCAGCTTGAAGCCAGCTTCAAGCAATCTCTGCGCAATCGGCCGGCCCATGTAGCCGATTCCGATAAATCCGAGCTCATTGTTTTCTGGAGTGATGGGTTTCATGCTGTATTTCACCTTTGCCGAGCGCCGATTTCGATTCCACTCGACATCAATTGAAAGGCACGAACCGTGCCACTTTGCCCGGAAGGCTGAGTCTTGATGCAAGATGTTGGTAGCGAGGAGGATACGGGAGCTAAACACAGAGACTCGACGCTTGGCTCGCAAGATTCCACGCCATTCCATTAACATCTGTGTCATCCCGTGCCCTCTCTTAGACTTCAAAAGCAGACCAGCGCCACGGTAGACTACGCGTGGCGCTGGCTGCTGGTGGATATGTGTTCGTCAACTAGAATCGGAAAACCACACCGGCCGACGGTTGAGCCGTATGTGTGGTTGCATCCGTACGCAAGGTGATCAGGCCGAAGTCGGGACTTTTATAAACGAAGCCTCGGTATTCGAGTCGAGCCGCGAAGTGTCTGGTGAATTCGTAGTTAACGCCGCCACCATACTCGAACACCGCTTTCGACTGCGTACCCGCTCCCGGGGTGAATGCACCCAGGTGTTGGGTGGGAACAAAAGTCAATGCGCCTGTCCCCCCAAGCACATAGGGCTTGAGTCGCCCGAAGCTTGGAATCGTTACCACAAGAGCAGCCGTGGTTTCATTAACGTCCGACTGAACGGGCAACGTTGTGGTTAGGACCCTGGGGCCCGGCCCAAATATCGGAGATATCAAGGTTGGGGTGGTTGTAAGAGTCCGCGTGGTGTCGCGGACGCGGCCATAGCTCGCGTCGGCAGCCAACCAACGATTGAAGTGGTAGCGGTAGCTCAATAGGAACCCGCCTGCATCGGTCGTGTTCTGTGTGCGGGCATTGCCGGTTGTGGATTTGGTGTAAAACCCGATCCCTTGCGCGCTGACTTCGTGTTTGCTGTCCTCGTCTGCCCGCGCGGTTGAAGTAAACAACAAAACCATTCCGAAAACTACTCCTGCTAACAGTCTGGACTTCATGTTTTTACTTTCTCCTTAGTTAGACTTCGTTTAGTTTTTTCTGCGAGACAAACTTCGAAAAAGCAACTACGTTGATTCCCTCGACACCCGGACCACAACTTCACACAATGATTGGCTCTCCCGGTCAGCAGCTTTGGGCTTCCGTCGGACCTGCCGCGCAGAGTCCCCACAGGAGCCCGGGATTCACCGTTCCGCGCAACTTCTGGCGTCCCTGAAAAAGACGTGACTTGACGGCACTAATGGAGGTACCCAGAATCTGAGCCGTCTCCTCGAGAGAGCGTTCTTCGATGACGCTCAGCAAGATCGTTCTTCGAATCTTTGGACCCAAGCGATTGATCGCCTCGGTCAAGAGTTTCGTTCGCTCGCGGCGCCAACAGGACTCCTCGGGATTGGGACTATGATCCACAAATGCCTCCCACACCGGCTTCACACCATCGTCAGAGCTCTCCGGCAAGACTTCGAGAATTCCCCGCCTTCGACGCAGCAACATGAAGGCTTCATTCATGGCGATGCGTGTCAGCCAAGTGGAGAACCGCGACTTTTCTTGAAAGTCGTCGAGATGAAGGAAAGCCTTGTGAAAGCTCTCTTGCACCACATCTTCGGCATCCTCCCGGTTGTTGGTTATCCGTTGCGCCACGGCAAGAACTCTCCGTTTGTAACGAAAAACCAATTTCTCGAAGGCGTGCGTCTCTCCACACTTTGTTGCGGCCACCAGTTCGGCGTCGGAGTCCTCGTCTATGCGAATTGCACGAAACGTTCCCATGAATCTGTACCCCTCTGGCCAAAACGGCAGCCGGTACGGAATGGAGCAATAGCCGTGCCAGACGGTGTCGAAAAGGAAGAGGTCTTGGAAGCGATTGGCAGAATAGGAGATGCGTCAATTCAAGGGTGTTTTTGCAACCTCAGCAGTCCCCCGAATCTGTCGGCATGTCGGCACTCTGTCATTTGACTGGATGTACCAAGTGCTGAGATCCGTTCAGGACAGCCGAAAATGCTGAACGAATATCTAATTTTAGGAATGCGACGATTGGCAGAATGATGGAAACGATCGGGGGCGATTGTTAACACTCAGTGGGGTCAATTATACTCAAGACGAAAAGCGGTAAATATGGCTAAGCCTACATCCATCGCTATGACTCCCGCAGGCGCTCCCACGGTGTTCGTCATAGATGACGATGCCGGTATACGTGATGCCATCCAAGGCCTGCTGAAATCGGTGAGCCTGCGGTCTGAGTCCTTCGCAACGGCGCAAGAGTTCCTACGCAGAAAGCCAGCGGACGGGCCTAGTTGCCTCGTTCTGGACGTAAGACTTCCGGGAATCAACGGTCTGGACTTTCAACGCGAGTTGGCTGCCACGGGCGTCCAAATTCCCATCATTTTTATCACCGGACACGGAGATATTCCGATGACAGTGAAGGCTATGAAATCCGGAGCTGTGGAGTTCCTGACCAAGCCCTTCCGGGACCAGGACTTACTAGACGCGATCCACCAAGCTTTGGATCGTGACCGCGCGAGACGCCAACAACAGAGCGAGCTTGTTGAATTGCGAAGGTGCCACGAAGCGCTCACCGCGCGCGAGCGCGAAGTTATGGTCCTGGTGATTTCTGGCATGCTTAATAAACAAATTGCTTCTGAACTCGGAACCAGCGAAATCACCGTGAAGATCCACCGCGGCCACGTGATGCGGAAAATGCAGGCTCAATCGTTAGCAGAATTGGTTAGAATGGCGGCAAAACTCGGCCTTCCCTCCGGCAAGAAGTAACTCACGCCCCTCCCCTTTTAACGGCCCGCTTTCGCGAAATTATGGAGATTAGTCTCCGATCAGGACGGTATTAGAGCACCTATACCAAAGCATAATTGCGCGGCTTTTGACGACGCTTTAGTTTCGCACCATGGTTATTCGGGAAAAGAACAACTTAGTTGCTGTCCTCGATGATGATGATTCGGTGCGCAGCGCGCTACAGGGCTTGCTGAAGGCGGTAGGCTTACCCGCGCAAACGTTTGCATCGGCGGAGGAATTCCTGAAGTCCGCCGAACGAAGCCAGATTGCATGTTTGATTGCGGACATCCGTATGCCCGGAATGTCTGGCCTCGAACTGCAGGCGAAGCTAAACGCTGAACGTTGCAGGATTCCGATCATCTTCATCACCGCACATGGCGACGCGAAAATGCGGATGCAGGCGCTGAGAGCAGGCGCAGTAGAGTTCCTGGCAAAACCGTTCGACGACGAAGCCCTGCTCGAGAGTGTTCGAGCCGCTCTGGAGAGTTGAGCCCAGTAATGGAAGAGTGCATGCGGGTGCGCCGGGAGGTCTTCTGTGGAAGCTTTCGAAAGATTCGGGCCCGCTGACCAGGACCGAGATCAGCGCCGATTCGAGCAAGTCATCGGTAAGAGCCCTGCTTTGGAAGCGGTGCTCGAACAAGTCGAAAAAGTCGCGCCTACCTATTCCACCGTTCTTATCCAGGGAGAAACAGGCACCGGCAAGGAGTTGATCGCGCGCGCCATCCACAACATCAGCTCGCGGTGCGGACGCCCGTTCACAAAGCTGAATTGCGCTGCCATTCCGTTCGATCTACTGGAAAGCGAGCTTTTTGGCCATGAGAAGGGCGCTTTTACAGGCGCCATTGCGCAAAAAGTTGGTCGTTTCGAACTCGCCGACAAAGGGACTCTGTTCCTGGACGAAGTCGGCGATATTCCCTTGGCACTGCAGCCCAAACTGCTGCGTGTACTGCAGGAACAAGAGTTCGAGCGCTTGGGCAGCACACGGACGCTCCAGGTGGACGTTCGGCTCGTTGCCGCGACCAACCGAGACTTGGCCGACATGGTAAGGCGGAACGTATTTCGCAGCGATCTCTACTACCGTCTGAACGTTTTCCCTGTCCTGCTGCCACCGTTGCGGGCGCGCCCCGAAGATATTCCGGCCCTGGTCATGCACTTTGTCGAGATTTTTGGCCGCCGGATGGACAAGCAAATCGAACACATTCCTCCGGGAACGATGTCAGCCCTCTGCTCGTACCAGTGGCCGGGAAACATCCGCGAGCTACAGAACCTGATTGAGCGCGCTGTGATCCTTTCGAACGATGGAGTGCTTCCTAATCCTTTGCCTGCGGTAGAAACTCAGGGAGTCACGCCTTCTCCGCCGCGAACTACTCTGAGCGATTCGGAACGGAATCTGATCCTGCGCACTCTGGAGTCCGTAGGTTGGGTGATCGGCGGCGCGAACGGAGCTGCCGCCAAGCTTGGCCTCAAGCGCACCACGTTAATTGCGAAAATGCAGAAGCTTGGAATCTCACGACCCGCACGACAACGCAATGCGGATTTTCCCGACGCAGAATCCCAGCCCTCGGAATGGCTGCCAAGGGTACAGTAGCGCGTCGCAGCAGCGAGGCGTAGAAGGCCCGAAAGGCCACCCCCAAGTCTCCCCGATTCGCTCTCGCCAACTTCAGTAAAAACGACAGAGCAAACGACGGTAGCCGTCAGCTCTGCTCACTGCCACTAGCGAGCCACTGACGCTGTAGATTTTGCGCGTCATTTGACATCCCCTCCGACACTGTCAGACCGTACGACACTTGTGCCCCGCGTCGGCTTGACGATTTTCCGGCTTTTGGCGCATCGAGCGTTTCCATCGATTCGCATTGCCCCTTGATTCAATCACTTGCAGTTTCCAGCTCCAGGTCGTGAATCTGTTTTCTTCCTGGCAGCACGTTTGCTTTCCTTCCTGCCCGAAGCCAAGCGCCGGCTAGCAGATGATGAGAATTCGATGCGCACTGAAGTCCAAGAAAAGAATCAGCGGTTACCGACCGCTGATGTCTGCCGGCGACTCGAGCTGTAACTGTTTTGCTCTCTCATCCGATTTTCGGTGAACCGTGGAGGGCTGGGGTGAGTTCCTCGCGTGAATTAGGAATAGAACTGGGACGCCTTGTTTGGGCGTTCCCTCAGAAGGATGGGCGTTATGCGCAGGGACCTTTTATTGATTACGTTGCTCTTCACGATTGGGTACACGGATTTCGCAGCAGCGCAATCCTTAGCCCCAACAGCACCGACATCGATCCAGAAATCATCCCAAATCGATCTGAAGGGATTGACCAAGAAGGCAGACTCCGGAGACCCACAATCGCAATTCCAACTCGGCCTCGCTTACGAGTTTGGACAGGGAGTCGAGCAGGACACTTACGCAGCAATCCGGTGGTATCGCTTGGCCGCAAACAGCGGTGATCCCGCAGCACAGAACAACCTCGGCTATCTGTACCAGACTGGTCCGAAAGCTGTCAGGGATCTCGCGGAAGCCTCCAAGTGGTACATGCGCTCCGCCGCATATGGGAACCCCGCAGCTCAAGTGAATCTCGGGCTTCTTTATCTCCGCGGTGAAGGAGTGCAGAAAAGCACTGAGGATGGCCTGCATTGGATCCACCGTGCAGCGGATGCGGAATATCCTATGGCCTTGGCAGCCCTTGGCTGCATATATGCCAGTGGCCAAGAGGTGCCTCAGGATCTAAGCACAGCGCTAAAGCTGACCCGCAAAGCCGTCAAGAAACACAGTCCAGAAGCACAAGCCCTTCTCGGGGTCTTCTACGCCCGCGGGATGGGTGTTTCCGCAGACCCCTCGGAAGCCGCGAAATGGTTTAGGAAGGCGGCGGAGGCAGGTAATGCCGGTGCTCACTACGGATTGGGAGTCCTGTATGAAAAGGGCCAAGGTGTGAAGCAAGACGCTGAAGAAGCCCTACGCCACTACCGGCTTGCAGGCGAAAACGGATCGGCGCAAGCGCAAGCAGTGCTCGGTGAAATCTACGAACTCGGTCAAGGCGTCAAGGCTGATGGCGGAGAATCCGCCGCATGGTATCGCCGCGCTATCGACCAAGGTGACACCCATTCCGCAACGCGATTGGGAGCGATGTTATTTCACGGTCAGGGAGTCGCTCGCGATTTGCAGGAAGCCATCAAATTGTGGACTTGGGCGGCCGACCAGGGAGATGCCTACGCGCAATTCAATCTCGCTGAAATGTATTTGGCGGGTAGGGGCGTTCCTCGTGACCTCGTCAAAGCGCAATCGTTGTTCACTCTTGCCGGAAAAACGCTCGATGTGAGCAAAGAATTGAACCAGGTTTCTTCCAAGATGAGTGAAACGGACTTGGTGGAGACCCGATGACACAGTCTTCAAAGTCGAGGCTTCGATATTTGCGCCTGGCTCTTCGCGCTTCGCTGGTGATGCTCGTGTCCATGCTGGTGCTTCATACGATCTTTTCCAGGTTGAAGATCTCCGGAATATGAAGGATTGATTCTCTGACGGTGCCGAAGAAGGATACAAACAGATGAAAGAGGAGATCAACGTCATCCACAAAGACCTCGTTCACGCTCCTCTAGAAGCGAGTAAAATAATGTCTGAACCAAATCAGTGCAAGCAATGTGCGCAAAGTATTGAGACCGGAGAGATGTTCGCCCGGTTCAAAAATCCCGACCCCATGCAACCACCACTTGTCTTCCACCATCGCGGCCGCGGAGATTGCTACTGGCTATACCTCCGTGATCACGTTCTCAAAGTCCAGGGGCAGCCCCGTCCGAACGTCTAAGGTCACTCGATCTTATTCGTTCACTCCATCCGTAACGCCGAAGGCAGCTGCCCGAATCTGTCCGATCCACCCAGTCGCAGTGAACAAACGAAAAAGCAAAGTCTTTTACGTACGTGGCTCTCAAAGGGGAGTCAGCAAGTCCTTAGCTGCTTCCTATCTGCGAGCACGATTCGCACGGGTTGGCGTTTATGGGAGAAAAGAAGGGGTGGGCTGATTTCAAGACTTAACAGAAACACTTTCGGCGCGACTAACGCAGCCCTCTATAAAATCAGTGCACCACAGCGATGTTGACGTCCTCAAAGCCAGCGGTGGCCCATTTTGACTGTCGGTGGGGGCCGCGGATCGATTCTACCGTGCCGCGCACGGCGAACCTCCCGGAGTCAGTGTCACGAAGGCATTCCCAATACGCGCAGGAGTGAATCGCACCCGTGCTGCCGGTTCGAAACGGCGAGGTGGCATTGCCAGATCCTCGCCTTCGCGTATGAAAGTCAGGCAATCCTTGTTGTGATCCCAATCGATGCAGACCAGGTCGCCAAGATGTATTTGATCCGTGGCAAGCAGATTGGCAAGTGGATAGACAATATGGCGCTCAACGGCCCTCTTGAGATGCCGCGCACCATAGCGTTGGTCCGTGCCTTCCTGAAGTAAGAATTCCCTGCCCGGACCGGTTACGTGAAACAAGAATCGCCCTGTAGCGGTTTCCACTATTCGCTGCTGGACCTGACCCAGTTCGATCTCCAGAACTTGTTCCAGCTGATCCCGCTGCAAGGGGTGAAAGACGACCACCTTGTCCAGGCGGTTCATGAATTCGGGTGAAAATTTGCGACGTGCAGCTTCTACGGCCGTGCGCTCGACTTTTAGGTCCAATCCCGCAACGGGCTTATCTTTTGGCTGGACGAAGCCCATTCCACCGCTCATGAGCTCCGTGATTTCCGCCCCACCCAGGTTGGAGGTCAGGAAAATAACAGTCCTGGACAGATCCACACGACGGTTGTCCCCTAAAGTCAAAGTGGCCTTGTCCAACATCCCCAGAAGGAGTTGCCATAGACTATCGGAGGCTTTTTCAATCTCGTCGAACAGCAAGAACGATAGCTTCAACTTATCCGTGTGGCTCTGTGCCAGAGCTTCCTGGGTGATCAGAGGATGTGTCTCGCGATGGCCCAAATAGCCCGGAGGGGAACCGATCAGTTTGGCGATTTCGTGGGAATGCTGAAATTCGGCGCAATCCACCTTAAGGACCACTCGCGCATTCCCGAAAAGAATCTCCGCGGCCGCTTCGACAATACGCGTTTTACCCGATCCAGTAGGTCCCAAGAACAACAGGTTGCCGACTGGCCGTCCCGGCGAGGTAAGTCCGGCGCAAAAAACCTGATAGAGGTCTACCACCGCCTGCACTCCTTCTTCCTGCCCGACGATCTTGGCCCGCAGCAAACTGTGGAAGTCGCGTGTATCGTTGCTGCGGATTGTGGGATCCAATTGCTTTCTGGCGGCCCTCATTTGGTGTCTCCTTGCCGTTTCCCCAAGAGCGAGAGGCAACCTTAGTAGGAGCATGGGAAATGCCAATCCGAAACGCGATTGGAAAATAGTGCAAGCGGTTTATATCGGATAAATTCCGCAGGGCAGAGTTACCCTTGGTTACGAAGGTACGCAAAAATCGGGCGTCACCAGGTCGACGCGCGTCATTACTACGCCACTTCAGAGCTGTCGATTACGCGCATCTCGCGGGACGCTAGAGTCCCACGTCCCGCCGAGTCTTACTTGCTTTCGAAAACACATGAAAATGAGGTGAGTAACGGCCTCTTCCAAGCATTACTCAGCAAGGATTCTCGCATCTGCATCACCGGCCTAAAGTGGAACGAAACATGCATTTAGTGAGCCTCGGACCTGGTTGTCCGCACGCTTGGGCGGTCCAGCACGGAGCTCTGCGGCGGAAGGTCTGTATTCCAGGCCATGCACATGCAGGTAGCGGTGCTCGTACTGTTGAACTTTTGACCATTGAAGAAGATGGACTGAAGGCCGAACGAATCGCGGGGGGGACGAGTATGGCTTGGGAAAATGCAGTTCTTCGGGAAAATGATTTGGAGCTCCACCATCCAGCGAACGAATATCAAGCCAGCGTGCTCGCCGGTGCGACGGCCGATTGTGATCTCTCGGTATTGCTCCCAACAATTGCATCCAGGGGCCCCCGGGCAAAGAACAGCCGGGGTGTGAATGTTGGCTTTGCGAACATAGTCGGAGCAAGCGGGGCTCTCCGAGAGGTATTGGATCTCGTTCGGACGGTCTCACCCACTAATTGCACTGCTCTCATTGAAGGCGAAACCGGGACCGGGAAAGAACTCATCGCGCGCGCCATTCATGAACACAGCACGCGCCGAAATCGCCCCTTCGTGAAACTCAATTGCGCGGCAATCCCTCTAGGATTGCTGGAGAGCGAACTCTTCGGGCACGAGCGAGGAGCTTTCACCGGTGCGGTGGCACGCAAAGTGGGACGCTTCGAAACGGCCGATGGCGGCACTCTCTTTCTGGACGAGATCGGAGATATCCCGCTCGAACTGCAACCAAAGCTGCTGCGCGTCCTTCAGGAGGGAGAGTTCGAGAGGCTAGGTAGCACGCAAACTTTACGCGTCAACGTACGCTTGGTTGCCGCCACCAATCGCGATCTAGCTGCGTTGGTCTCCAAGGAACGATTTCGCAGCGATCTTTACTACCGCCTGAACGTCTTTCCCATACGCGTCCCTCCGCTGCGCGATCGCTTGGAAGATATCCCGCTGTTGATAATGCATTTCGTGAGGACATTCGCGGAGCAAATGGGCAAGCAGATCGACGAAGTTCCCGCCGAAGTAATGCAGGCTCTTTTAAATCATTCCTGGCCCGGGAATATTCGCGAGCTGCAGAATTTCATCGAGCGCAGCGTAATCCTTACGACCGGGAACATGTTGCGCCCACCTCTCGACGGCTTGAAGCGCGCCGCCGAAGCGGAAGGCCTCGGAGCAATCACCCTGCAGGACGCGGAGCGAGCGCACATTCGCAAGACTCTCGAGCACACCCGGTGGGTTGTCGCCGGTCCCAATGGGGCCGCCGCACGCTTGGGGATCAAAAGGTCTACGCTTTACTTCCGCATGCAAAAGCTGGGCATTTCACGTTCGAACAGGGCTCCGCTTCCCGCGCAGCAGAGTTGCCATGAAGCAGCGTTGGATCTTCCATTGGATTGATGCCGTCCGCAATTTTGTCGTCAGTGAGCTTCAACCCGCATTCCAAATCCGCGCGATTGCTTCTCCGTTTGGTAGGAAGCAATGAACCTGCTCCAGCAGATTCTGTCCATTTTGTGCCCTCCTCGGTTGCCAAGGCTTGGACGAGAGGAGATCGCAGATTGCGCGGAATACTACAATCGCCTGGAGCGACATCGCGGGGCGGATGTTTATCCCCCAGGCGTGTGGGTCGGACGCGCCTCGATCGAGCGTACCGGCTACCTGCGCGTGCCCGAGGCTCTGCAGGAGCCGGCGCAACCGGTGCTGCGTCGCGCTCGCCTAAGGGCGCTCTTCGCTAGCAGCGCAAAAACCGCTGTCCGATAGAACTCCAAAAGCAGATCTTCACACGAGATAGGCGAAGCCGTTCGATGCGTAATCCTAAGAAGTCATGTCGTTCAGACTGTCGGCAGGGTGCCATCGTGTTCACGGATTGGCAGTCCCCACCTCGCCATTCCTCGTGGTTAGCCTCTCCTTTCAATCACTTACAAACTCAAAAGTTGGCAATCGTGTTGCCTATTCAAGTCTTGTCGGTTGAGGTACCGAAGCTTTCATGTGGCACGGACGAGGAGAAATCAGCATGTTGGTTGAAACCATGGACGCGGCACACGCAAGCCGTAAAAGGACAAGAGGACTTCAACTGCTCTCGCTGTTCATCGTTTTGTTTTCTGCGCTAACGATTTATCCGAGTAAAGCACATGCGCAGATCGTTGGAGACCTGGAAGTCAACATCCCATTCCAGTTTCACGCGGGAAACACCAAGCTTCCGCCAGGCAAGTACCTCATTCACATGCTCGACGACGCCGATCTGACCTTCATGGAAATCAGCAGCGCGGACGGCTCTACTTCCGCTCTCTTCGAAGTCCAGGCCGCGGCGGCCGACTCCGCGCCGGACAAGAGCGAGTTGATCTTCAACAAGTACGGGGATCGCTACTTCCTTGCGGAGGTGTTTGAGGAAGGCAACCTAAATGGCAGCAAGGTGGCTGAGTCCCGCTACGAAAAGAAAATCAGTCAAGAAGACGCGGCTGCTCACGAACGCGCGTCGGTGCGCCACCAGGGGCAACAGTGAGGACTAGCGGCGCGCTGGAGCGCGACTGGGCCCCTCTCCGGAATCTCGAAGAAAGAGGAATTATGAAACTGCAAAGAGTCGTATTCGTTTTAGTGGGAATGATGTTCTTGTTCGCCAGCACGTCACCTGCCCAGCAGGTGAAGACGGATTACGATCGCGACGTCAACTTCGGGCAATACAAGACCTACTCCTGGGAACAGGTTAAGACCAAGGATGCGCTGGATATTGATCGAATCAAGAGTGCGGTCAATGCCGCCTTGGCGGCAAAGCGTTGGACCCAGGTAGATTCGGGCGGCGATGTTTCGATCGTAGCCATGGAGATCACACGCAACCAGCAAACCTTGAATACGTTCTATGACGGGTTCGGAGGAGGCTGGGGCTGGAGAGGATTTGGAGGCGGAGGTTTCGGAGAGGCAACCACCACGACAGACACCTACAAGGTGGGCACTTTGGTTGTCGATCTGTTCGACACGAAGACGAAGAAGCTCCTATGGAGAGGTACTTCGAGCGACACGCTTTCCAACAACTCCAACAAGAACATCAAGAATCTCGATAAGGGCGTGGAGAAAATGTTTAAGAAATTCCCTCCCGACGCTTCGAAAAAGTAGGTATCGCAGATGGCTCGCCAGCGACGCGCCCGGGTTACCCAGGCGCGGCTAGCAGAGCATGAAGTCATTTGAGAGGGACTGAACTTAGTACAGGAGAATTTACTATGAACATAAAATTGGTTAAGCAGATTTTGGTCGTACTTCTCTGCTGCTTGCTTGTGCAATTCACCGCGCAAGCCGAATATTACGGCACCAGCGGGCAATCCAGCGATCAATCAAACGGGCAATCCAACGGGCAACCACCAGCTCCGGCGGCGAAACAGTCGGCTCAGGAACTGCAGCAGCTGGTTGCGCCGATCGCTTTGTATCCCGACGCTTTGGTGGCGCAGATCCTGGCCGCTTCCACGTATCCAACGCAGATCGTCGAGGCGGAACGCTGGATGCAAAGGAATTCCAAGCTGAAGGGTGAGGAGCTGGCCAAACAAGTCGACAAACAGGATTGGGATCCCAGCGTAAAGGCCATGGCGCAATTCCCCTCGGTTCTTGAAAACATGGACAAGAACCTGTCCTGGACTTCATCCCTTGGCGAGGCATATGTGAGCCAGCCGGAGGATGTGACGAACGCCGTACAGACCCTGCGTGAAGAAGCACGTAAGTCTGGCCATCTAGATAGCAATGAACAGGAGAAGGTGACGACACAAGGCAACACGATCGTCATCGAACCTGCCAACCCTCAGGTCGTCTACGTCCCTGCCTATGATCCTTGGCTAGTGTACGGGGCGCCTATCGTTGCCTACCCGGGCTGGTATCCGGTTCCCGGGATTTTTTGGGGAGGCATCGGACTCTCTTTCGGTATCGGGTTTGGTATCGGCTTCTTCGGAGGATTTGGCTGGGGCTGGGGCCACTGGGGGTACGACTGGCACGGCGGTCGAGGATCCTTCGACCATCACGATTACATCTCGCATAGCCGAGACTTCGGTCATGACGGGTTCCATCATGGTGATTTCGGCCACGGTAACGCCGGCCACGGCGGCTTCGACCATGGCGGCGGATTCCACGGGTCTTCGGGTTTCCACGGAGGTTCTGATCACGGAGCGTCGGGCTTTCACGGAGGTTCGGGCTTTCACGGTCAGTCAGGAACACACTCCGGCGCATTCAGTGGCTTTAATCACGGCGGAAGTGCCCGAGGCTTTTCCTCCCGCGGGCAGTCGAGCTTTGGAGGCGGCGGCATGCATGCCGGCGGCTTCCATGGCGGAGGCGGCCACGGGGGCGGTGGACGCCACTAGGTGTCACTAGGTGCCACTAGTTGATTGACGTACCCGCGTGGGTAACTTGTCGAGAATTCAAAAATGGAGAAGAAACACCATGCTGCAGAGAATTTCGGTTTTTGTTGAAAATGAATGCAAGAGATTTGTTCGATTCGGTGGGTCCGCTCTTTTGGCGCTTTCTTTGGGAGGTTCGTTCGCGCCAGCGTTCGCCCAGCAGCCCGGACAGCGCACCTTTGCCTCCGCGGACGATGCCAGCAGCGCTCTCTTTACGGCCATGCAGGCCAAGGACGACCAATCTCCCTTGAACATCCTGGGAGCAGCCGCAAAGGATATCCTCTCGTCCGGCGATCCAACGGAAGACGCGGAAGCGCGCGCCGCCTTCGTCGTCAAATACCAGGAAATGCATCGGTTCGTAACCGAGCCAGACGGGGCGGTAACCCTGGTTGTGGGAGCTGAAAACTGGCCGTTTCCGATCCCCTTGGTAAACAACCGAGGTTCCTGGTATTTCGACACCGACGCGGGCAAAGACGAGATCCTATTCCGTCGCATAGGCGAAAATGAACTTGCCGCCATGGACGCGTGCAGCGCCTTGGTCAATGCGCAAAAGCAATATTTCGCGCGCCCCTCTGGCGCTCTCTCTAGACAATTCGCGCAGAAACTGGTCAGCGATGAGGGCCGGCACGACGGTCTGTACTGGCACGGCGCTTACGACGAGTTCGATAGCCCGATCAGCCCCCTCATCGCCAGTGCGCAGGCAAAAGCCTCTATCGACGGTTTCGACCCGGTCCCATTCCATGGCTATTTTTTCCGCATCCTCACTAGCCAAGGACCTCATGCCCCGGGCGGAGCGAAGAACTATGTCGTCGACGGGAAGATGACAGGGGGATTCGCCTTCGTGGCCTATCCGGCGGAGTACCGCTCCTCGGGCGTGATGACTTTCATTGTCGACGAGTCCGGAACTATTTACGAAAAGGACCTCGGCCCCGACACCACCAAAGTTGCACAAGCCATGACCGCTTATGACCCCGATTCCACCTGGCACCAGGCGGAGGCGGAATAAGAACACAGCGTACCAGGCTGCGGGCTTCGCGCCCGCAGCCGCATCTGAGAGAGACAAAGAACCCGCCTCCGGCACTGATGCACGACACGCGAATGCATAAAGGGAGAGCAAGGCTTTGCATATCGCCTGAAAGGAGGCAAGCATGCGCGCAATCCGACCGAGCCCCGTGCTAGCGCTAGCCTGTCTATGTGCGCTGGCTCTGGCGTTGATTGGCCTCAGGAAGACGCAAGCACGCTCTACCCCAGACATTAACGCGAAAAAACACACGCTTTCCCTAAGTTTGCATGCCGGCATTACAAGCGACGGCAAGGACTCCTTCTACTTTAACGGCCAACCGAACGCTCCGACTTTGCGCCTGTCACCGGGAGACCAACTGAAGATCACCTACATCAACGATCTTCCAAGCCAGCCGCAGGAAAAATGCCTGATTGCTCCGTGCATGGACATGACGAATTTGCATTTCCACGGTTTGACCGTTTCTCCCGACGCTCCTCAGGATGACGTCTTGAGCATGCTGGCCATGCCCGGAAAATCACTCAGTTATACCGTGCAGATTCCGAAAGACCATCCGCCCGGATTGTATTGGTACCACACGCATCCTCACGGAGAGAGCTACCAACAAGTGCTGGACGGCATGTCCGGGGCGCTCGTGATTGAGGGAATCGAATCCTATTATCCGGCGCTGGCCGGCTTGCCGGAGCGCATCCTGGTTGTCCGTGGTCGTTCCACCAAGAACGACCCGCAGTCCGCCGCTTTGAAGCAGCGCGTTGAACTCAGTTCGGATGTTTGTGGCGCGGAGCATGAGACGCCGCATGAGATCATGACCGTGAACGGATCCGTACGGCCTCAAATTGAAATCGCCCCTGGTGCGCGCCAGTTCTGGCGCTTGGTGAACGCTTCCGCGGATCGCTATCTGGACCTGCAACTGGACGGTGGAACGTTTGAAATCGTCGCCATGGATGGGATGCCCATCGCCCTTCACGATCGCAATCATCCAACGCGTATCGTCGATCATGTCTTGTTGCCGCCGGCAGGCAGGGTGGAAGCGATTGTCGCCGGTCCGGCAGCCGGCGCGCCTCGGCGTCTCATCTCCCGCTGTGTGGATACTGGACCAGACGGCGATCCGAATCCAGCGATGGTACTGGCCGATGTCGTTCCGCAGTCTGCGGCGGATGCACTACACAAAACTTCCGAAAGCTCGCTCAAGCCTGATCTCAAAACGCTAAACCTCGCGGCCGAAGAAGAAGCGCCCCCTCGGTTCGTCGTGACGTTCACGGAAGACAAGAACGGCTTTTACATCAACGGAGAAAAATTCACGCCGGATGCCGCTCCGATGGTGCGCGCAAAGGTCGGGACGTTTCAGCACTGGAGGATTGTCAATGCTAGTGCGGAACTGCATCCCATGCACATCCACCAGGTCCACTTCCTGGCCTACGCCGAAAACGATAAACCGATCGCCGACCCACTGTGGCTGGACACGGTCAATGTTCCTTATGGCGGTTCCGTCGACGTCATCATGGACTTCACCGACCCCGTGATCAAAGGCATGTCCGTCTTTCACTGCCATCTTCTCAATCACGAAGACAAAGGAATGATGGCGAAAATTCTCTTTGAATGAATGATGTAGCGCATCCTGCTGTCCGGGAATCGGAGCCCGTCGAGTTGCGCGGTTTTCGCGAAAGGATTCCGTTGCTGTCCCTCCTGCGGAAAGATGTGGCTTCAAATGGACCGGCGTGGCTGCCGCTTGTGTTGGTCTTGGGAGCGATTGGCGCGGTCGCGTATGCGGACCATCTCGTTCTCTCGATTTCGCTTGTCTACCTCTACATCTTCCCTCTTGGCGTTGGCGCGATCTTCCTGCAGAGGGAACTCAGCTACAGCCTCATCGCCGTTTGTATTCTGTTCCACGATTTTTTCTCCCCGCGGAATATCGGCCCGGGGCTTCGGATCTTCCACAACCTGTCCGCGATGTTGTGCTTCGCCTTTGTTGTTTACGTCATCCAGCGATATATCGACCAGCGGGAGGCGCTGGCCACAGCGGTTCAGCAGCAGCGTGACGACCTCCTTCACGACGTGGAGCTCGCCGCGCAAGTGCAGCGCCTGTTTCTTCCCGTGGGTAAACCGGCCATTGCCGGACTCGAAATCGCCGGCATGATGCAGCCGGCCCGTGGCGTGAGCGGCGATTACTACGACTATATTCCCATCGACGCGCACAGCATTCAGATCGTCATTGCCGACGTATCCGGAAAGGGCGTTCCCGCTGCTCTTTTGATGTCCGCGACGGCGGCAGCCGTGCAGCTTGAGGCGAATCACGATCGAAGCATGCTGGACGTAGTGGGACGGTTGAACACGGGTATCCGCTCCGTGTCGGATGGCGAACGCTACGTGACCCTGATGCTCGCCGAAATCGATGCAGACAAGCGGACCGTCAACTATGTCAACTGCGGCCACAACCCTGCGCTTCTGTTTCGAGCCGAGACGGACACGCTCACGCACATGGATTCGTCTTGTCCACCAATCGGAATATTTCCGCAAGAGATGTGTGAACTGGCCTCGGCAGACCTCATTACCGGCGACGTGCTGGTTTTCTACACCGATGGCGTCACAGAGGCACGGAACCAGCTCGGCGAAGAATTCGGCACAGAGCGCCTTTCCGGCGTAATACGACGCGGTTCTTCCCTGTCTGCGGAAGGCCTCATGACCGACATCTTCAGCAGCGCGGCAGATTTCTGCAGCGGGGTCGGTTTCAATGATGATGTCACCATTCTCGTGGTCAAATGCGATTTCGACGGCTTCTCAACTCTGACTTCATAACCCATTTTCACAAGGAACGCCTTAAACCCTGCCGGACCTAGAGTGCCGCAGAGGCGTCCTGTCCAGATTCGTTTCCTCTCCGTCCGGCAGGCAATCCGCAATCTCAATGACACCCCGTCGACCGGATGACACCGGTTCCATTCCATGGACACTTGGAAACTTTCTCCACCCTATTTAATTTCCTTCCTCCCAGCTCAAACGGCCCGTTTTCAACTACTTCCCGAAATCTCTACCGCCCTCGACAGTGGCACGCGGGCTGCATCGTCTGGGCATGCGGGCTGCATCGTCTGGGTCCGAGGCAAGAAAAACTCAAAACTCCTGCGGAGAATCTTTATGAGAAAGTTTCTGTCCTGTCTGAGCAGCGTTCTATTTGCGGCTGCGCCATTTTTTGCTGAGGTGGCCAGCGCGTCGGACCAAACCAAGGATGACGACCGACTGAAAAATTGCGGCACGGTCCTGAAAGAGATCCTCGATGTTCCTGACGATATTCCGCAGGATTTGCTCGACAAAGCCGATTGCGTCGTCGTGTTCCCGTCAGTCTTAAAGGCCGCATTCATTGTTGGCGCCAGCTATGGACGGGGCGCGATGTCCTGCCGCAGGGGTGAAAACTTCAGGGGACCCTGGGGCGCTCCCACGATGATGGCGCTGGAAGGCGGAAGCTTCGGATTTCAGATCGGTGGAGAAGCTACGGATTTTGTGTTGCTGGTGATGAATGAACGGGGCGCGACCGGCATCCTGGCCAGCAAGGTCAAGCTCGGAGGGGATGCTTCCGTTGCCGCGGGCCCGGTGGGCCGCGATGCGTCCGCCGAAGCCGACGCGACTCTGCGAGCCGAAATCCTGAGTTACTCAAGGGCGCGCGGTCTGTTTGCCGGAGTGTCCCTGGAAGGCTCTACAATTCGTCCGGACGGCGGCGACAATCGCCGTGTGTACGGCAAGAAGATTCCCGCGAAAGATATTGTTCTGTCCGGAAAGGTCAGCGTACCCCCGGCAGCACAGCAAATGGTTTCTACCCTGGATGCCAAAACTCCGAAACACCGTGAGTAGTCTCGAATTGGTTGAACGCAGCAGTCCGGTCAAACTGGAACAGGAATTGGGGGCACTCGAATCATGATGTGGATCGTCAGGCTCGCGCTAAAGCAGCCGTACACAATCGTGGTACTCGCGATCTTGATCTTCCTATTCGGGGGCCTCTCGATCGTTCGGACTCCCACGGACATCTTTCCGAACATCAATATCCCGGTGGTCAGCATTGTCTGGACCTATAACAGTCTCGAACCACAAGACCTGGCCGACAGGATTGTCACAATCACAGAGCGCAACCTGACCACCACCGTCGATAACATCGAGCACCTAGAGTCGCAATCGCTTTATGGTATCGCCGTGGTGAAAGTGTTTTTTCAACCCACAGTCAGTATCGACAAGGCCATCGCCCAGATCACCGCAAATTCCCAAACGCAACTCAGGCAGTTGCCCGCTGGCACCACGCCGCCTTTGATCATTAGCTACAGCGCCTCGACAGTTCCGATCCTCGAACTCGGGCTTTCCGGCCAGGGCATATCGGAGCAGGCCCTCAACGATTATGGTCTCACTTACATCCGCCCTCAGCTGGTCACCGTGCAAGGTGCCGCCGTCCCGTATCCGTATGGGGGAAAGCAGCGCCAGGTACAAGTGGACCTAAATACACAGGCCTTGCAGGCGAAGGGTCTTTCCCCCTTGGACGTGGTCAATGCCATCGCCGCTCAGAATCTGATTCTCCCTACGGGAACATCTAAAATCGGTTTGAAGGAATATGACGTCGACATCGCCAATGCGGCCCCCCAGACCATCGAACAACTCAACCGCATCCCTATAAAAACGATTGGCAGCACGACCATCTATATCAGTGATGTCGCTTGGGTGCGCGACGGCTTTCCGCCGCAGACGAACATCGTACGCGTGAACGGGCAACGCTCCTCCCTCTTGACTGTCCAAAAGAGCGGCGATACGTCGACCCTAAGCATCATTGCGGGAATCAAGGCTCTGTTGCCGTTCATCAAGACGACCGTGCCGCCGGCGCTGGATATTAAACCTTTGGCGGACCAATCCATCTTTGTTAATGGCGCCATTAAGGGCGTGGTGACCGAAGCGTCCATTGCGGCCTGCCTTACCGGCCTCATGATTCTCATCTTTCTCGGCAGTTGGCGGAGTACGACCATCATTGTTGTTTCCATTCCCCTCGCCATTCTGACCTCAATCATCACTTTCAGTGTTCTTGGAGAAACGATCAACATTATGACCTTAGGTGGCCTCGCCCTGGCCGTCGGAATTCTGGTGGATGACGCGACAGTCGAGATCGAGAACATCAATCGGAACCGTCAGGCGGAACCAGACAGGGACATGGATGAGGTGGTCATAGACAGCGCCGCGCAAATCGCTACGCCGGCCTTTGTGGCCACGATTTCGATCTGCATCGTGTTTACCCCGATGTTCCTGCTCTCTGGTGTCGCGCGATATCTGTTCGTTCCGCTCGGTGAGGCCGTAATCTTTGCCATGCTGGCCTCCTATCTGCTCTCTCGCACCGTTGTTCCGATGATGGCCAAGTATCTTTTGCGCCATGACGTCCCGCATACCATGGAATCCCGCAATCCATTCGTTCGTATGCAGCTTCGCTTTGAGGAAGCGTTTGAGCGTCTCCGCGAGCGTTATCACGGATTGCTGGAACGTTGCCTTCATCATCGCCGTGCCTTCCTTGTCGGATTCTTCTCCGCTTGCGTGGCTTCCTTGGTTTTGATCATTCCCTGGCTGGGGCGAGACTTCTTCCCCACGATTGACAGCGGCTCGTTTAATCTCCACATGCGAGCTCCAACCGGTTTACGAATAGAAGAGACCGCCCGCCTGTGTGATCTCGTCGAGCGGTCGATCCGGCGACAGCTTCCGCCGGGCGAGATCTCCAACATTATCGACAACATCGGACTGCCCTACAGCGGCATCAACACGTCGTACCTGAATACTGGAACCGTAGGCACCTCGGATGCGGATATTTTGGTGACGTTTGGCGTTAACAACCACAAGACGGCTAAGTACGTTCACGACCTGCGAATCAGCCTGGCAAAACAATTTCCCGGCGTGACCTTTTCTTTCCTGCCTTCCGACATAGTCACCCAAATCCTGAATTTTGGCTTGCCGGCTCCGATCGACATTCAAGTGGTGGGTAACGATCTACAGGGGAATCAAGCCTTCGCGAATGCCTTGCTTGAGCAAGTGAAATACGTGACGGGGATAGCCGACGCGCGCATCCAGCAGCCGTTCGATGAACCCTACATCCACCTTTGGATGGACCGCACCAAGGCGCAAGAGATCGGCTACAATGGCTCAGCCGTTGCGCAAAACGTTTTAATCTCGCTTGGTGGCAGCTTCCAGACCGCGCCAACATACTGGCTCGACCCTAAGAATCGAAACAGCTACGACATCTCTACCCAAACCCCGCAGTATCGCGTCGACACGCTCCAGGACCTCGCCAACATGCCCATCACGGGACCCACTCCTGGCGTCGCACCGGCCCTTCTCGCGACCGTCGCTTCCATCCAGCGCGGAACCGGAATGGCCGTTGTCTCGCACTACAACATCATGCCAGTCATCGACATCTTCGGAGCGGTGCAGGGCCGCGATCTGGGCGGCGTATCCGGGGACATTACAAGCATCATCGATAAAATGCGGTCGAAGCTGCCCCGCGGCTCGCAAGTTGTCCTGCGCGGTCAAGTTCAGACTATGCGCTCCTCCTATATTGGTCTCTTATCGGGGCTGGCCCTCGCTATTGTCCTTGTCTACCTCCTCATCGTGGTGAACTTTCAGTCTTGGCTGGACCCTTTCATCATTATTACTGCACTTCCCGCGGCTCTCGCTGGCATCGCCTGGTTCCTGTTCGTGACTCACACCACGTTGAGTGTGCCGGCACTCACGGGCACTATCATGTGCATGGGTGTAGCCACCTCCAACAGCATCCTGGTGGTGCAATTCGCCACCGAACAGTTGAGAGAGGGCAAAGACCCCGTCGCCGCGGCTCTTCAGGCTGGATTCACTCGATTCCGCCCTGTGTTAATGACTGCGCTGGCCATGATTATCGGCATGCTGCCGATGTCGCTGGGGCTTGGAGATGGTGGCGAGCAGAACGCTCCCCTTGGCCGCGCTGTGATTGGTGGATTGCTCTTCGCCACGGTGTCCACGTTGCTCTTCGTTCCAACGGTGTTCAGCATTCTCCATGGACTGCGCCACCGGCCGGCGGAAACCACTACTCAACCATAGGGCTTGCGAAATCGGATTTGAAGGGTGATGCAAATGCAATCGGAAACAGAAGGACAGGGTCACGTGCAAGAAGCGCAATCGCCGACTAGCCCCGCCACACAGCGTCGTTCGCGACGAGGCTGGCTCATCGGGGGCGCAATTTTTCTAGTTTTCGCCGGAGTATTGATTTCCGGCATTCTTGAGCGCATCCACACAAACGCCAGTCTTCGCACGGAAACCGCGGATTTGGCGGTACCCACCATTTCGGTTGTTGCGCCTAAGCGGGCCGCACCCTCGCAGGAAATTGTGCTGCCGGGAAACGTCCAACCGTTTATCACCTCGCCGGTTTTCGCGCGCACGAACGGTTATCTGGAACATTGGTACTTCGATATAGGGGCGCATGTCAAAAAAGGCCAGCTTCTGGCGGTAATCGCGTCTCCTGAAGTGGACCAGCAGCTCCAGCAAGCACAAAGCAATCTGTTAACCGCGGAAGCCAATCTCGAGCTGGCTACCATCACCAAAACCCGTTATGAAGGGCTTAAGAAAACCAACGCCGTGTCCCAACAGGACGTTGACAATACTGTCGGCACATACAACGCGAATAAAGCGATTGTCGAAGCAGACCAGGCAGCGGTCCGGCAGTACTCCGCGCTGGTGTCGTTCGAGAAGGTTTACGCCCCGTTCGACGGCGTAATTACCGCCCGAAACACCGACATCGGCGACCTGATCAATTCAGGCAGCAATGCCATTGTGAAAACCGATCTCTTCCACATCGCCCAGCCCGGCGTGCTACGCGTGTATGTCAATGTACCTGAAGAGTTTTCGCAGCAAACCACTCCGGGCCTGACCGCAGACCTGCAATTGGCGGAGTTTCCCGGACGTACGTTCACAGGGAAACTGGTCCGCACCGCCGAGGCCATTAACTATGCAACGCGCACGCTGCTGGTTGAAGTGGACGTGAATAACCCATCAGGGGAATTGCTTTCCGGCGCTTATGCGGAAGTCCATTTCAAAGTACCGGGGCATTCCTCCACCTACATTTTGCCGGTCGACACCCTCCTATTTCGGAAGGAAGGCCTGAACGTCGCCGTTGTCGAGAACGGGAAAGCGAAGCTGGTTCCGGTAATGCCAGGTCACGACTTCGGCACTTCGATCGAAATCGTTTCGGGTCTTAAGGGCAACGAATCCGTCATTACGAGCCCACCCGATTCCATCGTGACAGGAGAAACAGTGCAGATCGCTGCGCCGCAGGCAACACCGCCCCCGGCAGCCCCAGGAGGGAAGCAGTGAGTTCTCTCTGCGCCTCGCAATTAGCAGCCCGAGTCCGCAAGCGCATCGCGGGCAGTCTCTGTGTCCTGAGCATCCTCCTGCTAGTGGGTTGCACCGTTGGACCAAACTATAAGCGCCCCGCGGCGGAAGTTCCGCCAGCCTATAAAGAAGTCGGCGATTGGAAGCCTGCCCAGCCCAGCGACGAGAAGCTCAGCGGCAACTGGTGGGAGATATTTCAGGACCCGCAACTGAACGCTCTCGAAGCACAGGTCAACGTCTCCAACCAAAATTTGAAAGCCGCCGAGGCTGCATATACCCAGGCTCGTGCAGTGCTCCGCTACTCCCGCGCCGATTACTTTCCAACCTTGACCGTCAACCCGACGGTAACGCGCAACCATTACTCCACAAATCGACAACCCCGCAGCCCAACCTTCAATGGCGTTACCTTCACCGACATACAAATTCCCTTCGAGTGGTCTTACCAGGTCGACGCTTGGGGACGCATACGCCGCACCGTCGAATCTTATCGCGACCAGGCTCAAGCGAGCGCCGCCGACCTCGCAACCGTGAGCCTCTCGATGCATGCCCAGTTGGCCTTGTTCTATTACCAGGCCCGCTCCCTCGATGCCGAGGAGCAGCTTCTGAATTCGACCGTCACCCAGTATCAAGAGGCACTGGACTTGATTGAGAACAGGTATACAGGAGGGCTTGCTTCCGATCTGGAGGTTCAGCAGGCCAAAACGCAACTTGAGACAACGGAAGCTCAGGCCATCGATGTTGGAGTTGCCCGCGCGCAATACGAGCACGCCGTTGCAGTTCTGATGGGGAAGCCGCCGGCGTCTTTTACCCTCCCTCCTCTTCCTCTCACTATGCCCCCTCCCCCGATTCCCGCTGGTTTGCCCTCAGAGTTGCTCGAGCGCCGATCTGACATTGCAGCCGCCGAGCGGCTCATGGCCTCCGCCAACGCGCAGATTGGAGTGGCCAAGGCCGCCTATTATCCGCTCATCAATTTGGCCGCCGCGGGAGGCTTCGAGAGCGGCAAAGTTGGGACATTGATCTCTGGCCCCAGTGCTTTGTGGTCGTTTGGCCCGTCCGCAGCTTGGACCCTCTTCGACGTTGGCAGACGCCGGGCTGCTTCAGACGAGGCCATCGCTTTCTACGATGAAAGCGTCGCCAACTATCGCCAGACCGTCCTGACCGGTTTCCAACAAGTCGAGGACAACGTAGCAGGCCTGCGGATTCTGGAGCACGAAGCTCAGGTTCAAGCCAACGCCGTCATTGCGGCCCAGAAATACCTCGAACTCGCTATTACGCGTTACAAGGGTGGCGTCACCAGTTACCTCGAAGTCACGACCGCTCAGAGTGCCGCGCTATCTGACGAAGTCACCGCGGTGAATATTCTCGGCCGCCGCCTGGTCGACGCAGTCAGCCTGGTCCAGGCCCTCGGTGGCGGCTGGAACAACTCCGAACTGCCCAAGCGCCCCGAATGCTGCGGCAAGCTCCCCCACGAAGCAAGGTAATGCCCGCCATGTGGCACAGCGATTTCTGGCTGTGCGCCGTTGCGTGTCATCCTGGAGGCCGTCCGACGAGGTCCGCTTTCTGGACTCCGCAAACCAATTGTCATCCCGAGCGCAGCGAGGGACCTGCTTTTCGCCGTTGAATTTTGCACACCCATCCACAGATTGTCACAGGCATCCAACGAGAATTCGATTGACCACGCCAACTAGAAACACTATCTTCACGCCAGATTGAACCGGGAAGCGTAAAAACTTTACGGCTTAATCTAACAGGGCGCAAAAGCGTAACAGCCGATGCGCCCTTACTATTTCTGCGACCTCGCACATACTCATCGCGTCGCGCGATTAGCCTCTCGCCCTACGTCCCCAAATACATAACGTGAACGTACGTCCCCAGCCGCGGGTTATACGCCAGGTACCACCCATCATGATCTGGATCCGGATAGAGCACGATGTCGTCGCTATCCCACAGCCAGCCGCCCACATAGTCGTCATCGTACGGCGCAACCTGGAAGAAATACCCGCCAATGTCGAACCGATCGCGGTCGCCGCCGCGTATCCGCCAGATGTGCGAAGCCCCAATCGGCCGCTCAAACCGTCCATGCTGCCAAGGCTGATCGAGATGGTAATGCTGGTCATTGCGCCCCGTGTCGTGCCCTATCCAATGGTCATCCTGCGCGTGAACATGCGGCGCTTCTGGGTGCCCCTGCTGGTCCGCGTAAGTCCGCCGCTGCTCTCCCGGCTGCGGCTGTCCGCCGCGAGCCTGCTCGACACGCCCTGGCTGACCTTGCGCTTGCTGAGCTCGCCCTTGTTGGCCTTGCCCTTGCTGAGCGCGCTCTTGTTGGCCTTGATTGCCGCGCTGCTGCTGTTGTTGCTGCGGCGGAGGAGTCCGCACCGGCTGCGGCCCGCGCTGCGGTATATGCCCCTGGCCAACTCCTTGCTCCCGCCCGGGACGCACCTGCTGCTGTCCTTGCTGACCTTTCTGCTGCCCCTGTTGCGCATGTTGTTGCTGCTGCCCGCCTTTTTCTTGGGCAAGGATCCCCTCAGGAAACGCCGCCACTCCAAACACCATCATCGCCGCAACAAGTCCTGGGAAAATTCCCGCAAACCTTTTCATACATACCTCCAGTCGCAAATCCGAACGAGATTGTCCTGGCTACAACTCCTTAACAGCACCCTCACGACAGCCATGTTGTGCCCGGTGCTTGTCGAGGGCTACGCGGGCGGCGTAGCATTTCTCGTGCGTCTGCTTGCTGTATTTCATGGCTTCCGCAAACCGCTCATGCTGCCCTGTAAGATTCGCTAAATTGTCGGCGGACTCGAACAGCTCAATCGCGGCTCTAGCGTAATTCTCAAAGAGAATCTTGGCGGTAGCGCAGACCATACGGGAAGAATAGTAGCAGGAAGCCGACATCCAAACGGGACCGTTTATGGCCCGACGAGCAACTAGAACGATCCCCTAACCGGTTGTCATCCCGATCGTAGCGAGGGACCTGCTTTTCGCCGCAGCTTCAGTATATCCTGAGCCTCGAAGGGCTCCGACCACACCGCCCGCCCGGCTCGTTTCGCTTGTGGTGGCCTGTTCAAATTCGCCGGGATAAGATTGCCATGAGAGTCTTTCTCCTCGGCTGGCAACAAGCGGCTTCGATACAGTACAGGAGGGCAGTCATATGGCTTCAGCAACAGTCACCGGCTCAGCAAAGCCCCATGAATCCAAGCGACCATTATCTGAAGAAGAGCTCCGCAAAATGCACGCCTACTGGCGTGCGGCAAATTACGTCTCCGTGGGGCAAATCTACCTCTATGCCAATCCGCTTCTTGAGGAACCGTTAAAACTCGAACACGTCAAGCCGCGCTTGTTAGGTCATTGGGGCACGACTCCCGGGCTGAATTTTATCTACGTGCATTTCAATCGGCTCATCAAGAAATACGATCTCAACGTCATCTATGTAACTGGCCCCGGACACGGCGGACCGGGACTCGTCGCCAATACCTATCTCGAGGGCACTTACAGCGAGGTCTACCCGCACATCTCCCGAACCGTTGACGGGATGAGAAGGCTCTTCAAACAATTCTCATTTCCGGGAGGAATCCCGAGCCACGTCGCGCCGGAGACGCCTGGTTCCATTCACGAAGGCGGCGAACTTGGATACTCCCTTGCTCACGCTTACGGCGCCGCATTCGACAATCCTGACCTGCTCGTTTGTTGCGTGGTGGGCGATGGCGAGGCCGAGACGGGACCGCTCGCCGCGAGCTGGCACTCCAACAAGTTCCTGAATCCAGCCCGCGACGGCGCCGTGCTTCCCATTCTGCATCTCAATGGCTACAAGATTGCCAACCCCAGCGTTCTTGCGCGGCTCAGCGACGCGCAGTTAACGCAACTCTTCGCCGGTTATGGCTACAACCCTCACTTTGTAGAAGGTCACGAACCGGTAGCCATGCACCAACTCATGGCCTCTACACTCAACACCATCGTCGAAGAAATTAAAGCCATTCAACAAAATGCCCGCGCGGGCCAGCTCGATGGCCTGCCCGCGTGGCCGATGATCATCCTGCGAACGCCTAAAGGCTGGACAGGACCCAAAATAGTGGACGGAAAACCCGTGGAAGGTACTTGGCGCGCGCATCAGGTCCCAGTCACAGACCTATCCAAGCCAGGGCACCTGAAGATTTTGGAAGATTGGATGAAGAGCTATATGCCGAAGGAACTGTTCGATGAACACGGCAAACTCATCCCGGAATTGAGGGAGCTAGCGCCACAGGGAAATCGCAGGATGGGCGCGAACCCCCACGCGAATGGCGGCGTTCTGCTCAAGGAGCTTGTCATGCCGGACTTCCGCGAATATGCGGTCAAAGTGTCCAAGCCCGGCACGGGCATTGCGGAAGCCACTCGCGTGTTAGGAAGTTTTCTCCGCGACGTCATGAAACGCAACGCAGACTCGAAGAACTTCCGAGTATTCGGCCCGGATGAGACCGCTTCGAATCGGCTGGATGCATTGTTTGAGGTCACCAATAAAGTCACCATGGAACCCATCGAGCCCACGGACGAGCATCTTTCAAGGGATGGCCGCGTAATGGAAGTCCTAAGCGAGCACATGTGCCAAGGTTGGCTGGAAGGATATCTGCTCACTGGCCGCCACGGTTTTTTCTCCTGCTACGAAGCTTTCATCCACATTGTCGACTCTATGTTCAACCAGCACGCAAAATGGCTGAAAGTGACGCGCAACATTCCCTGGCGCCACCCAATTGCCTCACTGAATTACCTGCTCACGTCACACGTCTGGCGTCAAGATCACAACGGTTTCACCCATCAGGACCCCGGCTTCATAGACCACGTTGTGAATAAAAAAGCGGACATCGTACGCGTGTACTTGCCTCCCGACGCCAACACGCTGCTTTCGGTAGCCGACCACTGCCTCCGCAGCCGAAACTACGTTAACGTAATCGTTGCCGGAAAGCAGCCGGCGCTGCAGTGGCTCGACGTGGAATCTGCTATCGAGCACTGCACAAGCGGAGTCGGTATTTGGCAGTGGGCTTCGACCGATCAGGGCACTGAGCCAGATGTGGTAATGGCCTGTGCCGGCGATGTTCCAACCCTCGAAACTCTTGCCGCCGTGGATTTGCTCCGTCAACATTTCTCCGACATTAAAATCCGCGTTGTCAATATCGTTGACTTGATGACCATTGAGCCTTCCACCGAACATCCCCACGGCCTCTCCGACCCTGAGTTCGACTCCATCTTCACAACCGACAAGCCGGTCATCTTTGCCTATCACGGCTATCCCTGGCTCATTCACCGCCTCACATATCGCCGCACCAACCACGACAATTTCCACGTCCGCGGATACAAGGAAGAAGGAACCACAACTACTCCATTTGATATGACCGTTCTCAACGATTTAGATCGATTTCATCTTGCAGGCGATGTGGTCGATCGCGTTCCTCGCTTGCAACGCGTCGGCGCGCATTTCAAGCAGTTTCTGCGGAACAAGCTAGTCGAACACAAACAATACATCTGCGAACATGGTGATGACTTGCCGGAAATCCGCGATTGGAAATGGCCCCATTAGCCGATGAAAATCCTCGTGCTCAATTCGGGCTCTAGCAGCCAGAAAAGCGCATTGTACGAAATCTCCGGCGCCCTTCCAGAACACCCACCTGCACCAGCATGGCAAGGCCAAATCCAATGGGACGGCAAGCATGCCGAAATTCAGGTCCAGAATTCGACAGGCGCAAACCGGAAGCATCGCCTGCAGGTGCAGTCGCGTCATCACGCTATCGAGGAGTTGCTGAGCAGCTTGTGGAGTGGAGACGCCCGCGTCGTTTCTGCTGCCTCAGAAATCGACGTGGCAGGTCATCGCATCGTCCACGGTGGCAAGGACTTCGAACAAGCAATCGTCATCACGCCGGAGGTGAAATCCGCAATCGCGCGCATGGCCGTTTTTGCGCCGCTCCATAATCGAGCCGAACTGGAAGGAATTGAAATTATTGAAAAGCGCCTCGGCAAGGTTCCGCAGGTCGCTGTCTTCGACACTGGCTTTCATAGCCGATTGCCGGAAGCGGCCGCCGTGTATCCGGGTCCGTTCGAATGGCTCGCACAGGGAATTCGACGATATGGCTTTCACGGAATCAACCATCAGTATTGCGCGGAGCGCGCAGCGCAACTTCTCGGGCGCGAACTGAATTCACTGAAACTTGTGACGTGCCATCTCGGAAATGGTTGTTCCCTCGCTGCGATTCGCCACGGCCGCAGCATCGATACCACGATGGGGTTTACTCCGCTCGACGGCCTGATGATGGGGACCAGATCCGGCTCCCTCGATCCGGGAATTCTCACCTACTTGATGCGAGAAGAAAAATCCACGGGACAGCAGCTCGACGATTTGCTGAACACGAAGTCAGGTCTACTTGGAGTCTCTGGAATCTCCGGCGACATGCGGCAGATTGTGGCCGCGATGAAGGATGGAAATCGGCGGGCCAAGCTGGCTTTTGAAATGTTCGTGCATCATCTTCAATCTAGTATCGGCGCGATGGTCGCGGTGCTGGACGGCGTAGACGCTTTGGTCTTCACCGGAGGCATCGGCGAAAATTCCTCTGAGGCACGGGCCGCGGCTTGCGCCAACTTCGCATTTCTTGGGCTGAAACTCGATGCGACAAAAAATACGCAGTCACCCGCAGATCAGGAAATTTCTCTATCTGATTCGGCCGTCTCCGTCCTCATCATCCGCGCGCAAGAAGATTGGGCCATCGCGCGCGATTGCTGGCGCTTGGCTTCAGCAAAAAGCCAAAGCGGCGCGAGCGCGAGCTAGCGAGAATGCCCGCTGCAGAGCCCGGACCTCCGGGAGGAATCTCATCTCCGCGCCACCAGGAGCGGCATGACGGCAAAAACTCCGAGCGTCACGTAATAGACGGTTGCCGCCACAGGGTCGCGGTTTGCAAGGTAATCACTAATCGATAGCCCTCTCAGCCAAAGCACTAACGTAAACTCCGCGACCAGCGTTAGGCCAAGCGCGATTACGCCCATGCCGAGTCGACTCGATGCTGTGTTTGGTACAGTGAGTTTCCGAACTATCCATCGCGCAGCAACAAAGCTGATCACCAGCATGATGGGCGCCTCCAACACTTCGGCTAGTCTCGTGCCGATTCGCGGAGCAACCCATAGAATCCTCATGGGGCCAAAAACGAAGCCCGCTCCGAAAACGCATAGGAAATAAAGCACAGCGGCTTTCAGAATCTGCATTTGGGTTCGCCTTGCGCCTGGGTCAAAGCTTAACGCTCATCCAGGAAAAACATGTCCCCATCGCTCTCGGATGTTGGGGTTGAGGCGGCGAATAGCGTCGCTTGGTCCATTCAGTTCTTTTTTTCTTTGGTTTTGCCCCCGGGGCGGGTGGCCCATCCCTGCGCCATTGCTTCTTGCAAGGGTGGGGCTCAAAAAAACTACCAGCCGCATCAACCGGAGGTAGGTTTGTTATATTGGTTCCCGCCCAATCTGAGAAAATAACTTTACCTCGTTCATGCCCAACGAAACACCTCGTGCGACCCGCCGACACCAACGTATCTCCTTGCCGAAAGGCATGTCCGTGGCCTGGTACGGTGGCGGCCAGCAACAGGTTTCTCGCGTCAAATCGTTAAGCATGGGAGGTCTGTCCCTCTGCGGATCCATCACGCTACGCGCAGGCTCGGACCTGACCCTTGTTTTTGAAGTACCCGGAGGGATTGTTACGGCGCAGGCGGTTGTCCGGAGCGTCGTCGCCGGTGAGGAGATGGGTGTCGAATTTACTAAGATGAATCCTGAAAGCCGAGCTCTGCTGGAAAGATTGCTCACGCGGTTGTTGCGCTAACGATGTGTTGATCGGGCATCGGACGGTTAGCGTCGCCGGACGGGTGGGCCATCCTTGCGCCGTTGGTTCCTTCAAGGGTGCAGCATACTCATCCGCAAGCCATTCAATCCACAGTCTTTAATTTCTCACTTGACAAATAGTAACGAATGCGGTAATCTCCAGGCCAAGGTTCTGCTGACCGTGTCCCCGTTACCTCCCTTCTTTCTTCCGCAACCCAGTGTGTGTTCCCCTAACCGGCGACTCCTCCCATCACATGGGCCACGTGGCGCCAATATCTCCCCCATTCTCAGCACATTGCGCATACCTCCCGTCGCCACGGGGGTGCACCCTAATCCCTTCCGCTCTTACGCCCTTACCTCTGTGTCTCAGTGTCTCTGTGGCAAATCCAATATTCTCAGCAGTTTGCCGCCTCTTTGTCGCTCTTTGCGCTCTTTTTCGCACCGCCTCCCTTTGTTTTCAATAGCTTGCGGACTCTTTTTGCAAAATGCCGGGGGGTGGGGGGTATCAGGATGCTCTAGACGTTCAGATGCGCCTTTTGCATCCCGAATGTATTTACGGGACCTTCGGACGTTCAGACTTTCAGACGCGGGTGCGCTTCCGCCGCGGCACGGAGCCGACACCGAAGCCACGGTGGGGTCGCGCGGCGGCAAAGCCGCGGTTGGAGAAAAATGCGCAACGGGCCTAAGTTATTGAAGACGTTCACTTTCCGGGCGGTCGTCTTGGAGGCCGTTTGGCCTCGAGAGTGCCTTTCTAATTGATGAAACCAAACTCCGCGAAATAGGAAATGTGAAGCGCGGAATCTCTAGAAAGGGAGATTTAACTATGAACCGCAAACTGTTTACCGGCGCGATCGGCCTGATGTTGTTAGGAGGCATTTTCTTCGTTCCACAGGGCCGGGCCGACGAATCCGATAAGAAAACGATTGTGACCATCAACGAACCCATCCAGGTTCCCGGGAAAGTGCTTCCTGCGGGCACCTACGTATTCAAGCTGATCAATACCAACGATCGCACCCTCGTCGCCATTTTCAACGCTGACGACACGCACTTGATAACCATGGTCCAGGGCATTCCGGACAGTCGCATGCAAGCCCCAGACAAAGCGATCATCCAGCTCGAACAGCGGTCCTCCGAGCAGCCAGAAGCGCTAAAGGCGTGGTTCTACCCGGGCGATAACGCCGGCGTGGGGTTCGTGTATCCCACGAAGTAAGAAAGAATAAGTAAGGATCAGGCCCTCGCGCCTGGCGCCGCATACGGCGTCAGGCGCTTGTATTGTTTACTCCGATGAACCGGGTGTTTACCGCGATGAACCGGGCGAGACGCCGTTTGCCGAAACACTTTGATAAATTCGTACTCAACTGTCTGCCTTCGACACAGTGTCCAACGGGCTGGCACTCCCCATTGTTTCCTTCCTGCCACCGAGCTTCATTTTCCATCACTTGCAAACTCAGCACGTTTGGCAGCCGCATTGCACGTTCGAGTTGTCGCTCCAGCGACGCAAACGTACAAGCATGTCCATTGAGCGTGGAGAAATCTTTTTAAGGAATTTCCTCCAAGCTTCACTGAGAAGCAAGTTAAGGAGAGAATTGTGAAACAAAAAATATTGCATCGAGCGGTAAAAATCTTGGGCGTGATCGTAAGCACTGTAGTGCTCGCCGCGATGCTCGCAGCCCTGCCAAGCGTTCCAAGCGCACAGGGACAAGACGCAGCGACGGGAGCCGCCATCCCGCCGGGCACCATACTGCCCGTTCGGCTAAATTCTTCGCTTTCGTCCACGGAGACCAAGCCGGGCCAAATCATTAGCGCCCGGATCATGCAAGATGTGCCTCTGGCGACTGGCGGAAAGATTCGCGAGGGGAGCAAAGTGATTGGCCACGTGGTGGATGTATCGTCTTCGACAGACAGCGCCATGGCAAGGATCTCGCTGCAGTTCGACAAAGTGGTTTCTTCCGGCCGCACAATTCCCGTCAGAACGAATTTGCGGGCGGTGGCCGGGTTCATGGCTGTCGTGGAATCCGGTACGCCCGAAGGCCCGGCATCCAGTCCGCTTGCGACAACGCAGGTGGGTGGCGACGTCGCCTACACTTCCGGAGGGGTTGTAACCGAAGCGAGTACCGGGCAGGTGGTCGGAAAATCGGTGAACGACGGCGTATTGGATCAACCGAACGCTGCTAGCCGGCAAGGCAAGGAATGCCGAGGGGCCGTCGACGGTAACGACAGCCCGGAAGCAATGTGGGTTTTTTCATCGGACGCCTGCGGCACCTACGGTCTTACATCGATTCTTGTCGCACATGCCGGAAGAACAGAACCCGTCGGCGTGATTGTCTTGGTTTCCGAGAAGGGCCGCCTCAAGCTGCCGCGCGGCGCCGGCATGCTCTTGCGCGTCGACCAATAGCCGTTTGTCGAAACGGTTGAAGAATTTCGGGACGGCTGAGGAAGTTCGGGGATCCGCTATAAAAGCGGATCCCCTTTGTTTTGTGCGCAGACCAGTTCCGAACGCAGACCATCGCTTCGGTAGGTCCTATTGCCTTCATGGAAATGTTCGAGCAGGCGCCCGTTATTCAGATGCAGATCGAATTCGGCGTTGGGTTGAGCGCCAATCCGTTTTTAGGATTTGCGCTGGAGTTGAAACAAGGCCTGAGGGTCGCTGGCCGAAGCGCGGCCGGCCCAGATCCACGCATAACGGCTTAGGAGAGCACCGAGCAGGAAGGTTGCAGCCGCTGCGTAGCGTCCCGCCGGAACCGAACCAAAGAAGATTCGCAGCAGCAGGGCGGCGGGGCCTTCCAGAAGTCCTGCAACGAGTAGTGTTCGTCCGGACCTGCCGTGATGCAGGGGCGCATCCACGGGCCGCTTCCACACCTGCAACATGATCTCGATCAACGTTTCAATTCCGGAGGCGGCAAATCCCAGAATTTGCGTCGCAGGAACCAAAAAGCCGGCCAGCTCAAGAATCCCGGAGGCGCCACCAAGACCCGACGTCAAGAAATGCGCGGGAAGGAGCTTTCGATTTTCCGACCATACCGGAACCGCGGTGGCTCCGATCAACACGCCGGTGTAGCTGGCGAGGAGCAGTCCAGTGACCGCCGCTGATGCTTCCGCGAGCCAAAGCAACCCAATCAACAGGGGATACGTAAAACCTCGCACGTACAGCTCGAAACACAGGACAGCGAGAAATACACAACCCGAGAAAGCCACCAAGATCCACGCGCCCATCGACATGGCGGATTGAAGTTTGAACACGCGAAGCATGTTTAAGAAACGCAGAGGCCGGCCGAGATCGGCGATTAGCAGGACGGGACAAATCGCGGCCCCAAGAAGCCCGACCCAGAGGCACAAACGGATCAGCTCAGGAGCGCCGTGCAACATTTGCGCGGCAAAACCAATACAGGCCGACAGCCCGGCGATGCCGCCAAGGAAAAAATACAGCGGCACTTCCCACGTCCAGACAGGGGGCTTGAGTGCGGGGAGCCCGTAGTAGCTCTCACCTTCCCGCTTTTGTGGACTTCCCACGGAGGGCCGGACGCCCGCTGGAACTTGGGCAGCTTCAGCGGCCGCTTCCCGGATTTCCTCGAGTCTTTCCTCGGTTGCTTTGAGTTTGGCGCCTGATTTCATTGTCGTCATCCTCGTGGACGTCTAACGACGGCCTGAGAAACTAGCTCAGAATCAAACAGCAAATGCGGCGCAAATGATCGCAAAAAGAACGGCGGCTGAAATGAGCGCCGAGGTCCACGCACTCTTCAAATGAACGGTCGGCACCTGGGGCGCCGGCGGGAGATTGTACGCTTCGGGTTCTCCCAAAATCACAAAGAACGCGTGGATTCCGCCTACGCTGGTTTCTTGCGGGTCGTAAAGACGCGCGTCGCGATATCCGCGGTCTTGCAGCTCTTGCACGCGATTCTTGCCGCGCTGCTTGAGTTCTTCCAGATCGCCGAATTGGATGGATTGTGTTGGGCATGCCTTGGCGCAGGCAGGAACCAGTCCCGCTTTTTGCCGGTCATAGCAGAATGTGCACTTAAAAGCGCGACCGTCCTCCGGGCGCTTGTCAATCACTCCAAAAGGACAAGAGACGACACAATATCCGCAACCATTGCACACATCCGGCTGGACAAACACGGAACCCACTTCCGTGCGCACAATCGCGCCGGTCGGACAAGATTCAAGGCACCCGGCATTGGCGCAATGCTTACAAACATCAGAAAGGAAAACCCAGCGGAAGGGATCTTTTGTATCCGCGGTTTGAGGCCCGGCAACTTCGGGTTGCTCCAGAAAAAGAACATGGCGCCAGGTCGACGCCCCTAAGGCTTGGGTGTTGTCGTACGAGAACCCGCTCAACACCAGGCCGTCTTCAGGGACTTCATTCCATTCCTTGCACGCAACTTCGCAAGCCTTACATCCGATGCATATCGTGGCGTCCGTGAGGAAAGCAGTGAAAGCCATCAGCGTTTACTCCAGCCCTTTTCGCAGTTCGCCTATTGCTTCGAGATTACCCGCGCGTTTTCCGCGAATCACGTTGCACAGAAGACCTTTCGTCTCCATGATTCGAACGTTCGGCTCTTCCGATATGGCAATCAAATCGTTGCCGATGTCGCCCTTGACGAGCCCTGAGTACCCCCAGTGAAAGGGCACGCCCACGTGATGCACGGGTTTTCCCTCAATGGTGAGCATCTGAATTCTGGGCGTAACCAGCGCATGAGCTTCAATAGCCCCGCGCGCGGTTATGATCGTCACCCATTCGCCCGGTGTGATGGAGAGATCCTTCGCCAGCTCGACCGAAATCTCGCAGAACATCTCGGGCTGTAGCTCGGCCAGGTGCGAGAGAGTCCGCGACATGCCACCCGCGGTGTGATGCTCGGTGAGCCGGTAGGTGGTCATCACGAAAGGAAAACGGGCGTCTGGCGAGGTAGCGTACTCGTTCCCCGGTCGTGATTTCGCCTGCGCCGCAGGATTTGTTTGGCGCTTGGGATAGATCGGGTTGCGGACCGGAGACTCGAGAGGCTCGTAGTGAGCGGGCAGCGGCCCGTCGTTAAGGCCGACCGGGACCCAGATCCATCCGAAGCCATCGCCATGCAAGAGGAAAGGCTTGTCACCTGCCAGGCCAGCATCGCCTTCGGCGTCCTCGGGCGGCTGATAGTCAGGAGGCTTAGTGGCCGTGAAATCGGGAACGTCGAGGCCCGTCCATTTCTTGCTTTCGAAATCCCACCAAACGAGCTTCTTTCGCTCACTCCAGGGATTGCCGTCGGGACGGGCGGAAGCGCGATTGTAAAGAACTCTCCGGTCGGAAGGCCAGGCGAACCCCCATCCATGGCCATAGAAGCCCTTGGCAGCCCGCTGATTCGCCCGATTCTCGCCCAACTTTGGAAAGACACCGGAATAAATCCAACAGCCGCAAGCGGTAGAACCATCCGCTTTGAGCGCCGTGAATCCCGGGACCAGTTCGTGATTCGGAACCGTATAGCCGTTAATTTCCTGCAAGATTTCTTCGGCAATTGGTTCGCGATGCTCGCCTTCGATCGTGTAGTCCCATTTGAGAGCCAGAAGACCCGCATTCCGTGGGCGCGGGTCGCGCTTGGCCTTCTCCCTGAGCAGCACGCCGAGATGATACATAAACCAGTTTTCGCTGCGGCTATCCCCAGGTGGTGCGACCGCCTTCTGTCGCCATTGGAGAAGCCTCTGCGTGTTGGTGAACGTTCCGTCTTTTTCCGCGTGGCCCGCGGCAGGCAGCAGAAACACTTCCGTCGGAATCTCCTCGGTGCGCAATTCGCCCCGTTTCACCTCAGGTGACTCGTACCAGAACGAAGCGGTCTCCGTTTCCACCATCTCGCGCACAACCAGCCATTTCAATTTACCCAGGCCCCGGCGTTCCATGCCCGAATTCGGACCCGCCACGGCAGGATTTTGGCCCATGACAAACAAGCCATCCATCTTTCCGTCCAACATGTCGAGCCAGTAGCCCTGGTGGGAATGGTCTCCCGTAACGCGCGGCAGCCAGTGGAAGCCAAATTCATTTTCGGGCTGCGCAGATTCCCCGTAGTAAGCCTTCAACAAGCTGACGATGTATTTGTCCAGGTTGTGCCACCAACCGGTGCGGGAGCTGTACTTGTCGATGTAGTTGCGGAGAGTCTTCGATTCTTCTCCAAATTTCGGCATGCTCAAATAACCGGGAAGAATGTCGTAAAGGGTGGGAACATCCGTGGAGCCCTGAATCGAGGCATGGCCACGCAACGCCAAAATGCCCCCGCCCGGCCGCCCCATATTTCCTAGCAACAGTTGCAGGATCGCGGCACAGCGGATCATTTGTACGCCGCTGGAATGCTGGGTCCAACCAAGTGCGTAGCAAATGGCGCCCGTCTTATCGGGGCCCGATGCCGTACAAAATGTCTTGGCCGCGTGCAAGAAAGCGTCTTTGCTAACGCCGCAGTAACGTTCGACCATTTCGGGCGTATAGCGTGCAAAATGCTTTCGCAACAGCTGAAAAACGCACCTGGGATGCTGGAGCGTGAGGTCCTGATGATAGCGGCTCAAATCAGGCATTGCGTCCAGGCCCTCCTCCACGTGGCCCCCGTGACACCCCTCAGGCGTGGCCCGCTTATCCGAGTCGACGCCTTCATATAGCCAAGTCTTCGCGTCGTAGGTTTTCTTCTCGGCATTCCACCCCGAGAAGATTCCTTCCAGATCTTCGGTATCCTTAAAGTCCTCCGGAATAATCACGCTCGCATTCGTGTAGTGCACGACATACTCGCGGAAGAACAAATTGTTCTCGAGTACGTAACGAATCAATCCGCCCAGGAAAAGTATGTCCGAGCCAGCGCGGAGTGGCACCCAGATATTCGCAACGGCCGACGTTCGGCTGAAGCGTGGGTCCACGTGCAGGACCTTCGTGCCACGCTCCTTGGCCTCGATGACCCACTGGAACCCAACGGGATGATTCTCCGCCATATTCGAGCCCATGATCAGGATCGCGTCGGAGTTGAGCAAATCATTCGGTGCTGCTGTTGCTCCGCCGCGGCCGTAAGTTGTGCCCAGACCGGGCACCGTTGAGCTATGTCATATACGGGCCTGATTGCTGATGCAGACCATGCCCAGGCCCGCGGTAAACAACTTCTTGATGAGGTAGTTTTCTTCGTTGTCGAGGGTCGCGCCGCCAAGATGGGCTATCGCCGTCGTTTGCATCAGAGACTGCCCGTCTTTCGATTCGACGAAAGTCCGCTCGCGGCTTTCCCAAACGCGGTCCGCGATCATTTCCATCGCCTTATCCAGGTCCAGGTCTTCCCATTCTTTTGCGAATGGGCGGCGATATTTCACTTTGGTGAGTCTCTTGGAATGTGTGAGCAGCTCAAAGCTGTCCGCGCCTTTAGGGCAGAGCCGTCCGCGCGAGATCGGCGACTCAGGATCGCCTTCGATCGAAACTAGTTTCCCGTCTTTGTGGAACACGAGCTGACCGCAACCCACTGCGCAATAAGGACATACCGACCGAGCGATCTCCGCGCCCTCATTCTTCGGACGAAGGTCCCGGGTGCGCCGGCTCATTGCTTCGGGACCAGTGCCGTCTTTACCATGCAAAATCTGACGAAGGACTGGCCATTGGAGCGCAAATTCCCTGATCATTCGAGCCTCCAGCCGTTTTTGTGGAGAACTGTCCCGTGGTATGGATGCAAGGGAGACGGCCTTAGATTGAAACTAAACAACTGCCTCACTTTATGCGATGACTTTACTGATTGGCCGGTCACAGTTTTTTATCCCACCTCAACCAGTCCAGATAATCATGCCCGCGGACAGCGGTCCCGACAGCCGCTACTAATCCGCGCGGCGAAATCCAAAACATTTGAGGCAGTTCTGATTCCAGATTCTTCCGTGCCGATGGTTACTGTGCTACGCACATATCTGCATGGCGCGAAAGGATTTAGTAATCATCTACCCGTTTGCTATGCGCCCGCGCACACCCAAAGGACTGTCAGGATTCGGACACTGCGTCATGAGAATGGAAGCTGTTGTGGATGATTGGGTTCGGATCGTGGGCGCTGGAAGTGGAGAGCAATTGCGTTGTGATCATCACGGCGGGGAGCAGATAGACAAAGGTTACGCAAACCCACATCAGGGCACCCGCAGACTCCTGGTCTTGGAGAGGTGAGATACCGAAATGGTGAGTCCCGGACAGGTAGCAAGGATAGACAACGCGGCCGCAGAAGGTAAGAAACGCGGAGAGCGCGTCGCACGGCAATGTGGCAAAGAAAAGGTATAGAACAATGGACCACTGCGGCTGGCGCGCGACGTTCGGCCAAGGCCGGATAACAGGCCACCAGAAGAGAAGTCCCGTCGCGAAAAAGCATGCGTACTCGACTTCGTGCCAGTCTTCTGACCGCATGGCCAATTCAAAGGCAGGCGGAAGATGCCATGCAATGAGGATGATGGTGGCGGCAAGCCAGCAAAACACCGGATGACCGAGAAGGCGTCCGAGGCGCTGGACAGGGGACCAACGCAGAAAGCCAGCCAGCGGCTGACGAACGAACGACTGCGGCAAGCCGAGCGCGAACGATTGGAACGGTGCCCCGAGAAGAATCAGGGGCGAAGCCACGGCCATCAGTAGAACGTGGTCGACCATGTGGAACGAGAGCAGCTCATGGTGAAACACGCGCAGCGGCGAACCGAGGGCAATCCACAGTGCAAACATCCCATTCATGAAACTGGCCAGTTGCCAAGCCGATGTCACGTGGGGGAACGTGCTACGGAGTCGCAACCAACCTCGGAGGTAGATCGAGGCTGCAAGCAACAGGGCAACGGTGACTGGGACGGAGATGGACCATGGTGCGAGCGTGGAGTGGATTGCAGGTGTCATGGTCGATTTGCGGGACGGGCCGCGGAAGAGGTCTCCCCGCTTTCTCCGAATGCCCGAGCCCGGGAAGCATCCCGTGCCGGCGACTGTCCCGCCGGATATAGCGTCTGAAGGAACGCCACGAGAGCAGTGGTCTCGGCCGGACTAAGATTTTTGCCGTAAGCAGGCATGTTTCCCCCGCCTTGGATTACCTGGCGGATCAGCTGGTCTTGTGTGAGTTGAACAGCAACGCTGTCTAACGCCGGCCCGCGCTGACCTCCCTCCCCTGCAAGAGAGTGGCAGTTGTGGCATTGCTTGGCCTGGAAAACGAGAGCGCCTTGTCTCTCTAGCGCAGTCCTGTGCTGTAAGAATCGCGCTGGAATTGGCTCGGCGCTCCATGCGTTCATGATCGGACTCCATGGGGTATACCCTGCGAGGTGAGTGAGCGTGGCGAGCATAACGGCGACAAGCAAGATGGTGAGAACCGCAATCGGACGGCGGCGCCAACTTTTTTCTCCCTCGCCGGACAGAAACGGGAGAAGAAGCAACGCGCCGAGGATGATGACCGGGCCGATGAGCAGCGCCGGCGTCTCCATCGACGGAGGCAGGAAGGAAAGCACTGCGTACAGCCACAAAAAGAAGTAATCGGGTTTTGGCACGGTTTGGATGATCGTGGGGTCGGGCTGACCGGTTGGTCCGAACGGGCCGAAATATACAGCGCATGCGGCGACGGCCAGGAGGATGAACGCGGCGAAGAACATATCTTTCCAGACCGCATAGGGGACGAAAGGGGCGCCGTCCTTCATGGTCAATTTGTGGTACTCGCTTTCGTAGGTTGCTTTCTTGACGAGCCGGCCCGGCATAGGCCACTCGTTGATGCCGAGCTTTATGACCATCAAGAGATGCAAACCGACAAACGCAATCAGCATCCCTGGTATCACGAAGACGTGCAGGGCGAAAAATCGCGACAGGGTGGCCCCGGCGATGATTGGTCCACCGAGCATCAATTTCACGATCGTCGGCCCTAGAATCGGGACACGGCTGGCGATGGAAGCTCCTATGCCGAGTCCCCAATACGCGTCTTGATCGAAACGAAGGACCTGTCCGGTAAACGCCATGCCCAGGGTCATCAGAAGGAGAAATATTCCGATCACCCAAGTGAGCTCGCGGGGAAACTTAAAAGCGCCGAAAAGAAAGACTTGCATCATGTGAATGAGGACGATGGCGACCATGAAGTTCGAGCCCCACCCGTGCAACGCGCGGATGAACCATCCCAAAGCTACGTCGTGATTCAAATTTTGCAAACTGCTCCACGCTTCGCTGGCGGAGGGGACGTAAATCAATGCCAGCATGATTCCGGTGACGATTTGCAGAAGGAATACGACGAGGGCGGCGCTTCCAAACACATACCACCAGCTGGCGGTGCTCTTCGGCACGGGATGCTCGGCAACTTCGCGGATGGGCGCGGCAAGCTGCAAGCGCTGGTCGAACCACTCCCCGATCTGCGAGATCAGGCGCATGGCGGCCTCTTTTCGAAGAGGGCCGCGGTCGCGTCTCCGGGCGTGGGTAACTCGCCCGCTTGGATCGAGACCAAGCCGTCTTGTACTTTGTACTGATACTGGAACAATCCACGTTCCGGCGGGCCCGAGGCGCGCGATCCATCCTGGTAATACGCGCCTCCGTGACAAGGGCACATAAACAGACTGGATTGCGGGAACCAGCGCACAGGGCAACCGAGATGCGCGCAATTGATGGCGAAAACCTGGAATTGGTCTCCTGCGATGCGTCTTACCCAACATGCCGTGTCGGCGGTCTTACCGTCCGTTGGCGTCACATAGGGATTGCGAAAGGTGGCGAGACGCGTTTCTCCTTCCGGGAATTGGCTGACGGTTCCCAGCGACACCCATGAAAGATAACGGTTCGCGCGTCCACGTGTCACCGAGGCTAAAAGGAAGCGGACGATCGGGACGGCGAGCGCGGTGGCGACCAAACCGTTGAACAGAATTCCCATTTTCATAAACAGCCCGCGCCGGGAAAGCGTCTTGTCAATCAACATCGTGATGCTCCTGATCGTGGACGTTTTTTAGGTGTGGATAAGGCTGGCCGGGATTGTGGGCGCGTTGCGAGGTCAGCCAGGCAACTACATCGGTGACTTCCTGGTCGGACATGGGTCTGCCCCGCACATCGTCGCGCCAGTCCGGGGCGCCGAGTTCGGGCCGCCCGGCGATCACCGTCGTCCTCAGGTGTTGATCACTCACTAGCGCCAGGTATGAGCCATCCACGATGGAACTGGCCTTCGGTCCTCCGGTCCCGCCGGAGCCGTGGCAAGAGGAGCAGAACGTTTGATGCACGCCGGCGCCGCGCTGCGGGTCGCCGGGAGTTTTCGCTGTGTAGGGTGGAGGGTTAGCGCCGGGGAGAAGACCGGACTGAGCCCAGGAGCGGATCCCTGCGACCAGGGCGTCGATCTGCTTGTCCGTGAGCATTCCGCCGGCGCTTTGGGCAAAGGCGGGCATCGCGGTGCCGTGTACTCCATTGGCGGCGGAGCGGCGAATTGTGGCATCGTCAGCGATCGCGAGGAAAACGGGATCGCGCAGAGCGAGCGCCGCTCCTCCGTTTCCATCGTTGCCGTGGCAGCCGGCGCAGTTCTGTGCGTAGAGGACATTGAACTCGAGAATCTGATCAGGCGGAATGACCTCGGAGTGCGGGGCGGGGCGTCCCGGCGAACCGCTACATGCGGCGCAGGCGACAACGACAAAGGCCGCTAAAGCCAGACGAATGCGCTGGCGTTTCATTGCGGCCGGTCCTCTGTGCTTTTGTCGTTGATGGCTCCGGTCGTTTCCATGCCAGCGCGAACAGCAAAGGGGAGGTGTTGCCACGTGCCCACGCGCTCTTGCCTGGAAACCACGAAGCCGGCAACGATGCCGAATCCGATCTGCGAAAGGACAAACCAGGGCCAGTCGACGCGCTGGTTGAGCACTGGATTAACGATTCCAAGAATGCTGTGAATCAAACCAGTCCACAGGATGGGCGCGACGAAGCCTCCCACCAGAATCGGGCGGCGCGGAAACATGGGAAGCATCGCGCCGTAGAGAAGCCCGACAATCAAAGAGGTCACCAAGTGGACGGGCACGGCGACGATTAAGGAATCCCAGTGAAATGCGGCGATTTGCTCGGTTGTATCTCTTGACGGGAAGAAGCCCGCGGCCAAGAGGTTTATCGGATACAAGATGCCATTCTTGCTGGCGATTCCGTAAGCGATCGCCAGGACAGCCATGACTACGCTGCCCGCCAAGCCGCCCTTGATTCCCGCTGAGACCGGGTAAATCTCGAGCGGCAGCCAGGAACGGTTCAATTCGCGGGTGATCCAACCCACGCGAGCTACTTCGGGGCGAGTCGTGACGATGGGCTCCACTCGGTCAGAAACTGGCACGGTCTCGTGCGCTTCGTGAGGCAGGATGTCGCGAAACCAGCCGACCGTCCCCGCGATTGCGAGTAGCGCGCCAAGAATGCTGACGGAGGCGCTTGTCACCATTCCCGCAAAAATCAGCGATATGCCAAAGGCAAGAACGATCGGCCAGGCGGTGGGCGCGGGGAGTTGCAAGGTCGCTGGCGTGGCGTGCGGCGCTTCTATTGGCAATACTGATTTCAAGGCCATAATCTTGTCTCTTCTTCAGCGTCCAATGACGTAGACCACGGTGAAGACGACCACCCAGACGGCGTCGACAAAATGCCAGTAAAGGGCGAGAACATCGACGCGCTCGGCGTGCTCGTGCTTTACATACCCGAGCAATGTGAACAGCAACACTGTTGTTATGGCCAGGAGGCCTACCGTTACGTGGAAGGCGTGCAGACCGACTAGCGAATAATAAGTTGTTCCGAACAGATTGGTCTGGATGGTGAGACCTTCGTCGTAGATCAAGTGGCGCCACTCGCGGGCTGTGCCGGCGAGAAAAATCGCTCCGAGTGTGAGCGTCAGGAACCACCACAGTGCGAAGGGGCCAATCTTCGCGCTCTTCAGGGATTTCACAGCGAAGTGAATCGTCAGGCTGCTCGAAAGCAAACACACCGTGAAGAAGATCGGGACATGGAGCACGTCTTTCGGCATGGGCCCCGTCAGACTCTTGCCGATGTAAAAGAGATAAGCCACGACAAAAATGGTGAAAATCGCAGACTCGGCCGAAATCAAGCAATACATACCGACGCGGCCGCGTGAAGGAGCTTCGCGCGAGACATCGGCGTCAGAGGCTAACGTCATGTTGGCGTGAGAGATTGTTGCTGGCGGCGCACTCATGAGAGTCCTTTTATTCGTATTTCCAGTCGGGATCTTCCGGGTGCTTGCGATCCCAGAGTGGGCGGCGGCTGCGAACCTCTGGAATCACGGCGAAGTTGTAGACGGGCGGAGGCGAACTGGTGCTCCACTCGAGAGTCCATGCATCCCAGGGATCGCTTCCCGCAGTTTCGCCGCGGAAATATGACCAAAGCAGGTTGGCAACGAAAACCACAATGGCGGCCGCCTGGAAGAAGACGCCGATGGTCACGATGAGATTTAAGGTGTCCCAACCCCGCCCGGGCTCGTAGGTATAGATTCGGCGCGGCATTCCGAGAAGGCCGGGAATGTGCATGAAATCGAAGGTCAGGTGGAATCCGATGAGAAAGAGCCAGAAGTGGAGTTTACCGAGCGTTTCGATGTACATCTTTCCGAACATCTTCGGAAACCAGTAATAGAAGGCGGCAAAAGTCATAAAAAGAATGGCGCCCACGATGACGTAGTGAAAGTGGGCGACGACGAAGTAGGAATTGCCAAGGTGCCAATTGAACGGTGCGGCGCTCAACATGATCCCGGTGAGACCGGCGATCAAAAATTGAAAGAGAAAGGCTATCGAGAACAGCATCGGCGTCTTGAAGTGAATCTTTCCACCCCACATGGTGGCCAACCAATTGAAGATCTTGATGCCGGTGGGAACAGCGATGGCCATCGTAGAGAGCACAAAAAAAGTGTTAGCGTTTGCGCTCATGCCGACGGTGAACATGTGGTGGGCCCATACGCTCATGGCGATGAAGGCAATGCAAACCGTTGCAGCCACCATTACGGGGTAGCCGAAAATCGCTTTGCGGGAAAAGACAGGGATGATCTCGGAAGCGAAAGCGAACGCGGGAAGAACCAGCACGTAGACTTCCGGATGACCGAAAATCCAAAAGAAGTGCATCCACATCACTGCCGAGCCGCCGGCTTGCGTGTCGAAGAAATGTCCGCCGAGGTAACGGTCGACAAGCAACATGATCTGGGCGGCGGAAAGCGGGCTGATGGCCAGGATCACCAGCACCGCCATGATCAGATTGAGCCACGCCAACAGTGGCATCTTCCCGAGCGTCATTCCCGGGCAGCGCATGCACAGGATCGTTGCGATGATGTTGATCGCCGTTCCAATGCTGCCGAACCCCGAAACCAGCAGGCTCAAGGTCCAGAAATCCGTGCTGTGTCCCAGGGAAAACGTCTTCGAGGTGAGCGGCGCGTAGGCAAACCATCCGACGTCAGGAGCATTTCCGGCCCCGTACAAACCATTGGCCCCGAGAAAACTAAAATAAAGAAGAATGCCTCCGAATGCCGTCAGCCAGAAGCTGAAAGCATTGAGACGCGGGAAAGCCATGTCCCGCGCACCGATCATCAGCGGCACAAGGTAATTAGCAAACCCAAACAACATGGGCATGACGACGAAGAAAATCATCGTGGTCCCATGCATGGTGAACATGCGGTTGAATACGTCGGGCGAGACGAAATTGTTGTGCGGACGAATGAGCTGGATGCGTATGACCGTCGCTTCGATCCCGGCGATCAGAAGAAATATAAATGAGTAAACGATGTATAGGAGGCCCAGGCGTTTGTGATCGACGGTGGTCACCCATTCGTGAAGCTTGGCGACCAGAGGGCGAGAGGCCATGTCAACGTTAAATGTTGCGATTGAATCAGTCGACATCGAATGTTCTCACAGCGCGCTCACCGTAGCGTCGCTAAATATGCGGTCAAGGCGTCCAGTTCGGGATCGCTCAATCCCATGGCGGGCATTTTGGATCCAGGTTTGATGGCGTCGGGATTCTGAATCCAAAGCCGGAGATTTTCGGGTGTATTCGGCGCCGCTCCGGAAGCAATCGTTTCCCGGCTCATGAGGTGCGTCAGGTCCGGGCCAAAACGTCCGTCCCCCACCGTACCGTTCACGGCATGGCAGTTGATGCAGGCAGTCGTTTGAAAAATGTGCTGGCCTTCAGAAACCGCGGCACTGGCCTGCGCCGGCTGACTTTGCTCTTCAATCCAACGATCGAACTCCTCGCGTGATTGCACATACACGCGGAGAAGCATCTTGGCATGTTGCGTTCCGCAATACTGCGCGCATTGGCCCAGGTAAAGGCCGGTCTGCTGCGGGTCGATCCACATGGTATTGGGGTGGTTGGGAATCAGGTCGGTCTTACCAGCCAGACGGGGAACCCAGAAGCTGTGATCTGTATCCGCGGAGAGTAAGGTGATGAAAGTCGGGGTCGGGTGAGCCGGGTCACTCACCGGAACGTGTAGTTCATTGGCGGTTACGACCTTCAGGTCCGGATAGCGATACTCCCACCAGAACTGATGGCCGATGGCGATCACCTGAATCGCATCGGCTGGGCGCGCAGCCTTCTGGACGCTGGCGATCACCCGCGCAGTGGCCATGAACAAAACCACACTGATGAGAATCGGGATGACGGTCCATGCCAGCTCCACTTGATTGCTGCCGTAAACCTGCGGAGGCTCGCGACCGTCATCGTCTGCCCGATTCGCAAATCTCACGACGCAGTACACCAGCAGGCCGGCCACAATCACGAATATGGCAGCTGTAACCGCAAGCACAAAAAGCGAGAGTCCAATGATCGAATGGGCCGGGGTCGAGACGGGCGCAAAAATATTTGTTGGACTGATGGAGCGGTCCGCCGGATCCGCCAAAGTGGTTATCGGCAGCCCAAGGAGAAGAACGACCTGGCCAAGCCGCATAAGCCAATCGGAGGAGCCGAACTTTCGCATTTTCTTATCTCTTCGCAATTCACTCATGAGCGTGACCGACAGCTCCTCGCTAAGCGCTGTCGGCTGGAAGCGGACACATCCGCGCGAAAGCATTTTCCGATGTTCCAAAAAGCATTGACGGGCGCTTCGTGCAACAACCGGCACAAGCTCGTTAGCTGAGAGCAGCCCGTAGCTGTCGGCCACTCGACTCCCAGGTGCTTGCCGCGCCAAAGCGCAGCCGCTTCTGTCGTTCCGCTCTCTTGACGAAGTACTGGTCCAATTCGTGGCGCATTTTCGGCCGGGCATGGAACAGCCGTGCTTTTACGGCCGGGACGGAAATGCCCAAGCCTTGGGCGATCTCCTTTATAGAGCGGCCTTCCAGTTCATAGAGCTCGAGGACGCGCCGTGCATTCGGCCGGAGCTCGGCAAGCGCCTCCCTCAGGATTCGCGCTCTCTCCCGACGCAAGCAGTCCTGCTCGGGGTTTGGCGCCAAATCGGTCACGGCATCGCGAAACGATGTGTCCTCCGATTCAGAATGTTCGTCGATCGAGACCTCCACTTTCCGCGCTTTTTTGCGGAGCTTCATGAGAGCCACATTGATCGCAATGCTCGAGAGCCAAGTGGAGAATCGAGCGCCGCCCTTGAAGTCCTGCAGGTGGATAAATGCCAGCTGGAAGGCTTCCTGCACAACGTCTTCAGCGTCTTCGTGGTTTCGCATGATGCGTTGCGCAAGGTGAAAGATTCTCCGCTTGTAGCGATTGAAGAGCTCGCCAAAGGCGACCGAATTGCCGTTCCTCGCCGCGGCTAATAGCCGCGCCTCACCGCCCGGCCCGGCTTCCAGGTCGACATTCCACTGGTCGCTCTGGAGAGCGGCTCCATCGAACCTCTGGAGTGGCATTGCCGTTTGCGTTTCTGTTTGCATTTCTGTTCTCATTTCCATGGAATCTAATTTCACCCAGCGGCGCCGATCCGGCGCGCCTGGCGTTCGACAGGTGCTTTTAGTCGCTCCAGGCCGTGATCTTGTCGGGCACTTCCCTTCACACCGGCAGTAAAGGCATCCTTCGTACCAAAACCGATGAGCGCCAGATCGCCGCAAGTGGTTGATTAGGAAGGAGGATTCGAGCTCAGAACCGAGCCCGTGTGTCGGAGTGTCGGACACAGCGACGCTGGTTCTGACACTTCGACTGACACCGTACCCGCGCCGACCGTACGCCTGTGCTGATTGGGGGACCCCGAATTCGCGCAAAACTACCGTTTGGGAAACCATTACGCTCGGATCCTCCAAGCTACGGCGATTCTATTGACGTGTGGCTGGTTTCGATTCGTTTATCGATTGGAAGGGGGGAAGTCCATGGCAAGGGCCGGCCCAGAGCGTGCCTTATGGCTTTCTCGCAACAGGGAGGTGAGGTTTTGGACGCTCTTTGCCAGTTCCACGATCTCACCACCTCCATGGAGTTCGAATTCAACTTCATAATTCCCTGTGGCAGCGTGATCAACGGCCGCTTTGAGGCTAACGAGCGGCTTTATCACTTGGCGAGGCAGAAGGAAACTGACCCACACGCTGAATACGAGGGTAATAGCCGAAACGATGCTCAAGCCCCGCTCAGCGCGATGAATCAATTGGCGACCTTTCTCGTGATCCACTTGGACGCCACTCCAATTTCGGTCTTCCAGCTCGGACGCTAAATGCAGGATCTGTTCACTTGAAGACCGAAGTTCCGGGCTGACTTGGGTGGGGCTTCCTACGTGGGTAGCTTCCGTAACCTGATCACTAAGCGATCCGACTCGATTGCGAAGCTCTTGAATCAGCTGCGCTTGTTTCTCGTGCCTGGCCTCCTTAACAAGATCATCCAAGTCTTTTTCTTGTGCCAGCACGGCTTCACGAATGCGTTCGACAGGTTCTTGTCTAGACTCCGCCATCGTCGAAACTACTACAGCGAATCTCTGTTGATATAGGGCGACTGCCTCCAGAGCCCGCTGAACGGTGGCTTTTTCGTCAGGCTCAAGATCCCCGATACGAACCAGGGTTTGCCTTACGCTGGTGAGCGATTTCTGATACGTTTCAAGATATTCCGGATCTTGAAAGAGAATGTAGTTTCGCGCGGCTCGCCGAGCCTCTAACATTTCCAGGGAGGCTTGCTCCGCCAGCCTCGCCGAGGGCGCATCGACATTCACGATGCGGTCCACGATACGGCCCATTTCAAACAGATAGTAAATAGCAAAGAAAATGACGGGGACGAGAATCAACCTCACGATGGTCAAGCTATAGGCAACCCTTTTTCGCAATGAGCTTCCAGGCGCGAAGATCTTGAAACATTTTCGGATTTTCCATCGCATGATTTGGAACCTCCCAAAGGCGTTACTGTCGGTTCCCGTGGGACTTCATGAGGCAGCGTTGGGGCCATACGATTGGGCCTCATTCGCCGCACAGCGGACCTGGCAGTATGCGACGACCCCTTATTCCGCACGCCTCGCATGCGGCCTTTCGGCTGCATGCGAGGAGCGGATGGCTGGGAACGCTAGTGAAATGGTCAGGGAACGCGTCAACTTGAGCCTTGCTTATTTAGGCCTTTGGCGCGCTGGGCGGGAAGTGCTTGAACATCTTTGTCACGCCCTTGTCGAGGTTCTTGGTGTTCTTGTCCGCATTGTTGGAGAGCGTACCGCTCGATGCACCCCGCCAGATCAATTTCTCCGCTTTTGCGTCGAAGAGATTGACTATCAAGGTGCCCACTTTGTAGGTGTCGGTTGTCGTTGTTGCGTATCCAAATCCGCCGAAACGTCGGCCTCCGAAGCCGTCATATAACGTATTCTGGGTTTCCTGATTCTTCGTCACTTCGACGGCCGAGACCTCGACATCACCGCCCGACGGAACTTCCGTCATACCCTTTGCTGCCAAAGCACTGTTCACTGCACTCTTGATCCGGTCGACCATGAGCGGGTCTTTTGTTTGGACCTTTTCCCAAGAGTAGGTCTTGTACTGGCTAAAGTTCGCATTGTGGTCGTAATCGGTCTTGACCTCTTGAGCGAACGAGACGCACGCTAGAAGCAGCATGAGTCCCACCGATGTTGCGATTTTTGATTGGGTCTTCATATTTCCTCCTCACTTTCGTGATTTTTGTTGCTTCTCCGAATTATGGTCTCGGATTCCGTTGCCTTCTTACGGCGATTGCTTTACATCGCCAGTTGGGGGTCTGGGCGCGAGAGTCCCAGTCTCCTGATCTTGCCCATCAGGGTGGTGCGCTTGAGGCCCAGACGGGCCGCGGCGCCTCTCGGACCTCCTACGACCCAGTGTGTCTCGCGAAGGATTTTCAGAATGTGACCCGACTCGGCCTCCTTCAGGGTGGTCGCAGCAGGCTCGGCCTCGATGGGAGATTTCAGGTCGTCAAGCGGCACCCACAGCGTCGATCCGCTTGTTAAGATCACCGCTCGCTCGATGAAATTTTGAAGTTCGCGAATGTTGCCGGGCCACGAATAATTGGTCAGTTGTTCCATCGTGGATGCCAAGACCGTGTCAATCTGCTTGTTCATTCGCTGGGAGAATTCCTGTACGAAGAATTCCACCAGCAAGGGAATGTCCTCCCTGCGTTCCCGAAGCGGAGGAATCACGATGGGAAAAACATTCAGACGGAAATAGAGGTCATCGCGAAATTCCTTGGCGGAAACCATTTGCGTGAGATTTCGATTGGTCGCCGCAACGAGTCTCACGTTGACTTGTTGGGTTTGCGTGCCGCCCAGTCTTTCGAACTCCTGTTCCTGAAGAACGCGCAGGAGTTTTGGCTGCAACTCCAATGGGATTTCTCCCACCTCATCGAGAAAGAGAGTTCCCCTGTCGGCCAGATCGAAGCGACCGAGCTTACGAGTAGTCGCTCCGGTAAATGCGCCCCGTTCATGGCCGAAGAGTTCGCTTTCCAACAGCCCCGAGGGAATCGCCGCACAGTTGAACTTCACAAAGTTCCGGCCCCTTCGCTGGCTGAGAGTGTGGATGGCCCGCGAAACCAACTCTTTGCCGGTGCCGGTTTCGCCCTCGAGCAGTACGGTCGAATCGGTCGGAGCTACTGTCTTCACGTGAGTTATCACGCGCGTGAGCGCCTGACTCGCGCCGATCATCCCTTCAAATGCGCGAGGGATGGATTCCTCGGCCGGAGAAGCGTCTGTCTCCTCGGCCAGGTCCTGTGGTCGAACGATTTCACTTGGCGCGACCTCTTGGGCCGTCGCCTCCTCGAACCACCTTGCCAGTGAAGACTGCGGACTATAAACAGCTGATGCCATTTCATCCTCCTCTTGATTCAGCAAATTCGTTGAAAACGCCCTCATGTCAATCGGTCTCTTCTGGTGTCGATTGCTGGGATGACAGCTTGATCATTCGCCAGCCAGACAGCCGCGCGTCCAGCGAATAGCCGCCGGGACCCAGCAAAGCCAGCGAGCTGGATAGGAAAAATACGAGAGCGAATAGGAATATCCACGCTTCCATCGAGCTCCCGAACAGTTTTAAGTGCTGGCTGGCGTACAGGGCGCCTCCTGCCGTGCAGATCGCGCCAGCGCTGCCCGCCAAGGGTGTTCGCAGACCGAGAATCAACAGGAGCGCGCTGGCCACTAGCACCGAACCGAGAAGCAGCGCACTCGCGGACTCCGAGGTTCCTGTGGGAGTGAAAACGTGTATCCCTACCCGAACTAGTCCGAGTCCGTCGACCAGCCTCAAGAGAAGCAGAGCCAGTCCGACGCTGCCGGCGGGAAACCTTGAGTAAAGCCTGTCCACGTCTCTGCCTCCTCCGCGCGAGCCCTCGAAGAACTCGCGTCTGAAGCAAAGTTACGCGTCTTGAGGCGGCGCTAAAACGCTAAGGGGGGCGTATAGCCGGTAGCCATTTCGGGTGTATGGACAGATACTCGGAAGGAGGTTAGAGGCGGATGATGCCGCGGCGGAGGGCGATGGTTACGGCCTCCGTGCGGTCGTTGACTTGAAGCTTGGAAAGAATATTTCGCACGTGCATCTTCACGGTATCTTCCGCAATGGATAGTTCGCCGGCAATTTCTTTGTTTCGCTTTCCAGCGGACATGAGTGACAACACTTCGAGTTCGCGCGGGCTGATCGGCTCGTCAGCGATGTGCTCGGCGAGCTTTTGGGCGGCCGTGGCAGACAGGCGCTGCTTTCCCGCGTAAACGCTGCGGATGGTTCCCAGTAATTCGTCGCGAACGATTCCCTTCGCGACATATCCTTGCGCTCCCGCTTCCAGCGCGCGTTGAATGTCGACGTCGCCTTCGTGGGAGCTTAGGACAATGATGCGAGCGTTTGGAGACTTAGCCTTTATTTTCTTGATTAAGTCGAAGCCGGTCATGTCCGGCAACTGCAGGTCGACGATGGCAACGTCCGGGCGTAATTCTGAAAATCGTGCAAGCGCTTCGGCGCCAGTCGCAGCAGCGCCCGCCAACATCATGTCCGGTTGAAGATTAATAATCGCTTCTATTCCATCCCGGACGACGGGATGGTCGTCCACGCATAACACTCGAATTTTTGCGGCGTCCTTCATGAATTTGTTTCGTCCGGCTTGTCTGCCCTTTTCGGAGATGTAGTCCGCGGTTTCTCGCGCGGCTTGGACTTTCGAATCCACAGTCTTCCAGTTACGTAATGCCATTTATCTGCCAAGCGCGAACCGGAACTGCGCACACCATCCTGATACACGAGATGCCCCGGAACCGACAAATCGATTTCCGTACCTTTGCCTACGCGACTTCGAATAGAGATACTACTCCCGAGGCGCTCGGCCCGCTCGTACATTCCTGCTATTCCGTAGTGACCTGGACGCCCCAAATTCAGGGTCTCCTCATTTATGCCGCGACCATTATCTTGCACTCGAATCCGCAGCTGCTGCTCGCCGTAGCTCAGTAGCACATGAATCCTCCTAGCATGGGCGTGCTGAAGCGCGTTTGTAATTGCCTGGCGGCCAACTTGCAGCACGTCATAGCCGGTTATCGGGTTCAATGGGTGCTCGCGCCCCTCGACGATGACATCAATCTTAGTTTCAGCGTCCCTCTTAAATTCGCTTGCCAGTTGCGAGAAGGATTTGACGAGATCAGCAGCGTTCAACGAAGCGGTACGCAGATCATTTAGCGCGCGACGCCCTGCGTCCAAAGCCGATTTGGAGAGACGCAGCGCTCGTGACAGCGATTGCTTTGCTGGAAAATTGGCCGGCAACAACTCGTCGGTGACCTCGATTTGCAAACTTATGCCCATAACGTCTTGAATCAAACTATCGTGCAGCTCTTGGGCGATGCGGGTTCGTTCCTTCAGACGCTCTTCAAAAAGGTCTCGCAAGTGTGTCGTCACTTGCCACACTCGTAACCGATAGGCGCCCCAGGCGATAATGATTAGAACCAGTGCGCACAATAGAATGAACCACCGCGTTTGATAAAACGCTGGAAGAAGGTCGAAATCTAATGTGGCGCCAGACTCGTTCCAAACGCCATCGTTGTTGCAAGCAAGAACCCGGAAACGATAGGCGTGAGGACGGAGATTCGTATAAAACGCTTGGCGTCGCGTACCAGCGTCCCGCCACTCCGAATCAAACCCCTCGAGCTTGTAGCGAAACCGCACCTTGCGCGGCTCTGCGAGACTGAGGGCCGTGTAGTCAACCTCGACCTCTCTGGTCAGTGGGCGTAATTGGACCGGCTGCGTGGCGTCAAGCACCGCTCCGTCAGCAACCAAGCGCTCCACGTGAACCGGTGGGACAACCAGATTTCTCGTCAGGTCCTGGGGATCGATGATCGCTACTCCTTCCGAAGTCTTTAGCCAGAGCTTGCCATCGCTTGCTCGGACGGCCGCCGATTGCGAGCCTCGGTCTGGGTTGCCCTTTAGGCCGTCACCATCGTCCAAAAACCTGTAAGCCACAGCGTGCGACGGGTCTCGCTCCGCCCAATCGAGTTCGGATCGGGTGACGCGCGCGACTCCGTTGACGTAACCCAGCCAGATTCGCCTTGCGCTGTCGGAGAGAATCCACAGCACGCGGTCCCCTGGAAGGCCGTTTACGTTAGTCCAGGTGGCAAATTTTTGGCCTTCGAGGCGGCTCAATCCTCGCTCCGCTCCGATCCAGACGGTACCCTCGTCATCGACATATACAGCGTCTACGAACCCACCTGCCAAGCCGTCGCTTTCCGAGTAACCTTGCAAGTGGCCTGCGTCGAAGACAACCACGCCTCCTTGGTTAAGTCCAAACCACACCCTTCCTTTATTGTCTCCCCGCGCTGCGAGAATTGATTTTCCCTTAAACAAAGGCTCGTTCGAAAGATCGGTGACGCGGCCGTTTAGCCAGCGGAAGAGTCCTTCGTGAACATCAAATAGCCAGACGCCCTTTTCAGTGTCTTCCGCGATTACGGCCACGTCCTGCAGGTGGATCCCTTTGGGAGTGGAAAGGTTCGACCACTTACCGTTCTCCATGCGCACCACACCGCGATTTGTCCCGGCCCACAGCATATTCTCCGGGATCACCGACAATCCCATGGCGGTGACGCCATTGAGGTACAGATCGCGATGCTCGCCATCGATTCGATTGATGCCGACCGATGTCGAAGCCCAAATCGTTCCGGCCGGCCCAGCGGCGAGCGCATCGACACTGTCGCTCGCCAATCCTTCGCGCCGCGTCAACGTGGTGATCTTTTCGTCGCGAAAACGGTTCAAGCCGCTTTGTGTTCCCACCCAGATGTTGTGCTCCCGGTCCTCCAACAAACACCACACAGAATTCCCCGACAACCCGTCGAGTTGTGAAAATCTTTCCATTTTTTGTAGATCATCCGAATCCGCATGTAGCCGGGCCAGACCCTCTCCGAGGGTTCCGATCCACGTGTTTCCTTCACCATCGCGCAGGAACGTGTGGACGTCGAGCGCCTTTATCGAGCCACTCCCGCTGAACGTCTGGCCTTCATCGATTGTTCGTGTGGAGCCGTCAGGACGGGCAATCCAAATGATTCCGTGCTCGTCTTTACTCAGCCAGAGCTTGCCTGCGGTTATTTTCACGAATCGGATCTGCGGATCGCGTGGGTCAAGACGGAAAAGGGCGGCATCCGTGCTGAACCATATCGAACCACTTTTGTCCTGGAGCAATCCGGACAAGAACAGCCCAGGTAGTGCGATTGCACTGCCAATCTGTTCTTGTGTTGCGGCGCGGAATCGTAATACTTGATCTCCCGCCATTACCCAAAGCGTGCCGTTTGCGTCCTCTAGCATTGCCTGTATTTCGGGACCCACGAAAGAAGTTGTTAAGTCGTCCCCCCGAACGTGACCGACCACGCCGGAACCCGTGCCGACCCAGAGAGTTCCGTCCCGCCCCGCGCACAGGGTCCGCACAACGCCCAAGAGCGCCGTGTGACCAGTCTTGGGACGCCAGTGGGTAAAGCGAACGCCGTCGAACTGGACGAGTCCGTCCGCAGTAGCCAACCAAAGATAGCCGTCCGGAGTCTGGGCGATCGAGTAGATGGATGCCGATGGAAGTCCGTCTTTATGCGTCCAGATAGTCTGCGTGTATTCGGTAAGAGGCTTCTCAGAAGCGAAAGCGTCGGCCGGGAACAAAGGCATGACGCAGCACGCCGCCGCGAAGAGGAAATATATCAGACCGCCTGCCAGCGAAGATCGCATGGGCTCTCACATCTGATACTACCAAGCGAGCAGGAAAGCAAAAATGTCACGACCGGATAGTAGGCCAGTTGGAGAGTCTCAGGGGCGGCAATCATGCTGCTAGTTCGGCTTGTTCGGAGTGATCGGGAAATGGAAGCCAGACTTGGAGAAATTATATTCAAGGTAAGCATATGGGTATTGGTAATCGTTTCCCCTCGTAGTAGTCTTGAGAAATTGTCCGGCGAACAAGCGGGCATAGCCAAACCCGAAGTTGAGTCCTTTATCAAACTGGTATTCGGCAACGAGATCGAGTTCGTTGCCGATGTGACGGCTGGCACCGGGCCTGGCGGGAACCGAAATCGCTCCGCTGCTGGCGTAGAAATTGTCGTTTGCGGTGGCCAGCCAGAAGCCTTCAAAGGCTTGCTTGATTATCCATTTCTTAGTGGCGTATTCTTCCACGCCGATCCGGAACTGCACGAGGTTCCTGCGGCCCACCTGATCGGCGAAGCCTAACTTGTCGTGATTGGAAGGATAGAGCGAGTCAAAGGTATTCCAGTCACGGCCCGCCGGATTTTTCGTCCCGGAGGCGTAGTTGCCTTCGAGATAGATCCGCGGCGCAGCGACAACGTTGGGAAACGTCTTGCCTACGCCGACATATCCCGCCCATGCGCCGATGGAAGATGCGCCTAGAGAACCCTTCTGTCCATCGAACTCAGTGTCGTAGTCGACGAATTCCGCGGGGAGGGTGCCCTTCACGTGTAAGCCGATGGTGACTTCATTGAGGTGGCCGCGGCCGACCGTTTCTGGAAGACCAAAGTTCCCTGGTGCAAGGCGCCAGAGAACATACGGCTCGAAGATGGCGTTGGGAATGATGTTCTGGAAACTTGTGTAGACTCCATAGAAGTTGTTCCCCGGAAGCGCGCGGTGCAAGAAGGTATTGCTGCCGGGCACAACCGAAGAAGCGAAGACTGCCACGTCGTACCCGGGGTGATGAAGGTTGATGCGCGCGACATCAAAAGTGCGGCCGACGTTGAGCCAGTTGGACGGACCGATTACGCGCTCGTCGCCAAAGGCGAGGACCTGGCGCCCTGCGAGGGCATCGACCCAACCAGACGAGGGACTGCCGACCTGAACGTAGGATTGCCAAAGGGTCCAACTGTCCTCGAACGGATTAGCGTTGGCGATGTGGTGATTGAAAAAGATACGAGAGTCCTGTACTTCCCCGTAAAGCTTCAGCCAATCCTTGGGCTGAATCGCCACTTTCAAGCGGAAGCGGTCCAGCAGGTAGAAATCGTTTGTACCCGTGAAGCCGATGCCTATCGGACCTTCCAGACGATCGCGATATTCGCCGCCAATGTGAAGCCATCTGGGCAAAATCTCGTCGAGCTTGGCGATAGGAAACAGCCAAGACGCAGGATCTGGATCGGCGGCAGGTGAGCTGGGTGCAGGACTTGATTGAGGGTTCGTTTGCGCCGGCGCCCCGTCTGGAAGCATGCTTATGACAAGGAAGAGGGCTAGCAGCAACGAGCTTTGCGTTCTCATCGAAATCAACTTTGCTCTGATCACTTATTGACTTCCCTGCTCATTAAGGGTTCTCGTGCACCGACGCGCCGGACGCCTGCTGCTGCAGGTTAGCGACAAGGCTAGCCAGGAAGGACGTCGAACGCTTCTGAAGGAATCTTACTTATGGTGTCTGCATCCAGATTCAAGTGCGACGTGACCATCTCGGGGGGCAGCCGCCTTAGCCAGTTATTCAGAGAGAAGTTCATATACTCGCTCGCCTTGAACATTTCCAGAAACACCAGATCCGTATTGCCCGTGTTTTCGATGTAGTGACCAGCGACGGCCGGCACAAAACCGACGTCATTGGTGTTGAAGTCCATCGTGCGCGCTCCTTCGCTTGTGAAGACTGTCATGCGCCCCTTACCACTAAGGTAGTACTGCCATTCGGAAGCGTTTGGATGCCAGTGCAGTTCGCGCAAACCACCCGGCTTGATGGTGACCAGGGCTGCAGCAATATTTTTCGACACCAGGAAGTTGTGCGAGTCAACGATGCGAACGGAACCACCGCTCGTCTGCTTCGTGGGGGTCATAGCCTCCATTCTGAAGGTGTATTGGTAGCGGGATTCGACACGACGCCCGCCAACGGCGGACTTGTCCTGTGCCAAAGTTGCGGGCAAGTCTGCAGGAAAGATATATAGGCTCTTGTCTGGCAAATTTTTAAGAGCGCTTGCCGGCAGTCCAAAATTCTTCGCCAACACTGATGGCGGCGTGCGCCTCACCCAGTCGGAAAGAAGGAAGGTGTTGTCTTCAGAAAACGAACCTTGATCGAATACCAGAATAAATTCACAACCATCCGGTTCCAGCCCCTGGATCGAGTGTGGGAATCCTGCTGGAAAGTACCAAAGGTCGCCTTTGCCCACATCGCCGATAAACACGGTTCCATCGGGGTTAAGGCAGGTCACGCGAGCATTTCCGTACAGCATAATGGCCCACTCGTCGGCCGTGTGCCAATGCAGTTCCCGAAAGCTGCCTGCCGTAAGCCGCATCCTGACGCCCGCGAGGTCTTGTGAAGATGGCAGTACTCTTTCTGTTACTTGGTTGGTCCATCCCCCCTCCTCAACCCGTTTGGTAGTTAGATCGAAGGAGTACCATATCGGCTCAATGTGTCCATGATCGGTCGGCGGAGGAAGATTTGAATTCGGATTTTCATCCAATAGGGGCTTATTTTCCGGGCCGGGATTACTTGAAGAGTGATCGTGGTCTGCTTTTTCAGTGTCAGCTCTCTCCTGGGCGTTGACAGCCAGGGAGGCCAGTGCCGCACTAGCTAGACCAGCGGAACCCACGCCCAAAAAAGTGCGCCTCGACACTCCATCCGTGCCAGGTTTGCTGTCTTGCTGTTCACGCGCCCGATCATTTCCTTCAATGGCGGACGTGGATTCCTTTGGTTCATTCATCCGAGTTTCTCCGTTAAATGGTCTTCATCGGCCTGCCAACCCTACTTGGAATCGTGCGATAGTGCAGGAATGCTTCTGTGGCAATTGGTTCGCCACCTCGTAGGCAATCGCCTACTCAGCGGGCTAAATTCGCAGACTTCTATGGCAATTGTGATTCCAGATTCTGCCCTGCTCATAATTACTGTGCTATGGACATATCTGTGTGGCGGGAAAGGACTTTGCAATAAATCGCTTACGGGTTGAGCTTCGCCACGCTTGCACACAGCCTAAGTGGACGTCCAGGATTCTGACATTGCGTCAGCATAGCGGCGCGGCGGCGAATAAGGGATCTCATGGATTCATGATCTGACGAAGGATCGCTGCATCAAAGGTTTTGACCCGGCAGAGCTAGCGGCGATGACGAGGATGGAGACAACTTTGGACGCATGAAACTCTGTGCGCCAAATAAACTAGGGCTAGTGTGATAAGCTGTTGAAGCAAACGCCGGAGAGGTGGCCGAGAGGCTGAAGGCGGCGGTTTGCTAAACCGTTGTAGGGGCTAAAACTCCTACCGGGGGTTCGAATCCCCCCCTCTCCGCCATACACTCCTAGTTTTTCTTGGCCGCTCAGAAGCAGCGATACCACTAATGCTGTAGCTTGTAGTCCCGCGGTGATGGTTTCTTTGAGACCTGCGAAGCAGTGGGGAGTTGCGAGCGATCCCAGCCCCCGCCAAGCGCCTCGATCAGATCGACTGCTGCTACCATCTGTTCGATTTGCAGCGTCGCCAGTGTCTCCTGATCGGAAAGAATCGTGGTTTGCGCGGTGATGACATAGAGGTAAGGATCGACCCCAGTCTCATAACGCCCCATCTCCAGGTTTAGATACTCCTCCGCGGACTTTACCGCTTCCTGTTCGCGCTGAATCTCTTCCGAATAAATGCGGACCGCGGCGAGATAATCCTCGACCTGCTGGAAGGCCGTGAGGGCGGTCTGACGGTAAGCCGCCAGATCGGCATTATAGGTGGCAGTGTATTGATGGAGCTCGGCACGATAGAGTCCGCCATTAAAGACGGTTTGCGAGATCGAGGGCCCGATGGACCAGAAGCGGCTGGGCCAGGTAAACCAGTTCTGGAACGAGGAGCTTTCGAAGCCTCCACTGGCCGAGAGCGTGACACTCGGGAAGAACGCGCCGTAGCCGATCCCGATGATGGCATTGGCTTCGGCAAGGGTGCGCTCGGCTGCGGCGACATCTGGCCGGCGCTCCAGCAATTGCGCGGGGACGCCGACAGGAATTGGCGGTGGCGCAGTCAGAATAGGTTTCACGGGAAGGGAAAAATCCGTGGCCAGCTTGCCGAGGAGAACAGCGATGGCATGTTCGTATTGTGCGCGCGCGACGCCCAAATTGATGGCCGTAGCCTGTACACTCTGGAGCGTCGTTCGGGCCTGAACGACGGAAATGTAGTCGTCGACGCCAGTGTCATAGAGCCCCTGCGTCAGATCGAGAGCCTTTTGATCAGCGGCCACGGTGTCGTTGAGAATCTTCTGCAAAGCATCCTGACCGCGGATCTCGAAATAGTATTGGGCGAGACTAACCTGCTCGGTCAGGCGCTCGACTTCGAGATCGGCGGCGCTGACCTGCGCACCGTACTGGTATTCGCGCACCTGGTTGCGGATCTTGCCCCAGAAGTCGGGCGCCCAGGACACATCAATCGGGAAAGACATGAACGTGCTGATTCGCCCGGTATTGGCTTGCGTCGAGTTGGTTAGGGTACCGGACGATTGTGATCGGCTCCAGGAAGGGCTGACCGTGACCGTTGGCCAGTACTGAGAACGTGCCTCGGCGATCAGCGCGCGGGCTTCCATGAAATTCTGAAAATACTGTTTGATGTTCTGGTTGTTGATGTCGAGTTCTTCTTCCAGCGCGTTCAGATCCGGGTCGTCGAAAATCTCCCACCACTTCCCGCGAAGCGTGGCATCCTGCGGGCTGGCAACCTTCCAGCCCTCGGCATCCTGGAAATTCACCGTGGATTCCTTATAGTTCGGCGCGACTGGAGCGGCCGGGGTCGGCGGACGGTATTTCGGTCCGACCGTACATCCCTCAAAGAGGAGTAATGTCGTCGCGGCGATGACCGCAAACGCCGGTTTGTGATGGAAGGCCGTCATACGCGTCTTTTCGCTAGCAGACTATGCTGCTCGTCAAGTAACTCCCTCCGCTTGCGGGTTAAACGTGTCGCGATGCCTTCCAAGGATGCGAAGGCGTAGGCGATCGAGCGCCAGGTAAACCACCGGCGTGGTGTAAAGCGTAATCAGCTGGCTGAGCAGCAGACCGCCAACAATAGTGATACCCAACGGACGGCGCAACTCCGACCCGGTTCCGGTGCCGAAGGCCAGAGGCAATGCACCGAACATTGCGGCCATCGTGGTCATCAGAATCGGACGGAAACGCAGCATGCAGGCTTCGACAATAGCGTCGGATGTGCTCTTGCCTTCGAGGCGCTCGGCCATCAGCGCAAAATCAACCATCATGATTGCATTCTTCTTCACGATGCCGATGAGCAGCACGATGCCGATGATGGAGATCACGTTCAGATCCATGTGAAACAGCATGAGCGCAAGCATGGCGCCGACGCTCGCCGAAGGCAACGTGGAGATGATGGTTAGCGGATGAACGAGGCTCTCATACAAAATGCCCAAAACAATATAGACTGCCACCAGCGCAGCGCCGACGAGTATCGGCTCCGTGGCAAGCGACTGCTGATACGCTTGAAGAGTGCCCGCAAAGAACCCTTGAATAGTCGACGGCAGACCAAGGCGCTGCTGCATCCGCTGAATCTCCAATGTGGCATCGCTCATGGATATGCCGGGCGCCAGATTGAACGAGACAGTGGCCGAGGGAAACAGACCTGTGTGATTAATCTGCAGCGGCGTCGTGCGGGTCTGATGCGTTGTCACCGCGGAGAGCGGCGCCATCGTGCTTAGGCTCGTGCCCCCGGTTGACGTCGCCGATCCGCCCGGGTTGATGTATATCTGGTTCAATCCCGTTGGAGATTGCCAGTATTGCGGCGCGACTTCCAGCACGACGTAGTACTGGTTCAGTGGCGTGTAAATCACGGAGACCTCAGACTGACCGAACGCTGCGTAAAGCAGGTTATCGAGCGACTGCGCGGTCTGTCCGAGGCGAGCCGCCGTGACGCGGTCGTACGTGAGCAGCTCCCGGAGCCCGCCATTTTGCTGATCGCTGTTCACGTCCCGTAAGGTCGAAAGTTTTTTCATGTTGGCAAGCAGGATAGGACCCCAGTGCGTGAGGTCGCGGATGTTATCCGACTGGATGGTGTACTGATACAGGGCGTTGCTGGAGCGGCCTCCAATGCGTATGTCCTGCACCGGTTGAAAGAAGATTGATGCTATCGGAAGTCCGTTGAGTTTGGGCCCAAGGCGGCCGATCACCTGCATGGCAGTCACCTTGCGCTCGCTGAGTGGCTTGAGCGCGATGTAGACGAACCCGCCATTCGTCGCGCCACGGCCGCCACCCGTGTAAGCATTCACATATGCCACCGCGGGATCGGCCTTGATAACCTTCACGATTTCCAAAATGGAATAGTTAGTGAAGGTGAAGGATGCATCTTGGGGGCCTTGTACCCCGCCGGTCAGCGCGCCGGTGTCCTGTTGCGGGAAAAAGCCTTTGGGGATTTTGACGATGACCACCACATTCAGCGCGATGGTAAGCGCGAGGACGATGAGCATGAGCCCTGAATTGTCCAGAGCCCAGAGAAGCGAATGCCGGTACACCCTCAGCATGCCGCTGAAGAATTTTTCGCTGATCCGGTATGCGCGGCTATGCGTTTCTTCTGGGCTCCGCGCCTTCAGAAAATGGGCACACATCGCCGGTGTCGTGGTCAGCGAAATGACCATCGACACAAGAATTGCTGTCGAGACAGTGATTGCGAATTCCCTAAAGAGGCGGCCGACAATCCCCCCCATCATCAGGATAGGAATGAACACGGCAATCAGCGATATGCTGATGGAAAATACCGTGAAGCCGATTTCCTTGGCACCCTTTAGCGCCGCGGCGAATGGCTCCATGCCGTTTTCCAAATGGCGTGCGATGTTTTCCATGACCACGATCGCATCGTCCACCACGAAGCCAGTCGAAATGGTGAGTGCCATCAACGACAGGTTGTCCAGGCTGAACCCCAACAGGTACATCACCGCGAATGTTCCAATGAGTGACACCGGCACGACCACGCTGGGAATCATCGTGGCGCGCGGACTCCTGAGAAAAATAAAGACCACCGCCACGACCAGGCAGATCGAGACCATCAGCGTCGTCTCCACATCGCGCACGGAAGCGCGGATCGTGGTGGTGCGGTCGAGAACGACAGTAAAGTGGATGCCCTGAGGCAGAACCGCCTGAAGAAACGGCAACTGTGCGCGAATGCGGCCGACCGTATCGATGATATTCGCGCCGGGCTGACGGAAAATCAGCACGGTGACCGACCTGACGCCATCTGTGTACCCGGCGGTGCGCAGGTCCTGCGTCGAATCGACAACATTCGCCACATCCGAGAGGTGAACCGCCGTCCCATTGTGATAGCCCACAATCAAGGGCTTGTAGTCGTCCGCGTGCGAAATCTGATCGTTGGTGATGATATCGGCAGTCGTGGCGCCATTGATGATCTGTCCGCGCGGCGCAAGCGAGTTCTGAAGACTGAGAGTCGATTTAATGTTCGACAGCGTGAGACCATAACTCTCCAGTTTGGTGGGGTTTGCCTCCACGCGCACCGCAGGTGTCGCTCCTCCCCCGACAAGCACCTGGCCCACCCCCTGAATCTGAGAGAGTTTTTGCTGCAGGATCGTCGAAGCCAGGTCATACAGCTTTGTTACATCGTATGTCGCTGATGTGAGGCTTATGATCAGGATCGGCGCATCGGCCGGATTCACCTTGCGGTAAAAGGGATTCTGCGGAAGATTCGTTGGAAGATAGGTTCGCGCTGCGTTGATTGCCGCTTCCACATCGTGAGCAGCGCCGTCGATGTCTCGGCTCAGATCGAATTGCAGAGTAACCGAAGTATTGCCGAGCGAACTGGACGACGTCATTTCCGTAACGCCCGCAATGTGCCCGAACTGCCGCTCCAGCGGAGTGGCTACCGAGGAAGCCATGATTTCCGCGCTGGCGCCGGGCAGTGTGGCGCTCACAGAAATTGTGGGGAAATCTACTTGCGGAAGCGGCGCCACGGGCAACACCGTAAACGCAATGGCCCCGGCAATCGCCACGGCTACCGTGAGCAACGTGGTCGTCACGGGGCGCCGAATAAATGGGGCCGAGATATTCATGGCTGCTCCGAAGCCGGCAGCGGCGGATTGCTCATTGGCGGCTGGCTCGCTTTGTTTCTCGTGAACCGCTGTCCCAGCCGGTCAAAAAACACATAGATAACCGGTGTGGTGTACAGGGTCAGAACCTGGCTGAGCAGCAGCCCTCCAACCATTGCTATCCCCAGCGGGCGCCGCAATTCCGAGCCAAGCCCGTGCCCCAGCGCCAGCGGAAGCCCGCCGAGCAATGCAGCCATGGTGGTCATCATGATTGGGCGAAAGCGCTGCAGGCTGGCTTCGTAAATCGCGTCAGTCGAGCTCTTCCCCTGCACACGCTCGGCTTCCAGCGCGAAGTCCACGATCATGATGCCGTTCTTCTTCACAATCCCGATGAGCAGAATTATGCCGATAATCGCGATAACGCTGAGGTCCTGACGAAAAAGGATCAGCGCCAGCAGGGCTCCCACGCCCGCCGATGGCAGCGTGGAAAGAATAGTGATCGGATGCACAAAGCTCTCATACAGCACGCCGAGAACGATGTAGACCGTGACCAGCGCGGCCAAAATCAGCAACGCCTCATTCGACAGTGAATTTCTGAAAGACGCGGCGGTTCCCTGGAAATCGGCCTGCAGGCTGGCCGGGAAGTGAATTTCCTTGGCCACCTTGTCGATTTCGGAGATGGCATTTCCAAGCGCAGCGTTCGGCGCGAGATTGAAGGAAACCGTGACCGATGGGAACTGTCCCTGGTGATTGACGGCAAGCGCCTCCGTGTTTGTGGAGAGACGCGTGAACGCGCTCAGCGGAACCGCGTTCGCTGCCGTTGAACTGGTGGAGGTGTTCGAGATCGTGCTGTTGTTTGTGGAAAGCGCATTGGCTGGCGGAGTAAGCGTCGCGGAAGACGGCGTATAGAGCACCGATGTTGTGATGCTGTTCGATCCGGCGGAAATCGATGCCGACGAAGAATAAGAGTTGACGGCGCTGGTGCCGGAAGTTCCAGTCGATGCATTCGCCTGGATGTAGAGGTCGCGCAGATTTGCCGGATTCTGTTGCCACTCCGGCTGCGTCTCCAGCACCACGTGGTATTGGTTGAGCTGAGTGTAGAAGGTGTTGATCTCGCGCTGCCCATAGGCGTCGTAAAGCGTGTTGTCTATCGTCGATGCGGCAATCCCCAGCCTGGATGCGGTGACGCGATCGAGGGAGAGATAAAGCGCTCGCGCGTTGGTTTGCTGATCCGTGGCAACGTCTTCAATATCCTTAAGCTGTTTCAGTTTCGCTACAAATTTGTTGGTCCATTCATTCAGCTCGTTGCTGTCCGGATCCTCCAGCGTGTACTGAAACTGTGTGCGGCTAACGCGGTCGTCAACCGTGATGTCCTGCACCGGCTGCATGTAAAGCTTGATGCCCTGCACTTGCTGCAGGCTCCCGTTCAGCCGGCGGATAATTTCGGTGGCGCTCAGACCGCGCTCGCTGAGCGCCTTGAGATTGATCGATATGCGTCCGCTGTTAAGGGTAGTATTCGTCCCGTCAGCCCCGATAAATGACGAGATGCTCTCTACAGCGGGATCCTGGAGGATGACCTTCGCCAGTTGCTGCTGCTTTCGGGACATCGCTGGAAACGAAACCGATTCCGGCGCCTGTGAAATTCCCTGAATCACGCCCGTGTCCTGAACCGGGAAGAAGCCTTTGGGAATGCTGATATACAAATAGACGGTAAGCGCCAGAGTCGCAACGGCAACCAGAAGCGCGACGCCCTGATGCCGGAGCACGAATTTCAGTGTGCGCCCGTAGAACGCAATCATGCGATGGAAGGCGTGCTCAGATGCGCGGTAAAAATGCGTCTGCTGCTCCTCCGGCCTGTGGCGCAGGATCTGCGCGCACATCATGGGCGTGAGCGTCAGCGACACAACCGCGGAGATCACAATGGTGACCGCAAGCGTGACCGCAAATTCCCGGAACAGCCGGCCAACGACATCACCCATGAACAGCAGCGGAATCAGCACGGCAATAAGCGAGACGGTCAGCGATACGATGGTGAACCCGATCTGCTCCGCGCCTTTCAAAGCCGCTTGCAGGGGTGAATCGCCTGCCTCCAGATAGCGGGAGATGTTCTCGATCATCACGATGGCGTCGTCAACCACAAACCCCGTGGAAATGGTCAGCGCCATCAGTGACAGGTTGTCGAGGCTGTAACCCAACAGGTACATCGCTCCAAACGTGCCAATCAGCGAAAGCGGGACAGCTACACTCGGAATAATCGTTGCGTAGAAGCTGCGCAGAAACAGGAAAATAACCATCACCACCAGCCCGACGGTCAGCATTAGCTCAAACTCAACATCGTCGACGGAAGCCTGAATGTTGGTAGTGAGGTCGGTGAGCGTCGTGATTCTGATAGAGGCCGGAAGATTCGCCTCAAGCTGCGGCAACAGCTTTTGGATGCCCCTGACCACGCTGATCGTATTCGCGCCGGGCTGCCTTTGGATGTTCAGAATCACCGCCGCTTTATCGTTCATCCACGCCGCCTGCCGGTTGTCTTCCACGCCGCTGACGACGTTGGCGACGTCCTTCACTAACACGGGTGCGTTGTTCTTGAACGCAATCGGAACATTTTTGTAATCGTCGGCTACCGTGATCTGGTCGTTCGCGTCAATCTGATAATCCTGACGCGGACCATCGAAGTTTCCTTTCGCCGAGTTGACGCTGGTCTCAGTCAGCGCCGTGCGCACATCCTCCATGTTGATCCCGAAGGACGAAAGCGCCACCGGATTTACCTGAATGCGGATGGCCGGTTTCTGCCCACCGCTTATACTGACCAGGCCAACTCCGCTGAGCTGCGAGATTTTCGGCGCTAGCCGCGTATCGACCAGATCCTCCACCTGCGACAAGGGCATCGCGCCGGACGTGATCCCCAGGGTCAAAATCGGAGCATCCGCCGGATTGACTTTGCTGTAGACCGGCGGAGTAGGCAGGTCGGAGGGAAGGTAACTCTGTGCGGCATTGATGGCCGCCTGCACTTCTTCTTCTGCCGCATCCATCTTCAGGGAAAGCGTGAACTGCAACACGATGACCGAGATGCCGCCGGCACTCGTCGACGTCATCTGGTTGAGGCCCTGCATTTCGCCGAACTGCCGTTCCAGCGGCGCTGTCACCGTGCTGGCCATCACGTCGGGGCTCGCGCCGGGATATTTCGTGAGCGCCTGAATCGTGGGGTAGTCGACCTGGGGCAGCGCGGAAACCGGCAACTGCTTAAAGGCAACGATGCCAGCGAGCAAAATTGCCGCCATCAGCAGCGAGGTCGCCACGGGCCGGAGAATAAATGGCCGGGACGGACTCACGGCGCTCCGGTCTCACTCGTGGTGGACGGCAATGGCATCGTGGAAATCTCCACTTTTGCGCCGTCCTGCAGCTTCTCGAAACTGCTGTTGGCTACTTCGTCTCCCGCATGAATGCCTTCCACAGCGATCATCCCCGCGTCGGAGACGCCCGTCTTCACGTTGGCTATCTTCGCCTGGCCATTCTGAATCAGGTACACGAAAGGCGCGTCGCCATTGTGTTGCACCGCGGACGACGGAATGAGAATCTGCTTCTGCAGGGTTCTCACCCGCAGACGCGCGTTCACAAACTGGTTCGGGAAAAGTGCATTATCCTGATTGTCGAAGGTGGCGCGCAGCCTTACCGTTCCCGTGGTTGTATCAATCTGGTTATCTACCGTGCCGAGTATTCCGGCGCCGAGTTTTTTCTGCATCTGCCTGTCCCAAGCTTCCACGGGAAGTTTCTTTCCGTGACCCATCTGGGCGAGCACTTCTCCCAGGCTATCTTCCGCGAGCGTAAAAATCACAGTGATGGGCTGGGTCTGCGTAATCACTACGAGAGTCGTGGTGCCGTCGGCTACAGCCAGGTTCCCCGGATCCACTAGGCGGAGCCCCACACGTCCGTTGATCGGCGAAGTGATGTGGCAGTACTCGATCTGGACCTGGTAGTAATGCACCGAGCCCTGGTCATACTTCACCGTGCCCTGATCCTGGAGCGCCACTTTCTCTTGGTCCTCCAGCGTCTGACGGGGAATGCCGTTGCGCGACCATGCCTCCTTGTAGCGCTCCAGATCCATCTGCGCCTCGGCCAGTAGCTGTCGGTCGTGCTCCAGCGTGCCCTGGGCCTGCTCCAGTTGCGCTTCATAGGGCCGGGCATCGAGATCGATCAGCGGGTCGCCCTTGTGTACAAACTGTCCTTCGTTGTAGCGAACGGCCGTGATGTGGCCGGTCACCTGAGCAGTGACCGAGTCGGTATAGACGGGCGTAACGGTGCCAATTGCTTCCAGATAAACGCCAATGCTCCCCAGCTTCGCCGTGGCGATCGTCACCGGCACAGGCCCCGTCATCATGTGGCGTCCGCCTGTCTGAGCCCCTGCCGCGGCCGTTTCACGATGGCGAAGGACAGCGACAAACAGCAGAGCGAAGAGGAGAAGAACGGCACCCCAAACCCACCGATGGCGTCGTTTAGGCGAGTCAGTGAAACTTTGCGAAGGCAAGGTGGGTTCCCGTGAAGCCCGGGACGCCGATTCTTTGGGTTCTGGCTTGTCGTGTTGCATCAAAGCTCTGTTGACGAAGCGTCGCGGGGACGCGTTACAACGGTCGCGCCGCAATAGCGAAACGGTGACATCCTGCCTGCGCAGGCAGGCGTAGCCATTGCAGTTCACCGCATGGAACAGCAACACGGATGCCAGAGACGAGGGGAAGAAATCGGGGAAGCACCGCGAAAAAGAACACCAAATTCGTTGTTTTTTAAGCCGTTAGCGCCGTCGCCATTCCTGCGGCGACTGGCCTTCCTGTTGTACGCATGACAGCGCGTCCAACAGGCCGACGCCCGCGTCTCAGCCGGCTCGCCCGAAGTCGAAACCAGAACTGTTAATCGCCTATTCTGCGGATTCCATTGGCAGGCCGTGTTTCTGTTTGCATTTAGCGGGCGACGACTCCCCCGCTGGTGTTGGTGTCCCTCGCCAAAAACTTCATCCGCGACGACGAACGGCGCGATTCTCGGCCGTGAATCCCAGCCCTAACTGCCCTCACCAATCCCGCGCATCAGCTAACCGGGCACGACCACTAGCTCGTCTCTCGGTATTGCGTCCAGCGTCGCCCGGTCGATATTGAGATGCGCCATCACCAGCTCGGGTGGTGTGTGCGCCAACCACTCCGAGAGCGACAGGTCTTGATAGAAGCCGCTTTTGAACATCTCCAGGAAGATCAGGTCTGTATTCCCTGTATTCTCGATGTAATGCAACAGGGTTTTTTCCACGTATCCTACGTCTCCCTCCTGAAAGTCCATCGTGCGCGCGCGGTTACCTGTCGACACCACCGTCATTCTTCCCTTGCCAGCGATGTAGTACTGCCATTCGTCGGCGTTGGGGTGCCAGTGCAGTTCCCGCAGCCCTCCCGGGTGAACCGTGACCATGGCCATCGCAACGTTAGTTGAGGCCTTGAACGTGCTCGAATCAACGATGCGTACCTCTCCGCCTTTCGTGCGCTTCGTCGGGGGCATTTCCATGGTGCGAAAAGCGAAATCGCTCGACGACTTCCCAAGTGTTCCTGCGGCTGCTTTCTGGTCCGCCTCCAGCGCCCCGGGAACAGCAGTCTGGAAAATGAATAACTCTCGTTTCGGGACGTTCTTTAAAGCCACTTGCGAAACCCCGAAGTTCTTTGACAGGACCTCCGGCGGCAGGTGCGCCATCGAGTCGCTCAGCAGAACCGTCTCTGACTCCGAGAAATTTCCGTCGTCGAATACCAGCATGAATTCCGTACCGTCCGGCCCAAGGCCTTGAATCGAATGTGGAATCCCGCTGGGGAAATACCACAGATCGTTTTTCTTCACATCGGCAACAAAACTCTTGCCGTCCCGATCAATGGCCGTGATCCGCGCCGTCCCATAGAGCATGAACGCCCACTCGTCCGCCGTGTGCCAGTGCAGTTCACGAACGCCTCCGGCTGTGAGTCTCATGTTTACGCCTGCCAGGGTCTTCGAGACGGGTAGTTCCCGAACAGTCACTTCCCGTGACCATCCGCCTTCGTAAGTCCGCTTGTTTGCAAAAGAGAACGGATATTTGAACGTTTGAACCAGGCTCTTGGAATCGGTGGCGGGTGGCCACGCGGAATCCGGGTTCTGTGTGCCCAGGCCGTTATTTGCGGGACCCGGATCGCTCCGGTCAGTCTTGCCAGCCTGTTGGCCCTCCTGCGCCATAGCGCCGCTTACCGCCAAACCGCCAGCCACAGCGGCCAGGGCAGCCGATCCGACTCCAAGAAACCCACGCCGCGAAACTTGATTCTTGTTGCCGTCATTTTCCATTCTGCGTAGCTCCTCCATGTGAATACCGGTTGCGATAGTGTTATTTCCCCATAGGGTGTGATGCGCAAGGCCCGCCGATGGTAAGAAGCGAAAATCGCACCGGGACGCCAGTAGTCCTTAGCCGGCAGATAACCGCTGTTGGCATAAATCTGGCTGGCCGCGTCCGCGAATGGGGTAATGATCCGCATAATTCCCCCGGCTCCAGTCACGGAAGGCGCTTGGTTTCTACTCGATTCCCCGTCTTTTGCCCCGACCAGCCACCAACAAGGAAGCGCTTCGTTTGCCCACCCGCGACCGCTTTGGTACAGTGCCAACACCACCTGGCAACAGCAATCGAGGAGGAGGCCGTGGCCATCTCGCAAAAGCAGCTCGACCTTCTTGCCTGTCCCGTGTGCAAGACGCCTATCAAGCTGACGCCGGACCATAAAGGATTGCAGTGCCTAACGTGCCGGCGCGTCTATCCAATTCGCGACGAAATCCCCGTTATGTTGCCTGAAGAGGCGACGGTAGCCGCCGAATAGCGCAGGCACATCCTTTGCGATTCACCTTCTTCGATGCCCAGTAAGAGTAAGACCAATGCCGATCGTCTGATGCGACTGGTCCCTCGCCTGCGCGGAAAGCGCATCGGCGTCCTCGGCGACCTCATGCTGGACCGCTATCTTTGGGGCACCGCCTCGCGCCTTTCGCCGGAAGCCGCCGTTCCCGTGGTTGATTTCGTCGAGCAGAGCGAATGCCTCGGCGGCGCAGGCAACGTGGCGGCCAATCTATCCGCTCTCGGCGCGCGTGTGGAGTGCTTCGGCGCCATCGGCAACGACGAGCCGGGACGCGCGCTGCGCAACTGCTTGCGCGCTGCACACATCGTTGACAAAGGCGCGCTCGCTGACCCACGGCGTGTGACCACCGTCAAGACGCGCATCATCGCCCGCCATCAACAAGTCGTGCGCGTCGATCGCGAGCGTCGCGAGCCGCTGCGCCCCGATACCGAGGAGCGGCTCCTGCGCGCCCTGTTCACCGCCTTGAAGCAACTCGACGCCCTGGTGCTCTCTGACTATGACAAAGGCCTAGTCACCGACAATTTCGCCGAACGTGTTCTCAGTGCGTGCCACCAATTGCGCGTGGCCGTTTTCGTGAAGCCCAAAACTTCGCGCCTCTATGCCTATCGCGGCGCGCGCGCCATCGTCTGCAATGCCAAGGAAGCGGGATTCTTTGTCACGCGCTCGCTCGGAGATGAAAAATCGGTCGAGGAGGCGGGACGCGCCTTGCTCGCGCATTTTGGCTGCGGAGCAGTGCTTATCACCCGTGGCGAAAAAGGCATGAGCCTCATCGAAGAAACCTCGCCGCGCGCTCTGCACATTCCCGCGACCGGATTTGAAGTCACATACGCGCGCATTGGCCAGCCCGGCGTTGACAACACCGCCAGCGGTCGCCAGGTCTTCGACGTGACCGGTGCCGGCGACACCGTGCTGAGCGTCCTCGCGCTCGCCGCCGCGGCAGGCGCTCCTCTTCCCGACGCCGCCGTCCTCGCCAACGCCGCCGCCGGCGTAGCCGTCAGCAAGCTCGGTACCGCCACGGTCACGCCCGAAGAATTAACTCGCGCCCTAGACGAAATTCGCCGTTAACAACGCACAAAGCATTCTATGGAGTGCGGCAGTCTTGTTTACCCTGAGCCTGCCTGCCGCAGGCGGGCCTCGAAGGGCTGCCGCTTTCACAGCGTAAACACAGCGACAGCGCCCAAAAGGAGCAGGGACTGCTAGGGGAACATTGTCTTACGGCGGGAAACTAAATGATTTGTCTTCCGTATTCATCCACACCGTCACCACACGCGTTCTGCGGCTCTTCTCCGCATCCGTTGCATCCGGCGTCGGAGAAAACGGACTCACTGCAACTTCCACCACCACGCTGTTGCTCGACCCGCTCGGCGTACTTATTTTAATGATCTTGTAGCTCTTCACCGGCCCATAATATCCGTTCGGTCCCCAATCCGCCAAAAAGTCCTGCGAACGGTAGCTAGGTCCTGCCTTCCAAAGTTGATAAGCGGTTTTCGTGTCGCCGGCAACCAGCGCATCAAAAAAGCGTTGCGCCGCTCGTTGCTCGGGATAAAACCGAAACGTCAAGTAGAGCACCACGGCGGCCAACAATACCAGCGCGCCCGCCACGAATTTTAAATGCCGAGATCTGTTGGAAGTTTCAACCGGCGGTTCAAGAAGGGCCATCAAGAGTCTCCGCAATGCGAGCGTAGCATAGGAAGGCGCTATTGTTTACCTGAGCTTACGAAGGGCACGCGCCAACTTCCGCAAGCCCGCATGTAAACAATTGCTGATGGGGGGGAGTCTCCAAGGGCGCGAAAATCAGATCAAGCTACGCCTCCAGCGCCCCACCGGCGCCTTCCGGCAATTCAATCTGATATTTCGTGCGCGCCTTCTCCGCATGCTGCTCCAGCGCCAGGCCAATCAACCGATCGATCAGCTCGCGAAACGGGATGCCGCTCGCCTCCCACATTTTGGGATACATGCTGATGGATGTGAATCCGGGTATGGTGTTGACTTCGTTCAGGAAAATCTTCCCGCCCTTCTTCTCCACAAAAAAGTCCACCCGCGCCATGCCGCTCAATTCCAGCGCGCGAAACGCCGCCAGCGCGAACGATTGGATCTTCTTCACTTGCGCAGGCTTCAATTTTGCCGGAATCAAGAGTTGCGTTCCCTCTTCCAGGTATTTCGCCGTGTAGTCGTAGAACTCGCGGTGCGGCACGATTTCGCCCGGAATCGACGCCATAGGCTGGCTGTTTCCCAGCACCGCTATTTCGATTTCGCGTGCCACCATCGCTCTCTCGACCAAAATCTTCATCGCGAATTCCGACGCAAGGTTGAGCGCGGGAGCAAGCTCTTCTCGCGAATGCACCTTCGTCATTCCCACCGAAGATCCCAGCGTTGCCGGTTTTACGAACACCGGATACTTGAACTTTCTCTCGATGCCGCGCTGAACTTCTTTCGGCTCCCTCTCCCAATCCGCGCGGTGCACCGTAATCCACGGCACCACCGGAATTTTCGCCACCTGCAGCAGGCGCTTGGCGACGTCCTTATCCATTCCAATGGCCGATCCCAGTACGCCGGCCCCCACAAACGGCAGCCCCGCCAAATCCAGCAATCCTTGAATCGTGCCGTCTTCCCCGTACGTTCCGTGCATCACCGGGAAGACCACATCCAGCCGCTGCCCGCCGCCACTGCCGTCCAGCCGGACCAGCGCCGCATCCGTAGGGTCCGCCGTCATCATCACGCGCTGCCCGCCCTTTAGCACTTCGGGCAGCATTTTCTGCGCCCCCGCTCCGACCAGCCAGTGCCCTTCCTTCGTGATCCCAATCGGCACCGGCTCGTACTTGTCCGGGTCCAGTCCCCGAATCACCGAAGTTGCCGACGCCAGCGAAACTTCGTGCTCGCCCGAGCGCCCCCCGAATAAGACTCCTATACGCAATCGTTTCTTCTCTTGGGTCACGGAATAGTCTCTGCCCGAACCGGGTTGGTGGATTTACGCTCGCTGCAGTCTCTATTTATAAGGCAAAGACGAGGGCTAGTCCTGTGCGAAGTCCCGGCTTGTTTCGGGAGCCGCAATGGATCGCTTTTGGTCATGGAACTATTTCGGGTTCCGTTCGTCTATCTGTCGACCAGCCGCGCTGGCTCTGTGTCCGGGGGTGTCACCGATGGAGACCTTCTTGCAAGACCTGCGTTACGCCATTCGCACGCTCCGCCGCGACATTGGCTTCTTCCTCGCTGCGGTATGCATCACAGGCCTTGGCATCGGAGCCAGCTCTACCATCTTCAGCGTCGTCAACGCCCTTCTTATTCGTCCTCTGCCCTTCCGCGATCCGGGGAGCCTCGTCTGGATTGCCAATCACTTAGCCAACGATGCGCACGACCTCTCGGGCCAAACCATCCAGGTAAATCATTTTCTCGATCTTCGCCAACACAATCATTCTCTCTCCGATCTCGCTGCGTATTTTGCCTTCTATGGAGTCGGCGACAGCAAACTGACCGGACGGGGCGAGCCGGAGCGCCTCACCGGTGTTCCTGTATCTCAGAATCTCTTTCCTCTTCTCGGCGTGCAGCCGCAACTCGGCAGGCTTTTCAACACCGATGAATGCAAGTGGAATGGGCCAAAGGCTGTCCTGCTGAGCCAAGGGCTCTGGAAGAGGCGCTTCGCTTCCGATCCATCGATCGTCGGCAGACCACTCACGCTCGACGACTCGCCGGTTACCGTAGTGGGTGTCCTCCCTGCCTCGTTCGACTTTGGCTCCGTCTTCGCTCCAGGCAGCCGCATCGACCTGTACTTCCCGTTTCCCCTGACGGAAGAAACCAATCGCTGGGGCAACACCCTTGCGATGGTTGGCCGGCTCAAACCCGGAGTTTCGGTGCAAAGCGCTCAGGCGGAATTCAACATTCTTGCCGATCAGATCAGACGCGAGCACCCCGAGCGCAACGGTCTTGCGCCACAGCTTAGCCTTCTCCCTGGCTATGTGAGCGGACGCCTTCGCCCGGCGTTGCTTCTGCTCGCGTGCGCCGTCGGCGTGGTAATGCTGATTGTCTGCGCGAATCTCTCCAACCTGCTGCTGGCGCGCGGGGCCGCGCGCCAAAAAGAGATTGCCATCCGCGCCGCGCTCGGAGCCGGCAAAGCCCGCCTGGTTCGCCAGATACTCACGGAGAGCGTCCTGCTTTCTTGTTGTGGTGCGGCGCTCGGCTTGCTTCTCGCCTTCGCCGGCACGCGAGTTCTTGCGCACCTGAACACTGTCAGCATTCCCCTACTTGAAAACGTCCGCATCGACGCCAGCGCCCTCGCCTTCACAGTAGTGATGGCATTGCTGACCGGCTTGCTGTTCGGATTGGTACCCGCTCTGCAAGTTCCGAGCATCGCGCTTCACAACGCGCTGAAAGATGCCAATCGAGGTTCCAGTCAAGCGCAAGTGCACGCTTGGATTCGCAGCACGCTGGTTGTGTCGGAGATCGCTCTTGCCTGCGTGCTTCTGGCCTCTGCCGGCCTGCTCATCCGTAGCTTCCTTCGTGTCCTCGATGTTGATCTGGGGTTTCGTCCTGAAAGGGCCGCCGCGCTGCGCATCGATCCCAACGCAACGTACTCGACCCAAGCTCAACGCAATGCTTACTTTACAGAAGCCTTGCACCGCGTTCTGGACATTCCCGGAATCGAAGCGGCGGGATTGTCGGACGCCTTGCCGCTCGGGCGCAATCGTAGCTGGGGCATCGCCGCAAAAGGCCAGGTGTACAAGCGAGGCGAATATCCCGACGCTTTCGTCCGTATCGTGAGCGACGGTTATTTCCACGCCATGGGCATCCCGCTTCGCGTGGGACGGGACTTCAGCGAGCGTGACGCCCCGGGTTCTTTGCCGGTGATCGTAATCAATCGAACTCTGGCACGAGTGCTGTGGCCAGGCCAGGACCCGCTTGGCCAAATCGTGCAAGTGGATGTCGACCGCACTGTGGTAGGCATCGTAGGGGACGTGCGGCATCTTGCCCTCGAGCAAGGCTCGGGCTCTGAATTTTATTTGCCCATCCGGCAGACCCAAGACTACTCGTCCGTTGACCTCGTGGTCCGAACTGCGCTGCCTCCCCACGAGCTTGCGTCGCGCGTTCGTGACGCTCTGAAGCCTCTTGATCCCAATCTGCCCACAGTCGGCTTCCGGACTCTGCAGCAGCTCGTCGACAAAGCGGCTTCGCCGCGCCGTTTCGTCGTTGTGCTGCTTGGCGGATTCGCATCCTTCGCGCTGATACTCGCCTCCCTCGGCATCTACGCGCTCATTTCGTATTCCGTCAGCCAACGAAATCAGGAGATCGGCATCCGAATGGCGCTCGGCGCTTCGCCGGCCATGGTTCGGCGCTTGATTCTTGGCGAGACCCTGCGTTTGGCGGGTGTTGGCGTTACCATTGGGCTTGGCGCTGCTTTGGTGTCGACACGCCTCGCTGCCTCGCTTCTGTACGGCGTAACACCCACCGATCCGCTTACCTTCGGCGCCATGGTAGTCACGCTAGGGGCGGTAGCGGCTACCGCAGGATATCTGCCAGCCATTCGTGCCGCGCGAATCGAGCCGATGTCCCTGCTGCGGGCAGAGTAACTGTTCGCTTTAGAGGATTTTCTTGCCAAGGCCTGAGAGGACTAGCTCGACACCCAGCAAGGCCGTGCGGTTGTGCTCGTCAATCACCGGATTGATCTCCACAACCTCCAGCGACACCATCGCCTCCGTATCCGCCAGCATCTCCATCGCTAAATGTGCTTCGCGATACGTCACGCCGCCTCGCACCGGCGTGCCCACGCCCGGCGCATCGGACGGATCGACAAAATCCATGTCCAGGCTGGCGGAAATCCCGTCCGTGTCATCCATCGCGTACTTGAGCGCGTCGCTCATTACCTCGCGCATTCCGCGTTCATCGATGTCCCGCATGGTGAAAACGTGCACACCCGACTTCTTCGCCAGCTTCTTCTCTTGCGTGTCCAAATCGCGAATTCCCACCAGCGAAATATTCTGCGGCTCCACTTTCGGCTTGAATCCGTGCAACTCCACCAGTTCCGTCGCCCCGTAACCCATCGCCGCAGCCAGCGGCATCCCATGCACGTTCCCGGAAGGCGAGCTTTCCGGCGTATTGATGTCCCCGTGCGCGTCCAGCCAGATCAAACCAATCTTCTTTTCCTTTTTCCTAAAGTGGCCCGCTACTCCCGACAATGTACCCGCCGCAATCGAGTGATCCCCGCCTAGCACCACCGGCATCATATTTTCATCCAGCGATTTCTCCACAATCGCCGCCAAGTCTTTGCAAGCGTCCGCGATTTCCGCCAGATATTTCGCGCGCTTTTCGCCGTAGGACATCTCTTCCGGCTGCTTCACCGAAATGTTTCCGATGTCCTCCACTTGAAGTCCCAATTGCTTGATTCGCGCTTGCAATCCCGCCACGCGCAGCGCCGATGGCCCCATATCAACGCCGCGCCGGCTCGCCCCCAGGTCCATGGGCACACCAATGATTCGTATTTTCTGCGGCATAATTTATTCCTGGAGGTGACGGTTATCGGCCTATCTCGGCGGACCGTCTTTCACGATTCACCAGTTCACTAGTCACGGCCCTAAGGATATACCCGGTAAAGCATGCGCGGAAAAGGAATCACTTCGCGAATGTGCTCCGCCCCGCAAATCCACGCCACCGTGCGTTCCAGCCCCATCCCAAATCCCGAATGCGGCACGCTGCCGTATCGCCGCAAGTCCAGATACCACTGGAACGATTCCTCCGGCAAGTTGTGCTCGCGGAGCCGCTTCACCAGCAAATCGTAATCGTGAATGCGCTGGCTCCCGCCGATGATTTCCCCGTAGCCTTCCGGCGCCAGCATGTCGAACGCCAGCGCCAAATCCGGCCGCTCCGCATCCGGCTGCATGTAAAACGCCTTGATCGACGTGGGATAGCGATGCACCATCACCGGCCGGTCAAACTCATTCGAAATAATCGTCTCTTCGTCCCCGCCGATATCGTCGCCAAACTTCGCCGGGTTCCCGTGCTTCTGCAGCACCTTAATCGCATCCTCATAGCTGATCCGCGGAAACGGCGGCTTCACGTTTTGCAGTTTCGCCGTATCGCGCTTCAGCGTCTCCAGCTCGCGCGGCTTATTCTTCAGCACCGACTGCACGATCGCGCTCACTAGTCCCTCGGCGAGCACCATGGCCTCGTCCAGTTCGACGTACGCAGCCTCCGGCTCGAGCATCCAGAACTCCGTCAGGTGCCGCCGCGTCTTCGATTTCTCCGCCCGAAACGTCGGTCCGAACGTGTAGACCTTCCCCAGCGCCATCGCCGTAGCTTCGATGTACAGTTGCCCGCTCTGCGTCAGGTACGCCTTCTCATCATCGATGTAATTCACTTCGAACAGCGTCGACGTCCCCTCGCAAGCCGCCGGCGTAAAGATCGGCGCGTCCGTAAGCGTGTAACCCTGGCTGTCCATGAACTCGCGCGCTGCCCGCTCAGCCTCGGCGCGAATCCGCAGAATCGCCGCCTGCCGCGGCGTGCGCATCCACAAATGGCGGCGGTCCAGCAAAAAATCTACGCCATGCTCTTTAAGTTGTATGGGAAACGGCGTGCTCTCGGGAACTCTCTGCACCACCTCAACCTTGCTGACCCCAATTTCGTATCCGCCCGGCGCCCGTTGCTCCGCGCGAATTTTCCCCGTCACAATGACGCTCGACTCCTGCGTTAATCCCTTCAGCGCCGCAAACGCCTCCGGATTCTCCTTCAGCGCGCATACCCCCTGAATGATCCCGGTCCCATCGCGAAAAATCGGAAACACCAGCTTCCCGGACTCCCGCAAGTTGTAAAGCCACCCGCGAACCGTAACTTCCTGCCCGTCGTACTTCCCCGCCTGCTCAATCGTAATTACCGTCATTCTTCTCTCTGCGCCCTCTGTGTCCTCTGTGGTGAATTCTTCGCCTTTCGCATGGGAATTCGGGCAGCGTCACTACCGGCTCGCAAGGCACCGGACGCTTGGTAGCCCCAAAAGCCGCGCGTCGGCTGTGACCAAAGTCAGGTCCAGCACTTGCGCAGTGGCCGCCAGAATCCTGTCCGCTGGATCCTGGTGCAACGGAATCTCTCGAGCTACCAGCGCGATTTCATGCGTCAGAGGAGCTTCGCGCGTGCCAGCCGTTGCGCGCGACAACCACTCCCTAAGATCTCCAACCAGGCGAATCCTTCCCTTGAAATTCAAGGTCAGCACTTCCCACGTGCTGATCGGCGAGACCCAAAGTTCGTTGTTCTCGTTTTTCAGCTCTTGGAGAGTCCGTCGTCCCAGTTTACCGGGATCTGATAGCAGCCAAAGCCAGATATGAGTGTCCAGCAGAAGCCTCAATCTCGCAGGACCTCCCATTCACTCTCTTCATTCGCCGGGGAAACAATGTCGCCCAAAATTTCAACAGAGTCCTTCATCGATCCTATCCAAGCGGACCGCTCCTGAACTGATGACGGAGGAATCACCTCCGCCACGGGCGTTCCGTGGCGGGTGATGCAAATTGGCTTTCTAGTCTTACGAACGCGTTCGAGCACCGCCAGACATTTCGCTTTGAATTCGGAAATAGCAATTTCTTCCATCACATCACCTATGGTCACAATTATAGACCATAGTCATAATAATGGTCAATGCGATCCGCCGAAAAACGTTTCCCGCGAAAGCCGCGTTATTCTTCTCTCTGTGCCCTCCGTGTCCTCTGTGGTGAATTCTTCCTCCTCGCGCGTCTGCACGTTAGCCCCATTCCTCCTCAAAGCGGTCCCAAGCCTTCCGCGCCGCTCCAAGCTGCGCCTCCGCTCCCAGCGCATCCGGCCCCGTCTTCTCCTTCAACTCCAACAGCAGCGGCAAATTTTCGTCCGGCGCCGTCTTCAAAATCTTGATCGACTTCTCCCAGTCGATCGTCCCGTCATACGGCGGCAGATGCTCATCCTTCTCCCCATGGTTATCGTGAATGTGCGCGCCCACCACCAATTCCCGCAAAGGAGCGAATCCCTTCTCCACGCGCTCCTCCTCCGGTCCGTCCGCAAGATGCGCATGCCCAATATCAAAATTGAATCGCAGCCCCGTCAGCCGCGTTTCGTCATAAAACGCCCGCAAATATGTCGGATCGCCCATCTCGCTCGTCGTGTTCTCCACGCAGATTGTCACGCCCACATGCTTCGCGTGCAAAATCAAATGCTCCAGCGAGCTAAACGCCGCGTCCCGTTTCCGCGCGTCTGCCGTCTCTCGCGTGCCGCCCATGTGAAAAATCATGCGTGGGAAAGGCAAATCCTCCGCGACGTCGATGGCCCGTTTCAGCTCATCCATCGCTTCAATGCGCCGCACCCGCTCCACTTCGCAAATCGAAAGTGGCTGCCCGCTTTCCCGCGTGGCGCTCATGTCGCGGCTCGTTGGCGCGTGCAGCGAACTCAGCGTCAGCCCCAAATCAGCAAGACTCGCCCCAATTTCCCGTGCTTCCGCTTTCGAGGTGTAATCAAAATGCGCGCGCGAGCAAAAAATCTCCACCCCGGAGAATCCCGCCCCGGCAATTTGCCCCAGCAGCTCCCGAGTCAGCTTCCGCGAAACAAAAAGATACGTGGATAGCAGTCTCTGCACTGTCTTCTCTGTGCCCTCAATGCTCTCTGTGGTGAATTTCTTTCTTCAGTAGCCTACGGCAGCACCTTTGTCCCGCGGATCCGCCGCTCCCAACCGCTCGCCCGTCTTCGCATCGATCCCAATCGCATTCACCAGCCCAATATGCCCTCGCCGCTTCACCGCAAATCCCCGCGCCTCCAGCGCCTTCTCCGTGCTCTCCGGAAAATCCTCTTCGATGAAAATTTGGTCCGGCAGCCATTGGTGATGAAACCTCGGCGCATTGATCGCCGCCTGCGCATCCATTCCCAACCGCATCCAATTAATCACGCTCAACAGCGTCGCCGAAATGATCGTCGGCCCACCCGGCGAACCAGTCACAAAACTCAGCTTCCCGTCGCGCAACAGAATCGTCGGCGTCATCGAGCTCAGCGGCCGGTGCCCCGGCGCAATCGCATTCGCGTCCGACTGAATCAAACCGAACAGCGCATTCGGCACGCCCGGCTGCGTCGTAAAATCATCCATCTCATCATTCAACAAAAATCCCGCCGCGCTCGTCACGTGCGAACCGTAGTTGTCGTTCAGCGTGTACGTGCTCGCCACCGCATTCCCCGCCGCATCCACCACAGAAAAATGCGTCGTGTGCGGCCCTTCGCCTAAGCTCACCAACGTCGACGGCGGCGCGCCTGCTGCCGCGGCCCCGCAAGCATGTGGCTTCCCCGCATGCACGTCTTTGCTCGATGAAGCCCGCTGCGCATCAATAGTTCCCGCCAACTCCTTCGCGTAACACGAAGCCGTCAGCCCCGCCACCGGCACATTTGCAAAATCAGGATCGGCCAAGTAAGCCGCGCGATCCGCAAACACCCGCCGCATCGTTTCCGCCACCATGTGCACGCTTTCCACGTCGCCCCAACCCTTCAGCGGCACATCCTTCAGCATATTCAGCGCTTCGATAATCGCCACGCCACCCGAACTCGGCGGCGGCGAAGTCACCACTTCCCATTCGTGACCGCTGCTCTCATATTTCGCCCGCAACACCTCGCGCACCCTCGGCTTATACGCCGCCAAATCCTCCAGCGTAACCAACCCGCCCGACTTCGCCATATCCGCCGCAATTATCCGAGCCGTCTCGCCGCTATAAAACTCTTCCGCACCTTTCTGAGCGATGCGTTTCAGCGTCGCCGCCAGCTCCGGCTCCTTCAGCGTATCCCCCACCTTCCACATCTTCCCGTCATTCAAAAAAATCCGCCGGCTCACCGGAAAACGCTCCAGGTCGGTCTTCTCTCGCTGCAACTCCTGCGCGAGCTTTTCGCTCACCGCAAACCCGTCTTCCGCCAAACGAATCGCCGGCCCCATCACCTCCGCCAGCTTCATCGTCCCATACGTTTTCACCGCCAACTCCAGCCCCGCGACCGTTCCCGGCACCGCCACCGACTTGTACCCAATCACCGAAGCCTGTTCATCCAGCTTCCCGTCCGGCTTGATGTACATGTTCCGCGTCGCCGCACCCGGCGCCACTTCGCGGTAATCCAGAAACGTCGTCCGCCCATCCGCCAGCCGCACCAACATAAATCCGCCGCCACCGATATTCCCCGCCGCAGGCTCTACAACCGCCAACGCGAAAGCCACCGCCACCGCCGCATCCACCGCATTCCCGCCGCGCTTCAAAATCTCCACGCCCGCTTTCGACCCCAATTCCTCATCGGTAGCAACCATCGCCTTGGCCCCGCGCACCGCCTCCCGCGGCCATTGCTTCGCAGCCTCCGTACGCGTCCGGTACTCTGCGGCAGCCTGCCCCTGCGCGACATCCGGCGTTACCAGCGATGCCACCGAAGCCAGGCCCAAAACACACATCCATGTTGTCATTTCGTTTCTCATCGCAAACAAAAGACACTAAGTGATTAAACTCGCATCGTCAAGGCAAGCCCAGTCTGAGATTCCTCTCTGTGTCCTCTGCGCCCTCTGTGGTGAGAGAACTTACGCACGAAAATCCGCATCGCCGACAAGCATCTCTTTCGCCATCAATCTCACTCCTCCCTCGCTATCCACGGACCACTCTTCCCGTAGAAGGCGCTGGCCGTTCAGATCCACGTATACAGTCTTGAGGGTTGGACCCGAGAACAGCAGGTTCACGTGTCCGTTCACTCCATAACCATTCTTAGCTCTGCGATTGTCATAGAACGTTGGACGCGGATCCTTGCACGGCTCCCCTGTGTCGACCGGCATTCCCCCGTGACCAACACACCGTCCGAAGCTCCTTAGCTCGCAAGTCCCGTACAAGTCATACCCAGCCAGCCGATGCTCGTGTCCCCAGAACCACAGGATCGGCCGCCTAATACCTGCATCCCACAACTGCTGCGCTGGCCTCTCATACTGGTTCTGAAAAGCAGAATAATTCTGATGGTGGGAAAGCATAATGAGACCACGCTGGTCCTGCTCCGGTTTAACGACAGCGGTGATCCAGCCGATTAATTCATCGCTGAGCTTGCAATTACCGCCGATGCCGGGAAGGTCGTTAATTAGCGGCATGTGAGAAAGGATCGGTACGCCTACGGAATTGTAGCCCGTGTCGATTGCGATGATGCGCCAATACTGGTTTTGCAGGCAGAAAAAGCTGGTTTGCTGGCCCAACATTGTTCCCGTTGTACCGCGCAACCCGAGCTTGGGAAGAAACACATCAAAATAGCCTATGCCATTAGCATACATTTCGTGGTTTCCGTTCAGCGCAAAGCTTCCTTTGGATCCGGCGGGCCATCGCACCGGATCGTAATTGTTATTGGGATTCTTGATTCCCAGGCAGTTTTCGTTGACCGATTGAGGGTCGCCAACGTAGTAGATATCTCCGATGTGGATGGTGAAATGTGGATCGAACTCCTTGATGCGTTCAGCGACACACTCTGCTTCGTTGGTTCCTGTTCCCCAGTCCCCCGCAATGCTGACCCTCACATCTTGCGATCCATTCCTCTCATCCACTAAGTCGTACATGGCCAGTTCGGGAGATGCGGTGAAAGGTGGGAAATCATGCTTCTTGTGAAAGACGTAAGCCAAATAGCTTCGCAGGAATCCCCACAAGGCCGACGGAGCAAACATCGATTCCGGGGGGTAGTTCGGCGGCGCCGCCGCTTCCGCTGCTCCCTGGAGATGAGAAAGGGCCGATGATCGTTGGTTTACATCAAGCTCTTTGACGGTTCGCCTGGTCCGATGCGATCTGACAAGGTTCGGCGTGGTGCTCATGGGTCTGCACCACGTTATCTTAGATAGCGACGGCTAGGCGCTGTTCGTTAACTGTTTGTACTCTAATGTTACATACTTTAACGCTTACAGTACCGGGGAGGAATGCAAGTCGGTGGGATTCTGTTTGGCCGATCTACCTTGTCACGAAGAAATCTTAGGACAAGCAATCGCGGTTATACAGGCTTCGTCGTATTGTCACGACGGCGTACACTGATATGGTCCGTGCCGAGGAGTCCTTTATGCCAGAAAATCCCAGTGTCACGCTACCCGGAACCGTGGAGAAAATCATCGAATCTCCGCATCCGAGCATACCGGAGAAAGCACAAATTGCTGTCGAAGGCGCGGATGATCTATACCAAGAGATTCGCATCGATAATACCTTGACCGACGATAAGGGTAAGCAAGTCCGCCTGAAGGAAGGTGCCCAGGTCGAGGTTACCGTCGAAGCCGAAGCGGGCCAGACCACGTCCAAGCCCGCGGACGCCAAGAAGGAATAAGCGCCACCTTAATGGCTCGTCTCCGCGAAGAGGACAGCGCGCGCCTGCGTTACGAGCGGAGCCAAATCGTGATGCTTGGAGAACACGGCGCGAATTCCAATCCGTAGAGCGGCCTCCACAGTTGCTTCCATGTAGTGTGCCGTCAAAAGAAAAACTGGCACAGCTGGCAAAATCTGGTGGAGAATTTTGGCGGCTTCCAACCCGTTCATCACCGGCATGGACACATCAAGTACGATCAGATCAGGCTCTAGCTCTTTAGCCTTAACGATCGCGTCGGCCCCGTTTTCGGCCTCACCGCATACAATCGACTCGAAACAACTTTCAAATAGGCCGCGTACCGCGGTTCGTACCACTGCGTGGTCATCAACAATGAGGATAGTGGGCAAGTCTTGCTCCTGCGATGAGCCGGAGCGCAGCGAGTACGGGGCGGAAGTTGCGAAAAGGGAGCCCCGCTGTGGGCAGTTCACCTTATGTGGGAGCAGAACATAAGTCAGCGTCCGTGACAATCGGGGCAAATCTTTACGTTCGATTGGTGTAACGTATGTGTTATCCGCAGATCTGCTGGGCCTGGGATGAGATGAGAATCATCGTAGCGACCACCAACTAGACTCTTCGATTTCGCTATTCGCCGCCCTGATAATTTGTTGAGAGATCGCCACCAAACGCTGTTCCTCTTCGAGAGTTTCTGCCTCCTCGAATTGCTTTCGCACGATTTGGAAATGTGACCGCAGTTCTTCACAATCAACGCTCATCACGACCCCTCGGACGGATTTTCCAAAAGGACGGTTTCGGACAGGCGTTCGCATTAGCTGGGGAAGCCGTTGTGCACATTCAATACGCCCCCGGGGTTGGGCGGCTCCTTGCACAGTTCATTCACGAAACCTGATCGCAATCTACAGGCGAGTCTACCCACCCGAATACAGGCATTCACCTAGCAAGGGCTGTGAAGAACGGTCTATCTGTGGAGAAGCATCAGCGCGGAGGAATTAGGATGGCCCGCAAAAGATACATCGACCCCAAAAGTTATTTTAGGCCGTGTAGCGCAGGGCGGAGTCCGCGGAGCCCTGCGGCTTTTTCCGTCTGGAAAACCCGCCCGGCTCGTAGTGCTTTCGCGTTATTGCGGCTGCTCGCCATCTCCGCTGTAATCTCCGCCAACTTTGGGATGTCCGTTACAAACGCTCCTTCCCCGGAGCCATTTCTTCAGGTGCATTGCAGTTGAGGTATTGCGCGCGTTCTCGACGTGGGTGAACCGATGCATCGATTTCTTTTACTGGTCTTGTTGTTTGCTGTTCCATGCACCTTTGCCCAGAGCAATTTCGCCGTACTGCGCGGCACGGTCTACGACCCGCAGCACAATCCCGTCGCAGGCTCCGCGGTGCAACTCACCTCTGCCGCCACGAACGCCGTGCGCCGCGCTGTCAGCAATGAACAGGGCATTTTCGAGGTCACCGCCCTATGGCCCGGCGAATACGAACTTGCCGTGCAATCCACCGGCTTCGCCCCGCTGACGCAGGCTCTGCGTCTTGAAGTCAACCAGCAACTCGCCCTCGATCTCAATCTCAAGCTCGCTTCCGCCACCAGCACTCTGCAAGTCGTGGCCTCCCTGCTCGACGTCCTGCACACCACCGACGCCAGTGTCGGCGAAGTCATCGAGCCCGCCGCCGTCCAAGCCCTTCCTCTCAATGGCCGCATGCTGATCGACCTGGTTCTCACCGTACCCGGCGCGCACGTCAGTCACGGTGCGCAAACTGGCGACATGAATCCGCTCTACTGGCGCCCCGGCCAGCGCTCCGCCGTCAGCATCGGCGGCAACCGCCCCAACGCCAATTACTTCCTCCTCGACGGCACCACCGATACCGATCCCACTTTCAACACCCTCAACCTCAGCCCTTCCCCCGACGCCGTGCAGGAGTTCAAGGTGCAAACAGGCAGCTACTCCGCGGAAATGGGCGGCGCCGGCGGCGGCCAAATCAACATCGCCACGCGTTCTGGCACCGATCGATTCCACGGCACCGCTTACGAATTTCTCCGCAACGGAGCGCTGGACGCCCACACCTTCGGCGACATGGGCGGCTCAAAATTTCTCGTGCAAAATAATTTCGGCGCGTCTCTCGGCGGCCCCATCGCGCACACCAAGACTTTTTTCTTCGTCAACTACGAAGGCCTCCGCCACTCCAAAGCAGACTCGATGATGGAGACCGTTCCCACCGCCGGCGAAATCGGCGGCGATTTCAGCATGAGCGGCACCACCATCTACAACCCCTTCAGCGCCCACGCCAATCCAAATTTCAATCCCGCAAAACCCATCAGCCCCGGCAATCCGCAAGTTATCCGCGATCCGTTTCCCAACAACAAAATTCCTACCAGTATGCTCAGCACCGCCGCGCAAACCTTTCTGCTGAACTATCTCCCCGCCCCCAACATGCCCATAGGCATGAACGGGTGCGGCATGACCATGATGGGTGCCCCACAAGTCGTCGGTGCCGGCCAGGACTGCAACAACTATCTTGATTCCCGCGATGAGCACCACGTCAACGACCAGGGCACCGTTCGCATTGACCACGTCTTCGACCGCGGCGACACGCTCTCCGCCCGCTATTCTCTCAGCGCCGAAAACGGATTCATGCCCATCAACCTCCCAGGCTTCGGCACCTTCCACGACGATTTCTCGCAAAACTCCAACGTCTCCTGGAACCGCATCATCAGCCCGCGCATGGTGAACGTCGCTTCCATCAGCATCTCGCGCCTCTCCATGAGTCACACCACGCAAAGCGCCAACGTCAACGACATCGTCAGTCAGCTCGGCATTCTAGGCGTCGGTTTTGGTGGACCCGGAGCGTTCGGCGCTCCGTGGTTCAACGTGCAGGGTTACTCCGGCATGGGCGACACCTACGCAGCCACCCCCATGCGCGCGTGGGACACCACCATCGAAGCCCGCGACCTTCTAAGCTGGCAGCGCGGCCGCCACAGCCTCAAATTCGGCGGCAGCTATCGCCGCTACATTTGGCCCATGTGGGGATTCTTCCAGAATCGTGGCTACTACCAATTCACCAACGGCTACACCACGCAAACCGCCACCAACGACGGCACCGGTTCCGGCCTCGCCAGTTTTCTCCTCGGTCTTCCTGCCGTGAAGCAGCGCCAGGCCGGCATCCCGCAGATGCAGCTTCGCAATTGGTCCGCTGATGGTTTCGTGCAGGATGATTTCCAACTCACACGCAACACCACCATCCAGATGGGCCTGCGCTATGAATACATGAGCCCGCTAGTCGACATCCGCTACACCAATTCGAATCTCATCTTCTCCGGCGCCACGCCGCAAGTTTTTATCGGAGGACAAAACGGGTACCCCGGCGGCCTGATGTATTCGAACAAGCACGACTTCGCTCCCCGCCTCGGCTTATCGCAAAATCTTCCCCGCCTCGGCCTCGTTTTCCACGGCGCGTACGGCATCTTCTTCACTCCGGTTGATCTCAACACCTGGTGCAACCAGCGCCACAACGTTCCCTACGTTTTCCCGGAGACTCAGCAGTTCGACAATTTCACGCCGCCGGCAACCTTGCTGTCCTCCGCGCAGTCGCAATCCTCTTTGAATTTCGCTCCCGCCGTCCTCGGCAAAACCACTGTCAGCTTCACTGCCTTCGATCCCCACGCGCCCGCCGAGTACGTCCAGCAGTGGAGCGCCTCCATCGAAAAGAGTCTCGGCCGCGAAACCACTCTCGAGCTCGGCTACCTCGGTGCTCGCGGCATTCATCTCCAGCGCGCCGACCTCATCAACAACGCGCCTCCAGGCCCCGGCGCCATCGGGCCTCGCCGCCCGCTCAAGTTCCTGGAATTCGTCGCAAACTCCAGCCTGCCCGCAAGCATCGCCGTTTCGCCGGCTCCTCCGGCAGGTTGCCCCGCCGGCGCGCTGTGCACTCCCGTCAGCACCATCAACCTGCTCGCCAACTCCGCGCAATCCTGGTACGACGCCGGCTATATCAATGTCCGCCGCCGATACGCGCATGGTCTAAGCCTGCTCGCCAACTACACCTACTCGAAGAGCCTCAGCAACGCTCCCGATTTCCGCTCCCCTATGTTCGAATCCTCGATCCCGCAAAACGATTCGAATCTCGCCGCCGAAAAAGGCCTCGCTTGCGATGTCCGTCATCGCCTCGCCACCAGCCTCGTCTACGATATCCCTTCCATCACCCGCGAGCGCCTGCTCCACGCGCTCACCCGCAATTGGAATCTCTCCACGGTCTACCAAATCCAAAGCGGATTCCCCCTCACTATTTCCGTTTTCGGCGATACCGCCAACTCCGGCACCGTCCTCGGCGAAAATCCGATTCGCGCCAACCTCACCGGCCAGCCGATTTTTCCCTCTGGCACGCGCACTGCCGCGCAATGGTTTAACCCAGCTGCCTTCGCGACTCCCGCCGCCTTCACTTTCGGAAATGTCGGCCGCAACACCGTTTACGGCCCCGGCATGCAAACTCTGGATCTCGCGCTCGCACGCTCTTTCGAACTTACCGAGCGGGCAAAATTCCAATTCCGCGCCGAATTTTTCAACGCCCTCAACCACACCAATCTGGGCACGCCCGACCGTTTCGTGAACACCCCGCAATTCGGCACCATCAGCGAAGCCGCCACGCCTGGCCGCCAAATTCAGCTGAGCGCGCGCGTCTCCTTCTAAATTTGCGACGCAGTGATGTTGCTGGTAACACAAGCAGAAATTCTTGTGTAACCGCGGCACTCGCTCCTACGTACCATGCAGCGTAAGCCTAGTCAGTCCTGTTTTCCGGAGTTTCTCTGCGAGGTGTTTTCGATGCCGGAACCTGTTCGATGCGACGTGTGCGGTAAGCTCTTCAGTTCTCGTCACTTGAGTTCACACAAGCGGTTGGCGCACGCTAAGGGCAAGGTGACGGGTTCGGCTGGTGAGGAAGACGGGATAAAAACGATTCTCGCACTTTACAAAACTTTGTCCGCGGAAAACAAAGAGCGCGTGCTCGCGCAGCTCGCAACCGTTGAGCAAAAAGCTTGCTGAAACCGCGCTAGTCAGTCCCGGAGCTTTTTTTGCCCGTGGACGCCATCAGCCAATTCTGAAGCACACCCACGAAATGCGGCTTCACGTCGTGAAACGCCAGGCCCATGCCGAGATGCGCATGGCAATACACGACAATGCCGGGAGTCTCGAAGAAGTATTCCTCGGTGAAAATCTTCACGTACACGCTGGTGCCCTTGGGCAGCGGGTTCAGCGTGTCAACATAGCAGCCGTGCAGGCTCAGCTCGCTGACCTGCGCATTCATGCGGGTCCCGGTGTCAACTTCTAGGAGCTCCGCAGAAGCCACAAAGGGCACCCGCGGCACGAGCCTTCGTTCTTGTTCCATCTTTGCCGCTCTCCCAAGCAATAGGCAAGCGCACCCCTCTGCGCCTTCGCCGGCAAATTCTCCCGGTTTGTCCGAACGGGCCGGAAACTATCGCCTTTCCCTAATTTTCCTCGCAGAAAAGGCTGACAGCACGAAAATTGAGCCCCGGCGTGCCCTGCCAGTTACTCAGTCCGCCGCAGAACCTGGCAGTAGTGACCTTCAGACCCTCCGACCTGCACCCGCCCACGCCCGTAGTGGTCTGCGTTCTTAACCTATCCCTCGCTGCTGGGCAGATCCTTTGTACCTTCAGACATCGTGGATAAGTCCATTCCGCAACGCGCGCAGCAGCACCCGTTGACGCATCTGCAATGGCATCTGAAGAAGGTGGCCAACGAAATTTATCACCTTTACGATCGGGGCTCCTGCCACCTCATGGTCTTGATGGCCGAAGGCAGGGTTGCCGCGCTGCTCGACGAATATCTGCACGAATCGCTCAAGCCGAAAATCATCGGGCGCATTCTGGATTCACCGGACGCCGACGCGCGCGACCGCAGAGAATTGATCGAAGGCACACTGCGCGGCCACCGCGCCGCAAAAGAGGCCAACGCCATCGAAAGCCTCCAGGAGCACAGACCCGATGAGTTGGTTTCTTCGCTACGCAACGTCATCAACACTCTCAATCTTTTCCTCATCCGCAAGCTTCTCGTCAGCGAAAGTCTTCACCACAAAGGCTTTGCCTGCAGAGAACATCACTACCTCTCCCTGGACGCGGGCAATTGTCCCTTCGACAACACCAAGCTGCTCGCGGCAGAGAACGTGGTGGACGAAGTCATCGAAGTCGCCCGACTCCATGGCGTAGAAGTGCTGATCATCAAGCACCGCCAAGACTTGCTGGCGCAATACGCCGGCATCGCCGCCATCCAATACGCCGTCCTGGAAGCCGCAGCGGTGGGCGGGCAGTGACGACCTGACCGAGGCGGCAAGCCCTCGACAACAAAGCGAGTTGCAAGAAAAAGCGCAACACAGAGGGCAGAGATCGGAACACGCAGGTCACAGAGGGTACCCCCCGCCTGAAGGTTTGAATGTCTGCAGGTCCCGTAAATACATTCGGGATGCAAAAGGCGCATCTGAACGTCGAGAGGGGCCCGGGATACCCCACCCCCGGTGTTTTGCAAAAAGAGGCTGCAAGCTGTTGGAAACAAAGGAAGCGAGTGCAAAAAAGAGCGCAAAGAGACGACAAGAGGCTGCAAACTGCTGAGAACACGCGATTTGCCGTAGAGACACAGAGACACCGAGGAAGGGGGGACGGGATCACGGTACACCCCTGTGGCGACGGGAAGTATGCGCAACGTGCTGAGAACGGGAGAGATATTGGCGCCGCGTGGCGCATATGACGGGAGAAGTCGTCGGTTACGCGAAAACACACGGGGTGGCGGAAGCAGGAAGGGATGAAACGGGGACACTGTCAACAGAACCTTGATCCGTAGATTACCGCATCCGTTACTATTTGTCAAGTGAGAAATTAAAGACTGTGGATTGAATGATTTACTGGTACTCATTACGCTTGCGCTTGAAAGTTGGCACTAAACCCGGACCCTTGCAAAGGGTCCGGCACCCAGGTTCGGTTCCTCGCGGAGGGTGGCCCACCACGCCATCGAATTCCTTATACGAGGCCCCCGGAATGGAGTCTGCCAAAGGGCGCGTCTGAGGGAGTTAAGGATGCGGCCCTGCGCGGCGCCAATCACAAGCACACGTAGCGCCGTGACTTACGTTCTTCTCGCGCGGAATAAGACTCGACCACGCGGGTTCTTCCTACTGGGGGACAGTTTCGTCACGGTGCGCCAGGCCGAGCATTGAACTGGGGCGTTTCGTCTTTCTTGCGGAAAGCAGTCCCCTCCGTTTAGGGACAAGCATCAAACGAAACGAGAAGTGAGGTAGAGATGAGGGTTGAACTCAACGTACCTGAGTCTGTCAGAGAGCCGCGCATGTGGGTGAAGCATCAGCCGGTTCTCGCCATGGCCTTGCGGTCTGGTTCCTTTGAATTGGGCTTGCGCCGTTCTGAGATGATAAGACTCACCTACGATGCGGGCGAAATGAGCCTGGTTCCTCGTCACTTTGAGAAATGGTTTCGAACCGATGACTTGCACTATTTGTCCGTCGGCATTTCGGACGCCGCACTAACCGCGGCCGCTGATGGAACAAGCGGTGAGGTCGAGTTGCGCAGAGCGGATAACCTGGCTGACGCGCGATTGCGGGCGTTGGTTGAGGCGGTGAATGCGGAAAGGATTGCGGGGTTTCCGAGCGGGAGGCTGTTTCTCGATTCTGTCGAGCAGGCGCTTGCGGTGGCGCTGGTCAACGGTTATGCAGTGCGGCATTGTTCTGTCCAGACACATCGAGGCGGGCTAGGTTGCGCACGCTTGCGAAGGATCAAAGAGTTCGTAGAAGCGAGGATGGAAGACGAGTTGACGCTTTGCGAGATGGCGCAATCGGTGGAGTTGAGCGCAGCTCATTTCTCGCGGATGTTCCGCAAGTCAACGGGCGAGACCCCGCATCAATTTCTCCTACGTCAGAGGGTAGAACGTGCCAAAGAGATGTTGCGCTCGGCCGATGCGCGAGTAATGGATGTAGCCGTGGCCTGTGGCTTCAAAACCCAACAGCATTTTGCGCAGGTCTTCCGTCACGAGTGCGGAGCGAGCCCAACAGAATATCGCCAGGAATTTCTGGGCCACGAAGCGACGTGCGCTCGGGAAATCTGCTCTCAAGATATGCCACGCCTTTGCTCACCCAGGTCTGCGGCCAAATTGTGACCCTCCCTCAGCTGCGCGTAAATTCATAGTTGGCCCTACATCCGCCGGCATTCGTAGCTCATCGCTCTTTGCATCCGCATCTCTGTGTCACCCGTGCAGGTGGGAGGTGGCCGCCTGACGGAAACCTCTGCCACCGACAAGCATTGTCAGGTTCGGCGGCAATTCTGACAGACTCGCGCGCAGCTCACTCGAACTCTCGTGGTTGTCTCCTTCATGGCAGCTCGCTAGATGGAATCTGATCGTTGGATTCCGGTATCCGGCATCAAGAATTCAGCAAGATTCCGACCAGGGCAGCAGACACTCGCACAACTCCTTATTCGGCATGCAGTTTACTGATCGAGTTGTGAGATCCACCAAGGCAGACAAGCCGTGGCAGGCCTCACACGAACAAGGAGTACTGAGATGGATTCGAACAATAAAAAACAATCAGCGGTAGATTTCGCGGAGCGCGTTCGTGAGAACCAGCGGAGGCTCAGGTCCAATCTAAAGTCGCATTACGACTTCATCGTCTGTGGGTCAGGCTCCTCTGGCTCGGTGGTGGCGCGCCGCTTGGCCGAGAATCCCGATGTCAGCGTGCTCTTGCTTGAAGCAGGCGGCAGCGACGATGTGCCAAGCGTCACAGAAGCGGCTCGCTGGTTTGAAAACCTCGGGAGCGAGCGCGATTGGAAGTTTTTGGCCCAACCCAATCCGCACCTCAAAGGGCGTTCCATGCCGCTTAACATGGGCAAGGTGCTCGGCGGAGGATCGAGCATCAATGTCATGGTTTGGGCACGCGGCCATAAGAACGATTGGGATTTCTTCGCATCCGAGTCCGGCGACACGGCATGGAACTATGAGTCGGTGCTGGAGGTCTATCGCAGGATTGAAGACTGGCAGGGTGCGCCAGATCCCACGCGCCGCGGAACCGGCGGGTTGGTTTTTGTGCAGCCCGCGCCTGACCCGAATCCAATCGCCCCGGCTATGGTGGAAGCAGCGCGCTCCATTGGGATCCCGACCTTCGATAGCAACAATGGCCGTCTGATGGAAGGCGATGGCGGAGCCTCTATTGTCGATTTGCGCGTGCGCGATGGAAAGCGCCTATCCGTCTTTCGAACCTATGTCTTCCCCTATATGGACCGGCCCAACCTGACTGTGCTCACGCACGCATTGGTTACCAAGCTTACCTTAGACGGAAAGCGAGCCACCGGTGTGGAGATCGCTTTTGACGGAAAAATAGAACGCATTACGGCTGGACTCGAGGTTGTTCTTTCGTTGGGCGCGATGCACACGCCAAAGGTGTTGATGCTTTCTGGCATTGGCGATCAGGCTGAGCTACAACGCCTGGACATACCGGTCGTTCAGCATCTTCCAGGTGTGGGTCAGAACTTTCAGGATCATTTTGGTATTGGCTGTATCTGGGAGTATCAGCAGCCGCTCCCTCCTCGCAACAATGGAGGCGAGGCAACGTTCTTCTGGAAGAGCGATCCTGGTCTCGAGACTCCGGATTTGCAGACTTGCCTGGGAGAACTACCGATCTGCAGTGCCGAGGCAGGCGCCAAGTTCAATCCACCCGCGGCTTCTTGGACATTCTTTGGAGGTGTCGTACGGCCGAAAAGCCGAGGCCAGATTCGCTTGACTGGACCTAACCCTGACGATGCTATCCAGATCGAGGCCAATACGCTGTCCCACCCGGACGACCTGAAGGCCGCAGTAGCGTGCGTGGAACTTTGCCGCGAGATTGGCAATGCGGCTGCGCTTCGACTTTTCACAAGACGGGAGGTCATGCCTGGCAACCTGAGAGGTGCTGAACTAGAAGACTTCATTCGCGATGCGGCTGCTCCTTACTGGCATCAGACGTGTACTGCCAAGATGGGGCGCGATTCGACGTCCGTCGTAGACGCCCAACTTAAGGTCTATGGAATCGAACACCTTCGCATCGCGGACGGCTCGATCATGCCGCGCGTGACGACCGGCAACACCATGGCCCCCTGCATCATCATCGGCGAGCGTGCCGCGGAAGCCTTGCGGAACGAGCACAGGTTAGAGACATCGTCGGTGTCGCATTCGGGGAACTAAGACGAAACGCTCAACCGGAAACACGCTCGGGAGAAGTGCAAGCCATGCGAATGAAATTCAAGCTGTTTTTAGTTCTGGTAACAATTCAGATCGGATGTACGGGCGTGCCGCTCTTCGCGCACCCAAGCCTGCCTGCCAAAGCTTCGCGAAATGCACCTACGGAGATTCACGGGCTTCGCCACGGTGTACCGCAGTTCTGGCGGCAGTTTGGAGACCCTCTGCTCAATCGACTTATGGCGGAGGCAATCTCGTCCACTAAGGACCCTGCGATCCTGGCTTTCAGAATCAGACAAGCCAGGGCGATGCATCGGGGGTATGAATTGAGTCCATTTCCCTTGATCACAAATCCAACACGCATCGCAGAATTGGAACTCATCACAGCCCGACGAGAGGGTGTCCGTTCCAATCTTCAGGAAGGAGAGTTATTCGATCCGGGTTTTGACTCGCTTTGGGAGATCAATTTATTCAGCACGGATCGAAACTCTCCTGAGATTGCGGACGCAGTTTACGGAACCAGCGCTTACGATCTGCGTGCGATTCAGGTGAGTGTTGAGGGGGAGATTGCAAGAAACTACTTTGAGTTTGAGGCGTCACTGGAGCGATCGAACGTTGCGGAGAGGCACGCACAAACTCAGGCACGCATGTTGAAAATCGCTGAGGGGCGTCAATCTGGGGTAAAAAGCGCGGTATCTGAAACCGAACGTGCCCGCGTGCTATTCGCTTACACTCGCACGGCGAGTCTAAGGATGAAGGCCGAGAGCGCCGTTGCGCTGGATTGCCTGGCAGTGTTGCTCGGCCGCTCTCCAAGCGCACTTGCGGAAGAGTTAAGCCATTCGGGCCAGCTTTCTGTGTTACCGCAACAACTCTATGTTGGCTCTCCTGAAGAACTTTTGCGCCGCCGGCCGGACATCGCCGCCGCCGAAAGGCGTTTGGCGGGACCCGCAGCCAAAGCCGGCATTTCCGTCGAAGATCTGTTTCCAAGAGTAGTTCTTTCCGGAAACACTCACCCAGGAGCGATGCCATTAGATGAGGTGCAATGGTCACACCGATTCACGACTTCCATTGTGCCTATGATTTCCTGGCCGCAATTCCGCCTGAACCGAGTAAACGCTCAGATTCTCTCAAGCGATTCGCCGGACCAACAGGTCTTGGCGAGCTATAGCCAGACAGTGTTGCAAGGAGTTGCGGAGACAGAGATTACGCTCATGTCTTTCGATCAGGCGCGATCACAAAGTGCGCGACTCGCACAAGCGTCGCAGACCAGCAAGAACGCCGCAGACTCGGCCACAATCCGCTTCAACCGCGGCATAGGTACGTTCTCGGAAGTTCTCGACGCGGAACGCGCCCAGTTCGAAGCCGAAGATATTCTCGTTGAAAGTCGCGCGGAAACCGCGACCGCAATGGTCGCCGTTTTCAAGGCCCTTGGAGCAGGATTCGATGGGTTGCAATGACAAAGGACGGTAGACCGCGATGAAACTTGGACCGTGCGACTGCGGCAGGAGGGCGGATTTGCGCCCGTGTCGCTGCCAGTGACGTGCCACTATCTGAACCGCGAAGGGGTGAGCGACAAGTTCGTCGCCTACATCAAGACCCTCTGGCCCAATTTCTGAGTGGAAGTTAAGAAGGTCAACGATTGTGGTGGAGGCTCAGGCTGAACGCTGGCAGCCCTGGGCAAAACTTGGATGGCGACGGCGGCACTGGGCAATACTTATCTGTATCAATAACTCGGGAAGGGGTGCACACTGGTTGTATGGGCCAGCAAACGTTAGCAGCCACGGACGGTTGGAAGAAAAAACGCGACGAATTGACCAGCAAGAGAAATTTGCTATTCAAGAACTATTCAAAAAATCCGCAGGATGCTCATCTTGCCTTGGAAATCAAGACGATTGACGACGAAATTGCCGAGTACACAGACAAGATGAGGGAAGAAACTGTCCGCTCCGCTAAAGATGACAACAAAAGCAAGCGGCCACCAGAGCCGGCGGCCGCTACAAGCAAGGCTCTGCTCCCCTGACTTCAGGTCAGGGCTTCCACTTCCATTCAAAATTGCAGCTTTAGCGCGACTTGCGAGACGCGGCCTGGTTGTGACTTCAGGATTTGGCCGAAGGTGGCATCGTCGCGATTGCCGTCGACCGCGCCCGCGCCGTCGAACTGCGCGCGGTTGAAGGTGTTGAAGATTTCGAAGCGGAATTCCAGAGAGGTGGATTCCGTGATCCGGGTGAGCTTGTGCAAAGCCATATCGTAGTTAGCCGAGAGGAGCGCCGGGAAATGGGGTGGACTGAACGCCTGCGCACGAACGCCCTCGGCGGCCGCTCGATTTGCACAAACTTCTGAGCGAGTTGAAAGAGGATGCGTCGGTGTCGCCTGGACCGACGGATTTGTAGGCGGAGTTGGTCACCTTGCAGAGGTAACCGCCGACAAAGCAGGCGTGAGCGAACGACGTCTCCTCAGGGGCTGAAGACGGTTGGTCCTGCCAGCGTTATGTCGGAGCTGAAAGCTCCGACCCCCAGAAAACTGAGATTGCCTTTACGGACTAGCCTGGGCGGGGTGTGCTTTGGTGAGGGAAGGGGTGAACTCGAAACGGACGAGCCAGTCGGAGGGAACGGCGTGGCCCTCCACTTTGGCCGGGGCGAAGTCCCAGCGGTGGGCGGCTTCCAAGGCCTGGTCGGCAAAATATTTGCTGGGGCCGGGGGAAAAAAGCGCGGCGGAAGCGACGTTGCCCGCGGGATCGACATGGAGCTTGACGGTTACACGGACCGTGCCGCGGATGGTGGCGCGCGCCTTCGGCGAAACGTTGGGCATGACTTGATCGAGCACTTCGCCCTGAGTGACCGAGCCGGCGGCTGGCTTCGCGGCAGACTCGACGCGCGGAGGATTGGCGACGCTGGTGAGGGCCGCGGGAGCTGGCGCGGGATTTGAAGAACTCAACGAGCGATGGTCATTCGGTTTTTGCGGCGAAGATTGCGACGGAGCCAGCGATGCGCGTTGCGAAGACGACGACGGTGAATTGACCGCAGGCGGCGCGGGCTTCTGCGCGGACTTGGCGGCGTTCTTGGCATGCGCGCCAGCGGGGGTAGGTCTTGCGGCGGGCGGCTGCGGCGCTTCTACCGAAGCGGCCTGCTGGACGGGAGCGCGGTGATGGAGCAGCCGCGGAACGAGAAAGATGGTGGTGAGGACGACAGCAGCGACGATGCCGAGCGGAAGATAATAGGATTTCGGCAGCAAGGGAGGCCGCTGGAGATGGGGCTGAACGAGGTCGTAGCGCGGCCTTGTGGCCGTGCCTCTGACCGCGACGGTCTGCGAATGGATCGGCGGCTTGGCGGCAGGGAGTGGAGCTGGCCGCGAAATTTCCGTTTTTGCGGCGGCTAAAGAAGCTGGCGCGGGCGATTGGGTTGCGGCGGGCAGGATTGCCGGGGCTACCGCCGCAGCGATGTGCGCGGGAGACGGCGCGGAAACTGGCTGCGCGGCAGATGCGGAAGGCGCGACGGAGCCGGGATTCAAGCGGGCGCCGATCTCCACGACGGTCCAGCGGCGCTGCGGGTCTCGGTGCAAGCAGTGGCGCGCGATGTCCTGGTAGACCGCGGGGAGTGTATCTGGCACGAGTGGATCTTGCGGGACGGAACCGGCTGGCGCGGGCAGATGCTGCGTGAGAGCTTCGACGAGCGTGAGGCCTAAAGACCAGACGTCGCTCGCGGGAGAGATGATGCCCTTCGTGATTTCCGGCGGATCGTAAGGGCTTGCATGGCGCAGGCTCGCGGCGGAAACGCCTTGCTGCGGTTCCGCGGCCGGCAGAAGCGACTGCTCGGAGTGCTCCGCGGCAGAGGAAATGCCGTCGCTCGAGAGTTTGAGTTGGTCCTCGATGGCGAGAATGTTGGAGGGCCGCACGCGTCCATGGACCAAGGACTCGCCGTGGAGAAACGCGAGGGCTTGCAGGGTGGGAGTGAGAACGTCGCGCGCTTCCGCGGGAGTGAGCGGGCGCTGCGGAAGAAATTGCGAGAGATTTTCTTCGGCATATTCCATTACCACATAGAGCAAATTAAAATCGCCGAGGTGGCAGCGGCCGCACTCGAAGAGGCGCAGCAAGTGAGGATGAGCGAGCTTGGCAGCATGTTTCCAGCGAAATAATTGGAGCTCCGCGTCGGGTTCATCGAACTGGACAAATTTTATGGCGACTTTCTGCGGTGGGATGCCGCGTTCGGTCAGAAAGACAGCGCTGTGTTCAGAGCTGCCAAGATAACGGCGAAGCAGGAACCGGGCATCGACAATTTGCCCTTCCCACTGCTTCCAGGATTCGGACATAGTGCACCCCCGCGTCCGTTCAGATTGAGCACCATTGTACTCTCGTGGCGGAGGAGATGGCTCTTGTACCGGTGTACAGGTAGACGGTTGGTCAAGAGTTCTAAGCGGAGCTAAGGGTGGAGGCTTCGCGGGCCACTGACGAAGGGGCTGCCGCGCTCATAGAAGCGAAGGAGGCGGTGTACGGCTCGGGTGATGCCGATGCGCGGACTCTTGCCGAGGATGATGGCCCGCCGGGCTTCGGAAGCGGGCCGGCTGGGGCCGGTGATGGCGCCGAGCCAGAGAGGGCCGGGAGCGCAGAGATCCGTGGCATCGAGGGAGCGGTCGATGCACAGAGCGGAGGCGAGGCGCCCCGGACCGCGCGCGAGGTCGAGCAGGCGGGTAGTTTTACGATGCTGCTCCATTTGCGTGATACCCTCAAGGGGCTCGAGCGCGCGGATCAGGACGCCCCCGCCGACTCCGACAGATTCTGCGCTGACGTTGAGCATGAAGTGATTGCCATAGCTGAAATAGACGTAGGCGTGGCCTCGGCGAAGAAACATGGAGCGATTGCGCGGGGTGGGGCCGCGAAAGTGGTGAGCGGCGGGATCGCGTTGCGGATACGCCTCCGTTTCCACGATACGGCCGCTAAGCCGGGTGCCGGCGAGTTCGCGGACGACAATTTTGCCGATGAGAAAGCGTGCCAGCGCGACAGTGTCCCCAGGCAGCTCGGCGCGGCGGAGGCGCCGGATGGAAATGGGAGCTTCGCGGGGTGTCATGGCTGGCAAGCCCAGGCAGTCCTCCGAGTCAGTAAAGAAGTCTAATCTTAAGCCTTACTAGGCGGTGGTTCCCAACTCGCCTTGCGATGACAACCCGAAACGGAAGCCCAATGGAACCCGAGAAGCGACGACGGTTTGTGAGGAAGCGAACAGACCAATTGCTGTATGCCGAATTAGGCCCGGACAACGGCAGCATCTTGTTGAATTTGTGCGAGGAGGGATGCAGTTTCCAATCGATCGCGCCAGTGCGCGATGAGCAGGTACATTTCTCGGTATCCGTGGGCGACGGCCGCAAGCTGGAAGGCGAGGGACAGATCGTCTGGTCGGATGCCGCCAAGAAAACCGGTGGACTGCTTTTTCTGAATCCTTCGCAGGAGTTGCGGGAGCAGGTTCGCGAGTGGCTCGACGCGACGCTTGTGACGGCGGATGGCAAGCTCGATCCTGCGGCGGTGGAGTCGCATGCGAGGCGTCGCCGTAAAGAGCTGAGGGAAGAAGCCCGAGCCACGGCGGCGCGCGCGCGGAAGGAAGGAGCGCTGAAAGGCATCAAGACGGAATCGACGGCCGGAATGGAAGGCCAGACGTCAGAGATGTCGGTTCCTGACGTAAGGACTGGGATAGTAGGAATGATTTCCGGGACGACGGATGGGATCACGGCCCGGGTTGGCCATGGAAACTCAGCAGGAATCTGGTGGGGCGTGGGCGCGATCGCATTAGCAGCGGTACTGTTCCAGACACTGGTCGCGTACCATCGGGAACTGGGACATTTGCTAATGTCGTTCGGCTCGAGCATCGCGGGTGACGAGCAGAAAAGCAATGCGGCCACACCCCCAGAGGTTCGGCCGGTGCCCGCTGACGCAGTCGTGGACGTCAAGCCGGCAGCACTGTCAGATGGGCAGGATACTCAGGATACAAAGGAGGGAGCGGTCTTCAGCGGCCCTGAGGCCGCGCCCGCGAGCATCGAGCAAACGGGGTATGCAAAACGCAACTCCCCACCGCAAGCAGGGTTGAGTGAGGACGTGCCGTCACTTTGGACGTCCGTCGAAAACGGGGATACCCGTGCTGAAGTGGCCTTGGCGAGCCGGTACGTGCGGGGCGACGGAGTGCCGCGGAGTTGCGCGCAGGCGCGCGTACTCCTGGAGGCGGCCATAAAGCGCGGCAGCGCGGAAGGAAAGCAAAAACTGGATGAGCTGGCACAGGCGGGTTGCCCGTAACGCTCAAGAAACGCGCTTAGGGCGCAGACTGGCAGGTTCCTTGACTTGGCAGGCGAGCGACTCAATAATGAAGAAAGCATGAGTGTGCGCGCCGGAGGCGCTTCAGACATGTTCCTTGACGTTAAGGATCTTGCCGTCCGCAAGCTGCCTATCCGGAAGAGTTATGCCCCAGGCAGCATCGATTACCAGACGGCGGAGATCAAGCAACTCGAGCCGCTGGAGGTCAACGCCACGGCGGAGCTTCTGGACGGCCAGATCCGCATCGCGGGGGATATCGAGACCAAGGTGGAGTTGGTGTGCGCGCGCTGCCTTGAGCCGGTCGTCGAGGAAGTCAGCCGCAGCTTTGATCTTTTCTACAGCCCTTTGCCGAAGGGCGTGAAGCCGGAAGAAGCTCGGCTGAAGGAAGACGACGCGGAAATAGGGTTTTTCGAAGGAGAGGGGCTCTTTTTGGCGGACGTGTTGCGTGAACAGGTGCTGCTGGCGCTTCCGATGAAAGTGATTTGCCGCAGCGACTGCCGGGGCCTGTGCCCCAACTGTGGCGCGAACCTCAACCACGAAGAGTGCCGCTGTGAGACCCACGCGACGGATCCCCGTTTGGCTCCACTCGCGCGCCTCAAGCAGGATTGGCTGAAAAAACAATAGGTATCCGGGGCGAAAGCCTTATACAATCCGCCCACAGGGGCAGGAACGAGGAGTACTGCTATGCCTAACCCAAAACGACGGCATTCGAAGAGACGGACCAGCACCCGCCGCGCGCACGATTTTTTGACCAAGCCCGCGACCGGGGAATGTCCGCACTGCCACGAAATGAAGCAGCCGCACCAGGTGTGTCCGCATTGCGGCTACTACAAGGGCCGCGCGGTGCAAGACAAGTCCGCCTGACGGACTCGGCCGCGGCCTTTCCACGGTTTTTTCGGCACTGCAGGTCTAAGCTTCCATGATCACCATTGCTGTGGACGCCATGGGCGGAGACGATGCACCCCGCCCCGAGGTTGAAGGCAGTGTGCTGGCCGCGCGGGAATACGGCGTGCGCATTTTGTTGGTTGGGCAACCGAATGTGATACGCCCGGAGTTGGCCAAGCACGCTGCTCCCAATCTGCCCATTGAGATTGTGGCGGCGAGCGAGGTGATCACCATGAACGATCACCCGGCGCAGGCCTTCCGCCGAAAAAAGGATAGCTCCGTGCACGTGGCGGCGCGGTTGGTGCGCGAAGCGAAGGCTGATGGGCTGGTGAGCGCGGGGAATACGGGCGCCGTTATGACCGTGTCGCGATTTTTGCTCGGCGCGCTGGAATCGGTGGATCGCGTGGCGCTCGCGGCTCCGTTTCCGAATGCCAAGGGTGGCGTTTCGGTTTTGCTGGATGTGGGCGCGAATGTGGATTCCAAACCCGAACATCTGGTGCAGTTTGCGGTGATGGGAGAGATTTATTACCGGGCGACGTTTGGGCATCGCCGGCCACGCGTGGGATTGCTCTCCATCGGCGAGGAAGAGATCAAGGGCAACGAATTAACGCGCGAAGTGTATACGCGATTGAAGAAGAGCCCCGTGCATTTTGTGGGCAACGTGGAAGGCGGCGATCTTTTTTCGGGCGAAGTGGATGTGATTGTCTGCGATGGTTTCGTGGGGAACATCGCGTTGAAGATTTGCGAAGGGCTGGCGTTTCAGATCTTCGGGTTGCTGCGGAAATCGATCAATAGTTCGCTGGCTTCGCAGGTTGGATTTCTCTTTTCCAGGGGAGCGTTGAAAGGATTGAAGAAAAAGATCGATTATGCGGAATCGGGCGGCGCGCCGCTGCTGGGCGTGCGCGGCGTGTGCGTCATAGCCCACGGGCGTTCGAACGCGAACGCCGTGAAGAACGCCATCCGTGTAGCGGCAGGGCTGGCCAAAGCAGGTATCAATGAAAAGATCGAAGAGGAGCTCTCTCTCGCTGGCGTGACCGCTTAGCGGCAGGGGTCGAGGTTGAAATGGGAAAAATTGCATTTGTGTTTCCTGGGCAGGCGTCGCAATACCCCGGCATGGGCAAAGAACTGGCTGAGAAATATCCGGCGGCGCGCGCCGTTTTTGACGAAGCGGACAAGGCTTTAGGATTTTCGATTTCGCAGATGTGCTTTGCAGGCAGCGAAGAAGAATTGAAGCAGACCGCCAACACGCAACCGGCGATTTTGACGTGCTCAGTGGCAGTGTATCGCGTGCTTGCCGATAAGGGCATTACTCCGGACTTTGTGGCAGGGCACAGCTTGGGGGAATATTCGGCGCTGGTGGCGGCGGGGGCGCTGAAGTTTGCTGATGCTGTGCAGCTCATGCGCAAGCGCGGACAATATATGCAGGAAGCGGTGCCTGCGGGACAAGGGGCCATGGCAGCGATTATGGGATTGTCACCCGCCGTGGTGACTGACGCGTGCAAGCGAGCGGCGGAGGGCGAAGTGTGCTCTCCGGCAAATCTGAATTCTCCGGAGCAGACGGTGATTTCCGGTCATGCGAGCGCGGTGAAGCGCGGAGTGGAGATTGCTTCGCAGTCGGGCGCCAAGCGGGCTGTGATTCTGGCTGTCTCTGCTCCATTCCATTGCGCGCTGATGATGCCGGCGCAGGAACGCCTGGAAAAGGATCTGCGCAAGACGGAGTTTGCGAATCTGCAGGTGCCGCTGGTGACCAACGTGGATGCGGATACCATTACCACCGGCGACGAAGCGCGTGAAGCGTTGATCCGCCAGGTGACCATGCCGGTCCGTTGGGAAGAATCCGTGCGCTTGCTGATCGACGAAGGCGTCAACACTTTTGTGGAAGTCGGGCCCGGGCGTGTGCTCGTCGGATTGCTGCGGCAGATCGAGCGTAGCGTGGGCGCGTTGAACGTGGAAGACGAGAAGAGTCTGGCAACAACCATCGACAAGATCGCGCAAGCGCGCGCTGATGCGGCGTGATGACGGCGATTAGTGGTTAGTTGTTAGTTTTTAGTGATAGAAAAAGATCTAACACAGAGTTCGCAGAGGACGGAGCACAGAGGGCCTAGAGAGAATTGGGTGAGAGTTCTATTCTTCTCTGTGACCTCTGTGCTCTTCTCTCGGTGTGTTCTGTGTTAAATCTTTTTCCGCGGTTCTTGCGGCGCGACCCGGAATTGAAAACTAGGAACGAACAACTGCCTAAATGTTCAGCTTAAAAGACAAAGTTGCTCTGGTTACCGGCGCATCGCAGGGCATTGGACGCGATACTGCGCTTGCGCTGGCCGAGGCCGGTGCAAAAGTGGCGGTCGCTGCGCGCAACGAGGAGAAATTGTCGACCCTCGTCGCGGATATCACTGCGGCCGGCGGCACCGCTGTCGCCGTAAAGATGGATGTTGCCGAGGCGGAGCAGGTGAAAGCCGGCTTCAAGCAAGTGCTCGAAAAATTTGGGCGGCTCGACATTCTGGTGAACAACGCGGCTATCACGCGCGACGGCTTGGCGATGCGCATGAAGCAGGATGATTGGGAAGCGGTGTTGCGCACAAATCTGACCGGCGCGCATCTATGCATTCAGCAGGCGCTGCCGACCATGATGAAGGCGCGGGCGGGACGCATCATCAACATCAGCTCAATCGTGGCGCAATCCGGCAACGCCGGGCAGGCCAACTACGTCGCTGCGAAAGCCGGCATAATCGGACTCACGAAGGCCATTGCGATCGAAATGGCGGCGCGAAACATAACCGTCAACGCGGTCGCCCCCGGTTTCATCGAGACGCCGATGACCGATGTGCTCCCGGACAAAGTGAAGGAAGAATTGAAGACGCGCATACCGCTGGGCCGCATGGGCTCCGCGCGCGACGTAGCCGCCGCCATCGTATTTCTGTCCAGCGATGAAGCTGCCTACATCACGGGCCACGTCCTCAACGTAAACGGAGGCCTGCATTTGGCGTAGTCAGGGATCTCGGATTTAACGCAAACGAGAGTGAGCTGGAAGAACTTGAACACCGAATTGATGCCAGAAAGTTGACCTAGCTGGACGGCGCAAATAGAATGGGCAGGTTGCACTTATGGGGCGAATGGGCGTGTGGGGCGGCGTTCGGCCAGCGGTTCACCAACTTTTAGCACCAACAGCACGAGCGATAGCAGATCGCGGAGGAAATGAATGGCCAGCGTGGAAGAACGCGTAAAGCAGATTATCGTCGAGCAGCTCGGCGTGGATGAAGCGGAAGTGACGCCTACGGCATCGTTTGTGGACGACCTGGGGGCGGATTCGCTGGACCAGGTGGAATTGGTGATGGCGTTCGAGGAGGCGTTCGGGATCGAAGTGCCCGACGAGGACGCCGAAAAGATGACGACCGTCAAAGATGCGGTCGACTATATCGATAAACACTCCAAAGGGAAGTAAGGCCGCTGGGTAATACCACCTCATCAGGGAGCAGGAATCGTTGACGCGCCGCGTTGTGGTCACGGGTGTTGGATTGGTCTGCGCGCTGGGCATCGGCACGGAGGAAAGCTGGAAGAATCTTCTCGCCGGGGTCAGCGGCGTGGACACCATCACCAGCTTTGACGCCACCGGTTTCGATTGCCGCATCGCCGGCGAAGTGAAAAACTTCGACCCCTTCCAGTGGATCGAGAAAAAAGAACTGAAGAAAATGGGGCGGTTCATCCAGGTGGCGCTGGCCGGAGCGGATTTTGCGGTGCGCATGGCCAACTGGACGCGCGAGCAGTCCGATCTCGACGAAGTCGGCGTCTACGTTTCCTCGGGCATCGGCGGATTCGACATCATCGAGCGCGAGCACGGCAAGCTGCTGAACGGCGGACCGGGCAAGATTTCTCCCTTTTTCATTCCGTCGGCGATCGTGAACCTCGCTTCTGGACACATTTCGATTCGTTACGGGGCGCGCGGGCCGAATTCCGCGACGGCGACGGCGTGCTCGGCTTCGGCGCATGCCATCGGAGATTCCTTCAAGATTATCGAGCGCGGCGCGGCGGAAATGATGATTTGCGGCGGCACGGAAGCGACGATTACGCCGATGGGCATCGGCGGGTTCGCGTCGATGAAAGCGCTCTCCACGCGCAACGACGATCCGTCGCACGCCAGCCGGCCGTTTGACGCGCAGCGGGATGGATTCGTGGTCGGCGAAGGCGCGGGCATTCTGATTCTGGAATCGCTGGAGCATGCGCAAAAGCGCGACGCGCAAATCCTCGCGGAAATTGTCGGTTACGGCATGTCTGGCGACGCGTATCACATCACGCAGCCGGCGGAAAATGGCGACGGCGCGTTCCGCGTGATGAGGGCGGCGCTGAAGGATGCAAAGTTGTCGCCCGAAGATATCGGCTACGTGAACGCGCACGGCACTTCTACCCCGCTAGGCGATTGCCTCGAAACGATAGCTTTGAAGAGAGTTTTTGGTGAGCGCGCCAAGCAGGTTCCCGTGAGTTCCACAAAATCGATGACCGGGCATTTGCTCGGCGGCGCCGGCGGCTTGGAGGCGGGGATCAGTGTACTGGCGTTGCGCGATCAGATTCTGCCACCGACCATCAACCAGGAAACGCCCGACCCGGCTTGCGATCTGGATTACGTCCCCAATAAAGCGCGCAAGGCTTCCGTTGAGTACGCGCTCTCGAATTCCTTCGGATTTGGCGGCACCAACGCCGCCCTAATTTTCAAGCGCTGGTCTGGCAAGTAGCGTTTTTTCATCCGGCCAAGCGGCCCGGGCCTTTTAGCAATCGCATTAAATAGGACAATCCCGTGAATATTATCGTGTGCATCAAGCAGGTTCCCGCGAAGGACGCGCCGCTGTCCATCGCCGGAAACTGGATTCGCGAATCCGATATCGGTTTTGAGATGAACGAACCGGACAGCTACGCGCTGGAAGAAGCGCTGCGGCTGAAGGAAAAGCATGGCGGCGAAGTGATTGCGCTGTCGATGGGGCCGGAACGCGTGAAGCAGACCATTAAGGAAGCGCTGGCCAAGGGCGCGGACCGCGGGATTCACATCGCCGATGATAATTTCGCGCAACTCGATCCGCTGGGCTCGGCGAAATCGATCGCGGCGGCCATTCAGCAGCAGAAACACGATTTGGTGCTGACCGGATTGCAGAGCGACGACCACGGCTTCGGACAAACGGGCGTGCTGCTGGCGGGCGTGCTGGACGTGCCGCACGCGACCATCATCATGGCGATTGAAGTGGATGGGCAGAAATTGAAATTGAAGCGCGAGCTGGAGGCCGGCTGGTTCCAGCATATCGAATGCCCGCTGCCGGCGGTGCTGACCATTCAGTCGGGCATCAACAAGGTCCGCTACGCGACGCTGAAAGGAATCATGGCCGCGAAGAAGAAGGAAATCACGACCATCGCGCGCGAGTCGCTGGGTGTTTCCGTCGAGCCTACGCAGCGGGTGGAAAGAATTTATGTGCCGACGAAAACGAAGAAAACGGAATTCCTGACCGGCACGCCGAAAGAAGTGGCGAGTAAATTGGTGGAGAAACTGAAGTTTGAAGCGCGGGTGATTTGACATGAAGATCCTGGTCATCGCGGAACAGCGGCAGGGAAAGTGGAACAACACGAGCTTCGAGACGCTCGCCGCCGCGCAGCAGATTGCGAAAGATACGTCCAGCGCGGTGAGCGGGTTGGTGATTGGCAAAGGCGTCGCGGGGCTGGCGGGCGAGCTCGCGGCGAAAAACGTTGCCGAGGTGCTGCTGGTTCAACACGATTTGCTGGAAGCGTACACGCCGGACGGATATTGCGTGGCGCTGTCGCAAATCGTCAGCTCCGCGAAGCCCGACTTGGTCCTTTTTCCCCATACCTATCAGGTGCGCGATTTCGCGCCGAAACTCGCGGCCATGCTGGGCAAAGGCATGATTGGGGACTGCGTCGGCTACCGCAACGAAGGCGGCAAACTCATTTTTGTGCGGCAAATGTTTCAGGGCAAAACCGCAGCGGACGTCACGTTTCAGGGCGCCGCGCCGTGGTTCGCCTCGTTTCAAGCGGGAGCGTTTCGTTCGGACTTGGTTGCGCCGCATCCTTCCGGCAAAGCGCCGGTAAATGCGGTGACCGTTGATTTGAAACCGGAGCAGATTCGCACCAAGCCTCTCGATTTGTTCAAGGAAGCGAAGTCCGCGGTGGATTTGACGCAAGCGCCGCTGATCGTAGCGATTGGCCGTGGGATCAAGGCCCCGGAGAATATTCCGCAAGCGGAAGCGCTGGCCAAGGCGCTGGGCGGAGAAATCGCCGCGTCGCGCCCTATTTGCGATGAGGGCTGGCTTCCGATGGAGCGGCAAATCGGCAGTTCCGGACAAACCGTGGCGCCAAAGTTGTACCTGGCGCTTGGTATCAGCGGTGCGATCCAGCACGTCGTGGGGATGAAGGGCGCGCGCACCATCGTGGCGATTAACAAGGATCAGAACGCGCCGATCTTTGAGATTGCTGATTATGGCGTAGTTGGTGACATCTTCGAGATCATGCCGGCGCTGACGGAAGCCTTGGAAAAAGCGAAGTAACTTCCGCGCAAACCTGATTTTATCCACACGAAACTTGACGGTTATGTTCGGCAGACTACAGAACAAGACCTAACCAAACCGAATCGGAACTTGCCTCTAAGCATGATTTAGGACAATCTCTTCACGCGCGAATGCCCGGTGTCGTCCCCTTGGGCTGCGGATGATGGAGCCTCCATGTCCTTTGTCGAAAATCTGGGAGCGAGAATCCACTGGGACGAGGAAGGAAGCGGCGCGCCCCTGCTGTTGATCATGGGCTTGGGGTGGTCTTCGCACGCATGGCACCGCACGCGGCCAGTGCTTGGCGAGAAGTATCGCACCATCGCGCTGGACAACCGCGGAGTGGGGCGGAGCGAGGCACCTCCGGGGCCCTATTCGATCGCGCAGATGGCCGCCGATGCGGCGGCCGTGCTGAATGCCGCGCGCGTCAATACCGCGCACATTTTTGGCGTATCCATGGGTGGGATGATCGCGCAGGAGTTTGCGTTGCAATATCCCAATAAGGTGCGCTCGCTGATTCTGGGCTGCACGGCAGCGGGTGGGCCGCAAGCGGTGCGGGCGGAGCAGGAAGTGCTGCAAGTGCTGATGACGCGCGGGCAGGATCCCGATCAGTTCGCGAAGGCCATCCGTCCTTTCATTTACGACCAGGGAACATCGCCAGAGCGGATCGAAGAGGATACCGCGGTGCGCCGGAAATGGTACCCATCCGCGGACGCGTATTTTGCGCAATTGCAGGCCATCATGGCCTGGGAGGCCTACAGCCGCATCGGCCAGATTTCCGCGCCGACGCTCGTGGTTCACGGGGAAAACGACCGGCTGATCCCGCCGGAAAACGCCCGGCAGATCTCGGCACGCATCCCGGGAGCAAAGCTGGCAATGCTTGCGAAAGCCAGCCACATCTTCGCCACGGATCAACCCCACGCGGCGCACGCCGCAGTTCTGGAATTCCTTGACTCGCAAGCTACCCGCAAACAAGAGCGGGCCTCCCCCGTTCCGGGGAACACGTTGGCCTGAGCCAAAGTGGCGCTACGCATTTCCATCGTTCCGGCTTATCGTTAATCGCCGACGAAGATCGGGCTCGTGAGGGCGCATGGATCCACTTGTGAGGCAGTGGCGCGATGATACGCCGGGATGCGCCAACCAAATTCATTTCAATAATGCCTCGGCGGGATTGATGCCGCGCGCGGTGCTGGACGCCATGGTCGCGCACCTGAATCGGGAGGCGAATTTTGGCGGCTATGAGAGCGCCGACGACGCAGAAGCTGCCGTCACCGAGGCGTATGCCAACGTCGCAAAGGTGTTGGGCACTTACGCGCGCAACATCGCGGTGGTGGAAAATTCGACGGTGGCCTTTTTTCAGGCGCTGTCGGCATTTGATTTCAAGCCCGGCGATGTAATTGTCACCACGCGCAACGACTACATCTCCAACCAGCTTGCGTATCTTTCGCTGGCGCGGCGCCACGGCGTGGAAGTGCGCCGCGCCGCCGACCTCGCGAGCGGAGGGGCCGACCCGCAATCCGTAAAGGAATTATTCCGCGATCCGCGCGTGCGCTTGCTGGCGGTCACGTGGGTGCCGACCAATTCCGGCCTGGTCCAGCCGGTCGAGGCGCTCGGCGAATTTGCGGAAGCGGCCGGGGTGCCCTATTTGGTGGATGGCTGCCAGGCCGTCGGGCAGATTCCGGTGGATGTGGCGAAGCTGCGTTGCGATTTCTTTTCGGGGACGGCGCGGAAGTTTTTGCGAGGCCCGCGGGGCATCGGATTCTTGTACGTTTCGGACCGGGCCCTGCAGCGCGGCGATTTTCCGCTGTACATCGACATGCGCGGCGCGGACTGGTTGTCCGCGGACAGCTTTGCGCCGGCGCCGGATGCGCGGCGATTTGAGAATTGGGAGTTTGCGTTCAGCCTGGTGCTGGGCCTGGGGGAAGCGGCGCGCTATGCGCTGGGGGTTGGCGTGCAGAACGGAGGGCGCCGCGCAAGAGAGCTGGCCGCGACGCTGCGCAGCAAACTAAGCGCGCTCAGCGGAATTCGCGTGCTGGACCGCGGAAGCGAACTGGCAGCCCTCGTCACCATCGAGGTGGCCGGCTGGGACGCCACAGAACTCTCCAAGGTGCTACGCACGCGAGGAATCAACAGCTCGGCTTCGCTGCGGGCGTACGCGGTAATCGACATGGACGAGAAACGCGCGGCGTCCGCACTGCGGTTCTCCCCGCACTATTACAACACTGAGGAAGAGATCGACCGCGTGGTCGAACAACTGAAATCCATGACCTTGAGGGGCAGTGCGGCGTTCTAAACGGTGTGGTGAGAAGGTCAACCCCTCGGTGCGGGAAAACGTTGACCGCCCTAAGCGCATCTACTTACCATAACTGGATGACCCTGAGGCGCCAAGATGTTGCCGGGGCGATTCTGCTGGCTGGAATCGCGTGCATTGCGGCAGGCTGCGAGGACGCGGCCAAGAAGTCCGTGGCGCGCGCGGCGGTGCCTCGCTCGACGATTACGGCCGTGAACCAGGGGAACGCTCCTGCGGCCCCCGCGAATGCTACGGAGCCGGCGACTGCCACGGACAACACCCCTCGGCTGCAGTTAGCACCCCTGCCGGTCTTCGCACCCAAACGGCGGTCCCTGGTGGTGCTGCCGGCCGCCCAGCGCGGGACCAAGGAGGATTTGATCGCCCGGGTGGAACAGAAATTCGCTTCGGGGGAGCGGAACTATAAAGCCGGGCACCTGGAAGCGGCGCGCAAGGACTTCGATGAAGCCGTGGACTGGATGCTGGAGAGCGGCTACGACCTGAACAGCGACCCGAAACTCAGCGAGCTGTTTCATCGCGTGGTGGACACGGTCTACGCGGATGAGCTGCAGGCGTTCCGCGCCGGGGATGGCTTCCAGGAAGCGCCGGCGGTGCCCGCACCCATCGATGAAGTCGCGGAGATGACCTTTCCTGTGGACCCGCGCCTGAAAGAACGCGCGGAGGAAGCGGCCAAGAACCTTTCGCACGATTTGCCGCTGACAGTGAACGACCAGGTTTTGTCTTTTCTCAATTTTTTTCAGACGCCGCGAGGCCGCGCCATTGTGGAGACCGGGCTGCGGCGCGCCGGCCGTTACCGCGACATGATTTCGCGCGTGCTGCAGGAGGAAGGTTTACCGCAGGACTTGATTTATCTGGCCCAGGCGGAAAGCGCCTTTCAGCCGCTGGCGCTGTCGCGTGCCGGGGCGCGGGGCATCTGGCAGTTCGTGGCCTGGCGCGGCAATGAATATGGACTGCGCCACACCTGGTGGGTGGACGAGCGGCAGGACCCGGAGAAAGCCACGCGCGCGGCAGCCAGGCACTTGCGCGATCTCTATTCGATGTACGGCGACTGGTATCTGGCCATGGCGGCGTACAACTGCGGGCCGGGCAACGTGCAGAAGGGCATCGAGCGCACCGGCTACGCGGATTTCTGGGAGCTGTACAAGCGCAACGTGCTGCCGCGCGAGACTAAAAACTATGTGCCGATTATCGTGGCCCTGACGCTGATCGCCAAAGACGCGGCGCACTATGGAATTCAAGCCGATCCCGAGCCGCCGGTGCCGGTCGACGTGGTGAAGCCGGGGCGCGCCATTGATCTGCGCCTCGTGGCGGAAACCATCGACGTCGATGTGGAGACGCTGCGCACTCTGAATCCTTCGCTGCTGCGGCTGGCGACCCCGGACGATCCTTCCTTCGAGTTGCATTTGCCTGCCGGCAGCGCGGAAAGATTTTCCGCGGAAATCGCGGATATTCCCGCGGACAAGTGGGTGAGCTGGAGGCGCCATCGCGTGGAAGCGGGCGAGACGCTGACCTTGATCGCAAAGAAATATCGCGTAACGCCGGCCGCGATCGCGGCGGCCAACAATCTGGAGCACGGCGCGTCGCTGGGCGCGGGCGAGAAATTGATTATTCCGGCCACGCAGTCGCAGTCGGAGGCTAAACGGCGGCTGGTGAGCTATCGCGTGCGGCGCGGCGACACGCTGCTGGGGATTGCGGATCGCTACAGCGTCAGTCCCGATGACGTGCGCAAGTGGAACCGCTTGAAATCAAATCACGTGAATCGCGGTATGGTGCTGCGAATTTATACCCTGGGCGGAGCCCCGGAAGCGCGTCCAGCGCGCGCGCGCTCGAAATCAAAAAAAAGCTCGCGGCCCGCGACCAGCGTCGCCCAAGCGTCTCCCAAACCCGAAGCAAAGAATTAATCCTTGTGTTTTCTGTAGCTTACAAGCCAGGCCGGCTGTCCGTCGCCGCGCTCGCTCCCTACATGCGGGACCGAACGCGCCAGAAAGCGCGCTTCGCGTGTCGCGCAGCTTAGCAGAATGCTTGACAACTCTCGGCGAGTGCGATAACAACGGCGCAGGCATTGGAGCACGAATTTACTCCGGCCGCACAGCATCCTGCCCCGAACCATCGGGGAGGATTCCCCCAGGGGAGGATGGAATGGATATCGAGAAGGATAATTTCGAAGACGACAACGAGCTGACCGGACTGGAAGAAGACGAGGAACTCGCTGGCGAAGTGGTGGAGACCGAAGAGGAAGAGCTGATCATCGGCGAAGAAGAGCCGGAGACGGCGCCCGCTCCCGCTGCGAGGCCGGCGGCTCCGAAACCGGCGGCCAAGAAGCCTGCGAAGAAGGCTCCCAAGAAAAAAGCGAAGGCCAAGCCCAAGGCCAAAGCGAAGAAAAAGGCAGCAAAGAAAAAGCCGGCAAAGAAAAAGCCGGCGAAAAAGAAGGGCAAGCGGCGTTAGCGAAACAGGAATCGGCCGAACCGCGAATGAATTTTGGTGACCAGGACTCCAGCAATGAGCTGGGGTCCTTTCTTTTTGTGTTGATGGGAGTTCCGATTTGGACCGTTTGACGGATACGTGCGGATTCCATAAGGGATTTCGCCAGCGTGTAAAACGGGAATTGGCAGCCGACTGAATTTCGAGGCTTATTAACTGAGATAGTAAATATCTTTAGGATACCGCTCGATGTTGTTCGCCACGGAGCAGATACGGCGGATGCGCGGCGGAGCGCAATCCCATTTGATGCGCTGCTCCGACGGGCACTATTACGTCGTCAAGTTCCAAAACAATCCGCAACATCGGCGGATTTTGGTGAACGAACTGCTTGGAACCAGACTGGCGCGGCGGCTGGGGCTGCCGACCACGCCGGTGGCCATTGTCCACGTTAGCGAAGAATTGATTCGCCTCACGCCGGAACTCTCCATGGAGATGCCGCGCTCGCGCGTGCCGTGCCAGGCGGGGCTGCAGTTCGGCTCGCGCTACCCCGGCGACCCTCGGCGCCTGGCGCTGCACGATTTCCTGCCGGACGAGCAGTTGCGCCAGGTGGAGAATGTGCATGAGTTTGCGGGCATGCTGGTTTTCGACAAGTGGACGTGTAATACCAATGGGCGGCAGACGATTTTTTTCCGGGACACACCGGCGGAACCGCGCTGGGGTGCCGGCGCATCCCCGCCACTGAGTCCTGATGCCGAAGACGCCGCGCAGAACTATCAAACGATGATGATTGATCAGGGGTTCTGCTTCAATGCCGGGGAATGGAACTATCCCGATGCGCCGCTGCGCGGTCTCTACGCGCGCAATCGCGTATACGAAGGGGTGACCGGCATGGAATCCTTTGCGCCGTGGACCGAGCGAGTGGAAAAGAGCGTCACGGAACGCGTCTTAGCCGAAGTCATCCGCGAAATTCCGCCGGAGTGGTACGACGACGATTACGACGCGGTGCTGCGCCTGGCCGAGCAACTCTATCGGCGCCGGATGCGCGTGCCGGAACTGCTGCTCGCCGCGAAGAATACCACGCGGCAGCCGTTTCCGAATTGGCGGTGACGCGCGCCGCCGGTGCGGCGCTATTGGAAGGAGGCGAACCATGGTGGAAACAACCGAGGCCATAACACCGCAGCCGCCGGGGCAGGCCCTGGCCTATCACATCCTGCGTTACGTGCCCAACCTGGTGCGCGACGAGTGGGTCAATATCGGCGTGCTGGTCTTTAATCCCGAGACCGGGGAGCGGCGCCTGCGCCTGATCGAAGAGCAGGACGAATACAATCGCGTACGGCGGCTGCATCCCTGGGCGGACGAAGCGCTGCTGCGGGCGTTGCGCGACAATCTCGAGAACCGCCTTGATTCCGGCGGCCGCGCCAACGGCGGCAATGGCTCCCAAATTCCATGGCAAAAGGTTCTGAGCAAATGGGATGAAACCCTTTCCAACGCGCTGCAAATCGCTCCGCAGAAAGGCGTGCTGGCCGATGACTTGGACGCCGAAGCGGAGCGGCTGTACGCCGATCACGTCGCCGTTCCGCGCAGAAACGCCCGCGGCCTGCCCGGCGGGCGCTCCGGCATCCGCGCTTACAGCGCACAGGTGTTCCGGCAGGCGCGCATCTGGGATCGCCTCGAAAAGTCCGTGCGCGTGGCGGAATTCACGTTTCCCGGGGATCCCGCGCGCCTCGATTATAGTTACCGCCGCAACGGCACGCGCGGCTTCATACACACGCTTTCCGTGACGCGGGCCCCGCAGGACGCCAAATCGCTGGCTTACAACGCACAACACATCGCCGGCAAAGCGAGGTACCACACCGAATTCGCCGCGGTGACCGATGTCCGGCTCGCTCGCGAAAATGACCGGCACCGCTTCGTCCTGGACACCCTGGGCGAGGCGGGCATCGAGCCCGTGCCGAGCGAGGGTCTGGCGGTATGGGTGGCCAAGCTGCGGCCTTCGTTGCTGCAGTAAAAGACTTTCACCACAGAGTGCACAGAGCGCACAGAGGAGCCCTTTATTCACCGCTGTTCTCTGTGTCCTCTGCGCCCTCTGTGGTAAATCTTGCCCTAAAGTTGCGGCTCGCTCGTGCGGCTGCTAAAATTCCTAATTCATCGCGAAACGGTCCTTCCATCAGGTCCGGCCGCAAGCGTTCGATCAGCCTGGTTCCCATTAGCACTGAGACAGGTTTTGGCTCTCCGGAAGGGAGACTGCGCGTGGCAAAGTACGACGTGGCGATTATCGGCAGCGGACCGGGCGGGTATGTCGCCGCCATCCGCGCCGGCGAGCTGGGCCTCAAGACCGTGGTGGTCGAAAAAGATCCGTTCCTCGGCGGCACCTGCCTGCACGTCGGCTGCATCCCCACCAAAGTTCTGCTGCACCACGCCGAGGTTTACGATCATTTCAAGAATGGCGCGGAGCTGGGCTTCGAGGTCAGCGGCCTGAAAATCAACTGGGGCAACGTGCTGGCCCGCAAAGACAAAATCGTCAAGAAGCACGCCAAGGGCATCGAGTTCCTCTTCAAGAAAAATAAAGTGGAATGGGTGCAGGGCTGGGGCCGCTACGAAGGACCCGGGCGCGTCAGCGTCGAAAAAGACGGCAAGAAAACGCAGATCGAAGCTTCCAACATTTTGCTGGTGAGCGGCTCGGAAGCGCGCGCGCTGCCGGGCATCGAGCCGGATCACAAAACGATCCTCACCAATCGCTCCATCCTCGAGCTGCCGGAAATACCCAAGACGCTCATCGTCGTGGGCGCCGGCGCCGTGGGCGTCGAGTTCGCCTCCATCTACAATTCGTTTGGCACCCAGGTGACCATTCTCGAGGCTTTGCCCCGCGTGGTCCCCGTCGAAGACGAGGAGATTTCCGCGGAGCTGGATAAAACCTTCCGCAAGAAAAATATCGGCATCTTCACGCAAGCGATGGTCGAATCGGTGAAGAAGGACGCCAAGGGCGTCACCGTCACGTTTAAGGACAAGGACGGGAAAGCGCAGACCCTGCAAGCGGAGAAACTGCTGCTAGCGGTCGGCCGCAAGCCCATGACCGACAACTGCGGCCTGGAAAAATCGAAAGCCAAAGTCGAGCGCGGCGCCGTGCACGTCGGCCCGTACATGGAGACAGCGGAAAAAGGCCTTTACGCCATCGGCGATATCGTTTTTGGTTTGCCGCTGCTGGCGCACGCAGCCATGATGGAGGGCATCGCCGCCGTCACGCACATCGCCGGGAAACCCGCGCCCGCCATCGTCAAAGAGCGCATACCCAACGCCACCTACTGCGAACCGCAGATCGGCTCCATAGGCTTGACCGAAAAGCAGGCGCGCGAGGCGGGCTACGCGGTGAAAACCGGCAAGTTCCCCTTCGTCGGCAACAGCAAAGCCACCATTCTCGGCAACCACGGCGGCTTCATCAAAGTGGTTTCCGACGAAAAATACGGCGAGGTGCTGGGCATCCACATCATCGGGCCGCTGGCGACGGAGATTCTGGCCGAAGCCGCCGCGGTTCTGCACCTCGAGGGCACCATCGACGATATGATGAGCATGATGCACGCGCATCCCACGGTGTGGGAAGGCATGGGCGACGCCTTCGCCTCCGTGCGCGGACTGCAGATCAACGTTTGATCCAAGAATGACCACCTGCCGCACCATCGATCTCGGCCTCATCGGCTACGCGGAAGCGTACGCGCTGCAGAAGCGCATAGTGGCAGCGCGCAAAGCCGATGCGATCGAAGACGTGCTGCTACTCTGCGAGCACCCTCACGTGATCACCCAGGGGCGCAATGGCAAGCGCGAGCATCTGCTAGCGAGCGAAAACGTGCTGCGGCAAAAGGGCGTCGAGTTTTTCGAGACCAGCCGCGGCGGGGACGTCACTTATCACGGCCCAGGCCAAATTGTCGGTTACCCCATCTTGAATCTAGCGGCCATCCGTCGCGATGTAGTGTGGTACGTGCGTATGCTGGAGGAAGTGATGATCCGTGCTTCCAGCGATTTCGGCGTATTGGCCACCCGCGAGACCGGCAAGACAGGCATTTGGGTTTCGCCGAATGTAGCGGCCGCGGACCGTCGCGGGCGCTTTGTATCCTTAGCAACCGAAAAGCTAGGCGCCATCGGAGTACACATCAGCCGCTGGGTCACGTCCCACGGTTTTGCCTACAATGTTTCAACCGATCTGCGCTTTTTCGATCTGATCGTCCCGTGCGGAATCGCGGACCGAAAAGCGACTTCGCTCGAAAAACTTCTGGGCCGCAAAGTCGATTCCCCGGAAGTTGCGGCGCGTTTGAAAGCACACTTCGGGGAGGTCTTCGGCCTGGAGATACAAGCTGCGACTCCCGAGGACCTGCTGGAAATCTTGCGCAAAGCAGAGCTTTCGGCGAACGTCGTGCCGCCAGTGGCACAGCCAATCTTGGCTGTGCAGGAGCAAGCCTGAATATGAATCGTGCGTCCACCGCCGGAGAACGCATGAAGAAGAACCTGACGCGCCAGCAATATCTCGACCTGTACTACTATATGCGCCTCAACCGCGCGGTGGAAGACACCATGGTCAAGCTCTTCCGCCAAAATAAAATCGTCGGCGGACTGTACTCCAGCCTGGGCCAGGAAGCCATCTCCGTGGGCAGCGCCTACGCTCTCGAGAAAAGAGACTGGCTCGCACCCATGATCCGCAACATCGGCGCGCTGCTCGTCAAAGGCGTTCCTCCGCGCGACATCTTTATGCAGCACATGGCCAAGTACGATTCGCCCACCAAGGGCAAGGACGGCACCAGCCACTTCGGCGACCTGGAAAACCTGCACATCGTCTCGCCCATTTCCATGCTCGGCGACCTGATTCCGGTGATGGCCGGAGTAGCCATCGCCGGCCGTTATCTGGGCCAGAAAATCGTGGCCATGACCTGGATCGGCGACGGCGGCAGCTCCACCGGCGTCTTCCACGAAGGGCTGAATTTCGCGGCCACGCAAAAAGCGCCGTTCGTGCTCATCCTGGAAAACAATCTGTGGGCGTATTCCACTCCCGTGCGCCGCCAGGTGCCGCTCGAAAATCTCGCCGACCGCGCCAAAGCCTACGGCATTTCCAGCTACATCGTGGATGGCAACGACGTTGTAGCCGTATACAAAACCGCCAAGGAAGCGGTCGACCGCGCCCGCGCCGGCGAAGGTCCGATCTTGATCGAAGCCAAGAGCTTCCGCCGCATGGGCCACGCGCAGCACGACCCCGCCGAGTATGTCCCCAAGGAAATGCGCTCCTACTGGGAATCGCGCGATCCCATCCTGCTGTATGAAAAATTCCTGACGGCCGAAAAAGTTCTCGACGCCAAGGGCAAAAAAGAAATCGAAGATAAAATCGACGCGCTCCTCCAAAAAGAGCGAGACTTCGCCGAAAATTCTCCCATGCCGCCGGCGGAGTTCGCCGCCGAAGGCGTCTATTGCACCGGCGACGACTGCCACAAAATTCAGCCCAAATGGGAACGCGACAAGCGCGAAGTCATGCCGCCGAAGTCCAGCGTCTCCGCCGTGTGGACCGTCCAAGGGTTCGGCGCCGGCAAAGGTTCGAGCGGTGGTATGGCGCCGATTCATTTTGGCGACACGCCCGCCGCCGCGGAAAAGGCCGAAAACGAAGACCGGCTGGCGCCCAAGTCCACGCCGAAAACCATCGCAAAAAAGAAATCCGCCAAAGCCGCGGCCGTCGCGGCCGGTTCGCGTAAGGCTCGGAGGTGAACGTGCCCGACGCTAACGGATCAAAAACCACCAACGGATCCAAATCGAACGGCGGCCCGGTCACTTTTCTCGAAGCCATCAAGCAAGCCATGTTCGAGGAGATGGAGCGCGATCCCGCCGTGGTCGTGATCGGCGAAGACGTCGGCGTCTACGGCGGCGCCTTCAAGACCAGCGAAGGCCTGCTCGAGCGCTTCGGCTGGGAGCGCGTGATCGACACGCCCATCAGCGAAAGCGCCATCATCGGCGCGGCCTGCGGCATGAGCTACCTCGGCTTGCGCCCCATCTGCGAGATGCAGTTCATCGACTTCATCGCCTGCTGCTTCAACCAGCTCACCAACTTCGTCGCCAAGGGCCACTACCTTTGGAATGCGCCGGCGCCCATCGTGGTCCGCGGGCCGTCCGGCGGCGGCGTGCACGGCGGCCCGTTTCACTCCGCGAACCCGGAGATGTATTTTGTCCACACGCCCGGCCTCAAGGTCATCTATCCTTCCACGCCCTACGACGCCAAAGGTTTACTCAAGGCCGCGGTGCGCGATAATAATCCCGTGCTCTTCTTCGAACACAAATTCCTCTACCGCCGCATCAAGGAAGAGCTGCCCGCCGAGGACTACACCGTGCCCATCGGCAAGGCCGCAGTGCGCCGCGAAGGCCGTCACCTCACCATCCTTTCGTACGCCGCGATGATGCACACCTCGCTCGAAGCCGCCGAAGCGCTTGCCAACGAAGGCATCGAAGCCGAAGTCATCGACCTGCGCACTCTCCTCCCTCTCGACGAGGAAACCATTTTGCAGTCCGTGAAAAAGACCAACAAAGTCCTGGTCGTCCACGAAGACACCAAGACCGGCGGCATCGCCGGCGAAATCGCGGCCATCCTTTGCGAAAAGGCCTTCGGCGATCTCGACGGCCCGCTCATGCGCGTCACTTCGCTCGATACGCCCGTGCCCTACGCGCCGACACTGGAGGACTATTTTCTGCCCAACGCGCAGAAAGTTTTCGTCGCCGCAAAGGAGCTGGCGCGCTACTAAAAAGATTTCTTTAGCCACAGAGGCACAGAGAACACAGAGGCAAACGACGGATAAGTATGAAGCTACAACCACAAGATCCCTTCCCTCTCCGTTCTCTGTGCGCTCTGTGCCTCTGTGGCAAATCTTCTTTTGCTGTCGACTGTAAACTGTCGACTAGAATTTTCGAGGAGAACGCACATGGCAGTTGACATCGTAATGCCCCAAATGGGCGAAAGCATTTTTGAAGGCACCATCACCAAGTGGCTCAAGAAGCCCGGCGACAAAGTCGAGCGCGACGAGCCGCTGTTCGAAATCTCGACCGACAAAGTCGACGCGGAAATTCCCTCCCCTTCCGCCGGCGTGCTGAAAGAAATCAAGGTCGGCGAAGGCAAAACCGTGCCGATTCAAACGGTAGTCGGCGTGATCGACGCCGCCGGCGACGGCGCTGCAAAAGCTGCGGCCCCCGCGCAAGCACCCGCTCCGGCTCCGGCAACGAAGGCTGCGGAACCCGCGAGGGCCCCCGCACCGCCGCCTGCCGCGCGGCCCCAGATCGTGCCGCCCGCACAGCCAGCAAGACCGGCGGCTTCCGCACCCGCTGCTGCTTCGGGGCCCGGCCCCGCCGCCGCGCCATCGCGTCCCGCAGGCGAGCGCGTCCACAGTTCGCCGCTCGTCCGCCGCATGGCCAAGGAGCACGGCATCGACCTCGCCTCCATTCCCGGTAGCGGCGCTGGCGGCCGCATCAGCAAGCAAGACATCGAAGCCTATCTCGCCGGTGGCGCGCAACCATCAGCCGAAGCCGCCGAGCCAGCCGCCGCTGAATATACGCCGCCTGCTCGCGTGCCGCAGCGCGCCGCCGCTCCTCCTCCACCGCCCCCCGCGACTTCCGGTGGCCAGGTTTACGTGGCCTTCGAGTCCGCCGTGCCGCGCGAAAAAATGTACTTCGGCAACTACGAAGTGCAACCCATGAGCATCATGCGCCAGCGCATCGCCGAGCACATGATCGCCTCCAAGCGCGTCTCGGCGCACGTCTATTCCGTCGACGAAGTGGACATGACCAAGGTGGCCTCCTTACGCGCCAAGTCCAAGGATGAATTCGAGAAGCGCTACGAGACCAAGCTGACCTTCATGCCCTTCTTCATTAAAGCCGCCGTGGCCGGCTTGCGCGCCTTCCCCACCATGAACGCCTCCCTCGACGGCACGAATGTCATCCTCCACAAAGAAATCAACATTGGCATTGCCGTCGCACTCGACTGGGGTTTGATCGTTCCTGTCATCAAAAACGCTGACGAGAAAAACATCCTCGGCATCCAGCGCAACCTGAACGATCTTGCCGAGCGAGCCCGCACCAAAAAACTCAAGCCGGAAGAAGTTCAGGAAGGCACTTTCTCCATCACCAATCCCGGCGTTTTCGGCGGTCTCTTCGGCTTGCCGGTCATCAGCCAGCCCAACGTCGGCATTCTCGGCCTCGGCGCCATCGAGAAGAGGCCCGTGGTCATCAACGATTCCATCGCCATCCGCTCGATGTGCTACGTGACGCTGAGCTACGACCACCGCGTGGTCGACGGCGCCATCGCCCATCAGTTCCTGCACAAGGTCAAGGAAACGCTCGAAAATTGGAGCGAGCCGCTCCTCTAACGCAGCTTGTTCCCAGCGCTTGTTGGAGCTCTTTTTTACGCGTTGCTTTTTCGCTTGACTCCGGATACCCGTTTGTGTAGTATTCTCCTGGGTATATTCGCGCCACACCTTCCCGTTAGCGCCTTACTCAACGTCGAACCGGCTAACCCTCATCCAACCAGTGGCTTGCCGCCTCTTTAACAAAATCAGGGCGTATCGTCGATGGGCGGGACATCAGCGTCTGCGCCAGTAAGTCTTTTAGAATGCGCACTTACGAGCAAATGTGCTCGCAACTCCTTTAGAATCCGCACTTATGAAAACCCCGGGGGAGGGGGGGTATCCGATGCTCCGACAGAGAGCCGACGTCCCTACGCCCTGTGGCGGCACCCCGGGCCCGTCTCTACCGTTCAGTGCGACAACCAGCCCGTAATTCTTCATCTAGCCAAACAGTATACTTGCATTTGTATTTACTAATAGAATATAGTGCGGTCTCTCGGGGTGACGCGGGAAGTCCTGGCGCGGCAAGGAGCGGCCATGCGCATGAAAACAGAAGACCGCTGGCATTGCACCAACCCCACCTGCGGATGCGAAGTGCTGGTCGAGCGGGGCGGAACAGCGGAACGCGAAAATCCCCGCTGCTCGTGCGGCGCCGCGATGAAAAAGAAATACGCGCCGCCGCTGCTCGCGCATCTCGATTTTCTTCGCCTGGAAGAAACGCCTGAGGTCACCGCTCGCAAGGAGTAGATGAGCAAGGAGTAGAGGATGCGCGGCCGTCTATTCGGTTTCTCCCTGGGGCTTGGCTCGCGCCGGTCGCTCGCGGCGCGCGGGCACTTTCTCAATACCTTCGCGGGATTTGGCTACGGTTTGGCGCTGTCGCTGCTCGCGCTGGGCGCTTATCTGATCGGCGAGCAGTTCGAGAATCCCGTCGAGGCCCAATCCGTGGGACTGCTTTTCGCGGCCCTGCTGATCGCCACGTCTGTCACTTTATTGTATGCTGCATCCTTCCAGGAAGTTCCGGCGCCGCGGCGCAGCCTGGCCGGCCGCCGCTTCCTGGGAACAGAAAACAATCGTGCTTGCCAGATGCAACACGGGAATGCGGGTCAAGGACCGAAACGACCTGCCGTTGCACGGCCGCTACGTGGACCGTACGCGCGTCCGCATTCAGCGCTAACCAGATTCACGCCCGAGGAATCGCCGGGAAGTAACGCTCCTCGAGAATCTGCCGGTGATGCAGCTCGTGCCCAGCCACAATGAACGCCAAAGCACGCACGCTGACTTCATTCTTGTTGGCCACGCCGCGCCGCTGCCAGGCGTCTTTCCGGAGCGACTTGAAAAGCGCGATGCTCGCCGCACGCACCAACCCGAACTCCTCTGCCAGGTCCGCCAAGGTGCGCTCCGCGAAGTTACCTCCGCGCACGTAGTCGTCCTGCTCGAAGCCGGTAAGCGGCGTCTGGTCGCCGCGCGCAATCCGCAAAGCGCGGTAAGTGAAAATGCGCTCGCTATCGCTCACGTGACCCAGCACTTCCTTCACAGTCCACTTGTCCGGCGCGTAACGGAAATTGCCGTCGCGCTCGCTGTGCGCCGCAAACAGTTGCGCCACTTGCAACCTCTGCACCTCGAGGATGCCCACAATGTCGTTCCCTTTAACTTTGGAGATATAAGTTTCGTAGTAAGGAGCGTACTCCCCGGGTGCGGGCCTGGCCGCTGCTGCTCTTTTTGGTTCCATCCCTTTAGTATAGCCCCGCTCGCTACCCCAGATTCAATGCCGCGGCTGCGGAAGGCGGCGGGCTTCGACCGCAATCAAGAAACCGAAACGGCCACCGCGTCTCGCTCGGGCTCTTGCGAAGCGTTGGTTGCGCTCCCCCGCTCAAGCCGCTGCTCAAGGATCACAACTCCGGCGACGGTAGCCAAACACGCGAGCCACGGCAAAATCGGTGAGAGCCAAAACAGCTTGACGCCCACGCGCAACGCCGCAAACCACCCCAGCGTCAGCCCAAGCCCCAGCCCTAAAGCTGCTTTGCGTTCGTGCGTCCATCCCAGCGGAAACGCGCACAGACTATAGACGAACAATGCAAACGGAAAGCCCACCACCAGATCAATGAAATAGTGCTCGCCGCTGCCGAGCGTCGCGAATACCGTGAACACCACAAAAACCATGGCAATGCCTCGTTCCCACACGGATAGCCCTCGCGAAAACCACCACGCCAAAAGAACCCACGCAATGTGCAAAGATGGCATCGCGTTGCGGAAGCCCGCCGCCAGCATAGGCTCCAGTTGCAGATGCGCTGCTTGGTCGATCGTGAGTGGATTCCACGGGAATCGCGGACCGAAAATGTACGTCGGGCCCAGCGCGGGAAACAGATTATAGAAAATAATTCCGACCGGCGCAGTGACCAGGAACGCCACTATCGCGGGAATCGCCCTCTTGCTTCCGTGAAGCAAGTGTCCGGCAGCTACCAGCGCCATAACCACGGGCAATCCGATGTAAATGAACATTCCAGCGTCACCAAAACGGTGCCAGGTGGCATACGCCTGGCCCATCAGGAAGGAAAGTTGCACGCGCAGGCTGGCGTCGAACGAATATAAGTAAAGATCAAGAACTTTTGGATTCAACTTTGACGTCCAGGCGTGAAACGGCAGCGCGGCCGCGTCCACGCTTACGGAAAGCAACGCGAACAGGAAAGCCAGCCTCATCCGCGTGCTTTCCTCACCGCTCGACCACGCTGCGCGCAGCGCAAGCGCCGCCAAACTCGCCAAACCCAGGAACGACAGCAGCCCAAAAACGTTAAAGTTGTAATGCAGAAGCTCGAAGTCAATCAGCGCCAGCGTTCCAGCCCCTGCCGCCACCCCAACCGCATCACTCCACACTGGTTTCAGCCGCAGGTGCAACACGATGATCGCGGTCAGTCCACAGCTTACAAGCGCATTGAATACTGCAATATCGTACAAGTGCTTGCTGGTGGCAGCCCACAGTTCAGCAGCTGGCACTGCCAGGCTAAAAGCGATTTTTGTGGGCAGAGATAGCTTCATGGCATGGCGCCGGAGTCCGGCAGCTTACGGAGTGAAATCAAATCCGCTCCGCTCGTTTTTGCAGCGGTATCTCTATCAACTTATCGTACCGCGGGCGAAGAGGGCCCTGAAACACCGCACCGCTGTATGCAACCAGTAAAGAATTCGAGTCTTTGTGATCGGGATTGAAATCCGTGGTGTTCAGGGATTAGCGATCTGTTCTTGAACGGCGCGGCGGAACTCTTGCGGGTGCGCAATCATCAAAAAAGGCTCCGGTGTGCCGCCTGTGCCCCGCACGATGACGGAACCATATCCCAGCATTCTTCCGACAGCAGTTTCTTCCACGCCGATGCTCTCAACGCGGGAAAGCATCAAATCCAGCGTGCGCCTGCTCGTCATGCCGGTCTTGATCAGCACGCGCCGGTTGGTCACCGCCATTTCCGTGGCGTTGCGCTTGGCGACTCCGTAGGTAATCGTAATAATGGCCACAGCTACCAGGATAGCGCCGGCAATGGCCATCATCTTGGGGCTGATCGTAGAGCTGCCGACCACGAGCCCGGCCGAGTCTCCCGTGGCGATGGCTTCCGCCAAAAGCGCGATGCCCAGCACAAGCAGCACTGAGCCGCCAATCACGGGACCGAGCAGCACCAACCAGTGATGTCGGGTTCGATACAGCAGTGTCTCTCCCGGCACAAGATTTCTATCGACATAACCCATTTGCATGTCTCCGAGCGCTTCGGTCCCTAAATTCCACTTTGTTTCCGGAAGCTGCGCGAATCATACTTGATGGCCGCCCACAGTCAAAATGTTGGATGCATTATTGGCAAGCCCGGACCGCAGACCCTGGCGAGGACATCAGATAGAAAACGGAGCGATCATTGCAACCCGAAAAAATTCGAGTGGCATTTCAAGGCGAAGCCGGCGCCTTCAGCGAAGCCGCCGCTGTGCAATTGCTGGGCAAAGAAATTGTTACCGTGCCTCGCCCCACCTTTGATGCGACCTTCAAAGCCATCACGGATGGTGTCGCCGATGCCCTGCTGGTCCCGGTCGAGAATTCGCTCGCCGGCTCGGTCGTACGTGTCTACGATTTGCTCCTGGATAGCGAGCTCACCATCAGCGCGGAAACGATTTTGCCCATCGAGATGAACCTAATTGCCTGCCCGGGTGCTTCGCTCAGCGACATACGTTCCATTTCGTCGCACCCCATGGCGCTGGCGCAATGCGAGCGCTTCTTCGGGCAGCATCCCCACATCAAGCGGTTACCCGCGGAGGACACTGCGGGGAGCGTACGCGAAGCCCTTGCACGCGGCGACAAGACCCATGCCGCGATTGCCGGTAAATATGCCGCCGACCGCTACCGCGGCGCGATTATCGCGGAGCGCATCCAGGATAATGCCGAAAACTTCACGCGCTTCGTATTGTTGCAGCCCGCGAAGGCAGCAAGCGCTCAGCCCCCGGAAGCGCGCAAAATGTCGATTGCAATGCGCCTCGCGCATCGCCCTGGCTCGCTGCTCTCATCGCTCGAGCCGTTTGCCCGCAACGGCGTGAACCTTTTGAAAATCGAGAGCCGCCCCATTCACGGCCGCCCGTGGGAATATCAGTTCTTTATCGACGTGGAAGCAGACGTTGTTGCACGACTCGAACAAGCCCTGCGCGAAGTACGCGAAGCCGCCCACGAAGTTCGCGTTCTCGGCTTGTACCCGGCGGCGCAAAATCGATCCTGAAAACGCGAGAGGCCAGCGCACGCGCCGGCCCCTCGCTACTTTATTGCGTCTTTGCTTCGCTACTTCATGACCTCAGCAGTAGCTGCACTCCGGATCGCCCATTCCACCAGTCATGTCGTCCTTCATTCGCCGCAGACGCCGGCCCAGCCGCTCGGCCAGCTGGTGCCGCGCGCGCCACAGCCGCGCCTTGAGAGTATTCTCCGTCACGCCGAGCTTCTTCGCGGCTTCGCCAGTGGAATAACCTTCCACTTCGCGCAGCACAAACGCCGTGCGCAGCAGCGGCGAAAGCTCGTCTAGATTTTCGCTGATGATCGCGCGCAGCTCCGTCCCTTCAAACACTTGCTCGGGATTCGGCCCCTTGGCGGCGAAGCGTTCGGTCACCGGCAATTCGTCCTCGCGGGGCGCTTCGTCCAGCGAAACGGCCGGCCGCGCCTTGGCGCTGCGGCGCCGCATCAGCGCCGCGTTGATCACGATGCGCGTCAGCCAGGTGGAGAACTGCGAGCGGCCTTCAAACCGCTTCAGGTTGCGGTAGGCGGAGAGCATGCCGTCCTGCAAGGCGTCTTCCGCATCTTCCGCGTTGCCCAGCACGCGCAGCGCGGTCTGGAACAGCGGGCGGTGATAGCGCCGGAACAACGTCTCCACCGCTTGCGAATCGCCACGCTGGCCGTCGCGGATCAGCTTTTCTTCGTTGAATTGCAGTCCCACTGCCACTTGCGTTGCCATTTGATCCCCCTCTAAGTAATGCAAAACTGTTTTGACGCACGCCGCGCGTCTTTGTTTCAATGCACTGGCACGCTGCCGGATTGCCTGCTGGGCTTCTTCAGCAGCAAAAGCACCGGAAGCACTATGAAAAACACGACGCCCAGCATTTTGAAATTGTCGATAAACGCCAGCATGGCCGCTTGCCGCTGAACCGTGCCGTAAATCATCTGCTGCGCTTGCGTGGCGGCGTGCGTAAGACTCGAGCCCGCGGACACAAACTTCATCTGCGTGCCATTCAGCATGTTGCGGTACGCCGCACTGAACGTGTTCACGTGGTCGGCCAAACGCATCTGATGCGCCTGCGTGCGCCGCTCCAGCATCGTTGTGACTGTGGCGATGCCCACGCTGGCGCCGATATTGCGCGCCAGGTTGATGATGCCGGTACCCATGTTGGTCTTTTCCCGCGGCACGTACGCGAACGCGGAGACGTTAATGGGAATAAACAAAAATGCCAAGCCAAGCCCCTGCAACATGCGCGCGCGCACCGCGTTACCGTAGTCCAGTTGCAGATTCCAGCCAGCCATCACGAAAAGAGACGAAGCCACGACAATGCAACCAAACCCAATGAGCAATCTCGTGTCCACTTTCGACACCAGGAAGCCCACGACCGGCATCATGCACATAATCACCGCGCCACCCGGCGACAGCGCCAGTCCAGCGAGTTCGGCCGTATAGCCCAGCATTTGTTGCAAGAATTGTGGAATTAGCACCGTGCTGGCATACATCACGAAGCCAAGGAAAAACATGGCTGTCGTGGCGATCGCGAAATTGCGATTCTTCAGCATACGTAGATCGACCACGGGTTCCTTCTGCCGCAGCTCCCAGAAAATCCCGGCGACGATGCCGATGAGCATCAGCACAAAGAACACGCGGATGAAGCCGGACGACAGCCAGTCATCGCGCTGTCCCTTGTCCAAAATAATTTGCATGCTGCCCAAGCCCAGGCTGATCAGTCCAATGCCAATGTAATCGATGCGGAATCCGCTCTTGATGCTCGCGCGCTTCATGTACGGCGGGTCGCTGATCAGCACGGAGGTCAGCAAGAGCGAAATGATGCCGACGGGCACGTTGATGTAGAAAATCCAGCGCCACGAAAAGTTATCCGTGATCCAACCGCCGAGCCACGGGCCGATGGTGGGCGCGACAACCACCGCGATTCCATACACAGCAAAAGCCATGCCACGCTTCTCCAGCGAAAACGTGTCGTTCAAGATCGCTTGCTCGCTGGGCTGCAAGCCTCCGCCGCCAACGCCCTGCAAAATTCGGAAGAACACGAGCACGCCAAGGCTCGGCGCCAAACCACACAAAAACGAGCTGACCGTAAACAAAGCCACACAAGACATGTAAAAACGCTTGCGGCCGATGAGCGACGACAGCCAGCCTGATAGCGGTAGCACGATGGCGTTGGACACCAGGTAGGACGTCAGGACCCAGGTCGATTCGTCCGCACCCGCCGACAAATTCCCAGAGATATGCGGCAGCGCCACGTTGGCGATGGAAGTGTCCAGCACCTCCATAAAGGTGGCCAGCGTCACGGTAATCGCGATTACCCAGGGATTGATGTTCCCATCCGGCGTCCGCAATTTGGCTAAGATCCTGTTCAACATGGCCGCGTTTCCCGTTTTCGCTCCTTATTGCTACTACGCTGGAACCCTGTGCTTTATTCCACCTGCGTTTCCCTTTGACCGGCTGCTATTCGGTGATGACCGTGGCGTCCACGTTCATTCCCGGCCGTAAAATCGCTTTCTCTTGCGGAATCGGATCGAGCACGATCTTCACCGGAATGCGTTGCACCACCTTGACGTAATTGCCCGTGGCGTTTTCTGGCGGCAGCAAGCTGAGCATCGCCCCTGTCGCTCCGGCAATGGAATCCAGGTGCCCCGGGAACGTTTCTCCGTAAGTGTCCACGCGCACATAGGCCTTCTGCCCCGCGCGCATTCTGCGAAGCTGTGTTTCCTTGAAGTTGGCAGTGACCCACACATCCTGCAGAGGCACGACCACGAGCAATCCCTGGCCCTGCTGCACGATCTGGCCGGGCTCGACTTGTTTGTGCGTGGCCACGCCGGCCACTGGCGCGATGACCTCGGTATATCCAAGATTCAGCTCCGCCGCTGCCAGCGCCGCGTGAGCCTGCTGCACCTTGGCGAATTTTCCCTGCGCATCAGAGGTGCGCATGCTGACCTGCCGCAGATCCGCGTGCGCGCCGGCGACGCTGGCTTTGGCCTGCTCCACGCGCGCGCCGGCCGCCAGCGCTTGCGCCCTGGTGATATCCACCGCGCGCTGCGCTTGCGCCAACTTTTCCTGATCCGCTCTCAGCGCGCTCGCAGTGGCGTCGGCATTGGCTTTCGCGGCGTCATACTGCTGCTTGGAAATTTCGCCCTTGTCGAGCAGCGGCTTGTAACGCGCCAGGTCCGCCTGCGCCAGCTCTGCATTGGCTTTGCTCTTTTCGATATTGGCCTGCGCCCAAGCAAGATCGGACGTGCGCGCCTGCTCATAAGTGACCCGAGCGCGTTCGAGGTCAGCAAGCGCCCCGGACAATTGCGCATCCGCATTGGAGGTGCCGCTGGCGACATTCTCGCGCGTGCGGGGTACATCCACTCCGGCGGAGGCCGCTTCACTTTCCGCTAGCGCCAGCGCGGCTTTCGCTTGGTCCAAGGCGGCCTGATAATCGCGCGGATCAATCTTCACAAGCACCTGGCCCGCCTTCACCGGCTCATTGTCCGTGACCAGAACTTCCGCCACGCGACCGTAAATCTTGGAAGCAATGGGAGTGATGTGTCCGTCGACCTGGGCATCATCGGTCGTTTCGCGGTTGTGGTAGTAAACCAACAGTGCGAAGAGCGCCGCCAGCAATACCAAGCCGCCAACAACCAGCAGGCTGCGCACCTTGGGGTTTTTCAGCCCCTTTGGCGGCTCCTCCATGAATATTTCTTGCGGAGCCGCTTTGACCCTGGTCGCATTCTCCAAACCGACTTCGATCTCAACGCTCATCGTCTCCTCGTGTTACTTCGAGTAAACCTTTTCCATCTGGCCGACGGAGCGTGCCAAATCGGCGCGCGCCTGATTGAATCGGTACAAAGCAGCGATTTGATTGTCGTTGGCGCGTGCCAGCGAATCCTGCGCTTGAATCACCTCAATATTGTTGGCCACACCGGCCTTGAAACGGTCGCCCGCCTGATCCACTTCTTCCCTGGAGAGCTGCACGCCGAGGTTAGCGACGCGCACCTGGCTTCGCGCGGAATCCAGATTGATCAGCGCGGTCTTTACGTCCAGCGCAATCTGGTTGCGCAAATCGGCTTGCTGCTGGCGCAACTTTTGAATGTCCAGGTCAGCGCGAACCGTCTCGGCACGAATACGGCCACCGGTGAACAGCGGAACACTGACCGTGCCCGCATACGTGTAGGTGGGGATCACCGAAGAGGGCTCGGTCCCGAGTTGCGTCCAGTTTCCACTGAAGCGCACCGAGGGCAAGCGCAAGTCGGACGCTGCTTTCTTCTGGTTTTCCGCGGCGCGTATCTGTTCCTCGAGCGATTGCCATTCATGCCGCGCGGCCAATCCCTCTTCGATGCTGGCATCCACGTCGGGCTGCGGCGTGTCAAAGAAGCTTAGCGAATCGCCAAGTTCGATTTGCTGCCGCGGATCAAGATTCAAAAGACGGCTTAATCCGAATAGCGAGGTTTCTCGCGCGGCCTGCGCTTCCAGCAGGCGCTGACTTTCGTTCTGCAACTCGACATTGGCGCGGAGTGTGTCAATTCCCGTGCCGACGCCTTCCTTTTGCAAGTCCGCGGCCTGGTTATAAAGCGCCTGGGCCAGGTCCACGCGCGATTGCGACGCCTGGACGTCCGCCTTCGAACGCAGCGTCCCGATATATTGCGACACCACAAGCAGAATGACCTGCTCGCGAGTGGACAGACTGTCTGCCCTGCTGGCGCTCGCTGTGTTGCGCGAAGCCTGATAGCGCCGGAACAGCGTCAGATCAATAACCGGCCCGTCGAACGAAGGGCCCGCGGAAAAGATGGAGTACGGTCCGACGTGGGCGGGGAATCCTGGAAAAACCTTCGTGCCACCGAATTGCGCCAGAATGTTTGCGCGCTGCCACTCCTCGGTCATGCCAAGCTGTGCCTCGGGAAGCAGCTCGGATAACGCGATCTTCTGGTCTTGCCGGCTTTGCGCTGCGCTGAGGACCGCGATTTGCGCGGTAGTATTTTGCTTCAGCGCGAGGGCCACGGCCTGATCGAGCGTCAAACGCATCACGCCTGTGGACGCCGCAGCAGGCAGCGGGCTTTGCTGCACCTGGCGCTGCGGCTGTCCCAGGGCCGGCGTCAGGGCAGGGACGAGCAGCAAGCTGAACAGTGCTATATAAAAAATGATGTGCGAGCCTTTCTTGTGAGGCTGCTCGCTGCCCTTTTCGGCTCCGGTGATTTCCTTGACGGTTGCCTGGTTCAGGCATCCTTGCGCTATCAGGTGCCCACCCTGGCGGTGGATCTCCTTCAGCAGCGTCTTTCCCGCGGCATCAATAAAGCTGACGCCACAGAGGTCGACGGCAAACTTTTCGGTGGGGGAAGCGGCTCGCAATTCGCGCCAGCACTGCTCTAGCGTCGAGACGGATTCTCCCGCCAAGCGGCCCTCTACGGTGAGGAGGACCTTGAAGCGTTTCTTTTCAGTGGTTACTCTAAGCATGATCCCTTGTCGTTGCTGCTGGTAATTGCTGCTGGGTTAGCTGCACTTCGCTCGCCACGCGATGTAAATTCTTTTTAATCTTGTAAACCTATTAATTTAAAGCAGTTAGTTGCAGAATGCAGATCCGCGAGGCAGTACCATGATGCCCATATAATGTCATTACAGCATCGCAGTGCCATTAATAAATGCCCATATATAGGCACTACGAAACCATGAGTCTAAGTTCAGATGGACGACAGGGAAAGTCGGGAGGTGGCTGCCGAGTGGGCTCGTTAATGGGATGGGCCCCGTGGGACCCTGCGGGGAATTGAGAGCCTCAAGGAGGCCGCCGCGCCCCAAGGTGTCAACTGCGGGCTAGAAACAATTGGCCGTCGGCCTAGCGACGGACGGCGATGGCTTGGAGTTCAAAATGGCCTCCACGCAGGAGCGCGGCTGCGCCGATGAACTCGCGAGCGGGCAAATCTTTGGTAGTGAAGTAGGTGCGATAGATCCCGTTAAACTTGTCGAACAGGGAGAGGTCGGTGCAGGAAATTTGAACGTAGACGAGATCGTCCATGGTCATACCGGCCTGCTCGAGGGTGGCCTTGATTTGGTCGAGCAGGATCTTAATTTCATCGGTGATTTCGGCGGGCGGCTTGCCCGATTTATCCAAGCCAATGCGCCCTGCGAGGTACAGAGTGTTGCCGGCCAGAATGCCGTCGCTGAACGGCAGCTGCGGATTGGCGTCGGGAAGGTGGATGGCGCGGCGGCCGGGCTGCGCAGGCGCCTGGGAAAACGCCCCGCGAACGGTGAGCAATCCCGCAACGGCAAGCACCAGGAATACAAAACCTGCTCTTCGATTCAGCACGGACTTGCTGTCGCTTGGCATCGTGTCCTCCGTCGTTTTAGGCGTGTCGTAGCGGTTCAACGAGGGCGCGAGTGTATTCCGGGTCGGCTCAGGATGCAAGCGAGCAGGTCAGTGGGCCGCTGCGCTCGGCGGCGCGGGAGATTTCTCCACCGTTCCCTTGCGGGGAGCGGCGCCGGAAACTTCGGCGACAATCTGTGCGGTTCTCGATTTGCTTACAGCGCAATTGCGGTCGTAAATGCGGCACTGCGCCAGAGTGAAATTGCACCCGCAAGTGCAGCCCTCGGCATTGAATTTATGGAGTGCGGCTTGCCTCTGCTGCGGAGTGAGCCTGGAAAGATCCACGCCGGGAAGTTCGCTGGCGCGATCGGCGTGCGCGAGGAAGATTTGACCGGTGTCTTCAAAAGTTTCCACGCGGGCGTCGATGGACAGCCCAAGCAGGGCGCGGATTTCTGTTTCGTAGAGAGCTGGGTCTCGCAATCCTTCATGTTTCTGCACAATGCGGCCTTGCGCGTCCAACACAAACGACGTGGGCAGCGCGGCAATGCCGCCATATTGAATGCGTACTTCCGGGGAGGTCATCGCGACGGGATAGTTGATGTGCGTTTCGGTGACGACTTCTTTGATCATTGCGGCGTCATCGTCGTCCACCGTCAGCCCGATTATCTGCAGTTGATCTCTATATTTTCGTTGCAAGGCGATCAGATCGGGGATTTCCGCGCGGCACGGCCCGCACCAAGTGGCCCAGAAATTCAGCAAAACAACCTTGCCACGTGAGCCGGCGAGACTTAGAGCTTTACCGTCAAGATCGTCCAACTTGAATTCCGGCGCGGCATCGGGGTTGCGCACAAAGCGAATAACATTGCCTTCCTGTGGCGACCGAGCGGATGCTCCGCATGGAACCGCCAAAAACGCTCCAGCGGCGAAGCAGAGGCCAATCAGCAATGGCAGTCGCGAGCGTTGCGTATAAGAATTGAGACTCATCGCGCGTCTAGCTTAGGAGAACACAGCGCCGGGCTGCTTGCCAAGCTGCAAGCGTTCGATGCTCCCTCGCGGATGAACGATGCCATCTAGGTCGCCGCAGACTTCCCTGATTTTTCCGGGGAGCCCTGCGCATAGGCGGGATACCGCGCGGGCGCCCGGCGCGGCAACTCGCGTTCGAGCTTGCCTAGCCATTTCAGCTCGGTGCGAAATTGCTCAATAACGAGCGTGACCATCCACACCGCCTCGTGATGTGGATGGCCGACCTCCTCCAGGATCGCGCGCAATGTCTCTTGCTCGCGAGCCAGCTCTTGTTCGACGAACTTGCGGCGGCGCTGCAATTGTTTTTTAAAAACACCGGGGCGCGCGAGCCAGGAAAGCGCGATCCATGTGGAAAAAGCAGGACGATCCCGCTGGGTGGTCCAGTCGTCGCGCTGCAAAGCATCGGCCGTCGCAGCGCGGCCGCGCGCCGTGGTCTCGAAGACGGCGCGCTCTGGCCCCGAAGCAGACTCGCTGCTCTGCGTTTCGCGAATGAAGCCGGCAGCAGCAAGCTTTTCCAGCGAATAGTAGACCTGCGGCCGAGAAATCGCCGCCCAATCGCGGATGCAGCGCCGCTCCAGCTCCAGATTGGCTTCGTAGCCGTGCATGGGGCGCTCCGCCAGAAGACTAAGGAGCACGAGGTCCGGAGTGGTCAATGTTGCTTGTTTCTTCTGTCGCACTGCTACTTTGTTCCCATCGCGCTGTGAACTTTCGTTTCTAAGCGCTTGCGGTTGCGGCTCCAGTACCACCATTGACACCGTTCCACGGGAAGTTGCGGGTCGCGCGACTGGGCCACGGCCGCGCGAAAAACGTCCAGGCAGCAGATATCCTGGTGCTGCGGCGCAACGCGGCATAGCGATTCATAAAGCCGGTCGGGATTTCGCCGAGCGAGCTGCGCGACGCTGCGTACGCCCAGAATATCGAAATCGCGCAGCATGGCGGGGCCGACAGATATCAGATCCGAGAGTTTGCGAGAGTCAGAGGGCATAAACAATCTCCTTGACACGGGATGAGCGACAACTTACACTCCGCTAGTCTAATTTAGACTACTATAAAAGACAAGAAGGACAAAGGAGAAATCACATGCCGGAAAGAATCTATCGGGTGGACAAATTCGCAGTTCCCAACGGCGCGCGGGACGAGTTTCTGCACAAAGCCCGGTGGACCCACGCGCTCCTGAAAACGCAACCAGGTTTCCTGCAGGATTTCGTGCTGGAGCAATCCTCGGGTCCCGGCGAATTCAACTTCGTCACCATAGTAGAGTGGGCGAGCCAGGAAGCTGTCGAGAATGCGCGCGCCGCGGCTCAAGCGCTGCACCGGGAAATGAACTTCAACGCGCAGGAATTGTTTGCCCGCGCGGGCATAAAGGCCGATCTCGCAAACTACAAACGGCTGGAAGCGTAACGCCTTGGGAGGAGAAGAAAGCCATGGACGTGAACGTAAAACGCATCACCCCGGTCCTGTTCGTGAAGGAAATCGAGCCGGTCTTGCCATTCTGGGTGGAGAAGCTCGGCTTTACAAAGACAATCGAAGTTCCGCAAGGGAACAAGATCGGATTTGCCGCCTTGCAAAAGGGAAGCACGGAAGTCATGTACCAGAGCTACGCGAGTGTGGAAGAGGACATGCCACTTATTGCGGAGATTCACAAAGGGCCAACGTTTTTGTACATCGAGGTCGAAAACCTGGACGCGGTTCTCAACGCGCTGAAGAATGCGAAGATCGTTCAACCGGAGCGAACCGCGTTTTACGGCATGCGCGAAGTTGGCTTCCAGGAGCCGGGCGGACACTACGTCACATTCGCGCAACCAGTGGCCGCTGCGCAGTACTAGGCAAAAGGAGAGCGGCCATCCGGCGGAAACCGGCGCATGCCTGGCTCCGCCTGCGTACTACAGCGAAGCTCGCGCCGTCGCTATTCTTCGTGGTCGAGCGGCTTGCCGTTGGGGCCGACCTGGACCTCTAATTTCTTGGCGCCCTTGGTTACTTGGGCTTCATACGCGACGAGTTTGTCTTTCTTAGTGATGGTTTCCACCTTGACGAGCTTGCCATCGCCGGCTCTAGCCTGCAGTCCGGCTTTTACTTCCGCGGGCAGCGCATCCATCGCAACTTGCTCTTCCACTTCGACGATCGCGCCACTAGTGTCGATCTGTATGTCTTTGGTGTGCCCGTTCACAATCATTTCCGCTTCGTAATAGGTCTGGCCTTTTTCATTTTCCTTTGAAATGCCTTTAACCGTGGCGCCGGCGCTTTGCGCAGCGACGGTTTTTTCAACCGCGGGAGGCAGATCGGAACGCTTGATCTTCTTTTCCTGCGAGCTGGCTAAAACTGCAAATAGAAGGCCGGCGGTGAGAATCATGGCTCTGGTAGCTTTGGTGTTCATGGCTCAACTCCTTGATAAGTGTCGGTTGCTTTGGACATCTCCACAAACAGTGTCGCCGGGGAGGGATAAACGGGGGATAAACTCCGGACTCTGTACCTAGGTACTGGTCAGAGCTGCTGCTCGGCTTACTGGTTAATTAGAGAGCGGCTTTCTGTGCTGTGACCGTGATCTTTTTGCGAGCGGTTGCCAATTCGGGGCGCTCGTCGCCGACCGCGATTTGCGTCAGCTTGTGGAAGTATTCGCTGGCGGCTTGGGCATTCCCGGTAGCTTCGGCGGCACTTGCCGCGCCGTAGAGTGCGTTGAAACGGTTGGGCGCGACTTTCAGCACGGCCTGGTATTCCGCGAGGGCGTCTTGCGGGTGCTTCTGCTGGTGGAGCACCTCCGCAAGCATCTCGCGCGCGGGGGTCACCGCGCCAGGCGTGACGGCGTGCTTATCCATGCTCTCTTCAAGCTCCGCTGCGGAGCGGAGTTGCGCGATTGCGTCAGGGCCTTTGCCGCTGGCCTGGGCGATCCATCCGGCCACTTCGCGGCGCTGCACCTCGACCTGATTCGACCAATATGTGTTGTTCTGCTTTTCCGTAACATCGCGGAGCGAGGCGAGGGTCTGCTCGGCTTGGGCGGCGCGTTCGAGGTTTCCGCTGCGCGCTGCGCCGACGCCGATGGCCACCCAGGTAATCGCTTGGGCCCACGGTGTGCCTTCTTCTCGTACTTTCAGGCTGCTCGCTTCTGCCCAATTGCCAAGCTCGACAGCCGAGCGCGCTGGGGTTGCCGCAAGGGCGTAGTCACCGGTGAGGGTCAAGCCCGGAAGCGGAGGCAGCGAGCGCATCTGTTCCAGAATCGCTTTCGCCTGGTGCACGCGTCCACTCTGTAGATACGCATATTCCAGGTAATCCATGGCGTGAAGGCGCTGGTCGCGAGCCTCGCCGTTGGTAGAAGTGGGTTCGGCAGCGGCGGCGAGTTGCGCAGACCTCAGATTGGAGCTAATGGATTCGTCCCACGAGCCGACGCGCGTGAAGAGATGCGAAGGCATGTGATTGGCATGGGCGGAGGCAGGCGCGATTTTCGCGTACATGCGGGCGGCACCGAGGCCTTGCTCGGCGAGCACGGGATTGTCGTAGCAATGAATGATGTAGTGAGCGATTCCGGGATGGTGCGGCTGTTTCTTGAAAATGGGCTCAAGAATTTCGCCGCACTTGCGCTGATTGGCAAAGGTCTTGTCCGTCTTCGGAGCGGTGATAGCGAGAGTCAGTGCGTGGAAGATCGCGGCCTCGCTATCCTCGGGATAAGCAGCTTGCAGCTCGCCCATTTTTTGTTCGAAGGCGTGGGCGTGCAAAGTGGGGTCCCTGTCGTCCTGGCGGTAAATTTCCTCTAAAGCATCGATGTAGGCATTTTCGCGCGCTGTGGTTTTGGGATTTGCGGTGGCGAGCTCTTGTGACCTTTGCAGTGCGGCCCGGCCAGCCGCGGTGTCGCCGTTATCCCAAAGGCCGTGATAGTGGCTCATGGCAATGCCCCACTGAGCCATGGCGCACTTGGTATCACGCTTGGAAACCTCGTCAAAGGACAAGCGAGATTGCTCGTATTGGAAGGAATGCAAGAGAGCGACCGCACGATTGAAGGTGGCTTCCACGTTTTTCGCGCAGGAATTGGAAAAGTGGATGGAGCCGAGTTCTTCGGCGGAGAGCTTGTGGTCGTGGCGCTCGTCAGCACAAGCGAGAGAGGCGAGCAAGAAAAACGCAGGACACGAAGCGAACATCCGACGCATACGGCCTCCGAAAAATGAGCTGTTCGCCAGAGAGTCGAACTGAGAACTGGGGCGAGTATGAGCGGCTCCGGTGCAGCGAGTCAATAGGGCCGCGAGCGGTCGTACAAGCACTAGGGACGCAAATTGCAGGTTTGAACACACAAGGTCCACATCGGTACTGGCGGCCTATGGCTTGGTGCTGGGCGGGCGGGTAGTCTACGCAACGGTGTGGGGTTGGGCACGCAGGGCTTCTGTTGCAACTTGCTGATAAATAAGACTGTTACGGCAATGGACGCGGCGTTGGCCCTTCTCATCCCGTGTCCTGGAAGTCTGGGGGATCGACCTTGAAACGGAGCAAATTGTTGCAAGGCATTGTCGTGGTCGGTATCGCTGCGCTTGTGGGCGGTGTGGCAGCGGTCCGAGCGCAGGAGCGCGACGCGGAACTGGCGCTGTTGCGTGGGGCGGCAGAGGATGGCGACGGCGCGGCGCAGTTCACGCTGGCGAATCACTACTATCGCGGCCTAGGCGTGCAGCAGGATTCCGACAAGGCACTGGCCTTGTACGGGAAGGCGGCGGACCAAGGACTTGCAGCAGCGGAGAACCGGTTAGGCATGATGTACGAGCGAGGCCTGGGTGTGCCGCAGTCCTATGGGCGGGCGATGACTTCGTACCGGAAGGCGGCAGTGCAAGGCAACGCGCTGGCGCAATACAACCTGGGGATGCTGTACGAGACTGGCAAGGGCGGGCGGCTGGACTACGCGCAGGCCCTGGAATTGTTTCGCAAAGCCGCGGAGCAGGGCGAGCCGGACGCGGAAGAAGAGGTCGGTTATTTTTATCAGCGCGGATTCTTAGGCGCGCGGGATTACGAAAAAGCGCGGGAGTGGTACAAACGCGCCGCGGAACATGGCTGCTCGAACGCGCAGAACCAACTAGGCTACATGGCGCAATTGGGGTTGGGCGAAGAACAAGATTACGTGCAGGCTCTGGACTGGTATTACAAGGCTGCCGCGCAAGGCAATCCAAACGCGCAGGAAAATATCGGTTATTTGTATCAGCATGGACTGGGCGTGGAAGCGGATTTTGCGCAGGCGGAGACGTGGTACTACAAGGCGGCGGGACAAGGAAACTCGAATGCGGAAAATCAGCTCGGGTACATGAATCAGTACGGCCTGGGGATTCCGCCAGACCTTGCGCAGGCCTTGGCGTGGTATCGCATGGCGGCGGATCAGGGCAACAAGACGGCGAAGGAAAATTTGAGGGCATTGTCGGAACGTCTGCAGAGCGTGGACGCGGAGCTGTGGCAGGCAGCAAACGCAGCGGCTCAGCAGGCAGCGGAGACGCAGGCAACGCGGCGCGTGCGAATCGCGAGTTTGCAGCGGCAGATTGTCGATCTCGAAATGGATGCCCGGCTGGAAGAAAGCTTGGCGGAGCCGGGCGCTGCCGGGGCAAATGCTCCTGTGCTGGGCGCGCTGAGCTTGCGCAAGGAAGCCGACAAGTACCGGACGGAAGCGGCGCGTTTGCGCGCGGAACTGGCGGGATTGGACGTGCTCGCGGCATCGAGCACGCCGGCGCAGTAGAAGGACCCTACTCGAATTGCTTCCGAAAGGCGGCGAATTGCTGCTTCAGATCCGCGATATCCTCGCGCAATTCGGCCACTTCCGATTCCAAGCGAGAAAACTTGTCAGCGTTCTCCCCGCCCGCCGCGGCCGGAGCTTCGCGCACGGCTGATGAGTTCGTGGGCTCGACATCTCCCGACAACAGATGGACGTAGCGGGATTCTTTCGTGCCGGGCTGCCTGGCAAGTACCTTGACCAGCGGCGGCTCACGGTTCATCAGGCGCTGCAGCGCGGATTGCACTTCGCCCAAATCATCAAAGTGATGCATACGCTCGGCACGGCTGCGCAATTCCCCAGGGGTCTGCGGGCCGCGCAGCAGCATCTCGCAGAAGATGGACGCTTCGCGGCGGTCGAAGTTGAAAGCCTCCTGCAAGCGATGCTCATACTTGGTGACACGGCTGTCCGCGGCGCTGACCGAGCGCGCCAGAGAATTATCGTGTAGCGCACGCAGGGCATCACGAACGGAGCCTTCGTCCAAATTCATGACCGGATCGCGATTGGATTTCTGGTTGCATGCGTTGACGAGAGCGTTCAGGGAAAGGGGATAGTAATCCGGAGTGGTGATTTCCTTTTCCAAAAGAGCGCCGAGGACTCTGGCTTCAACTTCATTGAGGACGAGATTCACAGATTGAAATCATACCGGAAGCCAAGCGCACGCCCAAGCAGGGTAAGAGCCGGGCTCGCTTGCCGTGTCATGTTTCGTAGCAACTATTTTTTCAGTTTTTCGACGGGTCGGGGCGAAAGAGCGTCGCGCAGCACAACTAAAACATCAGAGATGCGGAACGGCTTCTGCAATTGACGAATGTGGCCGGCACCGCCGTCGTCTTCAACGAGATCTCCGGTCATGAAGATCACCTCCGGCTTCGCAGCGCTGCGCGATGAGGCGGCAATTTGCAGCGCAGCTTCGCGGCCACTCGGCCCCGAACCGCCGCCGGAGAGGTTCACATCACATAGGGCCAGGTCGTAAGCGGAATTCCTGACCAATTCCAACGCCTCCTGCGAATTTGCCGCGCAGTCGACACGCATGCCGTGCGCGGAGAGGCCTTCTTCGAGCAACATCCGGATGCTTTCCTCGTCGTCCAGAACGAGGATGGAGCGGCCCTTTAGAATGTCCCCCGCCGACTGCGCCAGCTCGGCAGACGGTGCCGCGCCGTCAATCGGCGCGCCGGACAGTCCAGCCGGGGCTACTGGCAAATATACGGTGAATGCCGAGCCGCCAGCCGGGAGAGTTTCGACATCAATGGAACCGCCGTGTTCTCGAACGATAGACATACAAATGCTCAGCCCGAGGCCGGTGCCTCCGCCGGGACGCTTGGTGGTGTAAAAGGGATCGAAAAGTTTGGGGAGCGCTTCCTGGGCGACGCCTACACCATCGTCCTGAACGGTCACCGAAATGTGCCCGCCGATACGTCCGATGCGAATCTGAATGCGGCCAGATTCACGAACTTCGCGGATGGCTTGCTCGGCGTTGCTGATGAGATTCAAGAAAACTTGAATCAACTGATTGGCGTCTCCGATGACCGTGGGCAAATCGGATTGCGGCTGAAAATCGACCTGAACGTTGTTACGGCGAAGCGAATGATCCTGCAGCTGGAGGGTGCGCTCGATGAGGGTGTTGACGTCCACCGGCCTCTTCTGCGGCGCGGCCGGCCGGGAAAATTCGAGCAGGTTCTGAACGATGCGCGCGGCGCGGCGTGCCTGTCGATGGGTTAGCTCGAGGTGGCGCTTGGTGTTTTCCTGCAGGCCTTCACTGTCGCGGAGGAGCTCCGTAACGCCGAGAATAGCGGTCAGAGGATTGTTGAGCTCGTGCGCGACACCCGCGAGCATCTGGCCCATGGCGGCAAGTTTTTCGGCTTGGATGAGCTGCTCTTCCAGACGCTTGAGCTCGGTGACGTCGCGGGCGGAAATCACGACGCCATCGATTTTGCCCGCTTCCGTGAAAAGAGGACTGAAGTGGCAGCGCAGCCGGCGCCACTCGCCTTGCTTGTTGCGGACGCGGACTTCCAGCGAGGCAAAAGTTTGCCGACCGCCCACTATTTCCGCGAAGAGGGCAAGTAGGGCAGGGCGGTCTTCCATGTGCGTGCGGCCGCCAAACTCCATACTCTGCGTTTCTTCTGTCTCATAGCCAAGGATGTCTCTTACGCGCGGGCTGACAAAGGTGTAATGGCCGGAGGCATCCACCACAAAAATCAAGTCCGGGAAACTGTCGATCAGGCGGCGCGCAAATTCCTGCTGTTGGTAGAGACGGCGCTCCATCTCGCGGCGCTCGGTAATATCCATCAAAGCGCCGTGATAGCGAACGACGCGCCCGTTGGTGTCGCGAACAGCCCCGGCAGTATTCAGACAGACGAGCGGTTGGCCATCCTTGCGCGTGAGCGTAATTTCGCGCCCTTGCACCGTCGGCTGATTGTCCACTTCTTCGCGAAGCGCGCAGCGCTGCGCTTCGTCGGGAAGCAAATCGGCGAAGGTGCGCGACATCAGCTCTTCCTTGGAGTCGTATCCGAGCATGCGCGCCAGCGCGGGATTCGCGTCTATGAGGCGATCGTCAGGCGCGGCGATGTAAATGCCTTCCTGCAGCGATTCAAATAGCTCGGTAAAGCGCGCTTCGTTCTTGCGCAGGGCTGTGATATCGCGCGCGAGGATGGTGACGCCCTGAACTTCATCGCCGCGCAGCATGGCGTGCGCCACGCAGTCGAAATAGTGGGTGGAATTGCGGCCCTTGAGGCGAACTTGAACGATTCCCGTCCAGACGCGACGCTCGAGAAAACGAGGCATGTCGCGCTTCGCGAGTTCGCCGGCGTCTCCGGTTCCCTCTTCTATGAATTCGCTCAGAGAGTGCCCGACGATCTGAGGAAAGGTAGCGCCCACGAGATCGGCGAAGCTGCGATTGGCGGCACGGATCTGGCCGTCCAGCGAAATCGCGAGGAGGATGTCGTCGAAGGAATCGATGAGGTCGCGGTAACCCTGCTGCGAGCGCGAGATGACGTCAAAGAGCTGGTCGAGTTGCTTTTCGCTGGTAGGAATCGCCTCGCGCTGTTCGATGCCTCGAACCAGGCCGCGCAGCTCAGAAATTTCCTGGGTACGCTTCCATGCGTACAGCCCGAAGAGGACAACGAGGACAACTAGACCGATAGGGAGAGCCTCGAAGCGGTGGGCGAGGGAGCGGATGGTGTCCCAGGAAACCAGGGCGAACACAATGGAGAGCACGAGCAGCAAGAAAAAAGTGAGACGCCAGAGTTCGCTTTGGCGCCGCTCGAATTGCTCGAGGCGCTCGGAAACAGGGGCACGGTGGCCAGCGGCCGGGGGCCGCTTGGACGCGTCGGAGGCACCTTTCTGGATTTGGCTCATGAGGTCTTCGTGGCCGCTCCGTGGGCCAACGGCTGGACACTAGCTAACATTGTAGGAACGGTTCTCACCAAGCAGCAATACAAGCAATCCGGTGAAGTTCCTTACGGGTACCTGTGCATAGCGCACAAAACGAAAACGGCGCTCCCGAGAAGTCTCAGGAGCGCCGGGATTCGGTTTAGCGGCAGAGTATTGCGCCGCAGGTTGAGCTTTGCTTAGCCTTCGGCGGCGGCGTCGGCTTCCGTGTCTTTCTGCAGGAAGTCCAGCGCGGCAGCCTCTTCGGCGGTTAGTTCGGCGGCTTCGGGAATTTCCTCGACCGGAGCGGGAGCGGGCATTTCCGTCAGCAACTGGATGCTGCGGTAGTGCTCGAGACCCGTTCCAGCAGGGATGAGACGTCCCATGATGACGTTTTCCTTTAGGCCGCGGAGGTAGTCCACCTTCCCAGCGACCGCTGCTTCCGTGAGGACACGCGTGGTCTCCTGGAAGCTGGCGGCGGAGATGAACGAGTCGGTCGAGAGCGACGCCTTAGTGATGCCGAGGAGCAGCGGGCGACCCGTAGCGGGGCGTCCACCATTCTTGATCACATTGTCGTTCTCTTCGCGGAACCGGAACTTGTCCACCTGTTCCTCGAGGAGGAACGTGGTGTCGCCGACGTCTTCGACCTTGACCCAGCGCATCATCTGCCGGGAGATGGTCTCGATGTGCTTGTCGTTGATGTTCACGCCCTGGAGGCGGTAAACCTCTTGAATGGCGTTGACCAAGTAGGATTGCGTGAACTTCTCTCCGAGCACGGCCAGCAAGTCGTGCAGGTTGAGCGGGCCGTCGATCAAGGCTTCGCCAGCCTTGACGTGATCGCCTTCCTGTACGTTGATGTGCACGCCGCGCGGAATAGAGTATTCCTTGGTGGTCTTGCGGTCTTCGCTTTCGACGTAGATCTTGCGCATGCCCTTGGCGATTTCGCCGTAACGGACCACGCCATCGACCTCGCTGATGACCGCGGGATCCTTTGGCTTGCGCGTCTCGAAGAGCTCCACGACGCGCGGGAGACCTCCGGTGATGTCCTTGGTTTTGGTCGTTTCGCGCGGAATCTTCGCGAGCACATCGCCGGCTTGTACCTCGTCGCCGTCCCTGACCATCAAGTGGGCGCGGGAAGGCATGAGGTACTTCTTGCGGACCTTGCCCGCGGAATCGCGGACAAGAATCGCAGGCTGATGTTTTTCATCGCCGGGCGGCAGCGTAACGACGTCCTGGGAGAGGCCGGTAACTTCGTCGACCTGCTCTTCAATCGTCAAGCCGGGCCGCAGGTCGTCGAACTTCACGGAGCCGGCGGTTTCGGTAAGGATCGAGAAGGTGAACGGATCCCATTCGGCAAGAATCTGGCCGTGCGTGACGCTTTCGCCTTCGGTGACGCGCAGGCGCGCGCCGTAAACGACGTGGTAGCGTTCCTTTTCGCGGCCTTTCTCATCGACGATGGCGATGAGGCCCGCGCGGTTCATGGCGATGGCGGTGCCGCCGCGGCCCTGAACGTACTTGAGATCCACGAACTTGATGACGCCGTGATTGCGCGCCTCGAGAGTGGAACGCTCGGAAACGCGCGTGGCGGTTCCACCGATGTGGAAGGTACGCATGGTGAGCTGTGTGCCGGGCTCGCCGATAGACTGCGCGGCGATAACGCCGACAGCTTCGCCGAGTTCGACCATGCGGCCGGAAGCGAGGTTGCGTCCGTAGCACAGAGCGCAAACACCGCGACGCGACTCGCAGGTGAGCACGGAGCGGATGCGCACGCGCTCGATACCCGCGGCCTGCACGGAGTTGGCGAGTTCCTCGGTGATTTCCTGGTTCACGTCAACGATGACGTGGCCCTCGAAGTCCTTGATCTTGTCGAGAGAAACGCGGCCCACGATGCGGTCGCGCAGCGGCTCGACTTCGACGCCAGCTTCGATAATCGGCTCGACGTAAATGCCGTCGGTGGTGCCGCAATCGCGCTCGTTGATGATCACATCTTGCGCCACGTCGACGAGGCGGCGGGTCAGGTACCCGGAGTCAGCGGTTTTAAGCGCCGTATCCGCCAAGCCCTTGCGCGCGCCGTGCGTCGAGATGAAGTACTCCAAAACGTTCAGCCCCTCGCGGAAGTTCGAGGTGATCGGCGTTTCCATAACCTCGCCGGAAGGCTTGGCCATTAGTCCGCGCATGCCGGAGAGCTGCCGGATCTGCTGTTTCGATCCGCGCGCGCCGGAGTCCGCCATGACATAGACCGGATTGATGTTGCCCTCTTTATCCTGATTTTCCAGGGCTTTGAACATTTCGTCGGCGACTTTTTCGGTGACGTCGCCCCAGAGGGAGATGATCTTGTTGTAGCGCTCGCCGTGAGTAATGGCGCCGTCGAGGTATTGCTGCTGAACCTTGACGACTTCTTTCTCGGCAGCCTCCACGAGCTTGCTCTTGTCTCCCGGGATGACCATGTCGTCGATGCCGATGGAGATGCCGGAGCGCGTGGCGTAGGCGAAGCCGAGCTCCTTCATCTGATCGAGCAGCACGACGGTGCCTTCGAGACCGAAGCGCAAGTAGGCGTAGTACACCAACTGCTGGACGCCCTTCTTTTTCAGAAGGCCGTTCACGTAGGGGAAATTTTCCGGCAGGTGCGTATTGAAAATGACGCGCCCAACGGTAGTCTGGATAAATTGACGCTCCATCTTCACCGGAACGGTGTGCGTAACGTCCTGGTCGTCGTACGCAGTGGTGAGGTCGATGACTTCGCCGGTGTAGCGCAGACGAATGGGAGTGAGCAGCTCGACTTCGCCGGCTTCGAGCGCAAGAACAACTTCCTCGGGAGCGCCGAAAACGCGGCCTTCGCCCTTTGCGCCGGGCTTGGCCTTGGTCAAGTAGTAGATGCCGAGAACCATGTCCTGCGACGGCACGGCAAGAGGCAGACCGTGCGCGGGAGACAGGATGTTCCGCGAGCTGAGCATCAACACCGATGCTTCAACCTGCGATTCCGGAGACAGCGGGATGTGCACCGCCATCTGGTCGCCGTCAAAGTCCGCGTTGAACGCAGTGCAGACGAGCGGATGGATGCGAATGGCCTTGCCTTCGACGAGCACCGGCTCGAAAGCTTGAATGCCCAGGCGGTGCAGGGTGGGAGCGCGGTTGAGCAGCACGGGATGTTCGCGAATGACATCTTCGAGAATGTCCCAGACCACCGGCTCTTGCTGCTCCACCATTTCCTTGGCTTGCTTGATCGTGGTGCAGTGACCTTGCGCTTCGAGCTTGTGATAGATGAACGGCTTGAAGAGCTCGAGCGCCATTTTCTTCGGCAGACCGCACTGATTGAGCTTGAGCTCCGGGCCGACCACGATGACGGAGCGGCCGGAGTAATCTACGCGCTTGCCGAGCAAGTTTTGGCGGAAGCGACCCTGTTTGCCCTTGAGCGTGTCGGACAAAGACTTGAGCGGGCGATTGTTCGTTCCGCGCAGAACGCGGCCACGGCGGCCGTTATCGAACAGCGCGTCGACCGCTTCCTGGAGCATGCGCTTTTCGTTGCGCACGATAACGTCTGGCGCGCGCAGCTCCATGAGCTTCTTCAAGCGGTTGTTGCGGTTGATGACGCGCCGATACAGGTCGTTGAGGTCGGACGTGGCGAAGCGGCCGCCGTCCAGGGGCACCAGCGGGCGTAACTCCGGCGGCAGCACCGGAATAACATCAAGAATCATCCACTCCGGCTTGTTGCCGCTCTTGCGGAAGGCTTCCAGCACTTTCAGGCGCTTGGCGAACTTGATGCGCTTCTGAAGCGAGGGGTCGACCTTCATTTTTTCGCGCAGCTCTTCGGAGAGCTTGTCGACTTCGACGCGGCGGAGAAGTTCCTTGATGGCTTCCGCGCCCATCTTGGCGACGAACTGACCGGGATATTCCTGCGTAAGCTTGCGATATTCCTCTTCGGGCAGGACCTGGCGCTCGCGCAGGACGGCGACTTCATTGGGGTCGACGACAACGAACGCTTCGAAGTACAGGATGCGTTCGAGGTCGCGCATAGAAATGTCCAGCAAGTAGCCGATGCGGCTGGGCAAGCCCTTGAAGAACCACACGTGCGAGCAGGGCGAAGCCAGCTCGATGTGGCCAAGGCGCTCGCGGCGAACCTTGCTGAGCGTGACTTCCACGCCGCACTTGTCGCAAATCACGCCGCGGTGCTTCATGCGCTTGTACTTGCCGCACAGGCACTCCCAGTCGGTGACGGGGCCAAAAATCTTGGCGCAAAAGAGGCCGTCGCGCTCCGGCTTGAAGGTGCGGTAATTGATGGTCTCCGGCTTGGTAACTTCGCCGTGGGACCACGAACGAATTTTTTCGGGACTCGCCAGGCTGATGCGAATGGAATCGAAATCGGCGATCAAACTGGCACGATCATAAGGGCTGCTGCGATACAAGGTTGTTTCCTCCCTCCCCGGCTTTCGCCAGGGCCGCGTCCCGGTGGCGCTTGCGGCGCTACCGAGGACGGCTGAGAACCCTAACTAACAAATGCTACTAATCTTTCCGTGTTGCCCAGCTGGGGCGCAGTGTCCCGCGCCCCAGTCTGGCGATTGTTTCTAGTCGGCGGCCTTCTCCGTTGGCGGCTTTTGCCGCTTCATCAATTCCACGTCGAGACAGAGCGACTGCAACTCGCGAACCAGCACGTTAAACGATTCCGGCACGCCCGGCTCGATGCCCGGCTCGCCCTTGACGATGGCCTCGTAGATTTTCGCGCGGCCGTAAACGTCGTCGGACTTTGCCGTGAGCAGCTCCTGCAGGATGTGCGCGGCGCCGTACGCTTCGAGCGCCCACACTTCCATTTCGCCGAAACGCTGGCCTCCGAACTGCGCCTTGCCGCCCAACGGCTGCTGAGTGATGAGCGAGTACGGGCCGATGGAGCGCGCGTGAATCTTGTCGTCGACAAGATGCGACAGCTTGAGCATGTAGATGTAGCCAACCGTGACCGGCTGGTCGAACTGGTCTCCGGTCATGCCGTCGAATAGGTTGATTTTGCCGGCGTGCGGCAGGCCCGCGACTTCCAGCAAGTGGCGGATTTCCGCTTCGCGCGCCCCGTCGAATACCGGCGTGGCGAACGGGATGCCTTCGCGGAAGCCTTCGGCTACTTCGAGCAACTCGTCGTCGCTGAGTTTGACGAGCGTCTTCCACACCGCGGTGTCCGCAAACACTTCGCGGAACCAACGGCGTAGCGCTTCGGCGCGAACTTCCTTGCTGAGCAACCGTTTCAGACTGTTCCCCAGTTCCTTGGCGGCCCAGCCGAGATGCGTTTCCAAAACCTGCCCGACGTTCATACGCGACGGAACGCCAAGCGGATTCAGAACGATCTCGACGGGAGTGCCATCCGGAAGGTACGGCATGTCTTCCTGCGGCACGATGCGCGCAATGACGCCCTTGTTGCCGTGGCGGCCGGCCATCTTGTCGCCGATGGAGAGTTTGCGCTTCATGGCGATGTAGACCTTGACCAGTTTGATCACGCCCGGAGGCAGCTCGTCGCCCTTCTTGAGCTTCTCCTTGCGCTCTTCGGTGATCTTGCGCAGCACGTCGATCTGCCGCGAGGTCATCTCCTCGATCTCTTCGATCTTCTCGATGAGCAGCGGATCTTTTTCGTTGAGCTTCAGGCGCTTGAGGTTGCGCGTGGAGATTTTCTCGATGATGTCGCGCGTAAGCTCGACGCCCTTGGTCAGCAAGCGCTTGTTGGTCTTCTCGTCATGCAAGTCGGCTTGGAGAATCTTGCCGCCGAGGAGATCCGTCAGGCGCTTGAGGCGCTCGTCGGTCAGAATGCGGATTTCGTCGGCGAGGTTCTTCTCCAGTTTGAAGACTTGTGTGGCTTCGATGGCCTTGTGCCGCTCGTCTTTTTCTCCGCCCTTGCGAGTGAAGATCTTGACGTCAACGATGGTGCCCTCGATGCCCGGCGGGCAGTAGAGCGAAGCGTCGCGAACGTCACCGGCCTTTTCACCGAAGATGGCGCGCAGCAGCTTCTCTTCCGGCGTGAGCGTGGTCTCGCCCTTGGGCGTGACCTTGCCGACGAGGATGTCGCCGGGCTTCACGACAGCGCCGATTCGAATGACGCCGCTCTCATCCAGGTTGCGGAGGAACGACTCGCTAATATTGGGAATGTCGCGAGTGACTTCCTCGGGACCGAGCTTGGTGTCGCGGGCCTCGATTTCGTACTCCTCGATGTGAATCGAGGTGTAGTAGTCGTCCTTGACCAGCTTTTCGCTGACCAGGATGGCGTCTTCGAAGTTATAGCCGCGCCACGGGAGGAACGCCACCAGGACGTTGCGCCCGAGCGCCAGCTCGCCGCGATCGGTGCAAGGACCGTCCGCGAGAACTTGGGCCTTCTTCACGCGATCGCCTACGCGCACCAACGGCTTTTGGCTGATGCAGGTGTTCTGGTTCGAACGCTTGAATTTGATGAGCTGATAGATGTCTGCGCCCACTTCGCGGCTGAGCACGCCGGAGTGATCGGACTCCACGCGCACGATGATGCGCTCGGAGTCAACCTGGTCGACGATGCCTTCGCGCTTGCACAGCACGACGGCGCCGGAGTCGCGCGCGGTAACGCGCTCCATGCCGGTCCCCACGAGCGGAGCCTCGCCGCGAATGAGCGGCACGGCCTGACGCTGCATGTTCGAGCCCATCAACGCGCGGTTGGCGTCGTCGTTCTCGAGGAACGGGATGAGGCTGGCGGCCACGGAGACGAGCTGCTTCGGCGAAACGTCCACGTAGTCGACTTCTTCGCGGCTCTTGAGCACGAAGTTGCCGGCCTGGCGGCAGTTGACGAGCTCGGAAGTAATCTTCAAGCGCTCGTCGAGCTGGACGTTGGCCTGCGCAACGACGTACTTGTCTTCTTCCCATGCGGAGAGATAGAAGCAGTACGGCTCGTAAACGACTTTGCGGCGCTTGAGCTCTTCGTTGAGATCTTCGACGCGGTCGCGTTCCACGATTTCGCCGGCTTTGAATTCGCTGTCACCGGCGTTGACGATGTGGACGTAGTCGATGATGCGGCCGCCCTTCACCTTGCGGTACGGCGACTCGATGAAACCGTAGTCGTTGATGCGCGCAAAGCAGGAGAGCGAGCTGATCAAGCCGATGTTCGGGCCTTCCGGCGTTTCAATGGGGCAAATGCGGCCGTAGTGCGTGGGGTGCACGTCGCGCACTTCGAACCCCGCGCGCTCGCGCGAGAGGCCGCCCGGTCCAAGGGCCGAAAGACGCCGCTTATGCGTGATTTCGCTGAGCGGGTTGGTCTGGTCCATGAACTGGCTGAGCTGCGAGCTTCCGAAGAATTCACGGATGGCGGCCATGACCGGCTTGGCATTGACCAGATCGTGCGGCATGGCCGTGGACATTTCCTGGTACACGCTCATCTTTTCCTTGATGGCGCGCTCCATGCGGACCAAGCCGATGCGGAACTGATTTTCGAGCAGTTCGCCCACCGCGCGAACGCGGCGATTGCCGAGATGATCGATGTCATCCACCACGCCGATGTTCTTGCGCAGCTTGAACAGGTACTTGATAGCCGAAACGAAGTCCGGCGAATCCAGCGTGCGATTGTCCAGCGGCGTGTCCAGCCCCATCTTGATGTTGAACTTCAGGCGGCCGACGCGGCTGAAATCGTATTTGCGCGGATCGAAGAACATTCCGCGGAAGAGATTCGTGGCCGTCTCGAGAGTCGGCGGATCGCCCGGACGCAGCTTGCGATAGATTTCGATCAGCGCTTCCTTCGAAGAGCGGATGCCGTCCTTGTCCAGCGTGCGCGAGAGCACCACGCCGATGTCGTCGCGTTCCGGGAAGAACACGTCTACTTCCGTGATGCCGGCTTCGGCAAACGCCTGCCACACGTCGGCGGTGATCGGCTTGTTGGCTTCGAGCAGCACTTCGCCGGTCTGGCGATTGACCACGTCGGCGACGCTATACGCGCCTTCGAGGTCCGCCAACGCGGCGCGCACCTGCGAAACCTTGGCCTTGATCAGCTCCTTGAAGAGATTTTCGGTGATGCGCTTGTGCGCGCCGACAATCACTTCCTCCGAGCGGGGATTCTTGATCTCGTGCGTGAGCTTGCGCTCCACGATTCCCGGCGACACGTTCCAGAAGAGGTCTTTGTCGCGCAGCGAAATACGCTCGACCTGGTAGAAGGTGCGCAGGATGTCTTCGTTGGACTTCATGCCCAGAGCGCGCAGGAAAATCGAGCCCAGGAACTTGCGCTTGCGATCGATGCGCACATACAGAATGTTCTTGGTGTCGTACTCGAACTCCACCCACGAGCCGCGGTACGGAATGATTTTCCCGAGGAAATAGCTGCGATTGTTGGCGCTCTCGAAAAACACGCCCGGCGAACGGTGCAACTGGCTGACAATCACGCGCTCGGTGCCGTTGATGATGAACGTGCCGTTCTCGGTCATCAGCGGAATATCGCCGTAGAAAACTTCCTGCTCCTTGATGTCGCGAATGGTTTTCGCGCCGCTGTCGGGATCTTTGTCGTAAATGGTCAGGCGAATGGTGACTTTGAGCGGCGCGGAGTACGTCATGCCGCGCTCCTGGCACTCGTTCACGTCGTACTTGAGCTGCATCGCCACGGGATCGCCGCACTTGTTGCAGAAGGTCGGCGTGTTCTTATTAAACGTGCCGCACTTGTGGCAAATGACGTCGCCGGTCTGATACGGATTGGTGACCACGGACGCGCCGCAGTTGCGGCAAGTGGCGCGAAGGTGGTGCAGCCCCTTCAAGTTGCCGCACTTACACTCCCAGTTGCCGATCGCGTAGTCCACGAATTCCAACTGCGACATTTCGCGGAAATCCCTGATCGGAAACACCGAAGTAAACACCGACTGAAGCCCGGCATCGTCGCGCTCGCTCGGCAGAAGATCCATCTGCAGAAAACGCTGGTACGACTTCATCTGGACTTCAATCAGGTTGGGAATCTGAATCGAGCCCTGGATTTTCGCGAAATCCAGACGCTGACGTTCCCGGACATGCTGATTGTTAGACATGAATGATCCTCATCCCTTTCGGGCAACGCGCGGACAAAAGCAAAGACACCGAGCCGTGTTGCTGCGCTTTTCGCCCGAAGAATGCGCGCACACGGCTGCGGAGGGCCCCTTCAGGGCCCATAGACTTGTGAAAATACCCAGCCTCAACTTGCGTGGTGAATTCCTTTAGCGCGGTGGTCCGCTTACTTAGCCGCGCCGCCTTTTGGAGCCCGTAAAAATTAACTGCCAGTTCGGCCGAGCCGGATTTCGGCCGACGAACTACTTGATTTCGACTTTGGCGCCGGCGTCTTCGAACTTCTTCTTGATAGCCGCCGCTTCGTCCTTGTTGACGCCCTCTTTGACGGTCTTGGGCGCGCCGTCCACCAGGTCCTTGGCTTCTTTCAAGCCCAGGCTGGTAACTTCGCGAACCGCCTTGATGACGTTGATCTTGTTGCCGCCCACATCGGTGAGAACGACGGTGAACTCCGTCTTCTCTTCCGCAGGGGCCGCGCCCGCCGCCGCTCCGCCGCCACCACCAGCCACCACGGTGGCCGCAGCCGCGGAAACGCCGAAGGCTTCTTCCATTTTCTTTACGAGATCCGACGCCTCCAGCAGCGTCAGCCCCTTGATTTCATCCAGGATCGTATCCACTTTCGACATGATTCGTTCTTCTCCTCTCAAGATTTAGAATTTCACTGAGCCGCTTCGGGGCTTGCTGCAGGCGCCCCGCCGGACCCAAACTTTTCGGCCTTCACTGCCTCGCTGACCACTACCGCGACGTTGCGCGGCAGCGCGTTCAGCGCTAAAGCGATGCGTTGCGCCGGAGCATTCAGCAGGAACATGATCTTGCTGATCAGCTCATCCTTCGAGGGCAGGTTAGCGAGCTGCTGAATTTCCGCGATGGAAATGACGCGGCCTTCCACGATCCCCGAGCGAAATTGAAATGCCGGCACATCCTTGGCGATTTTTGTCAGCGCCTTGGCCAGCGCAACCGGATCGGTATTGGTGTAGGCGATAGAATTGGTGCCTTTAAGATTTGTGAGCAACTTCTCCGCGGGGGTGCCGCTGGCCGCACGCTCCGCAATCGTATTCTTCACCACTTTGTAGTTGCCGCCCGCGGCTTGCACCGAACGGCGGAGCTTGGTGTCGTCCTGAACCGTGATGCCCTGAAAGGTCGTGAGAATCACGGTCGAGACCTTCGCGAGCTCGGTCTTCAGTTTGTCCAGGTCTTGCTGTTTTTCGCTGCGCTTTTTCATGAGTCTTTTTCTTCCCCGTTACGCTGCCGCTGCCAGTGTTTCCGCTTCCACCAAATCCACCGTGATGCCCGGGCCCATTGTGGAGGTGAGCGTGATTCGCTTCACGTATTTGCCTTTGGCCGCCGCGGGCTTGGCCTTCACCACCGCGTTGATCACCGCATGGCCGTTTTCGGCGAGCTTCGGAGCGTCGAACTGAATCTTCCCGATTGGGCAATGCACGATGCCAGCCTTGTCGACGCGAAATTCCACTTTGCCGGCCTTGGTTTCCCGGATGGCTTTGGCCACGTCGAAAGTGACCGTGCCGGTCTTAGGGTTCGGCATCAAGCCGCGCGGACCCAGCACTTTGCCGAGTTTTCCGGCGGACTTCATCATGTCCGGTGTGGCAATCACCGCATCGTAATCAGTCCAGCCGCCCATGATTTTCGTGACCATGTCTTCGCCGCCGACAAAGTCGGCTCCGGAATCCTGCGCTTCGCGAACCTTTTCGCCGCTCGCAATCACCAGGACGCGCACCGCTTTGCCAAGGCCGTGCGGCAGAACCACCGTGCCGCGCACTACTTGGTCGGAGTGCTTGGGGTCTACACCCAGATTGATGGCCAGCTCCACGGTTTCGTTGAACTTGGTGTGATGCGTCTTCTTGATCAGCTCCGTGGCTTCCGCGAGCTTGTACGGCCGCGCTTCCACCTTCTTGCGCGCATTCTCGACGTTCTTACCCGATTTCTTCATCGCTGCCCTCGTAACCGAAAAACTTTATGCTACGACTTCGAGACCCATATTTCGCGCCGTGCCCATCACCGTGCGCACCGCTGATTCGATATTCGTGGTATTCAGATCCACCAGCTTGATCTTGGCGATCTCTTCGACTTGCTTCTTCGTAACTTTGCCGACTTTGTTGCGATTCGGTTCCGCGGAACCCTTAACGATGCCCGCGGCGCGCAGCAGCAAAATCGAAGCCGGCGGCGTCTTCAAAATAAAGGTGAAGGTGCGGTCCGTATAGACCGTAACGAGCACCGGGAAAATCATTCCGTCCGGCTCTTTGGCCGTCTTGGCGTTGAACTGCTTGCAGAAATCCATGATGTTCAAGCCGTGCGGACCGAGTGCCGTGCCGACTGGCGGCGCCGGAGTGGCTTTGCCCGCCGGTAACTGCAACTTGATCGTCGTTTGTACTTTCTTAGCCATGTCCTTGCCTCAAATAATCTCTACGCTTCGAGAGCCAGGCCTCAGCCGAGCTTCTCGACACTCGCAAAATCCAATTCCACCGGCGTTGAACGTCCGAAAATCGTCACGGAAACTTTCAAGCGGCTGTGATCGCCATCGATCTCCTCGACCGTCCCGTTGAAATTCGCAAACGGGCCGTCCACGATGCGCACTTGCTCGTTGCGCTCGAAAACCACTTTCGGCTTCGGGCGATCCGTCGGCACGTGCACGCGATTGATGATCGCGTCCACTTCCGCATCGGACAGCGGCGAAGGCGATGTCGCCGAGCCGACAAATCCGGTTACGCGCGGAGTCGAGCGCACGATGTGCCAGGTGTTTTCGTCAAGGTCCATCTCCACCAGCACATAGCCCGGATACGACATGCGCGATGAAACCACTTTCTTGCCGCCGCGGACTTCGATGCTGTCTTCCATCGGAATCAGTACGCGCCCAATCTTGTCCTGCAAATTGAACGCGGCCACGCGGCTCTCCAGGCTTTCTTTGACCTTCTTCTCAAAGCCCGAGTAGGTATGGATGATGTACCACTGCATCGCCATCGCCGTCGGATTCCCTTCAGACACCAAAGATTTTGAAGACGTAAGCCACCCCTCGTTGAACCAGCCAGTCGACTACCGCCAAAAACACGCCGAAGAAAAAGACCGTGGCAATCACCACCGTTGTGGTCGAGATCACATCATCCTTGCTCGGCCAGGTTACCTGCTTCATTTCCACGCGCACGTCGTGCATAAATTCGCGCGCGTCCGTCACCGTTCCAGAGACTCGCTGGCCGATGCCTGCGGCCGCTCCGGTAATAGCGTTGCTGCCGGACTCGTCGTTTTTCACTTTTACCGTCTGCGTAGCCATGAAACCCTCTTCACTTCCCCGGAACAGGTGTCCTTCCCGCTCCGTCCTTCCGATTCCGCGCGCCCGCTGCGCCTTTCTCTGCCGCGCCCTTAGCGGGCGTCAAACTCTGGCAGGGGAGGAGGGATTCGAACCCCCATACCCGGTTTTGGAGACCGGAGTCCTAACCGTTGGACGACTCCCCTTCACCCCGAGCTCGCGAAGCGAGACGAGGGGTTTGCCCCAGCCCGCTTATTGAGTTTTGGGTTTGCCACCGAGCCACCAATTTCAACTTCTTAGCTCGGCTCCAACTTTTAATCTCCTTCTCCAATTCCCTCGCTGCTTCGCTGGTTCCGCAGCACTCGCTCCAAACCAATTCAACGGGCCTGCGCTTCGCGGTGTATCCGGGCCCAACGCCCCAGTTATGCCGCTTCACCCGCTCTTCTACGTCATTTGCAATTCCGACGTAGAACGAATCATCTCTGCACCGCACCATGTAGCAGAACCAAATTGCTGTGTCTGCCACCGCGCCACCCGGTTCTGCTCGACCCTTCGTCCAAACGCCTCAGGGCAAGCCGGAGTCCTAACCGTTGGGCGACTTCCGTTCACCCTGAGGCCGCTGCCTTTGCGGCCGAAGGGTAAACCCGATCCCCGCCGAAAATTATTTCACTTCCTTATGCGCCGTATGCTTGCGGCACGAATTGCAAAACTTCTTTGTCTCCAAACGATCGGAGTGCTTCTTCTTGTTTTTCGTCGTCGTGTAGTTGCGGTTTTTGCAATCCCCGCACTGCAACGTAATGGTTTCCCGCATAACTTAGTCTCTCTTCCCGTTTACTCAACGATGTCCGTGACTGCGCCGGCGCCCACGGTGTGGCCGCCTTCGCGAATCGCGAAGCGCAAGCCCTTCTCCAGCGCGACTGGCGTGATCAGCGACACTTCGCAGCTTACGTTGTCGCCGGGCATCACCATTTCCACGCCTTGCGGCAGCTTCACGTCCCCGGTGACGTCCGTGGTGCGGAAATAGAACTGCGGACGATAGCCGGTGAAAAACGGCGTGTGCCGCCCGCCTTCTTCCTTGGTCAGCACGTACGCTTCGGCATTGAACTTCGTGTGCGGCGTGATCGAGCCCGGTTTGCAAACGACTTGCCCGCGCTCGACATCTTCTTTTTCCGTGCCGCGCAGCAGCAATCCAACGTTATCGCCCGCCAGGCCTTCATCCAGCAGCTTGCGGAACATTTCCACGCCGGTGACTACTTTCTTCTGCGTCGGACGGAAGCCGACGATCTCGATTTCCTCGCCGACCTTCACCTTGCCGCGCTCGACTCGGCCCGTAACCACCGTGCCACGTCCGGAAATCGAAAAAATATCTTCGATGGGCATGGCGAACGGCTTATCAATGTCGCGCACCGGCAAAGGCACGTTCTTGTCCACCGCTTCCATCAACTGGTCGATGGTCTTCTCCCACTTCTCATCGCCGTTGAGCGCTTGCAGCGCCGAGCCGCGAATTACGGCAATCGAATCGCCCGGGAACTGATAGCTCTTCAGCAGTTCGCGAACTTCAAGTTCGACAAGCTCAAGCAGCTCCGCGTCTTCCACCATGTCGCACTTGTTCAGAAACACGACAATCGCTGGCACACCGACTTGGCGAGCGAGCAAAATGTGCTCGCGCGTTTGCGGCATCGGGCCATCGGTGGCGGCAACGACGAGAATCGCGCCGTCCATCTGCGCCGCGCCAGTGATCATGTTCTTGATGTAGTCGGCATGACCCGGACAATCCATATGCGCGTAATGCCGGTTCGGCGTTTCATACTCCACGTGCGAAACGGCAATCGTAATGCCGCGCTCGCGCTCTTCCGGCGCGTTGTCAATGGAATCGAACGCGCGGAACTGCACCTTCGGGTTGTGCTTCGACAGCACCTTAGTAATCGCCGCGGTCAACGTGGTCTTGCCATGGTCGATGTGACCAATGGTCCCGATGTTCACGTGCGGCTTATTGCGTTCGAATTTCTCCTTGCCCATATTCCTCTGCCCTCTGCTTCAGATCTTCTGCGCTTCCCCAACTTCAAGAAATTTGGAGCGGGGGACGGGATTTGAACCCGCAACCATCACCTTGGAAGAGTGAGACTCTACCGTTGAGTTACCCCCGCCCACCTTTGCTATTCACCGCAAACTTTCTTCGCACCACAACCATCTAATCGACATCCTGGAGCCTGGGACCGGGATTGAACCGGTGACCTCGTCCTTACCAAGGACGCGCTCTACCAACTGAGCTACCCAGGCCGAACCCGTCCACTTCCCTTCGCGCCTGTTGCGCTGGCTGTCGCTCGCGGCGCACTTTTCCTCTGCGGCGCTGTGCCGCGAATTGCACCGCTCATGAAACATCGCGTCTGCGATTCCCTGCGGTTTATTGCGAACCAATTACCGGATGACCGCATTTGCACCCGCGGTCAATTATTTTGGTCAACTCATAGGCCAAAGAGAACATGGTGGACGGGGGAGGATTCGAACCTCCGTAGCCCGCAAGGAGCGGCAGATTTACAGTCTGCTGGTTTTAGCCACTCACCCACCCGTCCTCGAAAAAAATCCCAGCGAAACGCCAACCGCATTACTCCCAAAAACAAATCCACAGACTTAGCGCCGCAAGCGAAAACACAAAACGGACTCGTGTCAAGAGACACCAGCCCGTCAATTTTGAGTTCCAGGATTCGCTCCGCCTCACTCCCCTGCAAAATTTCTGGTGGAGCTGGCGGAGGGAATTGAACCCCCGACCCTCTGATTACAAATCAGATGCTCTACCAGCTGAGCTACGCCAGCGCTCTCAAACCGAGCAAGAATAGCAGAAGAGGCACAAGAATTGCAAGGGCGCCATACCCAATTTCCAGCACGTCCCTGGCCAAGGCTGTGGAAAACCAGCCGCTAGGTGACCTCACTATAACTTTATATCCTATCTGGTTTCTACGGCTTAGCGTATAAAAGACCGTGCCGGGAAGAACCAAATGAATAGACGCCGATGGACGCTTTCGATCGCCGCAATCTTGCTCGCTGGCTGCCTTGCTGGATTGGATGCGTACTGGCGCTGGCACGATTCCGGCGCTGCCACGCGCGATGCAGTGGTTTCGGCCATGCCGCCGGATGCGAGTGCGGTACTGTTCGCTGATCTAGCCGAGTTGCGGCGCGCGCCATTTGCCGCCGAGCTCTACAACTGGATTCCAAAGGGCCAAGCGGACGCGGAATATTCCCAGTTCCTGCGCGAGACGGGTTTTGACTATGAACGCGATTTGGATCGCGCCGCCATTGCCGTCATCAAAGGCGAAAAAGACAGCAAGTTGTTTGCAGTCGCGGAAGGCCGCTTTGATCGCAAAAAAATCGAAGCATACGCTTCTCGGTCGGGAACTCGCGAAAATCGCGACGGCCGAGAGATTTTCTCGGTGCCGCTCAGCGACAGCGCTCGAAAGATTTCTTTCGCGTTCTTGAGCAGCGAAAAACTCGCCGCGACTGACTCAGGAGATCTGGTTCCCTTCCTTGCGCCCTTGCCGAATAGCGCCGACACGCGCGTGTGGCGCGAGCGCTTCACGCGAGTCGCGGGCTCGCCGGTGTTCGCGGTGATGCGCCAGGACGCCGCGGCCGGTAGCATGCTGGCTTCGCGAACGCCGGGCGGCTATCAATCGCCGCAGCTTTCCGCGCTGCTCGATCAATTGCAGTGGATCACGGTGGCGGGTAAGCCACAAGATAACGCTCTGCGCATCGTCGCCGACGGAGAATGCGCTTCCGACCAGACGGCGCATCAGCTTGCGGATTTGCTGAATGGCGTGCTGATGCTGGCGCAAGCGGGCCTAAACGGTCCGCAAACGCGGCAGCAACTCGATCCCCGTATTCGGGATGCTTATTTGGAGCTAATCAAGGGCGCTGATGTTTCGCGCCTCGATCGCGGCGAAACCAAGTCCGTTCGCCTGGTCTTTGATGTCACGCCCAAGCTGCTTGACGCGGCCACCATCGCCCTGCCGGCTGCACCAGCACCTGCGGCGCCGGTCGTCCCAGCCCACAAAGGACGAGCGGCTAAGGATGGCGCACAAAAAGCGTCAAAGCATTGAGACCGAACGGGGCATTGAGACTGAACGGGGGATGAATTAGTCGCCGGCGGGAGTGGCGCGCATGTAGCGCCAGGGATTAATCGGCGCATTGTTCATGCGCACTTCGTAGTGGACGTGAGGACCGGTGGAGCGGCCGCTGATACCCGTGTATCCGACAACCTCGCCGCGCTTAACGCGCGCCCCGGGTACCGCGGAAAACGAAGACAGGTGCGCGTACCAGGTGGTGATGCCGAATCCGTGATCAATTACGACCAAGCGGCCATACCCTGCATGGTTTTCCGCGATGGTGATGATTCCATCAGCTGTCGCGTGTACCGGAGCACCGTAATCGGAGGCGACGTCGACGCCGGTATGAAAGGCGCCCTCACCACTGAACGGGTCGAGGCGCTCGCCAAAGCTGTCCGTGATGTGACCTAGCACCGGCCAGATGGACGGAGTGTAGCTGGAATCCGCGAAACTCATTGCTGGCATCAGTCGCAAGCCGCCGCTGGAGATGGCGATCACCGCGGCATTGCGCTTCAAGAACGTATACTGCTCGACCGAACGGTCAAACGCGTCCTGCGGGGTAACCGGGTTGTCGCCAAGATCGAAGGCGGCAGGATGATAGCGAAGCACGCCATAGGTCATGGCGACTTCGGTGGCCAGGGATTGCAAGGAGTCCAAGCGCTGGTTGGTGTCGGCGACGGTATTCTGCAGTTCTTGATACTGGCGTTTCAGGGTCTGCTGGTCGTGGCGGAGGGCGTTGTAGTTGCCAACCTTCCAAAGCATTCTTGAGTAGGAGCCTGCCGCCGCAATTACCGTGATACCCCCAATGATGGCTAGCACGGCTATGCCGTGGAGCACATAAGCGGGCACGATGAGCTTCTTCAGCTTACCGGGCGTCGAGGCGATAAAAAAGGTATAGGTTTTACCCTTTATCACAAGCAAGGCCCTCAGGCCTTAAAACCCTAAAAAAGCAACTTGTTGCGGATGCCACACCCATGTGCTCCCATATGGAACACAGAAACCGAACCGGAAAGCCCGATTCGACTGTCGCCATACTAGTTTTTGTAGGGTATTGCCGTCAACCCTGTATTTTCCTGTTCGAGGAACAGGGGGCACAAAGCCGTCCCCTGTACCAAAGGACAGGTTTGCTCGCATTTCTAACGGTAGACTAAACGCTCGACGGAAAGAGCCGGTCGCTACAGCGATTGCTTGAGTAAGGATGTAGATGAAAGCTGGAGAAGACCAACTGGTCCAGAGGATCGCGAAAGCTCTGGCCTTCAAAAGCGGCGCCCGGCTGGCTTTGGGCATCGGCGATGACGCTGCCCTGGTCGCGCCCACAGCTGGCTACGCGACCGTTCTCACCTGTGACTGGTTCCTAGAGGGCAGCCACTTTCTGCGAGATAAGCACCCGCCAGACTCGATCGGCTGGAAATGCCTGGCACGCGCCGTCAGCGACGTGGCGGCGATGGGAGGCGAGCCGACGCATTTTCTCCTGAGCCTCGCGGTTCCCGGGACGCATACCGGCCTGTGGCTGGACCGCTTCCTGAGGGGGCTGGCTCGCGCTGCGCGACGCTTCGGTTGCCAGCTAGCAGGCGGAGACACGACCCGGAGCGATAAAATCGTAATTAACGTTGCGGTTGTCGGCGAAGTGCGAGCCGGCCGCGCTGTCCTGCGCAGCGGGGCTAAACCCGGAGACTTGATTTACGTGACCGGACGCTTGGGCGAGGCGGAGCTCGGCTTGCGGTCCTTCAGGCGAGGCCGAAATGCCAGCCATCGAAATAGCCCGCCCGTCAAAAAGCATCTGTACCCCGAGCCCCGACTGGCTATCGGACAGTGGCTGGCGGCGGAACGAATCGCTACTTCCATGATGGACCTCTCGGATGGCCTCTCCAGCGACCTGCCCAGGCTGTGCGCGGCAAGCCGAGTCGGCGCCCGAATCGTCCCCAGCAAGCTTCCAAAGGTGAAAGTTCCTGGAGAGAAGAAGCTGAAGGATCTCGATTTGACCGAACTGGCTTTGAACGGCGGGGACGATTATGAGCTGCTATTTACTGTGCGTCCGAGCCAGGCTCGTCGCGTACCTCGCAGTTTTGGGGCGATACCTCTCAGTTGCATCGGTGAAATTACGCGCGAGCGGCGGATCCTACTAGTTAGGCCCGGAGGACGCGAAGGAACACTTTCCGCGCGTGGTTGGGATCCATTCCGGCACCGGAAATAGCCCATCATCGGAAGTCGACATGCGGTGAGCGCAGATCTCAGGGGTTCGGAGGGGGAACGCCGGGCGCATTTAGCGTCACAGTTTTTGTAGGCGGGGTTACGGCAGGCTTTTCCCGTGGTGGGGCCGGCTCGTCTTCGGTGGGCGCGGTATCCGGAGTATCCACGGTGATGCGATGGTCGCGTGCTTCCTGCTCCAGCGGGACCACATTGGCGAAATCGAGCGGCGGCATTCCGGCTAGCGCGTTCTGCATGAATTCCAGCCAAACAGGCAAAGCCGCGCGCGCACCGGTTTCTTTTTTGCCGAGGGAAATTTGCTTGTCGTCAAAGCCAACCCAGACGCCGCTGGTGATCTGCGGCGTGAAGCCGATGAACCATGCGTCGGTGTAATCCTGCGTGGTGCCGGTCTTGCCCGCGGTAGGACGACCCAGCGATCTGGCTTGAATGCCCGTTCCAAACTGAATCACTTCCTCGAGCATGGCGGTCATTGTGCGCGCGACGTCCGGCGAGACTACATCGTGCACTTCTGGATGCGCCTCTTCCAACAGCGCGCCTTCATAGCTGGTGACCTTGCGAATCATGTGCGGATCGATGCGGATGCCGTCGTTGGGGAACACGGTAAACGCGGAAACGTGCTCGAGCAGCTTCATATCCGCCGCGCCAAGCGCCAGCGGTAAGTACGGAGGCAGCGGCGTGGTGATGCCGAAGCGGCGGGTAACATCCACGACGGAGGAGATGCCGATTTTTTCCGCCAGCTTCACGGCGGGAACGTTGCGCGAACCGGCGAGAGCGCGGCGCAGCGTGATGGTGCCCTCGAATTTTTCGTCATAGTTCTTCGGCGAGTAGGCCTGGCCTCCGCTTACGGTGGTGAACGGCGCATCAAGAATGGTGTCGAATGGCGTCGATCCTTTTTCCAGAGCGTCGGCGTAGACGTACACCTTGAAGGAGCTGCCCACTTGTCGAAAAGCCTGCGTGGCGCGGTTGAACTTGGAATCTTCAAAACTGTAGCCGCCCACCATGGCTTTGATTTCGCCGGTGGGATTGTCGATTGCCAGCATCGCTCCTTGCGGAGCGGGCTGCTGCTCGAGTTGCACGCGCACAGTCGTTTCACGCAGCTCTTGAATGAAGAATTGCGCCAGGTCACCAACTTTCAGGAGGTCCGCGGGTTTCTTGCGGCCGGTCCACGAAAAATCGGAGGGTGAGAGGATGGCGCGATAAGGGCCGATCTTTATGGTGGCGTTCTTTTCTTCCACGGAGAGAACCAGGCCGGTGACGTAACTTCCCTTCTCAATCGGGTGGCGCCAGTCTTCGTCTTCATAAGAGGCAAGGTTGCCCAAATTGTCGCGAAGAATGTTGGGCAGATCGCCGCGCCAGCCATGGCGGCGGTCGTAGCTATGCAGGCCATCACGAATGGCTTGGTTTGCGGCGCGCTGCATGTTGATATTCAGCGTGGTGTAGACGCGCAAGCCGCGCTCGTGCACCGCTTCCGTGCCGTAAGTGGATTCGAGATACTTACGAATTTCCTCAAAGAAATACGGCGCGAGGTCGTTGCGCGGATACTGAATGTGCAGGCCGAGCGGCGTTTTCTTTGCCGCTACTTCCTCCGAAGAACTAATCTTGCCTTCGTCTTCCATGCGGTGCAGGACTAGGTTGCGGCGAGTTAGCGCTCCCTCAGGATTGGAGAGCGGTGAATACTTCGGACCGTTGACCATGCCGGCGAGCAGCGCGGCTTCCTGCAGCTTCAGATCCGTGACGGGCTTGCCGAAATAAAATTCGGCGGCTGCGGCAAAGCCGTAATTTCCGTGCGCCAGGTAAACCTGGTTGGCATACATCGTAAAAATCTGCGGCTTCGTGTAGCGGCGTTCGATTTGCAGCGCCAGCAGCATCTCTTGCATCTTGCGGCGGAAGCTGCGGTCGCTACGGTCCAGAAATAGATTGCCGGCAAGCTGCATGCTGATGGTGCTGGCGCCTCCGGTGATGCGGCGCTTGGCAAGATTGTGATATGCAGCGCCGGCAATGCGCGGAAAGTCTATGCCCCAATGTTCTTCAAAGTGCTGGTCTTCAATCGCCGTGACCGCGTTGTAGAGCACCTTGGGGCACTGCTCGTAGGTCATCAGGATGCGGCGCTGCAAAGCGAAGCTGCCTACTAGCTGGCCGTCATCGGCGTATATTTCGGTGACCACGTTGGGCCGGTACGTTTCCAGTGCGCGAATCTCCGGCAGGTCGCTTGCGTACACGAAGAGCAGGCCGCACGCTGCGCCCAATGCGATCGAGCACAGCAGCAGAAATGCCAGCGCCACGCGGTCAATTAGTTTCCAGCCGCGCAGGCGCAGCGTGATCGGTGGGAGACTCAGCATGAAAGGTAATTCTAGCGCAAAATCAATCCTTCTAAAGACGTTCCTAACGCTTGCCTTTGCGCTTTGGCAACACTACTTGGATTGAAGGATGGTTTTCAGGCACAAAGTGAGCAATTCTAACCTCCGTTATAACCAATCCGGGGACTGGAGCTTCCATGTTCGTAGTGCTTTTTCTTGTGACTTTCCTTCTGGCGTTTGGGATTTCGAGCGCTGTGGCGTGGGCCGGCAAAGAACCTATCGAAGGTATCCTGCATCATTTCTTCCCACCCAACGTCACGGCTGCAATGTCGAAATATCTTAGGTTGGCCATGGTGCTTATCGGTGTTTCTTCTGGCGCTCGAATCCGCATTCTAGAAGAATTCATCGGCGCCTCTGTTGCGAACAAAATCCGAATGACGGACGCGCTTACCCAAGAATTCTGGGTCGTCGAGCTGTACCGTACTAGCATCGCCACGCTTGAAGGAATACTCTGGCTCCTGTTGCTGTTCTCCCTCGTCGTTTTCATGGCCTTTTGGATCATGCGCAAGGCCAAATTAAATCAGCAACGAGCTTCCGAAAATCAGTCCGCGTTTCAGGACCCAAAAGCAGGCACAGACTAACGTCCTCCCGGCTCAATTGGCTGGTTTGTAGTAGCTTTCTCCGGCGCAGGAGCAGCAGAGGGTGCGGCCGTCGCGAACTACTTCGCGCTTGAAGTTGATGCCTTCGCCGCATACGGCGCAGATTACGCGCGGGCCTTTGAAGCCGGGCAAATCTTCCGGTTGCACTTCTACCTTGACCCATTTCTTGTCGAAGAGGATTTCATCGGAGAGTTGCGCGTAGGCTTTCTGCTGACCAGCTTCTTTCTCTAATTCCGGGAACATATCACGAGCTGCTTGCTTGGAGGATTCTCTCGCGGCGATGCGGACCGCTCGTCCCGTCTTGAGATCCACGAAAGTAGCGGCGACTTTGCCCCAATCGCGAAATTTCAATGCGCGCTTGCCCAGGCGGCAATTGGCCACGAGCGCGACGGCATCGGTTACGCAGCGATCGATCTCGACGTACGTGACCAGGCGCTTGCGCTCGGCGACCGGATCGTCGATGCCGAGTTCGCGGAGGCCCAGCATCGCGAGGCGGACTCCCAGGACCTGTCCGGCACACAGGTGACCGTGCGCTTGGGCGGCTAGATCTAAATATTCTGCTAGCGACTTCATGGCGTAAGTATACGGTATACGGAGGCGCGAATCCGACGACGCGAAAATAGCAGCGACAGCCCCCCTCCCCCGGGGGGTTTTCATAAGTGCGCATTCTAAAGGACTTAGATACAAGTTTTCTTGTAAGTGCAGATTCTAAAGGGTTTAACTAAGACCAAGCAGTTTCGATGGGAGGTTGCAGAAACGACGGAAATGGATGCAGAATTACCCAAGCCAATGGTAGCCTAGCTATACTAGATTGTCAATAAAAAAGTAGCTTATCTCGGAAGGGCTGAAGATTGTGCAGGTTGAGGGGCGGACCAGGGATGGGGCTTGCGGGCCTCGATGAAGGCGAAGACGGTCATGGCCAGTGCGAGAGCGGCTAGCGCGCCGTCGCGGATTACGGTCCACAGCGTGAGCGGCTCCGGCGTGGCGAAGCAGCCGCAATTGATTTGCATGCCTGCGGCGTAGCTGCGCACGACGGCGGCGAAGAAGCCCAGAATCAGCAACGTGCTTAACACGGCCCAGATGCGCAGCTGCCAGCCGATGATCAGCAGCAGGCCGAGGGCGATTTCCGCAAAGGGCAGCGTATGCGCGACAAAATTTACTCCCCCGGGCGGAAGAATCTGATACGAGCCCACCTGCAGGGCGAAGAACGCGAGCGCCACGCCAATCGACGGCCGAGGGTGCATGATGGGGAGGAAGATCTTCGCGTATCCGGCGTAGATGAAGATGCCGCCGAGGACCAGGCGTCCGATCCAGTTGGTTGCGCGACGGAGATTTAGTGGGCTGGATTGCATCATAAGAAACGCCGAACTACTTACCGAGCTGGTCCAGGAAATTACGAAGAATCTCGTAACTCATTACGCCGGAATACGGAAACGTCTGGCCTTTTGCGTGGAATACTGTGGTGGGCGTCTGATTCACGTTGTAGAGTTTGCCGAGCGCCACATCTTTTTGAATCGCAGCGTTGAGTGTGCCACCCTTAACCAGCGCACGTACCTTGGTCATTTCGGCCGGCGACAGTACGGCGGCAACCGTGCCATCCACGTCGCCAGTCTGCTCCCACTTTTCCTGGTTCTGAAACAATGCTTCCTCAACGGCATCAAACTTGCCGACTTGCGCGGCGGCTCGACTATATTGAGCGGCGACTTGCGAGTGCGCGTGCATGGGCAGCGGGAAGTCGCGGTGGATTAGAAAGACCTTGCCGGTGCTGACATAGTTGTCCAGCACCTGGCGATTGGTGGTCATGAACAGTGTCTTACAGGCAGGACACTGGAAGTCGCTGAAGACTTCCATCACAATCGGAGCATTCTTGGAACCCGCGGTGACGTGCGGGTCGATATCCGGCACAGTTGACGACTGGCCCGCCCTCACACCCAGCGCCGGCCCAAACAGGAGCGCCAAGAAACCAGCCAAGCTTAAGGCCAGCAAACCCGCAGTTCGCAAACGATTCACGCAGTCCTCCGTAACCCTCTTAGATATAACCCGGTCAAACAAAAATATTACCTGTGATTCGCGAGGAAATGAAGCTTCGTCGCAGCCAATGTGCGCAGTAAATGCATCTGCTCTGTTATATAGGATGCGTGCGGCATTAGGAGCGCTTGTTAGCGGGGCGGCAGCGCAGAAGTGACAGTTCATGAGGGCCGGGAAAGGAGAAAACCAGGCCAAAGGGCTGGGGAAACTGGTGCAAGCCATTGGAACAAATTAGGTTATAATTAGCATCAACAAACTTGACAAGGACACACTCAACCTGTATACTGCCCCTCGAGCTTACGGTTAGCTAGAACCAGGCGCGGCGTCCCCCGGGCGCTCCACCCGAGGATGGCAAATCAGGAAGCAGCTAGTTCCAGGGAGGAAGAGTAGTCATGAGTAAAATCATTGGGATCGACTTGGGAACCACCAACTCGGTCGTCGCGGTGATGCAGGGCGGCGAACCGGTGGTCATTCCCAACCAAGAAGGGGCGCGCACGACGCCGAGCGTCGTCGCCATCACCAAAGGTGGCGAGCGCCTGGTAGGACAAGTGGCCAAGCGGCAAGCGGTGACCAATCCGGAAAACACCATTTATTCCATCAAACGCTTCATGGGCCGCCGCTACGATGAAGTGCAAGAGGAAATGAAGCGCGTGCCCTACAAAGTGGTAAAGGGCCCGCACGACGACGCGCGCATCGAGATTTTCGGAAAGGTGTACAGTCCGCCGGAGATCTCCGCGATGATTTTGGGCAAGCTCAAGGCCGCCGCGGAGGATTTCCTCGGCGAGAAGGTGACGAAAGTGGTCATCACTGTCCCGGCGTATTTCAACGACGCGCAACGCCAGGCGACCAAACAGGCCGGCGAAATCGCGGCGATGGAAGTGGTTCGCATCATCAACGAGCCAACGGCTGCGGCTTTAGCTTATGGACTGGACAAGAAGAGCGACGAAACGATCGCGGTCTACGACTTCGGCGGCGGCACGTTTGATATTTCGGTGCTGGAAGTAGGCGCGGGCGTCGTGGAAGTGAAATCGACAAACGGCGACACGCACCTGGGCGGAGACGACATCGACCAGCGCATCGTGGATTGGCTAATCAGCGAGTTCAAGAAAGAGAACAACATCGACTTGGGCAAGGACCGCATGGCGCTGCAACGCCTCAAAGAAGCGGCGGAAAAGGCCAAGATCGAGCTTTCGCAGATGATGGAGACGGATATCAATCTACCGTTCATCACGGCGGGCCCGTCTGGTCCGATCCACATGCAGGTCAAGCTGACCCGCACACGGCTGGAACAATTGATGAGCGACCTGCTGGACCGCTCGATGAAGCCGGTTCAGCTTGCCCTGGAAGACGCCAAGCTTTCCCCGAGCGACATTCAGGAAGTCGTGCTGGTCGGCGGATCGACGCGCATCCCCAAGGTGCAGCAATTGGTCCGCAACTTCTTCGCCGGCAAAGAACCGCACAAGGGCGTAAACCCCGACGAAGTGGTGGCAGTCGGTGCGGGAGTTCAGGGCGCAGTGTTGGGCGGCGAGGTAAAGGACATTCTGCTGCTCGACGTTACGCCGCTTTCTTTGGGCGTGGAAACGCTCGGCGGGGTGATGACCCCGCAAATCCCGCGCAACACGACCATTCCGACCCGCAAGGTGGAAACGTACTCGACCGCTTCGGACAACCAGCCGGGCGTGGAAATTCACGTTCTGCAAGGCGAGCGGAAGTTCGCGAAGGACAATCGCTCGTTGGGCACGTTCAAGCTGGACGGTATTCCGCCGGCTCCGCGCGGCACACCGCAGATTGAAGTGACTTTTGACATCGACGCCAACGGTATTTTGAACGTGAGCGCGAAGGACAAGGCCACGAACAAGGAGCAGAAGATCACCATCCAGTCTTCTACCGGCTTGACCAAGGAAGAAGCCGAGAAGATGCGCACGGAAGCCGAATCGCACGCCGAGGAGGATCGCCGGCGCATGGAAGAGGTCGAGTCGCGCAATCGCCTGGACGGCATCGTCTATCAGGCGGAAAAGATGGTCCGCGAGAACCGCGACAAAATCGCGGAAGCGGACGCAAAGGCGCTGGACGAGGCGATCGAAGACGCCAAGAAGGCCATGACCGAAGGCGGAACCGCGCGGCTGCGCTCGGCTACGGAAAATATCGAGCGCGTGCTGCACAGAGTCGCGGAAGTGCTCTACAAGGCGACCCAGGCGGCAGGAGCGGCGCAGGCCGGAGCAGCTGGCGCTGGAGCAGGCGCAGGAGCAAGCGGCGGGTCGGCCCCCGGGAGCTCGCAACAGAAAAAGCCGGACGACGTGATCGACGCCGAGTACGTAGACGTCGACGAGAGCAAGCGTCCAAACTAACGTAGTTGTCAGGAGGTCCGTGGACAGCCGTCAGTGAAGCGCAGCGCTTGCTGACTGACGGTTGTCCTTGCGACCGACGACCGGCGTCCGGAATCAGAACCAGTAAGCGGCTCTCACTGATGATTGTCAGCTGACAGCTAAAGACAATGGCCACCACGACCAAACAGGATTACTACGAACTGCTAGGCGTTCCACGCAAAGCGAGCGCGAAGGACATTCGCACCGCGTTTCGCAAACTCGCGCGCAAGTATCATCCGGACCTGAATCCGGGCGATAAATCCGCCGAGGAAAAATTCAAGCAGCTACAGGAAGCGTACGACGTACTCTCCGATACCAAGAAGCGGCAGATGTACGACCAGCACGGCTTTTACAGCGACAATTTCAATCCCGGAGCTGGGCCGCCAGGCGGCGGAGGCGATGATGACGCCGCGGTGAATTTCGACTTTGGCGGATTCGACTTTGGCGGTTCCGGAGGCGAAGGCGCCGGCGCGGGCAGCTTCCGCGATCTCTTCAGCCAGTTCTTCCGTGGCGGCGGTGGCCGCAGCGGGGCCATGGAGCAGCAGCAGGAAGCCGGCGGCGACCTGGAGTATCAGATCGAAATTGATTTTTGGGATGCCGTGCGCGGCGCGGTGAAAAAGTTGCAGATCACGCGGCTCGACACCTGCGAAACCTGCCACGGTACGGGCGCGATCGGTTCGCCGCAGACTTGCCCGGTTTGCAACGGCACCGGAACCGTCCAGCAGGCCGCGGGCAAGATGCGCTTCAACGTTCCCTGCACGCGCTGCGGCGGCACCGGAAAGATTCGCACACCTTGCCGCACTTGCGGCGGCGAAGGCCGCGTGCGCCGAACGGAAACCATTGAAGTGCGGATTCCGCCGGGACTGGCGAGCGGTGCGCGGCTGCGCGTTCCGGGCAAAGGCAACTCCGGAACGATGGGCGCGCCTCCGGGCGACCTGTATTTGCGTGTGGAGGTGCGGCCGCATCCCTTTTTCGAGCGCCGCGGCAATGACCTATACACCAAGGTGCCGGTTACGGTGAGCGAAGCCACGCTGGGCGCGAAAATCGAAGTGCCCACGATCGATGGGCGATCGCTGGTACGAATTCCGCCGGGAACGAACTGTGGGAGCACTCTGCGACTGCGCGAGAAAGGCGTGGCTGGCGCGCGCGGCGGCACTCGTGGCGACCAGTACGTGGAGATCCAAGTGGTCGTGCCCAAGCCGACCGACGAGCGCGTCCGTAAATTGATGAAGGAGCTTGAAGCGGTGGAGCCTGCCGATCCGCGGAAGGACCTGTTTACTAAAGCTGGCGTGTGAAACGGTATTTAGTTGTTTGTTTTTAGTTGTAAGTGAAGGCAAGAACGGGAATTTTCACGGCAATTTTGTGAGCTTGGGCCTAAGAAAAGACTCGTCGTTTTTAGCTGTAAGTGACGGTGAAAACGGGAATTTTTTCACGACACTTTGTAGCTTGAGCCTGAAAAAGAGAAGTGTGATCAAAGCTTTCGCTTTGGGGTTTCACTAAGAACTTAAGACTAAGAACGAAACACTTCAACCATGGCAGGGCGAACAAAGAAGCGGGCCAAGGCCGGCTATATGATTAGCGCGGTGGCCGAACTGTACAAACTGCATCCACAAACGTTGCGTTTGTATGAACGCGTTGGCCTGCTGAAGCCTTCGCGCTCGCAGGGAAACACGCGCCTTTACACTGACGGCGATCTGGAGCGCTTGGACGTCATCCTGACGCTGGCTCGCGATATGGGCGTGAACCTCGCGGGCATCGAAATCATCCTTAATATGCGCGAGAAGATGATCGAGATGGAGCGCCAGATGGAGGAGTTTGCGCACGTCGTGCAGCAGGAATTGTCCCGCGTCGCTTCGCGCACGGACGATCGTCCGCAACGCAATGCGATCGTGCGCACCAACCCGCGAGTTGTCCGCGTTCCGGCAAGAGAAGGCTAGCAGCATAATGGCCTTATCATCCGAGCCGTAACGCCGTCGTCTTGCCCGGCGGTTTTGGTTTCGCCCCGTTGCGGTAACCGTTCCACAGTTTTCCTAAAGACCGCGACTTGCCGCCAGACGCGCGTACTCGTATGCTTTGCACGGACTGGAACTTGCCGGGCTGGAAGTCTGCGTGAGAAGTCAAAAGCAAGGCCCTCAGCGGCTAAAGCCTTGTTGATTTGGCGTCGCTTCGGCACGGCTGAAGCCGTGCCCTGACGAAACAAGGATTGCCACACAGTCTCTAAAGCCCGGCGACTACACATGGCTCTTGAAAATTGCACGCTTTGCAGAGGAACGGGATGGAAGTTGGTGCCGCGAACCGACGGCACGCGCGGCAACGTCGCAGTGGCTTGCGACTGCGGCATGGAGGAGCGCGCCACTCGCGTGATGGAGCGTGCGCGCATTCCCAAACGCTACGAGCACTGCGATTTCGAGAGTTTTGTTACTGACCTGACCGACGGCAAAACTTGGACTGCGCAACATTCTCAATCGTTGAAGCAAGCGAATCTCCTGACCCAGGCCTTCGTCCGCGATTATCCGGGTTCCGCGGAAAAAGGATTGTTGCTGATGGGGCCGTCCGGGGTCGGAAAGACTCATCTCGCCGTCGCATCTTTGAAAGAATTAATTCGGCGCGGACATGGCGGCTTGTTCTGCGACTACCGCGAACTGTTGAAGGAAATCCAGGCCAGCTACAACCCGGCAAGCGAATCGACGGAAATGAGTATTCTGGAACCGATTCGCACCGTGGAAGTCTTGGTGCTGGACGACCTGGGCGCCAGCAAGCCTTCGGCTTGGGTTCTGGACATCATCGGCCTCGTGTTAAACGCCCGGTACAACGAGCGGCGCGTTACGATCCTAACCACGAATTATATTGATGAAGCGCCGAACGCCGAGCCAGCTCCGCGTTTGCCCGGAGGCCAGCGCGTGGCGGTCCGCGAGGACGCGTTGGCCGATCGCATCGGCGCCCGCATGCGCTCGCGTCTCTATGAAATGTGCCGAACCGTCGAAGTATTCGCTCCGGACTTTCGCCGTGAAGTCCGCCAAACCGGCCGCGCCCGCGCTTAGGGCGTTCGAGAATGGCGAGTATGTTTAAACGAATCTGGTCGAATCTCATCGATAGTTGGACCGCGGGACCATCGATTCATTTGCAACAGCGATTTCAGGTCGGCTCAGCCAGCTTTTTCTTACCCTTTGGATGGCAACCCCTGAAGAACTCCCAGGAGATTCTTACCGCGTGCTCCGCAGATGGCACGCAAAGAGCAACCATTTCCGTTGTGCATTTTGAGTCAGAGGTCACCTTTGACTGTTTCAAAGCGCTCTGCGAGAAGCGCCTTAAGATCGAAAAGCAAGAACTGGCCGAAGGTCACGTGGAATCCGATCCGCCCGACGCTGGTGGAGACACTTACAGCCAGCTCTTTTCGGGTAGGGACAACCAGAATGGCCGGGTGTTCTTAGGGTACCTCTCCCTTAAGCACCGCGAGTTGATCACGGTTTACGTCGAGGGGGTTGGCGTGAGTCCCACCGAACGTGAGGAGTCTTTTACTTTCTTACTTCGTGGCCTAGCGACGAAATGAAGAATTGCCTAACCGCTTGAACCCCACGATTCATTGACACGAGGCGAAGGCGGCGCGTATCATTTTCAGGTTGCAGCGTTTTCAACGCCCGCAGCATTTTTGTCCTCGGTGACCGCTCGGCGGTTAACCTCCTTGCACAAACCCCTATTGGGCCATCGCAAGGAATTTTATCGACATAAGGAAGCCATCTCCCGGAGGCCATCAACGATGTTTCCTGACCATGACAACCCATCATCCGCGGCCGCAGCCGCTACCGCACAAGACGCCGAATCAGAAAAAACCAAAGCAATGAACGACGGAAATCCTGCAAACGCCGGGGCCAGCGAAGTCGTAGCTGAAGTCAACGCGGCTAAGGAAGAAGCCGCCACTGCTCCCGTTCCGCAGGCGAACGGCGATCCGCGCGCAGAGAATTCCGCTACGCCGACGCCGCAAGCCGAAGCGCAGGAAGCGCACGGCAAAGAGGCCGCTCCGGTCGATGCCGAAGCTGCCGCGGCGGCCGAAGAAGCCGCCGGCTCCGAAGAGATGAGCAAGTTGATGGAGCAGTACGGCGAGCCGCAGGAAACGGTGTCGCAAAACGAAATTATTGAAGTAAAAGTTGTGGCCTACACCGAACAAGGCGTGGTCGTTGACCTTGGACAGAAAACGGAAGGCCTGATTCCCGCGGTGGAATTTTCCGAAACGGATATCCCGCGCCCGGAACCGAATGCCACCATTGAAGTGCAGCGCACCGGCGAGAGCAAAGAAGGCTACATCATCGTCTCGTACCAAAAGGTGCTGCGCCGCCGCACTTGGGAACGCATCGATGCCGCGTTCAAAGCCAAGGATACCGTCACCGGCAAAGTGGTGGACCGCATCAAAGGCGGCCTGGTGGTGGATGTCGGCGTGCGCGCGTTTCTCCCCGGTTCGCAATTCGATCTGCGCCCGACGCAAAACCTCGACAATCTCCTCGGCCAGGAGATTCAGGTTCGCGTCACCAAGCTGAATCGCCGCCGCGGCAACGTGGTGGTCAGCCGGCGCGCGCTGCTTGAAGAAGAGCTGCATTCCAAGCGCGCCGCGTTGATGGAAACGCTGACCGAAGGCCAGGTAGTTCACGGGCACGTAAAGAATGTGACCGAGTACGGAGCTTTCGTCGATCTCGGTGGAATTGACGGCTTGCTGCACCTCACGGACCTGAGCTGGGGCCGGGTCAAGCATCCCTCCGACGTCGTAAAGCCGGAGCAAGAGCTCGATGTCATCATCCTCAAATTCGACAAGGAAAAGCAGCGCGTCTCGCTCGGACTAAAGCAGCTCTCGCCCGATCCGTGGGTGAACGCCGCGGAAAAGTATCCGGCGGGCGGCAAAGTCAGGGGCAAGATCGTGGGCGTGGTGGACTACGGCGTTTTCGTGGAGCTCGAGCAAGGCATCGAAGGCCTGGTGCACGTCTCCGAAATGAGCTGGAACAAGAAAGTCACGCATCCTTCCAAGCTCGTTAAGGTCGGCGAAGAAGTCGATGTCGTCGTCCTGGACATCAAGCCCAGCGATCGGCGCGTTTCGCTTGGCATGAAGCAGGCTCTGCCTGATCCGTGGCTGCAGATCGCGGAGAAATATCCAGTCGGCACGGTGGTCACCGGAAAAGTGCGCAATATCGCGGAGTTCGGCGCCTTCATCGAAATCGAGGACGGATTTGACGGCCTCGTGCACGTTGGCGACGTCAGCTGGACCGGACGGGTAAAGAATCCACACGAAGTCTTCCGCAAGGGTGAGCCGGTCACCGCCAAGGTGCTGAAGATCGATCCGGAAAATCGCCGAGTCTCCCTTGGCATCAAGCAGGTCAACGACATTTGGGGCGACTGGTTCAAGACTCACAAGGTCGGGCAACTCGTTAAGGGCAAAGTCTCGCGTATCGCCACCTTCGGCGCGTTCGTGGAGCTTGGCGAAAATATCGAGGCCCTCTGCCACAATACTGAAATCGAAGACCGGCGGCGGCGCGACGAAGGTGCTTCCATGCATCGCACCTCCACTGGGCCTCTGAAGAGCGCGGGACCTCTCGAGCCTGGCAAGGAATACGACTTCAAAATCATCAAGATCAGCCCGGAGACGCGTCGCATCGGCTTGAGCTATCGTGCCGCCGTCAAGCAAGTGGAGCGCCGCGAGATCGAACAATACAAATCGACGTCGAAGTCCTCATCGACGGCGACCATCGGCGACGCCATCCAGTCCAAGCTCTCGGCGCGTTAAGGGGTTCCTAAGCGGCAAGGCCAGCCAGGGGCAAGCGCCATATTTTCATTTACCTGCGGGTCGTTTTAGTGATAGGAAGAGGGGCACATCAGGCAACGCTGCTCTTCTAAGCCGTTTGGTATCAGGGGCTAGGGACCGCAAAAGCAGCACGGCGACCCATTTCAGGCGAAGCAACGAGGCGACGGGACGATGACCAAGCAACCCACATTGACGAAGGCCGACCTCATAGAAGAGGTCTTGCGCGTAACGGAGCTTCCGCGCAAGGAGTCCGAGACGATCGTCGAAACCATTTTCGACAGCATCATCGGGGCGCTGCAAAAGGGCGAAAAAATTGAGATTCGCGGCTTTGGCAGCTTTCGCACTCGCGAGCGGCGCGGCAGAGTGGGGCGCAATCCCAAAACCGGGGAAAAAGTGGAAGTGCCGGCGAAAAAGATTCCCTTTTTCAAGCCTAGCAAAGAACTCAAAGATTTCGTAAATACTTCCGACGGCGAAGGCGCCTCTGTTTCCGCCCCGTCTTCCAGCTAGTCATCTTTTATAGCGTTTAGCGGTAACGCCGGCACTTTGCCGGCGTTTTCTTGATCTGTCGTTAGCTGCAATCATTGCCGCGACAAAACTTGCGCTATATGCTGGAGCCGCAACTTTTGAGGCACAAGCGAGCTGATGGACCACCTCTGGACTCCCTGGCGCTACCAATACATGAAGGAAGCGGCAAGCGGCGTCCAGCCCGACTGCATTTTTTGCGATGCCGTTGCGCGCAAAGATGATTCCGAAACACTCATTGTCCATCGCGGCGCGAAAGCGTTCATCATCCTTAATCGCTACCCTTACACCTCCGGCCATGTGATGATTGTTCCGTACGCCCACGTGGCGGACCTCAGCGCTTGTGACCCAGAGGCTCTGACCGAAATGATGCGTCTGGCGCAGCGCGTGGAAAGCGTCTATCGCACAAATTACACACCCGACGGTATGAACCTGGGCATGAATCTTGGACGCGCGGCGGGCGCCGGCGTCGCCAGCCACGTGCATATGCACGTCCTGCCCCGCTGGTTCGGCGACTCAAACTTCATGACCGTCGCCGGGGAAACGCGCGTGCACCCCGAAGATTTGAAGACGACCTATCAACGCTTGCGTACCGCACTTTCCTCATAGCGCACGTACGCTCAAGTGTCATCCTTCGCCGATCCCCCGAGGATAGGCGAAGAGCCTGAACGTAAACGCATCTAGGCGGTTAGAATAGTGGAGCTCTCTTTCCGACATGAACCTCGAACTCAGCGAAGAACAAAAGCTCCTCCAGAAGACGGTACGCGAATTCGCCGAATCCGAAGTGAAGCCGCTCGCGAAAGAGCTCGATGAAACGGGCCGCTTCCCTCGCGACACTTTCAAGAAGGCCGCTGAACTCGGCCTCACCGGCGTCGCATTCCCGGAGGCGGAAGGCGGTGCCGGCTTCGATCACATCGCCTACAGTATCGTTGTCGAGGAAATTTCCCGCTGCTGCGCCTCGACCGGGGTGATTCTCTCCGTGCAAAACTCGCTCTACTGCGATCCTATTCACCGCTTTGGCACCGAAGAGCAAAAGAAAAGATTCCTTCTCCCCTTCGCGCGCGGAGAAAAAATCGGCTGCTACGCGCTTACCGAACCACAAGCAGGTTCAAACGCAGCTGCGCTGCAAACCAAAGCCATCAAGAAAGGCGACAAGTACGTCATCAATGGAACGAAAGCGTGGATCACCAACGGCGGCGCCGCGGACGCCGCGATTGTCTACGTGAACACCGATCCGCCGAAGGGCGAAAAAGGAATCACGGCCCTTGTAGTTGAGAAAGGCACGCCCGGCTTTAAGGTCGGCAAGGAAGAAAAGAAGCTCGGCATCAACGCCACGGCTTGCTGCGAACTGATTTTCACCGATTGCGAAGTGTCGGCCACCAATCGCATGGGCAACGAAGGAGAGGGGTACAAGGTCGCGCTATCGACTCTCGATGGCGGCCGCATCGGCATCGCCGCGCAAGCCACTGGCATCGCACAAGGCGCATTCGAAGCGGCGCTCGCTTGGTCGCAACAGCGCCTGGCCTTCGGCCATCCGATCTCGCAATTTCAAGCGATCCAGTTCATGCTTGCCGATATGTCCACCGAAATCGACGCCGCCCGCCTGCTGGTCCGCAAAGCAGCGTGGAAGCAAGACACCGGCGCACGCTTCAGCATGGATGCCGCCATCGCCAAACTTTTCGCCAGCGAAATGGCCACGCGCGTCACGCACAAGGCAATCCAAATCCACGGCGGTTACGGGTACAGCCGCGAATATCCAGTAGAACGCAACTATCGGGACGCCCGCATCACGGAAATTTACGAAGGCACCAGCGAAATCCAGCGCATGGTTATCTCCTCCTGGGTTCTGAAGTCTTGAGGCGCGTAGTATCCTGATTGTGTGCTGGAACTGGATTGCGGTCTCCCTTTCGATCTCACTCACTCCGACGATTTCTTCTCCGCACTTCCGTCACGTCCCGCAGTTTGCCTGATCGAATTGCGAGACGAAACCGCCGAGCCGCTACTGATCCGCACGCAAGACCTGCGCCGTCGCCTGCAGCGCCTGCTCGGTCCGCCCGATCCGGCAAGCAAACGCCTGAATCTCCGCGAGGTCGCTAGCGGCATTCGCTATCGGCTGACTGGCTCGCGCTTCGAACAGATCTTCACTTACTACGTCCACGCGAAGCAGCTTTTCCCGAAGCGCTACCAAAATCTGCTGCGTCTTCGCCCACCGGCGGTGTTGAAAGTGAGCCTCCGCAACGCCTATCCGCGCTGCTACGTCACCCGCCGCATCGCTGTCGATGACTCAGGCGCACCCGCCGCAGGCGCCTACTACGGCCCTTTCGCCTCGCGGCGATCTGCCGAAGCTTTCGCAAGCAGCGCTTTAGATTTTTTCAAAGTGCGCCGCTGCCAGATTAAAATCCGCCGCGATCCTTCCTTCCCCGGCTGCATCTACTCTGAAATGAAAATGTGTTTGGCCCCGTGCTTCGCGGGCTGCACAAAGGAGGACTACGACGTCGAGGTGCAAAAACTAGTGCAGTTCCTCGACACCAGCGGCGGCTCCCTACGCAACTCCCTCGAACAGGAACGCGAGAGCGCCAGCGAGCAACTCGATTTCGAGCGCGCCGCCGCTCTGCATAAGAAAATCGACAAGCTCGATGACGCACTGCGCGGCTCGCCGGAGCTGCCGCGCCGCATCCAAGATCTCGACGCCGTGATCCTGCAACGCACCGCCGAAGATCAAACCGTTGGCGTCTACGCCATTCGCGGCGGTTGGCTCGCCGAGCCCACTTTCGTCCGCTTCGCCGAAATCGCCGGACAGCCGCGCTCCGCGGAACATATTTTTCGCGAATACCTGGAGGCCTCTGGGCTTCAGTCGCAAGGAAACGTTGCATCGGCTATCGCGCAAAAAAAAAATGCGCTCAGCGAGCATTTGTGGCTAGTGGCGCGCTGGTATTACAGTAATCCCCGCGAGGGAGAAATATTCTTTCGCGAGAAGGATTGGCCGTACCGCAGAATCATGCGCGGGTGCTCGCGCCTGCTCGCGCCGCCTGCATCATCTTCCGCAGAGTAGAGTTCGCCCCTGGCTTTGGCGACTCGCGTCAATCGCTTTCATTTATGCCGGAGAATCAACGCGATCCGGCGGGAAACTCTTTTGGACGAAGTTTGCGCATGGCTCGGAGAGCGTCCGCATTATTGGGATCCAAGAGCAAGACCACCCGGTATTCCTTTTCGGCTTCGGCTTCCCGGCCGCTGCCAAAGTACACGTTTCCGAGCGAGACGTGAGCGTGGCCGTCGAAAGTCGATAACTGTAATGCCTCTCGCCACGCTTCTTCGGCCTTTGCTGGTGCCCCCTCGCGCAAGTAAATATCGCCCAATCCGTTCCACGCTTCCGGGTTCGGCAGGCTCTCTACAGAAGCGCGGTATTGGACCTCCGCTTCCGCCAGGTTCCCCGCATCGCAATAAAATTTCCCCAGCGCGTTGCGCGCCTGCGTGCTCAGCGGGTAAATCTCAACAGCGCGGCGTAATTCTGCTTCGGCGCGGGCCTTGTCGCCCTCCGCGGCATAGACTCCACCCAGATGAATGTGCGGCGCGGCGAAGCGCGGCCGCAGTGCGATGGCCTCCTGGAGGTACGTCTCCGCGTCTTGGTACCGCCTTTTTTCGAGCATCGCCATTCCAAGGTTCGAAAGCGCGACAGCATTATCAGGCTGGTCCGCGAGTGCTAGCTTCCACTCGCGCTCCGCTTCCGCTTGGCGATGCAAATTCCATTCCAGAACGCCAAAATCCGACCTTATGTAGGAGGCATGCGGCTCAACCGCAAGTGTCCGGCTGAGAAGCGTGAAATCGTCGCGCCAATCGCGGCTGCGTGCAACGATCTCGCCCGCTGCGAGGCCAAAAAGAACGGTTGCCGCCGTCACCAATGTCCAACGTAAGACCGAGATGCGGCCGGCGAATCTACGAAATAAGAATACGAATCCTCCCGCCAACAACGCGCAAAATCCCACAGAAGGCAAATAGAGATAGCGCTCCGCAAAGACACTCGTAGCCATCCAGCGAGCGTTCAAAACCGGGGCGAGCGTCAGTGCTATCCAAATCACCGCGAGGGAATAATTCCGCGCGCGCCTCCAAAGGTAGATGAAGAGCGCCACCGCTAGCGCGACAACACCGATCCCCGCCAAAACTCGCGGATCGTTAAGCGCAATGCTCTTGTGAAATACATAAAACACCAGCAAAGGATGCGGCCAAAACAGCTTGGCGCCATATAGGCCCACCAGCGCGAATGCGGACAGAAAAGCTTGCGGCCAGCTAACGTCTGCATGTTGGCGTACGGGCGCAAGGCCGCCCAAAACCGTGACGCGGAAAACCAGATACACAGCCGCAATCATCCAAAATCCGCCGTAGCGAGAGACTTTGGTTTTCCAACTGGTTGTTTCACGGTCTGCACGATAGAGGTGTTCGTAGATCGTGGCGATTACGACGAGGGTCATGGCCTGCTCCTTCGACAGCAAAGCCAGAACAAAACAGGCGCACATCAGAATCCTGGTCTTGGTCCTTTGGTCGGCCAGCAAAAAACCCAACCGCAAGAAAAAAACAAAGGATGCGAGATAAAAGATCGCCATCTGAAGCTCGGGCACCGAAGCAACCCAAGCGACAACTTCCGTGTGGATGGGATGCAGCGCGAAAATCGCGGCCGCAGCTAGCGCGGCGATATCGTCCAGGAACAGCATCGAGCACGTCAAAAATACAAGCCACACTACCACGCAGTTTAGAAGCACGTTGACCAGATGAAACCCGAAGGGAAACGCTTGGAACACCTTATTACAGATCAGGTATCCGAAGGTCATCAGCGGACGGTAGTAATTAGTCTTCCCTTCCAATCCTTGAAAGGACCAAACGGTCGTGGTGAAAATTTTGTCCACGTACCTGAAGGTGTGCACATACGGGCTTTGTTCGACCTGAAAGTGGTCGTCGTACACGAAGCCGTTCAGCAACGTGTTGCAGTAAACCAACAAAGCGAGAAATAACAGACCGCCGAGCGCAGTCGATCGTCCCTTGCCGACCAATGATGGGTATGAGCCGCACATTTTCTTCTTCAATTTCATCATACCGGGAGAGGCACCGCCGCCCAAGAATCCTCGACAGGCTTTGTGTCCGGAGGTGAAAGGAGACGTCTGGACCGACGGTCGCCGGCGAACCTTCTGCTATACTCACTCTTCCGCAAAGGAACTAGCGAGTTATACGAATGAATTCGCACGCCACCGCTCAAAGCACCAAAAGGTACGCCGATCGATTCCGGAGCCTCGCAGCCCCCGGACACTTTCGTGAACCGCACGGCTTGACGCTCTCTTCACTGGGCATCGGCACCTACCTCGGCCAGCCCGACGACAAAACCGACGGCACCTACGCCGCCTCGGTCATCGCCGCCGTCGAGAATGGTCTCAACGTCATCGACACCGCCGTCAACTATCGTTTCCAACGTAGCGAGCGCAGCATCGGCTCAGCCCTCAAGCAACTTGCGCAAAAAGGCTTCGCGCGCGACGAATTCATCCTCTGCACCAAAGGCGGCTATCTCACCCCCGATGGTTCCATGCCCTCGGATCCCAACGAATATTTCTATCGCGAGTACATTCAGCCCGGAATTTTCAAGCCCGATGAAATCGTGCAAGGCAGCCATTGCATGACGGCGCGCTTCCTCGAAAACCAGCTCGACAGAAGCCTGAGTAATCTCGGCGTGGATTCCGTCGACGTCTACTATCTGCACAATCCTGAAACGCAACTTAGCGAGGTATCGCGCCCCGATTTCCTCGAGCGGGTGCGCGACGCCTTCATTTATTTGGAGTCAGCAGCAGCCGCAGGCAAAATTCAATTCTACGGCATGGCTACCTGGAACGGTTTCCGCCAGGAAGCCACGGCGCGGGAATCCATGCAGCTCGCGGAATTCGAGCAACTCGCCCGCGACATTGCCGGCGAAACACACCATTTCCGGTTCGTGCAGATCCCTTTCAATCTCGCGATGACCGAAGCGCTGACGCTCGGCAACCAGACAATTGCCGGCAATGTGAAAACGGTTATGGAAGCCGCTAGCGAGCTGGGGATCACACTGATCGCCAGCGCTTCGCTTTTCCAGGGCCAAGTGGCGCGCAACCTGCCGGCCTTCGTGGCGGAAGCTCTGGGATTGCAATGCGACGCCGAACGCGCGTTGCAATTCGTGCGCTCTTCGCCCGGAATCACTAGCGCATTGGTCGGCATGTCGCGGCCCGAGCACGTGCGCGCCAACGCTCGCCTCGTCGGCGTCCCGCCGGCGACCGTAGAAGAATTCAGCAAACTTTTCAGCCGCGGCGAAACCGCCTGAGGCTCCCAAGTGGCACAGCCATTTCTGGCTGTCTGCGCGACCCGCGGCAGAGCACCCCTTCTCGCTAAGTACCGAAGGCGCGCTACACGAGATGCAGTCTCAATAATTACAACAGCGCACCCGTAATTTCCGGATGCCGTTCCTTCAACCAACCGCGAATCGCCCTATCAACCTGGTCCAGCTTCCCCACGAAAAAATGATCCGCCCCGGCAACCACCATCAAGCGCTTCTCTCCCGGCAGTGATTCCACCAGCGCCTCCACCTTCTTAATATCTCCATGCTCGTCGTTTGCGCCGTGCACGAATAATTTTGGCTTGTCGCAATTTTGCAGATACGAGAAATCCGAGCTATTGACCGGTGTGCCCAGCCCAATCAATTCCCTGACCCGCTCATCCGCGCATCCCACGCGCAAGCCAACCCAGCAACCAAAGCTAAAGCCCGCCACGAGCAGCGGGATGCCCGGAAACTCTCCGGTCAGAAAATCGAGAGCCGTGCTCACGTCTCCTTGCTCACCGCGCCCGCGGTCATGGGTTCCGCCGCTCAGTCCCGCACCACGAAAATTAAATCGCAGCACCGGCAAACCAAGCGAATCCAGTGATTTCGCCGCCTGGTACACGACCTTGTTGTGCATCGTCCCACCAAACAACGGATGCGGATGGCAGACCAGCGCCGCCAACGGTGGCCGCGCGGCCAGCTTCCACAGAATCGCTTCCAGCCGGCCCGCAGGCCCTTCCAGAAAAATATTACGCGACTCATGAACCGCTTTAGTGTTTGTCATTGGTTTTGCGGAACGAAAAGGAAGCAGCAAGTGTTTCGCAAGAGAATTTACACTTCGCGGACGATGGTGACCGCCAGCGCTGCGCTCTCCGGCACCGCCTCAATCCGTATAACGCGAGCGGCCGTCTCCGAAGCAGTTGGCCAGGGAGCCGAAGCCATGGGTTCAAACGAAACCAGCAGACGCTCCCCCTCTTGATATTCGCGGCTGCTCAGAAAACGCAAGCCGTGCGCGGAGACGTCAATGGTCATCGCTTCTTCAAACCAGGGAATGTGCTCGGGGCGCACGCGAACGGGCACCGCCAGGGGACGTCGCGGACTCTCGCGCCGCTCCAGTTCTTTCGCGTGGCCATTGCCGTTGCTCTCCGGACGAAACGGCAACGCGAAGTGCAAGCCCACCGCTCGCTGGTTCGAGCCCTCACCCGAGGAGTTGCTTCCATTTCCGTTGCGCGCCCGCCCCACGCGCACCACCCTCGCCGCCATCTCCGGCTGGCCGTCGCCCAGCGAGGTATCGTAAGGAAACGTCACCCAAAGTGGCACGCCCGCCGCGTGCGTCTCCTGGCACGGCACCAACAGTCCCCCGCGCGAGATATCCAGGGTCTTGCAAACCTCTGTTTTCTGTCCAAAAGGGGTGTTCCAGCGTATCCGCACTGGCAAGTTGAGTTGCGCCCGATGATGCTCGCGTCGGTCCATAAACCTAATACCAAGGCCAACTTAGGCGGGGGCAAGGAAAGTATACGCCTAAACTGCCAACACCGCGTACTAGGACATAATTGTTAATCTTTCAGATTGCAGTTTGCAAAAGCGGGTGTTAGCGTCGAATCGATTTGTACCGCGTCTGAGGGTCTTGATGCCGGATGGAGCCGATCGCCGCGAAGCGCGGCGGTTCTTGATGAGCCTGCCCATGCGCGTTCTTCCGCGCGAAGCGCACAACAAGGAACTCCACGCCAATACTCGCGACGTCAGCTATCGCGGCTTGTATTTTCTTTCCGAGGCCAAATTTGAAGTTGGCAGCCAGATCGACTTCGTGCTCACCCTGCCGCAAAAAGTTCCAACATCAGGAGAAGTTGATATCCGTTGCCGCGGCCAGGTCGTGCGCGTCGAAGCTGGCACCAACGGGCGCGTAGGCGTCGCCGCCAAAATCGAGCGCTACGAGTTTCTCCCCGCCAGCGCAACTGCCGCCTGACCCCTGCAATTCTTCAAGTCGCCTAGCCGCGCCGTGCGCGAGTACAATGACTTGACGCCGAGTGCGTTCGCCATCAAGCGCACCGTCGCCGGGGGATCTATGTATCACTACGACGCCAAAACCGCTCTTGAAGAGCTGCAAGAAGATGCACTGCTTCCCCATCCCGTGAAGCTCCGCGACATGATCCTGCGTGTCCAACTCGGTCCCCAGGAAGCGCAGCTAATGAACTCCGAATTCCAAGACTACTTGACCCGCTTTGGCGAGCTGCAGCGCGTTGCGCGCGGCATCCTCGAAAAACTAGCCAGCGGTAAAGCTAAGAACTGATCCCCATGCGCTTTCGCAGAAATAACTCGCGCGCATGAAGAGCAAGCCTCGCGTACTGCTCCTATCCGCATCCTCCGGGGCGGGACACCTACGCGCCGCACAAGCGTTGGAACAAGCGTTTTCTGCCCGCGGCGATTGCATCGTCGAACACATCGACGCGATGAAGTATGCCAGCAAGCTCTTCCAGAGCCTGTACCACAAGACGTACATCTCCCTCGCAAACCGCGCTCCAGACTTGTTGGGCGTCCTATATAACAGCACCGACCAGCCCTGGAATGATCCACGCCCTCGCCTCGCCATGGATCGCCTCAATGTCCAGCCCATGATCCGCATGCTGAAACGTGTGCAACCCGATCTGTGCATCGCGACGCACTTCCTCCCCGGCGAAATTCTTGCCTGGCTGATTGCCAAGAAAAAACTCCGCACCCGCAATGCCATCGTGGTCACCGACTATGACGTGCACGCGCTTTGGCTTTGCCATACTATCGACCGCTACTACGTCGCGCTCCCGGAATCGGCCGAATACATGGCCGCCATCGGAGTTCCGCGAGAAAAGCTGTGCATCACTGGCATTCCCGTCGATCCCCTCTTCGCCAAACCGGTGGACCGCAACGCGGTGCGCAAGCATCTCGGTCTCGATCCCATCGCGCCGATCGTCCTCGTCGCGGCGGGAGGAGAAGGCGTCGGCCCCATCGAGCAACTCGTGCGCGGCCTGCTCGAACTCCGCCGCCCCTGGCAGATCGTGGCCATCGCCGGCAAATCCGAAAAAATGCGCAAGCGCCTCGAAGCTTTGTCGCGCCAGGCTGGTTCACTGCCAGGCGGCGCGCTCCGCCTTTGCCCCGTTGGCTTCACGACCGAGATGGATCAATACATGGCCGCCGCCAATCTTCTGGTCGGCAAAGCGGGTGGCCTGACCACTTCCGAAGCTCTGGCCCGCGCGCTGCCTATGGTCCTGATCGAGCCTATTCCCGGCCAAGAAGAACGTAACGCCGATCATCTGCTGGAAGCCGGCGCGGCCATCCGCTGCAACAATTTGCCGGTCGCCGCCTGGAAAGTTGCCACACTTCTGGATGACCCGGCGCGTCTGAAGCAAATGCAGGAGGCCGCGCGCCGCATGGCCCGCCCCAGCGCCGCGGTAGACATCGCGGAAGACGCGCTCGCGCTGGTAAACTGACCGATGCTTTTGCAAAAGGGAAAGGCTTAGCGAAAACGCATGCGCCGCAACACCCTGCTCATCGATGCCGACGATACCCTGTGGGAGAACAATGTCTTTTTCGAGAACCTCATCGAAGATTTCATCACACTCGTTGAGTCCTGCGGCTTCACGCGCGCTTACGTCCGCCACATCCTCAATGAAACCGAGCGCAAGAATATTCGCCAATACGGCTACGGCGTGCGTAGCTTCGGCCGCTCTCTCGAGGAAACCTACCTGAAACTCGCGGAGCACCTGGCTAAGCGCGAAGTCCTGGCGCAGATTCACACCCGCGTCGTCGATCTCGAGCGCACTCCTCCGAAAATCCTCGATGGCGTTCCAGAGACGCTTGCCTATCTCACTGAGCGCCACCGCCTAATTCTGTTCACCAAGGGCGAGCCCGCCGAACAAGCCGCCAAGGTAGAGCGTTCCGGGCTGCAAGGCTTCTTCGAGTTCATCGAAATTGTTTCCGAAAAAAGTCCCGAAACCTATGGCGAACTCGTGCGCAAACACAAAATCGTGAAAGCCCATGGCTGGATGATCGGCAACAGCCCGCGCAGCGACATCAATCCCGCCATGCAGATCGGCCTGAACGCCGTCTACATCCCGCACGAACATACCTGGCAACTCGAACACGAGCCGGTCGTCTCCGGCTCCGGCAAACTCGTCATCCTTCCATCCTTTCGCGAACTCCGCGCCCACTTCTAAATCGAGCTTTCCTCTCCTTTGTAACGGTGCAGCATGCCGCCTGCACGGCGTGCTCTCATTTTATTACCATATACGGTAATACACCTCCTCGATAATTAATGCCCTACCTCTGGGCCCCGTTTTGTGCTTCCATTTCTTGGAACTGGGCTCTTGTAGCCCAAATTCTAACTTTGAAGAACTTAAAATAAAGGGTCATAAAATATTGCATTATCATTCTCAGTTCATTCACGTTAGTCGCCTGCTTGTTTTTGTCTTCGACCCATCGCTCACAACCTGGTCAGGAATTCCTGGGTACTCGAACGCCGGCGCAGCGGGTGGACGGAGGCGGGCCCGTGCCACCGCTTCCACCCAAGCCGTTCCTGAAGACATTGACCGCCGATGGTGGCGGACCGGTCCCGCCCCTTCCACCTAAGCCGTTCCTAACATTGATTGCGGATGGAGGCGGGCCCGTGCCACCGCTCCCTCCACCACCGCCGAACGCCGACTTCCTCGCAGTTTAGGCACACGGGACAACCACGGGGGAAGGCGGGAACCGCCTTCCCCCTACTTCTTCCTTGTATGGTAATATTGTCGCCGAGTTAACTCTTCCCCATGCTTGCAAACTTCATCTGGTTCAGCGCCATCGCGCTTGAGGCCCTCATCCTGTTGCGCGGCAGCACGACTGGCCTGCTGAAAAAGTACCCTCTGTTTTATAGCTACATCGGCTGCGTTCTTCTGAAAGAAATTATTGGTCTGATCACCAACGAATTTGCTCCCAAACTATATGAACCGCTGTACTGGCCCACCGAGCTCGCCACCATTCTGGCCAGCTACGCGGTAATCATTGAGGTTTTCAGATGCTCCACCAGGCACAAGCCGGGCATTCGGCGCCTTACACAGAACGCCTTGCTCAGCGTGTTTGTACTCACGGTTGTCTATGCGGCTTCGGACCTTTGGCACGGAGGGTTTGCTTCCCTATCGCGCGCGATTGCTGACCTGGGCCGCGACCTTCGCTACGTCGAAGCCGCGATTCTTCTCGTGATGTTGTGGCTGCTCATGCGATACCGAATTCCCCTCGGGCGCAATCTCCGTGGTGTGATTGTGGGCTATTCGTTCTGGGTGGGTCTCAACGTCGTAAATTTAGCCTTCTGGTTTCTGCCCGGAAATGAATTCTCGATTCTCCTAAGAGGGCTGCTCCCCGCAACGTACACCATCACCCTCGCCATTTGGTGTGTGACGCTATGGTCGGCGCACCCAGAACCTGTGCCGCCCGCAGAAACCACGATTGAACGAGACTACGAGATCCTCGCGGCCAAGACGCAAGCGGTCCTTGCCCGTACGTCCACTCGTGTAGCGAGGATCATGAGGCCATGAGCGGATTGCTCGTCATCATCGTTCTCGGAACGCTGATTCTAATCCTCGGTCTTCGCCTCGTTCTGCAGTCGTCAAACGCAGGTGCGCAGTCTCCATCCGTAACCATAGAGGAATTTGCAAACGCGCGAGAAGCGCTGGACACAGTCTTCGTCGAGGCAGCCGCAATCGAGAGGATTTTTTCGACCGAGGACATGGAGTTCGTCTCCCATGCAAGTGCTCCCAAGGCTCAACGCCGTTTTATGAAGGAGCGTAAGACCCTTGCTATCCAGTGGCTTCGGAAAATGCAAAAGCAGGTCGCCGAACTGATGGACCTCCATTTAAGACTGGCCGGTTACACTCATGAGCCAAATCCAAGATTTGAGCTGAAACTGACTGCTAAGTATCTGTCCTTCTTGCTCGTTTCTTACGCTCTGCTGTTCTTGTTATGGTTGCGCGGTCCATTTAAGGCTAGGCGCGCTGTTGCCTATACCTCTGGCGTTGCCGGGTACTTTTGCACTGTCTTCAGCCTCCGCCTGCAAAGCGTAAATGCGGTGGATCTCGGCCGCGACACTACCGACATTCATCTTTAGGCCTCCAAAACCCGCGAGCCTTTGGCGAAACTCCCTCCCTTTCAACCCTCGAGCACTATCTTGATGATCCCGCTCTGGCGCTCCGGCTCAAGACGTGCTTCTTTCCGTCCATCATCTCGTGCAGGTGCGCGGCTGGGCGTTCTATATCGAAATGCTTGTATTGTCCCGCCCGGCTTTCCGCGGAGAGCACCGCGCAACGGTGAACTCTTTTGAAGTCGCCATACGAAACTTGTATCTTTTCTTGCAATTCCACCTGAGGTCGCGGACACAACTCACCTTCCCCGCCCTTAAACTAGCAGAAGGCGCGTTATGCCCGAAGTCCAAGTGATCGACACTACTGTCAACGGTTAGACATGCATACCCGGACTCTAAGGAACGGGTTAGCCTGCCTCCGACTTGTATGCTCCTCGTTATCAGTGTTTTGCATCGGTTTTTAGCCCTCCCCGTAAAAAGGGCAGGATGCGTGCATCGAAAGGGGGCACGGCCGATTCAAGAGAGAAATTAACGAAACAAAGGGGCTCGCGATGGCTTCCCGCCGGACATCTATACCTTTCCAACTCCCAATGCCTGGCATCCTTCTGGCGGCAATGCTCGTGGCAGGCGTTTCGCTGTTCTGTATTGGGTGCGGAGAAAAGAATGCCCAGGCCGGGAAGCCAGCCGCCGTTGACGTGGAGGTCGCTCAGGTTGAGCAACGGGACGTTCCGATCTACGGAGAATGGATCGGCACGCTCGACGGATTAGTGGATGCCGACGTCAGGGCTCAGGTGACCGGCTATCTGCTTAAGCAAGCCTACATGGAAGGCTCCTTCGTCAGAAAAGGCCAGCTGCTTTTTGAGATCGATCCGCGTCCTTTTGAGGCCGTTCTTGACCAAGCCAAGGCCCAGTTAGTACAAGCTCAGGCGCAACTCGCCAACGCGGAAGCCACGCAACTCCAAGCTCAGCTCAACGTGAACAAGTACGCGCCACTGGCCCAAGAGCAGGCCGCCAGCCAGCAGGATCTCGACAATGCCGTGCAGACGAACGTTGCGGCCAAGGCTACAGTGCTGAACTCCAAAGCGGCCATTCAGGCGGCGGAGGCCGCAGTGAAAACCGCTCAGATCAACTTGGATTTTACTCGGCTCATCGCGCCGATTGACGGCATTGCCGGGCAGGCCCAGCTACAGGTTGGCGCCCTCGTCAACACAAGTAGCGCAGCTATAACCACCGTCTCTACGGTTGATCCCATCAAGGTCTTCTTTACGGTCAGCGAGCAGGAATACCTCGCCTTCAATAGGCTGTACCCGACGGAAGCCACTCGGCAAAGTCAGGAGGAGCATATGCCTCTTGAGCTAATCCTGGCCGACGGCACGACCTATGCGAAAAAGGGAAAATTCCACTTTGCAGACCGAGCGGTGAATCAGAATACCGGTGCAATCCGCATCGCCGGACTTTTTGACAATCCTGGAAATATTCTGCGCCCCGGACAGTATGCCAGGATTCGTGCCGCAACCACTATCCGTCTGGGCGCTCTACTCATTCCCCAGCGCGCAGTTTCTGATCTTCAGGGCACTTACCAGGTTGCGGTGGTCGACAACGAAAACAAAGTAAGAATCGCGACCGTAAAGGTTGGTGAGCGTGCCGGCTCAAAGTGGATTATTGAAGACGGTCTGAAACCCAATGAACGCGTGGTCACTGAGGGTGTACAGAAAGTCCGTCCAGGAGCGCAGGTCAACCCCAAGCCGCTTAGCACAGGCGCCTCCGAGCCGAAGGGGAGCTAATCCAGATGTCCAAGTTCTTCATCAATCGTCCAATCGTGGCGATGGTGATCGCAATTCTTATGGTCATCATTGGCGCGGTCACGATCACCAGTCTGCCGGTCGCCCAATTCCCAAACATCGCCCCGCCGGAAGTGCAGATACAAGCGACCTATGTCGGCGCGGACGCGGAGACACTCGAGCAGTCCGTGGCCACCCCCATAGAACAGCAGATGAGCGGCGTCGATAACATGAACTATATGTATTCGTTGAATGCCACCGCCAACGGGCAAACGACGATGATCATTGACTTCGATGTGAAGACAGATCCGAACACGGATCTGATTCTCGCCCAGATGCGCGAGACGCAAGCCGCTTCTCAGCTTCCCGCCGATGTCCAGAACTACGGAATCACCGTGCAAAAGTCCGTAACATCCCCACTCATGTTAATCAGCTTGTATTCGCCGCACGGCACCTATGATGCACAGTTCCTGGCCAACTATGGCTACATTAATCTTCATGACCCGATCGCACGCGCGCAAGGTATTGGCAATGTTCAGATTTTCGGCGCCGGCGAGTACGCCATGCGCCTCTGGGTCAAGCCCGATCAACTAGCCAAGCTGGGAATTACGGTCACGGACATCATTAACACCATTCAGGCCCAGAACACCGTGAACCCTGCGGGCCAGGTCGGCGGCGAGCCTGTGCCCAAGGGCCAGGAATATACCTACGCGGTCCGCGCCCAGGGTCGATTGCTTTCGCACGAAGACTTCGAGCAGGTCGTTCTCCGCGAGACTTCGGACGGCGGTGTTGTGCGTGTCAGAGACGTGGCTCGCGTCGAACTGGGTACTCAGGATTACACCACTCTCAGCCGTTTGAACGGGAAACCCTCCGCAATCATCGCGGCATACCAGTTGCCCGGTTCCAATGCTGTTAATGCGGCTGCGGGCGTGAAGAAGCTGATGACTGAGATGAAGCAGCGCTTCCCGCAAGACATGGATTACGTCATAGCGCTTGACACGACGAAGGCGGTCACTGCGGGAATGATAGATATCGTCAAGGCCCTCGGGCTCGCCATCGTGCTGGTGATCATCGTCGTCTATATCTTTTTGCAAGGCTGGCGCGCGACCTTGATTCCGATGATTGCCGTGCCGGTTGCGCTGGTTGGCACGTTTCTGTTCTTTCCAGTTTTCGGATTCTCTATTAACACCCTTTCCCTCCTTGGGCTCGTGCTTGCCGTCGGCTTGGTTGTGGACGATGCCATCGTCGTCGTGGAAGCCGTGGAACGTCACATTGAGGAAGGTTTAGCTCCCAAAGAAGCGGCCCTTCGCGCCATGGAAGAGATCTCCGGCCCGGTCGTCGGTATCGCCCTGGTGCTCTCCGCCGTTTTTATACCGACGGCCTTTATTCCGGGAATTACTGGGCGCCTGTATCAGCAGTTCGCGGTGACCATTGCGGTATCGGTGATCCTCTCGGCTTTCAACGCCCTCACCCTCAGCCCCGCGCTTGCCGCCCTCTTGCTCCGGCCAAAACAGGAGAGTAAAGGCCCGCTGCGTAGGTTCTTCGATGGCTTCAACCGCGTTTTCGAGCGGGCCACCAATGGCTACGTTCGCCTCTCCGGCGCGTTGATTCGCAAGGCCGCCGTCTCGCTTGTGATATTGGCCGCGTTCCTCGCGGGCGCCGGTTTCATCAGCAGCCGAGTGCCCTCGAGTTTCCTGCCCGATGAAGATCAGGGCTATTTCTTCCTTAACGTTCAACTTCCAAACGCTGCCTCACTCCAACGGACGGACGCGGCCGTAAAGAAAATCGAGCAGGTACTGGCCCACGAACCGGGTGTGGAGTACAGCACCAGTGTCGTCGGTTTCAGCCTGCTCAGCTTCGTCCGAACTAGTTACAACGCCTTTGTCTTTGTCACATTGAAACCTTGGGATGAACGCACGAAGAGAGAAGAACAGTACCGGCAGATTGAGGCGCATCTCAACCAAGAGTTAAGTCAGCTCCCAGACGGAATAGCTTTCGACTTCTCCCCACCCTCGATCCCGGGAGTCGGTAACGCCGGCGGATTTACGTTCATACTTGAGGATCGCTCTGGAAAAGACGTCCAGTTCCTCGCCAATAATTTGAATATATACATGGCGGCGCTTCATAAGCGTCCCGAGATCGGTCTTGCGGCCACCACGCTCCTTCCCAGCGTGCCGCAGCAATTCGTCCATGTCGACCGCGACAAAGTACTCAAGCAAAGCGTTTCCATCAGTGACGTCTACAGAACTATTCAAGTGTTTATGGGCGGATATTTTGTGAACTACTTCAACCGTTTCGGCCGCCAGTGGCAGGTGTACATCGAGGCCGAAGGCGACTACCGCACGAGAGCCGAAAACGTCGGCCAGTTCTACGTACGCAACAGCAATGGCGACAACGTACCCCTCTCTGCCCTGACGAGGATTGCTCCGACTTCCGGCCCCGAGTTCACCATGCGCTTTAACGAATATCGCGGCGCGCAAATCTTTGGCAGCCCGGCCCCCGGCTACAGCTCCGCGCAGGCGATGAAGGCGCTCGAAGAAACCTTCGCTCAGACCATGCCGGCAGAAATGGGCTACGACTATCAGGGAATGTCCTTCCAGGAAAAAGTGGCGCAGCAAGGTGTGCCGGTATCGGTGATCTTCGGGTTCTCCCTTCTGTTCGTTTTCTTGATTCTGGCGGCGCTGTACGAAAGCTGGTCGCTGCCGTTCAGCGTACTGCTCAGCACTCCTGTCGCGGTATTCGGCGCGTTTGCCATTCTGTGGCTGCGGCGCACCATCGCAGGATGGTTCTTTCCGGCCTACATGGTACAGATCGAGAGCGACGTGTACTCAGAAATCGGGCTGGTGATGCTCATCGGTTTGACCGCGAAGAACGCCATTCTGATCGTCGAGTTCGCCAAGGCCGAGTACGAGAAAGGCCAGCCGCTGATTGACGCCACCCTCGCCGGCGCCCGTCTCCGGCTGCGCCCAATTCTAATGACCTCCTTCGCGTTCATTTTTGGCAACATTCCTTTGTGGGTCGCCTCGGGTAGCGGGTCGGTTGCGCGTCAGATCATTGGCACGGTCGTCATCGGGGGCATGCTCGCTGCCACTATCTTCGGCATTTTCCTGATTCCCGCGATCTTCTACCTGGTGGAAAAGTGGTCCGGCGCAGGCAAGGAGAGCGGCCTGGCGCCAGCGCCAGGAACACCTGCTCCCGCGCCGGGCGATTGAGATGAAACATCGACTGATTCACTGGAGAGAGCAGCGGCAGGATCCGCCTATGAAGCGACTATTCATCGTAACCACGCTGGCCGCGACTTTGCTTACAGGGTGCAAGGTCGGACCTAATTACCGCAAGCCCGTCGTAGCAGTTCCCACTGCCTACCATGGTCCGAGCGAAGATCAGCAGGCTCAGGCCCAAGCGCAGGCAGCTTCCTTCGCGGACCTTCCTTGGTGGCAGATTTTCCAAGATCCTGTTCTGCAGGACCTGATCCGGCGTTGTCTCAAGCAGAACTACGACCTGCAAACGGCCACGGAGAGAATTACGCAGGCACGCGCTCAGGTCATGGTTACGCGCTCAAACCAGTTCCCGCAGGTGAGCGCAACGGGCTATGGGACGGATGAACGAGCCTTTAGCGGCTTCCCCTTCAAAACAAAATATGCGACATATGCCGCCGATGCGACCTTTCAGTTGGATCTTTTTGGCCAACTGCGACGAGCCACGGAATCTGCGCGCGCCCAGCTTCTGTCAACCGAATATGCCCAGAAGACCGAGATCCTCACACTGGTGAGTGACGTGGCGAGTGACTATTTCGTGCTTCTATCCCTTGACCTGCAGCTTCAGATCACTCGTGACACGATCAAGACGCAGGAAGACGCCGTCAAGCTGACGCAGTCGCGCCTCGAGCACGGTGTCGCCACGAAACTTGACGTCCTGCAAGCTAAACAGGTGCTCGACACCGCGAACGCACAGGTTCCCGAATTGCAAAGACAGATCGGATTGGAAGAGGATGCGCTCAGTATTCTTTTGGGCGACTACCCACACGGCGTGACGCGTGGACGCCCGCTGGTCGAGCAACCAATGCCCCCTGAAGTACCTGCCGGGCTACCTTCTTCATTGCTCGCGCGGCGCCCCGACATTTCCCAGGCCGAACAAAATCTGATCTCCGCCAATGCCCAGATCGGAGTCGCCAAGGCTGCTTTCTTTCCGCAGATTAACTTCACCGGAACGGGTGGCGGCGCTGCCGGACGGAGCACTGTGTTCACGTCCTTGCTAGACACCAATATAGGAACTTGGGGCATAGCCGGGCAAATTACTCAACCTATCTTCGAAGGCGGTCGACTGCGCGGGAACCTTCGCTCCGCCCAGTCCCAACAGCGACAGGAACTGATCGCCTACAAACAAGCCATCCAGTTGGCCTTCAGGGACGTTTCCGACGCTCTGATCGCTTATCAGAAATATTACGAAGTCCGCGTGGCGCAGCAAAACACCGTCCAAGACCTCAGCGATTCTGTCAGCACATCCCTCAAGCGCTACCGCGGAGGCATCACCACCTTCCTGGAAGTCCTCGACAACCAGCGCTCTCTGTTCACCGCCCAACTGACCCTGGCGCAGGACCGCGGCAACGAGTTCCAGAGCCTTGTGCAACTTTACAGGGCGCTCGGCGGAGGCTGGCAGCAATAGCAACCCGAAACGGACGATTGAGATTCGAATACAAGAACGCTTCCTACCTCTTTTGGAGGAGTGAAGGACAACCCTCCGGCCAGATGGTCGCCACCCTCCAGAAACGTTAGTATTTATCTCCGGCAAGTGCCCTTAATTGCATCGAGTAGCTATCTTCAAGTTGGCGGTTATGACGGCAGTACGTCCTTCATTCTATATCCGCAAAATTAGTATTTTGAATCCGAAGCTTTTGAAAATTTCGTTAGACAGCGCGCCATGCGAGGCTTAGAAACACTGCCAAATTCAATCACGCCCTTCCTAATTGGTTAGAGTGGGCAACGTCGAGGAGGAAAACGGATCAGGCCGAACGGTGCTGGCGTGAGACCCCCGGGTGGGTGTGCGTGAATCGGCCGACCGAGGTGCTTCGCGGCCGAGACAGGGGATTAAAATGACATTCTCGGGCAGGAGGAAGTCGGTCCTTGCGCTTTTGCTGGCGGCTCTGGCGGCATGCGGATTTACGTCCGGTCCGGCGATGGCGCAGGGCGGCGCAACTGGGGCACTGACGGGGACCGTACTCGACCCCACCGGTGGTGGGATTCCCGATGCTTCTATTCGAATCATCGACACTGCGACGGGGCAGGCCGCGCGCAGCGTAACGACGAACTCCCTCGGGAGCTTTACTGCTGCGCTTTTGCCGCCCGGCAACTACGTCGTTATCGTGAATGCGGCGGGCTTCGGTGAGGGCCGCATTGGCGCGGTCAGGGTTCGCGTAACCGAAACCACGACCCTGGATGTCACTTTGAAGCCCAGTGGAGTTTCGGAAAAAGTGGAGGTTTCCGCCGAGGTCGTCACGGTCAACACCCAGAACGCCACCACCGGCCAGACCATCGAACAACAAGTTATAAACGGCTTGCCCCTGGCCACGCAGAATTTCCAGCAACTTTTGACTCTGTCCACCGGCGCTTCCAGCAGTTTGAATAATTCCGAGCAGCTTGGCCGAGGCAACGTCCGCATTAACGTAAACGGCCAGCGCGAGGACAATAACAACTATCTCATCGAAGGTGTTAGCGCCACCGATTACAACATCGGTGAACTGACAAACACTCCGCTTCCGAGCCCAGACGTCGTCCAGGAGTTCAAGGTCCAGACCAGCCTCTACGATGCAAGCCAGGGTCGCAATGGCGGCGGAAACATCAACGCCGTCCTGCGAACTGGCACGAACGAATGGCACGGGGATGCTTTCGAGTTTTTCCGAAACGACGTGCTTAATGCCAACGACTTCTTCGTCAACCGGGCTGGCCAATCCAGGCCAGAACTGAAACAGAATATCTTTGGCGGGAGCGTCGGCGGCCCTTTGATGGGCGCCGGAAAACTGGGATATATCTTCGGAAACTATCAGGGGACGCGTCAGCGCAGTGGCGCGGACCTCGGCACTCTGATCAGCACCACGATCCCGGTTCTTCCCGCGGACCGCTCCGCGCCATCGCTGGTCCAGACGTTCTTTCCAAACAATCCCAATGCCCAGATCGATCCGGTCGTTTTGAAATTGCTGAATGCGAAGGGCAACCAGTTTTGCTCTGGCGCCAGCGGATACCTGATTCCTTCCATCGCCGGCACTCCCGGACAGACGGGTAGTTTCACGTGCAGCAATCCCGGGAAATTTACAGACGATCAATTCACGACGAACTGGGACCGAAACTTCCACGAGAACAAAGAGAAGATTGCGGTGCGCTTCTTTTTCAGCAACTCGGACTCTCTTAAGCCATTCGGCGCCGGAGGACTCACGACAACATTCGGTGCTCCGCCCAGCAAGACGGATCTGAATTTTCCGCTGGATGTCCCGGTGCACACGCGCTTCCTGAGCACCTCCTGGACGCATACGTTCTCGAATACGAAGATTAACCAATTGACGTTCGGCTATGTGCGCATCAACAATTCTTATACCAATGTGCCGATCATCACCGCGACCGATTTAGGCATCAACCGACCGATGAATGCCATCACGCAAGCGATCTACAAATTCACGTTCAACACTTCGGGTTTCCAGATCGGTCCGAGTGACGGCGACCAGTTCCAGACGCAAAACAACTTCGTCTACAGCGATGTGTTTAGCTGGGTTCGCGGGAAACATGAATTGCGCTTCGGCGGAGAGTTTAACCAGATCAACCTGCACAAACTCTTCCCGCAGATTTTCAACGGCCAACTCTTTTTTACCAATACGGGTTCAGCGACCGCGCCGCCGGCGTACACCGATTTTCAGAATTTTCTGCAGGGCGCGGTGCAGTTCAGCTTTGGGCAAAGCGGCGTCTACAATCATGACTATCATCACAAGAACTTCTCCTTCTTTGCCCAGGACGACTGGAAGGCGACGCACAACTTGACAGTTAACGTCGGCTTACGCATCGAGAGCTTTGGAGCCTGGCACGACGACCTATGTCACATCGGAAACTTCGACGCCTCGCTTCTTCTGAAGGGCGGGTCTCCGTATATCTATCCAAGCTGCGTGAATAAGTTTGCAGTCCCGGGACTTACCGGTACAGCGAATTCAACTACGCTGGGCAATACGTACGCGACCGGCCTCGGGCCGCGCCTGGGTTTCGCGTACGACCTTTTCGGACACCACACCACCACGCTACGCGGCGGCTACGCGATCTACTACGTGCAGCAAGATGTCGGCAACGTAGACCAGCTTTCGTTTGCGGCGCCATTTCTCAACTCTGTGTTTTCTCCCGGGCCGGCCGGCTGCATGGCTAACTTCTTCGAACCGGTGACTCCAGCGGGTTGTCTGAATCCCAATCCCAATGGTCTACCGCTCGTCAATACCATCTCTCCGGCGTTCGTGCCCGTGCTCTCCCAAGTCACCGGATTTGTGGACGCTAGCGGCAACCCGACGACCGACACTTCCCAGATCCCCGTATACAACAACAATTCGATCAACCTCTTCGCGCTGCAGGTCCCTAAACACTTCGTATCGCCTAACGTGCAGCAGTGGAACTTGACGGTACAGCGCGCACTCTGGAAGGGCTGGATTCTGGAAGCAGGTTACGTGGGCAGCCATACCGTCCATCTCAGGGAGACCCACGACGCCCTGCAATCGATTTTAGTAAGTCCGCAAAATCCTCTCACCGTCAAGGGCGCGAACGGCCAGCAATTCGTCATTACCACCAATACGATTACCAATGCCGTGACCCGAAGTCTGTTCCAGGGCATTAACGGTTACTCTGGTTTCGAAGTCTTTGCCGATGATGCCTACGCACACTATCATGCGCTTCAAACCACCCTCTCCCGTCACTGGGCCAACAGTTACTTCCAGGCCGCATATACCTTTTCGCGTTCCACAGACGCGACATCCAGCTTCAATACGGCCTTCAACACCGTATTTAACAATCAATTGACCCTAAGCGGTTCCCGCGGGCTTTCTGATTTCGATCGCCCCCATCGCTTGGTCGCCAGCTATCTCTATGCCCTTCCTTTTTTTGCAAAGGAAACTGGGTGGAAGAAGCAACTGCTGAGTGGCTGGGGCATATCCGGAATAAGCGTTTTTCAATCAGGTCTCCCATTTTCCATTATGGATTCGAATGCGGGGTCCGCCTATGCGGCGCTTACGACTATCCAGACCACCGCGAATCTCGCTCCGGGCGCAACGATTGCCTCCGGCTATAGCAGCGGCAGTATAGGTTCGCGCCTCAACGGGTACGTGAACATCGCTGCTTTCAAGCCTGCCCCGGTTATCGGCGACGACGGAGCCGCCACGGGCTTCGGCACACTGGGCCGCAACATCTATCGGGGCCCCTTTGAGCAGAATTGGGACGTGTCCATCATCAAGAATTTCTCGCTCAGCGAGCGCCAGAAGATTCGCTTTACGGCCGATATGTTTGATATCTGGAATCACCCTGTTTTCAGTTCTCCCGCGTTTACCGATGTGCAGAATCCTGCCGCCTTTGGACAAATTATCTCGACGGAAAATAACCCGCGCATCATTCAGTTCTCGCTGAAATGGTCATTTTGAGAACCCGCGAAATCTGCGAAGATCCGGAGCAAATGAACCCGGGAGAGCCGGCGCTCCGAGCCTGCAGCCGGCAGAACAACGACTGTGGGGTCGCCCAAGTTTGCCACACTTCATTAGGAGGAATTGTTGAATGCTAGTGCGAACAAAGCGGTCATCTGTGGTGTCAGCGATAATTCTGTGTGTTTGCTGCCCCGCAGCTCGTCCTCAGGCGCGCGCTGTGCCTGAAAAAGACGCGTCCGCGATTTATCAACGGCTTCTGCCTCAGGTCGAGAAAATTCCGATCGTGGATATGCACGCGCATCCCGGGTATTGGGACGACACCGACGTGGACGCGATGGCCGTCACGACGACAGACTTGGATCCTCTCCGAACGCGCACGACGAACCCGGAGTGGCTGGCCGCCTTCAAAGCCCTCTACGGTTATCCTTATTCCGATTTTTCGCCGGAGCATCTACGTTGGCTCGACGAGAAAGACGATGAGTTGCGCAAACAGTGGGGCAAGGAATATCTCTCGAAGATGCTCGATAAAGTGGGTATTCAGGTTTCCGTGGCCAACCGCGTGGCCATGGACTACCTCGAGAACAACCCGCGATTCCGCTTTGTTTTCTTCGTCGATCCGTTTATGTTCCCGTTCGACAACAAAGACCTGACGATCAACCCGGACCGTGCGGTGTTTTTCCCCATTCAGGAAAAGGCCTTGCACCGTTATTTGGCGCAGGCTGGCCTCCAGGAGTTGCCTGCCGACCTTGCAGGCTATGAGGCCTGCATCCGCCGGGTTCTTGAGCTGGATAAGCAGCAGAATGGGGTGGCGATAAAGTTCGAAGCACCGTATTTTCGGTCGCTCGTCAACATCACGGATCCGCCGCGCGAGCAGGCCGAGGCGATCTACAACAAATATCACGCGGGCGGTTCCGCTTCCGCACAAGACTATCTGCTGTTTCAGGACTACATCTTCCGCTACCTGATCACCCAGGCTGGCGCCTTACGCCTTCAGGTTCACATCCATAGCGCGGTAGGCAGCGGCAACTATTACCGCCTTTCCGAAGGCAACGCCATGGATTTGGAGAATATCCTGCGGGATCCGCGCTACAAGGATACGACTTTCGTTTTGATTCACGGCGGTTATCCTTATGACCAGCAATCGATCTGGCTCGCCGCGCTGCCGAACGTTTACCTCGACTCCTCGGAATTCATCCTGCTCGTCTTCCCCACCGAGTACAGCCACATCCTGAAACGCTGGCTGGAAGTCTTCCCGGAGAAAATTGTGTTTGGCTCCGACGCCTTCCCTTATTCGAGAGAGGTCAACGTTCCGGCGACATACTGGCTGGGCGTGCAGACCGCGCGGACAGCGGTAGCAGCAGCCCTCGCGGAAATGGTTTTCGCAGGGGAGATAACGGAAACAAAAGCTCTCGCGATCGCCCGCGGCTATTTCCACGACAACACCGCGAAGCTGTTCGGCCTTCCGACTCTTCCTGGCCCGAACTAGGGACGGTTATTCGCGCCGAGTTTGTAACGTAGCCCACTCGTAGCCCGAGAGCTTGCCTTCCATCGTGGAGAGGTCCGAAAGGTCCTGGTGCATGATTTCTTGCAGTCTCTCGTGCCGCTGAGCGGTGGCATTGCGCCCGATGGTTAGGACACTCTCCACCTCAGGATCGAGCAGACATTCGCGCAGGACGCCTTGTCCGACCATGCCCGTCGCCCCGAGAAGAATTACCTTCACCTGTGCCCGCCTTTTACTCAGCCGACAGCGAGTGTCTTACTCGAACGCCAACACAACAATTTCGGGATTCGATCCCAACCGCAGCGGCGGTCCCCACGTTCCTGCTCCGCTCGAAGTGAAAACCTGCATCTTGCCGATTCGGCTTAAGCCATACACAAACTGGCGGTAAATGCGACGCGCCATCCAACTCCAAGGTATGAACTGTCCAAGGTGCGTATGCCCGGATAGCTGCAGCGAAACGCCCGCGGCCTCCGCGATCTCCGGATGGTCGGGCGCATGGGTCAACAGAATGCTCGCGCGATCCTGATCCAATCCGATGCCGCGTAGCACCGACGCAAAGTGGCCATTGTGCACCGCGTGCCGGTACGGCACGCCAATAATCTGCAAACCGTCTACTTCCACCTTCTCGTTGCTGAGCACGCGGACTCCGGCCGCCGCGACGGCGTGCAGATACTTACTGTCGTCCCCAAATTGCTCATGATTTCCCGCCACGAAATACACGCCGTGTGGCGCCACGAGTTTGCTTAATGGCTCCGCTGCTCGCCGCGCGTCGATGGCCGTCCCATCATACAGATCTCCAGCGATAAAAATCGCGTCCGGCTCTTCCTTCAAAATCCTAGCAACCATGCGCCGCAAAAAATTTCCGTTTCGCACATGCCCAAGGTGCAAATCGCTGATCAGCACCGCTTTTCGCCCGCGCCACGCCGCTGGCAAGTTCGCGAGCCGCACCGTCGTTCGCGTGATCCGCGTCCAGCTTGCGTTGAAAAGCCCGTAGAGTCCTATCACTACTGCGGCACCGAACAGCAGTTCCACGGTCCGATGGAAGTTCACGTCCAGCCCCGCCAGCCGCGTAACACCGAAAATAATCCAGGAGGAAACCGCAGCGACGAGGAGAAAGGTCAGCATGCCCACCCAAACGGCAGCAGCGCTGTAAAACACGCGCAGAGCAGCGTTCGTATAACGAAATGCGAGTAGCGAAGCAGCGGTAAAGCTCACCGACAAAAAGCAAAGTACAAGTTTGATCCAGAACGCCCCGGGGGCAGCGCTCCCTACGGGCGAAAATGTCCACGTCTCATAGAGGAAAAGATGCGTCAAAAAAAGAACGGACTGAATCACTGCAATGAAACCGATTAAACCTTTTCGTGTCATTGGATTCCTCAACCCGCCACTCTAAGTATACCAAATATCCTATTGTGGTATACTTAGTCTGATTGGATGTAATGTGGATGAAAAAGGTTAAAAAAAGAAGCGCCGGAGCCAAAGGGAGTTCGGCCAAGCCAAATGCGATCGTGCTGGCGGCACTGGAGCTCTTTACCCGGTACGGATATCGCAAGACTTCTATCGATGACCTTGCCCAGGCGGCGCAGGTGGCCAAGCGCACGGTATACCTGCACTTTGAGAACAAGGCGGCGGTCTTTCTGGCCATCCTTGAATATCTCGGCGACCAGGTGCGGCAGCGGTGCGTCGCCGCCGAGAGCATAGATGGCGCGGCAGTGGATCGATTGACCGCTCTTCTCGATGCCTACTTTGGAATGGCGTTTGAGCTCTTCAGCAAGTCTGCGCACATGCCGGAGCTGGAAGAGACTTTCTCAAAGCTCGCGCGAGCGAGGATCGGCAGCCTCAATACGGAGTACGAAGCTCGACTCGCGAGATTCTTGCGATCGCTTGAGAGAACGGGCAAGATCGGAGGGCCTCCGCGAGGGCTTACCGTGGAGCAACTCGTCCATATCCTGGTGCGGGCGGCAGAGGGGGCCAAACGCGATCCCAGAGTGCAGGGTGACCGGAAGGCACTGGAGCGGCGCCTGCGGGAGTTAGCAATACTTGCCATCGCGGCAATGAAAAAATAATCGGAACGCGAAACATCGCTAGGGGAGTTTGAGCCGGTACCTACCCGAGTATCTCCGCCGCCCCACGTCGCTTTCCCCACTTCTTTGCTGGTTATCCAATCTGGATGTCGCGCCACCTACCCACAACAGCAGTACCCCGTCAAACGCAAGCCTTCACCGCAATCGCTTTTGTCGAATCCTGTAAAGTTACGACAAGAAATCCCTTACGGCATCATGGGCCGTGACCCACGCTAAGCCCCATGGTGGCCGCGGCCCGAAAATTCTTGATATATGTAGAGAACGCCCGATTTGATCCGACTATTTCATGAAAACGCACCAACCCGGTGCCACAATCGA